>Ga0209166_10000005_pt1 | contig 428464 bp, 350 predicted proteins | sample Coa_R1_3_FD_187151 | JGI IMG/M metagenome (GOLD analysis project Ga0209166, IMG submission 187151) | Surface soil microbial communities from Centralia Pennsylvania, which are recovering from an underground coalmine fire - Coalmine... | ecosystem: Environmental > Terrestrial > Soil >...
TGTATTCCGCGGCGCACAGCAGGCACACTTGGTAGTAGTCGCCATCGGCAGCGCGGCGCGGCCAGGAGAATTCGTGGGAGCAGCGCCCAAGCATAAGCACATCCATGAATTTCTGCGGCATGAGTTTTACTTCCGGGTCAGTCCAGCCTCGGACGCACGGTCATCATCGCCCGAACCTCAGAGTTTGGGAAGGTTACTTTCGTGCATCATTAGCTGCGCGGATTGCACTAACTTCACGTATTGCAACTGCTTAGGCTGTGGAAGCGAAGGTTAGTGGGGAGTTCTCAGCCCGGTGCGTTCTGTCCAAGAGGCGACATAGTTCTACGAAGACAAGTAGGCAGATCAGTCAACCTGCTCCTGTATGATCGCGCCATGGGCACGAACTCCGACCTGGCTGCGTTCATTCTTGCAGGCGGGAAGAGCACGCGCATGGGCACCGACAAGGCATTTGTGACGCTTGCGGGGCGAACCCTGTTAACGCGCGCGCTGGAGGTTGCCCGTTCGGTCACCAGCGATGTGCGCATTGTCGGAGAGCCGGCGAAGTTCGCGCCGTTCGCTCCGGTCGTTGAAGATATTTTTGCCGGTTGCGGTCCGCTGGGAGGAATTCATGCGGCGCTTCGCTGCTCGGGGGCTGATCTGAATCTAATGCTTGCGCTGGATTTGCCGTTCGTTTCGCCCGCGCTGTTGCAGCATCTGACCGACCGCGCGCGAAACTCAGCGGCGTTCGTCACGGTTGCGCGGTCGAACACCGGCTGGCAGCCCTTGTGTGCAGTTTACCGCCGTGACTTTGCGGAAAAAGCGGAAAACGCGCTGCGAACCAGACATTACAAAATTGACGCGCTCTTCGATGAACGGACGCAGGTGATCACTGAGGAAGAATTGCAAGCCGCAGGATTCTCAGCCCGAGTATTTCGCAACCTGAACACGCCGGAAGAACTCTCCGCGGCTGGATCAGAGTAACGGGAAAATTTCGGCCCGCATCCACGCTGCGGGCCGAATCCAGTTACGAACATACCTCCGAACATTCACTCACACGATCATTCATCCAACCGATTATTCATTCACGCGATCACTAATTCACGGTCAGCATCAGCGTGCTGCTCTTGCCTCCGCTGGTGCATCCCAGGTCACCGCTGTTTCCGGCCGGAGTGCTCACCTGGATCTTGGCCGTTCCCGGGCCGGAGATGACATCGCTGGTCAGCTTCACTTTCAATTGCGTGCTGCTCACGACAGTCGCGGCGAGCGGCGTGCTATTGACCACCACCTGCGATGAAGAGACGAAGTTGCTTCCATCCACCGTGATTGTGGTACCGCTCTGTATCTGGCTGAAGCTCACTGTGCTAGGTGACAGCGATCCGATGACGGGCGCGGGGCGGGCGCTGCCGCACAGTGGGTTGAGGGTGTTGTTGCAACCTGAGAGTAACAACAAAGCAAGCAGGCTAAGGAAGGGCAGCGTGCAAATGCGGAAAGGCATGGAGCACTCCTTCAGTGGTTCTCCAGCCTGCGCACCTTGACGGGAGCGGCGCCGAAAGCGCAAGCCAGGGAAATTCAGACTTGCAGCTTGCGAGGCAGCCTGAGGGCCAACCGCGGGCCGCGCGGGTATTCTGCGGACAACGTTTGTTCTGAGAAGCTTGAATCAGAAATCCACAGCGGGGATGCCCGGCCAAAGGAGGCTCTGGTGGCCGATTTCCACCAATACGGTGGTTTTCAGCCAGAGTAGACGTCAGGTGTTCAGCAAGTCTGAGCAGTTGCGCAGGTGGCAGTAGGACCTCCCGGCCGAAGGGAAGAGAACAAGAAATCCCGAAGAGTCTCAGGGCGAATTGCCAAATAAACCTTCCGGCCTCAGCCGGCATCTCAATCCACCTAATTGCAGTGTAGAGCTTTTCGTACCAGGTTTGCCCTTCATTCACGCAGCCTGCAGCAGTTCGAGCAAGACCGGGCAAAACGAAGAATGACCGGGCAAGAGGAAGCACCATGTACATGATTCCTTGCCGCCGTACCTTGCTGTTTGCACTCGCCCTGCTGGCCATGGCAATCCCGTCCTTCGCCCAGGTGCGAATCTCAGTGGCTTTCGGCCCACCGGCTATTCCCATTTACGACCAGCCGCTTTGCCCCGGTGAAGGTTATATCTGGACTCCCGGTTATTGGGCCTGGGACGACGACGGAGACGATTATTACTGGGTGCCCGGCACCTGGGTCTTAGCTCCGGAAGTCGGCTACCTTTGGACGCCGCCTTATTGGGCTTGGGACAATGGCGCATTTCTTTTCTATGACGGGTATTGGGGCCCGCAGGTCGGCTTCTATGGCGGTATTGTGTATGGCTTCGGCTATTTCGGTGAAGGCTACGTCGGTGGACGCTGGGAGGGCGACCGCTTCTTCTACAACCGTACCGTGAACAACGTCAATGTCGTGAACGTGCGCAACGTTTACAACGAAACTGTGGTCAACAACAACGTCACGGTCAACCGCGTCAGCTACAATGGCGGCCCTGGAGGCGTCCAGGCACGACCCCGTCCGCAGGACGAAGCCGCGGCGCGCGAGCGGCATCTTCCGCCGATAGGGCCTCAGATGCAACATCGTCAAACTGCGCGCTCGAACCCCGAACTGCATGCCTCGACCAACCGGGGCAGGCCGCCCATCGCTGCGACTCCCAGACCTGCGGACTTTCACGACCGTGCCGTCGTGTCGGCCAGGGAGGCAGGCGCGCCCTATAATCCTCCGGCCAACCGTCGAGCCGCCGCACAGCCGCGCGGTGGCAATATGCCCCCAGTGCATCCCAGAGATCTTCCCCCGTTGCAGCGCCCCGCTCCGCCTCAAAGCGGCAATGGCAACTACGACAGGAGATACCAGCAACAGCAGGAAAAACTCTACGCAAACCAGGAAAAGGAGCGACAGAAACTTCAGCAGAGACAGGATCAGGAACACCAGAAGATGGAACGGCAACAGCCCGACCAAGGTAGGAAACAGCAGGTCGAGCAGCGGCACCAGCAGCAAACCCAGCAATTGCAGCAAAGACACGAACAGCAACAGCAACGCATGCAGGAGAGACAACCACAACCGCCGCCCAAGAAGCAGTAATCCGGAATTCGCGGAAGCTGGGGCAATGGCCGCCTGATTATGTTTTTGAGAAGGGACCGCACATGTTGGGGGCCTAACACCTAACTGGCGTTGCGAAACTTCGCGGGATCGTGTTCTCGCTCTATCGACACGCGCAAGGTCTGAGCTTTGAGCACCAGCTCCGACGCGGACTGACTCTTCGAGACTACCGCGTCTATACCAGCCGCCTGTGCCAGCCGTTCAACTTCGCTCCCCTCTTGTTGTGTGAACAAGATAATGATTGTGTCGGGCAGAAGTTTCTTAAGCAGCGGTGCTGCATCGAGCCCATTCATGACCGGCATAATGAGATCCAGGATGATTAGATCGGGTTTTAGCTCTTCAGCTTTCTTAACCGCGTCACTTCCGTTTTCCGCTTCTCCCGAAATTTCAAAGTCAGGTTGTGATTCGAATAGTTGGCGCACGAAGAAACGCACAACGGCATTGTCATCCACCAATAAAACGCGCTTCGTAGGCGTAGGAAGGGCCATTTCGTGGAGATTGGATGCATACACCGACGGACTAGGCTGTCACCCTTTATTAACTTCGGGGTAGCCTAGTTTTTCCCTCTGAATGGCCCGCAGAGTCCGCATGGCGTCAGAAATGGCTTGCCGTTCCGCGTGTCCCTCAGCCATCCCGGCCAACGCTTGCGACCGCAGAAAGAGGGCTGCTTCTGCGGCATCCACGCGCTGCCGCAACGATTGGGGATCGTCTTCGCGCAGTGCAGCTTCAAACTCGCGCTGCCAGTGTGGGTGTTTTATGCTGTGGGATGCTGGAGTATTCTCGTCAGTCACTTCTAAAATGAATGCAGGCCGAGTGCCACTTAGAGAGCGAGTAGCGGCAATTCCTTTAATTACATTCTTCTTAGCAGCTTAACAAGGTACAGGGAACCTCGACGCGCAGCCATTCGCGGCGGTCAGGTGGCCAAATTTCACCAGAGTGGTGGTTATAGGCCAGGAATGGTTTCAGTCTTGCACAGGAACTCGAATAGTTGTTTGCTGTATCTCGCTCTTTCGCTCACACCCATCAAGATGAGGTCTACTTTCTTTCCGCTCCCTGCCTGGCCAGGTTCTCTTGGGCCTCCTTGCGGGTTGCAGCGTCCAGGCCCGATTGAGCCAGCCATTCGAGTACATTGATCGGAGCGTGAGGATTACTCGCAACGAAATACGAGTAATATTGATCTCCGGCCAGACACTCCAACACCTCCGGCGGTGTGTCTGCATCGGAAGCCGCAAACCGACCCTCGTACTGACTATGGAATCCCTGCTTGGAAGATCCACACAGCGTCCTCACATAGGCAATCTTCTTTGATTTGGGCACATGAGGATTTTCCAGTGCGACGCTACGGGCGTTTTGAACTGCTCGAACTGAACTGTCGACCGTGAGCAACGTACCCAGTATTTCCGGCGGAGTGTTCGGGTGCCCTGCAATCGTCGTCAATGTTACATCTACGTCGTTTTGCGCGAATGGGGCCGCCTTTGCCTGCGCGATTGCCTTATCATAAAGAATCCTCAAGGCCTCTGGCGGGCAGGACTTGTGGCGCGCCAAGTCATACATTACGGTGGGATCTTGATAATGTTCACTCATTCGCAACAGTTCTTCCGCCGACATGTCTCGATGGCCGTAGATGTAGCCCGCAATGGCCGTAGCCTCCGCTGGTTTGAGGGGCTCCGTAAAACCCAACGGACCTCTCGCAGCGAGGGCTTCTTGGGCCGCTGACCTCGCCGCCTCGTGCTCTTTCGCTCTCTGGTCTGCCTCGCGTTTGCCGCGCAACTCTTCCGCACGCTGAAGCATTTCTTCCTTCACTTCCATCCTGAGAATCAATCCGCAAAACGGCAGGGAAGCTAAGAAAACGATGGTTGCTGCTTTGTGTCGAGGGAGCCAAGGCTCAGGCGTCAGAGAAGTCCACCGCTGGAGCGCAACGATCACAGGCCAGAAAATCCCGAAGGCTACCGGGATATAGATGGGAGCGAAAATCAGTTTGAGACCGAACGGATCGGTCAAGGAAAGCCACACCACAGGAAGCACCGTCGCCAAAATGGCGGCAATCAGCAGCGAAGGCCACAAGCGTGGCGGCAGACCCGCAGTCGATTCGGATTGCACGATGGTTTCGGACCGGATGACCATTCACGATATCAAGGCGTCGTGCTCACTTCCATATTACGAGCGTGTCAACTACGGCGCCTGCTATTGGAATGCCCTCTTTCGAACCTTCGGAATCGCTGGATTGTTGAAACGTCGCCATAACGCTCATTACGGGGCTCCGTCGTCAGTCTGTATTTCCGCAAAACCCTCCGCCAGAAATTTGATAAGGTTGTCAGGATCGCAGCTAGAAGCCGAAAGCCGGAAGCCGAGAGGCGGAAGCCGAATCAATGTCCGATGCCCCTCAACCCGCCGCCCCCTACATTGAATTCCGCGACGTCTCCAAGGCGTTCGGCGATAACCGGGTGCTGGATCATGTCAGCTTCGACGTGATGCCCGCCGAAACCGTCTGCATCCTGGGACGCAGCGGTGTAGGCAAGTCCGTGTCGCTGCACCTGCTCATGGGATTCCTGAAGCCCGATTCCGGCCGGGTCATCGTCGCCGGCGAAGACATCACCGACTACACCGAGGAGCAGCTCGAACTGATTCGCAAGAAAGTCACCATGGTCTTTCAGAACGGAGCGCTCTTCGACTCGCTCACCGTCGGCGAAAACGTCGCCTTCCCACTGCGGGAGAGCAGGGAACTGAGCGAGGAGCAGATTTACCAGATCGTCGACGGGCTGCTGCAAATGGTCGGAGTCCAGCAGATGCGCGACCTGCTGCCCTCCGATCTTTCCACGGGCATGAAGAGGTCGGTCGCCATTGCGCGCGCCCTGGCCGCGCGACCGGAATGCGTCCTCTACGATGAGCCGACCACGATGGTCGATCCGCTCATGGCCCAATTGCTCGGCGATCTCATCAAGCGATTGAAGATCCAGCTCAACCTGACGAGCATCGTCGTTACCCACGACATGCGCCTGGCCAAGAAACTTGCCGAGCGCGTCGTCTTCCTGCACGAAGGCAAGGCCATTTTCTTCGGCACGTATGCCGAGATGGAAAAATCCCGCGAGCCCATCATCCAGGAATTCCTTGAACTGGACGAGCTCAAGCTGGAAGCCTAGCGCTTCGTACTCCGAAGCCCACGCTTCAGCGAATCGCTTTGCCTAGTGCCGCGACGGCATGAGCGGGCGCGAGGCGCACCGCAAACTTGTCTTCGTGCCCGCAGCTGATGACCGTAGTTTGATTGGGATATTCTCTGATCCAAATCACCCGATCGGGGTTCACAAAAACTTCCATGCCGTCTACGTCTTCAAACATGACAAACTCCACGGTGCCTCCTCTTGGACATCGTCTATAGGAATTAGCCTCTAAGCCAACGGGCTGCGGACAGAAGTTGTAGCACAACAGGCCTTAGTTGTCGCGCATTGGTCCTTGGCATTGGGGCGAGTCAGCCGGACAGGTTGCCAGGATCGCAAGAAGGGAATTGAGAGGCATTATAAAGAGTGCCTTTCCCAAACCATTTATGAGATGACTTCTGAAAACTGAGACTGGGTCTAAAACCCCTGCTCGACCAGCTCTTCCAGGCGCAGCGAGCCCTCCGCCGCGTCGGTCTTCATCATCTTCTCGACATACTTCGCGATCAGATCCGCCTCCAGGTTCACCGGATCGCCCGGCTTCAGCGAGTTCAGATTCGTCATCTCGACCGTATGCGGAATGATCGCAATGGTGCAGCGGCGGGCTTCCAGTTTGGCGACGGTCAGGCTAATCCCCTCAATTGAGATGGATCCCTTATAGACTGTGTATTTTTCGATTTCTTCAGGAAGCTCGATGTGCAGCCACCAGTTCTCGGAATCGGCTATGCGCTCCAACCCAATCAGCTTGCCCACCCCGTCCACATGGCCCTGCACGATGTGGCCGCCGAATCGGCCATCGGCCTTCATGGGCAGTTCGAGGTTGACCAGCGCGCCCTCATGGATGCGCGAGAAAGACGTGCGTACCCAGGTCTCGGGCGCGAGATCGGCGCAAAACGATCCCGGCTTAATATCAAGCGCCGTCAAGCAAACTCCGCTGACGGAGATGCTGTGCCCGGTCCCAAGCTCTTTCGGCGCATGCTCAGCGGAAATGGTGATCCGACGGTTTTCGCCGCGCTGCTCAATGCGTGTAATCTTGCCGACTTCCTCCACGATGCCTGTAAACATAAGTGCCTCCGGGTGGACGGGATATTTTAAACCTGTTGCTGCGCTACAAGTGATCAGTGGCCGGTGATCAGTGGCCAGCAAAGCACCCGCCAGCTGCCCACGGCTTACCACTGATCACTGACCACTGACCACTAAGCCCTGACCTCTGACCCCTGATTTGTTCACTCCCCGTAGGGATCACGCAGGTAGCCTTCCACCGCGAAATCTTCACCGAATCGATGGAGGTGGAGATGCTGGACTTGCGCGGCCTGGCTCAATTGACGGAAACCCGCGCCCGCGGCGAAGGGAATCGATCCCGTGCCCGCGAGAATTTTTGGCGCGTAATACAAGAACACCTTGTCGACGACGTTCGCCGCGAGTGCGGCCCAGTTCACGGTGGCGCCGCCTTCAATCATCACGCTCGTAATTTCCAGTTTTCCGAGCCGCCGCAAAATCGCCGGTAAATCCGGACGCCCATCCGCCTCGAACGCCGATATCTTTTCGACGCGAACGCCGCGCGCTTCGAGTTCCCGCTGCTTCTGTTCCTCTCCCGAGGCGCAGAACAGGAGCACATCCTGCTTGCGTTCTGCGGCGACACTTTGCACGAGGCGCGAGTCCAGGGGTGTTCGCAGGCGTGAGTCGAGAATCACCCGCAGCAAGGGACGCCTCCGCGGTTTGCCGGTGCGGTCCGTCAGCAGAGGATTATCGGTAAGAATCGTGCCCGCGCCTACCAGCAAGGCATCGTGCTCATGCCGCAACTCCTGCACGTGCGCCCGCGCCACATCGCTGGTAATCCATCCGCCGGCGGGAATGCCTGCCGCTTTGGTGATGGCCTCGGCCGGCGGCGGCGCAATCTTTCCGTCCAGCGTCATAGCCGCCTTTAGCGTGACCAGCGGCACTGCATGGCGGATGTAGCGCGCGAAGGCTTCATTCAGCTTGCGCGCCTGCTGTTCCAGTCTCCCGATTTCCACGTGGACGCCGGCCGCGCGCAGTTGTTCGAAGCCACGCCCGCTCACCTTCGGATTCGGATCGGGCATAGAGGCGACCACGCGATGGATGCCCGCCGCCATCAGGGCGTCGGTGCATGGGGGCGTTCGCGACTGGTAGGAGTGCGGCTCCAGATTGATGTAGAGCGTCCCGCCGCGTGCCCTAGCTTCGGCCTCTTCCAGCGCGACAATTTCCGCATGCTTGACGCCATTCCAGGTATGCCAACCGGTGCCGACTACGTCCCCGTGGCTGTCGGTGATCACCGCGCCCACGTACGGATTCGGCGACGCCAGCCCAATTCCGCGGCGTGCCAGTTCCAGTGCCCGGTGAAGATGTTGTTCGTCAGACGCGTGCTGGGACATGCAGGAGAGAATCTATCATGTCAGAAGGGAAGCGTAGTGCCGCGGAAGATCAGCATTCAGGAGCGCATGGAGTTTCCAGAATACCCGGCCTTAGCGCCCGTGGCGCGGGGGGAAGCTCCGAAACGAGTCGTCTTCAATCTCCGCGACGGCCGCGCCGCTTCGACCTTTCGGCCCGCGTCGTATTGGCGCCATCGCGTAAGCATACGGATCACCGGGCGGTGCAGCCTTCCTGCCGAGCAGCCGCTTAAAGAATTCGATCAGCAACCTGAACCGCGACTGTTTTTCGCCGTCGGCCATAATCTTCCTCACTCAAACAATGAATCCACAAACTCGCGCGGATCGAAGGGTAGCAAGTCACCCGCCTTTTCGCCCACTCCGACATACCGGACGGGCAGCCCAAGCTCGCGGCAAATCGCCACCACCACCCCGCCCTTGGCGGTGCCATCGAGCTTGGTCAATACAATACCGGTGACTCCCGCCGACTCAGTAAACAAGCGCGCCTGCTGCAGCCCATTCTGACCTGTCGTCGCATCCATCACAAGCAGAGTTTCATGCGGCGCGCCGGGAATAATCCGCTGGGCGGTGCGCCGCATTTTGTCGAGTTCGGCCATTAAACTGGCCTTGGTATGCAGCCGTCCGGCGGTGTCGACCACCACGTAATCCGTCTTGCGCGCCACTGCGGCCTGCAGGGCGTCAAACAATACCGCAGCGGGATCGCCTCCCGCCTTGGTCTTGATCACTTCGGTCCCGGTGCGCTGGCCCCAAATTTCGAGTTGCTCGATGGCTGCCGCGCGAAACGTGTCGGCCGCGCACAACAACACATTCTTCCCCTGCGAACGAAACACCTGCGCCAGCTTTCCGATGGTCGTCGTCTTGCCCGTGCCATTCACCCCGACGATGAGAATGACCTCGGGCGTGCCATCCACTTTACTTACCGGGCGCGTATTCGCCGCGCTCAAAATGGCCAGCAACTCTTCTTTCAGCAGCCGCTTGAGTTCCTCGACGTTCCCAATCTGCTTCCGGTCGGCTTTCTCCCGCAGCTTGCCAAGGACTTCCTGGGTGGTGGTGGACCCAAGATCGGCGCCGATCAGCGTCGCCTCGAGATCGTCCAGAGTGGCGCGATCGATCTCTTTGCCAAAGGAGACGACGTCCTCAATGCGCTCCGCCAGATTCTCGCGGGTGCGCGTGACCGCCTGCTTCATGCGGTCTAAAAAGCCAGTTTTCTTTTCTTCCTCGAGGCTGCCAAATAAAGTCTGAATCATAAGAGTCCCAGCTTCTGATTATACGGAACGGTCTCCGTGATGCCGCGGTGGCAGCGTCTCACCGGCTGTGGTGTGGGCATTCGACCGACGCGCCGAACATCACATTCGGTGCTGTCTATTTCCGGACACCGCCGTCCGTCTCTGGACGCTTGAGCCTCGAGCCGTGAATTCCGGAGATTGCATTTACAGAACTTCGCCACCTGCGGCGCTGGCACGACACCTGCTCTCCGCAAGCACGAGCTGGGTGAGGTGTCTTCCATGAAAAAAACCGAACGTATCCGACAGGCCGTCTCCGCTCCGCCGAAGCCTTCCGACCTTCAACAGCAAGCCGAACAAGGATGGAAGCTGGTGGCCCTCGAGTGGGAGCGGGAGGTGGAAACCGCGGAAGCTCCTCTGCCCGGCGAGATTCCCTTTGGCCTGCAAATCGCTCCCGATGCCCAACGCCTGGAAGAAAGCCCCAGCGAGCGCGAACTTCTGTTCCTGATGATGGAACTCATTGTTCAGGAAGGCTCCTACATCCGGATCGCCGAGGAAATCAACCGTCGCGGATTCCGCACCCGACAAGGCGATCCCTGGACTCCGATCTCCGTTTTCGAAATGCTCCCACGGCTCATCGAAGTGGGCCCAAACCTGTTCCAAAGCGCGGAATGGCAAAAACGCCGCCAGCACCTGACTGCCGCCGCGCTTAGCCACACCGGCCAATAAGCACAAAACGGCCGCAAGTTGTTATGACGGGAACCGACCTCGCGGATATACTCTTGTGCGCGGTATAAATCACAAGCGGACCTCTCCTCATGACAAGCTCGCGCACTTATCTCCTCATGCTCGGATTCGCGATTCTCATCATCAGCGCTTCCGTACTCGCCCAACAGCCAGCGGCCCAGGCCGCTCCGGAAGCCAAGCCGGAAGACACGGAAGTCTGGAAGCCCGTTCCGCCGGTAGTCACGCCGGGCGCCACCGACGCCGCCCCTCCCTCCGACGCGATCGTTCTCTTTGACGGAAAGAATCTCGACCAGTGGGTTTCCGTTAAAGACAAGTCGCCCGCGAAATGGATCGTTTCCGATGGCGTGATCACGGTGAACAAGCAGGCCGGCAACATCGAAACCAAGCGCAGCTTCAAGAATTATCAGCTTCACCTGGAATGGAAAATTCCCGAGAACGTTACGGGCTCAGGCCAGCTGCGCGGCAACAGTGGACTGTTTCTGGCTTCGACCGGTGAGGGCGATGGCGGCTACGAGCTGCAGATCCTCGATTCCTATAAGAACGAGACTTACGTCAACGGGATGGCAGCCAGCATCTACAAGCAGAACCCTCCGCTGGTGAATGCCAACCGAAAGCCCGGCGAGTGGCAGACCTACAACGTCGTCTGGACAGCCCCCACTTTCAATGCGGACGGCTCGGTGAAAACTCCGGCGTACGTCACCGTGTTCTTTAATGGAGTGTTGGTGCAAAATCACTTCGAACTGAAGGGCGAAACGCTCTACATCGGCCAGCCCTCGTACAAGAAATATGACAGCGCACCGATCAAGCTGCAGGCGCACGGCGATCCCAGCCCGCCGATCAGCTTCCGCAACATCTGGGTGCGGGATCTGCCTTAGTGGTCTGACTTGCCGTTCGCATCGGTAAGCGTCTGCTGGCCGATTGCAGCCGCGGCTTCGGTCAACTCTTTGCGAGCGGGCTTGTCGGCGTGGGAGCAAACCACAAGCAGGCGGCGAAAATATTTCTGACTGCCGGCGGAGTCATGCGCTAATTGCGCGGCGTGGCCAGCGCCGTATAGAGCGCGAAAGCGGTCGGGCGCGTTCTGCAGTGTCTTTTCAAATTGAACCAGCGCCTCCTTCGGCCGGTTTAACTGCAACAACATTTCGCCGAGCAACTCGCGAGCAGGCTTCAGCGGACCGGGCGTGATGGTGCTCAGCTCCGTCGCGTCTTCCCGCTCAGCCGCGACAGTCATCTGGTGCAAGGCATCTTCGCTCCGTCCACTTGCCATCGCGACCCAGGCCAGAATTTCGAGATGCTGGATCTCCACCTGCTCGGCCCAGTAGGACTCGTTTGCCTGCCGCAGCCGTTGCGCGATTGTGCGCAACGCGTCCGCAGATGCTTGCGCGCCGGCTGGATCTCCAAGATCGGCGGAGCCTAAGCCGCGCGCGAAATAGGTGATCGCATCGGTGTAGGGAACAGAGGTGCTGCGTACGGGGAGTTTGCTTGCGGTTTCCCAATCTTCGAGTTCCAGTGCAAAGCGGGCGGGGATCGCAGCGAGCGCGAAATATCCGGCGGGCGGCGGGGCCGCACCCGCAACGACGCGGGTCGGGTCGAAGCGCGCATTCACCGCGGGAAGAGAGTTCACCAGCGCCTGTGCGGCGCGGTCGCGGCCGGATTGCAAGTAGGCATACTCAAGGTAATCGTCGGCGTGCAATTCTTCCGCAGTCTGGCCTTCGCGGCGCGCGGCGGCTGCAGCGGCGACATTGCTGGTGATGGAGTCGTCCCAATACCCGACGCGCGTGAAGGTGTGCGTGGGCATGTGCAGCGCGTGGGGGGCGTCGGGGGCAATCTCTGCGTAGCGCCGGGCCGCCGGAATCGCTTTGGCAGCCAGTGGTGGTGCGTCATAGCTATGGATGATGTAGTGCGCCAGGCCCGGATGGTCTGGCTCCTGGGCAAAAAGCTGTTCGAGGATTTGTCCTGCTTTGACACGGCTGCTGTAAGTTTTATCGCTCGGGTCCGCGGAAGCAGCTAGCGAGAGCGCGTAAAAGATCGCTGCCTCGTGGTCCTCCGGATAGCGTTGCGAAACCTCAGCCATGGCATCGCGATAGCGCAACAGACGAACTGGTTGCGAAGTGTGTTCGAAATCCGCATACAGATTTCCGACCGCAGCAATGTAAGCGTTCTCACGGTCGCTCTTAGCTCTTGATGCAATCGCCTGTGTCACGGCGTCCCGCCCAGCGCGCAGTTGCGAAGGCTCTTTCAAACCGGAAGCGAACGGATTACCCCATTGGCTAAGCGCGATACCCCAATCGGCCACAGCGCAGGAAGGGTCGGCCTTTAAGGTGAGATCAAAACTGTCGATGGCGCGGCTGAACTGAAAAGAGTGCAGCAGCGCTACGGCGTGATTAAATTCCTTCTGTGCCGGTGCATTGCAGGTCGTGGTGAAATGCACTGTGCCCAGGCGCTCTCCGTGGCCGGCATGCTCATGTTCCTGAGGCTGGACTCCGGTGACGAGAGCGAAAGTGGAGACTGCTATCCATACGCAACGGTTCATGCTGCCTCCTGAGAGTGAGAACAGAGATAGCACAGAATCGGGCGAGGAGCTACAGATGCCGACTCCACTCATTCCTCACCCGGTGAGCGGAGGATCGCTATGCGCTTTCGGAAGAGGAATCCAAGTCGGAAGGAGACGTGGAGGCGACCGCGAAGGCTTCGCCGTAATCCTCGATTTGATGCGCCGGATGCATGGGGAGTTCGACAGAGATAGTGGTGTTCCCGGGAAGAGACTGGATTTCGAGACTTCCATTCAGTTCGCGAACGCGCTCGCGCATGCCGCTGAGGCCCACTCCGGATTCGGACGCCGTGTCGAGTTGTCGAAGATGTTCGGGCGAGATTCCCTTGCCATTATCCGAGATTTCCAAACAGAGCCGGTCGCGGTCGCAATAAAGGCGCACGCAGGCGGAGGAAGCGCCCGAGTGGCGGTGAACGTTGGTGAGGCTTTCCTGCAGGACGCGGAAGAGAACGAGTTCACATTCCCGCGAAGGCCGGTCCATTTTGTCGGGGATGTCGCATTCCAATTGGATGCCGCTGCGGCGCGCGAATCCCTCCACAAACCAGCGGGCCGCGGAGGCAATGCCGGCTTCATCCAGAAGCGGCGGATGCAATAGATAAGATGTGGTGCGGACTTCCTGCAGCGCCTCGTCGATCAGTGCGTTGAGATCGTCGAGTAGAGCTTCGAGGCCGGGCGGTTGGTCGCGTATCTGCGCGATTAGTGCGACCGACATTTTCATGGCGGCCAAGGTCTGTCCAGCGGTATCGTGCAACTCGCGGGCGATCCGGCGGCGCTCCTGATCCTGAAGCGTCATAAGGCCGAGGGAGAGCCGGCGCAATTCAGCTTCCGCGTTCTTGCGCACCTCAACCTCCGATTCCAGCCGGGAAAGCGCCTGCGATAGTTCGAAAGTACGGGCCTGAACGCGTAACTCCAGTTCGTCATGGGCCTGCCGTAACTCCTGCTGCGCGCGTTGCCGCTCGCCGGCTTCGGCAGTGAGAGCGGCGATGCTGTCATTGAGCCGCAGTTGCTTGTTCCGGTTGGCATGGCCGAAGGCGATCAGGACTGAACAGACGATCACGGCGCCGATGAGATTATGAATTTCAGAGCGCTGGATTAGATTGAGCGAGTGGCGGGGATCGACGAACCAGTAGAAGATCCCAAAGACTCCCACCAGGCCGCACAATGTCGCAGGGGTCGAGCCGCAGACCACGGCGCAGAAGGCTACGGCCATATAAACGGTGACGTAAAAGGCGACATGGCCCAGAACCGGGTCAAGAAACCAACGCAGCAGGATGGCGAGCACGCCCGACAGAAGCGCGATTGCGTAGCGTCGAAGTACGCGCCGGGAGGGAATGGGAGCGAGCAGTGTCAGGATGCGCGCGGAAAACGTACCTGCCATACGACCTCAACAAAGATAGTTTGGGGCGATCGCACCGCCGCCTTCAGCGGAAAGTGCGAATGGCATTTAGGGCGCCAGAGACGTAGACGCTATAAAAGTAGGATACGGTTTAGGGCCAGAAAGTTGTAAGTGCAGGCCGAGTTTTTAACGGGATTATTTCCTTCCGAAAACTTCTTTCAACAGAGTTGTAGTTTGAGCGGCCGGATTTTTCCGGATCTTCTTTTCCTCTTCTCCCAACATGTAGAAGAGGCCGTCCAAAGTTTTGCCGACGACGTATTTATCCAGATCGAATTCGCCAGCCAAAGCGCTGCCGCCGGGAGCATCTTTGATCAGGCGATCGTACTGCTGGACTACGCCAACGTGCTCCATGGATTGATGCACGACCGGAGAAAACGCAGTCGTGAGGTCGGCAGAACTGGTGCGCTTGAAATAGTCGGTGGCGGCGGTGTCGCCTCCAGTCAAGATGTGGCGCGCATCGTCGAAACTCATTTTACTTAGAGCGGTGAGGAAGATTTGCTTCGCTTGAGGAGTGGCCTGCTCGGCGGCACGGTTCATTCCGACTTCGAGTTCGTCCACTTTCTGCCCCATTCCCAGCATCCGAAGTCCTCGACCGAGGGCTTCAAGTTTGGGAGGCAGAGGGATCTTGATCGCGTCGTTTTTCAGGAAGCCGTCGGGCCGTCCGGTGAGGGCGACAGCTTTGGACGTACTGAGCCGCAGCGCCTGCTTCAGGCCGGCGATGATTTTGTTGTCGGCAAGGCTGGAGATGTCGCGCTCCATGGACTGAGTGCCTGGGGCTAGAACTGCCGGTTGGGCGGGAGCGAAACTCAAAATCCACACTATGACGGAAATACTGGCCATAAAAATGCGCATTCAACCCTCCAGAGCAGGCGACGGATGATTGTAGCAACATGCAGGAAATTGCAAGGTACTAACAGGGACTGATCGAACTGCAGCTGACTGCCCAGAGGCAAAAGTAGGGAATCGTCATCAATCACCACAAAATGTACAAATAAATGACAAAGTGTTGACAAGCGAAAAGGCGCGCCGGGCGTAGGATTCGTAGGCTCGCAGTTTGCAGTTGCAGAGCGTCTTGCAAGAGCGTGGTTGCCATTCGGTCTAGTTCCAGGATCTCCCAAAATCAAACTTGAAGGAGAATTTTGTCATGCAGAGTTCTGTGGGTCGATTTCTGATGCTTGGGTTATGCGGTGTGCTTGTGGTCGTGGCATCGAGCGGGGCAGTGGCTCAGACATTCTCAGCTTCGTATCTGGTGTCGAATTTGACGGGAAAGACGGCGCATACGGATCCGTTGCTGATGAATCCGTGGGGGCTTGCTTATGCGCCGGGCGGAGCGTTTTGGGTAAGCGATGAGGCCTCGGGTTGGTCAACGCTTTACGATGGCACGGGGACTCCGCAAAGCCTGCAGGTGGTGGTGCCATCATCATCGGGAACTGGCGCCGGCACTCCGACCGGAATTGTTTACAACGGATCGACAGAGTTCAAGATCGATAATTGGACCTCGGCGTTTCTGTTCGCGACGCTGGATGGAACTATCAGCGGCTGGTCGGCGTTCGATCCGAGCACGACGCTGATTGCGGTGCGGTCAGCGGGTGCGGCTTATACAGGCCTGGCGATCACGAGCCGTACGTCCGGAAACTCCCTGTTCGCCGCGGATAATGCCAACAATAAAGTGGATGTCTACGACGGCAATTTCAACCTCGTGAAGTCGTTCACCGACAGCACGGTTCCGGCGGGCTTCTCGGCGTTCGGAATTCAGGATATCGCGGGGCAGGTTTATGTGACCTTCGCGAGCCAGACGGGCGCAAGCGGTGGGTTGATTGACATCTTTGACGAGAGCGGCAACTTCGTGAAGCGGTTGGTGACCAGCAAGGTATTGAATCAGCCCTGGGGCATGGCGGTTGCTCCCACAGCCTGGGGCCCGCTGGCCGGGGCGCTTCTGGTGTCGAACAACACGTCCATGGGCACGATCGATGCGTTTAATCTGACGACCGGGAAGTTCATCTCACCTTTGAAGACCTCTACCGGCAAGCAGGTCACAATCAACGGGCTTTGGGGAATCGAGTTCGGCGGCGGGTCATCGCTGAACGGACAAACGAACCAGTTGTTCTTTACTGCTGGTCCGAACGATACCAATGGGCTCTTTGGGGTCATAAACGTACACAAGTAGGGTTGAAGGGAGTCTCCACTGAGGCCGCCTGCGAGGGCGGCCTTTGTGTTTGGATTCGAAAGCTGGATTGGACCGTGCGGCTTGCGCTTTCCTGAAAGCAACTTCGTGCCATTACGATTTATCCTCAAAGAGAAAGGATGGACTCATGGTCCGAGTGTTCATCACAGGCTCCGCGGATGGGTTGGGCAAATTGGCGGCGCAGTTATTGATCGAGCAGGGACACAAGGTCGTGTTGCACGCGCGCAGCGAGCAACGGGCAAAGCAGGCGCTGGCGGGAGTGCCTGGCGCGGAGGCTGTAGTGGTTGGAGATCTGAGCAGCATTCGGCAGACGCGCGGCGTTGCCGATCAGGTAAACGCTTTGGGGGCGTTTGATGCAGTGATCCATAACGCAGCGGTCGGATATCGAGAACCGCACAGAGTCGAGACGGAAGACGGGCTGCCGGAGGTATTCGCAGTGAACACGCTCGCACCCTACATTTTGACCGCGCTGATTCGGAGGCCGAAGCAGCTGATCTATTTGAGTTCGGGCCTGCATCAGAGCGGAGACGCGAGCCTGAAAGATCTGGCGTGGAGAGAACGCCCTTGGCGTGGCCAGCAGGCGTATGCGGACACTAAGCTCCACGATGTGCTGCTGGCATTCGCGGTGGCGCGGCGGTGGAAGGATGTGTTTTCGAATGCGATGGAGCCGGGATGGGTGCCGACAAAGATGGGTGGTCCGGGAGCGCCGGATGATCTGGACGAGGGGCGGCGCACGCAGGTTTGGCTGGCCGCGAGCGAAGACGCAGCCGCCAAGGAGACGGGAGAGTACTTCTATCACATGCGGCCACGGAAGCCGAATCCTGCGGCGCGCGAGGTGGAGCGGCAGGAAAAATTGCTGGCAGAATGCCAACGACTTTGTGGAGTGGAATTGCCGGCGCGCTGAGCGCGACGCAAGTTGCTCGTGTGTTACATTAAAAGTTTGTGGGCGCGTAGCTCAGTTGGTAGAGCAATGCCCTTTTAAGGCATGGGTCGCAGGTTCGAATCCTGCCGCGCTCACCAGACGTTTCAAGCACTTCCAGTATCCCAACTGGCGGGAGCAGCGCAGTACATCAGAGATTCCTAAACCAGCGCCATGGTCGGCTTCGTCACAGGCAGACGGGCGATGACGCTAGTGCCATCGGGATTGGATCGAATTTCGAAGCGGCCGTTCAGTTGGCGCACGCGCTCCTGCATTCCCTGAATCCCAACGCCCGAGCGTAATCTCTGTGAACCATTGTTGTGGGAGCCCTGCATTCCCTTTCCGTAGTCGCGAACTTCCAACGAAATGTCGTCGTCAGACCGTTGGATGTGTATGCGGGCGCGACTGCTTCCCGAGTGGCGATGGATATTGGTGAGCGACTCCTGGACGATGCGGAACAGGGTCGTCTCCATGTCTGGGGCAAGGCGGCCGAGATCGGGAGGCACTTCGATCTGGACATCGATTTTGCTGCGTTCGGCAAAGCCCTCGACGTACCAGCGCAGGGCCGAAGGAAGCCCGAGTTCATCCAGCAATGGCGGGTGCAGCAGGTAGGAGACAGTGCGCAATTCCTGAGAGAGTTGCGCGATTAATTCGAGGCTCTGGCGCAATCCAGCTGCGAACTCGGGATGGGATTTCTCCGCGTCGTCCCGCATGGGCATGAGCTGCATCTGCAGCGCAGCGACCAATTGACCAGCGCTATCGTGCAGTTCACGCGCAATGCGACGGCGCTCCGCATCCTGCGCGTGCAGCAGCTTGCCGCTGAGTTCGCGGACCCGCGAAACCTCTTCCATCTGCTTTCGATCTGTGATGTCGGTGTGAGTGCCGATCATGCGGATCGCGTTGCCATGGGCATCGCGGACGATGCGCCCATGCGAGAGAATCCATCGGATCTCGCCGTCGGGGCGGATGGTGCGGAACTCGAACTGAAATTTGTCCTGCTCCTTTATGGCGCGGCCGAACTCTTGTGTGAGGCGCTCCACGTCCTGAGGGTGAAACAGCTTGACCCATTCCTCAACGGTAATGTAAGTATCAGCGGGATTGAAGTCGTAGATGGTGGCGAGCTGGTCGTTCCATGCTCCGCGTCTTTCGACAACATCCCAGTCGAACATGGCGGTTCGGGAAGACTCGAGAGCGAGGGTGAGCTGAGCCCGGCTCTCGCGAAGCGCGTCCTCAATGCGCTTGCGATCCGTAATATCGCGCGCGATCTTGGAGGCACCAGTGACGCGGCCCCTGGAGTCGCGAACCGGTGAGATGGTAAGAGAGACATCGACCCGTTTGCCGGACTTGGTTACGCGAACCGTTTCGAAATGCTCGATACGCTCGCCCAGTCGCAAACGCCGGAGAATTGTGGCTTCTTCCGGCTCGAGCTCGGGGGGGATGAGAATTGTAATGGGGCGGCCAATGGTCTGTTCGGGATCGTACCCGAACAGTCGAGTCGCGCCGGCGTTCCAGCTGGTAATGATGCCATTGAGGTCCTTGGAAATGATGGCATCGTCAGAGGACGCCACAATCGCAGCCAGACGGCCCTGAGCCTCTTCCGCTTGGCGGCGGCGGCTGATGTCTTCGACTACGGAAATGAAATGCTTCAGTTTGCCATTCTTATCGCGAGGGCCCGAGACGCTGAGATTGACCCAGACAGCAGATTTATCTTTTCGGATATAGCGCTTTTCCATCGAGAAGCTGGACAACTCACCTCGGAGAAGTTTTTCTGTGAGGACAAGGTCCTCTGGAAGATCGTCGGGATGGGTGATTTCCTGGAAGGTGAGCTGCAGGAGTTCAGCCTCGCTGTATCCTACTATCTCGCAGAGTTTGCGGTTGGCGCGAAGCCATCTGCCCTCGGGACTCACATGGGCGACGCCCATGGCTGCCAGTTCGAATGTGGTGCGCTAAAGTTCTTCGCTCTCCAGCAGTGCCTGCTCGAGCGCAGCACTGCGGCGCACGATCTCCTGAACATCGATCGGAGCGCCGATTTCGGAAATTGCTGGATCGATAAAAAGCTCATGACGCGAGACTTTCTGCAGAGCGTCCCACAGATTTTTCCCGACGGATGACTTGACGACATAACCGCGGGCTCCGGCTCTGAAAGCCTGGCGAACCATCTCAGGCGAGTCATGCTGGCTCAGCACGAGGATCTCGCAGGAGGGCAGAAGGGTGCGGAGGGTGCGGGTGGCTTCGAGGCCATTGAGAGTGGGCATGCTGACGTCCATGATGATGACGTCAGGCCGCACATCGATGGCTTTCTCAATCGCTTCCTTCCCCTGAGTGGCTTCGCCGCAAATCACACATTCGGGATGTGCGACCAGGAGAGAAGTTAAGCCGCGTCGAACGACTTCATGGTCATCGACAACCAGGACCCGCAAAGGTATTCCTCGCACAATGGTAGTGTTCAAAGGCGTAAGAGTGGACTGTGTCGATCCCGCGCCCTGGGGCACGTCGCCAACACGATGAAGAACAGCTTATCGTACTGGGCTCAAGTCGAGAGGTCGAATACAGGGAATCCTGTAGGAACACCCTTGCGCCGGGTTGTCGAACCACGACTTCGGTCTATCCAATCTGACCTCAATGCTTGTCGTTGCACAGCGACCCGGTGAGTCGGTTATCCGAGATCGACTGCATCTGCCAGGCATGAATTGAAATGATCTCGGCATTGCCATCGAGCTTCAGGCGAAGCGGGCCCGAGGGGATTTGATATACACGTGCGGTCAGCGCTGTTCCCCCGTTCGCGAACACTTCGAGGATAGAGCCGTCCAGAAACAGATGCAGCCCGACTGCGGGCCGCCCTTCTTGACCAAGTGGGGCGCTTAAGTTGTTTACGCGGAGTTGGCGAGCGCCTGGCTTGGTCACGCATGAAATGGTTGCGAAGTCGGCGCCAGTCTCCGATTGAAGCCGAAGGGTGAACTCGCCGTCCTTGGGCTGAATGATTAAATCGAGTTCGGCAGAAAGATCGTGAATGCGAGCGGCGTCAAAGATCTCTCTGCGGCGAGCAGACTGGCTGGGCGGTTCGGCGCCGACTTCGTTAACGGCGGTACTTGCGCGCTGATCGTTTCTGCGAAGGACTTGTGCCATGGTGACCTGAGTCTCCAACTCGTTCTGCTGATTCAGTGACAACCTACGCGGAAGCGACATTGCACCCGCCCAGCCGGCTGCGACCAGAGCCGGATCGGGACGAGTTTCGGAAATCCATCCCCAGAGAATACGATTGCCGTGCGCGTCGAGCATGGTTTTCGCAGCGTAGTAAGAGCCCCAATCCACCACGCCCTCTTTTTCGGGCGTGAACCGCTGGTCCCGGTAGGTTCCCACCTTCCAGCGAACCTTGCCCATCGTGGAGATCAAAAGCACGTGTTTGTTGCCGAGCGGGAAAAAATCGGGGCACTCCCACATGTCTCCAGTGTCGACGGGGTTCGCGGCATCCCGGTCACTCGGCGAGCCTGCAAGGAGCGGATGCAGAAAGCTCCAGTCGCGGAGGTTGGATGAGGTATAGAGAAGAATCAATCCACCCTTGCCGCGGATGCCGGAGCCGAGAATCAGCATCCACTTGCCGCCTTCACGCCACAAGCAGGGATCGCGGAAGCCCGTGACTGTGAGTCCTGGCGGCGGAGCCGCGATCACCGGTTGCGGAAGTTTTTTCCAGATGCGCAGATCGTCGTCTTCGGCCACGGCGAGGCATTGTGTCTCACGCCAGGTATGCACACCGTCGCGCAACGTGGCTTCGGAATCGGATGCGGGCGGTGCTACTCCCGTATAGATCACGGTCGGCCTGCCGTGGTCGAGAACGGCGCTGCCGCTGAAGACACCATCGCGATCGGGGCCATCGGGAGTAGGAGCGAGAGCAATCGGTTCGTGGCACCAGTGGATCATGTCGGGGCTGGTGGCGTGGGCCCAGTGCATGTTTCCCCACGTGGCGCCCTGGGGATTGTATTGATAAAACATATGGTAGCGGCCGCGTAAAAAGATCGGGCCGTTGGGATCGTTCATCCAGTTCCTCGCCGGGAGCAGGTGGTACTGAGGGCGGAGCGGATCCTTTGCGAGTTGGGAGAGGAGCGCAGCATTCGCAGTATCGGAGGAATACGGCAGCAGACGCGGCTGCAGTGAACAACAGGCGGCGGCAGCTGAGAACTGGAGAAAGTCTCTTCGAGAGATGGGCATGGCGTTTAAGACTTTAGGGCGGAATATGTCATATCACATCCAAGGTCAGGCGTGGCTTGGATATAATTCGGGGAACCAGAAATCTCCTGCATTCATCGTGTTTCGATCACTTTCCAGGCTTGTCTATCCGGTCCTTATAACGCTGTCCGTGGCCAGTGCTTTGTGGGCTGCACAGACACCCACGAAATCTGCCGGTCCGTCGACCGCGCAAGCTGCACTCGAGCGCGGGCAAGAAGCGCTTACCCAGGGGGACATCGCACGGGCCCGGGAAGAGTTCTCGAAGGCCGTCAGATTTGCGCCCAGTGATGCTCAAGCGCAGGCAGCATTGGGATGGGTTCTGGCGCAGCAGGGAGAAGCCGACGAAGCAGTGAAGCATCTGCGAGCCGCTCTGAAGATCAAGCCGACGTTCGTAGAAGCGCGGTTAACGCTGACGGGTGTCCTAACGCAGCAGGGCAAGCTGGCAGAAGCCGAACAGGAGGCGCGAACTGCAGTGAAGATCGCGCCACAGAATGCGGAAGCGCATCGGACGTTGGGAAGGATTCTCAGCCAGCATTCCGGAGCCGAGGCGTTAGCGGAGATGCGGCGCGCGGTGGAACTGGCTCCGGAGCGTGCCGATTTGCACGATGATCTCGGCAATTTATTGGCGCAGCAAAATCAATTGGCCGACGCCGAAGTTGCGTTCAAGGACGCGCTTCGTTTGCAGCCCAACCTCGAGGCAGCCCATTTTCATCTGGGCGCAGCGTACTGGGAGCAAAAACAACTGGATGCGGCTTCCGACGAACTGCAAAAAGCCTTGAATCTGGCGCCGGGTGACGCCGTCGCTCATTACTATTTCGCGAAAGTGTTGACTGCGGAATCGAAGGATTCGGATGCCCGGGAGGAGTTGAGGAAGGCGGCAGCGCTCAAGCCAGACTGGTTCGAATTGCAGGTCGAACTGGGCCTTGCCAGCCAGCATGCTGGCGATGCCGATGCCGCGGTTGCGGCGTTCGAGCAGGCAGTGAAACTGCGTCCTCAAGATGCGGAGGCGTTCAACGACCTGGGGCTTGCACTCATTCAAAAAGGCGACGCCGAAAGCTCGATTGCAAAGTTTCAAACGGCGACGAAGCTGCGTCCGGAAGATGGGACCTTGCGCGGAAATTTGGGCATCGCCTATATGCAGCGGGCAGATTTTGATGCAGCGATTACAGAGCTGCAGGCCGCCATCAAGCTGGCTCCGGATAATGCATCGCTGCACTACAATCTCGGACTCGCCTACAAGCTTAAGGATCAGCTCGACAAGGCGGTTCCCGAATTCCAAACTGCGATCCGGTTGCAGCCCGATTTGGCCGATGCACACTACACGCTAGGAATCCTTTTCTGGCAGCGCGGTGAGTTCGATCAAGCGACCGACGAATTGAAAAAAGCATTGCAGTCCAAGCCCGATTACGCGGAGGCGCACTACACTTTGGGGACTGTGTACAAACAGCAGGGGAAATTGCCTGAGGCAGCAGCCGAGTTGCGGGAAGCGATCCGGTTGCAGCCGGATTTTGGTGGGGCTCACACCACCCTGGCCGCAGTGTTGCGGCAGTTAGGTGACTCGCAGGGAGCCGCCGAAGAAGCAAAACAGGGGGCGACGATTGCGGCTTCAGCGAGCAATCTGCAGGCGGCGAGGGTTTCCACCAATTCCGGGAAGCGACTGCTCGCGGCCGGGGATCTGGATGGAGCGATTTCGCAGTTTCGATCCGCGATTCATTCCCAGCCGGATTATGCGGCTGCACATTACGAGCTCGGCCTCGCGTTGCAGCAGAGCGGGAAGAAAGACGAGGCGAGGGCAGAGTTTCAGAAGGCGACGGAATTGGATCCCCATCTGACAGGTCCGCAGCAATAGCGCCCCGGTTCGCAACTTAAAAAGCGCAAAGATTCCGGTAGTGCTAGGGCGGCGGGCGAGGATGCCCGCCGTACAGTCGCCGGGACGGCGGCGCTACGGTTAGTTTGCGCGATTCCGAACCGAAATCAGGTCGGTGACGACCGGCACGCCGTGGACAATCTTGACGTGAAGTAGAGCTTCGAACGGCTTGAGATCACCTTCCTTCGCAACTTTCAACCGGCGCAGCAGTTCCTTCAGCGAGTCTTCTCGACATACGTATTCAACCGCCGCCTGCGTGCCGAAGGTCGAGTTACCGGCGAGAATGAGGATGGACCGGGAAGGGTCCAAGCCCGGAAGCAGGCTCACGACAGCATAGTCCTCGGTGGTGGGTTGGTTGGCCGGGGACGCCAGGAAAGTCTTGGGTTCGCCGGGCTCAGGATGCACGTTCACCACGGCAAGATCTCCTTTGCGCGGACCGGAGTCCAGACGCTGAAAAATAAATTCGCGAGTGCCGGGAAGATCCACGAGAGTCAGGTTTTCGGAAGGAGAGCCGACGAAAATCAGATCATTATTCTTGGCGTCATCCAGAGAGAACAGAGCGCCGCGCTTCACCCGCAGAGGACGGTTCAGCAGGTTGAAGACGCGATCGAGCTGATGAATCGCCAGCACTTCACCCACACCGGTGTAATGGTCGAGGATGAACGAACGCGCGTCGGAGGCAGGGTTAAAGTAGCGCATGCCGGTTTCAGGCCGGCCCACAAAGCTTCCGTTGCTGAAGATGACCCAAGGCTGCTGCGGGCTGTTCGCAAACCGATTCCAAAAGAGCTGATAGACGACAGGAATCGGCTGTTCCGTCGCCGTTTGCGTGTGCTTCTGTTGCAGCAATACGGCACTGCTGATAAGGGACGCGGCTAGCAATAGCGAGAGTACCACCACCGCGATCGCCCAACCGCGGTTGGCCGGAACCACATCCGCCTTCTTTCTGGGTTCTACGACGAAAGTGTTTGCACTCGGTAACCCTGGCTTGGAAGCCCGCGGATGGAACGTGATGGCGTACGACCCTTTTGGGATCTCGACCAGGATGGGATCGTCTGCGCCCTCGTGGGCGTAGTATTCGGCGAGCTTTACGCGAAGGCGTCCGGCCTGGACGCGAACCGTCGAATCGCTTTGCGGATCGAATCCGGCAGGGCGGCCCAAGACCTCTGTCGCGATTTGGTATTCCTTCAGCGCGATCCCAGGGTGATCGAGGGAATGTTCAGCAAGGTAGCGAAGCAGCTTGCACAGCGATTCCGAGCTGTGCAGGCTATGGCTTTTTGTAAGTCTCTCTATTTGCTGGAAGCATTGCTCCCGACCGATCGCAAATGAATGTGTGACAGCCATGAGACCCGGAAGTAACGGAATGCCCTATGTTGCTGTAAACCCTGGGGCTTTGTTCAGGTAACAGTATCAAACATAGTGAAACTTTATCCAGTTAATTGTTTTGTATTAGGACTGCACACCATCTGGGCAAGTCTCCCTCTGCATTTCCGGGGCACATTCGTAGTTGGCAAGTTGAGGAGGAAGTTCATGAAAAGGTCATTGTGGACCGCTGTGGCCGTATTCACTCTACTGTGCAGCCTGTGGGCACCTAGCGCCTTTGGCCAAGCCGTTTACGGCAGCGTATTGGGGACGGTCACCGATCCATCCGGGGCGGCGGTGAACGGAGCGAAAGTGACGGTCACGAGCCAAACCAGGAACACATCCACCGAGACGACGACGAATGAAAGCGGGAACTACTCGGTTACGCACTTGATCCCAGACGTTTACACGGTGCGCGTCGAGGGTACGGGTTTTAAGAGTCTTGAGTTTAAGAGCATCCAAGTCTCGGCGGACAGCGGGTCACGCGTCGACGGCCAGTTCCAGGTCGGCGGTGCTTCTGAGACCGTGGAAGTGACGAGCGAAGCGCCGCAACTTAAGACGGACCGGGCGGATGTCTCAGTGGAGTTCACTGGGAAGCAGTTACAGGAACTGCCCCTCTACAACCGGAATTTTCAGAGCTTGGAGTTGCTCACCCCAGGAACCCAAATCCTCACCGGGTGGGGCCACGCAGCCACGGAAAATCCTCAGGGCAGCAAGCAGATTTTCGTGAACGGGCAGCACTTCAGCGGCACTGGTTATGAACTGGATGGAACCGACAACCAAGACCCGATTCTCGGGATCATCATCGTAAATCCGAGTCTCGACACTGTCGAAGAAACGAAAATTGCCACGCAGAACTACGATGCTGAGTTCGGCAAAGCTGTCGCGGGTATTATGACCGCGCACACGCGCTCGGGCACCAACGAGTTTCACGGGAGTGGTTACTTCTACGATCTGGACCCAGTCGACCCCGCAACGAATCCTTTCACCGGTAAGGCCTCGCCCAACAACTGGAAGCAATTTGGTGGGTCGGTCGGTGGGCCCATCATCAAAAACAAACTCTTTTTCTTCGCCAACTACGAAGCGACGCGACGCAAATCTGGCGTCAGCCTTCAGACTACAGTTCCGACTGCTCTGTTCCGCTCGACCTGTCTCAACCCATCCAGTGCAGTCTGCGATCTGAGCGAATATCTCGCGGGAGGCTTCGGTGGAGGCGGACAAGTCTACAATCCGACCGGCCCGGAAGGCGGGAGGACTGAATACAATGCACCAATAGGCAGTTGCACTGGTAACTGCATTCCGCAGGCTGACCTGCAGGCGGTGGACGCAAACTTCACAGGATCCGGGCTCACGACGTCCGAGAGCATTCTGGCTCTCCTGCCGGCGCCAAACGCCACCGGCGATCATAATGGAACCAATAACAATTACACCGCCAACGGAAGCGGCAGCTTCAACGACTACCAGTACGTTGGGCGCGTCGATTACACGATGAGCCAGAGGATGCAGATCTTTGGCCGCTACACCCATGCCCATTTCCTGCTCTCTGGCAAGCCGGTGTTCGGCGACGCGATCGGTGGACCTGGCTTGGGTTATCTGGGCCTGGCCGGCCAATCTTTAATTAACAACTACAGTGTGGCTGCGGGCTTTAATTACACTCTGTCGAATTCACTGCTGACGGACTTCCGCTTCGGGTACTTCCGTTACAACCCGCACTCCACGAAATACGATCAGGGCAATTCGACCGCGGCCTCGTCGCTGGGGTTGCCCGGCCTCAACACTACGGACGTTACGACGAACGGGTTGCCGGCGTTCTTTTTCGATGGGTTGAATATGCAGTTTGGCGAGGACCTCAATATCGGCCGCTGCAACTGCCCGCTGATTGAAAAAGAACAGGGATACCAGTTCGCCAACAACTGGACAAAGCTCGTGGGCAATCACCAGTTCAAGTTCGGCGCGGACTTGCGGCATGCGACCAACCTGCGCGTTCCCTCGGACGCGAACCGAACCGGGGAAATGCACTTCCAGCATGACACAACGGGCGACGGCCTTGGTTCCGGGGGACTGGACATCGCGACTTTCCTGTTTTCGGCGGTGAGTAACTTTAACCGCTATGTGGGATCGCCTACCGAAACGAGCGCGATGGAGACCCAGAACCGCTACTTCTTTTATGCCCAGGACACATGGCGCGCCACCCATAAGCTCACCGTCAACTACGGTTTGCGCTGGGAGTTCTACACGCCGGAATATGTCAACGGCAAGGGCAATGGAGGGTTTGCCGTTCTACCCGAAGGCGTGATTCGTGTGGCTGGCTACGGCGGAATCAGTAACAATGGAAACACCAAGAACAACTATGGCCTGTTCGCACCGCGTTTGGGAATTGCGTATGAAATCAATCCCAAGACCGTGGTCCGGATGGGATATGGGCGCAGCTTCGATATCGGCGTGTTCGGATCTTTGTTCGGGCACACTGTAACCCAAAACCTGCCGGTATTGGCAAACCAGCAACTGACTTCTCCGACCGGTGACAACAGGACCACCGCTTATAACTTCACCCAGGGCCCCGCAGCCCCACAAACCGCGTTCCCAGTGATTCCCAGCAACGGCATTCTGCCCTTGTACGGAGTCTGTACCGAAGCGGTAGCACAGACGCCCGGCGCGATTTGCACCGGAAATGTTTCGCCGCACATTCGTCCCGATAAGCTGGTGGCGCCCACGGTGGATGCGTGGAACGTAACCGTGCAACGGCAAGTCACCGACAAGCTGAGCGTAGAAGCTGCATACGTGGCGAACCATGGCAGCCACGTATTTAAGGGGACTGGCCCATCGTACAACCCGAACCAGCCCACGGTGGTCGGCTACCCCACCATTCCTTACGATCAGCGAGCACCCTACTACAACGCGTTCAGCACGCCTTACACGTACGCTGATGGGTTTACAACCAATGTTATTTGTTGTGACGGCTCGCAAGGATTTGGCTACAACGGCGACGACGGGACCAACTCGTTTAGAGCACTTGAGTTGACGGTCAACCACAGGACTGGCGGAGGGTTGACGCTGTCGGGTTCTTACACCTACTCAAGAGCTTACGACAACGACGGCAGCTATCAACCTGATCTTCGTGTTGGCTACGGACGTCAGGACTACAACCGCGATAGCGTTCTGATCATGACCGCAATCTATGAGCTGCCGTTCGGGAAGGGCAAGAGATTCATGGGCAATATTTCCCGTCCAGCCGATCTGCTTTTGGGCGGCTGGCAGTGGAACGCCACCTTTACGATCGGCAGCGGCATCCCCTTCACTCCGAGCTACAGCAATTGTGGCCAGGATCGCGACACTGGACCCTGCCGTCCCAGCAGGGATGGCTCATTCCACATGGGCGCCGGAAGCTTCAATAATCAAACCAGACAGGTTGTCTATTTCACGCCTGTTGTTGATCCTGCCACGGCCGACGGAACGTTGGGCCCTGGCGATTGCGTGGGAGGCTGGTGCCGTCCGGCGATTGCTACGTTTGGGAACATCCAGCGAAACAGCTACACGGGTCCGGGCGAATTCCGGTCTGACATGTCGCTTTTCAAGAACTTCAGCATTACGGAGAGGGTGAAAGCCCAGTTCCAGGCGGAGTTCTTCAATGTGTTCAACCACCCGGTCTATGATTTGCCCAGCGGATGCATTGACTGCGCCGGCAACGGCCTTATCACCAACATTGAGCCGGACTCATCGATGCGTGAAATGCAGCTGGGCTTCCGCGTCACCTTCTAAACACGAGTCAACCAAAAATGATTAGGGGGAGCCAACGGCTCCCCCTAAATTTTCTGATTACAAAGTTCTAGCTTCCTCCTGGGGCAACGCGTCGTAAACGTTTCCAAGAGTGCTGCGGGAATCAGCCATGAAGAAAAAAGTGGTGGGGCTGGGCGAGGTTCTGTGGGATCTGTTTCCTGGCGGCGCGTGCTTGGGCGGGGCGCCGGCGAACTTTGCCTACATCACGACCTTGATGGGCGACCAAGGCATCGTGGCCAGCCGCGTGGGCGAAGATTCACAAGGGATCGAAGCTCTGCGCCGGTTGGAGGAGCTAGGGCTGGACATTGATTATGTGCAGACCGACCGAGAACATCGCACCGGTGTCGTGAGTGTAATGGTGGATGGCGCCGGCCAGCCACAGTTTCAGATCGCAGACCCGGTGGCCTGGGACTTTCTGGAATGGACGCCGGCGTGGAAAGATCTCGCCGAGCAGGCCGATGCGGTCTGCTTCGGATCGCTGGCGCAGCGTTCGGAGACGAGCCGCGCGGCCATACGAAGGTTTGTAGGCGCCGTGGTGCCCGGAACACTCAGAGTGTTCGACGTGAATTTGCGGCAGTCGTATTACTCGGCGGAGATTCTCTCCGAGTCCATGAAGTTAGCCGACATCGTCAAGCTGAATGACGATGAATTGCCGAAGATCATAAGTCTCACGAAGGTCGTCCATAAGGACGCGTTGTCGTCGGCGCAGCGGCTTATTCGCGAATACGACCTCAAACTGGTTTGCGTCACGCGAGGCGGCCGCGGCAGCCTGCTGGTCCGCGATGGCGATTTCAGCGAGCACCCCGGATTCAAGGTGCGGGTAGCCGACACCGTGGGATCTGGCGATGCGTTCACTGCAGGACTGGTGCATGAGTATCTGCACGGCGCGCCCCTTAATTTGATGAATGAAGTCGCCAATCTTGTGGGCGCGTGGGTGGCGAGCGAAGTGGGCGCCATGCCTACGCCGAAGCGGGGGGCATTGGAGCATTCACTAGCAGAAATTCGATAAAGTCCCACAGTCTCTCGAACTGCGGTATATTACGAAAGGTTATTTTTTCTTTCGGGTATTACGTTTGTGTCGAGAGGGAATCATGAACCGTCCTAGTGGCCGCGTCAGCTTTCCGTTGTTGTCTTCCTTCCTTGCAGGACTATTGTTCGTGGCAGTTGCCGGAGTGATGCTCAGCTGTACCAAAGCTCCGGTGTCGCCTAAGCCTGCTCCCTCGCAGCCTTCCAGTATCAACGTTGACGTACGCGATGGGGGTCCGGTCGTGCTGAAAACCAGTATGGCGGAGTTCCAGATTCTTCCTTCCGGTTTTTTGCGGGCGGCTCTTTTGAAAGATGGGAAGTGGTTGACGCTCGATGAACCGGACGTGGGTTCGGCCGGCGGCAGTGACTCGATTGTGCACGAAGGCAAGGAACTGGACTTCGTGCCGGATTTTAGCCAGGCGAAGGTCGCGGAAGCGATGGGAAAGCTCGGCCGCGGGAAGCGGGTGGAAATTCCGGCCCATCCGCTGGCGCCGGCGGGAGTTCCCATCGAGCGGATGCTCGTTGTGGAGGCCTACGACGATTTTCCCAACATCGTGCTGGTGAGCAGTACATATAAGAACGCAGGCACCTCCGATTTCAAAATTGAACAGGTGTGGATGCAGCAGCACCAGTTCAGCGCCAAACAGGTGGATGCGAAGGTCCAGCCCTACGACATGTGGGCATTTCAAGGTTCCAGTTATAACTGGGGCGAAAATGATGTGGAGAAGCTGGCGCGAACTTCATCGCAGCCCAACGCAATGGGCGAGATGGTGAAAGGCGGCTATGGAGGCGGGATTCCGGTGGTCGCGTTCTGGACCGCGTCGGTCGGGGAAGCGATTGGGCACGTCGAGACTCTGCCCTGGACGCTATCGATTCCGGTGAAGGTCGCGGCCGATGGGCGAGTGAATGCGAGCGTGACCATTCCAGCGAATGCGACGCTCAAGCCGGGAGAGAGTTATTCGACCCCCCGCAGTTTTGTCGCCGTGTATTCGGGAGATTTCTACGAACCCCTGCGCACGTGGTCGAGCCTGTTGCAGAAAGAAGGTTGGGACATTCCCAAGCCGTCGAACGAGGCTTACAACGTCGCCTGGTGCGGATGGGGATACGAGTTTAACGTCACCCCGAAGCAGATGCTGGGCACGGTCCCCAAACTCAAGGAAATGGGCATCAAGTGGGCGACGCTGGATGATCGATGGTTCGACACGTATGGCGATTGGAATCCGCGGGCCGACACCTTTCCCGGAGACTCGATGAAGCAGATGGTGGATGACTTCCACAAACAGGGCATGCTGGCACAAATATGGTGGCTGCCTTTGGGCGTGGAAGACGGGCAGGGGAAATACGAGTCGCATAAGTATAAAGTGGCGAAAGTCGTCGAGGAACATCCCGACTGGCTGATTCTCGACAAGAACGGCAAACACGCGCGCATGGTTCGCGACTTGGCAGCGCTCGATCCGTCGCTGCCGGAAGTGCAGGCGTACTTCAAGCAACTCACGGAGAAGTTCATCCGCGATTGGGGATTTGACGGGTCGAAGCTCGACAACATTTACAGCGTCCCCGCGTGCTACAACCCGGCGCATCATCACAAGTCGCCGCAGGATTCGGTGAACGCGATGGGCGAAGTGTACAAAGTAATCTTCCAGACCACGCGCGCACTGAAGCCGGAGAGTGTTACGCAAGCGTGTCCGTGCGGCACTCCGCCTTCGCTGGCGTGGCTGCCGTTCATCGATCAGGCGGTTACGGCTGATCCGGTGGGCGGAGTGCAGGTGCGCCGTCGTATCAAGATGTACAAAGCGTTGCTCGGGCCGCAGTCGGCGGTCTATGGCGACCACGTTGAATTGTCAGAGATGACGCCGCTCGGCCACGGCGATTGGAGCGAGCACGGAGCCGATTTTGCTTCGACACTGGGAGTCGGTGGAGTGCCCGGAACGAAGTTCGTGTGGCCTGATCCGGGACCGAAATTCAAGCCGGTCGCATTGACTACGCAAAAAGAAGAGCATTGGAAGAAATGGATCGGCCTCTACAACCAGAAGATGCTGTCGAAGGGAGAGTTTCTCGATCTCTATGTTTACGGCTACGACGTTCCCGAGGCCTACGCGATCGCGAAAGACGGCAAGATGTATTATGCATTCTTCGCCGATGCGGGAAAGCCATTCGCCGGAGAAGTTGAATTGCGCGGATTGAAGCCCGGAACCTATGACGTGGTTGACTATGTGGATGGGAAAAATCTGGGTACAGTGCAGGCGGCGGAAGGGAAGGCTCCGCAGTTAAAGACGGAGTTCAAGGAACATCTACTGCTGGAGGTCAGCGCGAAGTAGAGGTGTTGCGGAACGCTTCCGTGCCGCCGGGGCGGGTAGTAGAAAGCGCTCCCGCTGCATTGCCGCTGGCCAGGCACGTCTGAACATCGGCCCCGCGCACGTACTGGTGCAGGAATCCGGCATCGAAGCTATCACCCGCTCCTACCGTATCGACCGCTTCAACTTCTCGTGACGGGCAGGTGAAACGCTCGCTCCCTCGTTGCGCCCGCGCACCTTCCTTGCCGAGCTTTACGACGACCAGGGGAACCATCGTAGAAAGCTTGCGGATGGCGGCTTCCAGGTCATCGGTGCCTGCGATCTTGCGGGCCTCGCGCTCGTTGGGCAGGAAGACGTCCACGTATTTCAAGACTTCGGTCAGATCTTGCCAGCGATCGTCCGGATCATCGTTGGTGTCGAGCGAAATCGTCAGGCCCTTCCTCTTCAGATATCGAAACAATTCTCCGATGCGAGGGCGCAGGGCGCGCTGCAAATAGTACGAAGAAAGATGGAAGTGGCGGGAGTCGGCGAGATAGTCGAGGTCTAGATCGTCCCACGTCAACTCGGCGATGGTTCCCGCATAGGTGAGGATGTTGCGCCAGACCGGATGATGAAGAATGACCGTGAGCCCGGTGGTGACGGCGCCGGGCACGCGGCGCACCTGGGAAACATCGACGCCGCCCTGCTGCAGGCGTTCGAGGGCGATCTGGCCGAGGGGATCGTCCCCGATACGAGATTGAAATCCAACGCGGCTGCCCAGTGCGGCCAGATTGTGCGCGACAATCGCCGATGATGAACCGAGGGTAAGCATCATGCGGTCGGCCAGCAGTTCGCGCTCCGGCGGAAGCTGTTCGGGCAAGCCATAAAGGATCAGGTCGAGGTTGAGTTCGCCGGCGATGGTGACGTCGAAACGGGGCATGGGAAAACAGAATTAAGAAGTCAGAATGCAGAAGTGCGAATGCAGATTGAAGATTTCAGATTGCAGATTGAAAAACCTCTGAGGCCACCGTCTTCAATCCTACAGTCTCCAATTTGCAATGTATTACTCCACAATGCAGAAGTGCGATTGCAGATTTAAGATTTCAGATTGCAGATTAAAAAACCTTTGCGCGCGAAGTTATTACCAGAGCACAATCGTCAATCTGAAATCTACAATCTACAATCTGAAATCTCCAATCTTACTCACACGAGGGTGACCTCAATTCCGGCTTGCTTGAGCGCGCGAATATCGGACTTCGGGGCGCCGCGGTCGGTGATGATCTCATGCAATGCGTTGGTGGGAGAAATCAAAGACAGGCTGCGGCGGCCGAACTTGCTGGAGTCGCACACGGCCACGGTTTTCTTCGCAATCTCGACCATTACTCGGTTGACCTTGGCTTCCAGAAGATTGGGGGTGCTGAGGCCGTAATGCACGTCAAAGCCATCAACGCCGAGAAACAAAATATCAGCGCTTAAGCGCCGCAGGGTCTCTTCGGCAATCGGGCCGACCAGAGAAAAGGAATTGTTGCGCAGCGTGCCGCCGGTGAGAATCACCTCCACCGGCGTACCGGCAAGTTCGGCAGCGATGTTCACGGCGTTGGTGATGATGGTGAGATTCTGAAATTTTCGCAGCGCACGCGCAATGGCGGTTGTCGTCGTGCCGGAATCGAGAATCAGCACCAGGCCCTCTTTCACCTTCTCCGTGGCCTTTTCGGCAATGCGCAGTTTTTCCTGGTGGTGCAGTTTCTCTTTTTCGCGCAGCGTGGGATCTTCGAGCGCGCCCTCGCGCGCGGGTAGCGCTCCACCGTGCGTGCGATGGACCAGGCCATGCGCATGGAGAATTTCGAGATCCTTGCGAATGGTGACTTGGGAGGTTTCGAACTGCCTAGACAGTTCCGTCACCAATACCCGGCCCTGGTGATTTAGCAGATCAAGAATGGCGCGTCTTCGTTCTTCGTTGAGCAAGAGGGTAAGGCAGCGTCAGTTTTATGGGAAAGTCCGGTTTTATGGAGAAGGCCCAGTCGCTGCTCCGCATTTCTTTTTATAGCGGTTTGTTTCGTTTGTCCACTGAAAATCGAAATACTTCCCAGTTGCCAACTGTGCTACGAAGTTCGAAATGGCATTTTCGGCAGGGACTGAAGCCCTGAATGGTCACGTAAGCTATAGAAAGGTAAATAGTTGTGAGCCATCCTCGGCGATAATGAAGGGCTAAACGGCAATTCCGCAACGGCGTCGCGGGCATAATCTCAAGTTGCCGCGAAAGCAGGCGGGTTTCGATGCGGAGTTTGATACGAAATTCGGAATCTTGAGGAACAGTTCCGGACAGGATGTGCGGAGAACGTTTCTCCTGTTCGGCGATCGCGTTATGCCAGTAAAACAGCCACGTCGCCGATACAGTGACCGGAGAGAAACAAAGCTAGCCATCTTGCTCCGTCGTCGCTGCGGACCTCGCCCAGGTTATTCCAACTGAAATTCTGCGCCGTGAAACTCCGTCGTGTTTTTCAGTGAGTCTTGCGCTCTAAGATCAACGCGGTACGACCCAGGCTCTAACGTGTCCAAGGGCAACCGCAGGGCGATTGGGACTACAGGATTCCCTGGCTTGGCCACTTTTGCCAGGTCGTTGACTCCCACGTCCAGCTTCTGTTGCCCAGTCTTCGTGTCCACGATGCGATACTCCAGCACGACTTGTGGGGGCTTCTCTCCGGCCAGCAGAGGATCGTAAACTTCCAGATACACAACACCATTGTCGGTTTTCTTGAACTGGTTGGTGGCCGACGGGAGGATCTGAAATCCGCTGGCAATCAGCGGCTTGCGGTCTTCCAGAAGCTGTGCGTCCAGCGAAGTATAAAGGTCCGACACCTTGGTTAGCGTATTGCTTAGCGCCAGGGAACTGAGGTCGATCTTCTTGCCATCGTAAGGGAGAACCTCCAGGGGATTCTCCAGCTTGCCGAAGGTCTTGTTTCCGGAATTGAAGACGACGCGCAATTTGTATTGTCCGGCACCGATATCGAACTCCGTTTCATAGTGGTATGGGGCTTTTTGAAATTCCTCGACTTCCTTCTTGCTTTCGAGATCCACATTGACGGTGTCGCTGAAGCGCGCTGCGACAGAGCCATCCGGCTTGTATGCGATGCCGAGCACGTTCATGTCGGCATGCTGTTTGCCTTTCACTTTTTCGAACTGCAATGAAGTCGAAGGAACATCCATGACGAGGTGGACGCGCGCCACTCCAGGAGCAGTGTAAAAATAGGGGGCGCGCATCGAGGCAGTCACATTGCCCGGCATCTCGCCGGCTCCGCGAGCCTCCAAATCCTTCTCGGTCGCACTTCCTGCCAGCAGGTCTAAAGGCCGAACTTTGCAATATCCGCTACGGGAGCGGACGCTGGTGCCGCCGCGGTCTACTTTCACCTTCAGAGTGTGGCAACTCCCGTCTGTGGACTCGGGTGGCTTGTAGCCGAGCAGATAATATTCGGATTGATCTTTGGCGATTCTCTGCATCCCACCGAGCAGGTCGTTGGTATTCACGATGACGAAGCCGCCGGTTCCTTCGGCCAACTGATACAGAAACTGCTGGTTGGCAGAGACGTCAGGAATCTGAGGAATAATCTGTCGCGGCTGGTTGTAGGGATTGTAGGTGTTCGTATTCACAACTCCTGATCCGCCACGGCCACCGGTGCCCGGGGCGCCACCGCCGCCGTGACCGCCTGTGCCACCACCTCCATGCCCTCCGCCCGTGCCGCCGGTTCCACCCGTTCCGCCGCCACCGTGACCGCCGCCCGTACCTCCAGTTCCACCCGTTCCGCCTCCGCCGTGACCTCCACCGCCACCCGTTCCGCCTCCTCCGCCTCCACCGGTGTGCTGGGGAGGACTGGCTGGTTCGGCTGCAAAGGGAGCCAGTTCAAGAAAGGGAGCATTGAGTTCGCCACGATAATTCAGCGCTGCACGCTGAAGGGTTGCCACGCCGGTTGCATGAAGCGATGGCCGCCGCGAGGCGTTCCCCATGGTGGGAACAGGCGCAACCAAGCCGCGCACGTCGATGGGGTATACCGCTACATTCGCCTTGTTGCAGGCGTCGATAACGGCGGTAAGCTCGGACTGCAATTCCATCGTCATTGGAAAGCCGGAGCTTAGCATGATGACGCTCTTACGGCCGGAAACACCGGACAGCCCTTTCGCCAGATTCCGCAATGCCAGGAATACGCTGCGGGCGCCAAAATCCTCCTCCAGGCCGCCCATACTCGGAAAGCCTAATGTCTGTGGCTGTGAGGACGGTATCGCCGTGGAAGCAAGGTCGGGTGAAGGAGAATTGGGCGAGACGTTCGAAAACTTCGTTCCTGCCACAACTTTCTTGAGGCGCTCCGCATCCGCCGTGAAATTCTGAGTAATGCGCAGCATGCCGCCAAACTCTACAATGGCGATCAGCCGGTTGGGCCCGGCATTCGCATCGATGAACTTAGCCGCGGCATCGCGAGCTTTGGCCTGATCGCCAAATTCCATCGTCGAGTTGTCGAAGAAAAGAACCAGATAGTGCTTGCCAGTGTGAGCCGGGTCGGCGCTGTCTTCTTCGCGCGTGAAGCTGGTCACCGGCTGCTCTTTGCCGTCTTCCCACACTTTAAAATCTTTGGCTTCGAGATCGCGGACGTAGTTTCCGTGTTTGTCGGTAACGACCGTATCCACCAGCACGACGCGAGTCTCGACCTTGATGGTTCCGACACTGTCATTGGCGGGCGCGGAAGCTTGTTGCGCCTGCGCGAGTGCCAGCCCTAACGTGAAGACAGTCACGACAGCCAGGAATAGAAACCTCCGACGATTGTTCATAGCACTGCTCCTCTCACGGAATCTCGACCGCCCCGTTTTCCGCGGACATCAATTGTTGTTCCGTATCTCGGGCCACCACGCGCACCAGGTAACGGCCGGGCTTCACATCGAAACTGGTTCGCAAAGTGATGCCGGATGCCAGCTTGTTCTGCAGAGTCTCGTCTTTCCATCGCATCTGGATCAATTTTTGGTTAGCTTGAAGAACGTTTCCATTGTGATCAAAAACTGCGGTCACTACAGTTAGATCGTTTTGATTGCGATTGTCCGCCTGCTTATAGTGAAGGCGTTTCACATCCACCCGCGCCACCACGGTCAACTTGGCTGAAGTGTCTGAAGATTTGAAGAACTGGGTATGCAGCGCGACCGGGAGTTGGTGCAGTTCTTCGCTGGACAGGACTTCATCCTCAATCTCGCGTTTTGCTTCTTCTTCCGCGCTTACATCGTGCCGTGGTGCATAGTAGCCGCGCCGTGCCTGAAGATCGTATTTCTCGCGATTTTTGAGGGTGACCTTCAGAGTGTGATAGCGACCATCCATTTTCAAGTTCTGCGGGGTGAAGCCTAGCATGTAATAGAACTCGGGATTGTCGGCGACGCGCCGAAATCCTTCTTCCATGTTGTTGCTATTGTGGTAGAAGTTGCCACCAGTGCCGTAAGCGAGTACTGACAAGATATCGTCCTGGGCGGTAGCCGATAGCGTGTCCATGACCGTGCGAGGCGTCGGTGTGTAGGTCTGACCCGGAATCTCAAGTTCCACGCGTCCCGGATTGCTGGCGTCTCCGAATGGGATGTCGGCATAAAGCCCACGCGCATCGAGGCTGCTGATCACGACTTGCGAGCGCAAGGCTCGATCGACGAGATCGTTATCCTCGTACTCCATATCAGGCGTCAGGAATCCTGGAGAAACCAGCACCAAATTCCTTTGACCGGGCATCGCGGCCATACGCCGCACGAGATCCCGTAACACGGTGGTAGCGAGCCGGCTTTCGTGTTCGCCGACGTTCAACACTTCGGAAGCCTTTCCCTCCACAAACGCATCGGTGCTGGGAGAATTCAGCATGTTTTGTGGTAGGTTGGCACAGTGTATGTAATCGTTGAGGCCGGCCTGCAAGGCTCCCTGGTCATGTTTGTTGACGATAAGATCCGCCTGATAGAAGGAGATCAGCGGACATTCGGTGGGGCCTTGGGTTTCGACGATGGGCCGCGGCATCAGCTTGTTCAGAGCTTGTTTCAACTGAACAGGGTCGTCAGTGAAATCCAGCGTGGTCTGGCCTGAGGTCGAGAAGATTGCTGCGCGTTCGGTTGGGGCTAAGGCATTGAAGCGGCGTAAGGCGGCTTCACGCACCTGCGCTAAGTCCCCAAAATTGAGGTGCAGATCGTCAAAAAGGTAGGCTACGAAACGTGCGGGAAATGTACTCGGAGCCGCCGGTTGCACGGCGCTAGGCGGGATTGAATTTGTTGCATTTGCGGCCGCTGAAGGCTGTGGGGCAAGATGTTCCACGTCGAAATCGGAAATGACCTGCGGCTTGCCATTGTCGAAGATCTGAAAATCTTCTTTATGCAAATTACCCACCGCGTGCCCGTTTGCATCCCGCACGACCACCCGCGCCAGAACTAATTTGACATTCACTCTGAATCTGGCAGCTTCCTCCATTTTGGGAGTGGCGGATTCGTCCTTGATCGCCATTTCTCCGGATGATTCTTGTGGGGACCCGGCGGAAGGAGAAGCAGCCTGGGGTTGAGCCTGCGAGTTCAAGATTCCAGGGAAAAGAAGAGTAGATCCCAACGCCAGACAGAGGAGACTAGCGGGAAGCGATCGTTTCCATCCATGACGGCGCGGATCGCGGGATAGGTCCTTCATGTTACACCGGAAACCGGACTAATGTTCGGGGGTAAGCATACTAGGCTTGCCCCACGTTCGTCACGCTTTCTCGGGCTTTTTTGACCGTCATGCGATGGGCGGATGTACTTGGTCTGGCAAGCAGCTTTATTGAATCCTCATCTGTTTCTGTTATGGGCAATTGTTAAGGGTAACCGCTGCACTACTCAAGAAGCCACGGTCACGGCCGCGGGCGAACTTGCAGTTTGCCGCAAAGGTTCCGCCAGTCCCTGCATTACCTTGGCAAACCCGGCGAAATCGAGCGATTGCGGGCCATCCGACAGCGCGCGCTCTGGGCACGGATGCACTTCGATGATGAGCCCATCGGCGCCCACGGCGACAGCAGCACGCGAAACGGCCGCGATCAGGCTCTGCTTGCCGGTTCCGTGAGAAGGATCCGCCATAACTGGCAGATGGGAAAGATCGCGTGCCAAGGCGATCGCGGCCAGATCGATCGTATTGCGCATTTCCGTCTCGAACGTCTTGATTCCACGCTCGCAGAGCACAACCTGACGGTTGCCGCCTGAGAGCAGGTACTCGGCGGCGAGCAACCACTCTTTCACCGTTGCCGAGGGCCCGCGCTTGAGCAGGATCGGTTTGTCGACCGTGGCCAGGCGCCGGAGCAGTGCAAAATTTTGCATATTCCGCGCGCCCACCTGCAGCATATCCACGTGTTCGCAGATGACATCGACATCTTCCGTGCTCATCACTTCCGTGACCACGGGAAGCCCTGTCTCTTCTTTGGCCTCACGCAGTATTTTCAAGGCTTCGATGCCAAGGCCTTGAAAGTCGTAGGGGGAAGTGCGTGGCTTATAGGCGCCACCGCGAAGCATGCTGGCCCCAGCGCGCTTCACTGCATGGGCCGTATCGAGCAACTGTTCCCGGGACTCGACCGAGCAGGGGCCGGCAATCACAACGACTTCCGGACCTCCAATGGAGACGCCATTGATTTTCACGATCGATCGGTCGGGTTTGACCTGACGGCTGACCAGCTTGAACGGTTGCGCTATGGCGACAACGTTGTCCACGCCGGGCGCCACCTGAAGGGCCTCGATCTCGTGGCGGCGTCCACTGCCTACTGCCGCGACGATGGTGCGCTCAGTGCCGCGAGTTACGTGAGGCTGGTATCCGGCTTCCCGAATACGTTCGATCACATGATTGATTTCCTGCTCTGTGGCCTTCTCCGACATATTGACGATCATGGGACTGGTTCTCCTTGTTAGTCTGAAAAAATAAAGCCGCGATCCTCGATCGCGGCTGCTGGAAGCTTGTTCGTTTCAGGTGGCTTTTAACGGCTCATCCTGCCCCAAGCTGCTCCGCAGCCGCTACCCGATAAAACCGGTAGCGGACGGCAAACGCGAAGCTTGGAGTAAATCGTGTCATAGGTCCATTCGATCGCACGTCCAACGGGGTGAAGCTGGTCACCTCGTTTACTGGAGCGAACTGGCCACGCTGGAGAATGCGTTGTTCGCATTCGAACCGATCAATCGAACCGTCCCGACTACCAGAACCAGAATCACTGCCAACATTACGGCGTATTCGGCAATATCCTGCCCGGCATCATCGGACCAAAGCGTGCGAATCAGTTGTGTCATGGCTCTCCTCCAGGGACCGCGTCAGTTCCTTTGAGAGGGAAGGACTGATTTGGGAACTCGGTGCTAGACATGATGCACGGGGATGTAGGGAATTGTCAAACGAACCTTTTGCATTTTTGCACAAAAGGTTCACCGCCCCGGAATAGCTTCTGGACGCGGGTTCTGGGCCGTGTCGTCAGAAACTGCGGCCCCGTGGGGAAGCAGATCCTGCGCGGAATGCTGCGCAATTTGCAAAACGCGGTTCGGAAGAATTCCGAGATAAATGGTAGCCAGCACGCTAATGGCGAGACCCACGGCAAGGGCGAACGGCACACGAGTCACGGGAACTTCCGTGCGCGCTTCCCGCATGTACATCACCACGATAATGCGCAGATAGTAGTATGCCCCCACAGCGCTGTTGATCACGCCGATCAGAGTCAGCCAGACAAGGTTGGCGCGCAAGGCGGCGCTGAAAACGTAAAACTTGGCGAAGAATCCGCCGGTGATTGGGATCCCAATCAGAGACAGCAGGAAGATTGTTAGGGTGGCGGCCAGCAGCGGCGAACTGCGTCCTAGACCTTCATAGTCTTCGAGCGTGACATAGCGCTCTCCAGCGTTGGCAAAATGGCTTACCACGGCGAAAGCGCCCACATTCATAGCGGCGTAAGCGGCCGTGTAAAACATCGCAGCAGAAATGCCATTCGCGGAGTTCTCCGGCGTGGTCATGGCGAAGGCCACCAGCAGATATCCGGCGTGCGCGATAGAGGAATAGGCGAGCAGGCGCTTCACGTTGTCTTGGACCAGAGCCCCTATGTTGCCCAATGTCATCGAGAGCGCGGCCGCGACCCAGAGGAACCAGAAGCGCCCCGGGGCATTGATGGCGAACACCACGCGCAGCAGCACAGCGAAAGCTGCCGCTTTGGGCGCCGTTGACATGAAACCGACGATCGGAGCGGGCGCGCCTTCGTAAACGTCGGGAGTCCAGACATGAAATGGCGCTGCCGCTACTTTGAATCCCAGACCCACGAACATCAACGCCATCGCAGCGAATACCAGCATGTCAACGTGCCCCGATTGCAATTTCTGCGCGATGATATCGATGTTGGTCGAACCGGTGGCTCCGAACATCAACGCCACACCGTACAAGAAGAATGCCGTGGCAAACGAGCCAAGCAGAAAATATTTCAGAGACGATTCGCTGCTGGCAGCTTCATTGCGGCGGAATCCGGCCAGGATGTAGGTCGAAATCGAGGAGATTTCCAGCCCGATGAAGATCAGCACCAGTTCGATGGCCGTCGACATCAGCGCCATTCCGACGACGCCAAACAAGATCAGCGCATAATATTCGCCGGCTCGAATGCGCTGCACCGCCATGTATTCGAAGGAACTAAGAATGGTGACCGCGGCGATCGCGATCACGAGGAAGGTGAAAAAGATGCTGAAGCTGTCGATGCGAATCGTATTCGAGAAAGCCAGGCCCGGAGACTTGGCCATCGCCCACGTCGAAATCAGGCCGGCAACACATCCGATGAACGCAATCAGTCCCAGAGTCTTCTGACTCTTTTGTTCATCCACCACCGGGTCGAGCAGCATGATAGCGATGCCGAAAATCGAGAGCACAAGTTCCGGGAGGATACGGACATAGTCCACGCCTTGCGGAATCGTCTGCATCAGAGCGGGAAGGGTGCTCATTGACTCACCAACTTGCCCACGACTTGCGGAACTGAAGTCAGCGCGGCTTGCACTGCAGGATCGATTGCGCCCAGCCACAGAATCGGCGCGACCCCCATCACCAGCGCCGCCACGGCGCAGGGCCAAATCGCGGCCTTTTCAAAACCGAGAAGATCGGCCAGGGAGTTATTAACCGGGTGCGTCACTTTTCCGTAGAAGACACGTTGGAACATCCAGAGCAGGTAGCAGGCGCTCCAGATTACGCCGGTAGCGCCTAGAATTCCATAGATCGGCTTCGCCTGAAATGCGCCGCTGAGCACGAGGAACTCTCCCACGAATCCGTTGAGCAAGGGCAATCCGACCGAGGCCAGCACAATGAAGAGGTACGAAGCCGCGTAGACGGGCATGGGAGAAGCAAGGCCGCCGAACTCGGAGATCTCGTAAGTGTGGCGGCGCTCGTGCAGAATTCCGGCCAGCATGAACAAGGCGCCGGTGGAGATGCCGTGAGCCAGCATGACGAACATCGCTCCATTCAGCCCCGCTTGCGTGAAGCTGAAGATGCCGAGCACGACAAATCCCAGGTGGCTGACCGAAGAGTAGGCGATCAGCTTCTTCATGTTGGGCTGCACCATCGCGACCAGCGCGCCATAGATGATGCCAACGAGCGCGAGGATCATGATCCACCATGCGTTATGGCGCGATTGCTCGGGGAACAGCCCGAGATTAAAGCGCAGCATGCCGTAGGTTCCCATCTTCAGTAAAACGCCTGCGAGCAGCACGGATCCGGCAGTGGGAGCTTCCACGTGAGCGTCAGGCAGCCAGGTGTGGAACGGGAATAACGGGACCTTTACCGCAAAGGCCAGAAAGAATCCGAGAAACAGCCATTGTGCGGCGGCAGGGAAGTTGGGTATAGCGCCGTGTGCGATCTGCTCCCGAATGATCACGAAATCGAAGCTGTGGGTCTGGGCATACAGCCACAAGATCGCCGCCAGCATGAATACGGAAGCGATCATGGTGTACATGAAAAACTTCACCGCGGCATAGACCTTGCGCTCGTGGCCGAAAACGCCGATCAGCAGCGCCATCGGGATCAGCGTGGCCTCCCAGAAGAAATAGAAGAGGAACAAATCAAGCGACGTGAAAACGCCGATCAGCGCCGTTTCGAGAATCAGCAGAAGGATGAAAAATTCCTTCACGCGGTCATGTACCGATTTCCACGAGATCAGGACGCACAGGGGCGTAAGGAATGTCGTCAGCACCACCAGCCACAGCGAGATGCCGTCGATGCCCATGTGATAGTGGATATTGGGGCTCGTGATCCAGGCATTGTCGACCTCGAATTGGAAGCCCGGCTGGCCGCGGTGGAAGTGAACCGGCAGATGCAGGGAAAGGACGAATGTCAGCAGCGATATAACCAGCGAGAAAATGCGGATGTCGCGGTCGCGGCGAGGCAGCAGGACGAGCAGCAAGGCGCCCACGAGCGGAACGAAGGTCACCAGGCTGAGAATGTAGGGGCTGAGATGGTCCGTGGTCATCGTCCTACCCCCACCCAGAGCATGTACGCGACCACCGCGGCCGCTCCCGCCGCGATCCAGCCGGCGTAAGAGCGCAAATTGCCGGATTGCATGTGGCGAACCTCGTCGGACACGTGCCGCGCGCCATCGGCGGCATTGTTTACCGTATCGTCAATTACTTTCCGGTCGACGCCTTGCCAGAGAATTTCGGTCGATCCATCCACCAGCGGCTTTACGAAAATTCTGGCGTAGAGTTCGTCCACGTAATACTTGTTCAGCACGGCCTGATAAAAATTGCCGAGCGAGTCGGCGATCTTCTGCGGCAGATAGGGCTTGCTTACGTAAAGGATGTAGGCAATTACCGCGCCTGCGAGGGAAAACAATACTGAAATTCCCATGAGCAGAGCTTCGGTGCCCCCCGAACCTTCCGTTACACTCTGCGGAAATTCATGTCCAAACACGGGCTCCAGAAAATGTTCGAACCCGTTATGGATTCCGACAAGGCCACCGACCAGCGACAACAAAGCCAGAATCATCAACGGCACAAGCATCACCCTCGGGCTCTCATGCGGCTCGCCATGGCCATGCCCCTCATGGCCATGAGCGGCGTGGACTTTGCCATGATCGTCAACGTGGGCTCCGCGATAGTCTCCGAAGAACGTCATGAACAATAGCCGAAACATGTAAAACGATGTGAGCAACGCGGTAATGGCGCCGATCAGCCAGTAGGCCCAATTCGCTTGCCAAGCCTTCCAGAGGATCTCGTCCTTGCTCCAGAAACCGGCCAGAGGCGGAATTCCCGCTATGGCCAGCGTGGCGATGCCCATGGTCAGAAATGTCCAGGGAATGTAGGACCGCAGTCCGCCCATCTTGCGCATGTCCTGCTCGCCGCCGACCGCGTGAATCACCGAGCCCGCGGCCAGGAATAGCAGGCCTTTGAAGAAGGCATGGGTCATAAGGTGGAAAATTCCGGCGGAGAACGCTCCCACGCCGCACGCCATGAACATGTAACCCAGTTGCGAGACAGTAGAGTAAGCGAGAACTTTTTTGATGTCGGTCTGCGTGATGCCAATGGTCGCGGCGAAAAGCGCAGTCAGCGTGCCGATGATTGCCACAACCGTGAGGGCGATAGGGGCGCGTTCGAAGATCAGATGCGAGCGCGAGACCATGTAGACGCCCGCCGTAACCATCGTTGCCGCATGAATCAATGCCGAAACCGGAGTCGGGCCCTCCATTGCGTCGGGCAACCATACGTATAGCGGAATCTGGGCTGATTTCCCGCAGGCGCCCACCATCAGCAGAATTCCGATCGCAGTGAGCAGTCCAGCTCCGGCCGTTTCTGGAGCGAACGGTCGAACTTTCTCAAACACCTCCGTGAACGTGAGCGAGCCGAAGTGCTGGATCAAAAGGAACAATCCGATGAGAAATCCGAAGTCGCCAATGCGATTGACGATGAAGGCTTTTTTCCCGGCCGATGCCGCGGAGTCTTTCGTGAACCAGAAGCCGATCAGCAGATATGAGGCCAGCCCCACGCCTTCCCAGCCAATGAACATCAGCAGGTAATTGTTGGCCAGCACCAGAGTCAGCATGAAAAACATGAACAGGTTCAGGTAGCTGAAGAAGCGATAGTAGCCGGGGTCGTCCCACATGTAGCCGACGGAGTAGATGTGGATCAGGAATCCAACTCCGGTGACAACCAGCAACATGATGAGCGAGAGCTGATCGAGGTAAAGAGCGAAATCCGCGGTAAAGCTGCCGGAACGAATCCAGTGGGCCAAATATTCCTGGTAGGGAAGTGAGATCGACGAAAAGCGAAGAGCCACAGTCAGCGCCCACGCAAACGCGGCGCCCGGAAAGAAGAGCCCAACGGTGGTCACTGCGGTCCGCGAAGACTTCTTTCCGAGAAAGCCGTTTATGGCGGCTCCCGCCAACGGCAGCACCGGAATCAGCCAGAGATTGAGATTCTGCGTCATAGTTTGAGCAGGTTCACCTGATCCACATTCAGCGTTTCGCGGGTGCGGTAAACGGAAATAATGATTGCCAGCCCGACTGCCGCTTCCGCCGCCGCCACGACCATCACGAAGAAGACGAACACCTGTCCGGCCAGCGCGTGCCAGTGCGCGGCGAAGGCGACAAACGAAAGATTCACGCCGTTGAGCATCAACTCAATGGACATAAAGATCGTGATGATGTTGCGCTTGATCAGAAATCCGGTTACGCCGCAGGCAAACAGGATTCCGCTGAGCACGAGATAGTACGAAAGCGGGACCATTAGTCTTTTACCTTCTGGGCGGGACCGCCGCCTGGAGCCGTCGGCTTGCTGGCTAATACCACCGCTCCCATGATGGCGATCAGAATCAAGATGGACGTAATTTCAAATGGTAATAAGAATTCGTGAAACAGCAGTTGACCGATGACGCTGGGCGCACCCGGCAGCGCTCCGGCTGCGACCGCCTCCGTACCCGAATGCCGCAGAACCACCCACGCGATCAGCAGACTTCCAACCAGCATTCCCGGAATTCCAAAAATGAATGCCACCCGGCTGCCCTTGGTTTGCTCTTCCACTCCAGCGTTCAGAAGCATGATGGTGAAAACGAACAGCACCATGATGGCGCCGGCATAAACAATGACCTGCACGGCCGCGACGAACTCCGCCCCAAGCAGCAGATACTCCCCGGCGAGCGCCGCCATCACCGCGATCAGCGAGAGTGCGCCATTGATCGGATGCCGCTGCACGAGCAGGTTGACCGCGCCCCCGACGGCAACGATTCCGAACGCCAGAAACAGAATGAGATGAATGCTAATCATGAAAGCAAGTACGCGGTACTCAGTACCCAGTACTCAGAACCTAGCGCCGTCGTCCTCGCCTGTACTCGGAACTCAGTTGCGAGCTTGTCAACTGAGTACTGAGTACTGAGTACTGCTTTTCTCACCATGCCACTGCGATCGCCGTTCCAATCAGATTCACAAGCGCCAGCGGCAGCAAAAACTTCCAGCCAAACGCCATCAACTGGTCATAACGGAAGCGCGGCAGCGTGCCGCGCACCCAGATATACAGAAAGAGAAATGCGAAAACCTTCGCAGCAAACCAGAACACGGGCAGGATTGCCCGCAGAATCGGAGGGCCGAAGATCGGTCCGTGCCAGCCGCCGAGGAATAGCAGCGTCGCGACGCACGCCACGGTGATCATGTTGGCGTACTCGGCCATGAAGAACATGGCAAACTTCATGGCGCTGTACTCGGTGTGGTATCCGGCGACCAGTTCAGTTTCCGCTTCAGGCAAGTCGAACGGGATGCGGTTCGTCTCCGCATAAGCCGCCATCAGATAGCAAAAAAAACCGAAGAACTGCGGGATGATGTTCCAGCGAGGAATGAATCCCCAGAAATGTCCGCCCTGCGCCGCGACGATATCGTTCAGACTGAAGCTGCCGGCCATGATCAACACGCCGACCAGCGACAGGCCGAGCGAAATCTCGTAGCTGACCATTTGTGCGCTGGCCCGAAGGCCGCCCAACAGCGAATACTTGTTGTTCGAGGACCATCCGGCCAGAGCCACGCCGTACACGCCAATGGAGGTAACGCCCAAAATCAGCAGCAGGCCGATGTTCACATCGGTGGTGATCTGAAGAGGGATCTCATACCCGCCGATCATGACCGGGTTCCCAAAGGGAATCACTGCGATCGAGGTAAGGGCAAAGACAACCGCGATCATCGGCGCCGCAATGTAGAGCGGTTTATAGACGTGCGGCGGCGTGAGGTCTTCTTTAAACAGGAACTTGATGCCGTCCGCGGCGGGCTGCAGCAGCCCGAATGGGCCTACCCGAGTGGGACCCCAGCGATTCTGCATGTGGCCCACGACCTTCCGCTCCAGCCACACTGTGTAGGCCACGGCGGTGAGCAGCACCAATAAAACGATGGCAGACTTGATCACCGATGCCAGGATGTAGAGCCAGATTGGCAACGCCCCGCTTCCTTTCTCAATGAGCACTGAGGTATGAGCAATGAGCGGTGACCGAAAACCTGTGTTTGCTCTTGGCTCACTGCTCGAACCCTGTTGCTCACAGCTCACTGCTCATTGTTCATAGCTTGTTTCAGTCAGCCGCGACTTCCGCGGGCTTCACTTCGTGACTCTCCACCACCGATTGCAACGCGCGCGAGTAACGTCCCAAGGTACCTGAGGTAAACAGAGTGTCATTCGCCGGAGAAATCAACTCTGGCTTCTGCGGCCTGCCAGAGCCGCTTTTGGCGAGCGAGGTGTGCTCGCTATTGCCTGCCAGCAGGTTCGCGCGGGAAATATCATACCCGGGAACCAGGCGCTGGATCTCGTCGAGAATGGCCATGGGATCGAACGGGCTCAGCTTTGGTTTCAGACCCTGCATCTCAAGCCAGACGGCATGGCGGTCCACTTCGCCCGACTGTGCTCCCCGCGCCTGGCCCATGTCGGCGCGGATGCCGCCTCCGAAGGGCACAAGTTTGTGGACATCGAGACTCATTGCGTCGGCAATGCGCACCATCATTTCGAAGTCGGGCTTGGTTCCAGAAACTTCACCCGCCTTCTTCACCAGTTGCACATCGCCGCAGGTGTTGGTAAACGTGCCCGCCTTCTCATAGGCATTCGCTGCAGGTAAAACCACGTCAGCCATAACTGCAGTTTCAGTGAGGAACATGTCCTGCACCACGACGAAACTATTTGAGAATGCGAATGGATCGATATTCAGGCGGCCGACGGGATTCGAACCAACGACGTAGAGCGCCTTCAACTTGCCGCCCTTGCCGGCCTCAACCATGCCCGGGATATTGAGTCCCGCAGCCTGGGGAATATCGCCCCACTCCGTATGAAACTGGCTGCTACCTGCAATCGAGTGATATCCCGGAAGAAGATCGGGATACAGCCCCATATCGGCAGCGCCGCGGGAGTTGGCATAGTCGGCCAGACAAATGAACTTTGCGCCGCTAATGTCCAGACCGAACGCGACCAGGCTCGCGATGTCGTTGCCGTGAATCTCCGAGCCGAAAATGATCACCAATCCCTGTTCGGCTCGAAGTTTGTCGCGCAGCGCGGTCCAGCCCTCTTTATTGCTGCCCCCCGCGCTGGCAAGATCACCGGCCGCTGCATCGTCGCCGGCGAGAAACGCCGCGACTTTGCCCTCTGAAGCAGCCGGAATCTGAGTGAAGCTGGTCGCCTGCCTGCGCAATTTGATCGGGGCGGAGTTGATGACGTACAGCTTGGCCCGATGCAAGCGGACATTATTCCGAATCTGCCACGCGAGCAGTGGATGTTGCTCGGTGGGATCGTTCCCGATCAGCAGAATCGCCGGAGCCGTGAACACGTCGGCCATGCTAGCCGTAGCGTCAGGCTTACCACGCAGCGCAGCAGCCAAGGAGGTGAAGTCGGCAGTCCGATGATGATCGACGTTGTTCGTGTTCAAAACCGTGCGTGCGAATTTGGAGAGAAGGTAAGCCTCTTCGTTGGTGATCCGGTTCGAACCGATCACTCCAATAGCTGCGCCGCCATCTTGGTCGCGAACTTCCTTGAACTTTTTACCAACCAGTTCGAACGCCTCTTCCCACGTTGACGGCGTCAACTTGCCATTCTTGCGGATCAGAGGCTGCTTCAAGCGCTCTTCATGGTTGGCAAAGTCAAAACCGTACCGGCCCTTGATGCACAGGAAGTCGCCATTGGTCCCGCTCTTGTCGCGATTGTCGCCGCGAACAATTTCCATGCCCGTGTCGGACCGGCGCACGCCCAGGGTAGTCTTGCAGCCGTCGCCGCAATGGGTGCAGATTGTGCCGACATGCTTCATCTCCCAGGGACGCGTCTTGTAGCGGTAAGCGCCCGAGGTGAGCGCACCGACCGGGCAGATGTCGATGCACATGCCGCACTCTTCGCACTCCAGATGATCCTCTTTATTAGGTGCGATCAGCGAACCGACGCCGCGGTTCTGCACTCCGAGCGCCCAAACGTCCATGCCTTCACCGCACACGCGTACGCAGCGGTAACAGAGGATGCACCGCGGCCTGTCGAAATACACGATCGGAGACCACTGTTGCTCATCCTTGTGGTTCTTGGCGTCCATGAACTTCGATTCGGCGGCGCCATAGGAGAATGTCATGTCCTGCAGTTCGCACTCGCCGCCCGCATCGCATACCGGGCAATCCAGCGGATGGTTGGCCAATAGCATTTCCACCATGGATTTGCGGGCCTGCTTGACCTCGGGGCTGTCGGTGGTCACGATCATGCCTTCGCTGACCACGGTCGTGCAGGCCGTCTGCAACTTCGGCATCTTCTCGATCTTTACCAGGCACATCCGGCAAGCGCCCTGCAAAGACAGGTTGGGGTAATAGCAAAACGAGGGCACCTCGATGCCCACGGATTTGCACGCCTCAATGAGCAGCGTCCCCGCGGGAGCCGAGAACTTCTTGCCGTCGACAGTGAGATTTACATCAGCCATTGGAAAATTGAGTAATTGGGAAATTCAGTAATTGAGTGATTAAAACCTTGCCATGCTGTCCTTTTTTGCGGTTTGCTGCGAGGCGGTTAGTATCGCCGCCAATTCTCTCGCTTCCTTCAGTAAGCCTTTCGTCATTTCTTCCTTCACGATTCCAGGTTCAGTTAACAACTCCAGCCAGAGGACCGCTTCATCGGCTTCCTTGGCTGCAATTCCCATTCGCGCGACGAACTCCGCTTTTGACCGTGCTCGGCAAACCGCTCGGTAGTTCGCTGCCACCGACGTACCACACCGTAGTAGCTGCTTGCCGAGAACCTGCGTGTCCGTCTTATAGGGCAACGAACGAAACATCCAAATCACCCGGAGCGCAAACGCCTTAGTCCGATGGCGAAGCTGTTCCGGTCGCGAGCCCATGATTTTCAATTACCCAATTACTAAATTTCCCAATTACTCAATCTCTTTCAATGCGCCATCACGGGAAGTTGCTCCACGCTGCCCTCTTTCTCATACGGGCATGGACGTCCTTCCAGATGGTCTTCGAATTCTCGGCGGAACTTTTTCACGAAAGCAATCGTCGGCATCGCTGCCGCGTCGCCGAGCGGGCAAAATGTCCGCCCCAGCATGTTTTCCGCCAGGTATTGCATGTTGTCGATATCTTTCTTCAACCCGCCGCCGGCGTGAAAACGAATCAAAGTTTTCTTCAGCCAGTCCGTGCCCTCGCGACACGGGATGCACCATCCGCAGCTTTCGTGCTGATAGAACTTCATGGTCCGCAGAGCGAATTTCACGATGCATTGCGCATCGTCAACGATGACGACGCCACCAGATCCAAGCATGGATCCGGCTTTCTGCACAGAGTCGAAGTCCATCGCGACGTCGATCTCGTCAGCAGTGAGACAGGGACATGAACTGCCGCCCGGAACGACAGCTTTCAACTCGCGTCCATTCGGTATTCCGCCGCCCACGTCGTAGATCATCTTCCGCAGGTTGTAGCCCATCGGAAGTTCGTACACTCCGGGCTTAGCGATGTTGCCGCTCAAGCAGAATAGCCGCGTGCCGCCGTTTTTCGGGGTGCCCAGCTTGGCATACCACTCCGCGCCGCCAAGAATAATGTGTGGCACGTTGGCCAGAGTTTCCGCATTATTAATGACTGTGGGCCCGCCCCAGAGTCCGACTACAGCAGGGAAGGGAGGCCGGATGCGGGGAATGCCGCGCTTGCCTTCCAGGGACTCCATCAGCGCGGATTCTTCTCCCACTTCATAGGCGCCGGCGCCGCCGTGCCAGTAAACATCAAAGTCACGTCCGCTGCCAAAGATGTTCTTGCCCAGGAAGCCTTTCGCATAGGCGTCCTTGATCGCCTTCTGCATGATGTTCGATAGATACCGGTACTCGCCGCGGATATAGATGTAGCCACTGTTGGATCCGACGGCCAGCCCGGCGATCATCACGCCTTCGATCACTGAGTGCGGATCGTGCTCAAAAATCAGGCGGTCCTTGCAGGTTCCCGGTTCGCTCTCATCGCCGTTGCACAAAACGTATTTGGGTTTGGCCGACTGTTTAGGGACGAACGACCACTTCATCCCAGTCGAGAATCCCGCCCCGCCGCGCCCGCGCAATCCGGAATTCTTGACCTCATTAATAATGGCGTCCGGCTCCATCGCAAGCGCCTTCTGCACGGCCTTGTAGCCGTCAAGCGCGAGGTAGCGGTCGATGTCAGTCGCACCCTGACCAAAGCGCCAGGAGACGACCTTTACCTCGTCGGGATGGGAGACCAGATCAGCCATGAAATTGAACGATTGGGTAATTGTGTAATTGAGTAATTGGGAAATTGAAAACCAATGTAGCCAGACAAGACTTTCAATTACACAATTACTCAATTTCCCAATTACTCAATTTTCCTCACTGCGTTCCTTTCTTCTTGTACTCGTCCAGAATCAGATCCATCTTTTCCGTGGTCAGGTTCTCGTGAAAGTCATAATTCACCTGTGCCGCGGGAGCCCAGCTGCACGCGCCGATGCACTCCACTTCTTCCAGCGTGAACAGCCCGTCAGGCGTGGTTTGCTTGTGCCCGATGCCAAGCTTTTTCGCGCAATGATGCAAGATCTCCTCGCCCCCCCGCACCATACAGCTGATGTTGGTACAAACCTGCACATTAAATTTGCCGCGAGGCCTGGTGGTCAGCATCGAGTAGTAGCTGATCACGTTCCGGACTTCCAACTCAGTCAAATCGAGCCGCGAAGCGATCTCTCCAATCACCTCATCGGAGAGATACCCCACCTCGTCCTGCGCGTAAAGCAGCGTAGGGACCAGCGCCGACCGCTTGGTCGGATAATGCGGCACCATCTCCGCAAACCGCGCCTCGAATTCGTCAGAAAACTTCATTGAGTAATTGTGTAATCTGGTAATTGAGTAATTGAAAATCTGGAGTTCCCCGGGCTTCAATTACTCAATTACTTAATTTCCCAATTTCTCAATCCTCTCTACCGGTCTATCTCCCCCAGCACGATGTCGATGGACCCGATGGCCGCAACCACATCGGCGATCAGCCTTCCTTCGCACATCTTGGCCAACGTTTGCAGGTTGGCAAAGCAGGCGCCACGCATGTGCACGCGATAGGGCTTGGCGGTTCCGTCACTCACCACGTAATAGCCCATCTCGCCACGGGGCGACTCCACCGCCTGGTACACCTCTCCTGCTGGGACCGCAAAACCTTCGGTAATGATCTTGAAGTGGTAGATGAGCGACTCCATCTGAGTCTTCATCTTTTCGCGTTCCGGCAAAACGATCCCGGGAGCATCGGCCTTCACGGGTCCTTCGGGCATGCCGTCGAGTGCCTGACGAACCATGCCGATCGATTCGCGCAGCTCCTGCACGCGGCACATATACCGGGCAAAAACGTCGCCCTCTTGCGACACGGGCACCTTAAATTGAAACTTTTCGTAGCTCGAGTAGGGCATATCGCGGCGCAGGTCGAAATCCACTCCGCTGCCGCGCAGGGTAGGACCGGTTGCCCCCAGCGCCAGCGCATCCTCTGCCGAAATCCGGGCAACCCCCTTCGTGCGCATCGTCCAGATCGGATTACCGGTCAGAAGGTCTTCGTATTCATCCACCTTTTCCGGGAAGTATCCGGCAAAATCACGGACGCGATCGAAAAATCCCAGAGGCGGTTCCAGCGCGAGCCCGCCAATGCGGAAGTATGAGGTCATCATGCGCTGTCCGCTGACCATCTCGAACATCTTCAGAATTTCTTCCCGCTCGCGAAAGCAATACAAGAAGACCGTCATCGCCCCGATGTCCATGGCATGCGTGCCCAGCCACACCAGGTGCGAATTGATGCGCGTCAGTTCATTCAGCAACACGCGCATCCACTGCGCTTTCGGCGGAATTTCCAGTCCCAGCAACTTCTCAACTGCCAGGCAATAGCAGAGATTGTTGGTCAGCGGACAGAGGTAATCGATGCGGTCTGTTAGGGGGACGACTTGCTGGTAGAACTTGGCCTCGCAGGTCTTTTCGATCCCGGTATGCAGATACCCGATATCGGGCATCAGACGCACCACATTCTCGCCGTCGATTTCGAGGATCAGGCGCAGCACCCCGTGAGTCGAGGGATGTTGGGGCCCCATGTTCAGGATCATCGTGCGATCCTGCGCGGGTTCCAGCACAGGCGTAGGGGTCAGATGCGCCATCTAGCGGTATCCCTCCACGGGGTAATCTTTGCGGAGAGGATGGCCTTCCCAGTCTTCCGGCATCAGGATGCGGCGTAAATAAGGATGCCCGCTGAAACGGACGCCGAAGAGGTCGAAAATCTCGCGCTCGAAGTAATTTGCTCCCGGCCAGACCGGGGTGACCGAATCGACCGCGGGGCTGGAGTTGTTCAAGTGAACCTTTAAGCGCAGCCTTTCTTTATTCTGAATCGAAAGAAGATGATAAACAACTTCGAACCGAGGCTCAGCCGGGTACCAGTCCACGCAGGTGAGGTCGGAAAGAAAGTTGAAGGGGCAGGCCGAATCTTCTTTCAGAAGGGCACAAGCTTCGCGGATGTCGGCTCGATCTACATTGATGGTCATCTCATCGCGATCAAACTTCACGCTCTGGATCGAGTTGTTTTTCCACGCCAGCAGACGAGCGACCGCCGGATGGTTCTTCAGCTCTTCAAGGTCGGTAATGGCGCGGGAGAGAGGCATTAGCGCCGTTCGCCTCCCGTCCATGTTTCACCCCAATCCAGCACGCCCTTTTTCCACACATAAAAGAAGCCAACCAGGAAGATTCCGATGTACACCAACATCTCCCAGAGCCCGAAATGCTTCAGGTCACGAAGGATGATGGCCCACGGATAGATGAAAACGGCTTCCACATCGAACAAAATGAACAGCATCGCGACCAGGTAGAACTTGACTGAGAAGCGCTGCCGGGAATCGCCCACCGGGGTCATGCCGCATTCGTAGGGGGAAAGCTTGGCTCGAGTGGGTTTACGCTCGCCGATGAAGTAGGAAAGCAGGACAATCGAAGTCGCAATCCCGCCCGCCATCACAATATGGATGAGAAAGGGCAGGTAGCGTGCGAAGTAATTGTCTGGCATAGGACGAGGTATATATAATTCGCGCCAAGCGATACCTGAAACATTCTAGGTTATGGGCTTGCACTCAAGAGTGTCAAGCGAACGAGAAACAAATTGTGCAATTGTGTAATTTCGAAATTGAGAAATTGAAAAGGTATCGGGAGCAGAATTTCATGTCGAGTGTTGGCTTTTCAATTACCCAATTACAAAATTACCCAATTACTCAATTCCTATGATTTTCGGCTTCAATACCGATGTGAAGCACGTTGACACGATTTATCACGTGCAGAGCGAGGCGCGCGAAGGCGAACTCCTGTTGCAGACGCAGGTTTTCGTGCGTGGTCGTTGCATCGGCAAGAGAGCCACTTCGTACGCCGCCAAGGCCGCCGAGGCACAATTCGGCGACGCGCAAAAAGAACAGCAGCTTCGCGAGCAGCATCGCCTGGTTCTGGATGCGATCCGGGAAGGGAAGTTAGATAGCGTTCTGGATCGCCCCGAAGCTGAACTGGCGTCTGTCAAAGAACTCGACGTGCAGTGGCTGAACGCCGACTCGATCCATGCCGACCGCAATCTGACAATGCAGCTGCGCGTGACCGAAGGCGGCGCCGCCGCATCCGGTGCGCGCCTAACATTCCGCTTCGCCCGACCTGGCGCAGACCCGTTTTATACTCAGGCCACAGCCGATTCGGGAGGCACGGCCGAAATCAAGATCGAAGTAGAAGAAGCCTCCCTCCCCGATTCGTCGCTCCTGGTGCAAGCGAATTTCGAAGGCCGCACCGCGACCCGTAAATTCCAGCTCCGCAAAGCGGAATAGAACTAGCGGCGGTCTAATAGTGATTTCAAATGTCGCCTGCCCGAGCGGATTAGTGTCAGGCGTAGCGAGGAACCTCCGTACCAACGGGTCTCATAACCAATGAAACTTCACATCAACGGAGAAGAACGATCGTTTGACGCGCCTGCTCCCTTCACCCTCGCCGCACTGGTGGACCTCCTTGGGATGAAGTCCGATCGTGTAGCAGTGGAGTTGAACCGCGATATTGTCCCCCGCGACCACTGGTCCGAGACCAAGCTCAACGATGGCGACCGCCTGGAAGTCGTGCACTTCGTAGGCGGAGGCCGAACTGGCGCCCACCGGCAGGAACTCCTTTAGTCACTAACCCCTTGCGTTTTCGCTATTTGATCCACAGCCCCTATGCCTAAAATGTCTGAAACATTTTGCAGGTTATTTGTTTCAAACTCATTCGGGGATTCATGCCAGACCGCTTTACATCTCGAGAAGTCATCGGGCTGACAGGCATTACCGCCCGCCAGTTGCAGTGGTGGGACGAGCGGGGCGTGGTCAAACCCGAACACGAGGGGCATCGCCGTCTTTATTCAATTCAGCATCTAACGGAAGTAGCCGTTATCTGTGAACTGCGGCGCAAAGGCTTCTCGCTGCAGGGCGTTCGCAAGGTCATGCGTTTTCTGGAACGGGAATTCGGCAAGGGTCTGTCGCAAATCCTCGACAGTGCCTCCGAACTTCACCTCCTAACCGACGGCATGAATCTTTACCTGGAGACCTCGCCGCAGCAGATCGTTGACATTCTCAAGAATTCCGCTCAGCCGATTCTGGGGATATGCCTGAGCGACGCGGTACGGCAGGTTCGGCCGGGGGGCGTCTGCGGGAAGGCGAATACTTCGGTAACTTCGCGGGATTACTCCCCGCGTGCTAGAAAAGCTTCGTAGGCAATTTGGGCCCGCAGTACAGAATGGACTCAAGGGAGGAACACATGGTCGGTGAACTGGATGTTCTGAATGAGTGGATTCCGGAACAGATGCAGCCTGGTACCGTCTTTGTGCTCGAAAACGCCGGCGAGATTGGCGAGAAGGAAGATCCCTACTGGGCCGTGCTGTCATGCCCATCCTGCGGCATGCTGGGCCTGATCACCCGCAAACAGATCAATGGATTCCTGCCCGTCATCTGTGGGTCCGAATGCTGTTCCGCGCAGTTCTTCATTCGCGACGCCGAAGTCGTAGTGCGGAAACCGTTCTGAAGTTGATTGTTGAATTCTGATTGTTGAATGAAAAACCACCGTCGGCGCCAGGAGATTTTATTCAACAATCATCAATCAACAATCAACAATGATTTCTAGTCGCTGACCAGCTTTGAAAACACCGCCAGGTCGATGTTCCCGCCGCTGACTACGCACACAACTTTCCCGGACCCGCACTTTCCGCTAAGCCCCGCTGCGACCGCGCAGGAGCCTGCTCCCTCGGCAATGACGTGATTGCGCACGGCCACGATGCGCATCGCCTGCCGGATCTCTTCCAGCGTGACCACAATTGAGCCCGCCAGCAGATGGTGCGCGATATCCCACATCCGCGGGAACACCGACTTGCCTCCGCAGCCGTCCACGAAGCTCGCCTTCCAATTGGGAAAGTACTGTGCCGATCCCGCCTCCAGCGAATAAGCGAGCGGAGCGGCCGTCTCCGGCTCCGCCGCGAACACCTTTGCTTTGCTGCCTTTTTCCTTCAGCGCAGCCGCGATCCCACAGGACAATCCTCCGCCCCCGAATCCCGCCACGACAGCATCGACATCCGGCAGGTCTTCTAAAATCTCCAGCCCGGCCGACGCGTTGCCGGCAATGAATGCGTCGTCTTCAAAGGGATGCACGAACGTCCCCGTCATCGCCGGATGCGCCCGGTCCGACAAGGCCTTCCAGCACTGGTCGTACGTGGCCTGCACAATCTCCCCGCCCAACCGCCGCACCGCATCGAGCTTGGCCATCGGAGCCGTATCCATTACCAGCACCTTGCATGGCACTCCGGCTTTCTTTGCGGCAAGGGCGACCCCCTGCGCCGCATTGCCTGCGCTTACCGTCCACACACCGCGCCGCCGCTGCTCTTCGGGTAACAGGCGCACGGCGTTGTACGCTCCTCGAATCTTGAACGATCCGATGGGCTGCAGGCACTCCAGCTTCAAATAGATTTCGGCGGGCGTGTCGTAATTCAGCCGCACCAGCGGCGTGCGGATCGCCGCCTCGTAGACGTGTTTGCGCGCATCGGCGATCATTCCCGCAGGAATGTTCCGCTGGTTCTTCTCGACCGATGCAGGATGAGTTCCCATGAGTTTCCCCGAGTGTTCGTTAGAACGTTTAGCGCTTCCCGGCCTTCGCTTCGTCCAATTGCACCGGCACCTGCTCAACGATCTCAATTCCAAATCCCTCGAGCGCCGCCACTTTCTTGGGACGGTTCGTCAGCAACCGAATGCGCCGCAGGTTGAGGTCCGACAAAATCTGCGCCCCAATGCCAATCTCGCGCTGTACGTGTTTTTCGCTGTTGTCATACAAAGAGGTGAGCGTTCGTCCGCCGTGAAAGCTGAGCGCCGTCCGCTCGCCTGCCTTTTCGACCGCGAATCCCTGCGAGGTCTGGTGCAGGTAGATCAGCGCTCCCATGCCTTCCTTGGCGATGCGCCGGAGCGAGCCTTCCAGCGTGGCATGGCATTCGCATCCAGTCGCTCCGAAAACGTCGCCCATCAGGCAGTGCGCATGCATGCGGACCAGAACCGCGCCCTTAGCATGTTCAATGTCGCCGCGGACCAGCGCCACGTGCGACTCGCCGCCATCTACCTCGCTGGAATAGGCAATCAAGCGGAATTCTCCAAATCGAGTCTCGATCAGCGCTTCGCCCACGCGATTCACATAGCGCTCGTGCGCCATGCGGTAGCGGATCAGTTCTGCCACGGTGAGCATCTTCATCTTGTGCTCGCGGCAGAACTCGGTCAGGTCGGGCACCCGCGCCATGCTGCCGTCGTCCTTCATGATTTCGCAAATGATGCCCGCCGGAACCATGCCCGCCAGCCGCGCCAGGTCCACCGACGCTTCAGTCTGGCCCGCGCGCACCAGCACGCCGCCCTTGCGCGCGCGTAGCGGGAAAACGTGTCCCGGGCGCGCCAGGTCCGACGGCTTGGTCGCCGGATCGATGGCCACCTGAATGGTGCGCGCCCGGTCGTACGCCGAGATGCCCGTGGTTACTCCCTGGCGCGCGTCGATGGCCTCGCAGAACGCGGTGCCGTACTGCGAGGTGTTCTCCGCCGTCATGGGACCAATGTTCAGGTGCTCGAGACGCTCCTCGGTCATCGCCAAGCAGACCAGCCCGCGCCCGTACCTGGCCATAAAGTTGATGGCTTCAGGAGTGACTTTCTCGGCGGCCAGCGTGAGGTCGCCTTCGTTCTCGCGGTCCTCGTCGTCGACGACGACGATCATGCGCCCCGCGCGAATTTCCTCAATCGCGTCAGGAACGTCGGTAAATGGAGGCTGGGAGGTCATAATCACGCGATTCTAGCAGAGCGAGGCAGTAGATTTTGTAATTGAAAAATCGGGGAATCGGGTAATTTAAAATCTGTGCGCCTCTGTGAAACAGGCACGGTGGGTTGGACGTCTCGGTCCCCGAATGGTCCATCTCACGCGGCAGGGCCACCTTCCAAGCCCAATTACCCGATTACTCAAATCTGTCCGGTCAGTTCGTGCTCCGCTCCTCCAAAGAGGGCTCGCATGGCGCGGATCACCCAGCGTGTCAGCAGAACAATGATTGCCACCAAAATTAGCGCAATCGTACCCGCGGCGTACGGATGCCGCGTGGCCAGCCAGGTCAGGCCGATGGCGAGAACATCCTCGCCCACGCTGAGCGTGATGTTTGAGAACGGCTCCGGTGAGGGCGTGACAACCGTCCGCGCTGCAGTTTTGCCGCCGTGCGCTATCAACGCCACCGCCGCTCCCAGCAGCGTGGCCAGCAACTGGTGCTCGGGGGAGAGCTGGCTCGTCGCACGGTAGGCGAGCAATCCGGCGATCGGCACGCGGATGAAGGTGTGCAGGGCATTCCAGATCAGGTCGAAAGCAGGGATCTTGTCGGCAAAGAATTCGATTCCGAACAGCACCGTGCTGGCGACGATGATGGGCCAGCTCTCGAGCAGTTGTAGTCCGGGAGGAAGCGGCAGGTGTCCGAAGTGTGCCAGGAGCCCCAAGACCGCAACGGTCGCGTATAAGTTCAATCCCGCTGCGAAGCCAATAGCGGCGAGTAGCGCGAACAATTCACTGGGCGGGATGTGCAGCACGTCGAACATGTTGGGTGTTGCGAATCGCAACATTCACGGCAACATCAATCGCAAGATCAGAAGAACGTTATGCAGCGAGCATCGCATAGCCTGCAAAAACACAAAGGGCCGCTCGAAGAGCGACCCTCAAAATGCTTGTCACGCTGTGTGTTTACAGCGTCGATTCGATCTCAAAGCCCCACGCTTCCAGCAAAGGCTCTGGGATGTACTTGGAGTTCTTGTTGCGCCGCGCCCACTCGCGCAGGCGAGTCGAGCGCAGGTACTGATCGGGGGAGAGCTTATACTCGCGCACGACCTGCTCAAATTCGGTGATCGTCGGGGTGATTGGCCCGATCGGCTCAGGCTTGCCCCAGTTTGGATTTCCGCGTCGCTTGGCCATGAAAAATTGCCTTTCCTCTCAGGAAATAAAACTGCCACATCCGCTAACTATAAGATTCTCCGCCTCGTCTACAGGATTCAACTATCGATGCGCTCTGTTTTGTGGACAAATCTTAGGACTGCAGGACGTCCTCAGGCGCACTTTAGAGCTATTCGGAGACTCAATATCCTACAGTCAATTTAACTCGAAAGTCAACAAGAATTCCAGGATCATACTTCGGGTACTTTGATATAAATCATTAAGCTACAGGCACTTGGCGTTAACTTCTTTTACTTCCTGCAACCTTCTGGCATTTAGAGAACCCGAAATCCGCATAGGGTTGCGGGATTTCTTGCCTTCCTGGAAAAGCGCAGAAAACAACCGATTACGGGGGTAATGGTAGGAGACCGAGAGTCGTTGCTCAGCATTGGCGAACCGACATAAAGTCTAGAGAGGGACTCCTGCATTTTTCGGGGAATGAGGAGCCCTGAGTTACGGTACTGGTCCATGAGCCTGAAATCGTTGGTCTTGTGCTCGGATGAGAAGATCGTGCGCGTGCTGCGGCGCGTGCTTGGCGATCTGGACATCGAGATAGAATTGTGCGCCGGGGCGGATGGGGCGCTACGCCGGCTCACCCGACAGCGGTTTGAAGCAATCATAGTGGACGTGATCGACGATGGGGCCACCGACGTCTTGCGCAGCGCTCGGAGCGCCCCCTGTAACCGCCACGCCGTCGCTGTGGCGATTGTGGAACCCGTCATAGGGCTCAAAGCAGTGTTTGCGACGGGCGCTCACTTCGTATTGTACAAACCGGTTTCGATCGAGCGCGCTAAAGCCAGCTTTCGTGCGGCTCGCGCCCTGATGAAGAGTGAACGGCGGCGCAACGCCCGCATCACAGTACAGATTCCCGTAGTCGTTCGAACCGCCGGAATCGGCGGCAATATGAAGGTCAATACGATCGATCTGAGCGAAGGTGGGATGGCTGTCAGCATGCCAACCGGGGGGAGACGCCCCATGAACCCGCTGCAGATCAGCTTCACGTTGCCCGGAACTGACAAGCCGTTGGAAGTTCCCGCCGAGTTTGCCTGGGAAGCATCGAGCCAGCAGGCTGGACTGAGGTTTGTGGGAACGCCTCCCGACGCCGTGCAGCAATTGCGCGAGTGGCTGAAGAGGAATTCTCCCGAAGCCGACCAGGACGATCCACCGATCCGTTGCCAGCTCACTGATTTGAGTGTGGGCGGGTGCTATCTCGAGATTTCGTCGCCCTTCCCGATTGCAACCCGTGTGACCTTGTCGATGCGCGCTGGCGGAATAGAAGTCCGCGTGCAGGGACTGGTCAGAGTGATGCATCCGGACAAGGGAATGGGCGTGGAATTCACGCAAGGCACAACCGAACACCGAGTCGCAGTCGAAAGATTCCTGGGAGTGCTGAACGAAAACCGTACGCTGTTGCCCGAGTTGCTTGTCCAGCCGGAAGGGTTGGAGACCGGAGCCTTGCCAACTCAACCTTCCGCCTTGGACGATCCGCTGCTCCAATTGCTTTATGGAGAACCTTTATCTACAGAAGAATTCCACGAAGCCTTGCGCAAGCAGCGCGCCGTGATTCCCCTCGCCAACGGTGCGGCCGCCAGCGCACGGCCGTAGCCAAGGCGCTGCTCGTTCGAAGCTCGCCCCAAAGCACATTTCCTCGATGATGTCGTGTCTGTCGTTTGCGATGCCTCGCCGCGCCGCCCTGCTGAGCTAGAATAAGCGCGAGCCGGGATGGCGAAATTGGCAGACGCAGCGGACTTAAAATCCGCAGGTCCGAAAGGACTGTGGGGGTTCGATTCCCCCTCCCGGCACCAGTCAGCCGACAGGTGTTTATCGATCTCGATCCCAAGTTCCTCGCCAACACGGAACCCGCCCGCCCCTCGGCAACAGTCACACGGAAGGCCGCGCATCGACAGGAATCCCTCGCGCACGATGAGAGGAACTATGATCAACGCTGTCGCGGAGTCAGCCCATCCGATATGCCAGATCGTGTTCAATCCAATGCCCACCAGGGCAATCCACGAAAGATAGGCACAGAGAGCGGATTCGGCGGCATCGGCTCTCAGAGCGGCGCTCTGGGTCATCGCCGACAATCGGCGCTTCTGCTGTGCAAGCCACGGCATGATCACAGCTGCAAGCGCTAAAACTGCCATTCCCAGATACGAGGGTTGAAGCTCGTGATACCCCAGCAGCGAGGCGACCGAAAAGGCCGCAACGCATACCGCGACCGCGAAAAGGAGCGCTCCCCCGATTCGGGCGGTCTGCCGCTCTAGGCGCTCTGATTCGGATTGCTCACGAAAGCGCCAGACCACGACCCCAGCCGAAAGGAGTTCGATGGCGCTGTCTGTGCCGAAGGCTAGCAGTGCAGGGCTGCGCGCTATCCATGCTGCCCAAAGTAAGACACAAGCCTCTGCAATCATCCAGGCAATCGTGATGGTCTGAATCTGATGAATCCGCCGAAGCGTAGCAGGCGTCGGGAGTGGAATTACCGAAACCATTTGGTTGCATTATGGCACGGGCGGACGTCGGCGCTATTTCACTGACCTGCGATTCAGTGAATTCATTCGATCTTCAAACTTCATTATCGGGACTCGACAATAACGATGTGGAGCTAAGTCGGCTACGTTGACGTCACGAATTCTCATGGGTATTATCGAAGTTCGACTATCATTCCGTTAGCGACTCACGAGTGAACAAGCATTCCAATAAACCTGGACACCGGGAGTTGTATTCCGGTCTTATTCGGCTCCACGTCCTGTATCACGCCAGCAAAGAACCAATTTTCGGTTTGGAGATGATCGAAGAACTTGGGCGGCATGGCTACAGGCTCAGTCCGGGCACGATGTATCCACTGCTGCATGGATTGGAGAAGAAAGGGTTGTTGCGCTCGTCCCGTACTGGACGGAGTTCCAATTCGCGGCTTGTTTATCGTGCCACCGCAACGGGGCGGACCGCGCTGGCCGTGGCCAAAGACAAGGTTCGAGAGCTTTTTAGCGAGCTGTTCGAAGATGTGATGAACACGGCGGGTGAGACGTCAGCGAAACGGAGAAGACGCAGTTGAGAAACCGAAAAGCTCGTTCTGGATGGGTTCTGCGAAAGATTACGGGCAGTTACGTGTCCGACGTATCTAGCGAATCCCATTCGGAGAGGTCGACCACAAACTCCATCTTACTTGCGCTAATAGTTGTCTGGCTGGCAGCGGGAATTGCCGCACTTGCCCAGACTCAGCCGGCGGGACCGCCCCGGTCGAAGCTGAGTCTGGCACAAGCGATTGACCTGGCGGAGAAGAATTATCCGCGCATCCGTGCCAGTCTCGAACAGCAGGTCGCCGCGCAAGGCGGCGTTTCTGTTGCACGCACCGCATATCTTCCACGGACAGACATTCTCTGGCAGACAAACCGCGCCACGGCGAACAATGTATGGATTGCTTCTCCCCCAGGGACTCGTCCCCTCAATCTCCGGTCCGGTGCTCGCGGCTGATAATGGTAGAAGCGCATGGAGTAGCGCAGGCGGCGCCCTATTTTCGTGGCAACCGTTCGACTTTGGGCTACGTCGGGCGCAAGTCAACAGTGCACAACAGGGAGCAGCGGCCGCGACTGCCGGCCTTAATCTGACACGTCTCGACGTAGAAGTAACTACGGCCGGCGCGTACCTCGATCTGATCACCGCCGAGCAGTTGCTGGCTATTGCCCGGGCGAATCTGGATCGTTTGCAGGTTTTCGCCAAAGCCGTGCACGTGCTCGTAGATAATCAGTTACGCCCGGGGGTCGATGCGGCGCAGGCTAATGCTGATCTCGCGGTAGGCAAGACGCAGTTGATTCAGGCGAACACAAACGTTGCGATGCGTCGCGCCGCCCTGGCGGATTTCGTCGGGATTCCCACTGCAAGCCTCGAAGTCGAAGACTCACATCTGCTAGCCGGAGAGCCGGGCGAACAATCCGCCGCGGCCTCGCTCGCCACCCATCCCCTAGCGGAACAGGAAGCGGCGTTGGTCAACCAGCGTCAAGCCCAACTCTCGGTAATCACACACTCCTATGTTCCCCAATTCAATACGCAAGCCTCGCTCTCCGGCCGGGGCACCGGTACCGCACTGAGTGGACCATTTCCAGGGGGCACGAATGGGCTTGCTCCAAGTACGTTGAACTGGGCCGCGGGCGTACAGGTGACATTCCCTGCATTCGACTTCCTTTCCCTAAGAGCCCAGAAAAGAGTTCAGGAAGCTAACGTTCGGGCGGAGCAGGCCCGTTATCAGCAAACTTTAGACGACCTGTCCGCGCAAGTTCAGCAAGCACAAGCCGAACTGGACGGAGCAAAACAAATTGCTCTAAACACACCCGTGGAATTGGCTGCGGCGCGAGCGAGTGAGCAACAACAGCGTGCCCGTTTTCAAGCCGGGTTGGCAACAGTCGTGGAGGTCGCATTGTCGGAGAGTCTTCTGACACAGGCTGAAGCCGACGACGCGGTGGCGCGTTTGAACATCTGGCGTGCACTGGCGGGTGTCGCTGCTGCTCGTGGTGATCTCGCCCCATTTCTCGCGCAGCTTACGCAACCGTAAGCCATGAATTCGGAAGCAGGAGAACTAGGCTCATGTGGCTCATTCGTGCAGCGCTAAGACGACCGATTTCAGTGATCGTCATTGTCGTTGCGCTCGCTCTGACTTCGATTCTGGCCCTGTTGCGCACCCGCATTGATATCTTTCCCGAGCTCGATCTGCCAGTCATCTATGTGGCGCAGCCGTATGGCGGCATGAGCCCGCAGCAGATGGAAGGGTTTCTTGCCTACTACTACGAGTACCACTTCCTTTACATCAACGGCATTGAGAACGTCGAAGCCAAGACGATTCAGGGTACGGCACTCCTCCGCTTGACCTTCCATCCCGGCACTGATATGAGCCAGGCGTTGGCCCAGACCATCTCGTATGTAAACCGCGCACGCGCCTTTATGCCGCCCGGCACAGTCTCGCCTTTTGTGATCCGCTACGACGCAGGCACGCTGCCGGTCGGATATCTGGTCTTCAATAGCGCGTCGCGGACTTTGGGAGAAATCCAGGATTTCGCATTGAACCGTGTGCGTCCGGTATTCGCGACCTTGCCGGGCGTCTCGTCGCCGCCGCCGTTCGGAGGCAACCAGCGCACGATCGTGATTAACGTCGATCCGGCGAAGCTCCATGCGTATGGGCTTTCACCGGAAAACGTAGTGCAAGCGCTGATCTCCGGGAACAGCATTGAGCCGGCGGGCAACGCGAACGTCGGCGACTACCAGATGCTGGTGACCACGGATTCTACGGTGCAGCAAATCACCGGGTTGCTCGACATTCCGCTCCGCGCCGGATTGGGTCCTGGTGTCTATGTGCGCGATGTTGGCAGCGTTTCGGATTCCTCGGACATTCTCGCCGGCTATGCGGTGTTGAATGGGAAGCGGACGATCTATATTCCGGTCACCAAGCGGCCCGATGCCTCGACCATCACCGTCGTGAATGAAGTGCGCAACAGTTTGTCGCGTTTCCAGTCGCTCATTCCTGAAGACATCAAAATCAGTTATGAGTTAGACCAGTCGCTCTACGTGCGCGAGGCGCTGTCTTCGGTGCTGCACGAAGGCCTGCTTGGGGCGCTACTTACAGGACTCACAATTCTGTTCTTCTTGCGCGACTGGCGCAGTTCGTTGGTCGTGGTCATTACGATCCCCTTCGCGTTACTGTGTGCGGTGGTTGGACTCTGGGCTACGGGGCAGACAATCAACATCATGACGTTGGGCGGGCTTGCGCTGGCAGTGGGCGTGCTTGTGGATGAAGGAACCGTGCTGCTGGAAAATATCCATGTCCACCTGGCAAAAGGAGAACCGACCGCGCACGCCATCCTCAATGCGAGCCGCGAAGTTGCAATTCCGCGCTTGCTGGCGATGCTGTGCGTGCTGGCTGTGTTTTTGCCATCGTTGTTTATGACCGGCCCAGCGAAATCGCTGTTTCTGCCTCTAGCGCTGGCAGTCGGCTTTTCGATGGGAGCTTCTTATTTGCTCTCTAGTTCATTGGTGCCGGTTCTTTCCAATTGGCTCCTCAAATCCGAGAGCGGCCATGGAGAGAATTCGACGCAGACAGGGTTCGACCAGTTCCGCAAGCGGTTTTTGGCTGTCTTGGACCGGGTGACCAAACGCCCTGCGGTCCTGTTTGGAAGCTACGCCGTTATTGCCGCTCTGGTGCTCTTGCTGATCGCGCCACGGCTGACCAGGGAGATTTTTCCTTCGGCGGCTTCCAACCAGTTCCGACTGCGTTTCGACGCGGCCGATGGAACACGCGTGCCGGTGACCGAAGAAAAAGCGCGCCGGGTACTCGATATCATCAACCGTGAGGCCGGTCCCGGCAACGTGGATCTCACATTGGGCTACGTCGGGGTTCAAGGCTCATCCTATCCGATCAATACGGTGTTTCTATGGACGAGCGGACCGCACGAAGCAATCCTGAATGTCGCCCTTAAGCCGGGCGCGTCTATTTCTGTTCATGACCTGGAGGAGAAACTGCGGAAGGCGCTGCCGCAAGAAGTTCCAGGATCGCACTTCTCCTTTGACCCCGGAGACCTCGTAAGCCAGATCCTCAACTTCGGGACCCCTTCTGTGATTGAGATCGCAACGACTGGTCCTCAATACAACGATGTGTTGAGCTATGCCGGAAAAATGCAACAGGAACTCGCAAAGATTTCCGAGCTACGCGACCTTGGGTACGAAGAGCCGCTTAATTATCCAACCATGAACGTGAGTGTTAACCGGGTCATGGCCGGCCAACTTGGCACTACTGCCGATCAGATCGGCCAAGCGGTAGTTTCCGCCACCGGGTCGAGCCGCTTCGTTTCTCCCGATTACTGGAGAGATCCACGATCCGGGGTCAGCTATCAAGTACAAGTACAAGTGCCGCAGGCGCGGATGACCTCGACCAAGGACATCGAGACCATTCCGGTCGCAAGCACGACCGGCGCTCATCCGTTGTTGAACCAGGTGGCCGCCGTGCGGTTGGGGACGGTTCCCGGAGAACTCGACCGCCAAAACGGCCTTTGGCTGATTGGGCTCTCCGCCAATCTTGGCAGGAATGATCTGGGTATTGCCAGCCGTGAGATCAATCGGGCCATTGCGCGAGCCGGGACACCACCGCGCGGAGTGACCGTCCAGGTTCGTGGCCAGATAATCGCTATGAATCAGATATTCGGGAATCTCACTGTCGGTCTGCTGATTGCCATTGTTGTGATCTTGCTGCTGCTGGCCGCAAACTTCGAGTCTGTTCGTCTTTCGTTGATTGTCCTCTCTACTACGCCCGCAGTTTTGACGGGCTCAATTCTCATGCTCCTCATTACGGGAACCAGCCTGAACCTGGAAAGCTTTATGGGCACGATCATGGCGATTGGGGTGGCCGTCGCGAATGCGATTTTGCTGGTGACCTTTGCCGAGCAGAACCGGAAAGCTGGTGCGGATGCCAAAACCGCGGCTCGAAATGCCGCGGGCGAACGCCTGCGCCCGGTGCTTATGACCAGTCTCGCCATGATCACGGGCATGATCCCGATGGCGCTAGCCGTAGAGCGCGGCAGTGAGGGGACTGCGCCATTGGGCCGCGCGGTCATTGGCGGGCTACTGGTTGCCACCGCAGCGACGCTGTTGGTGTTGCCCACGGTGTTCGCGATTGTGCAGCGAAGCGCGCCTCTAGCTTCCCCAACACTTGATCCTGAGGATCCTGGTTTTGCTGGTTCGCTGGAGGGCTCGCGATGAAGCTTCTTTCATGCCTTGTATTCGTATCAACTCTGTTGTGCGCGGGCTGCTCCGAACCGTCGCCATCACAAGCTGGCTCTCCGACACAGGCTTCGTCCGGTTCTCCGCAATCGGTGAATGTGGTTGCAGTCGAATCGCAGAAGCTGAACACTGTACTTTCTCTGCCGGCACAAATCATTCCGTATGAAACGGTGGACATCTATCCGAAAGTTACGGGATTCATCGAGACGATTCGCGTCGATCGCGGGTCGCATGTCCGGGCTGGGGAAGTGATCGTTCGCCTGTCCGCACCGGAACTGTTAGCGCAGCGCGCCCAGGCGGAAGCGAGCCTTCAAGCTGCCCACTCGCAGTTGTCAGCAGCGCAAGCAAAGCTTGCCTCTGACGAGGGAACTTACAAGCATCTGGATGCGGCAGCAAAGACTCCAGGAGTGGTCGCAGGTAACGACCTGCAAGTTGCCGAACAAAGCGCAGCAGCCGATCGTGCGCAGGTTGACGCAGCTACAAACAATGTTCGGGCTGCTCAAGATGCACTGCGCAGCGTCCAGCAGCTTGAGGCGTACCTCGAAATTCGCGCTCCTTTTGACGGAGTGGTTACATTGCGAAACCTTCATCCGGGTGCACTGGTTGGACCTGCTTCCGGAACACCAGGCGCGCAGCCGATTGTCCAAGTCGAAGACCTCGACCGGTTGCGGCTTGTGGTCCCGGTGCCGGAAGCCTACGTCGCCGGCATCCGCGAGGGCCAGCAGGCTACCTTCAGCGTGCCGGCATATCCAGGGCGGACATTTCACGCTCCCATCGCCCGCATTGCCCACGACGTCACGCAAAATACCCGGACCATGGCGGTCGAACTGGACGTGCGGAACCCAGACGCGCAGATCACCCCAGGAAGCTTCGCTACCGTCGAATGGCCGATTCAGCGGTCCTATCCAACAATGTTGGTTCCATCCACTGCCGTTACCACCGACCTTCAGAGGACCTTCGTGATTCGAGTGCGTGAGGGCAAGGCGGAGTGGGTAGATGTCAAAACCGGCGTTGCTGTCAGCGGAAAGACAGAAGTGTTCGGCGAGCTACAGCCCGGCGATATTGTGGTAGCAAATGCCACCGACGCGATCCGTCCCGGAACCGGCTTGTCTACCCATCAGCTCTCATCGGCGCCGGGGAGCTAGCGAAAGTGCGGCCGCTGATGTCTGAACTGCGCGGATCCCGATTCCAAACCATTCACGGTGCTTACGACTGGCATTATCGTGGTCCCCAAGAGATCAGCCGAGGTCTATAGGGTATTGGAGAGCCCAGGAACCCCTGTTGGATGTGCTGTAATTCAGGATGTGAACTGAGGCGAAAAATCTATGTCGTCTCCACCAGCAAATGCGTTCGAAGGAATGGGACGTGAAGATCGATTGCGGGCCTTGGAAATGTTTGCCTAGAACTGGCTCGCCCATGATGGCTGCTGGTTTCTTGCAGCAGAGGAACGCTTCGGAATGCAAACCGCCATCGATCTGGGTGCTAGCTCTTGGAAACGATTCGCTGCCGCGGAAGCCCGACGCATCATGGCCACATTCAACATTAACCCCGATGCTGGGCTGGAAGGACTTGAAAGAGCCCTGAGTTTGCGCCTGTACGCGGTTATTAACACGCAACGAATCGAATGGTCGAGTGACCGCAAGCATCCGCGCTTCTTTATGGACGTGTGTCGAGTGCAGGAGACCAGAAGCCGCAAAGGCATGGCGGATTTCCCCTGTAAAAGCGTCGGCATCGTTGAGTTCGAAACGTTCGCCGCGACAATTGATCCACGAATTCGTACGACCTGCCTGCATTGTCCGCCCGACACGGCTTCCGACGAGTATTGTGGGTGGGAATTCACGAGCTGGTCTTGATTCGGTGGAACGTGCATCCAGCGCTTGTATTGGCCGTCGGCGCTGCAGCCGGAACCGCTGCGATCCTTCCATAATGCCGAGGTCGGACGTCACAGCCTTGGGTTGAGTTTCCGGTATACAACCAGAGCACCCAAACCTTATTGCTGTTCCGCTTCCTCCGTGCCTGATCACACAGGACCATGACCCGGATCACAGCGCAGGTCATAGCTTATGCGTATACATGTATACGCATATCTCGCTCCTTGAGCGTGGTCGGAAAGATGCAAACCATGCCTGAGTTTCTTCGCACCACCATCGACAAGTTCACATTTCTAGTAGCCACCGACCGCCTGTACACGGCTGAAGGAGTATGGGCTCTTTGGATCCAACCAAAGGGTGTGAACCGGGTTCGGCTTGGCGTCAGCGACTTCATGCAACAGCACAACGGCGATGTGGCCTTCGTGTCTCTTAGACCTGCGGGAACTGCAATTAAGGTCGGCGACGAATTCGCCGACATCGAGACCATGAAGGTAACGATCGGCGTTGCCTCACCAGTGGCGGGCACAATCGTTCGGGTCAATGAGGCCTTCATTCTCAAGCCCGAATCCATCAACGAAGACCCATATGGCATAGGGTGGCTGGCCGAAATTGAGACCACGAACTGGGAGACGGATCGTGCCAAGCTGCTCGATGCGAAGGCGTATCTGGCGGCGATGCAAGCGCAGGCCGAGGAGGAGCTGAAATCATGAGTTCCCGAAAAGTGCCGGTCATTCCCTGCAGCGGCATCGGCAAATCGCTTGGGTCCGTGACCCGCGAAGCCGCCTACGAACTTTGTGACACCTTACGTCCAGATCGCACGCAATTGGTCGCCCTCTCGAAGCTGGTGCTTGGCGAAGAACAAGCGCGGGAGCGAGTGCGCAGTGGTTCTGCGGTGACCATCGACGGCTGCAAGCAGATGTGCGCCGCCAAGCTGGTGAAGCACAGTGGAGGCAAGATCGCGCGGGAAGTCGCCGTGTTCGAGGTGTTCCGCCGCTACAAAGAGCTGAAGCCCGAAGGCATCGCCGAATTGAATGCGGCCGGCAAGCAGCTTGCCCGCACGCTGGCCGAGGAGATTGCCGCCGATATCGACGAGATCGCTGAAGGAGGTCCCCATGCATGATCTGCACCCAAGAAAAGCTGGGATCGTTGCCTGCTCAGGCGAGGAGTTGGCTGAGGGCACTGTGACTCGACTGGCGGCTCTGAAGGTGCTGCATGAGTTGCGGCCTGCGAACACGGGCACCATATGCTTGCCCCTATTTCTTGCGGGCGGCGAAGGAGATCGGGCCTTCGCCCGTTTTCACCCGACGATCACCGTCGATGGATGTGAGCTTCGCTGCGCTGCGCGTGGTACCGAGATGTATTCCGGCAAGCCCGCCGCAAGCATCGTGGTCAACGAACTCGCAGCTGAGCGCGGGGTAGGCAAAATCGAGGGACGGCGTTGCCTGAATGAGGCCGGCAAACAAGTTGTGGACGTGACTGCCCAGAGATTGGCGGAACTAGTCGATCAATTGGTCGGAAAGGGAGAGACGAGCGGGCATGCTACGGAGTCCGCACCGCTAACGAATGAGGCCAAGGTCGCTACGTGCTCATGCGGGTCTGGCGTTTCGGTGACAAGCTGTTGATTGCAGGAGAAACCGTTGAACTCCAGGCGCTGCCACTGATCTTTCGGCACTGCCGGGAAAACGGATGCGCGCTGGAAGATGCCGGGGAGTATCTGGTCCAAAACGTAAAGATCTACAACTACGTTCCGCCGAAAGCGGAGGCGAGTTACCGCGAGGTGATCCTTCGCGAGTACGCGGCGTTCTGTGGCCGCGAGGAATCACGATGAGCCGAACGGCCACCTATCACACCACGGTTCGCTGGACAGGCGAGCACTGGGGGCACCTGACGTTGGGGAACGGTCCCGAGATGAAGTTCTCGGCGCCTCCGGATGCGCAGGGGCACGCAGGCGTGCTCACCCCCGAAGATGCTTTTGTCGCGTCGGCGAACACCTGCGTGATGCTGATGTTCATCTGGGCTGCCGAGCGGTTCCACCTCAACCTGCTCTCGTATGAGTGCCGCACAGAAGGTACCAAGGTGATCGGGTTGGACCGGACCGAAATCTTCACGCGGTTGTACTTTCGTCCGGTAATCCGTGTCGCCTGCGGAGAAGAGTCGCGGGAGGTAGTGGAAAAAAGGATTCGCCGGGCGGTGCAAGCTGCGCAAAAGTACAGCCTGGTCGCAAATTCGGTGAAGTCGGAAATCATTGTGGAGCCCGAAATTGTCATTAGCGAGAGGGTCGCGGAAGAGCAGGTTTCGTCTTTGGATCGCTGAAGTGAGGAATCGATGCTGAATATCGTTGTTTTTGGTCCTGGTTGTTCGAGGTGCGTGGAAACGGAACGGATGGTGCGCCGCGTCGTAGAGCAGATGGGTATCCCGGTAGAGGTGCAAAAAGTAAACGACCCGCAGGGCATGGCAAAAGCGGGTGTGTTGCTCACTCCGGCAGTGACGGTCAATGGAGTTCTCAAAGTCTCAGGCCGTATTCCGAAAGAGGACGAGATCAGAGGATGGTTCGCCTTGTCTTCAGCGACGGCAGACCGCTGAGCGGGCCGCAAGTGCGGGCTAGTTGCGCCCCGAGTCTCGCGAGGTGAAAAGAAGGCATGAAGCTCGAACAATACTTCAAAGGGCTAGCCGACGTAACTCGCTTGCGGGTGCTCAATCTGCTGTTGCATGGGGAGCTATGCGGATGCGATATCCGTTACGTTCTGGAGATGTCCCAGCCGAATGTATCGCGACACCTAACTTATCTCAAGAATTGTGGGCTGGTGTTGGACCGGCGTGACGGCCCTCGCATCTTTTACCGGCTCGCAGAAGCCAGATCCGGCACAACCCAGTGCCTGTTTGACTGTCTCCAGCAGGTATTCAAGGGGGAGCAGCTTCTGCAGCAAGACACGAATAAGTTGAGAGTATCGATCCAGGCGGGTTCATGTACCCGAAACGAATGGCGACCTTATTCGGCATTGGCTGGAGCGCGGAAAGAAGCGCAGCCGCAAGCCGGCAGTTGAGCAGTCATGGAAACAATTTTGCGTTTCTGAGGTTCACTCGATCCTACAGACCGTGCCAAACGATGCAGTGTCATGATGACACCCTTTTGCCGCGAAGGTCGTCCGATGCGCGCCCAGGAGAAAACGTGTACATGTGGAGTGAAACGACAATGAGTCTAGAGAAGAGAGACCCTGATTGTTTGATGACACAGCAAGTTTTCATTCCGCAGAAGCCTCGCCCTCCGGCACGCTTCCTATTCTGGCTCGCGATGTTGGGATTTCTGGCCCTCCATGCCATCCCAACTCTCGCGGATGATCTGCAGACGGCCTATCAACAAGCAGCGGCTACATCACCTGTTATTGCCCAGGCCCGTGCCCAGTTGGATGCAGAATTGGCCGGCAAATCGCTGGCGCAGTCTGCACTGCTTCCCCACATCAGCGCGGGAGCCAGTGGGGGCATGAATACGGCCTACGATACGGGCTTTGGCGCTCAGCCCATCTCCACGGGGTATCACTCCGATCTCTTCAGCGCCAGCCTGACGCAGTCCATCTTCAACGGTCAGGCATTGACCGCGATGAAGCAGTCTGACAGCCGCATTCGCGCAAGCGAAGCAGCTCTGGCGTATGCCGAACAGGTCGTTGCATTGGAGGTCGTTCAGGCATACTTTGGCGTTTTACAGGCGCAGGCCAACGAGATGGTGGCGCAGCAGCAAATGGAACTGCTGCAGCGTATCGACGAGCAGACAAGGGCAAGTCTTCAAGTTGGAACCGGAGACATTATCTCGGTCCAGGAAGTGCAAGCGCAGTTGGACGGCGCGAAGGCCGATCTGATTGCCGCGAAGAATGCAGTGGCCGTCGCCAAGAATCAACTGGAGCGCTTGACGCATCATCCCGTGGGAGCGTTACAGGATGTGACGACGTTGCAGGCGATAGGTCCGCAGCCAGACACGTTGGCGCCCTGGCTTGCAGCTGCGCTCCAGAACCAGCCGCTTCTCCAACAGGCCAAAGCAACATTGAAAGTGTCCGAGCGGCAGGTACAATTTGCCAAACGAGCCCGTTGGCCGACCCTGACCCTGAGCGGCATTGGCCAGCACGCCGCGGGCACGTTCATTCCGCCTCTGACCATCAACCAGGTTGGCGCCTCGCTGAACCTATCTATCCCTATTTTTGAAGGCGGGGCCACGCGCGCCGGGATTCATAAAGCCGTGGCACTCTCAAAAGCTACTAGCGCGAGCCTTACAAATCTTCAGGACCAGATCAAGCTGGACACACAGACTGCATTCCTGGAGTTGCAGGACAGCGTAGCGCACTTTCAGGCCAGGCAGCAATCGGTGACTTCCGCCAAGGTATCTCTGGAGGGGACCCGGAAGGGTTATGAGATTGGGAGCCGCTCCGTCATTGACTTGTTGACGGCGACGACAAACTTCGCGACTGCGCAGCGCAATTATTATCTGGCACTCTACACGCAATTGGTGGCCCGGACACAACTGAAGGCGGCGGCAGGGGTACTCACGCCACTGGACATAGACGCCGTAAATGCCTTGCTGAATAGCAGTCCAACTAAATAAGCATTTTCGTTGTTCCGCTGGGAGCACATAAATGGTTTCGGTCAAAAAGCGCATTCTCATTCTGGCAGTTTTGGTTTCCCTGGTTCTTGCAGGTTTCATCGCGCGGCGCTGGTTGTTCCCAAAACATACGCGGGGCGATGCCATCACGCTCTATGGCAATGTAGACATTCGCCAGGTGCAGCTGGCCTTCAACGACAGTGAACGTATCGACAAGCTGCTGGTAGATGAAGGCAGCGCCATCCGTGCAGGTCAGCTTGTTGCTCAGTTGGTGCAGCGGCGCTTTCTGGATGCAGTGGCACAGGACGAGGCGACCGTGGCAGCACAACAGCAGGTGGTGGCGCGGCTGCTGGCGGGGAGCCGTCCGGAGGAGGTGGCAGAAGCGCGAGCGGAGGTTGCTGCGGCACAGGCGGATGTTGCTCGATCTCAAGCCAATGTAACCAATGCGGAGCAGCTATATCGCCGTCAGCAGACCCTGTCAAAGCAACAATATGTTTCGTTACAGATTCGCGACGATGCGCAACGCTCCTATTTGGCCGAGCAGGCAGACCTGGAGGCCAAACGGCAGGTGTTAGCGGCAAAAGAACAGGTTCTACGACTCGCCGTCATCGGGCCGCGCAAGGAGGATATTGCCGCGGCGCAGGCAACGCTCAAGGCGGAGACAGCCGCTTTGGCTCTGGCACAAAAGGAGCTGGCCGACACACAACTTTATGCGCCCGCAGACGGAGTCATCCAGAACCGGATACTGGAGCCCGGAGACATGGCTAATCCGCAGACACCCGTGTTTACTCTCGCTCTGGACAATCCGCTCTGGGTGCGCGCCTATCTGCCGGAACCGGAGATGGGCAAAGTCGCTCTCGGTATGCGTGCATGGATTGAGTCAGACAGCTTCCCAGGCCAACGCTTTCCAGGTTGGATCGGCTATATCTCTCCGGTGTCGGAGTTTACGCCGAAGAACGTGGAGACCACCCAGCTGCGTTCGCAGCTTGTGTATCGTGTGCGCGTTTATGCCTGCAACCCGGACCACCGCCTGCGGCTGGGAATGCCCGCCACGGTGGTAGTTCCAATCAGCAATAATCCTCCGCATGCGATCGACCCCAACCCCTGCGGGAAAAACTGACATGGATGCCATCGTGGTTAGGAATCTTAGTAAGTCCTTCGGAAAAGGGGCAGCCCGCCGAGACGCGCTCAAGAATGTTTCCCTACAGATTCCCGCAGGAAGCATGACGTCTCTTATCGGTCCGGATGGCGCGGGCAAAACCACGCTTCTTCGTCTGCTGGCAGGCATCCTGACGCCAGACGCCGGAGAGATTCGCGTCCTTGAGCATCCCTTGCCAAAGGAGGCGTTGGCATTACAGAGCCAGATTGGCTATATGCCGCAACGTTTTGGTCTCTATGAAGATCTCACGGTCCAGGAAAATCTCGATCTTTTTGCCAGCCTGCAGGGCATAACCCCCGAGATGCGGGAGGCTCGCTTTGCAGAGTTACTGACCATGACGGCACTCGGCCCGTTCCGCCAACGCCTGGCGGGGAAATTGTCCGGCGGCATGAAGCAGAAACTTGGGCTGGCTTGCACCCTGATCCATCCTCCGCAACTGCTGCTCTTGGATGAAGCCAGTGTCGGCGTCGATCCCATTTCACGACGGGAGCTGTGGAGCATCATCCATCAACAGGTTGCCCGCCAGAAGGTGACGGTCCTGCTCAGCACTGCTTACATGGATGAGGCCGAACGCTGCGACCATGTCATTCTTTTGCATGAAGGAGAGATTCTCGCGCAGGGGAATCCGGCGCAACTGGCTGCACCCATACAGGGGCATGCATTTGTTCTGGAAAGCATCCCCACGGCGCCGCGCAATCTGCAGTCCCAGATTGCAAGACTGCCCGGCGTGGTGGATAGCGTCATACAGGGGGACGGACTGAGAATCGTCATGCAAGAACGCGATCCACCGGTATTGCAAGATGATCTTGGGGCGTATGGACGACCCAAGGCCGTTCCAACACGACTCGAAGATGCGTTCGTCAGCCTTCTTTTCAACCGCACACCACGTCACCCGATTCCGCTGCCATCCCGGCACGCTACAACCCAGGATGACGCGTCGGTCGTCGAAGTGAAGGAACTCTATCGCTACTTTGGAGCTTTCGCTGCGGTTAAAAATGTCAGCTTCTCCGTGCACAAGGGAGAGATCTTCGGACTGCTTGGAGCCAATGGCGCCGGCAAGTCGACAACCTTCCGGATGCTTTGCGGACTGCTACCTTCATCCTCTGGAACTCTGCGGGTAGCGGGTGTTGATCTGCGCACAGCGACCGCTGCGGCCCGTGCGCGAATTGGTTATGTGTCCCAAAAGTTCTCGTTGTATGGATCGTTGAGTGTGCAGCAAAACCTGTCCTTCTTCGCTGCCGCCTATGGTCTGGGCAATCAGCACAAAAAAGACCGCATGGCATGGGCACTGGAGGACCTGGAACTGAAGGACTACGCCACCACAAATGCAGGCACCTTGCCGTTGGGCTATAAGCAACGACTCGCGCTGGCCTGTGCGTTGATGCACGAACCAAGCATTCTCTTTCTCGATGAACCAACTTCCGGCGTCGACCCTTTGGCTCGTCGGGAATTCTGGGCGCGCGTGAACGCACTCGCCGAGGCGGGAACAACTTGCCTTGTGACTACCCACTTTATGGAGGAGGCCGAATACTGCGATCGTCTGGTCCTGATGTCCTTGGGTGAAGTCCTGGCGCAGGGTTCGCCGATAGAGATCAAGAACAAAGTCCGTCGTCCAGATCGGCCGAAACCGAGCATGGAAGACGCCTTTATCTCGCTGATTGAAGAACATGAGCAGACCACCCGGAGAGCGTCATGAAGTGGATGCGTCTGAGCGGCCTGATGCGGAAGGAAGTGTATGAGATATTCCGCGATCCTTCGAGCATCGCCATCGCATTCGTACTGCCACTGGCTCTTCTGCTGATATTTGGCTACGGTGTTTCGCTCGATGCCCGCCACATCGCCATTGCAGAAGTTGTTGATCATCCCACCCAGCTCACAGCTTCTTTCCTGGCAGAACTAGAACGCTCTCCGTGGTTTCGTCCAACGATATATCCGGATCGAGCTTCCGCTGAGCAGGCGCTGATGCAGGGACGCGCCGATGCCATCCTTTGGCTACGGAGCGATTTCACGCGTCTGTCGTACAGCTCGGGAGGAGCCCTTATCCATCTCACCGTCAATGGCGTCGATGCCAATCAGGCACGCATTATTGAAAATTATGTGAACGGCACATGGATGCTGTGGTTACAACAGGAAGCCACCCGGCAAGCTACGCATCTGGCTGCGCCGGTGGTGGCTGACGCACGGGTCTGGTTTAATCCTGCGCTGCGCAGCCGCGACTATCTTATTCCCGGCCTGATCGCCATCATCATGACGCTGATCGGAGCGCTATTGACCGCGCTGGTGGTATCGCGGGAATGGGAGCGCGGAACCATGGAGGGCATCATGGTCACACCGGTCGGAAAGGCAGAAATCCTGTTGGGGAAGCTGGTCCCCTACTTTGTAATGGGTATGGGTGGAATGATGATGTCCACCGCCATGGCGGTCCTTTTATTCGAGGTTCCGCTGCGTGGGTCGCTACTGGTGCTCCTGGGGACCGGGGCGCTCTTCCTGCTGACAGCACTGGGCATGGGATTAGTGATCTCAGTACTCGCACGCAGTCAGTTCGTCGCCGCCATGGTCGCGATTGTCACAACATTCCTGCCGGCTTTCATCTTGTCCGGATTCCTTTTTGATATTCGTTCCATGCCGCAAGTGATTCAGGTGCTTACCCACATCGTCGCTGCACGGTACTTTGTGGCCGCGCTGCAAAGCACGTTCTTGGCTGGCGATGTTTGGCCGGTGATCCTGCGCAATGGTCTTGGCATGGCCATGCTCTGCATGCTCTTCCTCGGCATCGCGCTCCTGCGTTTTCGTAAGAGGTTGGATTGATGCGGTTGATCCTCCAACGCGTATTTGCACTCTCCATTAAGGAACTCTTGGCCCTTTTGCGCGATGTCGCAAGCCGGGCCGTCCTGATTGGTCCTCCCATTATTCAACTGTTGGTATTCGGCTATGCCGCTACCTTCGATCTCAAGAAAGTCCCCTTCGTTGTCTATAACCAGGACCAAGGACAACTGTCGCGGGACTTTATTGCCGGCTTTACCGGCTCTCCCAGCTTTGAACAGCTAAGAACCGTTCACAACCAGAATGCACTGGAGCAGGCCATCGATGAGGAGTCCGCGCTCATGGCAATCAATATAGGCCCCAACTTTACATCCGACCTAGAGCGCGGCAGGACGACGCACGTCCAGATCATCCTGGACGGGAGAGATTCCAACACGGCTGGCCTGGCCATAGGCTATACCCAATCCATCGTGACCACGTTCAATCAACATCAGATCGCAGAGCATGGAGGGGTATCGCCCTCGACCGTACTGCTGGATCGCGCATGGTTCAATCCAAATCTCGATTCCCGGTGGTTCATCGTCCCTGGCATTTGCGGGATACTGACTCTTCTGGTGAGTATGCTGACCACAGGCCTCTCGGTCGCACGCGAGCGCGAGATGGGGACGTTCGACCAACTTCTTGTTACTCCGATGAGTCCAACAGAGATTCTTCTCGGAAAAGCATTGCCAGGGTTCCTGGTTGGCACTGCCGAAGGATCGCTCATTATCCTAGTGGCAGTATTTTGGTTCCATGTGCCGTTCACAGGCAGCATCCTGGGCCTCTACTTCGGTTTGTTCTGCTTCTTGCTCTCGACGGTTGGCATCGGGCTGATGATTTCGTCTTTGGCAGTAACGCAGCAGCAGGGACTGTTAGGTGTTTTTCTCTTTATGGTGCCTGCTATTGTTCTTTCCGGCTTTGCTACACCGATTGCCAACATGCCGCCGCTGGTGCAGTACGTTACGTTGCTCGATCCACTGCGCTATTTTCTGATCATTCTCCGCGGTAGCTTCTTGGAAGGTGCTGGGGCCTCACTCTTCTGGCCGCAGTACTGGCCCCTAGTCACCATTGGCGTAGTCAGTATGATGGTGGCCGGAAGGCTGTTCCGCCGCCGCCTTTCATAGTGGGCCGCGAGCAAAGGGATCGCGGTGCCGAGTAGCCGAAAGCGCGCGCCAAGCTCCTCGTGCAACGACTCCGCATCGTACCGAACAACCTCCAAGCCACTGCACTTGGTCGGCCCGTCCGGTCCGAAAGTACTGACAATCACGCTGCCTCCGGGCTTTACGGCAGGGGCCACTTGACGGATATAGGCAACGCGGTCACTCTGCGCGGTAAGCATTGACCTCACTCGCTCCGCCGTCTCCTCACGCTGAGTCTTAGCTTGCGATTCCCTCGTCGTACAATGCAGCGAGGCTGAACTGTGAAACTCGCTGAAGATCCGCACCGCAGGTGGAATGCACTTACCGGGGAGTGGGTGCTGGTTTCGCCTCATCGATCCAGCCGGCCCTGGCAGGGGGAGGTGGCCAAGCCGGCCAGTCTCCCCAGCCCGGCTTATGATCCGAAATGTTACCTGTGTCCGGGAAATGAGCGGGCGGGAGGCGTTCGCAATCCCCCATATGCTTCAACGTTTGTGTTTGACAACGATTTTGCGGCGCTGAAGCGGGGAACTTCGCAGGAGCGTGTGGACACCGACAATATGGGATTGCTAGTGGCCGAGGGTGAGCCGGGAATTTGCCGGGTGATCTGTTTTTCTCCGCGGCATGATTTGACACTGGCGACCATGACTCCCGAAGAGATCGAACCGGTGGTTCACACGTGGGTGGGACAGTATCGTGAACTGGGTGGGCTTGACGCCATCCGGCACGTGCAAATTTTCGAAAACCGCGGGGCAATGATGGGAGCGAGCAATCCGCACCCGCACTGCCAAATTTGGGCGACGGCTTCGATTCCGGACGCGCCGGCGAAGGAACTGGCATCGCAGAGTGCGTATCTGAAGAAGCACCAGCAGTGCTTGCTATGCGATTACGTCGCCTTGGAGCAGCGGCAACAGGTCCGCATTGTCTGCGAGAACGACGGTTTTGTCGCGCTGGTGCCGTTCTGGGCGGTGTGGCCGTTCGAGTTGCTGGTGTGCAGCCGGAGGCATATCGCGAGCATGAACGATTTCAGCAACGATGACGCGCGGGCGCTGAGCCACATGCTGCATCAAGTGACAGCAACTTACGACAAGGTTTTTGACGCGGCGTTTCCTTACTCCATGGGATTTCACCAGGCGCCGACCGATGGGGGCGATCATCCGGAATGGCACTTTCATGCGCATTTCTATCCACCATTGCTGCGCTCGGCTACGATCCGAAAATTTATGGTGGGGTTTGAAATGCTTGGAACGCCGCAGCGGGACATCACGCCGGAGACTGCGGCGGAAAGATTGCGGGAGGCGGCGCGAGGATAGAGAAAACCTGCACGTTGAGATCAGTCAAACGATCTCTGACTGTGCATGAGGCTCAATCGAATCAAATGGGACTTGTGCTTTTCGCGGAAAGCTGCCGATCATGATCTCAGCAGCCGTCGTTCTGGCTGCCTCCGTTCCGGCCAAAGCAGCATATATTGGAGGATGAGGTCGAGACAGAATTGATTCTTGCGTCCTGGGGCGATCGCATGATTCTTTTGTTAACGTCAATGTCGTAATGTCATACAGGTTATGGAGGCATGCTGCATGAAACTTCTAAGCTTGACTACTAAAATTGGCATGTTCTGGATCCTTGTAATCTGCGCGATTGCGCAATTGAGCGCTCAGGCAACTGCGATTCCCGCCACGCGGCAGATCAATCCTGAAGCGTTGGTGAAACTGCTGCAGAGTTCGGGCAAGGAGAAGCCGTTGCTGCTCCACGTCGGCTCGCATGTGCTGTATGGGCAGGCGCACATTCCGGGATCTGAATATATTGGGGCGGGATCGAGCGAGGCGGGGTTACAGCAATTGCGCAAGCGCGTGGAGTCGTTGCCACGAACGAAATTTATCGTGCTGTATTGCGGGTGCTGTCCCTGGGGCCATTGTCCGAATGTGAAGCCGGCGGACGATGCCTTGCAGGCCATGGGATTCCGCAACGTCAAGGTGCTCTACATCGCCGACAATTTCGGCACGAATTGGGTGGACAAGGGCTATCCCACGGCGAGGGGAGAGTAAGTTCTGCGTCCCGCAAACAAATGGATCGTATTGGCCGCGATGGCCGCGATCGTGCTCGGCGCGGGAGTTTATTGGACGACGCGTGGGCGGGGCGGCGTACCGGCTGCTAGGGCGCGAGCTCTCGCTCCCGACTTTACGCTCCCCCAACCTGGCGGACAGAGGCTCACGTTATCGTCGTATCGGGGAAAAGTTGTGCTGCTCGATTTTTGGGCGACATGGTGCTATCCCTGCCGCGAGGAGATTCCTCACTTCGTGGAATTTCAGCAAAAATATGGAGATCGCGGCGTGCAGGTCATTGGGGTGTCCATGGACGACAGTCCTGAGCCGGTACCGGCCTTTTATCAGCAATATCACATGAACTATCCGGTGGTGATGGGGAACGCGAAAATCGGCGAATCGTATGGCGGGCTGCTGGGATTGCCCATCACGTTTTTGCTCGATCGGGAGGGACGCATCGCAGCCAAACACATCGGAGCCACCGATGCTGCCGTGTTTGAGAAGGAGATTCAGCGCTTGTTGAACACTCGATAGACAGCTGGGAAGTCAGAAGGAAGAATTTAGAATGCAGAAGTAAGACTTACCTCTGCCTTCTAACTTCTGCATTCCTCCTCGTCTTCCAATCACAGGCCCCTGTGATTCCAATCGCGGCTTCTTCGGAGCGCGCCAGTTAGCCTCAAGGGTTTGGGGTCGGCACGCCGGTATGCGAGAGACGATCAAGCGGTTATGGCCGGAAATCGATTGGATCCAGGATCCTCGATTACGTCAGCAGGTCACTGAGACCTGGATTAAAGCGCTCGAGCGCAGTCCTCTCAAGCCCGAAGATCTCAACAAAATCCCGTTCACTCTACTGGTTCCGAACTGCCCCATTACATTCATGGAACACAAGCGATGTGTGGTGCACATCGCGCGCGAAAGCGCCCGGGCTATGCAGGCATTCATGGGGCGGGCTTTGCCGATTGATGAAGACACGGTGATCGCCGGCGCAATTTTGGCGGATGTTGGCAAATTGCTGGAGTATGAACTTGGCCCCGACGGCAAGAGCCGACAGAGCGAGCGAGGTGAGGCGCTACGGCATCCCTTCACGGGCGTCGCGCTGGCCCTTGATTGCGGCGTGCCCGACGCCGTGTGCCACATCATTGCCGCCCATGCTGCCGAAGGCGATCTGGTAAAGCGGACGACTGAAGCGTTCATCGTGCACCACGCTGATTTCATGGCGTTTCTGCCATTCAAAAATCCCAAAAACATCCGAGCAGCAGAGAAGTAAGGAGGTACTCATGTCGATCCCGAATGCGGCCTTGCCTGCGAAAGAAACAGTGACAGCGCAGATGTCGCGCTGGGCAGCCGGTCTGCAATATCGGCAGCTCTCTGAAGAAGCTATTTACCAGGCCAAGCGTTTCCTGCTCGATTCGATCGGTTGCGCGCTTGGCGGCTACAAGCAGCATGATGTCCAGATTGCGCTGGAGGTGCTCGACGAAATTGCGGCGCACGGCCGCGCGACCGTGCTCGGCAGCGGCAAGCGTGTGGATCCTGTATCGGCATCGCTTGCCAACGGGCTGATGATCCGCTGCATGGATTACAACGACATTTATTGGAAGCAGGACCCTTCGCATCCCTCAGACATCTTTCCAGCGGCAATTGCCTGTTGCGAGCGCGCCCGCAGCGGAGGTCGGGACCTCATTGTGGGCATCGTTTTAGGCCACGAGTTCGAAATGCGGTTGTGCGAGGCGGCATTTCCGGGCATTCGCGAACGCGGATGGCACCATGCCACCCTGACTGCTTTTGTTTCACCGATCGTAGCCGGCCGCGCCCTGCACCTTGGCTGGGAACAGATTCAGCATGCAATCGGGATTTCAGCGAGCCGGCATTGCACGCTGGGTGCCGTCACGGCCGGCAAACTGACAATGATGAAGAACACCGTCGATCCTATGGCAACCCAAAGCGGCGTCTTGGCCGCGTTGCTGGCCGAGAAAGGGTATACAGGACCGGAGCATGTTATCGACGGCAAAGAAGGCTTGAGCCCCGTTCTTGGTCCCGAATGGAAACTTAATCTGCTGACCGAGGGCTTGGGCGACTCGTGGCGCATCACGCAGTGTGGGATGAAAGCATTTCCAACCGAAGCCCTGACTCATACGCCGATCTCGGCGGTGCTCGACCTGGTCAAGAGCAATGATCTGCATCCTGACGAGGTGGAAAAAATTCAGATTCGATCACTGGCTCGAGCGGCCGACATTCTTTCGGACCCCAGCAAGTATGACCCGCGTACCAAGGAGACAGCGGATCACTCGCTTCCTTACGTGATTGCGGCCGCGCTGGTGAACCGGCAGGTTACGCCGGCACAGTTCACCATGGAGAAAATTCTCGATCCCAAGATTCGGGAGCAGCTGAAAAAGGTTGAGGTGGTCGCCGATCCTGAGATCGAAAAAGTATTTCCCGCATTACAGAGGGTAATCGTGCATATCAATACCAGAAATGGACGATGCTTCAGCAAACAACTGGATTTCCCCAAGGGAGATCCCCGTAATCCATTAACCGATCGGGAAATTGAAGAAAAGTTCTCGGCACTCGCCGAGGGCATGCTTACAGACGTCGCTCAGAAGCGGGTGAAAGAGGCGATCTGGAACCTGGAACGCGTCGGGTCGGTCAGCGAACTGATGGCGCTGATGGAGGCGGATGTGCGGCAGGTGAAGGCCGCAAGGGCTAACGGAAAGGGGCGCTTGCGCGGTAAGAACCACAAGAGCCGCAAACCGGTACTGGCTTAAAAGGCGGGTATTCGCGACCGAAGTCGAAGGAGTTCGCATGTCGCAAACGATTGTCGAAAAAATCGCACAGACGTATATGGTCGACGGCCCTGCGCGTCCGTTGCGGGCGGGAGATTTCGTTTCCATCCGGCCGTCTCACGTCATGACCCACGACAATACTTCGGCGGTGATGAGTAAGTTCAAGGCGATTGGGGCGAAGAAGATCTTCGATCCGAAGCAGCCGGTGTTCGCGCTCGATCATGACATTCAGAATCAGGATGAAACGAACCTGAAGAAGTACCGCTCGATCGAGGCCTTCGCGCGCGAGCATGGAATCGATTTTTATCCAGCGGGGTCGGGGATCGGGCACCAGATTATGGTCGAGCGAGGATACGTCTTGCCCGGGTCATTTGTGGTGGCGTCGGACTCGCATTCCAATATGTACGGGGCGCTGGGTGCCATTGGAACACCGATTGTGCGCACCGATGCCGCCTCGGTGTGGGCCACAGGCGAATTCTGGTGGCAGATCCCGCGCACCATTCAGGTTGTGCTGGAAGGGAAGTTGGCCGAGAGGGTCAGCGGCAAAGACGTCATCATCGCGCTTTGCGGCCTCTATAACCACGACGAAGCGCTGAACGCCGCCATCGAGTTTTCCGGGCCTGGTGTATCGAGTTTGTCGATGGACGCGCGTTTTTCGATCTCCAACATGAGCACCGAAGGGGGACCGATTGTGGCCTGGTTCCCGCTGGATGAGGTCACGATCCGATATTTGCGGAACGTGCACCAGCGGCTTAAAGAAGAAGGAATTGAGCGCTTCAGGCGGGAGGAGATTGACCAGTTGGCGAAGAATCCTCTGCGCCCCGATGCGAACGCGCCCTATGCCGCGCGCATTGTGCTCGACCTGAGCCTGGTGACTCCTCACGTGTCGGGTCCCGATACCGTGCAGACGATGCAATCGCTGGCGGAGATCGGCAAAAAGAAGATTGCCATCCAGAAGGCATATTTGATTTCCTGCGTGAATTCGCGGGTGGAAGATCTGGAGGCGGCGGCGTCGGTACTGCGAGGCAAGAAGGTCGCAGCCGGGGTGAAGTTCTTTGTTGGGGCGGCTAGTTCGTGGGTGCAGCGCGAGGCGGAACGGAGCTCGGCATGGCAAACGCTGCTCAGTGCGGGTGCGATTGCGCTTCCTCCAAGCTGCGGTCCCTGCATTGGCCTGGGCACGGGATTGTTGGAAAAAGGCGAAGTCGGCATCTCCTCGACCAACCGCAATTTCAAAGGCCGCATGGGATCGCGTGAGGCGCGGTGCTATCTGGCAAGTCCTGCGGTGGTCGCGGCATCGGCGGTTGCCGGCTACATTACCGGACCGGTTGTGTTAGCGGATCGCAAAATCGAACGCAATTACCGCGAGTTTGCGAACAACGGGAGTTCGGCGGAGCATGTGGAAATTCTGCCAGGGTTTCCCGAGCGGGTTCAGGGCCGCCTGGTGTTCATGCCGCCGGACAACGTCAACACCGATGCCATCTACGGCAAGGACTACACCTATCGCGATGACATGACACCTGAAATGATGGGCCGGGTTGTCATGGAAAATTACGATCCGCAATTTGCGTTGCGCACGCGCGCCGGAGACGTAATTGTCGGCGGATTCAACTTCGGTACGGGATCGAGTCGCGAACAGGCCGTGACTTGCCTCAAGGCCAAAGGCATCCCATTAGTCATTGCGGGCAGCTTCTCGCAAACATATCTGCGCAACGCCTACAACAACGGATTCTTGTGCATTGAGGTGCCAGCGCTGGTGAAGCGGCTGCGCGAACAGTTCGCGAGCGAGATCTCGGCGAAGGAATCGACCATCATTCCGGGAGAGAAGCTCGACATCGATTTCACCGCCAGCATGCTGACCTGGCGTGGTGAGCGCTTCGGGTTTCCGCCGCTTGGAAGCGTGCCGCAGTCGCTGGTGGTTTCCGGCGGCATTGAAAACCTCGTCTCAAAAAAGCTGGGACTCAACACCAGGCAGGACCACCCCGAGCCCGCTGCAGTTTCAGGAGACTAAGCAAACATGGCAAAACATACCGTTGTCACTATGCCCGGAGATGGGATTGGAAACCAGGTTCTTCCGCAAGCACTGCGCGTGCTCGATGCCGTCGGATTTGATGCGGAGTACATCCATGCCGACATTGGCTGGGAGTGCTGGTGCCGCGAGGGCAATGCACTGCCGCAGCGCACGGTGGACCTTCTGGCCACACATAAGCTGGGCCTGTTCGGCGCGATTACTTCGAAGCCGAAGCAACAGGCCGAAACTGAGCTTTGTCCTGAGCTGCGGGGCAAAGGCTATTCATACTTCAGCCCGATTGTCACCATGCGTCAGAAGTTCAACCTGGACACCTGCATTCGCCCTTGCATTTCGTTTCCCGGGAATCCGCTGAATTTTATTCGCAAGCGCCCAGATGGCGGCTTTGAAGAGCCTTTCGTGAATGTGGTTGTCTTCCGCCAGAACACTGAGGGACTGTACGCCGGAGTGGAGTGGACGAATCCTCCCGAGCAGGTTCGGGCTGCACTGGCGACGCATTCCAAATTCAAGGCATTCACTTCGGTAGCGGGATCGGACCTGGCTATTTCGGTGCGCATCATTACTCGCAATGCGGCCCGCAAAATCTGCAAGGCGGCCTTCGAGTGGGCAAGAAAGTATGGCTATAAATCCGTGACGATCTGCGAGAAGCCCAACGTGCTTCGTGAAACGTCGGGAATGATGGAAGAAGAGGCCAAAGCGGTGTCGAGGGAATATCCAGGCATTGCTCTGTGGTCAACAAACATCGACGCGCAAACGATGTGGCTGACGAAGAATCCGGAGGAGTACGGAATTGTCGTTGCGTCCAATTTGTTTGGCGACGTGATCTCCGACGCGTTTGCCGGACTGATTGGCGGCCTTGGGTTTGCGGCTTCCGGCAACATTGGCGACGAAGTGGCTGTATTCGAGCCTACGCATGGGTCGGCGCCCAAATACGCGGAACTCAATCCTCCAATCGTGAACCCGATTGCGATGTTTCTCTCCGCCGTCATGATGCTCGAGCATATTGGCGAGATTGCGAAAGCGCGGCGAATCCGCGAGGCCATTGCGGCGGTGGTGAAGGAAGGAAGAGTCCGCACCTACGACATGATGCGAATCGCTGGTGGCGCGCAGGCGATCGCCCAAGGCGCTGCCAGCACCATTCAAATGAGCGATGAGGTTCTCGCCAAGGTCGAGGCGACCCGAGAGGCCGTCTACGACGGAATGGAGCGACAGTTCGCGTGAGGATGCGGGAGTGGCAGATATGAGCCATGTGATCGAGAGCAGGGAAATTGCGGTCGGCGAAGCGGGCCACTCCGGTCCCGAGATCCGCTCGGACCTTCAGGTGCGAGTCGAGCGGCGTGAGCGCGGGGGGGTGGAGATCGACCTCGATTCGCGCGTCGCGCCTTATTACGGCTCCTCTATTCGCCGGCAGGCGGAAGAGGTGCTCGAAGCCCTGGGGGTGCGCCATGCGCATGTGCAAATTCAGGATGAAGGCGCGCTGCCGTTCGTGATTTCGGCTCGAATCGAAGCGGCGGTTCGTCGAACTGGACTGGGGCAGGGCACTCGCGTTCTTCCGGACCGCAGCCCGCTTCCCAATCCTTCCTCGCGCGATCGCCTGCGGCGGTCCCGGCTGTATGTGCCGGGTAGCGAGCCCAAGTATTTCATCAATGCGGCGCTGCATGGCGCGGACGGAATCATTCTGGATCTTGAAGACTCAGTTCACGTCAACCAGAAGGATGCGGCGCGGCTGCTGGTGCGCAATGCGCTGCGGGCAGTTGATTTTTCGCACTGTGAACGCATGGTGCGGATCAACCAGTTTCCACTCGGTCTGGAGGATCTCGACGAAGTCGTGCCCGAATCTCCCGACCTGATCTTGATTCCCAAGGTCGAGAATCCGAAGCAGGTCCTCACGGCACACAGCCGCATCACCGAAATCAAGGCGGATTACGGCATCACCCGGCCCATCTGGCTAATGCCGATTCTGGAATCGGCCTTGGGAATCGAGAATGCCTTTGCCATCGCGCAAGCTAGCGAGCAGATCGTTGCGCTTACCATCGGACTCGAAGACTACACGGCGGACTTGGGAGTAGTGAAAACGTCAGCGGGGACCGAGTCACTCTATGCGCGCCAGCGCGTCGTGAACGCAGCGCGGGCTGCGGGAGTGCAAGCGATTGACTCAGTGTTCGCAGATGTCGGAGATCTCGAGGCGCTGCGTCAATGGGCCGCGAATTCACGTGCGCTGGGGTTCGAGGGAATGGGTTGCGTTCACCCCACGCAAATTGCGGTGATCCATGAAGCTTTCGCTCCGACATGTGCGGAGATCGAGCGCGCGCAGCGTATTGTCATGGCTTACAACGAAGCGCAGCAAAAAGGTCTGGGCGTGGTGAGCCTTGGATCGAAGATGATCGATCCCCCGGTCGTGCAACGCGCCTTGAAACTGATCGCGCGCGCCCAAGCCATAGGCCTGGTTTGGCAGCGTGGATGAAGGAATGGTTATGCCGGTCGTCGAAAAAACGGAATTGATCGCGAATGCTGCAGGACGCGTCGTGCCGGAATTTGTGAACGGGCGCCGTCAGATGCCGTACATGGGCGTCGGAAAATATAGACCGACAGGGAACAAAGCGGCGCCCCCCATCCGAAGCGCCGCGGACTATCCCAGCGATGGTGATAAACGCGTCAGCGATCTCGAAACCGCCTTGCGAAAATGCGGCCTGCGCGACGGCATGGTGATTTCTACGCATCACCATCTCCGCGATGGTGATTGTGTCGCGCTTATGGCACTCGAGGCTGCATCGCGGATGGGAGTGAAAGACCTGACCTGGTTTCCCAGCGCCTCGTTCCCCTCGCAAAAGGGAGCGATCGATTTGATGGCCTCGGGTGTCATCGACCACATCGAAGGCAGCATGAACGGGCCGCTGGGAGACTACTGCACCCAGGGCAAGATGCGTGGCATGGGGGTGCTGCGTTCCCACGGGGGACGTTGGCAGGCCATCCAGGACGGCGAAGTCCATATCGATATCGCGGTGGTCGCGGCCCCGACCGCAGACCTTTTCGGTAACAGCGACGGCTCGCACGGAAAATCCGCATGCGGCTCCCTGGGCTTCGCGCTGGCGGATTCGATCTATGCAGATCACGTCATCGTGGTTACCGACAATTTGGTTCCGTTCCCTTGTGTGCCGTGGCAGATCCAAGGGAATAATGTCGACTATGTCGTAGAAGTGGAATCCATCGGCGATCCTGCAAGAATTGTGTCAGGCACAACGCAAATTACTCGGTCGCCCGACCGTCTGCGCATTGCCGAGTTTGTAGCCCGCTTCCTGCGCGATGCGGGAATCATGCGCGACGGCTTCTCTTTTCAGGCAGGTTCCGGCGGAATTGCATTGGCGTTCGTGAGCTATCTCAAGCGGATGATGAAGGAGGCCGGGGTGAAGGCTCGCTTCGTCCGCGGCGGTTCTACGAAATATCTAGTCGAACTGCTGGAGGAAGGTCTCACCGACTACATTCTCGACGGACAGACATTCGATCTTGACGGCGTGCGTTCCATGGCGAACAACCCCCATCACGTCGCGACCTCGCCGTTCACCTCCTACAACTATCATGGCAAGGGCAACTTCGCTTCGATGCTCGATGCCGTTGTCCTGGGAGCCACCGAGGTCGACACCAGTTTCAACGCGAATGTTGTCACTCACTCCGATGGCCGCCTGCTGCACGGAATTGGGGGATGGCAGAATTGCCTCGCCTCCAAGTGCACCATTCTTGCCGTGCCCTCATTCCGCGACCGAATTCCCGTGATTGTGGATCAAGTCACGACTCTCTGCGGGCCGGGTGAATTGATTGATGTAGTCGCCACCGAGCGCGGCATCGCGATCAATCCCAGACGCCAGGATCTGCTCGATGCAACGAAAGGATCGCAGTTGCCGATCCGCCCGCTGAAGGAAATCAAAGAGGAAGTGGAACGGATCTGTGGCGAAAAACCGCAGCGGCCGAGGCGCGGCGATCGTCCAGTGGCCGTGGTGAAGTGGGTCGATGGAACCGTGCTGGACGCGGTCTGGCAACTGCCGGGAGCTTAAAAAGAAAAGGCTCCCGAAGAGAAACGGGAGCCTTTGGATCTTATTTCAATTCCTGCCTACATCAGTTCACCGTCTCGCTGAACCTGACACCGACAGTGGACGATTCTGTCGCGTTTATTTTTATAGTTCCGGCGGTGGGTCCGGTGGTATACGTTGTGCCCGCCTGACCAGATGAACTTGTCACCGGATTTGGCGTCCCGAACGTGCCACCCGCCCCGTTGTCCGTAAACGAAATGGTGAACCCGGATAGCGCATTGCCGTATTGATCCGTCAGCTTGACCCCCAAGCTCTTCGGCAGCTTTGTGTTGGTACCGGCCGTCTGATTGTTCCCGGAAATGATCTTCACGATTGCGGGAGGACCGGCGACCGATTTCGAACCGATATTGATGCTTACCGTTCCACTCGTCGCGGTCATCGTGATGGACTCCGGGATTGTTGGAAGGGTGTAAGTTGTGGTCGCATTTCCGCTCGAGTCGGTGATGGCCGGATTCGGCGAGAAACTGCCTCCTTGTGGGGAAGAGAAGGTGATCGATGCCCCTACGACAATTTGCCCTGATGAATTCTTCGCCTTCACCACCAGCGGCAACGGCAAGGGTTGGCCCACCGTTCCTGTTTGCTGCCCGCCGGAAACGAGTCCGAGCTTGCTGACAGCCTGGGTTGCCGTCTCGGTGAAGGTGGCAGACGTGTATCCGCTCGCGGTTACAGTGACGGTGATGGTTTTCGAGGTAGAAGGAAGAGTGTAAGTAGAGGACGCGATGCCGCTGGTGTTGGTGACCGCCGTTGGCGAGCCGAAGGTTCCACCAGCGCCATTATCGTTGAAGGTTACGGTTACGCCGGAGACGGGAGTCCCGTTGTTGGTGGCCAGAATGCTCAGGGCCGTCGGCAAGGTTGTGCTCACGCTGCCGCTCTGATTATTGCCACCATTCACAGCGAGCACTTGGCTGACGGTTGCTGTGGCTGTCTCGATGAAGGTGGCAGGAGCATACCCCGACGCGGTCACGCTGATCGAGACCGTCTGCGCAGTCGCGGGCAGGGTGTACGAGGTAGATGCCAAGCCGCTGCTGTTGGTCACAGCCGATGTGGGATTGAATTTGCCGTTCGCGCCGTTGTCGTTGAACGTTACGGTGACGCCCGGTTCCACAGTTGATCCATTCGCCGCCAGGACAGTCAGCGGAGTCGGCAGCGTGGTACCGACGTTGCCCGTCTGATTGTTGCCGGCGTTGGGGCTGAGAGTGAGCGACGGCGCCAAAAACCATGGAATCGCCGTGTCGTCGGTCTTCAGGAACTGCAGCAGCGCGGTCGCAACCTTCAACTGACCGTACGTCGAGGAAGGGTGCGTTCCATCTGACGAGAAGTCGGCGCAATCCCACTCCAGTCCGTCGTTGCGTCCCAACATACCGTTCGCCCAGTAGTAAGGGCCCCAGGACATCCACGGAGCCACGACCGGGCCGTTGTTCGGGTTGTAATTCAGGTTGGCATTGCCATTCAGCTGATCCTGAATTGCCCATTTAACCGCGAAACCCACTTCATAGGCGTAAGGCTCGGGATTATCCGGATTGCCCACGCCATTGGAATATCCGCCGTACACGCGGGACGAGAAGTAGACCATTTTCAGGTTTGGAAACAGGGTGTGCATGGTCTGCATCATGGTTTCGTATTCGGTCTGGAGTTCGGCAATGTCGGTCGGAAACGTTCCGGTCGAGATTCCGTCCGTATCTTCCATCCAGATCACGACAACCTGTTGCGGGGTCACGCCGTTCTGCGGCAGGTAGTTATTCAGTACGGTATTCCAATACGCCGAGGTCGTGCTTTCGAAATTGAATGGCGTCGCTCCGCCTTGCGAGCCGTTGACGATCACAAGATAAGGATTCTTCGAAGGGTCGGCATTGGCGATGGGCAGAAAACGGTTGAACTCGTTTTGCGCGGTCGACTCGCCGACTGCCAGCATTACGTATTTTCCCGTCGGGCTGTAGTTGCCATTCGCGTCGAGCGGCACGATGCCCTTGGCAAGATTAACGCCGTCCGAATCATGGGACGCGGGCCGTACGTTGCTGCCGCTGGGATACAAGCCGCCCTCGGAGCCCTGATAAGTTCCGGTGCCGAGATCGGTCAGTGCGGTCATCGGCGTTGTCGTTCCGGGGACATCGAAAATAATGTCGTTGCAGTTATCGGCCAGATTGGCAAAAACACCAATCGTCATTGTATTGCTGGCACTTGCCCCCTTGGAATCCGTGACCTTGATGCCAAAGGAATAATTTCCGGTGGCAACCGATGAAGCCAACGTTCCTGTGATCTCGCCGGAACTCGACAGTGCCAAGCCCGAAGGCAACGATCCGGAACTCACACTCCAGGTAAACGGACCAGTTCCGCCGCTGGTTGCTAAGGAAGCTTGGTAAGCGGCATTTTGCGTGGCTTGCGGCAGGGTCGTCGAACTAGCAATGATCAGCGGAGTCGATGGCACGCCATTGCCAGTAAGTGTGACTCCGTCATCGACGACGCTGTTGTACGTTAGATCGAGCGTGCCATTTTGTGAAATCGCCGAATTCGGGCTGTAGTACACCGTAATCGGCAAGCTCGTTCCAGGATAAATCGTTACCGGTAGAGTTACCGCTGAAGTGCTGAAGTTCAGCGGTGACGTCGTGATGTTGGTTAGCTGCAGCCCACTCGTGCCGGTATTGGTAATGTTGATGGTTTGTCCGGCGCTGGTAGTTCCCACGGTTTGATTGGGGAAATTCAATGTTGTGGGGCTGACGCTCGCGACCGCGGTGCTGGTCAGACCTGTTCCTGTGAGCGGAACATCTAAATGGGTTCCGTCATTGAGACTGATTACGAAGTTGCAGCTGTAGGTCTGGGCAACGGTGGGTTGGAAATAGATGGAATAGTGCGTGATGCTCTGGGTCGCGCCGAAGGAAAAAGGCGCAATGCCGGAGGAAATTCCAAATCCGGACGCGCAGTCGAAGCTGATGGCGGTAATGGTGAGTCCTCCGCCACTTACGTTCGTGATGGTCAATACTTTGGCGCCGGACGCGATTCCCACATATGTATTCGGAAATACAAGAGAACTGGGAGTGGAAGTAATGTCAGTCGTCTGCGCGAACGCCGACAGGGTTGCGAACCCGAGTAGCACGATGCAGCTTGCGGCAAGGGAAAGATTCCGACGCGTCGCGCACTTCATAATCCAGCCTCCGTTAAGTACGACTCATTTCCGAGAAACATCGGCTTGCCAAGCCAGGTTAGAAACGGGGAATTCCTGGGCAGTCAAACCACCGTATGGAAACGTTAAAGTCCTGTTTAGTACCGGTTTATGGGGAGGAGTCCCAGGACGGGTGAGGTCGCTGGGAAGTCTGCAAGTCATTCTGGATTTGGCGGATCACCCTGTCAAGGATGAAAGTTCTTGCATACCCGATAGTTGCGAAGAAAGGAAAAAACGGAAGATTAACCGCTAAAATCCCAGCCATCTTCCTTCATCTTGCGGTTGGTCCAGTGCTGCAGCTGTTCAAAGAGGGCGGGTTCGATGACGGCAAAGCGGATGCCGACGCGGCCCTCGTCGCCCACCCACATGAGCCGTGCTTTGGCTTGGAAGCGGATGTCGCTTTCAGGCAACATGAAACTGACATCCAGCAGGCCGGCGAAGCGTAGCGGTTCTTTCAGTCCGTCCAAGCCCATTCCCCCGGTGCTGAGATTCACCCCTTGGACGGTGATCTCGTCCCCTTGGGAATTTCTGATGGTGACTGGCGTCTCAACTCGTGCGCGGAAGAATTTCTGCTGGTCGTTGCTGATGAAGCTTAAAGTGGCCGTCTTTTCTCCGGGAGCGAAATTGATGTTGTATTCCTTGAGCTTGCGGCTGAGCGTTCGCCGTGAGATGCCAAGTTGTTCGGCGGCGATGGTTCGTTGTCCGCCAGTTCGTTCAAGGGCTTTGATGATCATCTGCTCTTCCATGCTGTCCAGATTGCCGACCGGCATGGACGCGGTTTGCCGCAGGGCTGCAGGTTCCCCGGTCAGCGCTGCCGTGACTCGCGAGAAATCAATTTCAGAGGTGGATGTTTCCATCGCCATCCTGGCCACAAGGTTGCGCAATTCGCGGATATTGCCCGGCCAGCGATGCGAGAGCAGCGCCGAAATCGCCTGCTCGGAAAAATTTTTACGCGGCGCTTTGATGCGCAAGAAATGTTCGGCGAGCGCGACGATGTCTTCCGGACGCTCCCGCAAGGGGGGAACGCGGAGCTGGAATTGTCCCAGGCGATGGAATAGATCCTGGCGGAATTTTCCTCCCTGGACAGCTGCCTCCAGATCCTGATTGGTGGCCGCGACGATGCGCACATCCACTTTGATCTTGCGATGTCCGCCCAACCGGTAGAAGGGCTGGCCGTCGAGCACGCGCAGCAGCTTCACTTGCGTCTGCAATTGCAACTCGCCAATTTCATCCAGGAAGAGCGTGCCTTTATCTGCCAGTTCGAACAACCCTGGCTTCGAGGCGTCGGCGCCGCTGAAGGCGCCCTTCTCGTATCCGAACAGTTCGCTCTCCACCAGATTTTCCGGAAGGGCAGCGCAGTTAATGTCGACCCAGGGGCGGTTGCGCCGATGGGAAGAGCTATGAATTGTGCGCGCGATGAGTTCTTTGCCGGTGCCTGTCTCTCCCGTAATCAGCACGGTTTCGCTGTGGCTGGCAACGCGATCCACCAGGCTCATGAATTCATGCATGACAGGACTGGCGAGAATGAATTGCGTGTCGTCAATTTTCCGTGACACGATGCCGGCCGGCGCAGCAGGCGTTGACGTTTGGGCAGCGGGCCCTGGGGCCTGATCTTGCGAGGGCACAATCACTGCGACCATTGCCATTGGTTTGGACTCGGAATCACGCAGCAATGTCGTCGAAAATTGTACGGCGAAGCTGTTGCCGATCTTTGGTTGAGCGATCAGCCGGCAGCAGTAATTACCCTGCGTCGAGGTCGCAGTGAGAATCGTTTTTCGCAGCTGGTCGCGATTGCCATTCTGGGTCTTTTCGGCTGGGGCGAAGAGGGCGCAGAACTCGCGTCCGATCAACTCCCGGGGAGAATAGCCAAATAGTTCGCTGAACACCTCATTACAGGCACCAAACTCTCCCTGCAGGTCGGCGTAGAAGACAGCCATCTGAGCAGAGGTTCGATGGGCTGTGGCATGAGCCGGCACCGCCGCAACCGGTTCATTCTGATCCGAACTGTGATGCACGATAGACATACCAGGTCGTTTGGGGACGATGGTGACACAAACGAAAGGGATCGCCGAGAAGCGTGTGGCGTAAGGGGTAACGAAGGTAACCGGGTCATTCTTGCGGCGATCCTTAGCCGCATTTTGCACTCTCTTCGGCGAATCAAGTAACGGGTACCTGCGCCCGGCAGAGTTACCAAAGTAAGCTTCTGAACCTCCTATCTTTGCAATAGGATTCCGGCGAGACCCAACTGAAGGGTCATCAGGCAAGCACGGGCCACGTAAGTACGAGAGGTCCGCGCAACCGTGTTTTTGTGGGACGACGACGAGGCTGCAGCCGGCTCGGTGCATGGAGCGAGCGTCTGCAGTAAACGATGAGTCCAGAAGCGGATCGATTATCGCTGCAGACGAAGGCGTTCGTCGGCATCACCGCGTCCATCGGCGTGGTCGTGCTGACATTCTCCCTTGCGCACTGGCAGTCGCACGATCCCATGCGTTTTGCCTGCTATCTCCTGGTAGCCGTGTTGGCATCGGGTCTGAAGGTCCAGCTGCCCGGCATCGATGGCACCATGTCGGTGAACTTCCTGTTCATCCTGCTGGGCGTCATGGAATTGAGCCTTCCGGAGACGCTTGTCATCGGCTGCACCGCCTCTCTAGTGCAAAGTATCTGGCAGGCGCGGAAAAGACTCGATCCGGTAAAAATCATTTTCAATGTGGCGGGCATGATGGCCAATGCCAGCTCACTGACCTACCTGACTTATCAATCGTTGTGGGGACGTTTCGGATCGAGCAAGCCGATGCTGCTGATGGTGGCGGCGCTGGTCTTCTTCTTCGCGAATACGCTGCCGATCTCCATCGTCATCGCGCTGACCGAAGGGAAGTCGAGCCGCAAAGTTTGGGCGGAATGCTATTTCTGGTCATTTCCTTATTACCTGGTGGGCGCGGCAGCAGTGGGCCTGGTTGGAATCATAAACCGCGCCGCCGGCTGGGAAACGTCGCTGCTGGTTCTGCCGCTGATTTACTGGGTATATCGCTCGTACCGGCTCTATCTGGGTCGTCTGGAAGCCGAAAAGGAACGAGTGGAAGTTGAAAAGCGTCACGTGGAGCAGATTGCCTCACTGAACATGCGCACCATTGAGGCCCTCGCCCTCGCCATCGAAGCTAAAGACCACACCACTCATACCCACTTGCAACGTGTACGTACCTACGCCGTCGAAGTGGCTCGCGAGTTGAAGCTAGACGAAGGACAAATGGAAGCCTTGCGAGCGGCCGCTCTGCTGCACGACATTGGCAAGCTTGCCGTTCCGGAACAGATCATCAACAAGCCGGGAAAGCTGACGCGCGAAGAATTCGAAAAGATGAAAGTGCATCCCCTGGTAGGCGCGGAAATTTTGGAGCGTGTTGCATTCCCCTATCCAGTGGCCCCCATCGTGCGTTCGCACCACGAACGCTGGGACGGATCGGGGTACCCCGAGGGTCTGGCGGGAGAGAATATTCCCGTCGGCGCCCGCATTCTGGCCGCGGTGGACTGCCTCGACGCCCTGGCTTCTGACCGGCAGTACCGGCAGGCCCTCCCTCTGCACGAGGCCATGCAGAAGGTGAAAGAGAAATCAGGGTCATGGTTCGATCCGAGAGTGGTCGACGTTCTCGAGCGCCGCTACATCGAACTGGAGCGCAAGGCCCAGATCACCGAAGATACGAGTATTCCTCATCACGGCCTTTCCAAGTCGGTGCGAGTGGAGCGCGGCCTGGCTCCAGCCACCGGATTCGAGCGCAGCGATCCGACACACGGGCCCGGCGTCGATAGTGCCGATTTCCTGAGTTCCATTGCATCGGCGCGGCAAGAGGCCCAGACGATGTTCGAACTCAGCCAGGATTTGGGGGTCTCGCTGAGTCTTAGCGAAACGCTATCGGTGCTATCCATGCGGCTGCGCCGGATGATTCCCTACGACTCGATTGCCGTTTTCGTGAACCGCAACGGCTGGTTGCTGCCAGAGTTGGTGAGCGGCGAAAACTTCCGTTCTCTTTCGGCTCTGAAGATCAGGGTGGGCGAAGGACTTTGCGGATGGGTCGCGGAAAACTGCAAGCCCATCGTCAACGGAAATCCTCAAGTAGAAGCGGGGTTCGTGGTCGAACCGGGGAAGAGCACTCTCCTGCAAGCGGCTCTGGTGGTGCCGCTGGAAGGGCTCAACGGAGTGGTTGGAGTGCTGGCGATGTACCAGGCCAATCGCGACGCGTTCACTCCAGACCACTTGCGAATCCTGCTGGCAGTTGCTTCCAAAGTCGCGCTCTCGGTCGAGAACGCTCTGAAGTATCAGCAGGCGGAGAGTTCCGCCACCACCGATTATCTGACGGGCTTGCCCAATGCGCGCTCGTTATTCGTGCACCTGGCGCAGGAAGTTGCTCGTTGCCGCCGCATGAAGACCTCACTGGCGGTGCTGGTCTGCGACATCGATGGCTTCAAGCAGATCAACGACTCCTTCGGTCACCTCGAGGGCGACAAATTACTGCGCGAGTTCACGACTCGACTGAAAGATGTGTGCCGCGGTTATGACTACGTCGCACGCATGGGCGGCGACGAATTCGTGATCACGGCGCCCGGCCTTACCCCAGAGGCGGCAGTCGACAAGGCAGAGCGGCTCAATCGCGCGGCCATTGACGCGGGACGGCATGTCTGCGGCCGCGAGTTGATCACCTTGAGCGTGGGTATGGCTTTTTGCCCGGAAGACGGTACCGACGTGGAACGCCTGCTGGCTGAGGCGGATCGGCGCATGTACTCGATGAAGCAGATTCACCATGCCGAAGCCGCCGCGCGCGAGCAGGACAGCAAGACGCGCGGAGCCGGCGCCCAATAGGAGACTCGACCAGCATGCTGTGGAGGAGAATCGCGCGCCATGGGCTCACCCTCCTTGCCACCGCTTTACTCGGCGGACTGCTCACCGCAACGCTGGTCCGGCTCGCACCCGGATTCGATACCGATGAGTCGCAGTTCGATCCGCACTTGAATTCTGCCAGCATCCAGGCGCTACGACAAACGAGGCTTGACCAAAACAACATTCTCCGGTTCTATTTTCATTCCCTGGCGCGCGCCGCCAAAGGAGACCTCGGCACTTCAATCTCTCTGGGGCAGCCGGTTCGTGCGCTGCTGCGGGAACGAGCGCCCCTGACACTTCGTCTCGTTACCCTGAGCTTGTTCCTAAGTTGGGCTGCTACGTTGGCCTTGGCGCTGAGCGCGGCCTGGCTCCGCATTTCGGCCTACGATGCGCTCTCGACCTTGATCAGCGGAACCCTGCTTTGCATTCCGGCAGCGGTGCTTGCTCTCCTGTCGGTACTGTGGAATGTCCCCGGTGCTCTGGCCATCGCATGCATCATTTTCCCGCGAGATTACCGCTACATACGGAATTTGCTGGCGAAAGCCTATTCCCAGCCTCACATTGTGATGGCCCGCGCCAAAGGTTTGGGTGAGTTACACATTCTGTTCTGGCATGTGATTCCGGTGGCCGCGCCGCAGATGCTTGCGGTGGCAGGAGTGTCAGTCAGCATGGCGATCGGCGCGGCGATTCCCGTCGAAGCTCTCTGTGGGCTGGCCGGGGTCGGACAGCTCGCCTGGCAGGCCGCGCTGGCCCGTGACCTCCCATTGCTGGTGAATATCACGCTCTTGGTTACGCTGGTAACCTTGCTGGCAAATTCCGGTGCCGATGTAATCGGACATGCACTGCGAGGCGAGCAAGCATGAGCGTCTGGCGCTGGATGGCGTGTCTGGTTCTGCTTTTCGTCGTTGGCGTCTCGCTGAGCGCCAATTTGTTGGCTCCGGCTGGATACGCCCGGCAATATCGCGATGCCGCTGATTCTCCGCCTTCCCGCGCGCATTGGTTGGGAACAGACGAAATTGGCCGGGATCGCTTTGCGCGAGTGCTGTATGGCACGCGAATTTCCCTGTTGCTCGCGCCTGCCGCGGCTCTGGTATCTACCTTGATGGCCGCGCTGGTCGGCGGCCTTGCAGGATATCTCGGCGGCGCGTGGGCGCGCGCTGCGATGGCCATTACAGACCTGTTTCTGTCCTTGCCCTGGTTGTTTTTGCTGATTACGGTTCGCGCGTTGATGCCGCTGAATGTTTCGCCGCTCTTTTCCGTTTGGGTGACGTTTCTGATGTTGGGATTGCTCGGCTGGACCGGCGCAGCGCGGGTGTTGTGCGCGACCGCCGCGTCCCTGCGGAATTCCGACTTTGTACGGCAGGCGCGCGCCGGGGGCGTACGCGGGGCGCGACTGTTCTGGATCCACGTGATGCCCAATTTAAAGCCGGTGCTCTACGCCCAATTCTGGATTTCGATTCCCGCGTTCATTTTGAGCGAGGCGAACCTGGGAATTCTCGGACTGGGGGTTGCCGAGCCCATGCCGTCGTGGGGCAGTTTGCTCAAAGAACTTGAAGGCCTGGTTTCAGTCGGCGAGGAGCCGTGGAAATTTGTACCGCTGATTTTACTGGCAGTCGTGGTGACGTCGTTCCAGATCGTACTTTCGAAGCAGGGAGAAGAGGTACCCGCATGAAAGATCTCCAGCAGAAGGTGGCAGGAGCGAAAAGCGCAAGCACGAAGGCGCTGCTGAGTGCGCTGGTTTGTCTGGGAATTCTGGTAAGTTCAGCCGCCGCGCAGGGCGAACTCCGGTTCTGCTTGCGCTCGGAGCCAAAGACTTTCGATCCTCTGAAGGTCGAAGACGATGCCTCCGTCGCGATCCGTTATTTGACGGGAGGCGTCCTGGTCCGCATGAATCGCCAGACCCAGGCTCTGGAACCCGAGTTAGCGCAGTCGTGGAAGGTTTCCAAAGACGGCAAGCAGATCACGTTCAAGCTGCGCAGCGGAATTTCCTTTTCCGATGGCACCCCGTTCTCCGCGCAAGACGTTGCCTACACGGTCCAACAGTTGATGGATCCTGCGCTGCATTCGCCCACCGGCGATACGTTTCGATCGGGCCCCGGGAATGTCGACACAAAGATTATTTCCCCCAACGAGATTTCGATTACCTTCCCGGCTCCGGTCGCAGGACTCGACCGGCAATTCGACCAGGTCGCGATCCTTTCGGCGCACTCCGGCAAAAAAGAAATGGCAGTGCTGGGCCCATTCATGGTGGCAGATTACAAGCCAGGCGCAACCGTTCTGCTGAAGCGAAATCCGAATTACTGGAAGAGCGACGCGCAGGGCCGGAAGCTTCCCTATCTGGATTCCATTAAGCTGGACATTCAGCCGAACCGCGATGTCGAGATGCTCCGCTTTAAACGCGGTGAAATCGATTTGATCAATACCCTGGACAGCGAATACTTCGACAAGCTGGCTGCGACGTCTCCAGAGCTGGTGCACGATGCAGGCGCATCGCTCGACAGTGAACAGATGTGGTTCAACGAAGTTTCCAAGGCACCAATCCCCGCATACAAGAAAACCTGGTTCCACTCCACGGCTTTCCGGCGGGCAGTTTCAGAGGCGATTCATCGCGAAGATCTGGCGCGCGTCGTTTTCCGTGGACATGCGCAGCCCGCCATCGGCCCCGTATCTCCGGCCAACAAATTCTGGTTCAATGCCCGGCTCGAGCCCACACCGTATTCCCCAGATACCGCTCTAAAAATGCTACAGGGTGAAGGTTTCCGCCTTGAGAATGGTGAACTGAAAGATCGTGATGGTAATGCGGTGGTGTTTTCGATCATCACCAACTCCGGAAATAAATATCGTGAGCGCATGGCCACCATGATTCAGGACGACCTGCAGAAAATCGGAATCCACGTCAACGTCGTTACGCTGGATTTTCCTTCTTTGATCGAGCGCGTAACACAGAGCTTTGACTATGAAGCCATCCTGCTCGGATTGACGAACGTCGGCCTCGATCCGAACGAGCAGATGAACGTGTGGCTGAGTTCGTCGGAGAATCACCAGTGGAATCCGCAGGAGAAGACGCCGGAAACGCCGTGGGAAGCTGAGATTGACCGCCTCATGCTAGCGCAGGCTTCTTCGGCGGATCCGAAGAAGCGCAAAGCGAGTTTTGATCGCGTACAGGAGATCGCCCTTGAGCAGGCGCCATTCATCTACCTGGTGAACCGCAACGCTCTGTCCGCCGTCTCGACCCGCGTGCAAGGGGCTAACCCGGTCATTCTGGTGCCGCAGACTTACTGGAACGTGGAAAGGCTCTCGGTCAAGTAAAGGCAAGACCTGCGCCAGAGAGCAACAGAGGAACAGGAGGACAAGCCAACTGGCCGTGCAACCGCAATCCGAGGTTCTCTTATCCGCGCGTCTGTCGGTTGGCTACGGCGACAGGCCCGCCGTGTTGCGCGACGTGGAATTGAAGCTCCACCGGGGCGAGGTTCTTGGGTTAGTCGGGCAAAGCGGATCGGGAAAAAGCACGCTGGCCATGTCGATCCTGGGTTTGCTGGACCGCAAGCGAGTGCATGCTGAAGGTTCCATCGACTTTGAAGACCGGAATCTCTTGCAGCTGAACGAGCGGGAACTGCGCGACATTCGAGGGAGGAAAATCGCGCTCGTTCTCCAAAGTCCGCTTTCCTCGCTCAATCCCGCCCTGAAAATCCGGACTCAGCTCAAAGAAACGTGGCGGGCTCACGCCTCAGCGGTGGTGGGCGATTGCGATCGTGCGATCCGAGAGGCCCTGCAGAACGTAAGCCTGCCCGCCTCCGAGGAGTTCCTGCGCAAGCGACCCGCCCAAATGAGCGTCGGGCAGGCGCAACGCGTGTTAATTGCCATGGCCATCTTGCATCGTCCGGCCTTGTTGATTGCGGATGAAGCGACTAGTGCGCTCGACGTAATCACGCAATCTGAAATCCTGGCTCTATTCCGCGAATTGAATCGGGCTTTCGGCATGGCAATCCTTTACATCTCGCACGACTTACCTTCCGTGGCCGGCATTTGCGATCGCATTGCCATCCTTGACCAAGGACAAATCGTGGAATGCGGACCCACCGAGCAGGTTCTACTTCATCCTCGCCACGAATACACCCAACGGCTCATGGCAGCGATGCCAAAAATGCCGCAGCAAAGTAAATCCGCCAAAGCTGCGGCGGTTTAGCTCCAGTTCCACCCAAACAACTCGGCATTGCCTGCTTCCGGATTTGTGCCCGTTTCCTCCAGCTTTTTTGCCGCTTATTCCTGATCTCATGCCGCGTTCACCAGTAGGGCAGTGGGACAGTCTGTCTCACGCCCACCCGCGCGGGACAGAGTGACCCACGCGCATCCATCTATGAGCTGCTAATACTCAATAAAATCAATAGCTTGCCAAGATTCGATTGGCCGCTCCCGTGCACCACAGTGAGTGGGTACGAATTCTTGATCTTTGCCCACTGAGAAAGCAGGGTGAGATTTTATGGAGCGAAAACAAAAATTACGGAAGCCAGCCGGGCGCAATGAACGACATAGCGCCGCCTGGGGCAAGCGCCTGAGCTTGATCATGGTGCTGGCCACCAGCATGGCATTCGGCCAGCCGTCCGCTGGTCAGGGACGTCCGTCCTCGCGCATCGCCTCCGAGCTTTCGGGGTTGCTCGCTAAAGCGAAGCAGGGCGCTAGCAAGGGAGAAACTGTCCGAGTGATTGTGCAATATAAGCAGGTGCCCACCTCGGCGCACTACTCCACGATGAAGAACCGGGGAGGGCTTCTGCACAGCAAGCTGCACATGATTAAGGGTGCCGCCTTCACCATTCCGGTGAGCGCTCTGCCTCTGTTAGAAGCTGATCCCGAGATCGCATCGGTCACGATCGACCATCCGATGAATGTGATGGACGATCTGACCAATACCGCGACGGGCGTGGCCTCAGCGTGGAACTCCGGATGGACGGGTGCTGGCATCGGCGTCGCCGTCATCGATAGCGGCATCAACGACAGCCATCCCGACCTGTGGGATTCCAGCGAGACGACCTCACGCGTTGTCTATCACCAGGACTTCACCGGGACGGCGACCACCAACGCCAACGGCGCCAACTATGACCTGTACGGTCACGGTACGCATGTCGCCGGAATCATCGGCGGCAACGGCTATCTTTCTGGTGGACAGTACGAAGGCGTAGCTCCTGGGGTGAGCCTGATCGACCTACGGGCTCTCGACGCAAACGGCGCCGGCACGGACAGTACCGTGATCGCCGCGATTCAGCAGGCGATTGCGCTCAAGGACACCTACAACATTCGCGTCATCAATCTTTCCTTGGGGCGCGGAATCCCGGTGAGCTACACGCAAGATCCTCTCTGCCAGGCAGTCGAGTCGGCCTGGAAGAGCGGGATCGTGGTAGTTGTGGCCGCCGGTAACTATGGCCGTTTGAGCGTGAATGGAAGCAATGGCTTCGGCACGATCACGGCTCCGGGCAACGATCCTTTCGTACTGACAGTCGGCGCGACCAAGAGTAACGGGTCATCCGCATTTTCGGCGGAAACCAAGGCTAGCTACAGTTCCAAGGGCCCCACGACTTACGATCACGTCGTGAAGCCCGACATCATGGCGCCTGGCAATGCCATCGTTTCGCTGGCCGCTCCGGGGGCAACCTTGGAAGCAGCCTATCCGGGCGACATAGTGACCGGCACCGACGGTAAAGCGGACTACTTCACGTTGAGCGGAACCAGCATGGCAACCCCGGCTGTGGCCGGCGCGGTCGCTCTGCTGTTGCAGGAACAAAACACGCTTACCCCGGACCAGGTAAAGGCCCGGCTGATGAAGACAGCAAATAAGATGGGCCTGGTTTCGACCTCGGCCTACGTACCGCACCTGTTGCTCAGCTTCCTCGATTTCTACGATCTGTTCTCCGTGGGATCGGGGCTGCTAAACGTGCAAGGCGCTGCCAGCAATGGCGATCTAGCACCGGCCAACGTGGGAGCGGCGCTCTCTCCTTCCGCGTCCTATAACCCGCTGACCGGCACGGTTTCCCTGGTTTACGGAAACTCGACCGTGTCCAGCACGTCAGTCGTTTGGGGTTCATCTGTGGTCTGGGGAACGTCAGTAGTTTGGGGCAGTTCACTTGTGAACGGCACGTCGGTGGTTTGGGGCAGTTCGCTGCCCTGGAATAACAATCTATTAAGTGCCTTCAGCGTGGTCTGGGGCTCGAGTACCGGCACCGCGTCAGCCACCAGCGTCGTGTGGGGGTCGTCTGTAGGCAACGCTACTTCGGCCTTCTCTGATGCTGGAGACGATGAACAGTAATTAACCGTGTGACCTCTGGGAAGAAAGGAGACCAATTTATGAACAACACACGGCAAATCAAGACATTCATCGGCGCAATGATGCTGGCCGGAGTCACTGCCGCAGGATATGCCGGATTTGCGAGCCACACGCTGCATCCGTTCTTCGCGCTGGCGGTTCTGGCGCTGGCGGGTGCAACCTCGCGAATGAAAGTAAAGCTGCCGGGAATCAACGGCAACATGTCAATGAATCTACCATTCCTGCTCACAGCGGTCGTGAACCTGAGCGCTGCTGAAGCAGTCGTGGTTGCGTGCATCTCAACTGCGGTGCAATGCTGGCCGCGCAAGAATGCGAAATTCAACCCACAGCAGGTGGCATTCAACCTTAGCATGATGGCCTTCGCCAGCTCGATGGCGAGCCTGATGTTCCATGCTCAGTGGCTGAGCCACATGCAGTGGAGTTCAAGCACGGTAGGATTGGTACTGGCAACAGCAACCTTGTTCCTGGGACAGACGGCTCCCGTGGCCGGCATCGTCGCCGTGAGCGAGGGCAAGACTGCAGGGATCGTCTGGTGGAGCTTGGCGCACCTCTCGTTCCCCTACTACGTCGTCAGCGTTGGAATCACCACCATGGTTCAGGCCATGAGCTCGCACCTGGGTTGGGGATTGGCGCTAGCTGTTTTCCCGGTGATGTACGGAATCCACCGCTCCTACCGGTTGTACTTCGGCAATTTGGCAGAAACTGCCAGGCCGCTGATGGTGAGAGCGGCGGGTGCGGGAGCTTAACCGAATAGCACGATTTACCCAAGGTGGCATTCGCGGCTCGGCCGCATGCCACCCTTTTTTTTTCGCGGCAACCGCGCAGGTGGGCTACGGCTGCGTGCCAGTCTCGAAGTTCAAGGTGGAGAGCGCCAGGCGGTACTGATATTGCGAGTTGACATACCCGATCGCAGCATCGGTTTGCTGTAACTGCGCCTGGCTGAGTTCGACAATCGAGCCTAGTCCGAGGTTGTAGCGTCCCTGGGCCAGACGTAATCCCAGATCCGCTTCCTTGGCGAGTTCGGCGGCAACTCCTACGCGCTGAAATGCGGTATTCGCCGACAGCCAGGCAGTGCGCACATCGCGCACTACCCTATTCCGCAGGTCTCGAGTATTTTCCGCCGCGGCTTTGGCTCGATACTTTGCCTCCGACGCCTCCGACGTGAAAAGAAAACCATTGAAGATCGGGATATTCATGTTGACGCCGATTGCGCCATACCAGCTGGAAATAAAATAATTAGGAAAGCAGCCCCCGAAGCAATCGGGCCGCACCGGTGTTCCGCCTGCGATGCCCAGCGCACTCACGGTGGGGAACAGCAGGTCGCGCTGGGCCCGCCGGAATTTCTCTGCTGCCTGCTGAGTGTAGTTGAATGCCTGAAGATCGGGACGCTGCTGCAATGCCGTCGTGATGAGCACATCCACGTCAGGCGGAGGAGCAGGCAAGATCGAGCCTTCATCCCTGAGTTCGTAGGTAAGTTGCTTGTCGAATCCCAAAATCGCAGTAAGCGCTGCGATGGAGGAGTCAACATTGTTTTGCGCGTCCAACTGCAGCAGCTTGGCCTGCGACAAGTTCACTTCGGCGAACGACAGGTCCAGGGTGGATTTCAGTTTGTTCTTGGCGAGTTCGTCAATCTGATGCTCCACCGATTGGCGGGTATTCACGGTTTGCTGCGCGACTTTGAGCAGAGCCTGCGCCTGCAATGCGTTGTAATAAGCCTGATCGGTAGCCAGAACAATGTCTTCGGTATTTGCGAGCGCGTTGGCATTCTCAGCTTTCTCGCGCAGCTTGGCCGAGGACACCAGATTGATGGTGCGCCCGAAATCCGTGATCAACTGGCTCAGAGTCACTCCAGCGCCGGCATGTTCCAGCACCCGCGGAGCGTTCAGGCCTCCCGCTCCGATGCGGCTGCCTTCGTTGGCATCCACTGCCGTGATGGCTCCGCTGAAAGTGGGAAGCTCCGAGGATCGTGTCTCACGATAGACCTGGTGCTCTGCCAGGGCGAGCAGCTTTCCGATGCTGATTCGCGGATTGTTCTTCAGCGCCAACTGTTCCGCTTGCGCGCGCGTAAGACTGATCGGCGTACCCGGCGCGGCGGCCTGAGTTGCGTCGTTCGGAATCGCCGGCACGGCAGTCTGGGGCGAAGCCGCCTCCAGCGCAAGTTGCGCATCGGCCTTCTGGAAAACGCTCGCGCCGCCCGCCGATTGCGGCTGCGGAGCAGACGGTAACACAGCCAGTTGGATACCCTGTGCCAGCCCGCGCTGGGGCAGGATCATTCCCGAGCAACAGGCCAGGCAGAGTATTAGAACGTTATCTCTTATCATGCGACTTGCCTCTTCCATTTCATTGGCCGGGGGCCAAAGGAGTGGTCGCGGTCTGCTGATTCTTCTTGCCATACACCAGCAAATACGCCGCAGGGACAATAAAGATGGTCAGTACAACCGATGAAGTTAAGCCCCCGATGATTGCACGTGCGAGAGGCGCATACTGCTCGCTGCCCGTACCCAATTTCAGAGCCATGGGCACCATCCCGATGATGGTGGCCAGAGAAGTCATCAGAATCGGACGCAGCCGCACGCGGCAGGAAGTGATTATTGCTTCCTGGACCGAGCTGCCTTGATCTTCCAGGCGATGAGCAAATTCGACGATCAGAATGCTGTTCGATGCCGAGATCCCAACCAGCATAAGGACGCCCATCAGCGACATCACGTTAAGCGTGGTTCCAGTCAACGGAAGAATGACCAAAACCCCGATGAATCCCATTGGAACCGCGAGCATGATGAGCAACGGATCCTTGAACGATCGGAACTGGGCCACAAGAATCAAATACAGGAGCACTCCCGAAAGCGTGAGGCCAATCGCGAAACTGCGGAATGAACTATTCATTCCCACCACCATTCCGCGCAGGTTAACCCGCACATTTTCCGGCAGCTTCGTTTTGTCCAGAACCTGCTGTACTTCGTTGGACACCTTTCCTAAATCTTCCGACGCAGGAGTGACGTAGAGATCGGTGACGCGCTGAATCTGGTAGTGATCCACTTCCGTCGGGGTTTGCACATTCTCTAGGCTGACCACAGCATCCAGCGTCGTTGGTTCCTTGAGGTTGGGAGCGCGAATGGGGATGTTGGTCAGGTCCGTGGAGTCGTGAATGGCACCACGGCCTTTCTCAGCATATTGGACAGTCAGAAAATAATCGTTTCCAGTCTTATGGTCGACCCAGTAATTCGGTGCGATCATGGTGTTGGAATTGAGTGCCGTAATTACGTTGTCCACCACTTCTTTTTGTGTCAGGCCCAACTCGCTGGCGTGAACTCGGTTCACATTCAGGCGGATGCCGGGATAATTCAGATCCTGCGGGATATACACTTCGCCCACGCCCGAGAGGTTGCGGATGCGCCCCGCCAATTCTTGCGCTATTTCGTAAGATTGGTGCAGGCTGCGGCTGCCGACCTGGATATCAATCGGCGCCTGCATTCCTGAATTCAGAATAGCGTCAACCATCGATCCGCTGGAAACGAAAGTTCGAATCTCAGGAAACTGTTCCGCAATTGCCTTCTGGACACGATCCATGTATTCAAAGCTGGACAGCGGATGCGAATCCTGCAACTCCACCTGCACTGTCGCCATATAAGGGCCAGCGTTTGTCGTATACAACGAGGAGAAATCGGGAACGACCCCAAGATTAGACACCACCATCTTCACATCCTTGGCCCCGACCTCGTGACGAATGAGATCCTCTACCTTGGCGACGTACTGTTCGGTCACTTCCAAGCGCGTGCCGGTTGGAACCTTCAGGTTGATCGTGAATTGGCCGGCATCGGTGCGCGGGAAGAATGCCAGGCCGAGCAGAGGATAAATGGCCAGGCTGGCAACAAAAGCGGCGCTCAGAATTGCCACCGTAAGTCCTGGACGCGCAACCGCGCGCTTGACCCAGTTCTCGTAATAGTCGAGAAGCTTATTGAAATGGCGATTGAAACTTGCCGTGAAGCGCTCCCACTTAGAACCGCCGGCTGCAGCTGTAGGCTCGATCTCATATTCGCTGGCGTGGTGTTCTCCTCCATGCGGGACGGCTTTCAGGAATCGCGAACAAAATAAGGGGATGACCGTCATCGCGACCAAATAGGAAGCGAAGAGAGAGATTACGACCGCCAACGCCAGCGCACTGAAAAGAAACTTGCTCACGCCGTAAAGGAAAGTTACGGGGAAGAAAACGACAACCGTAGTCAAGGTAGCGGCCAGGACGGCGAGACTGACTTCCGTGCCTCCGACTTCCGCCGCCGCCATGGGACTAGCGCCCGATTCCAGATGGCGATAAATGTTTTCCAGCGAGATGACGGAGTTGTCGATGATGCGGGAGAAGGCCAGCGCCAGCCCACCCAAAATCATGGTGTTGATGGTGCTTCCCGAGAAGTCCAGGATCACAAATGTCGCCAGGGCAGAAAGCGGAATGGACAGGAACACCGCCGAGGTCGCTCGAAAACTCCCGAGAAAAATCAGAATCATCAGGCTGGTCAGGGCCAAACCCAGCGCGCCTTCGTGCAGCAGGGTTTTGATCGCTTCCTTCACGAAGGCCGACTGGTCAAATACGACCGTAGCTTTTAGTTCTTTGGGAATGTCGTAGAGACTCTGAATCGCTTTTCTGATGCCGTTGACGACCTCGATCGTGTTCGTATCTCCGCCTTGCTTCATGATCGGCAGATACACCGAGCGCTGGCCGTCCACGCGAACCAGGTTGTACTGAATCTGATTCGCGTCCTCCGCCTTCCCGACATCATTCACCGTTACCCACGAATTTCCCACCGTCTTCACGGGCACTTTGGAGAGTTGATCCATGTTATCCACAAGGCTGTTGGAATACACGTAATAGTCCAGCGGGCCCATCTTCACATCGCCAGCAGGAAGGATCAGGTTCGAACTGTTCACCGCGTTAACGATGTCCATGGGACTTAACTGCCGCGAGGCGAGCTTAAACGGGTCGACGTAGACCATCACCTGCCGGTACTTGCCTCCAAAAGGAGGCGGAATCTCAGCGCCTTTTACGACGGCGATCTGATTTCGTATCGAGAACTGGCCGACATCGTGAAGCTGAGTTTGATTCAGGCCTTCGCCTTTGAGCGTCACCAGGCAGACCGGCAAGCTGGAAGCATCGAACTTCATCACGACCGGAGGCAGCGTTCCGGGGGGCAAACGCTTAAGGTCGGCGAGGGCAAGGTTCGAGATTTCGGTAACGTCCGCATCGGCATTGGTCCCGGGCTGAAAATACAGCTTGATGATGCTGACGCCCAGCAGCGAGCGGGACTCAGAGTGATCAATGCCGCTGGCCAGGGTGAAGAACCGCTCCAGGGGATCGGTAATGTCGACTTCGATATCCTCCGGAGGCATGCCGGAATAGAAGGTCGCCACCACGACCTCCGGCAAATTAATCGGAGGGAACAAATCTATCGGCATCCGTAACACGCTGGTGACGCCAATGACGGTCAACACCAGGCAGATTACGATGATGAAATACGGATTACGAATGGAGAATTTTGACATTGTTGGCCCTTACTATTTGGGAGCTTCAGCCCTGACTATTCCTGATTATTTTCGTGATATTGCATGACTTGAACGATTTGCGGGTGGACTCGATCGCCCGGTTTCAATCCACCGCGGTCGCTGACCACGATTTCTTCGCCCTCTTTCAATCCGGAAACTACTTCCGCGTCGGTCGCGGTTTGGATTCCGAGTTCAACAGCCCGGTCCTCGATTTGATCGTTGGAGACGACGAAAACAGTGGTCTTTTCGCCTTCATGATTAAGAGCCTGCAACGGAATCGTAGGCACATCGTCACGGTGCTCGAGCGTCAGGTCGGCCTGCGCGTAGATCCCAGGGACAAGGGAACCGCCCTTGTTCTTTACGTCAACTTCGGTGTGCATCGTGCGCGTGTCTTCCCGCACCCCGGCAGAAAAGCGGGCTACAGTTCCGGGAAAAGTTTTGTTGAGAGACGGCACATGCACGTCCACCGGATCGCCCACACGAACAAAGTGAACGTAAGATTCTGGCACCGGAATCACCAGCCGATACAGATCGTCTTCCGACAGCTTGACGATAGGCATCGCCTGTGTCGACGTCGTGCCGGCTTGCACCAGGGTTCCGAGATTCGCATAGCGTTGCGTCACTACTCCCGTAAACGGCGCCGTGATCCGGGAATAGTCGAACAGCGTCTGGTCATGAACCAGTTTCGCCTTGGCTGCGCCAACCTGGCTTTGCGCCGCGTCCAAGGCAGCTTGGCTGGCATCCACCTGCGATGAGGCTGCCAAGTCTTTGCCCTGAGCATCGTCTACTTCTTGTTGCGCCACGATACCCGGCTGGCTCTGGAATACTCCATTAAGCCGCGTGTACTCGAGGTGCAAGGCTTTGTATTGCGCCTGAGAGCGCTCCAGTTCGTGCTGCGCGCGCGTCATCTGATTCGCCGCGTTCTTGATTTCCGCCTCGTCTTCCTGTAATTGAGCCTCTAACTCCGGTATCTCAAGGATGGCGATGAGCTGCCCAGCTTTCACGTGCGTTCCGTAATCGACCATCAGCTTCTTCACGTAGCCGGATTCTTTCGCATATACGTCAATCTCCTGGAAGGGCACTAACTCGGAAGAAAGCGTGATGCTTGTCCCCAGCGACTTCTTCACCACTTTCGTGACGCCTACGGTGACCTTGGGCCCGCTGGCTTGCACTCGCTTATCGCTGTCGTTCGAGCAGGCCAACACACTCATGAAGATGGCTAAGGTCAGGGCCGTCAGAGGAATCCTGATTGTGCGCCAGGAGTCACCAACTCGCGTTAAGGTCAACTGCTTATGACTTGGTCTCATTCGTATGCGTGACACTTTCTCTGGCCGTCGCTCGCCAGCAAACTAATGCGCAGAATCCCCCGTTTGGCCGCACTGCTGGATGATCTCGCTCAACTTCGAAATGGAAAATGAATCCGATTGGCAGAACTCGATGACTCTCTTCTCGGAGAGCCGCAAGGCTTGGGCCACCTTCGGAATCGCCGCCGCAGTCTCCTGTGGAATGTTCAGCACTCCATGACGATCGCCGTGCAACAGCGCCCCAGGCTTAACTTCCATTCCTCCCAGAGTGACGCTCGCTCCCACGTCGAAAATGTGCGCATAGGCATGCGACACGACCACATTGCCGGCGAACAACTGAATCCCAGTCTTCTGTACGGCGGGCAGTTCCCGCACGGCTCCGTTCGTCACATACCCCACGCAGCCCAGCGCCTTCAAGATAGCGGCGTGTACGTCCCCGATAAAAGCACCTCGCCCTGGCGGGTTGTCCATATCCTGCAGGACCAAAATTCGGGGCGGAGGAATCTTCAGCAGGCTGTTCCAAAAATCGCTGCGATCGTGATAGGTGCCGCCCTTTATAGGTGGCTCGCCGCTACGCAGCCGGGCGGTCATCGCGTAGCCCACCATGGGCTTGGCATCATCGAAGATGCAGCGGACGCTAGCGTCTGTGAAGCCGGTATTTCTGAGCCGCACATGAAAGGTTTCCACCGCGTTCGCCACCATGCAACTGTCAATCTGACGCAGCGCGTCCAGTTCCTGTTCCGTTAAAGGCCAAGCAACGTTCATGAATGTTTCCTTCAGAAGAGCAAATCTGCCGCGAAGCCGCTGCCATTCCGAACAATGCAAGGGATCTACTTCTCCCGGCTGTCGGCACAAGCCAAGATTCCTCGCTTTTGCGAGGAATCACAAGTGACATCCGAGCGACAGGCGACGCCGAAAAACACTCAAAGTCGGAACAACAAGCAACCAATGAATTATGAAAAGGAATTACGCGATTGATAGCGAAGCCGGAGGAGGACGTTTGTACCGACTGCTCTCCGGAAACAGCTTGAGGAAGATAGGTCGGACGGATGCTACACGCGCATGGGGATCGCGTGTCTGCAAAACGGTGGAGTCAATCACCGGAGGCATCCATCCCGCCGTATTCACATCCAGCCGCTGACAAGTGCTTGTGGACTGGGCATGGTTGTTAAAGGTATGGATCGCTGAAATGCCCGAATTCACCGAACCGTAGCGGGTGGCCACGCTTAGCGTGAGGGCGCACACCGCAAGCAGCACCACTGCCGCACACCAGCGCGCGCAGCGCCCAGTATTTCGATTCGTGGGATTCAACATTTCTTGCTTATTCAATTCGACTTCCTTTAACCATATCGGTTTGACGGGACGGAAGCAAGTGGTCACACGTGACCTTCGTACCGGAGCACTGCTACCTTGGATAGAATTCCGGGCAGAGTGGTTGCATCGCCGGTTGCCATATTGTTCAAACTGTAACATTCCTGTCCACTGCTCCGATCACGTGGCATAATCTTCCGCGAACGTCTCAGGTCCAGGTATCGAACATGCGCTCATTCCTGATCGCTGGTGTTGTGATTTTTATCGTTATGACCGTGCTCCCGTGGGCCTCGGCTGCTCCCAGCATAAAACCATTACAGATCTATTTCATCGATGTGGAAGGCGGCCAGGCAACGCTCGTCGTCAGTCCCTCAGGACAGTCTCTGCTGATTGACGCCGGGTGGCCGGGATACGAGGGGCGCGATGCCGATCGCATTCTAGCCGCCGCCCATCAGGCAGGACTAACGCAAATCGATTACCTCCTTATCACCCACTATCATCGCGACCACGTCGGTGGAGTGCCGCAGTTGGTCGACGGCATCAAGGTCGGGACGTTCGTGGATCACGGCCCCAATCAGGAAGATTCCGAGGTAACCCGCACCGATTATGCAGCCTACGAAAAATCCAGCGCGGGTCACCCCCGCGTAACCGTCAAACCGGGATGGGGTCTGCCCATCAAAGGCATTGAAGTTCGCGTTCTTGCGGCAGCGGGAGATCATATTACGACCCCTCTTCCCGGCGCCGGAGAGGCCAATCCATATTGCAAGGGGGAACCCGCCGCTCCCCTGGACGCCACCGAAAACGCCCGCTCTGTTGGGGTGCTGATCACCTACGGGCACTTTCGTTTTCTGGACCTCGGTGATCTCACCAAGAAAAAAGAATTGGAACTGGCGTGCCCCGATAACCTGCTCGGCACCGTCGACGTCTTTCTCGTGACTCATCACGGAGCCGACCTGTCGAATCCGAAGGCTTTGGACTGGGCTCTGCACCCGCGCGTCGCCGTGATCGACAACGGCTCGCGCAAGGGATCGAGCCCTGTGGCATGGCAGATCGTGCACGATTCTCCCGGCCTCGAAGATTTGTACCAGCTCCACTACGCCGCAGAGTCCGATAAAGACCACAACGTCGATCCCGACCACATCGCCAATGTGAAAGAAAACTGCGAGGGCAAATACATCAAGGTCACGGCAGAAAGCGATGGCACGTTTACGGTGACCAATGCGCGAACCGGCGCGCAAAAGACCTATTCAAAAAAGTGATCTGCCCCAGCTTTCCTTCGTGTACCTTAATGCTCTCAGGGTGAATGAATTTCCCTGCGCTTCAATGGTTGTGATCATCATGGGAGTCGTCGGCAGCGGCAAGACGACGGTCGGAAGCCTGCTCGCCCGGCAGCTGGGATGGCACTTCGCCGACGCGGATGACTTCCATCCCAGTTCCAATGTCGAGAAGATTCGAGCCGGCATTCCCCTGACCGACAGCGACCGTGAACCCTGGCTGGACGAGCTTCAGCAGGCAATCACCGCCTGGATCGCCCGAGGCTGCAATGTGGTCCTGGCGTGTTCCGCGCTGAAGAGGAGGTACCGCGAGAAGCTCCAGGCCGGCCCCGAGGTTCGCTTCGTCCACCTGAAAGGGACGGCCACACTCATCGCGGAACGCCTCCGCGCCCGGCACGGACACTTCGCCGACGAAAAAATTCTGCAAAGCCAGTTGGCTGATCTTGAAGAACCAAAATCAGCTCTGACGGTAGATCTGGCGCCAACCCCCGCGCAAATTGTGGACATTATCCGGAATGGGCTCGGCTTAAGGTAGAATCCTCGCACTGCGCACGGCTGTTTCACGTTTACGGACTTCTCACTTGGAAACCGCCCCCGAACGCCTCGAACCCGCCGTCGTTTCCCGACTGATCTGGCGGCTGATGCCTTTTCTCTTCCTGCTGTACATCGTCGCCTACCTCGATCGCATCAACGTCAGCTTCGGAGTCCTGCAAATGCGAACTCAGTTCGACCTGAGCGATCGCGTCATCGGCCGAGCCGGTGGAATATTCTTCGTCGGCTACTTTTTTTTCCAGCTGCCCAGCAATCTTATCCTGGAAAAAGTTGGTGTCCGCCGCTGGATTTCCGGACTGATGATCCTGTGGGGGCTGATTTCCTGCCTCATGGTTTTCATCCGCGGCCCAGTCAGTTTCTATACTCTGCGTTTCTTGTTGGGCGCTGCCGAAGCCGGCTTTTTTCCCGGCATGATTCTCTATATGAAACGTTGGTTCCCCGCTCGCTCCCGCGGGCGGGCGGTGGCTTGGTTTATGACCGCGAATCCCATCGCCGGCATCATTGGCAGCCCCATCTCCGGAGCGCTTCTCAACCTTCACGGAGCAGGTTTCGCCGGATGGCAATGGATGTTTCTGATGGAAGGCTTGCCCGCCATGGTGTTGGGAGCCATCGTTTTTTCAATTTTGCCCGACACCCCGCGCGAGGCAACCTGGCTTAAGGGTGATGAGCGCGCCTGGCTATTGGAAAAATTAGAGTCCGAGAAGCGAGCGGAAGCGCCCGTAGCTCAAGGCAGCTTTTGGAGAGTTCTCGTCAGTCCCACGATTTGGTTGTTGTCCCTGGTTTACTTCGGCGTCTCCACGACCATGTACGGAGTCACGCTCTGGCTGCCCACAGTCATCCGCGCATTGTCAGGCCTCAGTTATTTATGGACGGGAGTGGTCGCAACCCTTCCGTTCCTGCTAACCGTGATCGCGATGGTATGGGTCGGCATGCGCTCCGATCGCGCGGGAGAACGCCGTTGGCATACTGCAATTCCCGCTTTTGTCGCGGCGGCTTCGTTGATCATCGCTGGATACGGCGCCTCGACAATCGTGGTGGTCAGCGGCATCGCGCTCGGGCTTGCGGGCGCCGAGTCTATGGTAGGGCCGTTCTGGGCGATGGCGACCTCGCGCATGGATGGCCTTTCGGCTGCCGCTGGTATCGCCGTGATCAACTCGCTCGCCAATCTGGGCGGCTATTATGGTCCCGATATCATTGGGCTGTTTCGGACCGCGAATGGGGGCTTTCGCGGCGGCTTGCTCGCGATCGCCGCAACCGTATGTCTTTCCGGCCTGACGGCCCTGGTCGTGGGACGAAAAACTCTGGCTGGAAGGATGGCGAGGCCGGTTTAAAACGCCTTCTACCGCAGTTGAAATATTGTTCAGCGAAGCGGAAAATCCGCTCTGAAACTTCGTTCCACCGCAGGCTTTGTTTACAATATAGGTTTCGCCTTACAAGTGCCCTGTAAGCTATAGATAGGACTCATCGTAGTTGGAACAGCCAAACCACAATTCCGGCGCCGGCCCAACCGTCTATTGGCGGGTGGAGGGTAGCCTTCTGGACTTGACGGTTGTCCGCCCGGTTGCGTTCTTTACCTGGAACGCCCAGACCTTTACCGAACGTTTCCGGCGCCGCGGCCTCATCTTTCTCATGGCTGTGCTTCGCCCGTTTCTCTATTCTGCCAATCGCAAGTTTGCAACCCGGGCAGTGCATACCGTGCTGCGGGGCGTTTCTCGCGATCGACTCGACCTGCTTGGCGAAGAATTCTTCACCTATAAACTCAAGCCTCGTCTAAAGGAGACAGGCGTGCGGCAGGTGAGGGAACTGGCACAGAGCGGGGCCGATGTCGTGCTGGTCAGCCAGGCTCTCGAACAGATCATGCGTCCTCTGGCGCAGCATCTTGGCGTCAAGCACATCGTGGCCAATCGCCTCGAATTTCGTGACGGCATTGCTACCGGGCGACTGCTGGATCCTGTGATCCGTCCGCGTGGCGCGTTCGCCCCTTTGCGCGAAAACATGCCAGACGGGCGTCGTGCGCCCAAGACTCTGGCTCGACATCTCGATATTCCGGTCGACACGCTCCGATCCGCAGTCGTACCCGCCGAGCGAAGGATTGTGGTACCCGTTCGCCCCATCGTCCATTTTGACGGGCACCGGCAGGCCCCAGGTTTTTCGGTGCGTCGAGCCTTCGCCGGAAAACAAGTCATGCTGATTGGCGTGACCGGATTCATCGGCAAAGTCTGGCTCGTGAATACCCTTCTCGATCTGCCCGAAGTGAAGCACATTTATTTGCTGATCCGCCGGCAAAAATCGAATCCCGCCGAGTCCCGGTTCCAGAAGATGGTGGAAGAATCGCCCGTATTTGATCCGCTGTTTGACCGCTACGGCACCCGTCTTGCCGATTTCCTGCGCGACAAGGTCGAAGTTGTAGAAGGAGACGTTACCCGGCCCGGCCTCGGCTTCAGTCCCGACATCGCTCCTCACCTGCAGAAGCATCTCGATCTAATCCTGAACAGTTCGGGCCTGACCGATTTCAATCCCGATCTCCGCGATGCTCTTGCCGCGAATACTGACGCTGCGGTCAACATTCTCGACTTCGTGCGATCCACCGATCATGCTGGAATTGTGCATCTCTCCACTTGCTACGTCGCTGGCGAGCAGAATGGCCGGGTGGCCGAAAAGATCATCCCCAACTACAATCCGCGCGGGCTGCCTGACTTCGACGCGGAGCAGGAATGGCGGTCTTTGCACGAACTCGTTCGCCAAGCCGAGGCCAAGGCGGAAAGCGAAGTTGTCACCTCCGAATTGCGGACGCAGGCCTTGGCCAAGGAACACGCGGCTAAAGATCTGCAAGGCACGGCGCTGGAAAACCAGATTCGGAAGAATCGCGTTCGCTGGTTGAAAACTTATCTCACCGATGCCGGCAGCCGCCGCGCCAGGGAATTGGGCTGGCCGAACACCTATACCCTCACCAAGAGTCTTGCGGAGTCGCTGATTGCGAAGCACGGTCGAGACCTGCCGGTCGCAGTGGTCCGTCCGGCCATTGTCGAGACTTCGGTTGCCAAGCCTTTTACCGGATGGAATGAAGGCATCAATACCTCGGCTTCGCTTTCGTATTTATTGGGCACATACTTCCGCCAGTTGCCGTCGAACGAAAGCAAGCGCCTCGACATTATTCCCGTCGATTCGGTTTGCGGTGGGATGACCTTGATCGCCGCCGCCGTGATGGAGCGGCGTCATGATCCGCTCTATCAACTCGCGACCTCGGTGACCAATCCATGCGACATGGGCCGCTCGATCGAACTCACCTCGTTGGCTCACCGCAAACACTATCGCGCGCAGGAAGGATTGGAGGCCTGGCTCCGGTTGCGCTTCGACGCAATCCCGGTATCCAAGCAGCGCTACAACCGCATGTCGGCTCCCGCCCAGAAGGCCATTGTGAAATCTATCCAGCGCATCATGTCGCCGCTTCCCTTGAAGAAAGCGCCCCTGGTAAAGGCCGAGCGCACTCTTGAGCGCCTTGAGAAACTGATCGAACTGTTCGAACCTTTCATTCTTTTGAACGAGCACGATTTCATCGCGGAAAACATTGAACGGCTCTCTTACGCGCTAGTCCCGGACGATCGGGACCAATTTGGTTACGATACCCGCTCACTCGATTGGTGGGAATATTGGATCAACATTCACATCCCGGCTTTGCGTCGCTGGACGTACCCGCTGATTGAAGGCCGGCCTCTGGAAGCACGGCCTCCACGCAGCGTTCAACTTGCGCCCGCGAACGGCGACGCCGTAAAGACCGGGACCAACGGAGCAACGTGGCGATATTCCTGACCGGATCCACCGGATACATCGGAGCGCACGTCGCCGCCAATCTTCTCGAAGGCCATGGCGCTTCCCTGAACCTGCTGGTGCGGGCCCGCGACCCGCAGGAGGCGCAACTCCGCCTTTGGCGAGCCCTGCAGATGCATTTGGAGTTCCCACGCTTCTACGAGCACCTGCAAACCAGGGTGCGCATCTTCTGCGGGGATTTGACGGCCCCCGGTTTCGGGTTGGAGCGCGATGAATATGACCGCCTGGTGCACACCACCGATTCTGTGATCCATTGCGCCGCGTCGCTCAACCGCAAATCGGAAAAGAGCTGCCTCAACGTAAACCTGCGGGGCACGCTCGAGGTTCTCACCTTGGCGCGGCACGCCGAGCACTATCACGGCCTGCGGCGCTTCAGCGAAGTCAGCACCGTCGCCGTGGCCGGAAAACGCAGCAACGAAGTCGTGACTGAGGATCGGTCCATCGAATGGGACCGCTCCGACTATGACCCCTACGCCCGTACCAAGAAGTTCTGCGAGCACATGACGCGTGTGCTGCTTCCCGAGACTCCGAAAACCATATTCCGTCCCAGCATCGTGCTCGGCGATAGCCGGCATGCCGCAACCACCCAGTTCGACATGGTGAAATCCTTCGTCTTTCTAGCGGGTCTGCCGGTGTTACCTTTCCGTCCGACGGATCGCATTGACATTGTGAACGTGGATTTCGTCGCGGACGCGATTGCCACGCTGCACCAGAAAGATCAGCCGAAATACGATATCTATCATTTGTCGTCAGGGACCGCGTCTCAAACCTTCCGCGAGCTGACCACTGCTCTGGCGGTAGTTCAGCAGAAGCGTAAGCCGGTCTTCCTTCCGTTCACTGAGAAGCCATTTTCTGGATCGGTCAAATTTCTCTCCAATCGGAAGGGACCTCTCGGCCACGGCGCTGCGCTCATGAAGGTCTTCCTGCCCTATCTGGTGTGGAATACGGTCTTCGACAATACCCGCGTGACCACCGAACTCGGCCGCAAGCCCGTTCCGTTTTCTCAGTACAGTTATCCCTTGCTGAAATTCAGCCGCGAGAACAATTTCGAATATCCCTACCAGCCTTGGCCCGCGGCTCGCGGAGGTACCGCCGCATGATGGACTTCCTTCTGGAAGCATGGGTGAGCACCAATATCGAGCGCGCCAAGGCGGGCTGGATGCTGGGAGCAGGGAAGCCCTGGCAGCCCGGTGAAAAACTCAAGCTCTTGTTCGCGGGATACAACGGCACGCGCAATATGGGCTCCGACGTGCGCGTGGAAGAAATGCTGCGCCAGATTCGGCACATTCTTGGTGCCGAGCGCGTGGATTTCACAGCCATGACATTCGATTTTGAGCGCTCGCGGGGATATTTTGCCGACACCGCTCAAGTCCGCTTGCCCGACATTTTCCCGCCATTTCTTGCTAATGAAGTGCCCCGGCATCACGGGGTGGTGGCCTGCGAAGGCTCCATGTTCAAAAGCAAGTTCGCCAATGCGCTCACGACGATGATGATCGGCTCGCTCGGCATCGCCGCAGCCCAGAACAAACTATCCGTCGGCTACGGGGGAGAAGCCGGCCACATGGATCCTTTGCTGGCCAAGATGTGTGGACGCTATTGCAGGAATTCTCTGATCATCACGCGCAATGAGGAATCCCGTACTCTGTTGCGTGAACTGGGAGTCCCCACGGAATTGGGAACAGACACGGCTTGGACCTTCGAGCCGCGCGCCGCTGAATACGGCCACAGCATTTTGCGGCAGATCGGTTGGGATGGGCGCGCTCCTGTCCTCGTCGTCTGTCCTATTAATCCCTTCGAGTGGCCCGTCCGAGCGTCGGTTGCAAAGGCGGCGCTGCACAGCTTGACCGGGGCCTACAAGAAGACTCATTATCGCGGGCCCTACTTCCACAATTCGGGTCCGGCCGCCGATCGCGCTTACGAGTTCTACTTGAACGCCATCGCCAATGCCGTAGATGCATTTCGCAAGCAGCGCAATGTGTTTATTATCCTCGTGGCGACCGAGCGATTGGACGCGCGTCCGGCCAATCGCATTTCCGAAAAACTCGGCGGGATCCCGGTGCTTACCTCCGATCAATACAACATGTATGAACTGGTCAGCATTCTGCGCTCCTGCCACATGATGGCTTCTTCGCGCTACCACGGCATAGTGACCTCCATGCCTGGCCTGGTTCCATCCGCCGGAATCACAATGGACGAACGGATTCGTAATCTCATGCGCGAGCGCGGTCATCAGGAGTTGCTCATGACCGTGGACGATCCCGATCTCGAACAAAAATTGCTGGCGGCGCTCAACATCCTGGCCAGCGAGGGGGAGCGAATTGCCGACGGCATTGCCCGCACCGTGGTTAGGAATTTAAAAGCGATGGCGCGTATGGGAGTCTTCTTCGAAGAAGAAGTACAGCGGCGATATCCTCAGTTTCCGACCCGTAGGGGCGAATGGAGCTGGGAAGATTATCTGCCGCCGATGAGCGCCTCCCTGCGGCAACTGGTCACAGCTTACAGTTAGCCATCCGGTTCCAGTCAACGATCATGCCTTTCGTTGGAGACATCTTCGCGCAACTCAAGGCCAGTGGTGGCGTCACGGTTTTGCAGGAAATTCGTGACGGCCAATTCGCGGGCGTGACCGGCCCTGAACTCCTTGAATGGATTGCCAAGGCGCGAACATTCCTTGCCTCGAAAAAGCTTAGCAAGGGCGACCGCTGTGGGTTGCTCGCGGCCAATAACATTCGCTGGATCGCGATGGATTTGGCCGCCCTGGCGGAAGGCCTGATCGTCGTTCCACTCTACTCGCGCCAGGCCCCGAGCGAACTGATCGCTTTGATCAGAGACAGCACGCCCACGCTCATCTGTTGCGGCGATGCAAAGATGCGCGACGCCATTCAGCAGCAAGGCGCTGACGCTCCACCAAGTTACTTGTTCGATGAGATCTTTGCCGGAGTCGAGGGCGTCGCGCTCGATCGTCCGCAGGTGCGCGCTGAAGATCCCGTAACGATCATTTACACCTCAGGCACTTCAGGCGAATCCAAAGGGGTGGTGCTCACCGCCGCCAACGTTGGGTTCATGCTGGGCTGCACGTCGGAGCGGCTTGATCAACTCATGGGCGGCCGTACTGGGCAGGACCGCATCTTCCACTATTTGCCGTTCAGTTTCTGCGCGTCATGGATCGCGGTCCTGTCGTTTATGCTGCGGGGGAGCCGGGTGATGCTCAATACGGATCTGACGAAAATTCCGGACGACCTCCCGTTCGCCGCTCCTCATTATTTTCTCAACGTGCCTCAATTACTCGAGCGCATGCGCCGCGGCGTTGATGAGCAGATCGCGAAGAAAGGCGGAGTTGCCCAGATCATCTATTCGCATGCGAAGGCTGCATGGGCGCAGAAAGTGCGGCCAAGCGATCGCTTCTGGCTCGGGCTCGCGAATAAGCTGGTATTTCCCACGATCCGCAAGAAAATGCTCGGCGATAACGTGAGAGCACTGATCTGCGGCTCCGCCCCACTGAATCCCGAGACGCAGGACTATTTCCGGATGCTGGGTATCCCCGTATTGCAGGTGTATGGTTTGACCGAAACGACTGGTATCTGCACCATGGACGATCCCGCCCATCCTGTTCCCGGCCGCGTAGGCCCAACGATCGCGGGAATCGAAATGAAGGTCGGGGAAAGCGATGAGATCATCGTGCGCGGGCCCAACGTTTTTCCCGGCTATTGGAAGCGCCCCCAACAAACCGCAGAAGTTCTCCACGGGGGATGGTTCCATACCGGCGACCAAGGAGAAGTGGACGAATCCGGCAACTGGCGCATCGTGGGCCGGATTAAGAATCTGGTCGTGCTCGGCTCCGGCCACAAGATCGCGCCCGAGACCATCGAAGACGAGATCGCGCGCCATCTCCCCGCTGCCCAGCAGGTCGTGATCGTAGGCAATGGCCGCGGATATCTTTCCGCGATCATCACCGGCAAGGTCACGGGCCAACAGGTACAATCGGCGCTCGATCGCGCCAACCAGGAACTGCCGCACTATAAGCAAGTGCGCGCATTTTGCCTGCACCCCGAACCTTTTTCGATCGACAATGGCATGCTTACCGCGAATGGTAAGTTGAAACGCGATCTGATTTCCGCTCGTATGAAGAGTGAGATTGAAGACATGTACCGGGTTAAGCAGGCGGTCTAGTTTTGGCTACGAAAGGGGTCGTCTCCACATTGGAGCAATTCAAAGGTCAGACGCTTGCATGGAGCGTCAACGGCGGAATCGTCGAGCTGGCCCTCTACCGCACTCCCTGCAATGAGCTGGGATCGTTGTCCCTCGGAGAACTGGAGCAGTTTGCTTCCGCGCTCGACCAACTAGAAAAGAGCGCACAAGGGCTCATCGTCCACAGCGAGCTGAAGTCCGGTTTCTGCGCAGGAGCCGATCTGCGCGAACTCTACCATCGTTCGCAATCCATGGAGAAGTCCGAAGCCGTCCGTCAGGTCCGAGATTTCCTTCAGCGCATTCATGCTGTACTGAATCGCATGGACGCCTCGCCTCTGACCACGATTGCTGCCGTCCACGGTGTCACCTTCGGCGGTGGCCTTGAACTTGCACTGGCTTGCGATCTCATCATTGCCGACAAGACCGCGCGTTTCGCTTTTCCCGAACTCCGCCTGGGCCTGATTCCCGGTTTTGGCGGAATCCCGCGCCTGAAGCGCGATGTAGGCAACGCCGTCATTCGCGATCTGCTCCTGACCGGTCGCAGTTTCAACGCCACCAAGGCGCAGCAAGTCGGCCTAGTCAGCCAGGTTGTTTCGGAAAGCGAAGCTTTGACAGCTGCGCGCGCCACCGCAAACCAGCTCGGAAAATTTGATCGCCACACCGCCGCTGCGGCCAAGCAGTTCATCAAGCCGGTTCCCTATGACGAACTTCGGCGCGAGATTGATCTTTTCTGTGACCTGTTCACTCGCCCTGCCGTCCAGGCGGGATTGAAAAAATTCGTGGAGAGCACGTCCGCCCAGCCCTATTTGCCTTAGCCGCGCCTGCTTTAGAATGACTGCTTATGCCAACTGCTGAAAAGACCCTCGACGAGATTCTCACGCTCGCCGCCGCCCACTTCAAAGTACCGCGCGAGAAGCTTTCGCCTGACGACGATTTCTTCAAGGCGCTGGGCATCGACAGCCTGCAAACCCTCGATCTCCTCACCAAGCTGGAGAACCACTTCCACGTCGAACTACCCGACTATGAATTGCAAGGCGTGACCGACTTCCGCACGCTGGCCGGCAAAATCCAAACGCGACTATGAACGCCGATCCGGTGCGTTGTTGTTCTCCGAGTGCTGATGCGGGTGATGATTTGATAACTAAGCAAATCTCCGTGCCTCGGTTCCTCTATGGTGAAATAAGTCATTAATGCTCGATCTCCGTCAATACACGTGCCTGGGCGCGGCCCTGCGCGACGCGCTCGACCGGTATTCTTCCGAGGTTTGCCTGATCGAAGCCGAGCGGGATCGCGAGAAACTTCGCCTTACCTATTCGGACTTTAAAGAGATCGCTCTTCCTCTGGCACGCGCTCTCGAAGACGCGGATTTCGACCCCGGCGATCGTGCCGCCATCATCATGACCAACCAGTCCAAGTGGCTGATCTCCGCCTATGCAATTTTTTATTGCGGCGGAGTGTTGGTCCCGCTCGATTACAAGCTGACCGCGGACGAGCACCTGCAACTGCTCGCGCACTCCAAGGCCAAGGTACTCGTCGTTGAGTATCACCTGTGGCGCGCCATCATGCAGTCTCCTGATTTTCAGGCTATCGCCACCAAAATTGTCCTGGTCACGGAAGCCCCGCTGGGCGCCGATCTCGCTGGTGCTTTTCGCTGGGAAGATTTCAAACGCAAAGGCGCTCCTGATTTTGTCATGCGCCAGCGAGAAGACGTAGCCTGCATTGTCTATTCATCCGGAACTGGCGGTCGTCCCAAAGGGTGCGTGCTTACGCATGAAAATTATCTTGAACAGTGCCGCGCGCTTACCACGTGGTATCCGTTCTGGCCGGGCGTCCGCTACCTAAGCATCCTGCCGACCAACCACGCCATCGATTTCATGGTCGGCTTTATCGGCCCCTTCGTGTGCGGCGCCTGCATCGTGCATTTGCGCACGCTACGCCCGGAATTTGTGCGCGATGCGTTTGTACGTTACCGCATCACTTACGTATCGCTGGTTCCCATGATCGTGAAGAATCTTGAGCGCGGCCTGCGCGCGAAATTCGACGAACTTCCGTCATGGAAGCGCGCAATTCTCAATACGATGATCGCGACCAACCGGCTGCTCACGCGGCGCCGTCCGAATGTGAAGCTCAGCCGCATGTTGCTGCCTAACATTCACCGCGGATTCGGTGGCGAACTGCTTGCTCTGATCACCGGCGGCGCATTCATGGAGCCTTCGACCATGCAGTTCTTCTACGATCTTGGCATCCCTGTGGTCAATGGTTACGGCCTGACTGAAGCGGGTACAGCGCTGACGCTTAACGACCTTAAGCCCTTTCGCGCCGACACTGTGGGCAAACCGCTGCCCGGAGTCGAACTGCGCATTCTCAATCCAGATCCTGAAGGTGTGGGCGAAGTGGCAGTGCGCAGCAAGACGGTGATGTCACACTACCTCGACGATCCTGAACTGACGCTGGAAACCATCGTCGACGGCTGGCTGCTTACAGGCGACCTCGGCCGCTTCGAGAGCCACGGCCATCTGCAACTGCTCGGGCGAAAGAAAAATATGATCGTCACCGAGGGCGGGAAAAACATTTATCCCGAAGACATTGAAACGATTTTCGATGGTCTGCTGGTCAAAGAGTTTGCCGTTTTCGCGGCAAATTACATCTGGCCGAAAAAGGAACTGGGCGGTGAATCGCTGGTCCTGGTCCTCCGGCTGGAGCAGAATCAGAAATTCGAGAGCAAGCTGCTCGAAGACATGACCGCGCGCAACCGCCGCCTTCCCGATTTCAAGCGCGTAGCGGGATATTTACTGTGGGACACAGATTTTCCGCGCACGGCCTCGATGAAGATCAAGCGGCAGGTCCTAGCCGAAGAAATCGCAAAAACGCTGGAACGAAAAGCAGTGGTAAGCATGTAGCGCAATCCCGCAGGTAGCGCCTGCGTCCCGGGGCGTTTCGGCCCCGAGCAGGTTGTTGAGAAACTCACCGAGGAACGACTTTTGGCCCAATTTCTGGCGATTGTCAATCCGGCTGCCGGCGGCGGCAAGAGCCGAAAGCTCCTCAGCCCTGCCCTCGATCGTTTACGATCCGGCGGCCTTGACATCCAGGTCGCCGAAACCCGCGCCGCTAGCGATGCCACACACATCGCCCGCGATGCCTATCATCAGGGAGTGCGGCATTTCATCGCGGTGGGTGGCGATGGTACCTCCTACGAAATCGTCAATGGTCTTTACCCGCAGGCCCTGCAAGGCGAACGCCCAACCTTGGGATTTCTTCCTCTCGGCACCGGAAATTCTTTTCTCCGCGATTTTAGTGATCGCGGCGTGGAGTACGCGATCGAGTCGCTGCTCGCTCGCCGCAGCCGTCCCTGCGATGTTCTCCGTTTGCGCCACCGCGCGGGCGTGCTTCACTACATGAACCTGCTGAGCATGGGGTTCGCGGCTGATGTGGCCACGCTGCGCGCCCGCCGCTTCGCTCACTGGGGGGAACTCGGATACGTCACTTCAATCTTTCTTACCTTGGCCCGCTTCAGTCGCCGTGCATTTCCACTAAGAGTTGCGGGAGAGCCCGCTATCGATAATCGCCGCTGCCTATTCGTCACGTTCAACAACAGCAAATACACGGGAGGAACCATGATGATCGCGCCGAAAGCGGACACTGGCGACGGCCTGATCGAATACGTTCGCTGGGGACCGATCGGCAGACTCGGCCTGATCCGCAATCTTCCGGGTCTTTACGATGGCACTCACATCGAGCACCCGTTGGCCGAGCGAAAGGCTGCGCAGCGGGTGGAGTTCAGGCTGGATAGTCCTGTAAATGTCATGATCGATGGCGAGGTGCTGACTCTGCATTGCGAAGAACTGGACGTCCTGCCCGGTGCGCTCAACGTGGTCGCATGACCTCCGTGATATAAAACGAGTCATGTCCGACGAACGGCGCAAGAAACAAGATCAACGGCAAAGCCCAGAAGGAAAAACGAGGAAGGCGGTCATTTACATCGGCATTCTGATCCTGTTCGTGGCAGCGTACCTGGCAGGGCGCTACTACAAGAATCACAAATACGATTCCTTCGCGAAATGCCTTGCCGGCAAACAGGCCAAGATGTACGGACTCTATTGGTGTCCGCACTGCGCCGATCAGAAGGCAATGTTTGGTTCGGCATTCCAATACGTGCCCTACGTAGAGTGTGCGATCAAAGGCTCCCGGGAACTCGCGCCCGCCTGCAAGATCGCCGGAGTACGCCTATTTCCCAGTTGGCAGTTTGAAAACGAGCCGCCCAAAGAAGGAGTCCTCTCGCTGGAAGCCCTGAGCCAAAAAACCGGGTGCAGTCTGCCGTGATCGATACCCGAAAACGCATCGTGTTCGCGATCATCGCCGTTCTCTCCTTCGCCGGAGTCGCCGATTCGGCGATTTCTCTCCAACGGCACTATGCCAAATCGGCCACAAGCTATTGTGACATTGGCCAGCAATTCAACTGCGACATTGTGAACCGCAGCGAGTACTCCAGCATCGTGGGAATTCCCGTGGCTGCTATCGGGGTCGTCGGATACGGTGTTCTTTTCTTTCTAACCACCTTCTGGAGGTCGCACCCGGAGACGCCTACCCGCCTCGTGTCCGCGAGCATCACCGGCCTGGGCTTTGCTCTCTATCTGACTTACATCGAGGCTTACGAATTGATGACCTGGTGCATCTTATGTTTGATCTCGTTGGCGCTGATCTTTTTAATTACGGTGCTATCGCTCGCGCTGAAATTGCGGCGCTCCGACGCATAACGCCAATCCTCGTTGTATTCTGGAGTGCGCTGCTCCTGATGGAAGAAATCCAGAAAACTGAGAATCAAGCCTCCGGAATCCTCTCCGGCGTAATCCGTGCCGAGTCTGCGACCGGCGACCTGCGCCTGCACGAGTTCCACAGCCGGATCTTTCATAACACGCGCTTCCTGCGCGTATGGCTGCCTCCTGGATACGAAAATCCGGAAAACACAGACCGGCGTTACCCCCTCCTGTATTTGAACGATGGTCAGAACTTATTTGAGTCTCTGAGTTCTTTCAATGGCGTGGAGTGGCAGGTGGACGAGACGGCGGACCGACTGATCCGCGACGGCAGTGTGCGCCCGCTGATCATCGTTGGCATAGACAATGCTGCGAAAGATCGCATACGCGAATACATGCCCTATCGTTCCTTTCAGCCCATGATCATGCGGGTGCAAGGCAATCGGTATCCTGACTTTCTGATCAAGGAAGTAATGCCGTTTGTCGCTCGCAACTATCGTGTTGCCCTAGGCCCCGAGAACACTGGTCTTGGCGGATCGTCCCTCGGCGCTCTGATTGCACTGTACGTTGCCGCTGTTCGCCCGGGCGTATTTGGACGGCTGCTTCTGGAAAGCCCGTCGCTGTGGGCCTCGAACCGCCAAATGATTCGTGAGAGCCGCGACGTCCAGCGCTGGCCGGAACGAATTTTTCTCGCCACCGGCACGGCCGAAGCGGGCCGACCCGATCGTGATCAGAGCATGGTCCACGATGTGCGCGAACTGGCCGCTATCTTTCGCCGCGCCGGCCTCGACGACCGACAGCTGAAACTCTTTGTCGACGAAGGTGCTACACACCACGAATCAGCCTGGGCCCATCGTTTCCCCGAAGCGCTGTCATTTCTTTTCGGCAATACATCAGTTCAGCAGGGAAGTCCTTCGTGAACTTTGGTGTCGTTCGTGGTTAAAGCTTTTCCTTGGCGCCCATAACTGGCCAAAACTATGAAGTAGAGCAGCGCGACCATAGCGATCACTGAAAGCTGAACATGGGTCCACCGAGCCAGTGGGCCAAGCAGCGGTAGGACGTAAATCAGGTATACCAGGCTCCCCATGCGCCGAGTGGCCGCCGCCGAGTTCACTGTTAAGAGCCAATCCGCCACCAGCAGCACAGCCGGAGCAAGAATCACCAGATCGTATACCGTCAAATGAGGCGCGACCAATATCGTCGCCAACAGCAGCGCCGAGTACCGCAGAGACAGCGGAACAGGCCGTAACCAGATGGTAACCGTGACCCCGAGAACGAGCAGGGCACTGATCACGTAAAGCGCGAACGACACACTCTGCCATGGCAAAATCATCGACCAGAATGTTCGCAGGCAGTGCGTCTGATAAGGCCGCGGCTCAAACCAGGGAAGCACGCGTCGCACCCCAGACAGCATGCGCAGCCAGGTTCGCAGCGGCTCCATTCCGTAGTAAAACACCCCTGCCGAAAGCTGCGCCGCGGCGGATAGAACAGCGCCCGCCACAATCCTCCACGCTCCAACCGCAACAAATACCACGGCCACAGCCAGCCCGAGTTGCGGCTTGAAAGCAAGGCAGCCGAATGCCAGTCCAGCCAGAAATGCTCGTCGCTGCCGCAGCAGCAAAAATGCCAACGTGAAGAATGCCAGTGCGAGCGCCGCAGTCTGTCCCCACGCGATCAGGTAAAAGAATGCAGGAAAAGCCACTGCCAGCAAGGCAACTGTCCAGCTACAGTTGCGCAGTTCCGGGCATACGCGCCAAACCGCAAAGCAGGAGACTCCATAAATGACGGTGCCAAACCCCCACCAGATGGCCAGCGCCGAGCCGTACGAGAAATGCGCGAGTGGGGCAAACAAGATAGACACTTGGGGCGGATACAACGGTAAATATCGAATCCCTGCCGCGTCTGGCACTCGCTGCGCCGCCAGCGCGGACGGCGCATTCATGTCATACAAATCAGCGCCGCGATGCTCGGCGGCCAAACACCCCAACGTGTAGAAATGCAGAAAATCCGTTCCCTTGAGATTTCCATTGCGGTCGCGCCAGCCGGGAGTCGCCAGCGTCCACAGGTAAACCGACCATAACACCAGTCCCAACAACATCCCGTGCGCCCGCAGGCGCCGGGCAGTGAGCCACGTTCGACCATCGGCTTCCCGTGTCATGAAAGATGTTTATGGTATCGGAGTCCCTCGCGTTGGCGTTAACTATTCTGGGCCGTGATCAAAGGTCGTCTGCCCATGAGCAACAAGATCAATAAAACAGGGAGGAAGAGCGCCAACCCCGAGGGAAGCAGCGGAATCGGCCGTAGCGATTTCAGGGGTACGCGTGAAGCTAACAGAATAATCGACACAATCCATGGCCAACCAGCGCATATTGCGAACGCGATGCGTCCCCAGAAAGGCAGCCGTGACCAATCCCTCAAGTTGATGAGCAAGGGCAAAATCAGCAAAACCTGATTGAAAGGAGGCATCAACGGCATTGCTATGGCCGCTCCCAGCATGAATGCGCTTAGGACAACCGCGAACTCTTCCGAGTTTGCGGCACACTTGGAATGGATCCATCCCCATGCCAGTAGGACTGTGATCAAAACCGTCGCTACGATTACGCCTGCTCTCCTTCCCAACGCGAGTTGCAGCAAAGTTGTAACCGGGCCATACCGTCGATATGCGACGAGGCCCGCGAAGAAATCGCGGTGCCACCCCGGAAGAACCAGTTCCCCCGCTCCGATCAGCAGGGCTAAGCCTCCTGCAAATCCAGCCAGCAGACGCCATCGCCGGCGCAGGTCTCCTATCGCCCACAGCAGGAACCACGCAAGCGGCAACACGATCATCTGAGGCTTGATCGTGCAAACCGCAAGTGCTGCTCCCGAAAGTAAAAGATAATTTCGAACCATCAACCACACGGAGAGCGCCAGCAGGCAGCCCACAATAAGGCCCAACTGTCGCAGGCGTAGCCCTTGAGCGATCTGGGGCGAGGCGAGAATGAAAAGAGCAACGGCCCAAGCCAAAAGACGGGACGACCGCCATCCCAATACTGCCATCCAAAGCCGGACCGCGATCAACACCACGACAGCGAGAACGAGAGGTGCAACGGCGTGCAGCGTCTCAAATCCGACGCGCGCTACCGGTGCGAGCAGGAAAACAACGTATACCGGGTAGGCAAAGCGCTGTTCGTCCACGATGCGCCCGTTCCCTGGCAAGACATCGTGTCCATAAAACGCCACCTGAATTTCGCGGGTCACTTCGGCGCTATAGGGGCTTTTCCCCTGAACCAGCAGCGCTCGCGTGCCATACCAGGGTGAGTATAGGTCCCCTAGTGCCGCTTTCATTGTTCCGGCCTCTACGTTGAAGTACTGCTCCCACGGCACCAGGACGCGAGTCATGTACAGCCACGCAACCGCCACGGCGCCCAAGCTCAGCGCAAGCCACAGTCCGGAACTGACTCGAAATCGGAGCATTTAAAATTGGAGCATACACCGTCCAATAAAAAAACCCGGGCAGGTTGGCCCGGGCCGCTCCTCATTGGAATCTCTACTTTACCGCCGCTTCCTTCGCGCTGATCTCCTGGAAGAGCCCGCTGGCAATCTGAATCATCTCGTCGTCAACCACGCGGTTCTTCGAGATCGCCTCTTTCAACGGGATCGAAACGATCCGATTCGCGCGCAGCGCCGCCATGCAGCCGAATTCTCCGCGGTGAACCATGTCGATCGCCCCCAGGCCGTAACGCGTCGCCAGCACTCGGTCGAACGCGCTGGGAGAGCCACCGCGCTGGATATGTCCTAACACGACCGCGCGTGTCTCAAATCCGGTGCGCTGTTCAATCTCGCGCGCGAGGACGTTCGCAATTCCACCCAGCTTAGCGTGTCCAAACTCGTCCTTGCCCATATCCTGTACCACCGGAGCGCCGGCACCCGAGGCAAACTTCGCGCCCTCGGCCACCACGACGATGGAGAAGTAGCGTCCGCGTTCGTGCCGCTGCCGAATCGATTCCGCCACTTTATTTATGTCGAATGCCCGTTCCGGAATCAGAATGACATCCGCGCCCCCCGCGATTCCGCTGTACAGGGCGATCCAGCCCGCGTCCCGTCCCATAACCTCGACCACCATCACCCGATTGTGAGCCTCCGCCGTGGTATGAACCCGGTCAATGGCCTCGGTGACCACGTTGCAGGCCGTGTCGAAGCCGAAAGTGTAATCCGTGCCGCCCAGATCGTTATCGATCGTCTTGGGCACGCCCACTATTTTTACTCCTTTTTCGTGGAGCCTCTGCGCCACCGAAAGCGTGTCGTCCCCTCCGATCGCAACCAGCGCATCGACTTTGTTTGCCTCGATAGTCTTGAAGCAACGCTCGAATCCGTCTGGACGTTTCGATGGATTGGTGCGCGAGGTCCGCAAAATCGTTCCGCCACGCGGCAGAATTCCGCTCACCGAATCCAGATCGAGCGTCATCTTTTTGTCTTCAATCAACCCGCGCCAGCCCTCCAGAAAGCCTACGAACTCGTCTTGATAATGGAAGATTCCTTTTCGCACTACCGCACGAATCACGGCATTCAGTCCAGGACAATCGCCCCCGCCGGTGAGTATCCCAATCTTCATCGCTTGCTCCTTATGAATTCAGATGAATCCTGCGAATGCACCCCCGAGTGCAGGGCTCGACGAATGGCCTAAAACGAAGGGGTGACAATCGTTCGGAAGATCTAGGTTAACACCAAAACTGGGGCAGCTGAAGTAACTAGAGTGTCAGAAAGCTGCCCCGACACAAAGCGCGCGAATCAGCGCCGGAACGCGGAATCGCCGCCTTGAACCGAACTGTAATTTGACTCGTTCATGGTTTTGTTGACCGAGAGAATCTCAAGCTTGTTCTTCGCCGAGTCGACGTAACAACGAACCCGCGCCTTCCGGGCAAGCGCCATGAAGGTATTCCGACCACGATTGCAAACATAAATAAAATCAAAGTTCTCATGGCAGCCTGCTGTCGCGTGTGTAATGTGCGTTAGCGGAATCTTAAGGTGGGAGCGCGCGCAGTCTGAAATTCAAAATTCTTATAGAGGACATTCAAAATACGAGGGACAACAGCAGCCGGTTTCGAGCCGAGCCCTGTGGCATTGCGCAAAAGCCTCAGATTCGACACAATGCTCGACGGCATGCTGAAACTTCTGTCAATTCTCGTCTGGGCCTCGGTATCCCTGCTCGCTGCCACGGCACTCGCAGTGGTCGCCTTCCATCGCGGCGAGCCGATCAACGCGCTCTGGCTGGTGGCCGCCGCGACCTGCTGCTATGCGGTCGGGTACCGCTTCTACAGCAAGTTCATCGCAGCCAAAATTCTTGCCCTTGATCCCCTCCGCGCCACTCCCGCCGAACGCTTAGAAAACGGCAGGGACTTCCTGGTTACAAACAAGTGGATCGTTTTTGGCCACCACTTCGCGGCGATCGCAGGCCCTGGCCCGCTGGTCGGCCCCGTTCTCGCGGCGCAATTCGGATATCTTCCCGGAACTCTATGGGTGCTTGTCGGCGCGGTTTTTGCCGGATGCGTCCAGGACTTCGTCATCCTGTTGTTCTCCGTTCGCCGCGACGGTAAATCTCTCACGGAAATGGCTAAAGAAGAAACCGGGGTCATCGGAGGATTCATCGCGTACGCCGCCGTCATCGCGATCCTGATCATTCTTCTGGCCGTAATCGCACTGGTTGTGGTCAACGCTCTGAAAGACAGTCCCTGGGGCACGTTCACCATTGGCATGACCATTCCTATCGCACTGCTGATGGGGCTTTATCTTCGCCGGATCCGTCCCGGCAAGGTTCTCGAAGTCTCGGCGCTCGGCTTCGTCCTAGTGCTACTGGCCATCTGGGGCGGGCAGTGGGTATCACAAAATCCAGTCCTTGCGCCCGCGTTCACGTTGCGCGGACAAACGCTGGCAGTTCTCATCATCCTGTACGCGTTCGCCGCCTCTGCCATGCCGGTATGGCTGCTGCTCGCACCACGCGATTATCTCAGCACGTTTGTGAAACTTGGCACTGTAGGAGTCCTCGCCATTGGAATCGTGGTCATGCATCCCACGCTGCACATGCCCGCTCTGACTCGCTTCGTTGACGGCTCCGGTCCCGTGTTCGCGGGCAAAGTTTTTCCCTTCGCCTTCATCACCATTGCCTGTGGCGCCATCAGCGGCTTCCATGCCCTAATCTCGAGCGGAACCACTCCCAAACTTATCGCTCGCGAAACTGAAACGCGCATGGTCGGCTACGGCGCCATGATGTGCGAATCCGCAGTCGCCGTCATGGCCATCATCGCTGCATGCGTTCTGCAGCCGGGAGTTTACTTCGCCATTAACAGTCCTGCGGGAATCGTGGGAGCAACCCCCGCCCTCGCAACTGCAACCATTTCTCATTGGGGCTTTGCCGTAAGCGCTTCCGAAATGCAAACACTCGCGACATCTGTCGGCGAACAAACTCTTTTCAACCGTACCGGAGGCGCGCCTGCATTCGCTGTCGGCATGGCTCACATCTTTTCCCACAGTCTGGGCGGTAGCAACGTGATGGCGCTCTGGTATCACTTTGCCGTAATGTTTGAAGCCCTATTCATTCTCACCATCCTGGACGCCGGCACTCGTGTGGCTCGCTTCATGATTCAGGACGCGCTCGGCCACCTCTACGAACCTCTGGGCCGCACCAGTTGGTATCCCTCGATTGTGGCAACTAGCGCCCTGATCGTCGCCTCCTGGGGATTCTTCCTATGGCAAGGCGTCAAAGACCCGCTGGGAGGAATCAATTCGCTCTGGCCGCTGTTCGGCATCGCCAATCAATTGCTCGCCACAGTTGCCCTATGTGTGGCCACTACGATCATCATCAAGATGCATCGCGCCAAGTACGCCGCGCTCACACTCCTGCCACTGGCGTGGCTGGTCGCGGTCACCTTCACCGCCTCATGGCACAAAATTCTGGACCCCAATCCGAAAATCGGATTCCTCGCCCAAGCTCAGGCTCTCGCCGCCGCTTCTTCCACCTCTGCCACGGCGCGCCTCATCTTCAACAACCGTCTCGATGCCGCTGTGACGGCTATGCTCGTCGTGATGGTCACCGTTGTGCTCTTCGAATCGCTGCGGCAATGGATTGGGATCATGACCGGGAGGCAAGCGACGCAAGTGAAGGAATCGCCGTTCGTAATGACGCGGTTGGCAGAGGAGCAGGGATGATCCATATCGTCAAAGTAGGATGCATTCTGCTCGCTACGCTGCGTGAGATCTTCGATGAAACCGCGTATCAGCGCTTTCTGACCCGTTCCCAACGGCAATCCTCGCCGGATGCCTACGCCGCCTTCTGGCGCGAGCGGCAATCCGATCCTGTCCGTCCCAGTAAGTGCTGTTGAGCAGTCCCCTTGGATGGCTTTGTGTCGAAGGCTATGTAGTCCATGGGAGAAGACTTAATGGAGCAGTTGTCAGGAACTTGTTCGCCACTGCAATCACAGGAAAATACATCTACAAACAACCGATCGGCCTTTGACGGCATGCTCATTGCGGTGATGCTCGCCGCAAGCACCCTCCTTGCTTCCTGCGGAGGTCCCTCGCTTTCGCCAGCAGCAATCGATGTCGGCATTGCGAAAACGCAAAACCCGCTCGTTGCGGAATTGAAGATCCTGAGCGGATGCAGTGGACAAGCCATGGTGGAATTCGGGCCCGACACTACTTACGGCAGAAGCACCTCATGGTATCCAGTCTCCGCGCATCAAATGAGTTCGATCATGGTGGCGGGTATGCGGGCCGCGACAACCTACCACATGCGCGTGCAGCGCCAGTGTTCAGGGGCAAACGATACCGCCCCCGACAAGACCTTTACCACAGGACCTTTGCCGTCCACCCCACCGTTCCCGGTTCTTCAAGTGTCCCGCGCGGTCAATACCTCGGCCTCGGCTTCCACTTCTGAAAATGGCGGAATCGAACTGATCGATACCATCGACTCCACCGCCAACCTCATGCAGGCGTACTTCACCGATCGCGACGGCAATCCCATCTGGTACTACGACGTCGGGCCCGGCAATTCTCCTTTCGCCTTCAAACCGCTGTCTAGTGGCGACATCCTGTTCAATATTGTCACTCCGGCCAATGGCGATTCCATGCTGCGCGAAGTTGATCTGGCAGGAAACACCATCCGCGAAATGGACATCGGCATCCTGCAACAGAAAGTGCAAGCCGCTGGATATGATTTCTTCCCGCTCGGTTTTCACCACGATTTCTACCCGTTGCCCAATGGACATCTCATCATCCTTACCGATTCGCTGACCACTTTCACCGACCTCCCCGGATATCCCGGCGCACTGCAGGTGCAAGGTGACAACTTGATCGACTTGGACCCGAACTGGAATCCCGTTTGGTCCTGGAATTCGTTCGATCATCTGGATGTGAACCGCCATCTGTTCGGCTTGCCTGACTGGACTCACGCCAATGCGGTCGTCTATCTGCCCAAAGATGGCAATCTGCTACTCTCCATGCGCCATCAATCCTGGATCCTAAAGATTGACTATGCCAATGGAACGGGTTCCGGAAACGTGCTCTGGCGTTTGGGCTATCAGGGCGACTTCGCGCTCGCACAGGGAGATGATCCCAGCCTGTGGTTTTCTTTCCAGCATTTTCCTTCTCTGGTAAGTCAGAACGGCCCGCTGATTACTCTGGCGATTTGGGATAACGGAGACTTTCGGCCTCTCGATACTTCGGGCACCACTTGCCTGATTCCGGGTCCGCCGGTCTGCTATTCCCGTGCCACTCTCTTTCAGGTGGATGAGGGCGCGATGGTCGCCAATCTTGTTTGGGAGGATTCTCCCGGATTCTTTAGCGTGTGGGGCGGCAGCGTAAATCAGTTGCCCAACGGCAACATCGAGTTTGATTCCAACGCGTTGCTGGTTCCGCCGGTTCCCAACGTGGCTTCCGAAATTCAAGAGGTAACGCAAACCGCCAACCCGGTTATCATCTGGAAAATGGATATCCCGCTACCCATGACCGCGTATCGAGCGTATCGTGTGCCCAGCCTGTATCCCGGGGTCACGTGGCAGTATTGACGTGACACTTGTATGGGGATTAGCGTGGCGGCTGCGAAGCAACTGCCGAGGAGAAGCATGATTGTGTCGCGTGGAATTGCGTTCTTACTGCTGATCGTTTTAATGTTTGTTGCCTCTTCCTCCGACTCCCAGAGTGATGCCGGGCAAACCATGCGGCCCGTCATTCGCGGACGCCATGCCGCTGTGGCTTCCATGAAAGCCGAAGCGACCGAGGCGGCGCGCCGCATTCTTGATGCCGGGGGCAATGCCTTCGACGCAGCCGTCGGCGGACAGGCAGCATTAGCCGTCACCGATTTTTCCCTCAATGGTCTCGGCAGCGACGCCGTTTTGCTCGTCTACAACGCTCGCGAAAAGAAGGTCTACTCCATCAACGCCGAACCGCGCGCGCCTAAACTCGCGACCATCGAGTGGTATGAGAAAAACAACGGAGGCAAGATCCCCGAGAGCGATGGCCTGCTTTCCGGAGGTCTGCCATGCGTTGTCGATGCGTGGTACACCTTACTCGACCGCTGGGGCACGATGAGCTTCGAGCAAGTCCTGCAGCCCGCCATCGATCTGGCCGAGAATGGATTTCCGCTTAGTGAATTGGGCTCCTCATACATCGCAGGCTCGAAAAAAATTCTGAAGTACCCGACCACGGTAAAAATCTATCTTCCTAACGGTCATCCGCCCAAAGCCGGACAGATTCTCAAGAATCCCGATCTCGCCCGCACCCTGAGGAAACTCGTCGAAGCCGAAAAAGCCAATCAGTCCAAAGGCCGCCATGAAGCGCTCAAAGCGGCGCGCGACCGATTCTACAAAGGTGACATTGCCCGCGATTTCGCCGCCTTCTCCGAAGCCAATGGTGGCCTCTTCCGTTACGAGGATTTCGCCGAATACTCTGCCGAGGTTGAAAGCCCGGTTTCAACCAGCTATCGCGGATATCAGATCTACAAGAATCCCTCCGCCACCCAAGGTCCTACGGAACTCTTCGCGCTCAGCATTCTCGAGGGTTATGACTTGAAGGCCATGGGCCACAATAGCCCAGACTTCCTCCACACCAGCGTGGAAGCCATCAAACTCGCCATGGCCGACCGCGAAAAGTACCTTGGCGACATGGATTTCATCAAAATCCCCTATTCCGGCCTGCTCTCGAAGGACTATGCCAACGAGCGCCGAAAGCTGATCGATCCAGAGAAAGCTTCTCTCGAACTTCGCCCCGGGACGCCAGAAAAATTCAGCAGTTCGGCCGCGCTCGATCGTCCTGTCCACGAAGTCTTCGACGGTGACGCCTCGCATGATGGCGACACCAGTTACATAGCCCTCGTGGATAAAGATCACAACATGGTGAGCTTCGAGCCAAGCCTGCACAGCCTGTTCGGCACCGGCGTGGTCATGGGCGACACGGGCATCATCTTTAACTGCCGGGGCGATTATTACTCTCTGGTCCGCGGGGAAGCCAACGCCCTCGCGCCCGGCAAACGCCCGCGCAGTACGCTGCAAAGCACGCTGATCATGAAAGACGGCCAGCCCTACGCGATCCTAGGCAGTCCCGGTGGAGACGATCAAGTAATGCGCACCATGCAAACCTTGATCAATATGGTCGATTTCGGGATGAACATCCAGCAGGCCATCGAAGCCGCGCGTTGGTCCTCGCGCGCCTTTCCGGCCTCGCCCTTTCCGCACACGATGTATCCCGCAGACATTGCGGTCGAATCGCGCATCCCAGAAGCCACCCGCGAAGCGTTAATTGCCAAGGGCCATAAGCTGCGCGTAGATCCCCCGTGGTCGCTCGGTTCGAACGCCGGGATCATCCTTGATGTGAATACGGGTGTCCTGAGCGCGGGCGCCGACCCGCGTGTCGATGCCTACGCCTGGGCCTGGTGAACGGAAATAGAAACCTGTTCAGGTGTACGGCTACCGGTCGAAGACTCTCTTGTAGCCGAGTGCTTTCGCAGCATCGAACTCTGGCGACACGCGTCTTGGGCATACGAAGTTCAAAACCTTATGGGCGCGGAAGAGTGAAGACTTAATTTTCTAAATGCCCGATTAACCAGTCAGGAGTGACCGGCCGTGACCCAAGTAACCTTGTCCGGGGCACCGAGGGTACCTAGGATAAGGGCCAGGTATGACTCTATCTGCGCTACTGGTGTGTCTGGATGGGAAGGCGGCTGAGGTTCTGCAGCGCGTATTGAAAGAGCTCAGCATCCGGGTGGAAGCCTGTCCGGATTTCGCGCGCGCGGGCATCCGGGCAGCGCAACAACGATTTGACGTGATCATCGTGGACGGATCGAATGGCGAAGTAACCTCGCTGCTGCGCGAAACCCGAGTGTCACGGAAGAACGACGCAACCCTGGCAGTGGTGGTGGTGCCCTCGCAGGAAAGCATTCGCGAACTGTTTTCGCTGGGAGTCAATTTCGTTCTCTACAAACCCGTGGCGTACGATCGCGCGCTCAGCAGTCTGCGAGCGGCACGATCGGTCATGCGTAAGGAAAAACGCAAAGACCAGCGGGCTCCGGTGCATGCTCACGCGACGATCGACTACGCCAACATCCAGCAGGAAAAGGCGACCTTGGTCGACCTCGGGCACAACGGAATGGCGGTACTGTTTGGAAAGAAATTGCCGCCGACGAGCAAGGTTTATTTTCAATTCAAGCTACCCGGGCAGACGGCGAGCGTTCGGCTCTCAGGGCTGGTCGTTTGGCAAGATTGGAATGGACTGGGCGGAGTGCAGTTCGTGGATGTGCCGAAGACTTCGCGCCGGCTGCTGGAGGAGTACCTGAAAGCGAACGTGAGCAAGGACGCCAGAGAAGAGCTTCCCGAAATTACGGTGGAGATGGAAGAGCCGGTCCCAACGCTCACCGCGCCTCAGAAGAGTTCGGAAACCAAGAAAGAGCATGCTCCCGTGCCCTCAGTCTGGAATCATCAGCAGCACGTGCAGGAACCGGTGGCTGCGGTGCAGGTGGAAGATGCCAACAACCGGCGCACGCAAACGCGCTACAGTTGCCGGCTAGGAGCAGAGGTGTATCGCACCGGCACTGGAGTTCCGAATCATTGCTGCCTGACTGATCTTAGTTCCGGTGGGTGTTATCTGGAGATGCCGCTGCCGTTTCCGCAAGGGGCGTCGATTGAGATTCTGGTGCGCACGTACGAGATGAAATTGCGGTTGCGGGGTACGGTGCTGGCTTCGCATCCCGGCTACGGGATGGGCATTGCGTTCGAGCTGAAAACGAAGGAAGAACAGGCGAACGTGCAGAAGTTGACGGAGTTTGTGGCGTCGACGACAGATCCTTCCTAGGTTCTGATTGCATCCCTTTACAACTTATTGGACCTTTGCTCTCGATCAGCGATTGCCGGCGCAGCTGCACATGCTTTAACCGCCGAGATCGCTGAGAAAGAACGCAGAGGACGCTGAGAGTTCCATGAAGCGCTACCGGGATTCTGCCGCGACTGCTTTCTTGAAGTACCCGAGGGAAAGGCGGAGACCGGACTCGAGGTCGATTTTGGGCTCCCAGCCCAGCAACTGGCGCGCTTTGGAAATATCGGGGCGGCGCTGTTTAGGATCGTCTTGCGGCAGCGGCTCGTGACGGATTTTACTTTTCGATCCGGTCACCTTGAGAACCATCTGGGCGCATTCCAGGATCGTGAACTCGTTAGGATTGCCGATGTTCACAGGCAGGTGCTCGTCCGATTTCGAGAGGCGCATGAAGCCGTCGATTTCATCACTCACATAGCAAAAGCTGCGAGTCTGGCTGCCGTCGCCATACACGGTGAGATCTTCGTTCCGCAGGGCTTGCTTCATGAAATTGGGTACGACGCGGCCGTCGTTGAGCTGCATGCGGGGGCCGTAGGTGTTGAAGATGCGGACGATGCGCGTGTCCACCTGGTGATAGCGGCGGTAGGCCATGGTGACAGCTTCGGTGAAGCGCTTGGCCTCGTCATAGACGGAGCGCGGACCAATGGGATTGACGTGTCCCCAATACGTTTCTTTTTGCGGATGCTCGAGCGGGTCGCCGTAGCACTCGGAAGTGGAAGAGACGAAATATTTCGCGTTGTACTTGCGGGCGACCTCAAGGGCCTGAAAGGTGCCGAGCGATCCGACCTTGAGCGTGGCAATGCCGTGCGTGTGGTAGTCGATGGGACTGGCAGGGCTGGCGAAATGGAAAACGTAATCCACTTTGCCTGGGTCAAAGGGCTCGCAGATATCCTTCTGGATGAATTCGAAGCCCGGCTCGGATTGCAGGTGGGAAAGATTGGCGCGGCGTCCGGTAAGCAGGTTGTCGACAACCACGACGGACCAGCCTTCGGCGAGCAGGGCATCGCAGAGATGCGATCCCAGAAAACCGGCGCCGCCAGTAACGAGAGCGCGACGCGTACTCATGCCTTCTTGCCATTCTTGAGCACGCCAGTGGGGACGCCATCAGGAAGGCAGGCTGCGCGCCCGACACTGTAATAGGTGAATCCCCGCGCAGCCATTCTTTCGGGATCGTAGAGATTACGGCCGTCGATGACGATGGGATATTTCAGCTCTTGCCGCAGACGGTCGAGATCAAGGTTTGCGAACTCTTCCCACTCGGTGAGGATCAACAGTGCGTCGGCGGTTTGCGCAGCTTCGTATGGCGAATTGGCGAAGCTGATCGTTGAATTCAGAATCTCGCGGGCGCGGTCCATGGCGGCGGGATCGTAGGCGGTGATCTTGCAGCCCTCCTGCAACAGTTCCTTCACCAGCAACATGGCAGGCGATTCGCGAATGTCGTCGGTGCCCCCTTTGAAAGCCAGGCCGAGGATGGCGAGGCGCTTGCCGCGAAGAGTCCAGAGCGCGTCGTGAATTTTGCGCAGGAAGCGGCGGCGCTGCTCTTCGTTGATGCGCATCACTTCATCGAGCAGGCGGAACTCGTATCCATGCTCGTGAGCGACGGCGCGGAAGGCCATCACATCTTTGGGGAAACAGGATCCGCCGTAGCCGATGCCGGGATTGAGAAAACGGCGACCGATGCGCGAATCGGCTCCCACGCCGTGGACAACCTGGTTGACGTCGGCGCCGACGGATTCGCAGACCGAGGCCACGGCGTTGATGAAAGAAATTTTCATCGCAAGAAACGCATTGGAGGCGTGCTTGATCAGTTCCGCGCTCTTCGTGCTGGTGACGATGAGGGCCGGAGGGATCGAGGCGCGGTCGGGTTGGGGTATGGCGTCGGTGCGCTTGTAGTAGCTGCCGTCAGTGAGCGGAGCGTAAATTTCGCGCAAAACCGCGGCGGACCGCTGGCTATCGCAGCCAATGACAATTCGGTCGGGAAAGAGAAAATCGGTGACGGCGGTGCCTTCGCGCAGGAATTCGGGATTGGAGGCGACATCGAAAGAATCGGGATTGCTGCCATTGCGCAGGATGATCTTGCGCACCCACTCGCTGGTGTACACCGGCACGGTGCTCTTCTCGATGATGACTTTGTAGCCATCGATGCCACCTGAGATCTCGCGGGCGACGGATTCGACGTAGGAGAGATCGGCCTCACCTTTGTCTGTCGGCGGCGTGCCGACAGCGACGAAGATGGCGGAACTGAGGCGGACGGCTTCCGCCAGGTCGCTGGAAAAGGTGAGGCGGTGGCCGCGGTGGCGGCTGAGAAGTTCGGGCAGAAATTTCTCGTGAATGGGGACTTCGCCGTTGCGCAAGGCGGCGAGCTTTTGCTGATCGTTATCGACCAGGACGACTTGGTGTCCGAGGTCGGCGAAACAAGCGCCCGCGACCAGACCTACATAACCTGAGCCTACAACTGCGATGTGCATGTTAATGCCTTGTGAGTGCGAACACCGATTTTACAGAAGTTCGAGGTTGGGTCGGAGTTTGTGCGGCAAAAACTTTGAAGTGTGGGCAGAAACGGGAATGCTGCTGATCCTCGCCGCTGCCCACGTCGGAATGCCATTAGGCTGGCGGCCCAAAATGCCTCAAGCAATGGTTGAAACCGCATGAAAGTGGCCGCATAATGGGCGTACCCGGCGGTTCGAATACCCGGTGACGCCATGACCCAGCCCTTCAGGTTGCCGGACCTACCGAACGAAGAGCCTTCCCGCGAGGAGCATCCTTCTGGCGAAGCCGGCTTCCGATTTGCCGGCGACGACAACGACGAGATCAGCCAGGTCGCACGTACGCTGGCCGAGCATGGCGGCGGAGCGGTGGCATTCGATCTCGCGCTCGACCTTGTTTTGAACGAAATTGTGGAGCAGGCCCGAAGCGCCACGGGAGCGACGGGCGCGGCCATTGCGCTGACGCGCGAGGGAGAAATGGTTTGTCGCGCCACTACCGGGACGAACGCTCCGGACCTGGGCGTGAGGGTAGAAACGGATTCAGGTTTGTCGGGCGAGTGTTTGAAATCTGGCGAGATTCAGCACTGCAGCGATACAGAGAGCGATCCGCGCGTGAACGCCGAAGCATGCCGGCAGTTGGGTGTGCGGTCGATGCTAATTGCGCCCATCCGCGACAGCAAAGAATGTGTTGGGATTCTGGAAGTGTTATCCACCGCGCCCCATGCATTTGGCGAAAAAGATTTCTTTACCTTGCGTGGGCTGGCGCGACGCGTGCTCCAGGATAAGCACGAAGCCGAGGAAGGCGTGTTGAATCCTCCGGAATTGCACGAGACTGCAGGCACCAAGATTCGGAATGAGCAGGCGGAGCAAGCTGCAGCGTTCGAGCGACCGCCTGACTCCGTTCTCGGAACAACGGATCCAACCAGCGCCAAGACCGGTTCTCCGGCACAACCAGCGGCCGTAAAACGAACCGACGCTCTGAGTTCAGTGCTGGTCGTCCTGCTAATCTCGGTGGCAGTGTTGCTGGGCGTCATGATTGGTTGGCGGCGAGCCGTGCTTCGGCGGGATGCCATTTCAGCGCCCGCGGCGTCAAGTGATGCTGCGACGATGAATCCACCGCCGGGTGCGAATGTACCAGCTGGCCCGACCTCAAACGGAGCAGGGGCAGCCGAGACTGCTGCGCTGGAAAAGCCGAAAACAGCGCACGCAGAAAATTCTGTTCCGACCGGTGGATTGCTCGTCACCCAGAACGGCAAAGTGATCTACCGGGTCGAGCCTGTGAATTCTTTACGGGGCGGCGCGACAAGGACGCCCCAACAATCGTCTGCAAATCGGATCATCCACCAGGTCGCGCCCGAGTACCCACCCAAGGCCAAAGCGCAGGGAATTCAGGGGCCGGTTGTGCTTGATGTTCAGGTTGGAGGCGATGGACGGGTTTCGGGTGTGCAGGTAATTTCAGGAGATCCCGTGCTAGCCGATGCTGCCGTAAGTGCAGTCAAACAATGGATTTACACGCCATTTTCGGTGGATGGCAAGCCGGTGGAACGGCAAAGCCGCATCACCCTGCGATTCACCCTCCCGCGAAGCTAGTCGCGCACCTTCCAGCCCGGATGAACAAATCATCGCTAAGCCTGCGAAAACAGACGAATTGACGCACGAAAAGCAAGAGTAAAATGCCGAGACCCATGGGGTCTTTCTTCTCTAGCGGAGAAATTGGAATGTAGTGCGCGATGAAGTCTTTTGTCACCAACACTTTCTTCCCATTGCAGGAAGTTGCAGGAGTCGATAAATTTACCCCACTTGATTACGCCGCGATTTTGAAGCGGCGAATTCACTGGTAGTTAATCCCCCCTTTTAATAACTGTAAGACGAAACACAAGCGAAGTGTTCTCGCTTGTCTGGTGGCAAATTCCAGGCGGAAGCCGCATGGGCGGACTGTTGTCAACGTTCGCAAATGTGACTGAGAGGGCGGAGCTATGAACGGGGTCGCGCGAGTCGAGTTGGGAAACCTGCCCATTCACTGCAGTCTGGTGATGGACCAGACTCGCTGGTACGCCGTTCGCACCCGTTCCCGCCACGAGAAGCTGGTAACCCGGCAGTTGGAAAATCAGGGTGTCCAGGCTTTCCTACCGTTAGTCACCAAAATCAATCAATGGAGTGATCGCCGAAAGCAAGTCGAAGAGCCGCTTTTTTCCGGCTACGCTTTCGTGCGCCTGAATCATTCCTCCGCAACCGAGCGGGTGCGTGTACTACAGACACAGGGCGTGGTGAATTTTGTAGGCGTGCAGGGCACCGGCATCGCGATTCCGGATCAGGAAATCGAGAATATCAACACTCTTCTAGCCAGCAAAGCGCAGTACCAGGAGCGGCCGTATTTGCATGTCGGCCAGCGGGTGCGGGTCTGTGGAGGAGCGCTGGACGGGCTGGAAGGAATTTTAACGGCCGAGAACAGCGACCAAAGCGTGGTGATCTCGGTGGGACTGATCCAGAGATCGTTAAGCGTACGAGTGGCTGGATATAACGTGGAACCGCTGTAACGTTCTTCTCCCTTGTCTGACAGAAACGAGTCCAAAGATTCTTGCGAGGTGCATGGTATGAGCGAAGTGCAGATGAAAGCAATGAAGAGTGACCCCCAGCCGATGAAGGCAAAACTGTCGCGCAACAACGACGGAGGCGCGATGGAAAAGCCGCCATCCCTGCGGAGTCTACGGGTGGAGGCTGAGATCTACGCGATCAGCCGGACCTTGGAATATACGGGATGGAACCGCCGTCGCGCGGCGCAGTTGCTGTCCATCAGCTACCGGGGAATTTTGTACAAGATCCGGCAGCACAATTTGACGCCGCGTCCGCGTCCGGTGGAAGAGCCGGCGGGGCAGATGCTGAAGGCCGAGTCTCAGGGCTGAGCGGCAGCTGTAAGCAGCAGTTGAACTGCGGGTGGCCTCTGCCTATGAGATTTCTCGCCAATCAAACCAGAGGAACGACAATCTGGAGGGTTTTTGCGATGAGAATGAGTTTTGTGTCAGCAATGAGATGGCCGATGGTGCTACTTGCCGGGTGCGCCCTGTGCGCCGGGCAGCAAGCGCTGAGTTCAGGTCCGGCGGCGGCAATCCCGGCGGTGGCAACACCGGTGAGTGCGAGCCCGGCAGATGCCGCAAAGTCAGGCGCCGCGAGCACGCAGTTCAAAGACCGCAGCCCGCGCTATCGGATCGAAGCAGGCGACTCGTTTGACGTCACTTTCGAGCTGAGTCCCGAGTTCAATCAGACCGGGGTCGCCGTACAGCCCGATGGATTCGTGACGCTGCGAAGCGTGGGTGATCTGAAAGTGGCGGGCGAGACGGTTCCAGAGTTGACGGAGACGCTGCGCACGGCATATTCGAAGATCCTGAACGATCCTGTGATCTCGGTGGTGTTGAAAGAGTTTGAGAAGCCTTATTTCGTGGCCGACGGACAAGTGGCGAAGCCGGGCAAGTACGAGATGCACGGAAACACCACCCTGACCCAGGCGATCGCCATTGCGGGCGGGTTCCAATCGGCCGCAAAGCACTCGCAAGTGCTGTTATTCCGCCGGATCGATGATCAGTGGACCGAGGCCAAGCTGATCGACGTGAAAAAAATGCAGAAGAGCGGAAACCTCAAGGAGGATCCGTTCTTGCACCCGGGCGACATGCTCTTCGTGCCCAAGAACACGATGTCCAAAATTGACCGCTATATTCCGAATTTGAGCATGGGCACTTATCTTCCCTTGACGATCCCATAGGTTGGGGACGGCCGAATCGAGGCAAAGGGACTACAAGGGAAAACGGAGAAAATATGAACGACACACTACACGGCTACGGACACCGCCCCTACTCATTTACCGCGCGCGACGTGGCTGCCATTGGATTTCGCCACAAGAGATTACTGGTTTTGTGCTTCGTTGGAGTGGTGCTGGGAGTCGCACTCTCGGCGATTTTCCTACCGGCCAAATACCGCGCGGAAACGAAACTCCTGGTGAAACGTGAGCGCGTCGATCCCGTGATCACGCCCGATCAGGCCGCGCCCATGACCTTTCACGACACTGTCAGCGAAGAAGAAATCAACTCGGAAGTCGAGTTGATCACCAGCCAGGATGTGCTGCAGAAGGTGGTCACCACCTGCGGACTCGACAAGAAGAAGACCCTCTCGTCGCTTCTGCACCCGTGGCAGACGCAGCAGAACCGCACCGACAAAGCCGTAATCGATCTCCGGTCGGACCTCCAGTTGGAAGTGCTGAAAAAGACCAACGTCATCAGCATTGCGTACGAGTCGAAAGATCCGAAGCTGGCGCAGAAGGTGTTGGCCACATTGAACGACGCGTACCTGCAGAAGCATTTGGACGTGCATCATCCGTCAGGGCAGTTCGCGTTCTTCGACGAGCAGGCGGAGAAGTACAAGCAGCAGATGTTGTCGGCGGAAGGCGAACTCAAACAATTCGCAGTCGATCAAGGGGGCGTTGCGCCGACCACCCAGCGCGACATGACGCTGCAAAAGCTGGCGGACTTCAACGGATCGTTGGAAACGACTCGGGCGTCGATTGCGGAGACCGAAAAGCGCATCGCCGACCTGGAAAGCCAGTCGCAGCAGACCCCTGCGCGCTTAACCACGCAGATGAAGCAGGGGGACAACGCCCAGGTTCTCGAGAACCTGAAATCGACGTTGCTGACGCTGGAGATGAAGCGCACGGAACTGCTGACCAAGTATCAGCCAACGTATCCGCTGGTAGTCGAGGTGGATAAGCAGATCAGCGATACGCGCTCAGCACTGCAGAGGGAAGAGACCTCGCCGGTCAAAGAAGAGACCACGGATCAGAATCCGACTTATGCCTGGGTGAGTTCTGAACTGTCGAAGGCCAAAGCGGACCTGAGCGGATTCCAGGCGCGTGAAGCTGCGCTGGTGGCCATCGTAAACGTCTACATGGGGCAGGCCAAGAAACTGGAAGAGCAGGGCCTGTTGCAAGGCGACCTGACCCGCACCGAAAAAGAGAGCGAAGGAAACTACCTGCTCTACACGAAGAAGAAAGAAGAGGCGCGGATTGAAGATGCGCTCGACCGCACCCGGCTGTTGAATGTGTCGGTGGTGCAGAATCCCGCGCTGCCCAGTTTGCCCACGAGGTCTCCCGTCGTATTTTCGCTGGTTGCTCTGTTGCTGGCTTCGGCGATCAGCATCGGCGTGGTCTTTGCCATTGATTACACCGATCAGTCGTTCCGCACGCCCACTGAGGTGCTCAACGAACTCAGGATCCCGGTGCTGGCAGCGGTTCCGATTCACCGCAACGGGTTGTACAGCAGCAACGGAAATGGAAACGGGAATCATGTGAATGGAAACGGCAACGGTCATCAGGCCGGTGTGACGATTGAAAGCGCGAGCAGCAACCCGATCATCGAGGAGCGAGGCTAAGCAAGATGTTCCTAGACTATTTCGGTCTTCGAGAGCAGCCGTTCGGAGTGACGCCGGACCCGCGTTATCTATACCTGGGACCGGCTCACCGGGAGGCATTGGCTTCTCTCTATTACGGGATCGAGGCGAATCGCGGGTTCCTGTCGCTGATTGCGCGGCCGGGAATGGGCAAGACGACCCTGCTATTTCACCTGCTCGCGAAGTTCGATCGCACCGCGCGAACCGCATTCCTGTTCCAGACCCAGTGCAGCTCGCGCGAGTTCATGCGGTTCCTGCTGGCGGAAGTCGGCATCGAGACCGAATCGCAGGACTTCGTCCGGATGCACGAGGAGTTCAATCGATGCCTCGTGCAGGAAGCGCGTGCAGGCAAGCGCTTCATCGTAGTCATTGACGAGGCGCAGAACCTGGATCCAACGGTGCTGGAGACGGTGCGGTTGCTGTCGGATTTCGAGACGCCGCAGGCGAAGTTGCTGCAGATTGTGCTGGTAGGACAGCCTGGGCTGGCCGACAAACTGGCGAGTCATTCCCTGGTGCAGTTGCGGCAGCGCATCACTTCGGTAAGCGGATTAAATCCGCTCCCTCCGGAAGAAGTAGGGCGCTTCATGGATCATCGTCTGCACGTCGCCGGCTATCGCGGTACCACGCGTTTGTTCACGGCGGAAGCGCAGGAATTGATCGCCCAGGTGAGCGAGGGAATTCCGCGACAGATCAACAATTATTGCTTCCACTCGCTTTCGCTGGCTTGCGCCATGAAAAAGAAAGTAGTGGATGTCGGGATGGTGCGGGAAGTAACGCACGATCTCGATATCACCCGGTTTGTTTCCGATGTGGGCACGAACGGGAACCGGCATCAGGGGGCGAACGGCGGAAGCGACCCTTACCAGGCGGTGCAGGAACTAGGGGGGGCGGCGCGGGATTATGCGCGGTCCACGATCTCGACCGAGGGAGCAGCGCAGGACTATCTGAGCCCCGCGGAAGCGATCGAGCATATGCGGGACGTAGCACGATTGTTGCATAACTGGCGGAGTGGCAGGAATTCCGCGTAGGGAACGAGCAGTCGTCCGGAGAGATTCAGAACGAGCCAGAGGTAGAGAGACCCTTATGAGCAGAAATTTCGAATTGATGCAGAACCTGGGCAGAGAACGGGAAATGTTTGAAGCCGCAACCGGGGCCGCGCAAGCGACCGCCGCAACCGTGGCACCGGAACCAGCGATGAAAGCCGCCCCGGCGCCAATGGAATTGCAGCCGCTGCAATTGAAGATGGACGCTTCGCAGAGGGATGAGATTTCCAAGCTGGTGCAGCGCGTGTTCTTGCAGCCGGGAGCGGGCCGGGGACACCTGGTGGTGGTCTCGGGAATGGAATCCGGCAATGGTTGCAGCTGGATTTGCGCCCGCATGGCCGAAATTCTGGCCTCGCAGGTTTCGGGCTCGGTGTGCGTGGTGGACGCGAACCTGCGCACGCCCGGGCTTCACCGCGAATTCGGAGTGCCCAACCACTACGGATTGACCGACGCGCTGCAGGTATCGGACCCGATCCGCCGCTTTGTCACATCGCTGTCGCGCCCGAACCTGTGGCTGCTGAGTTGCGGCGCGGAGATTGAAGGCATGCAGACGATGCTCGGCTCAGAGCGGATGCGAGCCCTGCTGCCGGAATTACAGCGCGAATTCGACTATGTGCTGATCGACGCGCCCCCGATGGACACGGGCGAGGACAGTGTCGTGCTGGGCCGGCACGCGGAAGGAATCGTGCTGGTGCTACGGGCCAATTCCACCCGGCGGGAAAGCGCGCGCAAGGCGGTGCGCGATCTGGAGAACGGCAACGTCAGGGTGCTGGGCGCGGTGTTGAACCATCGAACCTTCCCGGTTCCTGAATCCATCTATCGCAAACTCTAATCGCAGGACACACGAGCACGGGACTGAAGACACAATGTTTGAGACTTTGCGAGCGGATATTGAGCGGGCGATGCAGCAGGCGCGTCCCGATGACTGGACGCCGACTTGGAAACACAAGATTGAAGTATGCCTGCGTCATGCGACCTGGCCGGTAATCGCCTATCGCTACGGGCACTGGACACTCGGCGTTCGGATTCCGGTGATCGGCCAACTGCTGCGCTTGAGCGGGCTGATCTTCCGCAAGGTTACCGAGCTGTTCACCAGTGTTCACATTGATGTGCACGCCAAGATCGGGCCGGGATTCGTGATTCACTCGGTGTATGCGATCAACCTTGGGAAGACGAACATCGGCGAGAACTTCACGATCGCCACGGGGTGCCTGATTTCGCATGCGTGCCGCGGTATCGGCGACAACGTTTATTTCGGGCCGGGAGCCAAGCTAGTGGGCGACGCTAAGATTGGCAACAACGTGGTGATCGCGGCCAACAGCCTGGTGCTCACCGACGTTCGCGACAACCTGATGGTCATGGGCGTTCCGGCACGCATCAAGCTGCCGGGCGGGCGCCCGCAGAAATTTGTAAAGAAAACGGCTCCGGTCGCGGTTCCGGCGCAAGCACCGCAAGCGAAGCCGGAGATTCCGGCGGCCGCAGCTGCGAAATCCCCCGCTTCAGTTTCTGCCTGACAAAGCTCAAGGGTACTTGGGCCAGATTGAACTAGGAGAGAAAGAACCTTGGACTTTGCATGGAGTGAGGAGCAGGCGGCGTTTCGCAAAGAGGTGCTGCGTTTCGCGCGCGAAGAGCTGAAAGGCGACGTCATTGAGCGCGACCGCAAGGAAGAGTTTCCCAAGGATTTGTGGGAAAAATGCGCGACGTTCGGCATCCAGGGCTTGCCCATTCCCGCCGAATATGGCGGCGGCGGCGCGGACACGCTGACAACGGTCTGCGCGCTCGAGGCGCTCGGCTACGGTTGCAACGATAACGGGCTCCTGTTCTCTATTAATGCGCATATGTGGAGTTCGGAGATTCCAATCTGGAATTTCGGGACCGAGGCGCAGAAGAAAAAATATCTTCCGGGGCTGGTGAGCGGCGGCATCGGCCTGCACGCGATGACCGAGCCGGGATCGGGATCGGACGCCTACAGCCTGAAGACGCGCGCCGAGCGCAAGGGCAACTGCTACGTACTGAACGGATCGAAGACGTTCAGCAGCAACGCGCCGGATGCCGACGTCACAATCGTATTTGCGAACCTGGATCCCAGCCGCGGGCCAAATGGGGTAACCGCATTCCTGGTGGACAAGGGGACGCCAGGATTCAGCGTAGGACGCAAGCTGCACAAGATGGGATTGCGCACGTCGCCGATGGCGGAGATCTCGCTGCAGGATTGCGAGATTCCAGTCGAGAATTTGCTGGGCAAGGAATTCGGCGGGCAGGCGGTGTTCACCTCGTCGATGGAGTGGGAGCGGATTTGCATCCTGGCCAGCCATCTCGGCGCCATGCAGCGAATCATGGAGACCTGCATCAAGTACGCCAAGGAGCGCAAGCAATTTGGCGAGCCCATCGGAAAGTTTCCGGCGGTCAACAGCAAGATCGCCGACATGGATGTGCGGCTGGAGACCGGGCGCCTGGCGCTGTACAAGGCGGCATGGTTGAAGAGCCAGGGACGCCATCCGCTGCGCGAAGCTTCGATTGCCAAGTTGTATGTAAGTGAGGCGTGCATCAAGAGCTGCCTGGAAGCGATTCAACTGCACGGCGGTTATGGATACATGACCGAGTACGAACTGGAACGCGAGTTGCGAGATGCGATCGCGGGCACAATTTATTCCGGGACATCGGAAGTGCACCGAGTGATCATCTCGAGCTATTACGGACTGTAAAAAGTTTATCCCCCACACAAATCCACCTGGGCTGGGTTCTGACCAATGGCATACGTACTGCAACAGTTGCTGACGAAGAGCGCGAAGAATTCTCCGGATAAACCGGCGGTGTGGGCGCGCGGCAAGAGCATTACCTACCGGGAGTTGGACGAGCGGTCGAATCAGTTGGCGCAGCTGCTGCGGCAGCGGGGAGTGCAGAAGGGCGATCGCGTCGGGCTGTTCTTTCCGAAGTGTGTGGAATCGATCGTGTCGATGCTGGGCGTGCTGAAGGCGGGCGGAGTTTATGTGCCGCTCGATCCGCAAGCTCCGTCGGACCGGATCGGATACATCATCGGGAACTGCGGCATTCGGATTCTGATTACGAACAGCGAGCGGCGGTCCGCTCTGGCTGCGGAGACGGTGGACACGCTGGAGTGCTGCATTCTCATTGACGGCGAAGGGAACGGCGGTAACCTGATCTCGTGGTCGCAGCTTGCGGAATATCCAGCGTCGCATGCCCCGGCGGTTACGCTGGTCGAGACCGACCTGGCCTACATTCTTTATACATCGGGTTCGACAGGGCGGCCGAAGGGCGTGATGCTAACGCACCAGAACGCTTTGACCTTCGTGGAATGGTGCGCAGAGGAATTTCAGGTGCGCAGCGAGGACCGGCTCTCCAATCATGCGCCGCTGCACTTCGACCTGTCGGTCTTTGATGTTTACAACACGCTGGAAGCAGGCGCGACCGTTTATCTGATTACCGAAGATCTGGCGCTGTTTCCGACGAGCCTGGCGAACTTCATCGAGAACCAGCAGATCACCATCTGGTACTCGGTGCCATCGGCGCTGATGCTGCTGCTGCTGCACGGGCGGCTCACTTCGGAAAAGCTGAAGAGCTTGCGCGTGATCCTGTTTGCGGGAGAAGTTTTCCCCATGAAGTATCTGCGGCAACTGGCGGAAGTCTCTACGACCAGCGAGTTGTACAACCTATACGGCCCCACCGAGACCAATGTCTGCACCTATTACAAAGTGGAACGCGAGCAGCTGGCGGCGCTGGAGAAGCTGCCGATCGGAATTGCGTGTGCAAATACAGAATGCTTCTCGGTGACTCCTGAAGGACGGCTGGCGGGAAATGGCGAGGCGGGCGAGTTGTACGTTCGCGGACCGTCAGTGACCTACGGGTACTGGGCCGATCCGGAGAAAACAAAGAAGATGTGCGTGCCCAACCATTTCCAGGAGAATTTCGAAGAGAAGATGTACCGCACGGGCGACATCGTGACTGTCGGTGAGGATGGCAATTACTACTTCCAAGGTCGGCGCGACAGCATGATCAAGAGCCGCGGATACCGCATTGAACTGGGTGAGATCGAGAGCGCCCTGCTCAGCCATCCCGGGGTGCGCGAAGCCGCGGTATTGGCGGTACCCGACGAGGTGATTGGCAACCGGATCCGGGCAGTGGTCGCGCCGCACATTCCCGGCTCGCTCGGAGTTCTGGAATTGCAGCAGTACTGCGCGTCGCGGGTTCCCAAGTACATGATTCCGGAGTTGGTGGATCTTTACGACGAGTTGCCCAAGACTTCTACGGGCAAGATTGACCGGGTGAAGCTGGCGTCGGAACCGGCCGGCGCGGTCCGAGTTTAAGCAGGAAGAGTGGTCGCTGTACGCAATGCCAAATTCACATCTGTAATGGGGAGAGAGAACAATGATTGAAGCGGCAGAAGTGAAAGACCGGATTCGCGAGTATGTGCTCGAAGAATTCGCCAAGACTAAGGGCGTTAACCAGATCACGGATCAGGAAATTCTGACCAAGAACGGCATCATCGATTCCATGGGCATTTTCCGTCTGGTCGCTTTTCTGGAAGAGACTTTCAATGTGCGCATCGGCGACGAAGAAATTACGCACGACAATCTGGAAAGCGTCGACGCCATCGAGCGCCTTGTGCTCGCCAAGTCCAAGAAGTAAGCGCGCATAATCAGCGCGACAGACCCTACCGTGAAGCGGGCAGCGGCGAAGGTTGCCCGCATTCACACAGCAATCCTTCCCCCGGTCCGCGAAGTCGTTGCAACCATCTCCTCGGGATCTCTTATGAGCATAGGCCGCAGGCTTCTATCAAGTGGTATCAAGTTATTTGATTTGCTGCTGATGATGGTCTCGTTCGCCTTGGCGACCCTGCCGCAATATCACCGGGTGGGCAGATTTAGCCTGGCGGAATTTTTCGAGATGCGCGTGAAGCTCGGCAATCTATTGCTGTTCGTCAGCTTCCTTTTGATCTGGAACATTTTGTTCAACGTCTTCGGGCTGTACGGCTCGAAACGCATGACCAGCCGCTGGGAAGAAATGTGGGATCTGGTGCGGGCAACCTCGGTGGGCGCATTCGTGATCGCTGTGTTTGGGCTGATGTTTCGGATTTGGCTGGTGAACCGGGTTTTCCTGGTGCTGTTCTGGGTGCTGACCACTTCGTTGGTCATTCTGAGCCGCACGATCATTCGTGCGGTTCTGGCCTACGAACGGCGGCATGGGCGCAACATGCGAAATATGCTGGTGATCGGAACGAACCCGCGCGCGCTGCGATTGGTAGAGCGAATCCAGCACAAGCCAGAATTGGGCTACCGGGTGCTGGGGTTCGCAGACGAGGAGTGGAACGGGCTGGAGGAATTCAAGAAAAGGGGACTGCCCCTGGTTTCCGATCTCGATGCGTTGCCGGCCTATGTGCGCCGCAACGTGGTGGATGAAGTCGTGCTGGCGCTGCCAATTCGCTCCTTCCACACGTTCGCTTCGAAGATCGCGGCGGCATGCGAACAGCAGGGAATCATCGTACGGTTCCTGCCTAACATTTTCGACCTCAAAGAGGCGCGCCATCGAACCGAGGAGTTCGACGGCGATCCGCTGATCAGCCACGAGAGCACGATTACCGACTTCTGGGGGCTGGCGATCAAACGTGCCATCGACGTCGTCGTTTCGCTGGTCGCGATCATCCTGCTTTCCCCGGTAATGCTGCTGAGCGCGCTGGCGGTGAGGCTCACTTCGCCCGGACCAATTTTCTTTGTGCAGAAGCGGCTGGGCCTGAATAAGAGAATGTTCCACATCTACAAATTCCGCACCATGGTGATGGATGCGGAGGCCCGTCTGAAAGATCTGGAGCACCTGAACGAAGCCAACGGCGCGGTGTTCAAGATTAAGAAAGATCCGCGCATCACCCTGGTGGGAAGCTTTCTGCGCAAGACAAGCATCGACGAGCTGCCGCAGTTGTTCAACGTGCTGAAGGGCGAGATGAGCCTGGTGGGGCCGCGTCCGCTGCAGGTGCGGGACTACGAATTGTTCGAAACGTTCTGCGGCGATTGGCAGCGCAAGCGGTTCAGCGTGCGTCCGGGAATTACGTGCCTGTGGCAGATCAAGGGGCGGAGTTCCACAACGTTTGAGAAATGGATGGAGCTGGATCTCCAGTACATCCGCACCTGGTCGTTGTGGCTGGATCTGGAGATTCTGGCGAAGACTGTACCGGCTGTGCTGCGAGGTTCGGGAGCAGCGTAAAAGCACACATTCGTAAATCTATGGACTCTGTAAATCTGACAACGTCAATCCCTGACAAGGCTGGCCGCTTACCAGCGCAGCAGTTGTGCTGCGTGCATGAGATGGTAGCTCGGCGGGCGGCGGAGAATCCGGCGGCGCTCGCGGTATCCGGGGTGCGCGGGGAGTTGACGTATGGCGAACTCAATCGCCGAGCCAATCAACTGGCTCATTATTTGCGGGAAATCGGCGTTCGGCGGGAGGTGGTCGTTGGATTGTACTTGGATCGGTCGCCCGCCATGGCGATTGCGGCGCTCGCGATTCTGAAGGCCGGTGGGGCGTACTTGCCTCTCGATCCGATTCATCCGGCGGAGCGGTTGGCATTCATGGTGCAGGACGCGCAGGCTGCAGTCCTGGTCAGCGGGTCGCGGCAGATGGAAGGATTTCCGAGCGGCGATTGGCAGATCGTGACCGTTGATGGCGATGCTCAGAAGATTTTCGGCCAGCCAGAAACCGAGATCGAGAGCGGTGTGGACGCGGAGGACCTTGCCTACATCATTTACACATCGGGCTCCACGGGGCAGCCGAAGGGAGTTGAACTGGTACACGGCGGGTTGTCGAACCTGGTGGGGTGGCATCAGCGCGCGTTTCAAGTTACGGCGGCTGACCGGGCAAGCGCGCAATCGACACTGGGATTCGATGCAGCTGTGTGGGAGTTGTGGGCATATCTTGCCGCGGGTGCGAGCCTGCATTTTCCGGATGATTCGGTGCGCAACGACGCCAATGCGATGCGCGACTGGATGGTGTCGCGGCAGATCACGATTTCATTTGTAGCGACGGCGATTGCGGAACGGTTGCTGCGGGTGGAGTGGCCGGCCGAGACCAGGTTGCGATGCTTGCTGACCGGCGCTGACACTTTGAAGACTTATCCGCCGGAGCGCCTGCCGTTTGTATTCGTGAACAATTACGGCCCGACCGAGTGCACCGTCGTGAGCACGTCGGGGGTGGTCCCGGTAAGGGGTTCCGCAAGTGAAGCACCTTCGATTGGGAGTCCGATTGACGGGGTCGAGATTTACATCCTCGACGAAGAAAAGCGGCCGGTGCGGGACGGCGCGGCTGGGGAAATTTACGTCGCTGGGGCCAACATGGGGCGCGGATATCGCGGCCGTCCAGACTTGACGTCGGAACGTTTCGTCGAGAATCCCTTCCACCGTGGCGCACGCATGTACCGAACGGGCGACGTGGGGCGGTGGCTGCCGAACGGCGACATCGCCTTTCTGGGCCGTGTGGATGAGCAAATAAAAGTACGCGGGTACCGGGTCGAGCCGACCGAGGTCGCAACCGTGCTGGGCCGGCATTCGGCCATCGAGAGTTGTCTGGTAACGGCAAGCGAGAATCTCCCGGGCGAAAAACAGCTGGTTGCGTATGTCGTTCCGGCAAAAGGAGCGCAGCTGAGCGCGCGGGTGCTGCGCGAATTCCTGCTGGAGAGACTGCCGGATTACATGGTGCCATCGGCCTTTGTCCGCATTGCAAGTGTTCCAGTAACGGCGCAGGGGAAGGTGAATCGCGCGGCGTTGCCGGCAGTGAATGGCAACCGGTTGTCGGATGAAGTTTACGTCGAGCCACGGACGATGGTGGAAGAAGAGCTGGTGAAGATTCTGGGGCCGTTGCTTAAACTCGATCGCGTGGGCGTGAACGACAATTTTTTCCTGCTGGGCGGCCACTCGCTGCTGGGAACGCAGGTGATCGCAAGAGTGAGCGAAACCTTCGGAGTGGATTTGACGCTGTTGAAATTATTCGATCATCCGACAGTCTCCGAAATGGCCGCAGAAATTGAGACCCTGATTCTGGCTAAAGTCGAGCAGGCGTCGGCCGCCGCTTTGGCAGGAGAACGCGACACCCGTGTCTAGCGCCAACACCATCTCGCGGCTGGAGAGCAGGGACCGGACGATGAGCCTGTATCACCTGCTCGATCCGGAGGTGCTGGCGAACCCCTATCCGCTGTTCCAGCGTTTGCGCTCGGAAGATCCCGTGCACTGGGACCCATTTCTGCATGCCTGGGTGGTGACGCGGTATGCGGATGTCATGGAAGTGCTGCTCTCATTTTCGGCCGACCGCACGCCAACGCCCGAGCAACTCGATCAGATGGGCCTGGCGGCTCTGAACCCTATTGCGCGGGTGATGGTGAAGCAGATGCTGTTCATGGATGCGCCTGCGCACACGCGCCTGCGGGGGCTCGCATCGAAGGCATTCACTCCGGCCCGTGTGGAGCAGTTGCGCGAGCACATTCGCGACGTCGTCAAGAGCTTGCTGGACGGCCTTCGGGGCAAAGAAGAGATCGACGTGATCGCGGAGATAGCCGAGCCGCTGCCGGCCATCGTTACGGCGGAGTTGATGGGCCTGCCCACACGCGACCACGTGCAGCTGAAACAGTGGTCCGCCGACTTTGCCGAAATGCTCGGCAACTTCCAGCACAATCCGGAGCGTTATCCGCGCGTGCTGAAGACTGTGGCGGAGATGACGGAATATTTCCGCGACGCGGTTCGCGATCAGCGCGAGCATCCGCGCGAGGGACTGATTCATTCGCTGGTGACCGCGGAAGTGGATGGCGACCGGCTGACCGAAGAAGAAGTGATTGCCAATTGCATTGTGACCATGGTCGGCGGGCAGGAAACCACCACGAATCTGATCGGTAATGGTCTATTGACACTGCTGCGGAATCCGGCGGAGATACAGCGTCTGCGCAGTGACTGGTCGCTGATTCCGCCGGCAGTGGAAGAGATGCTGCGTTACGAGAGCCCGAGCCAGCATACGGCGCGCATGTGCCCGTCGGACCGGGAAATGGGCGGGAAACTGATCCAGAAACGGCAGGCGGTGATTGCGGTGATGGCGGCTGCGAATCGAGACCCCGAGCGTTTTCCGGATCCGGACCGCTTCGATATCACGCGCAAGGATAACCGTCACTTGGCGTTCGGTTATGCGGCGCACTTCTGCTTTGGTGCTCCGTTGGCGCGGGCGGAAGGGCAGTTGGTGTTCGATGATTTCCTGCGTCGTTATGAAAACCTCACGCTCGCCCAGGATCGGCTCGAATGGCGTACGAATCTGGGATTACGCGGGTTGAAGTCTCTGCGGGTGAAAGTGGGGCAGCAGGCATCTTCCGACAAGTCGGTTGGCTCGCCGCAGACAGTGAGTTCATCGAACTCTGAGCCCAAGCAGGTTGGCTGTGCGTATGAGGCGCAGGGCAACGGGAACAAGCAAGGATTGATCCGGAAATATCTGCAGGCACGGATGGCGCAGCAGGCGGAGAATACGCCCGCGATTCCACGACGCCACCAGACGGGTCCGGCGCCACTTTCGTTTGCGCAAGAGCAGATCTGGCTGCATTGCCAGTTTGCTAAAGAGCTCTACAACGAGTCGGTGACAATTTACCGTAGTGGGCCACTGCAGGTGGCGGCGCTGCAGCGGGCGCTGGCAGAGATAATCCGGCGGCATGAGGCGTGGCGCACGACGTTCAAGGTCGTCGACGGCCAGCCGATGGCCGTGGTGAATGCGCCCTATGAGCCGGTCATCGAGATGGTCGACCTGCGAAAAAGGGCAGCAAACCAGCAGGAGCCGGAGTCGCTGCGGGTGGCGCGGGAACGGGCGCGGTTTCCGTTCGATATGGAGCGGGGGCCGCTGGTGCGTGCCCTGCTGGTGCAGTCTGGGGAGCAGGATTACCGGCTGTATTTGTTCCTGCACCACATTATTTTTGACGGCTTCTCGGTTTACAACATCTTCCTGCCGGAGCTAGTGAAGATTTATAACGCGTTGCTAGCCGGGCAACCATCGCCATTGCCGGAGTTGCGGTTACAGTACGCCGACTTTGCGCAGTGGCAGCGGGATTCGCTCAAGCAGGAGCAACTGGAGGAGTCGCGGAAATTCTGGGCGAGTCAATTGGATGGCGAGATTCCGGTATTGGAGTTGCCGACGGATCGTCCGCGTCCGGCGCTGCAAAGTTTCCGCGGTGCGATGCATCGCTTCGCGTTTTCGCAGAGCCTGACGGATCGCCTGCATGCGCTGGCCCAAAGCGAGAACACGAGTTTCTTCGTTACGGTTCTGACCTGCTTCGCGGCGCTGCTGCGGCGCTACAGTTCGCAACAGGATTTTGTTATCGGCACGGTGACTTCGGGGCGCAAGCATTCTGAACTGGAGGCGCTGCTGGGGTGTTTTCAGAATCCTCTGGCGTTGCGGCTAAGGCTAGGCGGAGATGTGAGCTTTCGCGAGATGCTTGCCTACACGCGAGAGGTCACGTTGAGCGCTCTGGCGCACGATAAAGCGCCATTCGAGCGCCTGGTGGAAGAGCTTTCGGTACGCCGCGATACGAGCCGCAATCCGATCTTCAACGTAATGTTTTCGCTGGCTCCGCCGACTCCCAGGTTTGAAGACGGATGGGATCTGAACCAGCTCGATCTGGACGCGGGAACGGCGAAGTTCGATCTCGACCTGGAATTGGATGACCGGCCTTTGGGGTTGCAGGGGCGCTTCGTTTATTGCACTGACCTGTTCGAGGCGGCGACGATCGAACGCATGGCCGGGCACTTCCAGACCATGATCGAAGCGATTGTCGCGGATCCCGAGCAGAAGATTTCATCTTTGCCGATGCTGACTGCGCGGGAAGAGGAGCAATTCGCAGAGTGGAATCGGACTGAGACGGAATACCCGAGTGAGCGCTGTGTGCATGAGTTGGTGGAGGCGCAGGCGGAGCGCACTCCCAATGCGAGTGCGGTAGAGCATGGCGGCGAGAAGCTGACGTATCGCGAACTGAGTCATCGGGCCAACCAATTGGCCAATTTTCTTCGCAAGCGCGGCGTTGGACCGGAGTCGAGGGTGGGCATTTGCCTGCGGCGCTCGCTGGAATTGCCGGTGGCGTTGCTGGCCGTGCTGAAGGCGGGCGCGGCGTGCGTACCGCTCGATCCGGCGTATCCCAAAGAGCGGTTGACATACATGCTGGAGGATTCCGGAACCGGCCTGGTGCTGACGCAGCCAGGGTTGTTGGCCGAAGTCACGGATTTTGACGCCGAAGTCATCAACCTGGAGCCGGACTGGAAATTGTTCGCGGCGGAGAATCGAGAGAACGTGGCCAGCGGCGTGAAGCCCGAGAATCTGGCTTATGTGATTTATACGTCGGGCTCGACCGGAAAGCCGCGCGGGGTGCTGCTCAAGCACGGCGGGCTGGTGAATCACAACGTGGCGGCAGCGAAGCTGTTCGGAATGAACTCTTCGGATCGTATGGCGCAGTTCGCGTCCATCTCGTTCGACATCGCGATCGAAGAAATCTTTCCGACCTGGATTACGGGCGGAGCGTTGGTGGTTCGCGAGGAAGAGGCATCACTGGTCGTGGGTGACTTCCTGCGCTGGGTGGACGAGAAGAACGTTACCGCACTCGATCTGCCGACTGCGTACTGGCATGAGTTGGTGCGCGAGCTTTCTGAGTCGTCACTGACGTTGCCCCGGAGCTTGCGGATCGTCATTGTGGGTGGCGAGAAAGCGTCGTCGGGCGCGCTGTCCGAGTGGCGGAAGCTGGCGGGCTCGCGAGTGCGATGGGTCAATACCTACGGGCCGACAGAAACTAGCGTGATTGTCACCGCGTTCGAGCCAAAGAATTCGGAAGAGATTCCGGCGGTGCTGCCCATCGGCCGGCCGATCGCCAACACCCGGATTTACATTCTAAGCAAGAATCTACAGCGGCTGCCGGCAGGAATTGCGGGCGATCTGTACGTTTCCGGGCCAGGTTTGGCGCGGGGGTATCACAATCGCCCGGAAGTTACAGACGAGAAGTTCGTGGCGGATCCTTTCCGGCCGGGCTCGCGGATGTACAAGACGGGCGATCTGGCGCGGTATTTGCCCAATGGCGATATCGAGTTCGCGGGCCGCACCGATGATCAGGTTAAGATTCGCGGGTACCGCGTGGAACTGGAAGAGATCGAAGCGGTGCTGGGATCGCATGCGGGCGTTCACGAAGTCGTGGTTACAGCCCGCGAGAATGAGTCGGCCGAAAAAACGCTGGTCGCGTACCTGGTTCCGTCGCGCGATGCGGTGCCGACGGCGAGTGAGTTGCGGTCGTACCTGAAACAGAAGCTTCCGCATTACATGGTGCCATCGGCGTTTGTGCTGCTGGAGGCGATGCCGAAGACGCCGAACGGGAAGACTGACAAGCGCGCGCTGCCGGCGCCGAAGGCGGCCGATTTCGCAGCGCCGCAGGAGTATGTCGCTCCCAGCGACGAGTTGGAAACGCAGCTGACTGCGATCTGGGAAACGGTTCTCGACAAGAAGCCCATCGGCATTCGCGACAATTTCTTTGAGCTCGGCGGACATTCTCTGCTGGCGGCGCGCCTGATGCATCGCATCGAGCAGCAAGTAGGCCAGCGGCTTCCGCTGGCAGCATTGTTGCAGGCGCCGACGGTGGAGCAACTCGCGGCGCTGGTCCGGCAGGAACAATATTCGACCTCGTGGTCTTCGCTGATCGCGATTCAGTTTGAGGGCACGCGGCCACCATTTTTCTGCGTGCATGGCGTCGGCGGCAATGTGGTTGGCTTCCGTGACCTGGCGCGCCATCTGGGGCCGGATCAACCTTTCTATGCGCTGCAGCCGCAGGGGCTCGACGGCAAGCGCGAGTGCCTGACCAGCATTCCGGCGATGGCTGAACAATATATTCGCGAAATCAAGCGGGTGCAGCCGGAAGGTCCGTATCGCCTCGGAGGGTATTCGTTTGGCGGGCTGGTGGCATACGAGATGGCGCAGATGCTGGACGCGCAGGGCGAAGAAGTCGCGCTGCTGGGATTGTTCGATACGTATCCCGGAAAAATGCAGTCGCGGGGAGCACAGCTTAAGAATCTTTTTGGGCTGCCATTGACCGAACAGATCAGCTTCGTCGCCAAGAAGGGAAGCTTCGTGCTCATGACGCTGCGCAAGCGGCTGGAGCTGCAGTTCCTGCCGCGGGCGCTGCGCAATGTCCGGCAGGCTTGCGCGAAGGCTGCGGCGGAGTATGACGTGCGGCCCTATCGCGGAAAGATCACGCTGTTCCGCGTGCGAGAGAAGTCGGTGGGGAGCTTGAACGATCCGTACGCGATCTGGTGGCGCATGGCCGGGGAGGGCGTGGACTTGCGCGAGATCAGCGGGGATCACTTGAGTTTGCTGAAGGAGCCGCAGGTGCGGCTATTCGCCGAGCAGTTGGCGGATTGCTTGACGGCGGCTGCGACGGAGAAATCATTGGTGGCGGTGGGAGAGTAATCTGCGCGGGCGAGGACGCCGGCGCTCCAAGTGAAAAATGAGAAATACGGAACAATTACTGGATCCGGAGTCTGTGGAAGAAGTCGCGGCGGTGGCCTCGATGGAGGACCTCGATCGCGGCGGATCGTTCCGCAAGCTGGCGCGCTGGGGTACTAAGGGCGGGCTGGCGATTCTGGATCAGGGGCTGATTTCGGGATCGAATTTCCTGATCGGCATCCTGCTGGCGCGGTGGTTGATTCCAGCGCAGTACGGCGCGTTCTCGCTGGCGTTTTCGGTTTTCCTGCTGCTCTCGTACGTTTATCAGTCGCTGCTCTCCGAGCCGCAGGGGGTGTTCAGCGGATCGGCGTACAGCCAATGCCTGCGCGGATATCTGAAGGCGCTGCTGGGCATTCAGGCGGTGGTGACCGTTTTTGGGCTGGTTTTGCTGGGTGGGTCGGCGGCAATTGTGTACGCCATGGGTAAGGCCGAGGGGCTGCCAGGCGCTCTAGCCGGAGTGGCGATTGCGTCTCCCTGCATTTTGTTCTTCTGGTTGCTGCGGCGCGCGTACTACATGAATCTGGCGCCCGCTCGGGCCGCGGTGGGAGCGTTCATTTACTGCGTGCTGGTGACCGGTGGGCTGTTCGTCGCCTACAAAAAGGCGCTGGTCTCGCCCTTTACCGCGTACCTGCTGATGGCGATCGGCGCGCTGGGCACCGGGTTCTTCCTGCTGTCGCAGGTGAATAAGGCGTTGCCACCGGACAGGGTGAAAGGTCCGACGGAGGCACAAGCCTGGCACAAGCATTGGGAATACGGGCGCTGGGCGCTGGCGGTTTCGGTAGTGACGTGGATTCCGTATTACATGTACTACCCGCTGGTGAGCGCGTTTTCGGGGATGGCGCAGGCGGGGCAGTTGCGGGCGCTGATGAATCTTTCGCTGCCCATGGAGCAGAGCTACACCGCGCTGTCGATTCTGTTTCTGCCCTACGCGGCGCGCGTCTGCAGAGAGAAGGGGATCTCGAGTTCGGGACCGCTGGTCCGGCGCATCACTCTGCTCTTCGTGGTGGGCGCGCTGGCGTACTGGGCGGTACTGATTCCGTTCAGGGGCATCGTGTTCCACCTGCTGTATGGCGGCAAGTACCTGGAAGTAACGCCGCTTATCCCCTATGTGGCGCTAGGCACGACGCTGTGGAGCGCGGCGTTTGGTCCCGCGATCTTGTTGCGCGCCATCGAGTCTCCGGATTCGATCTTTTATGCGCGGATCGTGGCCAGCGTTTTATCGCTCGTCATCGGCGTACCCGCCACGCGTTCGTTTGGTTTGTGGGGAGTGGTTACGAGCATTATTGTGGCGAACCTCGCGGCCTTCCTCATTTCGATGTACATCTTGCACCGTAAGTCAAAGTCGGTTTTGGTTCCGAACCCGGTTCTGGAAGGGGAAGGCTAGATGAATATTGTGAAGAAGCTTCGCTACAAGGCATCGCGGACGAAACTGCGAGTGCCTAAAGCATGGTGGCAGCATCGCGGGCTCAACGAGCGCGATGTGTTCTTCGCGTCTTTTGAGCGCTCGGGCAATACGTGGCTGCGATTCGTGCTGATGGAGGTTCTGACCCAGGACAATGCCGGATTCCTGAACGTCAACCATACGCTGCCGGAGTTGGGGACACACCGCGAGGCGAGCCGAGTGTTGCCTAACGGCGGGCGCTTTATCAAGACGCACGAGCAGTACCGCCCGGAGTACAAGCGGGCGATTTACCTCATGCGCGATCTGCGAGACGTGATGCTCTCGAACTGGGCGCGCGACAAGGAAATGGGATTTTCGCAGTACTTCGACAATGGCAAGGATATGGACGGCTACATCGAGTCGTTCCTCAAGGGCAAAGTGACTCGTTTCGGTTCGTGGCAGGCGCACGTAGATTCCTGGCTGAACTGCCCGCTCGCCAACAACGGCAATTTGCTGGTAGTGCGGTATGAGGATCTGCGGCGCGATACCGAGAACGGACTAGCGGAGATGCTCGATTTTCTGGGAATCAAGGCAGATCGGGAGCGCATCCGCCGCGCGGTGGAGAACAACTCGCTGCGTGCCATGCGCGAGAAGGAAGAGAAGGCCAAAACTTCAGGGGCGGCTTTGGGCAAGGGAACGCTGCTGCGAAAGCACCGGATTGACCGCGAGGATGCGCGTTTTGTGCGCACCGGATCGGTGGGCGGATGGCGGGAGAAGCTGAGCCCGGCGCAGATCGAAATGGTAACGCGGTACGCAGGAGAGGCGCTGATGCGGGCGGGATATCCCGCCGGTGTCGAGGAGAGTTCACTGGTCGAGATGGCGGCTCAAAGGTAATCAGCGGGAAGTAACCGGGCCGAGTATGACTGAAGTAAGGAAGAAAATTGGCGGATTTCTGGCGATGATAGTCCTGCTCGCCCCCCTGGCAGCTTCCCAGAAAAATGCAGATCCTGGTTGCGAATCCCGCGATTGCGCGGCGGCTTCGGCGAAAGGCTTCTTACCGTCGAGTGCGCCGGGAAGCGTCGCCGAGGACGCAAAGAAATCCTTAGACGAGAGTGGGACATTGCGGCAGGCAGCGGCACCGATGGGGTTTTGGGTGGGAACGACGATTCAGGGACGCATGTGGAATCACGATCCGCAGTACAAGCCGGTGCTGGGGCGGGAGTTCAATGCAGCGGTCTCGATCGTGTTCCAGGGAATCACGCAGCCGCAGCGCGGCCGGTTCAACTTCGATCCGATGGATGAAGCCATGAGCTTCGCGCGCCAGCACCAGATGAAGCTCATGGGGCATTGCCTGGTATACCGGAACATGACTTCGGCGCCGTGGCTGAATTTCCAGAGCGCGCAGTGCGGCGGATGGGCGGCAAAAGAGCTGGATCAAATTCTGAAAGAGCACATTCAGACCATCGTGCGGCATGGCGGGGACACGTACTACGCGTGGGAGGTGGTGAACGAGCCGACGAACCCGACGCACAATGGCTGCTGGGCGCGGATTCTGGGGGAAGATGAATACATCATCAAGGCTTTTCGATACGCGCGGGAAGCGAATCCTGAGGCGCTGCTGCTTCTGAATGACACCTTCGGGCAGGGCGGAATCGATAAAGAGCGGGCCGGTGAATTCTTCGCACTGGTGACGCGGTTGAAAGCCGCCGGAGCGCCGATTGATGTGGTTGGCACGGAAATGCATTGGGAGTTGCCGCAGTTGCGGGCAACGTATCTGGATGAATTCAAGGCGTTCCTGGAGAGCGCGCGCAAAGCAGGCGTGAAAGTGCACATCACGGAAATGGACGTTTACCAGGGGCCCGAAGATACGCCGGATGCGTTCGCCAAGCAGAAAGAAGTCTTCTACAACGTGGTGCACACCTGCCTGAAAGATTCGAACTGCATTGGATTCATGACGTGGGGAATTGCGGATAAGTACAGCTGGCTGCGGACGTCGGACTGGAAGAATCTGCCGAACGCCAAGCCGGTGTTGTTCGATGAGAGTTACATGAAGAAACCGGCCTATTACGGTGTGCTGCAGGCATTGAGAGAGGGACGATGAATTCGAGCGTTCTAGAACGGCCGCGACAAAAGGGCGAAGCGGTCGAATCAAGCCGGCGCTGGGTGTGGCTGCTGCTGCTGTTTGTGGCGCTGGGCTTTTCGATTTCCGTCGCCGTGTCGCTGCTGGCCGGCTCGTCGCCCTTTGGAGTGCTGGTAGCGGCGGTCGCAATTGTCTTTGCAGTTCCGGTAGTGATCGTCGCGTTCGAGGCCTTTCCGGAAGCGATGATGAGCCTCCGGGTGCTGGCCCGGAACTGGACCTGGTGGCATCCTCTGTGGTTTTTCATCTTTTTCAGCATGCTGGTATTCCGTATACGCGACGTATCAGCGGCAAAGGCGGACCCGCTCGATGCCTACGCCCTGCTGCGCGTCTTGCCGGAAGCTTTCGTTGCGTTGACATTGATCATCCGCCTGATTCTGAAGAAGCCAAACTGGCTGGGCGCGCTGTTCCGCGGCATCCCGGGGGCGATGGCGATCTATTGCCTGGTGTGCCTGGCGACGACGGCATGGTCTGTAAATGCTTCGTGGACGGCATACAAATCGCTCGAATTTCTGGCCGACGTTTCGCTGCTGGCAGCGGTTGTGGCCAGCGCGGAAGGATCGTTCACTTATCAGAATCTGTTGGATTGGACGCTGACCTTCTACGGACTCTCGCTGGTCGGAGTGTGGATCAATCTTCCGATCTGGCCGAGCGAAGCCATGGACGGAGGACGGCTCACCGGCGTGGTTCCGGTCGAAGCGTCGAACAGCGTGGGAACGTCAGGAGCCGTGCTGGCGATCATCGCGATGTGCCGGCTTCTGCCTATTTTCGGGCGAGCCAAGAACCGGGCCTGGTACTTGTTGTTGTTGATCTTCGGGCTGGTGTCGATGGTGCTGTCAAAGACCAGAAATGCGGAAGCTGCATTTGTGTTCGCGGTGGCGCTGATTGTGATGTTTTCGCCGCGCATGCGGAAAGTTGCGATGTGGGGCAGCGTGGTGGCAGCGCCGTTCGTCGCAATGGCAGCCATTCTGAATGACCGGCTGTTTCCCAGTCTGTGGGGTTTCGCGGTAGATTTCGCCCAACGCGATCAGTCGGACGCGGCGATCGGATCTCTGAGCGGACGTACGGCATGGTGGGAATACGGCATTCAGCAGTTGATGCACCATCCCTTCACGGGCTTGGGCGCGTATGCCGCTGGGCGGTTCGCAGTGTTGGGCAAGCTGGGCGTGGGCTCGGCAGCGATGATGCACAGCGACTGGATCGAAGTTCTCATCGGGACCAGTTTTTGGGGGCTGATCCCGTTTGCCGCGGCTCTGATTGCGGCCTGGTACTTCTTATTCCGCTGCATCCGAAGCGACGTGTTCACGCCGGATCAGCGCCAGCTTGCGCTCGAAATGTTCGCACTGCTCGGAATGCTGACCATGCATTCCTTCTTCAACGATGAGTTGAGCTGGCATTGTCCTCTCCTCTACTTCGCCATTCTGGGTTATGCCGAGTTCATCCGCGCATACCCGAAGGTTGAGTACAAGTACGAACTCGACCGGCGACAGGTGTAGTGCGCGTTTTGGATTTTGCAATACCGCAACAAACAAGTTTCACCAGCTGTAAAACGAAAAACAAAAACTGGGGGAGTAAACGCAAATGGCAAACAAGACTCGGATTCTGGTAACTGGGGCGGGTGGGTTCATTGGCCATCATCTGGTCAAGCGGTTGAAGGCGGATGGCCATTGGGTACGCGGGGTCGATATCAAACATCCCGAGTACGAAGCCTCAGCGGCGGACGATTTTCAAATTCTCGACCTGCGCCTGTGGGAGAACTGCCTGGCCGCCACACAAGGCATCGATCAGGTCTACAACCTGGCTGCCGATATGGGCGGCATCGGCTACATCACCTCATTCCTGGCCGATATCTCGAAGAACAACATCCTGATCAACGCGCACATGCTCGAAGCCAGCAAGCAGAGCGGCGTGCAGCGCTTCCTGTTCTCGTCGTCGGCCTGCGTGTATGCGCAGTACAAGCAGAAGACGCCGGACCTGGTTCCGCTCAAGGAAGAAGATGCGTATCCGGCCGATCCTGAGCCGGGCTACGGCTGGGAGAAGCTGTTCGCGGAAGAGCTCTGCCGCTACTACTACCACGATTACAAGTTTGAGACGCGCATTGTGCGCTTCCACAACGTCTACGGTCCACTGGGAACGTATGACGGCGGCAAGGAGAAGTCTCCCGCGGCGATTTCGCGCAAAGTGGCTAGCGCCACCGACGGCGGCGAAATCGAGATCTGGGGCGACGGCGCGCAGACCCGGTCCTACATGTATGTGGACGATTGCGTGGAGGGCCTGATCCGGCTGATGGCATCAAACCATCGCGAGCCGCTGAACCTGGGCACCGATGAGATGGTGAGCATCAACCATCTGGTGGACATGATCTGCGGTATTGCCGGCAAGAAGCTGAGCAAGCGCCACGATCTGACCAAGCCACAAGGCGTGCGCGGCCGCAACAGCGACAACACCCTGCTGCGCAAGGTGCTCGGCTGGGAGCCTGGCACACCGCTCGAGAAGGGGCTGGCCATCACCTACAAATGGATCGACGGCGAGCTCAAGAAGAAGGAGATGGGCGAACTCGCCGAAGTCACGGGCGACTAGTTCCATTGCTTTTCGATGAGCAACGTCATGTCGAACTCTTCGGTTGACAGCTGCGTGAAGATCCTGGGCGTGAAGGTCCATGCGACGAGCATGGACCGCGCCCTGGCTCGGCTCGAAACGGCTATCGAGCGCGGGGAAAAGGGATATGTCTGCGTGACCGGGGTTCAGGGCGTGATGGAAGCGCAGATGGACGCAAACCTGAAGCGGATCATCAATGGGGCGATGCTGACGATTCCCGACGGGCGTCCGACGGTATGGGTCGGCTGGCTGCGCGGCATGTTTCAGATGCGGCAGGTGACCGGGCCGGTCATGATGCTGCGCGTGTGCGCGCTCTCGCCGGACAAAGGTTACAAGCATTTTTTCTACGGCGGGAACGATGGGGTGGCTGAGCAGCTCAGAGACACTCTGACGCGGCGCTTTCCTGGGCTCAACGTGGTGGGCACATACACACCGCCATTTCGGCCGCTCACTGCCGAAGAGGACAGCGATCTCGTAAGCAAAGTGGCCGAGACGAAGCCTGATTTTTTCTGGGTAGGATTGAGCACCCCAAAGCAAGAGCGCTTCATGGATCAGTACAGCTCAAAGCTGGATGCGAAGGTGATGCTCGGCGTGGGCGCGGCGTTTGACATTCATAGCGGGCGGATTAAAGACGCCCCGTACTGGATGAAGGTGACCGGGGTGCAGTGGATGCACCGCATCTATCAGGATCCGAAGCGGCTGTGGAAGCGATATCTGGTGAACAATCCGAAGTTCGTTTACCGGATCATGCTGGAGTTGCTTGGGATTCAGAAGCAGCAGGAAGTCTAAACATGATTTCAGATTGTAGATTCTAGATTGCAGATTGGATGGTTCGGACAAACTTTCAATCTGAAATCGCAATCTGAAATCCGCAATCGCACGGGTTCCTGAGGTTCATGCATGAAGGTTCTTTTTGTTCACAGCGCGTACCAGCAGTTTGGAGGCGAAGACTCCGTGGTGCGGGCGGAGATGGAACTGCTCAGGAGTCGCGGCGATGAGGTTCGGCTCTACGGGCGGCACAACGATGAAATCAAGCAGTTCGGGTTAACCCAGAAAACGTTGTTATTGCCGCAAACGGTTTACTCGTGGAAGACGAGCGGGGAATTGCGCGATGTGGTCCGGCAGTTCAAACCGGATGTTGCGTTCATTCACAATGTGTATCCGCTGATTTCGCCCTCGGCGTATCACACGCTTCATCAGTTGGGCGTGCCGGCGGTGCAGGTGCTGCACAATTTCCGGCCGTTTTGTCCCAATGGTTTTTATTACACGCAGGGGCGGATTTGCGAGGCGTGTCGGGACGGGAATTACCTGAACGCGGTGAAGAACCGCTGTTACAAGGACAGTTACACGTTCAGCGCGCTGTACGGATTGACGCTCGGCATCAACCGGCTCGAAGGCATGATCGAAAAGATCTCCGGCTTTGTCTGCCTTACCGAGTTTTTTCGGATCAAGATGCGGGAGGCAGGTGTTCCGGAGTCGAAGCTGTTTGTGCGGCCGAACTTTGTGGACGCCTCGGCTTTGAACGGCGGGACTAAGGTGGGCAGCTACGGACTGTTCATGGGGCGGCTGTCGGCCGAGAAGGGCTGCTGGACGCTGATTCGGGCATTCGAAAAGCTGCCGCAGGTTCCGCTGAAGATCGTGGGAACTGGGCCGATGGAGCAGGAGCTCCGGGAATACGTTCGCGACCGGAATCTCGAAAACATCGAGTTTCTTGGGTTCAAGAGCGGCACGGAGAAATGGGAGATTCTGCGCAACGCATTCTGCCTGGTCTTGCCGTCGGAGTGGTATGAGAACTTTCCAGTGACGGTACTGGAAGCGTTCATGGCCTCCAAGCCGGTAGTGGCGTCGCGGATGGGCGGCTTGCCCTACATCGTGGAAGAAGGGAAGTCGGGGCTGCTGTTCGAGGCCGGCAAGGCCGACGAACTGGCACAGAGAATTCAGCAACTGGCGTCTAGTCGCGAGGACGCGGCGCGCATGGGGCAATGCGGACGCGGAATGAGCGAAACCAAGTACGGCCCGGATCAGGCGTATCGAAATCTGATGAATATTTTTTCCCAGGTGAAGGCAGCGTGAGCGACGAGCAGCAGAAATCTTCTCCGATGAGCGCCGGGCCCTTATTCGTAATCGGCATGTGGCGCTCCGGGACTTCGCTGTTGTACGCGCTGCTCAACCAGCATCCGCAGATTGGGCTGATGTACGAGTCTGACCTGCCGCTGCTATGGCCAATGTTCTTGATGGGTCGAAAAAGCGCGTGGTGGTTGAACAAGTTCGATGCCTGGAATGGGGCTCTGTCGCGGCACAAGATCGACCCGGCTGCCATTGACCAGAGCATCAGCAATCTGCCCGACGGCTTTCGCGCTATCGCACAACAGTACGCGGCGAAAACAGGAGCGACGGTGTGGGGGTGCAAGTCGCCCAACTATTTCGACTGCATGAAGCGGCTCGCGCACTGGTTTCCCCATGCAAAGTTCATCGTGATCTGGCGCGATCCCGCCGATGTCTGCCGGAGCATCGTGCGCGCGGCCGAGAAGTCTCCATGGTTCGCGCGGCCGGGAATGGATCTCCGCGCCCTGCTTGGATACCGGCGCATGAAACAAGAGGCGGATGCATTGGTCCGGCGCGGAGCGGCGATTTACCAACTGCAATACGACGATCTGGTGAGCGATCCGGAGACCACGCTCAAGGCAATCTGCGAATTCATCGGCATTCCCTTCGAGCCGAAGATGACGTCTCTGGAAGGTGCAGACCGTTCGGCACTGTACAAGGGCGAACACCATTCGATGGTGAAGAGTTCGAGCATCGTGGCGAACCGCGAGCGTCCGGAAGTGCTTTCTCCGGAACTCAAGAGCAAGATCGGCCGCTACGTCGCGTTCTGGCGAAACGAGTCGAGTGGGAAATGGCCGGTCAACGCTGTGGTTGCCGAAGGAATTGCGCCGGCATCGTGGTTCGAACGGATGCTGGACGGGGTGCGGCATCGCATTTTGCGCACCAGTGATCTGGTTGTGCCCTTCGCGTATTCGGTTATTCCGGTCTCAGTGTGGAAAAAATATCGTCAGGTGAAATCGCGGCACCGGCAGGTTGCACCTGAGGTGGCTCAGACTAAAGTTGCATCGTAGGTGATGCGCGTACGTTGTTAATTCTAAAGAGTTAATCGGAAGTACATTCTTCCAGGATGGAACAAAAAATGCAAGCCAGTTACACGGCACTGCCGCCCGCAAAATTCAAGAGGGAGTATTCCGCATTGACTCGACGAGTTCCATACGTAGCGCTGCTGGTGTGCCTGCTGCCGGCATTGTCGATCCACGGAAGAGGCCAGAACATGAGCACCTTCGCCGGCCTCAATACAGTGCAGTACCGGATGAATTCGACCGCTGCTCCCGATCCGACGATCGCGGTAGGCCTGACCGACTATTGCGAGCACGTCAATAGCGGATATCAATGCTGGTACAAGAGCGGGGCGAATGCGAACAAGCCGGTCAACTTCTTCGGCAATACTAACGTAAAGTCCGACGCGGGTCCGTGGAGCCAGAACAGCAACAACAGCGGGAATACTCCCAATTGCCCAACTTCGTATTCGCCCAACTCGCAGATGCTGCATGACAATGTGTACAACGTCTGGATCCTGGAGAAGCGGATTACTTCGACCATAAACGGTCACAACTACATGTGCGTGGCCATCAGCAATATGGACGACTTCTCGCAGCCTTCTTTCGCATGGTTCGCATTTGAGTACGATCTGTACAACGTGATTCCGAAGAATTCGCATGGGAATTACTACTATCCCGATTATCCGCAAGCCGGATTGTGGCAAAGCTCAACCACTACGGTCCCGCCGTATACTCCGGCGACCGATCAAGCCCTGTGGGTCACCTACGATCTGCAGGATGTGAATAACGCCGATAACGTCATGGGCGTACTGATGTGCGCGGTGGATCTTGCGGGTCTTCGCAACAGCACCGCCTCTCCTTGGGTTAACAATTCCAAGACGCCCGCGTGCGTGGTTGCGCATCCGCTGGTGACATTCAACCAGCGGCGTAGCTGGGTTCCTGCGAATAATACTGATACGGCTCCTCCCATTTCGGCGGATGGGGAAATGTTCACGTATATGATCGAGCCACCGAAAGACGGCAAGAGCTATCTGACCGATCCGAATCACACGCAGGGAGTGGAGCAGTGGACGATCAACTGGTCGAATGGGACGCCTACGCCCACCTTCGTCAACAGCTGGGATCTGCCCTCGACGCAACCTGGCGGTGACCAGTTGGGCTGTTTTGTCGCCAGCAATTACTACAACACAGTTTGCATCCCCCAGCCCTCGACCGGCAGCACCGGTATTTATATTGACTCGGTCGCGGACCGCATGCAGCAGTTTTTCCACTACACATCGAACGGCGGGCAGGGAAGCATCTGGACCTCTGCGCACGATATTCAGATTGCGCCCAGCACGACAGTGAGCCAGACCGAGGCCGACGTACGCGTCCTGCAGCGGAACGCGATGGCGCCGAGCTCGGTGTTTGTGGCTGCGGACTATCCCATCGTGGATCCGAATGACTCCAGCGCCTATGTATTCCTGCCCAGTGTGGTGCGCGACAAGTCGGGGAATCTGCAGGGCATCTTGGGAGTTTCGGGGAGCGGAATCAGCCAGCATCCGGGGCTGGACAGTTTGAGCTTCAATCCCGTGACGAAAGTGGCGACAAGCTATGGCTACATTGCCAGTCCAGTGAATGATGGCGACGCAGAAGACATCGACTCGCTGAACTATCGCTGGGGCGACTGGTACTCCGGTGTGCTGGATCCGGTGGATGGGTGCACGGTCTGGGTAGCGGGAGAATACCTGCCTACAAACCGGACGAGCGAGCCCAATTGGTATACGCAGATGGCCTCGCTTCCACCGGAAAGCACGTGCGCGGGCGGCCCGGTGCTGCTGTCGAACGTCAGCGTGAATTTCGGAAATCAGCAAGTGGAAGTGAAGAGCTCGGCATTGGTCGAGACCATCACCAATAACCAGTCCGTCAACCTGAATATTCTGGGGGTCTCGGCTGGCGGAGATTTCCAACAGACCAATACCTGCAACCAGCCGCTGCAGCCGCACCAGAGCTGCACGATCAGCATTTTCTTCACCCCTTCGACGACGGGGCTGCGCACGCAAACGCTCAGCATCAGCGACGATGCCCCGAACAGCCCCCAAACTGTGGCCCTCGCAGGCATCGGAGCTTCGTCGGCGCTAACCATCACGCCCAATACGATCGCCTTCGGCAATCAGGTGGTAGGCACGAATAGTACAGGGCAGAAGGTGACGGTGAACAATACTGGATTCGTGAACGTCACCATCAACTCTGTGCAGGCTAGCGGAGGATTTGCCGAAACCGATGCTTGCACTGGGGTCACACTGACTCCCGGCCAGACGTGCACGATCACCGGGGGATTTACTCCGGTGGTGACGGGAGCGACGACCGGGACCATCACGGTGAACGATACAGCGGTGGGCAGCCCTCACATGGTCGCGCTGACCGGCACGGGGCAGGTAGCGGTGCAATTGTCGGGAACGCTCAGTTTCCCGGCGCAAAATGTGGGCACCTCCAGCCCACCGGCGACCATGACATTGACCAACAACCAGAATTCAACCCTGACCTACACCATGTCGATCAGCGGCGATTTCTCGGCCGTGGGCAATGGAACCAGTCCCTGCAACGGAACGCTGGCGTCAAAGGCAAAATGTACATACGCGGTTACCTTTACGCCGACGACCAACGGCCAAATCAAGGGCGCACTGACGATCACGTATAGCGGCAGCGGCAGCCCGGCTTCCGGGGGCTTGTCGGGCACGGGCCAGAACGGTCCAGCATCGCCTTTGACATTCAGCCCGGCCAGCGTGAACTTCGGAAACGTGGTGCTGAAGGCCACATCTTCCAAGACAGTTAACGTAAAGAATGCGAGCACCGGACCTATTACGTTCACCAGCATTACAGGCAGCGGCTCCTTCACGGCCACACCTAGCGGTACGGTTCCCTGTAGCGGGACATTGAATGCGGGCGCCCAATGCACGATGACGGTGAAGTTCACTCCGCTGGTGACGGGCAGCGCGGTGGGCGGCATCACCATTATCGATAACGGCTCGATCACCACGCAGGTGCAGAATACTGCCGGCACCGGAGTATTGTCGGTGACTTTATCGCCGACCAGCATCAATTTCGGCACGGTTTCGGTGGGGAGCACGAGCTCGGTGCAGGTCGTGACCGTGACGAATAATCAGACGGCTGCAGTCCCGATCAATAGCGTGGTCGCGAGCGGCGATTTCATTTCCACCAGCGGCGGAGGGGTTCCTTGTGGAGCAAGCATCCCGGCAAATGGAATTTGCACGCTGGGTGTGCAGTTCGCGCCGAGCCAGGTCGGCGCCATCAGCGGGGATCTTACTTTGAACTACGCCGCGGGCTCGTCGCCACAGGTCGTGGCGCTCTCGGGCACCGGCAACTGATCTCGGCCAACCCACTAACGCGCTGATACGAGCCTCGGGGCCTGCAAGCGGCCAACAATGACTTCGGAAGGATTGGGCATGTCAACTTTACTTAACGATCAACTGCGGCCCAAGTGGCGCACAGGCCATCCGGGCGCTATGCTGGCTTTAATAGTAATAATGCTTGTGGCCGCGACCACCCTGCCGGCGCATGCTTCCCAAAACAAGATCGGCAAGGCAACGCTCACGCAACGAGCATGCGGAAAGACCGGACTTGCCGGCGGCACCTGTTACCGCGCTGTCGTGTCAGGTTGCGCGGAGGTCCAAGGTGAATTTGCGGCTGCAGTCAAGATCAACGAGCCGCCCCAAAAAGATCTCCTTCAAGGCACGGTGTTCTTCACCACGGGCGGTGGCGGGGACGCATTTTATGACAGCGACGCCGCCTACAAAGGGAGTACGACCTGCCCGCAATCGAATTGTGGGCTGATGGTGGTGCAGTCGATCAATACGGCCAATTACCGCACTGTGCAGATCGACTTCCGCGACCCCGCCGGGCTTATTTCAGAACCATCCGGCTGGTTAACAGGGCCTTCCACCGATGGCCCGCGAGCTCTGGCTTGCCGCTACGCCACGATTGTGCATGCCGTGTGGTTCCTGCTTCTCGGCAGCGACACTACACATCCAGTCTGTGCCACAGGAAATAGCGGCGGTAGTGCGCTTGTGACCTACGCCATTACACAGTATGGAATGGGAAATAAGTCGGGGCAGGGGCCCCTTTTCACATTCGTGGAGCCTACCTCCGGACCTCCGTACGGGCGCATCGATCACGGTTGTGCGGGAACTGCGGCCCCAATCCTGGACGTACCTTGCGCGGGCGCCGAAATCTCCGAGGACTACGGCCTGCAAAACGCCGCGAACTATGTGGACCCTGCCTATCCCAGCGATGTCTGTACTGTGGACATCAACAGCAACGGCGTGAACGCCTATTCCCAGTTCTATCACGACAGTGTCATCTCGGATGACTATCCAGCGCCTAGTTACCAGACGGTGGTGAGATCTGTATCGGGCAGCTTGGATATCTCACCTGCAGAACCGTTGGGGTTGGAATGGTATAACGCTGTCACCTCGGTCAAAAGCAATGCTTGCGTGGTGGGGGCAACTCACGAACTTCCGGCTAGTTTCGATGGAGCCACGACGATCATTGACGATGTAACCAGCCTCTGCAAGTGAGACGGCAATCCTGGAAATCATTTCCGATCTGCTAACGAGATCTCTCGAAGCAACTCAAGTACCGGGCGCTGGCTTTGCAGGAGTTGAGGCTCGATCTCTTCCAGGGGCATCCAGCGGGGCGTGCCTTCCCAGGAAGTCTTCAGATCGCCGCAGGCCGTCACTTCGAAGACGGAAATGTTGCAGGGCACGTCGGCGTTGCTGAAATAGCGCAGGCGAAACACTTCGGCGGTGACGCTCATCCCGGTTTCTTCAAGCACCTCGCGGCGCAAGGTCAATGCTTCCGCTTCTCGCCAACTTGCAATTCCTCCCGGCAGCGAGACTCCACGGCCATCGTTGCGCTGAATCAGAAGAAATTTGCCATGGCGATGAATGATGGCGAGAGATGCGCGCAATGAGCCAAAGATGGGGAACCAGCGGTAGCCGGCGAAGCAAACGCGCGCGACAATCCAGAAGATTCGGCGCTTGAGACTGTCCGCAAGGGCAGGCAAACCGAAAGTCTAGCATGGATATTTGAAGAGCCCGCATCCCAGGATGCGGGCTCTTCGTTTTGGAGTGAATGCAGCGTTACTGGCTTTCGAGGAGAATCGGTTTGTATCCAATCTGTACAGTGGACCCTGTCAATGCGGTGCGGGTTCCAGCGATGTCGTGCGAGTAAGAATATTGCGAGGGATACGAGTAGCTGGAGGTAGTGCATACGCCATTGCTGCAGGATTGCGCCGTGTCCCAGACGATCTGACCATTATCCAATTGGCAGGTGTAAATGGTGCCATTGGCCACGCACGGACTGATGGAGTGTCCGATGAGCCAGGAGGCGACCTGATCCCAGGCTGTGCCCGAGGCGTTGCCCTGCAGTCCATAGGGCACGACGGAGTCCCAGGAGTAGATGTACTGGCGTTGTATCCCCACTCCTGCTCGGAGGATCGCCGATCGCGCAACGTACCCGGCGAGCATATCGGGATCTGTGAGTCCGTCACCCATTCTGATGCCGTGCTCGTCATCCCACAGGGGCAGGCTGGTCAGGTTCTGAGCCGTCAACTCGGTCTCGACCTGACCATACACATTTAGAAATTCTTCGGGGTTAATATTCAGCAGCCCCGCGCCACGCATGTGTACGTTCACAATGTCGAAGTTAGGGGCGCCGCCCGCCACAATGTAGCCGTCAAACCATGTGGCCATAGTTTGGCCGTGAGCCGAAGGACTTAGAATCTTCGCGTTGGGGTCCAATGAATGAATGATACTGGCGGCATCCTTGCCCATTCGGACGATCTGCGCGGTCGTTCCACCCCAGAACCCGGGAGAGTCGGCCTCGTTCCACAATTCGTAATACGAGATTCGGCCGGCGGCATGGGTGACCAGCGCTGTTACAAAGGCGGAGAAATAGGCGTCGGTGCCGGTTCCGTCGGCATTCAAGTCGGACGGCGGAGCGCAACTGTATATTCCGGGGGACAAGCAGCCTGCCGGCGGCGGATTGGTAGCGGCATACTGCGGAGTTGCGCCGAAGGTGTAGAGCACATCCAGGTTGGAGGATTGCGCTTTGCTGAGCCAGCTATCCAGCCCGGTCCAGTCGTAGACCCCGGAAGCAGAATTAAGATCAGACCACTTCACTCCATCATCCCAGAGCCGGAGACTGCCCAGCGAAGCGTTCTGGCTTAGCCCATCGGTGGGCGGCCAGATCCCGCCTCCATTGAAATCGGCGCCAAAAAAAGACAGCGAAACGGCATTTCCAGTGGTTGAACTATTGACGGCCAGATTGAAGGATTTGCTCGTGCTCTGTGCTGTCGAAGATGAATCCGTCACCTGAACCGTGAACGTGAATTGCCCTGTCTGAGTTGTGGTACCGGAAAGAGTTCCGCTCGATTGCAGAGCGATGCCTGTTGGCAGCACGCCGGAACTAAGTGCCCACGTGTACGGTGATGTGCCGCCAGATGCGGCGAGAGATGTCGAGTAAGCAGTTCCCGTGGTCGCGGCAGCCAAGGAAGAAGTCGTTATGCTGAGCGGCGGCGGCGCGGAATTGTTCACGGTCAAGTTGAAGGATTTGGTCGCGCTCTGTTGCGTGGAAGATGAATCCGTTATTTGAACTGTGAACGCGAACTGCCCTGTCTGAGTTGTGGTACCGGAAAGAGTTCCGCTCGATTGCAGAGCGATTCCTGCTGGCAGCACGCCGGAACTAACTGCCCACGTGTATGGTGATGTACCGCCGGATGCGGCGAAAGAAGTCGAGTAAGCGGCGCCTGTGGTCGCAGCCGGCAAGGAAGACGTGGTGATGCTTAGCGCCGGCGGTGCGGAATTGCTCACCGTCAGGCTTAAGGATTGGCTCGCGCTCTCTTGCGTAGAAGAAGAATCTGTCACCTGAACTGTGAACGTGAATGGTCCCGTCTGGGTTGTAGTGCCGGAAAGAGTCCCGTTTGAGTGGAGGGTTATTCCCGTCGGCAGCACGCCGGAATAAAGTGCCCAGGAATAGGGGGAGACGCCGCCGGATGCGCTTAACGAAGTCGAGTATGCGGTTCCTGAGGTGGCGGCCGACAAAGACGAGGTTACGATGATGAGCGGAGGCGGTCCGGAAGAAGGCGTGATAGTGAGAGACGCGGTGCCGGACTGGCTTGAGTCTGCCATGCTGGTGGCCGTTATCGTGACCTTGGTGTTCGCTGTTACTGTGGGTGCCGTGTAAACGCCGCTGGCGCTGATGGAACCCTGAGACGCCGACCAGTTCACCCCTGTGTTCGATGTATTGCTGACCATCGCCGTGAATTGCTGGCTGGCGGATGAGCGTATGCTCGCGGCCGGAGGGGTTACAGAAACTACGATGGGGTTCGAATTCTGACCAGGCCCGCTGCTTACGCCGGTGCAGGAAGTGAGCCAGAGGACGGAGGCAATCACAGCGAAAAGAGCGACAAACCCCGCCGCAGGAGTTACGTGCCAATTGCTGCCCTGCCGAGCTGGGGGAAGAGCTTCGGACCCAATCATGTCTTGCCTCAAGGGGACTGTTTCGTCCTTGAGGTAAAGCTAGAGAGATAAGCGATATCCGCACAGATATCCTTGGGTCACTGGACCAAGGGTGGCCGGAAGTACATGCGGAAGAAGAGCCGTATTTCCATCACGGCCGGCAGATTCGAAGTGGAGGTAACCGGTTACCTCTTCATCACGCGGACCGGAGATTCGGCCCGACCGTTGGAAGGGACTTCCTTTTTCGGCGCCGTCGGAGTTTCAGTCCTGCCAGTGTTTCCTTGATTGCCCAATGCATAAAGTACTACTTCAACGCGGCTGGAGACTCCGAGCTTATCGAAGATCCGAAACAGATAATTCTTAACCGTGTGCTCCCGGAGAGTAAGACGCTGTGCGATCTCCCGGTTGCTGAGTCCCTCGGCAACACAGCGAACCACATCCAGTTCACGAGCGGAGAGCAGGGCGTCGCCGCTGGCGCTGACGAACGACATGGGAACAGGCTCGAGCATGGCCTCGAGCAGGTAATGCAGTTCGGTGCTGCTGGCCCAGATCTGGCCTTCATGAACGCACTTGATGGATTTGGCTAACAGCTTCAGTGGCTCGGTGCGGCAGAAGACGCCGCGCGCTCCTGACCGAAAAGCCTCAATCACGGGGGTGCGCTCGGAAGAATCGAGCAGCATGATGACACGCGTGCTGGGAGAAGTCGAACGAATCTCGCGGCTCAGGCCGAAACCACCGCGGCTGTCATTTCCCTGACGGGCGCTGATCAGCGCAACGTGCGCATGCTCTCGCTTCACAGCGCTAAGCAGATCGACCTCGCGGGCAGCGGGCGTCGCCATGTTGAATTGCCCATCGCGGCCCAACGCCTCGGCGAGCAGTTGGGTGTTCATGGATGTGTTATCCGCAGCGAAAACGCGAATCCGATCCTGCAAGGGAAAACTGGTCAATTGAGCCATGGTTGAATTCGAAAAACGTTTGGGAGTCTTTCGTCTCCCCGCGGCATTGTAAGCCTGCGAGACACACGCGCCACGATCAGTTTTTGGGGGGAACGGTTATAAACCTAAGTGATGGGCCGAGAGTCTCTACCTCAACGCCCTCTCGCCCGAATCTATAGGCCAAAATCTTATGGAACGAAGTTAGACGGGTCCCCCCAAGCGGTAAATGGCACTTTGGGGCCATTTACCAAAAAGTTATCTTGCATTAAAATGTTTACCGCTTGGTAATGACAAAAAACAGCCCCGATGAACCATGTGCAAAATCCTTCACGGAGCCGAACCTCTCTGACGCAGAGATGAACATACTACGTTGGGGCCAGTTGAAAAGAGGCTGGAAGTTCACCTCCCAAAGTCCTACCTTTGAGTAGCTGTTGGGCAGAGTAACTCATCGGCCGGCATGACTCCGAGCCTCGGCAGCTTTGGTGGTGCGGCCCTGCACTTCGTATAGGTCTGCGAGACCTTTCCACAGGCTGGGATCGCCGGGCGCCAACTTCACCGCCTCTTCCTGGAAACTCACGGCTTGCGCCAAATCTCCCAGCTGGTACCAGGCGGCGGCGCGGCCGGTTGCGACTAGCGAATTGAAGTTGACGCCGAGCGATTCTCCGGCATCGTGAAAGGGACTCGAGGCCACAGCCTTGTCGAAACATTCCAGGGCCGACTGAGGCTGATGCATTTGCACATACGCCTCGCCCAGCATCATCCACATTTCATGAGGGCGCGCCGCCGATTCGGCGGACTTGCGGAAAATTTCGCCAGCTTCTGCGTAACGTCTTTGGGTCATGTAGAAGATGCCGAAATCGAACCAGGCCTCGTCGCTGGGCTCAAGGCTCAGGCTGGTGCGGAACTCCGATTCTGCTTCCGCGGCGCGTCCCACTTCCTGAAAGACAAGGGCGCGTAAGAGATGCAGGTTGGCGTTGTCCTGGAAGATCGATTGCGCACGATCGAGGTCGGCGAGGGCTTCTGAGTAGCGCTCCAGGCTATACAAGATTCCACCGGCATTCGTCCAAAAATTGAATTGCTCGGCCTTGAATCCGGGTGAGTACGAGTGGAGCAGTTCGGCAGGAGGCTGGAAAGACACTTTCGTGCAATCGACCTGCAGGCGATCCGCTAGCTGAGCAGTTTGTGGAGTAACCCGCAGGAAGATGGCAGAAACTTCATCCATGTAGACGGGCCGCCATTCGCGATTGTGGCAGAAGGCGCGCAGCTGCGGAAATAGTGCCATGCCTTGATAGCGGGAGAGGGGCACGATGATGGTGTTGATGTCGCGAGCCGAGGCCTCCTGCCGCCAGGCTGGGGAATCGGGCGGCTCGGTGCTGAGATCATAGGCCCTAAAGAAAAGTTCGGGGCCGAAGGGGAGCGCGCGGCTGTCGATGTAATCCCGATATGCAGGGAAGAGCCTCCAAGTAAGATATCCGCCCAGGTTGTAGCCGTTAAAGATGTTGGCGGGCAGTTTCTCGCGCTGAAGAAAATCGACAGCGCGTTCTGGAAACCACCACGAGACTCCAGTCCCAAAGAAGGACCTTTGGCCAGAACGCAGGTAATAGTGGTCTGAAACCAGATCGTAAGAGCGGAGTACCACTAAGCCGGCGAGCGCTACCGTGAAAAGTCCGACAGCAGCCAAACGGAGTACGCTGCCTCTGTCATAAAGCTGCGAAGATGACGCCGCTCGTTTGGGTGCAAGTTCTTGGAGAAGCGATCCGACAATCACAACTACGACGCAGGCGAACAATGCTTGCAAGCGCACATGCTGCATGGCCAAAAAGGCAGAGCCGGCAAGGATAAGGGCTGCGCCCAACTGCTTCCGCCAGAGCGCGACTAAAAAAGTCGCCGCCGCTATAACGAGCAACCACCAGAACGAGCTTTGCGGATCGCGCAGATCGAGTGCCTGATGGAGACTCGCGCTGGACAAGCGAACGCTCTCCCATTCGATCAACCAGAGGTTGTGAAGCGACTGGGCCTGCTGCTGGCGCGCGAGCGCCGCGTAGACCGAAAGGAAGAATGGATTCACCAACGTGGCAGCCGCTGTGGCCGCCAGCCAAGGCCACGAACGGAGCAGCCGATCGCGAGCGGCCGCCCGTTTTTCCGCAAAGAGCAGCTCGATCGCCTCAATCAGAACATAGGCGAGGCAGAGCGCGAGACCGGCGACGAATCCCAGGTGCAGGTTTACCCACAGGATCATTAGAACTGGAAGCAGCCATAACAGCACCCGGCCATTGCGATAGTGCTTCCACAGCAAGGCCAGGAATGCGGCGAAAAGGAGAGTCGTGAACATCTCGGCGCGAGGCTGGGTCCGGTTGGCGATGAGAGGAACCGCAATCAGCGCGAGAGTTGAGGTCGCCAAATCCCTGCGCGAGGCAAGAAGGGCGGTGGTTCCAGCGCACGCGATTGCGCCCATCCACGAAAGCAGACCATAGCCACCCAACAGAAAAACAAAATAGAAGAGAACTCCGGAAAGGGCGGGATAGAGCCAGGGCTGGCCCGACGCCGTATAAGAGAAGACATCGGTCGAGAAGATGCGATGATGCTCAGCCACCCAGCGCCCGGTAGCCAGCTGCCAGCCCAGATCGACGTCCTGCAAAGTATGGAAGCCTGCCAGGAAGGCGTAGACGACTGCGATTGCGGCCACAACGAGGCTCGCATACTGTGGTGGCTTGAAGCGGAGCCCGGGCTGAGAAGGAGATCTCTTTTCCGCGGTAGTGGTGGCCATTTCCGGCTCCGGTTTCCGGCAGCCGAGTTCAAGTTAACACGACGTGACTGCCGGGGGGAACTCCGATTGACCCAGGTGCGTACAATCCTGAGAGCATGCGCCTGAACCGCAAATCGCGTTGGCTGATTTTACTCTTGCTGTTGTACGGGGCGTTTTGCATGATTGGCGGTGTTTCTCTCGCGGACGGGGCGCTGCGTCCGGCGCGCAGAGAGCTTACACGTGCAGAAGCGGCGGGGTTCGGGGAAAACATGCACGCAATGGGAGCGCTGGTGGAAGATGTCTCGATCACCACTCCCGACAACGTAGTGCTGCGAGCCTGGCTTGCTCGGCCTGGGCACTCCAATGGCGATGCCGCTCTTCTCCTGCACGGACTGGGCGACAACCGGCTGGGCATGCGGGGATATGCGCAGCTTCTGATCGCGCACGGATATACGGTGCTACTTCCCGATGCGCGTGCACACGGACTCAGTGGGGGATCGCTCGCAACTTATGGGCTCTTGGAGCGCAATGACATTCGCCAGTGGGTGGATTTTCTTTCGGTGAAGGTTGCGCCACATTGCGTGTATGGAATCGGCGAGTCGATGGGCGCGGCGCAGTTGTTGCAATCGCTGGAAACCGGGACACGGCTCCGCGCGGTAGTGGCGGAGTCTCCATTCTCGAACTTTCGTGAGATTGCCTACGACCGTATGGGCCAGCCCTTTCATCTCGGACCGTGGATGGGACGCACGGTATTGCGCCCCCTGGTCGAAGTGGCATTCTTGCGTGCGCGCTGGAAGTACAAGCTCGACATGCAGCAGGTCTCGCCGGAGGATTCAATCGCACGGGCGCACGTTCCGGTGTTGCTGATCCACGGTCAGATCGACAGCAACATTCCTGTGCGGCATTCGAGGCGCATTCACCAGCGTGATCCACAGACGGCGCTCTGGGAAGTTCCAGGCGCAGACCATTGCGGAGCGATCGTTGTCGCGCCCAAGGAATTCGAGCGGCGCGTCATTCGGTGGATGACTCAGAGTGAGCAGCTAGCGACCGCAGGCGATCCTCGCTAGTTCCTACCCCGCATATAGAATCTCTCACCCCGTGCATCCTTGCCGCTGCATGCGCCTTTTCTGTGTCCCGCTGGGACTCTGCCCACTAAACCATCCCTAAACGGGCACGATTCTCTGGGGCAAAAGAAAATCTTGACAGCTGCCATACTTTTGTAGTTAGCTATAACAGTACACAGGATATCCGTTGAAGATATCAAGAAGCATTGAGAAGGAGAAGGAAATGAAATCGCGCATCTGTTGGCTTGCAGTCATTGTCGTGTTGCTCGGGGTTGTGGCTTTTGCCCAGTCCGACGCGCAAAAGTCGTTCGACAAACTGAAAACTCTGGCGGGGAGCTGGGAAGGTCCGGTCACGGTCGTACCCGCTCTGCCGGAAATGTCTTCCGATAAGCCGATACACGTCTCGTTGCGTGTGACATCGCGCGGAAACGCCATGGTGCACGAGATGCAAGAGGCAGGGACGCAGGAAGATCCGACGAAATACGATCACCCCGTCACGATGTTTTACCTGGATGGGGACCGCCTCGACTTAATCCACTATTGCGATGCGGGGAACCGGCCGCGCATGGTGGCGAGGAACTCGGCCGACGGAAAGACGGTGGAATTCGATTTTCTCGATGTTTCGGGAGGCACAGAGCACGGACACATGCACCACGCCGTATTTACGATCGTGGATGCAAACCATCACATCGAGGATTGGACCTACATGATGCCGGGCGACAAGCCGCTTCATGCCCATTTCGATCTGAAACGGGCGCAATGACGAGTGCATCTCGGGCAAGAGAACTGGGAAAACCCAATGGACCGTGAGTGGAACGACAGTCAGCCGATTTACCGCCAGCTGCGCGATCGCGTGGTCGCGATGATCCTGGACGGGGTGCTCAACGAGGGCGATCCGCTACCCTCGGTGCGCAATGTGGCGGCGGAATACCGGGTGAATCCGCTCACGGTTCTTAAGGGCTATCAGGAGCTGGTGGACGAGCAATTTGTGGAGAGCAAGCGAGGCTTGGGTATGTTCGTGAAGGCGGGGGCGCGCAATTTGCTGTTGAAGGGCGAGAGGCAGAAGTTTTTGGCGGAAGAGTGGCCCAGAATCTACGCGACCATAGAGCGTCTGGGGCTGACAGCGGAAGATTTGCTCGATGCTGCGGCACACCGCCGGCCGAGGGCTAAGGCCGGCAAGGAGGAACGCTGAGGCCATGGCATGCATAGAAGCCCGCGGCTTGCGGAAAAGTTTCGGAGCAACGGTCGCGCTCGACGGTATCGATCTACGGATCGAAGAAGGCCGCATCGTAGGGCTGATCGGTCCCAATGGGGCAGGGAAGACGACCCTGCTGAACGCGATTCTTGGCCTGATTCCATATCAGGGAGAGTTGAACGTCCTGGGACGCAATCCCTGGGCACAGCGCGACGAGCTCATGCGCGACGTCTGCTTCATTACCGACGTAGCGGTGCTGCCCCGCTGGATGCGGGTTTCGCAGGCCCTGGACTATGTTGCGGGCGTGCATCCGCGATTCGATCGCGTCAAGGCCGAAGGTTTCCTGGGCAGGACCACGATCCGGCACTTCAGCAAGATCAGAGAATTGTCGAAGGGCATGGTGACCCAACTGCATCTCGCGCTCGTCATGGCAATTGATGCGAGATTGCTGGTACTGGACGAGCCGACATTGGGACTCGACTTGCTCTACCGCAAGCAGTTTTACGATTCGCTGCTGAATGATTACTACGATCGCAGCCGCACGATTGTGGTGACCACCCATCAGGTGGAAGAGGTCGAGCACATTCTGACCGACCTGATGTTCATTGACCGGGGGCGCATCGTGCTCCGGTGCAGCATGGAAGAAATAGAGTCGCGCTACGTGGAACTGATGGTACGTCCCGAGCAGGTCGCCGCCGCCCGGGCGTTCAAGCCTATACACGAGCACCAGGGGATCGGCTGTAGTGTCCTGCTGTTCGATGGCGGCGATCGTCAGCAACTCGCCGCGCTGGGCGACGTACGGACGCCCAGCATCGCTGACTTATTTACTGCCGTGATGGGCCATCAGTTCAGCCAGGCCCAAGGAGTCATCCGATGAGTATTTCTTCGAACGCTGTGCCCGAGTCTGTTCCAGCCGTAGGGGCAGTCGCATCCGCCGCGACATCACCGAGACATGTCCTCTACTGGTCGGTGCGGCGTGAGTTGTGGGAAAACCGCTACGTTTATGTCGCGCCTTTGGCCGTGGCGGCGGTATTTCTCCTGGCCGATTTGATCGGCATGGTTCATCTGCCGGGCCAGATGCGCCAGTTGTCGGGCGGCGACCCGGAAGCCTTTCGCGAAGCGATTCTCGGTCCCTACAACATTGCGGCCGCTTTCATGATGGGGGCTTACATCCTGGTCACTCTGTTCTATTGCGCCGACGCGCTGCACGGCGAACGCCGCGACCGTAGCATCCTGTTCTGGAAGTCGCTCCCGGTATCCGATCTCACCACAGTGATGGGCAAGGCAAGCATTCCATTTGTGATTTTGCCGCTGCTCACTTTTTCCATCACCTTGGTTTTGCAGTTCCTGATCCTGTTGTTGAGCAGTGCTGTACTGCAGGCGAACGGTCTCAAGGTGGCTTCCCTATGGGCGCACCTGCCGGTGATGCAGATGTCGCTGCTGATGCTCTATCACGTGGTGACGGCGCATATGCTGTGGCCGGCCCCGATCTACTGTTGGCTGCTGCTGGTTTCCGGGTGGGCGAGAAGGGCGACTTTCCTGTGGGCGGCGTTGCCGGTGCTCGCAATCGCAGGGGTCGAAAGGATTGCCTTTCACAGTGGGCATTTCCTTTGGCTGGTGGGGCACCGGCTGATTGGCGATACCCACACAGCGTATATGTCGCCAGATATTTTCCCCACGGATCCGATGGCACATATCACGCCGGCTCCATTTCTGTTCAGTCCCTCTCTGTGGATCGGGCTGGTTCTGGCCGTCGCGTTCCTTGCCGCTGCGGTCCGTCTGCGGCGCTATCAAGCCCCGATCTAGTTCGGCAAGCTTTGGGAAAACAATTCGCGTTAGGAGCAACTTTTATGGGCGCGAAACTTCAAGTGACATTTCCGGCCGCGATCTCGCCGCCCGAAGCGCAGTTCGCGGCCAAGGCTCGCTGAGAGTGCAGGCTATCGCGAATTATGAAAAGGCACTCCAGCTTAATCCCAGGAACCGCAATTCAGCCGTAATGTTGCAGAAGCTGACTGCACGATGACCTTGCTCTGGGCGGATTCCGAAACAGTTGCCTTCGTGTGATGGGTGGAGGAGAAGATGCCAATATCGCCGATGTTAGCCGTTCACATTTGCGCCGGAACAGTGGGATTGCTGTCGGGCGGCGTAGCCATGGCGTTCCGCAAGGGTTCCCGCCGGCATGGTATCGCTGGAAAGGTGTTTGTCGCGTCTATGGTGGGCCTGGGCGCAAGTGCAATGTACCTGGCGCTGCGGAAACATGAAGTGGGCAACTTTATTGGCGGCATTTTGACCATTTATCTGGTCACGACCGCATGGCTGACCGCGCGCCGGAAAGATGGGGAAACAAGCGTCTTCGACTGGGCCGCGCTGCTTATTCCAACCGCGGTCGGGATCAGCACGCTGACGCTTGGGATCGAGAAGCTGAACCATCCGGCGGCGTTTCACGATGGCGTTCCCGTTGGCATGAACTTTTTTCTTGGCGCTGTAGTCCTGCTGGCGGCGGTGGGAGACGTTCGCATGCTGGTTAGTGGGATCTCCGGCACTCGGCGTGTCGCGCGGCATCTTTGGCGCATGTGCTTTGGGTTGTTCTTCGCCTCAGGGTCGATCTTCATCGCGCGGCCCCATTTGTTCCCGGCTTGGATGAGCACAAGCTACCTCCTGCTGTTCCTCGGCATCCTCCCGCTCCTGTTGATGATTTTCTGGCTGGTTCGCGTTCGCTTCAAGAATGCGTTCCAGAAGACGCCTCCTCGCGATCGAAACTCTCAGCTCGGACTTCCGCAGGAAAGCATTGCAGGATAGAGCCCTGAAGACTGCGCCTCTACGACGCAGCCGACTAGCGGAAGGTCGGAAACCGCCCTTTGCAGGCCGCTTTGATCCTAATCACACCCCGTAATTCCTGTGTAGAATAAACACCTGCGAGTTCGTCCCCTTTTATGGTGGGCGCAGAACAATCTCCTCCGGTTTGAGGTTTGATCATGGCCGACAAGGCAATCCTCGAGAGTCACTCCACGAATATCGATTCCATCCTGCAGGAGCAGCGCAAGTTTGAGCCGCCCGCGGAATTCAGTTCTCAGGCGCACGTGAAGACCTTGGCCGAATACGAGCGGCTCTACAACGAATCGGTAAATGATCCCGACAAGTTCTGGTCGCGTGTGGCCAGCGAACTGCACTGGTTCAAGAAGTGGGGCAAAGTGCTGGAGTGGAATTGCCCGTGGGCGAAGTGGTTTGTGGGCGGCCAGATCAATCTCTCCTACAACTGTCTGGACCGTCACGTGGAGACGTGGCGGAAGAATAAAGCGGCACTCATTTGGGAGAGCGAGCCGGGGGAAGTTCGCGTCCTGACCTATCAGCAGTTGCATCGTGAGGTCCAGAAGTTCGCGAATGTGCTGAAGGGATTGGGCGTGAAGAAAGGCGACCGAGTCGCGATCTACATGGGTATGACGCCGGAGTTGCCGATCGCGATGCTCGCCTGCGCGCGCATAGGAGCGCCGCATACGGTGGTATTTGGAGGATTTTCGTCGAACGCGCTGATCGATCGCATCCACGACTCGCAGGCGTCCGCGGTAATCACGCAGGACGGCTCCTACCGTCGCGGCAGCGAAGTGAAATTGTTTCCCGCGGTGGAAGAAGCGCTGAAGTCGTGCCCTTCAGTGAAGCACGTCGTGGTCTACAAGCGCACGGGAACGCCGATTAACATGCAGGCTGGGCGCGATCATTGGTGGCACGATCTTATGGCGAAAGCTTCGGATGTTTGTCCGGCAGAGCCGCTGGATGCGGAGCATCCGCTTTACATCCTGTATACCTCGGGAACCACCGGAAAGCCGAAGGGTGTAGTGCATACGACCGGAGGATACGCGGTAGGAACGTATGTGACTACGAAATTAGTGTTCGATCTGAAAGAAGAAGACACATACTGGTGCACGGCGGATATCGGATGGGTGACGGGCCACAGCTACATTGTGTACGGGCCTCTCCAGAATGGCGCCACCAGCCTGATGTATGAAGGGGCGCCGAACTTTCCCGAGCCCGACCGCTTCTGGTCGATCATCGCGCGGCACAAGGTGAACGTGTTCTACACCGCGCCCACCGCAATCCGAACGTTTATCAAATGGGGCGACGAGTGGCCGAAGAAACACGATATGAGCAGCCTGCGGCTGCTGGGTACGGTGGGCGAGCCGATTAACCCTGAGGCGTGGATGTGGTACCGCGAGACCATCGGCGGCAACCGCTGTCCTATCGTGGATACGTGGTGGCAGACGGAGACAGGGCACATCATGCTGACGCCGCTTCCGGGGGCGATCGCGACCAAACCGGGCTCGGCGACCCGGCCATTCCCCGGTGTGGAGGCGGAGATTGTGACCATGGAGGGCAAGCCGGTGCCGGCTGGCTCGGGAGGCTTCCTGGTCATCAAGCGGCCCTGGCCGGGAATGCTGCGCACCGTCTATGGCGATCCCGACCGCTACGTGAAAAATTACTGGTCCCAGATTCCCGGTATGTACTTCACGGGCGACGGCGCGCGCAAAGATAAAGACGGATATTTCTGGATCATGGGGCGCGTGGATGACGTGCTCAATGTGAGCGGGCACCGGCTCAGCACGATGGAAGTGGAGTCGGCGCTGGTGGCGCACGATGCCGTGGCAGAGGCCGCGGTAGTGGGCCGTCCTGACGAATTGAAAGGGCAGGCGATTTCAGCATTCGTGACCCTCGAGCAGGGAAGACAGCCATCGAACGAATTGAAGGAAGAGCTGCGCAAGTGGGTGGCAAAAGAGATTGGAGCTCTGGCCAAGCCGGATGACATTCGCTTCACCGACACGTTGCCAAAGACGCGCAGCGGGAAGATCATGCGCCGTTTGCTGCGCGAACTGGCTACGAATGGCGACGTCAAAGGCGATACCACCACGCTTGAAGATTTCACCGTGATCGCCCGCCTGAAAGAACAGGAGGAAGCCTAGCCGCAGCCGGTCAGTTTACGAAACCCCGTGCAGATGCGTGGCTACTTTTTCGTAAGCAAGTCCTTGAACGCGGGGTTTGTCTTCAGATGTTTTGGGAAATTCTTTTCGTAGTGTTCAAGCGTCGGGCAGATCGCATGGTGGATGCCGGTAAACCCAAACTCCTGCATTTCCATCAGTGCTTCATTGGCAGACCAGCCTTCGTCGGCCATACGGTACGCTGCAATGGCCATGCCGGTGCGATCGTCGCCGAGGCGGCAATGCACGAAAATCTTCGTGCGCGGATGGTCGCGGATCACAGTTAGAAAGCGAGCGAAGGTTACGTCCGAAGGGAACGGGCAGTGCCAGGGGATGGAGATGTACTTCATGCCCAACTCTTCCACCGCGATCTTTTCATGCGTGCTCTTGCTGCCGCGCATGTCAATCACGATGCCGACGCCCATTTGCTTGAGCGCTTTCAATCCATCGGCACCGGGCTGCCCACCGCGATAAAGATACGGCGAAACCTCGGCGAAGTTGAGGAGTCCAACGTAATGCTTGCGGCTTCCCATCTGGTGTTGCGTAGGCGGGCGCTGATCGGACTGGGCGAGCGTGACCGGAATCGCAAGGGCGAACAATAGCGGGAGTGTGGCTGCTCTTAAGCTGCCAGGAATGTTCACTGTGTCAATTTGATCGCCAGTTGCCGCTCCGGTTGCGTCATCTCGCCCCAGAGCTTTTGCAGGTCGCTCTGGATGGCCTGATTTTCCGGATCCTTGCGCAGGGCCATGGCGAACCAGCGATAAGAAGTAGGCAGATCGTGCGGAGTGCAGAGCCCAGCCGAGTAAAGCGCGCCCATTTGGACCATGGCTTTGGGATTGGCGGCGTTTGCGGCGGGCTTCAGAAGACGAAGGCCGCGCTCGCAATCCTGCGAGACACCGCGTCCATACAGATATTTTTGGGCTTCGGTAACCGGGTCGACAGCGGTTCGCACAGGTTTCGCAGCCGGCTGCGGCTTAGGAGCAGGCGGCTCGGCCGGGGCAGGTTTTTCTGCGGCGGCATCGGAATCCGTATTGTCGGAGCTGGCGCTCTCTCTGTTATCTGCAGTGGATTGATCAGAACCAGGCGACGGCGCGGCATTTTCAGCCTTGGGGGTTTGTTTCGGTGAAGTCGCCCCTGGCTGCGTTGCAGGAGCGGAATTCGTGGCATCACTGCTCGCAGGTGGAGTCGCATTGTCGGCAGGCGCGGGCGTTGGCGTGGTGCTCGCCGCGGGCTGATTCGCAACCGGAGTTTGCGACGATGGAGTCGTATTGGAAGGTGCGGATGAATCAGGTTCGCCTGTATCAGGAGCTTTGGCAACGGCGGATGGCTTGTTTGAACCCGAAGTCAGCCAGGCAAGACCGTGACCCTTCCAGCGCAGGTATCCGAGCCCTACGGCTAGAGCCAGGGCGAGAAGAATCAGAAAAATCTTCCCCGCGCCGCTGCCTCGCGGTTGCTCGTCATCATCCAGCAGGTAATCGAGATTGCGCGAGGACGACTGAGGATCGATGCTCAGACCGCTGTTTCGCTTCCGAGGAGACGGATCGTTCAGGCCGAGAAACGATGGTCCGCTGATCGAGGGCCTGTCTTCGGACATTGGAGCCGGGCGAGCCGCTGGTTCAGAGGTCCGTGGTCGTACTGGGGGCGGAGGCGCAGGTGTCGATGTACCTGAAGCGGCGGCACGCTGAACCTGCGCGGCCGGGACCTCAGCCGCAACCAGGGTAGCTCCGCACATGCCGCAAAAACGGTTTCCGTCCGGACTCTCATTGCCACAGCGGGGGCAGCGCACCAGAACCTCCTCCGTATAGCTTACTTTATCTTTAAGGTTCGATGCAGCGTGAAGCGCGGGAGAACCGCTAATATTACTGATTCCGAGCAGCTTTTCTGCAAATCCAATACAACTCTTTCGCCGTGGAATTCGAAGCTAACATGAATAAACGACGATCAGAGACCCATGAGTCGCGGTTGAAAGTGCAAGGGCACACTCTCGAAGTGATGCGGATTCCTGCCCGTGACGCGGCGAGCGTAGAGTTGGTCTTCTTGCATGAAGGGCTGGGGTCGGTTTCGCATTGGAAGGATTTTCCGGCGCGTGTGGCAGACGCCACCGGTTGCGGCGTGACGGTCTATTCGCGTTATGGATCGGGAAAGTCTGACGTGCTCACTGCCGATCGCGCGGTTACCTATATGCATGATGAGGCGCTCGAAGCGCTGCCCGAGCTGCTTTCGACGCTCGAAATCGAGAACCCCATTCTCATCGGCCACAGCGACGGTGCCTCGATTGCGTTGATCTATGCCGGCACGCACGATCGGGTACGTGGGCTGGTGCTACTGGCACCGCACGTGTTCGTGGAAGATCTCAGCGTGGCCAGCATTGCCGATGCCAAGGTGAAATTCGAGACCACCAATCTGCGGGAGAAGCTCGGACGGCATCATCAGGACGCGGCGCGTACGTTTTGGGGATGGAACAATATCTGGCTGCATCCCGACTTTCGCCGGTGGAATATCGAAGAATATCTGCCACGCATTACGTGTCCGATTCTGGCAATTCAGGGGCTCGACGATCAGTACGGGACGATGGCTCAGGTGGAGGCCATTGAGAGACAGAGTAGAGGCCCGGTCGAGGTGGTTCGACTCGCGGACTGTAAACACTCGCCGCAGCGCGATCAGCCGGAGGCGACACTGCAAGCAATTGCCGGGTTCGTATCACGGATTGCCGGGAACAAAGCCGTATCCCGCGACGTCTAACAATGCATCTGCCGTGCAAGATGGACTTAAGATGGCGTTCCCTGGAAGAGGCCTGACGGAGGTTCGTATGGAAAGCCTGCTGCGGGCAGCGGTCCTTCTTGTATTCCTCTTCGCGTTGCTGGCTGCGGCTCAAGAGACGAGCCAAACGCCGCTAGATGTGCCACTGGAAACGCAATACACTTCTCTGGTCAAGAAAGTTGCTCCGGTCTATCCTCCCCTGGCACGGCAGGCACGGATTCAGGGCACAGTCGTTCTAAAAATTATCATTAACAAGTCCGGGGATGTGGGGAATATCCAGTTATTCAGCGGACATCCGATGCTGGCGCCAGCGGCAATCGAAGCAGTGAAGCAATGGAAATATCAGCCTTACCTGGTGGATGGACTGCCGGTGGAGGTCGAAACACGGGTCCAGATTAACTTCAAACTTGGCAAAGAACCACCACCGGAAGGCATCGTTGGCGACGCTCCCGGAGGTTTGCCTCCTGGGGCAATTGGATCGATTGCTGGCGGTGACGGAGGGGTGCGGGTCTCCGAGGGAGTGATGCGAGCGTTCCGGAACCAGAAGATTGATCCGATCTATCCGCCGTTGGCAAAGCAGGCGCGCATCGAAGGCATAGTAACACTCCGTGTGCAGATCAATCAGTCGGGAGACGTTGAACGGGCCACACTCATCAGCGGGCACCCGATGCTGGCCCCAGCCGCCATCGAGGCCGTTAAACAATGGAAGTACCGGCCTTATCTGCTGAACGCTGAGCCGGTGAACGTGGATACAACCGTCAGCCTGAATTTTTCACACGATGAAGTGTCGGAGGCTGACCTTAACTCGCAGGCTCTGGATTCAGGCGTGCCCGCAAATGAAGAATCACCATATCCTCAACGCGTGCGGGTTTCCTCGGGGGTGGAGTCGGGGCTGATCGTGAACAAAGTGGCTCCTCACTATCCAGCTGAGGCCAGGGAGCAGCATATCCAGGGAGTGGTCGTTTTGCGTGCAATTATCGATAAAGATGGCAATGTGGCGAATCTCGAGCTGATCAGCGGGGACCCGACTCTGGCCGAAGCAGCCATTGTTGCAGTGAAGCAGTGGAAGTACAAACCGTTCTTGCTGAACGGGAATCCGATGGAAGTGGAAACGCAGATTCAGGTGAACTTCGTGCTGCAGCCGTGAGTCGTATTCGCGCGGAGCCCCTGCGACTCTGTTCAGGGCCGAGTCCGTGCCAGTCGGACTAGTCGGCGGCGCGGCTTGGGGTGCCGAAGGCTTTCTGAACCAGCGTATAGCGGGCGGCGCCTAGCAACCCACAGTCGTCGTTCGCAATAATTTTGACTGGGATGTCTTTGAGCAGTGTCCCCATGCGGCCTTTGTCGAGAAAGGCGTGCATGAATTCTCCATCTCTCATCTTCTTCTCAATTTTCGCCGCGATGGTGCCTCCAATGAAGATTCCTCCCGTGGACATGTAGTGCAGGGCGCAGTTTCCCGCCTCGGCCCCGAAGACGCTTACGAAGATGGAGAGTGTCTGCTCGCAAATCGGGGCTTTGCCTTCCAGCGCGAGTTTCGAGATCAAAGCCGGTTGATCCGGGGCGGCGTTGAATTGGTCGGGCAGCCATGAGGGTTCGTCCGCTTTGTGAGCATCGCGAAGAAATTCGTAGATGTGCTTGATGCCGGGGCCGGAAAGAATTCGTTCGCAACTGACGCGCCCATATTTCTTCTGCAGATACGCGAGCAACTCCATCTGCAGATCGTTCTTGGGAGCGAAGTCGGCGTGGCCACCCTCGCAGGCGAAGGGATGGTGCCGGAATCCATCCCAGTAAAGGCCGGCAACACCCAAACCGGTTTTCGCCGAAATCACGGCGCGATTGCCCTCGGCGTCTTCCGAGCCTTCGCTCAGCGAAATGAAATCCTTGGAATCGAGCGCGTCGATGCCGTAAGCATAGGCTTCCAGATCATTGAGCAGACCGACGGAGGAGAGCTTGAGCTGCTGCGCCAATTCTTTGCAGTCGATTACCCAAGGCAGGTTGGAAATCTTGCTTCGTCCGGCACGCACCGGCCCGGCGACGCCGAAGCAGGCACTGTGCACCGGAATGCCCTCGCTGCGTATGAACTGGGGCAGGATGTCGGAAAGACTCGCGTGCTCCTGGCTCATGTAGATCTTTTCGACGACGCACTGCAGGCGATTACCCTCGGTATCGTAGGCGGCGAGGCGAGTGCGAGTGGCGCCAATTTCTCCGGCAAGGATCATGGCTCGATCTTCCTCCATTGACGATTGTCGTTTTCGAGCAGCTGATCGGATTCGGCTGGTCCCCAGCTTCCGGAAGCATAGTTGGGAAACTTCCGCGGCGGCACAGCCTTCCAAACATCGAGAACGGGATCGATGACGCTCCATCCGGCTTCGACCATGTCGGCCCGCTGGAACAGGGTAGCGTCGCCCATCATGCAGTCGTAGAGCAGGACTTCGTATCCGGTATAGGCGTCGGCGCCGAAATATTTTGAATATTCGAAGCTCATATCCACTGAGCCTACGCGCAGCACCGGGCCGGGAATCTTCGCTCCGAAGCTCAGCGAGATTCCCTCCACCGGCTGAATCTGAATCACGAGGGTATTGGTGTGCAGCTTGTGGAAGGGCGCGTTGCGGAAGAGCTCGAACGGCATGCGTTTGAACTGGATCGCGATTTCCGTATGGCGCTTGGCCAGGCGCTTGCCGGTGCGGAAGTAGAAGGGAACGCCCGCCCAGCGCCAGTTGTCGATGTTGAGCTTGAGGGCGACAAAGGTTTCGGTGCGCGACTCGGGATTGACGCCGGGCTCGGCACGATAACGGGGAACTCGTTCATCAGCGATTACGCCATCGCCATATTGTCCGCGCACGCTTTGCTGCAGGACATCTTCCGCGTTCAACGGCTGCAACGAGTGCAGAACCTTTGCCTGCTCGTTCCTGACAGCATCGGCCTGGAAAGAGACAGGGGACTCCATCGCAGTCAGGCTGAGCAATTGCATGACATGATTGGGCACCATGTCCCGCAGGGTTCCGGCGTTATCGAAGTAAGCTCCACGGCGCTCCACGCCTACGGTTTCGGCATTAGTGATTTGCACGTGATCGATGTAGCGCCGGTTCCAGGTGGGCTCGAAGATGGCGTTGTCGAACCGGAAGACCATGATGTTCTGCACCGTCTCTTTGCCGAGGTAGTGATCGATGCGATAGATCTGATTCTCTTGCAGAACGCTCTTGATGTCGCGGTTCAACGCCTTGGCGGATTCGAGATCCTGCCCGAAGGGCTTCTCGATGACGACGCGTCGCCAATGTCCGTTCTCTTGGCGGGAAAGTTCGGCCCGTCCTAACTGCTGGACAATAGGTGCGAAAAACTTGGGCGCAGTTGCGAGATAGAAGAGGTAATTGCCCCCGGTGTGGCGTTCGGCGTCGATCGCGGCGAGGCGGTCACGAACTTTTACGAAGGTGTTGGGGTCGCTGAAATCTCCGCGTTCGTAGAAAAGCCGGCTGCGCAGCCAATCGGTAGCCGCGTCGTCGTGCGTAGGAAGAAATTCGCTGACCTGCTGGCGGAAGCCTTCCACGTCGAGATCGTCGACGGAGACTCCCACAACTGCGAACGTGTCGGGCAGCAGCTTGGCATTCACTAAATTAAAGAGGGCAGGAATGAGCTTGCGTTTGGTCAGATCGCCGGCGGCTCCGAATAGAACAAACACGCACGGCCCCGCGACCTTGCCGGCAATGTCGAGGTTCGTTTCAGAGCTGGCTGCGAGCGCCGCTGTCATGAACGGTGGTCCTAAGTTCTCCCACAGAGGAAGTGTGGAGAATTGTAGGCCAACCGGGGACTGAATTCCCACTGCTGAATGGGCAATCACTCTGGGGGACGATGGCGCGGGCGCGGTTGATGCTTCCGAAACGAATTTCCTGGCCCTTATAGGTTCAGTCTTCCAGTTTCCAAGGTTCGAGCGGTTTGAGCCGCGGCAACATCTCTACTGTCCCAGATCTTCGAATTTCACATTGAGGATTGGGTATTGTTTCCAATCCTTGTAGTCGAAGTGCCACCACTCCTGCGGGTAAACCATGAAGCCCTGCTTTTCCATGGCTTGGCGCAGAATGGAACGGCGAGCCCGCTCATCGGGCGTGCCACCCGGGTAGTCGGCGAAAGAGCGATCGGTCATTTCGTCGTAGCCACTGGGCATCTTCACTTCCTCACCCGTTTTCAAGTCGTATAAAGACAAGTCAACAGCGCATCCACGGTTATGCCTGGAGCCCGCTGCCGGATCAGCGACAAAAATCCTCTTGTCCTGGGGCGTGGCTTCCCAGAAGATTTTCGTCACGTACCAGGGGCGGTAGCCATCGTGGATGATCAAACCGTATCCCTGGGACTTGAGATCGCGATGGGCGCGAAGCAAGGCTTCGGCCGCTGGCCGCTGCAGGAAGGCGCGCGCTTCGGTATAAATGGGCGTACCCAGAAAATTGTTCGAACTGGCGTAGCGCACGTCGAGCTTGATCGTCGGGTCGAGCTTAGCCAACTCCACCAAATCAGTCTTGAGGAAAGGGCCCGGCTCCTGCGGAGGTTGTTGTTTGAGCGCTTCGGCACGCAACTCCTCCACCGGACGTACGGGTGTGATGCGGAAGCTGGCCTGTTGCGCGAAGCCGAGTTGCAGCAGAACGAGAAAGACCCCGACTGGTAGCCAGGATTTTTGGCTGCATAGTCTTGGGTAGGTGCCAGCATCAAGAGTCGGACTGTCTAGGTTGGCGCGGTTTTTCATGTGATCTTTACCTGCTGCCAGGAGCCTCTGGAACGGCGTTGACCAGATCGCGCAAAGGACCGATGACCGTAAAGCGCACCAGCGCTTGTGGTTTCTCGGCGTCATCTAAGACGGCATGTTTCGCAGCCTTCCAACCCGGGGCTGCAGGCAATCCAGAGGACAGATAGGAAACAGCTTCGAGACCCATCGTACCCAGTTCGATGAGCTGCTTGGCCCGTGGTTCGGCCTGGGCGAGCAGCGGCGAGCCTGCCATCAAACGCAAGATCGCCGGCTCCGCGGTTATCCAGGCATTGAAGTCGGCAGTCAGCTCTCGTTTCTCCTGCGCTCGCTCCCCCGGGTTCTGCAGATAAGCACGTGTGAGCAGCTCAAAATTGTGTCGGGATGGCGGGTCGGGCGGAAGCGCGTCTACGAGCAGATTCAGCGGCGTCAGTTGATTGGCGTGCTGAAGGTGTGCCCTCGCGTTGAATGTGACGGGCTCGAGAACTGAGGCCAGGACCTGCAAGGGACCAATCTCCCGCGTATCGGCCAACTGACGCAGGCTAACATCTTCCTGAGAGATGTGGGTGAGACCAAAAGCTTCCAGGCGCAGCGACTCGACCTCCAGGCGGCGATACATGTCATTTACGTCATTGACGCTACGCGGCGACCAGAGCCGCTCCGCAATGGCGGCTGTACGCGGCCAGACGCGTGAGTCGATATCCTTGGGGCTCGTCTGTTCCATCCACATACAGGCCTCACCACCCAGAATGCGTGCCTGCTGTTCCGGGTTCAGGTCGGTTCCTTCTGGAAGCGGATCGACCGCGTAGTGGGCCGCAGCCGTGCTCATCAGATTCAAGTAGTAACCAGCAGAGAGGATGCTACGGTATCCATTCCTAGCTCCGGCGGCGAGGGAGTCAAAGCCGCGCCAGCTCTGCACAATGATGTCTTTGGGTAGCTCGGGCGTAAGGATCTCGTCCCAACCGATCATGTGCTTGCCATGTTTCTCCAGAATTTTGAGTAGCCGCTGATTGAAATAGTTCTGCAGTGCGGCCGTGTCTTTGAGATTGTGTTCGCGCATAAAACTCTGGATGCGCGGGTTAGCTTTCCATTCAACACCATTGTTCTCGTCCCCACCGATATGCATGAAATGGTCGGGAAAGATCGCCGCCATCTCTCCCATGAATGTATCGAGAAATTTGTAAGTGCTTTCCCGCGTCGGATCCATCACCGGGTCGAAGACCCCGAAAGCCCTCTCAATTTGAAACGGGCCGGGCGCACTTGCGAGATCGGGATATCCGACAAACCAGGCAGTGGTGTGCCCCGGCATGTCAAACTCTGGCACGACGCGGATACCACGATCGTGCGCGTAAGCGACGATTTCGCGAGCTTGCTCTTGCGTGTAGAACAGCCCGTCCGAGCCGAGCTCCGTTAGTTTTGGGAAGGCTTTGCTCTCGATACGGAAACCCTGGTCTTCGCTGAGATGCCAGTGGAAAACGTTGAGCTTAACCGATGCCATGCCGTCGAGCGTACGCTTGATAACCTCGACGGGCATGAAGTGGCGTGCGCAGTCGACCATCAGTCCACGCCAACGAAAGCGTGGTGTGTCGTGAATCGACACGGCCGGCATGAAAGACCCAGCTGCGTCCGACTGGATGAGCTGTTCCAAAGTTTCGAGGCCGTGCATCGCCCCGACTACAGTCGCCGCTCGAAGATGCGCGCTCGCGGAAGTGATTTCAAGTGAGTAGGATTCGTCTTCCTCGACGGACTGGATCGTTTCTCCCGGGCCATCGACGCTAATGACCAGCGCCGCGGACGTGGCGTCCGTTCCTGGCGATGTGGGGATGGAAAGGCCCGTCTGGTTTTTGATGCGACCAAGGCTGCGCTCTATGGCGGCGTTGAGGCGATCGTCTCTAAACTTGTCCGCGGCCGTATGAAACGATGTTGTTATGACGAGGCGGCCTTCCTGCTTCGAAAGCTGCGACGGCTCCGGCATTAGGGTATTGACGAATCCAGGGGGCGAGCTTGGGGATGGTGTCACCTGAGCCGAGACAATGGGCACCACCAGAATTCCTGCGAGGATCACTGCGATTGCCGGTTGACGTATCACGATGCCTCTTTCATGTCGCGATTATTATTGAAGGTGGACTGCCTTACAATGCTCGTCGAACTGAGCCTGAAGGGATTTCTGAAACTCTTCGCGATTCGGTCGGTGGCTGGACCCCTTCGCCCGAAAGACCACGCCCGGGCACGCGCTGCAGCCGGCTTCGACGGGGATGTCCCCGAGCCATTTCGTAACGCGGATCGTCGGCTTTTTCATCAAACCAGCTGACCCTGTGGAGCAGGTTCCAGTTCGACCGGCGTGGCGTAATCCGCATCATCGGTCTGCACCTGATTCACACGAGTGCTCACACAAGAAACGAGCAATCCCAACGCGGTGGCCGCCTCCGTCGCTTTGTTGTCGAGCCAAGCATCGTAATCGTCAGGGTCAATAATCACGGGCATTCGGTCATGAACTGTGTGGAAGTATGGCATTCGGAGTTGGAGTGCCAAGCGCGCAGGTCTCGATCCTTCGGCACGTCTGCTGCAGGAGCCGGACTCGAAGGTTTGCCATTTGCTTCTCCTGTACCGACTACAGCCAGCGGGAGGTCAGGGTGATCATGGCAAATTGTTAACGCCAGTTGTAAAGAAATTCTTAGAGTAACTGGCGGAGAGGGAGGGATTCGAACCCCCGATACCCGTTAAGGTATGTCCGCTTTCGAGGCGGATCGTTTCAACCACTCACGCACCTCTCCGCGACAAAAACGACCTGTCAGCCATCAGCTTTCAGCAGATCCTCGCTCGGAATGAGAAAGTTCAGAGTTACTCTGCTAGCGACGGCTCTTAAAGAACGTTTGCAGTACTTCCTGGCTGCGTCCGGCTAAGACTCCGCTGCGAACCTCGATCTTGTGGTTCAGATGCGGATGGTTCAGTACCTGCATCACGGAATGCACCGCTCCGGCCTTCGGATCGTCGGAGCCGTAGACCAGGCGTTTGATGCGGGCATGCACCATGGCGCCGGCGCACATGGCGCACGGTTCAATTGTAGCAAACAGCTCGCAGCCTCCCAGACGGTGGTTACCAAGGGCTTTACCGGCCTCGCGCAGGGCGATAATCTCTGCGTGGGCGGTGGGATCGGAGTCCTTGATGTTGCGATTCCATCCGCGGCCTACGATATTTCCATTGCAGACGACGACGGCGCCTACTGGCACTTCTCCGACTTCGAGCGCCCGCTGCGCGCAGCGCAGGGCCTCTTCCATCCAGAGTTCGTCAGAGGCGGGATCGTCGCTCGGTGTCGGTCGCAGGTCGCTAGTCATTCGATCACAATTGTAGCGGCGAGATCACAGCAGCGGGCGGGTTTCCATTGAGCGCAGGGTCTTGCGCCATCTGACTCGATCAGATCACGCGTAATACAGTCCGCACGACTTCCGGAACCACTGCGTGGATCACCACCGGAACCACGATCTGTGCGATCGGGTAGGCGAGTGCCACGGCGGGCACGACGAGAAGGATCCAGACTTTCGTCGGCAAATTTGTGAAGTAGGCCTTCATAACGTCCTCTTACTATTAAATACGGCGGTGCGGCCGAAAAAGTTCCGGCGTGGCATTAGTTTTACCCACGATAGCGACGTTGCCACCATAACAGCGGCCCGGTCAGGGCAAGCAAGGGCAAGGAAAGACTGAAGATGGCCGCCAGGATGCGGGTCGGCCATCCTCCAACGTCACCGGTGTGAATCTCGCGATTGAGTCGGGTGACATAATCGACAGCCCCAGGCGCGCGAGTTTGCGAGCGAAAGGATTTTGCCGGAGTAGGGATCGAGAAAAATGCGAGTTCGCCCCGCCGGCGTGCGGTCCTCGGGATACTTCAGAATCACAAGCGCCGGGCTCGCTGGGCTGTCCGGCAGTGCGACAGTTGTGGCGCGCGCTCCGGGTACGGCTTCCTTAGCCAGCAACAGCAGCTGCGTTGGTTCGAGAGGCGCAACTCCGGGAGCAGGTTTTGCCGGATGGGGATCGGACAGCTCAGACGGCATGTGGCTTATTCGTTTGGCCAATCGGCCCGCAGCATCTTCCCAGTGCACCACGATCCCGGTCAGAGAAAATGCGAGCAGAAAAAGCGATGACATGATTCCGATCGTGCTGTGCAGGTCGTATTGAAATTTCGGCCCTGAGCTTTGAAGGCTGACACCGAATATTTTGCTGCGCCACCACAGAATCAATCCAGAGATGGACAAAAAGAGGAGAAATATGGCACCCCAGGCGACGATGGCTGAGCCGACGTTTCCGGCAAGGAGATGCGTGTGAAATCCGTGCAACTTGCGCGCAAAGCGATTGTTATCCCAAACTCCCAGTGCCTTTCCGCTGTATTGGTCGACGGCGAGATCAAGGCCGTTGCCCGATGCCGGCTCAAGATAAGCGCTGTAAGCCGTGTCGTCGCTTTCAGAGATGCCAAAATCCAGCACCCGATAGCCCGGATACTGGCGCTCGAGCGCGGTCTTCAATTCGGTGAGCGAAAGCATCGTGCCAGTAGGAGTAACCCGGACAAGTTTGGGATTCAGCGCCTGGTCGATCTGGGTTTCAAAGACGAGCAGGGCGCCAGATCCACCGATCAATACCAGAAGAACCGCTGCCACCAGCCCGACCCACAGATGCACGTTCAAAATTAGTTTACGGAAGGTGGACGTGCTCGCCATGTGATAAGGCTCCGCCATCGTTTGAACCCCAACGATGGAATGAACTCTAATGTTGTTCTTGTAATGTAAGACTGCTTCACCGCTTTGGACGTTTGGAAAAAGAAATCGTCAAGCGGATGTTGGCAAGCGCGCGCCGGGCCGACTTTGGGGAGTTGGCCGTTAATGGTATCCTAACCCCGTTATGGGGATGCCGAGCCTGCTCCGCAAAGTCTTCCTGATCGACCTTCTGCAGGGGTTGAAGGTCACGTTCCGCTATCAGGATCCTAAAGAAATTTACACCGAGCAATATCCGCTCGAGAGGCCACAGGTGGCAGAACGCTACCGCGGAGCGCCGCGTCTGAACGTGAACCCCGATACCGACGAGACCATGTGCATTGCCTGCGACCTGTGCGCCCTCGCATGCCCGGAGCATCTGATTGTGGTCTCCAGCGAACGCAATGAGAAGACCCGCCGCAAAGAACTCACCAATTTCACCTACGATCTGAGCCGCTGTATGTTCTGCGGATTGTGTGAGGACGCGTGCCCCACCGACGCGCTCGAGCTCACGCAGGATTTCGAGCTGGCCAGCTACACCCGGCAAGGATGGATCTGGGATCGTCCTACGTTGGAAAAAGGCCCTGAGCCTACTCAGTATCGCCGCTAAGAAACTCTCGCCGCTTCATTATCTCCAGCAGCTTTGTCTACGGCATTGACCGGATAGCCGCGTCGCGATTGCAGTTTGAGACTAGGAAAAACGCCAATCGGAATCCTCACGCTTGCACGATAGTAGTGGTGTTTCCGAGCGGGAGGATTCCTAATGACATTCCGGTTTATTTCTTTGCTTATCCTGCTGGCTTGCGCCACTTGGGGAGTCGCGCAGAGTCGCCCGGCGGCTCCGCCCCCGACGGCCGCACCAGCTTCGCCTGCAACCGCCGCGACGCCCTCCGCCGCGCCAACGACAGCGGCTCCTGCGACGGCACCTAACGCTACCCCGCAAGCGACGATTGGGCCTCCAACGCCGATCACGACAAAGGCGGCGGGACCTGATGCAACGACTACGCCGCAAGCGCCAACGCCGGGGACAAATCCGCAAACCACCCCGACGACTGCGAACCCAGCGCCAAACGGCAATGTTCCGGCGGCTGCGCTTCCCAGTAGGACGCCATGCGTGCCGGCGTCGGCACAAAACGGAGCGAACGCGAATGCAGGATCGCCCGCGGCGAACTCTAGTACTACGAACTCCAGCAATGCAAACTCCGAGAACGTAAATTCGTCTTCAAGCGCGCCGACGACATCGCCCGCCAATGCGCCTTCCGGTTCATCGCCGTCCGCATCCGGAGCGAATCCATCGAACATGAGTTGCCCTCCGGGCACGGTGCTGAGTGTGCCGCCCGCTTCCTCGCCTCAATCTATGCAGTGAAAGTTCATGCCGGAAATCAAGCGTGCGGGCTGACGAACAGCCCGCATTGCTTTGTTGAACGCGCGAACTAGTTGTTTGGGGAGGCCAGTTTCCTCTCGGGCAGGAAGTACAGCGCGGGAATCAGTGCAAACACGAAAAACGATAAATAGATCGAAACGTAGGCGAGCGGAACGGAACCGAGATAAAGAAAGAACGACAGCCCGTTCTTGCGCTGAACGGCGCGATGATAGTCGGCCATCTCGAAGTTGTCTGATTCCTGCCGCACTAGTTCGGTTCGCAGCAGGTAAAACGCGCTGGAACAGAGTGTGAGATCCAGCCCATACAAGGCCACAGCCATCGGCTGACGATAGTTCTTGCCAACGAAGTCGGTAACGAAGGGAACCAGCGACATCCAAAACAACAGGTTCAGGTTCGACCACAGTAGTCGAGCGGTGACCTGGCGGACAGCGTGAATCAAGTGGTGATGATTCACCCACATAATGGCCACGATCAGAAAGCTCAGTCCGTAGCTGATGAATACGGGCGCTACTTTCAGCAGCGCAGGCCACGTGGGCTGCGAGGGCGCACGCAGTTCCAGCACCATGATGGTGACGATGATCGCGATTACGCCGTCGCTGAAGGCTTCGAGACGGCTGGTCGTCATTGCTCCATGGGGCATGGCGGAAATTTATCACGGAGCCGGGGGATTGCTGATGGCAGACTTGAGATTGCAGATTTCAAACATGAGGTGATAGCTAGCCGTATCCCGCGATTCATAATCTGCAGTCTTAGGATCGCAAATCTGCAAAGCCTCACGCTGGCTGTTGCTGGGTCATGCAGTGCATTGCGCCCAGGCCCCAGATGAAGTCTCCTGAGTAAATGGGTACGATTTCGCGGGTGGGGAAAAGGCGGGCTAGCGTATCGAGTGCGATGCGATCGTTGGGCCGATTGAAGACCGGAGCGAGCACCAGCCCGTTCGCGATGTAGAAATTCGCATAGCTGGCGGGAAGGCGGCGGCCTTCGAACATGACCGGTTCCGGCATGGGGAGTTCGATGACGGTGAGTTGTTTTCCGTCCTGATCGCGGGCAGCCTGCAGGCGGCGCAGGTTGGCGCGTAGCGGGGCGTGGTTCACATCTTTGGTGTTGGGCTCGACCATCGCGACCACGGTGTTTTTCCAGACGAAGCGGGCAAGGTCGTCGATGTGACCGTGAGTATCGTCGCCGTAAATCCCGCGTCCCAGCCAGATGGTGTGCGGCGCGCCCAGGTAGTCGGCGAACGCTTTTTCGTAGTGAACCCGCGCCATATGCGGATTGCGTTGTTGTTCCTGGCTCAGCAGGCATTCTTCGCTAGTCATGATGGTTCCGGCGCCATTGACGTCGATTGAGCCCCCTTCCAGCACAACACGCTTGCCCAGCGACTCCGGTCGGATTTCCTGCGCATGAGAGGTTTTGCACATCAGGCTTCCGATTTTCTCGTCGTGCCGCCAGTTGGAATACTTCGCCCAGCCATTAAAGCGGAACTTGAGGGCGAGCGTGGCCTCAGGGTCTGAAGCCCGGAGTTTTTTCTTACGCCCGACAGCACCAGCAGAGCCGCGCTTTTCCGCTTCTGGGTGCATAAGGGCGGCACGCAAGCGGTGCCAAATAGGCTGTTCCCGGCTGGGAACGGCCGTCGTTCTCTTCAGGAAGATGCAGCCCGAATCGCGCAGCCAGACGCGGTTGGTGGGCCAACGATGGAAGCGGATATTGTCAGAGAGGGCATCGGCGCGCTGCAGGATCCGGCGTGCATGGCCAGCCTCAGCGGCATTTTTTACGATCAATTCGACGCGCTCGTGCTTCGCCAGATTCCGAATGATTTCGGCATACACCCAGGGAATGGGCTCGAACTTCTTCGGCCAGTCGCCTTCATAATGAGGCCACGCAAGCCAGGTGGCCGCGTGGGGTTCCCACTCGGCGGGCATGCGGTAGCCGAGGGCAGCAGGCACGGGCGGTACAACTCTTAAAGCTTTCTTTGAGGGTCTGGGCACGTTGAGCTCTAGTCCAGCAAGCGGCTGGTGATAGGCGCATAGCTGTCGATGCGGCGATCGCGCAGGAACGGCCAATTGCGACGGATGTCCTCAAGCGCTTTTAAGTCGACATCGCCGACCAGAATTTCTTCGCGGTCATGAGACGCTTCCGCGAGGACGCGGCCAAAAGGATCGCAGAAAAACGATGCGCCCCAGAATTCGAGCCCCTGGCCAGGCGCCGATTTTCCACGCACGTTGCCCGTTTCGAATCCGACGCGATTGACCACGGCCACATAGACTCCGTTGGCAATCGCGTGCGCGCGCTGAATCGTGCGCCAAGCGTCGTGCTGGGCCACTCCAAACTCCGCCTTCTCCGCGGGATGCCAGCCAATCGCCGTCGGATAGAACAACACCTGCGCTCCCTGCAATGCGGTGAGACGGGCGCCTTCGGGATACCACTGGTCCCAGCAGACTAGCGTGCCCAGGCGTCCGGCGCTGGTATCGAGGGCACGGAAGCCGAGATCGCCGGGAGTGAAATAGAACTTCTCATAGTACAGGGGATCGTCGGGGATATGCATCTTGCGATAAAGCCCGCGCAGCGTGCCGTCGCTGTCGAAGATAGCGGCGGTGTTGTGATAGACGCCGGCAGCGCGTTTTTCGAAGAGTGATGCGATCAGGACAACGCCATTGCTGCGCGCCGCGGCCGAGAGCTTTTCACTGCCGGGGCCAGGAATGGGCTCTGCCAGGTCGAACAGCGCGTGATCTTCGCGCTGGCAAAAATATTGGGTCTGAAAAAGTTCCGGCAGGCAGACGACTTTCGCGCCGCGTCCGGCGGCTTCGGCCGTCCGGGCTAAAGCCTTTTCGAGATTCTGTTCCGGTTCCGGCCCGCAGGACATCTGGACCAGAGCCACGCGAAATTTTTCAGGGGGCAAGCTGACGAACCTCCGCGATTCAATATAGCAGGAAGCTAGCTTTCAGCTTTCAACGCTCGGCTGTCAGAAAGAAGTTGGCACAAATGGAATGTATCCATCTCCGCGGGCAAGGACGGCCCTACCTGGTCTGTTCTGGTCTGGAGTGCGCGGCGAAGGCTCGGGCCAAACGTGCATTCGAGGCGACCAATCTCTCCAGGCGCCGGGTGAGCTCCGCGGAGGGCATGGAGCGCAGAATGGCTTCGATCGCTGCTTCCGCGTGCAGCGATTCCGTTCGCACCAGATCGAGCAGGAATTCCAGGGCTGCATCCTGGCGGGTTAACGCGATCGCCGATAGCAAGACAGAGAGAAACCACGGATCGCGAGCTTTCTCGAAGCTTTCGCATAGAACTTGAAAGCCTTCCATCGAGTGGGTGCCCGCGATCGCCAGCGCCGCTTCAGCGGCAGCGTCATCACCGGAGGTTAAGAACTTTCGCACCCACGCAATCGCCGAAACGCCTTCGATGCGCAGTACGCCGCTGTAGCAGGCTCCCATCACTTCCGGTTCATCGTTGCCCAGAACGGCTCGTAGCCGAAGCAGCAATGCAGCAGAGGGCGACCCCAACTGCTCGATCGCGCGGATTACTTCGGCTCGAACGGCCTTGTCTTTGTCTGCCAGGAGTTCGACGAGGTGGCCAAGCAGATCAGTTTCAGCGACGCCGCGGCATTGAACCAGAGCGAATGCGCAGGTGGCGCGGAGGGTGCCGGCAGTGTCAGAGACGCCACCCCAAACCGGTTCCAGTTGGATGTGGCGCATGCCTCGCAGAAAGACCTCAGGCTCCTGATACTCCAAGGCTGCGAGGGCGCGGCTTATGGCATTTTTGCCCCAGCATTGGGGGTCGCTCTTTTCGGGCTTCTCAAAGAAGCGATCAAATGACGTCAGCAGGTCGGGGATCAGTTGCTCGACATGAAACTCGCGCACCAGGTCTGTAGCCTTGCCCACGATGAAGTTGTTGCGGTTTCCGAGGGCCTTGCGCAAAGGGGCGAGCCGCGCTTCCTCCGGCGATTGCCGAAGCGCCTCCAGTGCCGCGATTTGATCCTCAAAGGCTCGCTTACCGGGCATCGTTGCCAGTTTACGCGAGCCATTCAATTTCGAGGCGACTCGCCTGAACGCACGTCGTCCTCCTTCATGATCTGGAGGCTCACACGCCCTTTCAGCCCAAATCCGGCAGCATGGCATCTCTCCGAGGGGTTCCTGTAGAGTATTGAGTCGGGAAATTTGATCGCCGGCTTGGAGGCTTGCGTTGAAACAGGGCAATCATGGCAGTTCGCACGCGCAGCAGGGTCATGGGGGTGAAGGAAAAGACCGTGATCTGCACAATCCCATCGAGGATCGGCTAGTCCCGCTGGAGCCTCTCGATCTGTCCAAGGTCCGTTCCATCGACGGCCTGGTGCGCGCGATGGGCAAGACCGCTTTCACTGGCAGGCAATTGGGCGAAGCGGCCGATGTGCTCGAGGCTATGGCTCTCGACGAGGACGCTTTTGTCGTCATGACCCTGGCGGGCGCCATGACTGTGGCCAAGCAAGGGCTGATCATTACGGAATTGATCGATCGCGGTATCGTCAATGCGATCGTTTCGACCGGGGCGCTGATGGCGCACGGATTGGTCGAGGCCACCGGGCGCGCCCACTTCCGCGCTAATCCCGAAGTTTCCGACGAAGAGCTTTACGAGCAGGGGTACAACCGGGTTTACGACACTCTTGAGCCCGAGCAGAACCTCGACGATGTCGAGGAAGTGATGTCGGCGGTCCTGGAAGCCTGGGACCACAACGAGGTCATGTGCTCGTACAAGCTGAATCATGCGATCGGGGAGTATCTGGCCAGGAATGCGCAAGGACAACGGGGCATACTGAAGTCTGCCTTTGAAAAGGGCGTGCCGGTTTTCGTGCCTGCATTCAGCGATTCAGAGTTGGGCCTCGATACCGCCTTGAATAATCGCCTGCGCGAATCCACCGGCAGACACAAGATTCGGTTCGATCCGTTCGAAGATCTGGAGCACTTTGCCGCCACGTTGTTGCGGCAAAAAAAACTGGGAATCTTCACCATTGGCGGCGGAGTGCCGCGGAACTGGTCGCAGCAATTCGGACCCTTTATCGAACTGCGGCACCGCAGGCTAGGCGAGAACGTGCCTTTGAAGCGCTACCACTACGGACTACGAATCTGTCCCGAGCCGGTATATTGGGGCGGATTGTCGGGCAGCCCTTATAGCGAGGCGATCTCGTGGGGCAAGTTCGTCCCGCCCTCGGAAGGCGGGAAATTTGGCGAAGTTTTCGTGGACGCCACCGTCGGGCTACCTCTCATCGTGGCCGCCGTGATCGAAAGACTCGACAAGGCGAAAAAGGGCGGCACTCGGAAATCGGGAAGGACGGCCAGCAGGAAATAAAAAAGGCGTTTACGGCAGAAGCAATCTTTGGGCGAAATTCGTAACTACTCGGCGGGGAGTTCTGTTCCAGCCGAGTCTTCCGGCTGCTGAGTGCCGGATTTCATGCGGCGATACAGTGGAGCAAGCATTGTCTTTTCAATCACTTCTGACTCGGCTTGAAACCAATCCTGCAACTCACTCCCCTCAGTTTGCCCGCGCGATTCGTACAACTCCTGTGCGCGAGAGCGTACCTTCCGCTCAACCATCCGCATCATGAGGGCCTGTTGCTTCTTACGGCGTGTTTCGATGTCCAAAGCTGTCCCCAGTTCGTAAAATTGCGTATTACTTTCACTTCCATGATAACCCGAAAAGGTTAATGAAAGGTTACATTGGGGGGGCGCTGTGATTACTAAGGTGCCAAGCCCCGCGCGGTGTCGGCGGGGCGCACGCTGAGCTTGGATCTAATCGAAGATCAGGACCGCAGACGCGATAACGGTGGTCCAGAGGCCACGCTTGTCCCCGACGGCGGATTGAGTGACATTGGCCGTGCGGACAATCTTGTTCGACAAGCGATAGATCTGCTTCTTCTCGTCCCAAGAGCGGTCGGGGTCGAATTCCACGTTGAGCGTGGTAGCGAGCATCTCAGCCGCGAGTTCTTCGGCATATTCTCCGGCGGCATCTTCAGTCTCGCCGAAGGAATGGTGCTCGCTGAGATATCCGTAGGTATTGCGATCAGCCGGGATGGCGACACCGATCGAAGAAGCCAATAAACGGTGGGGTTCGCGAGTGGAGTTCTCGGCCACAACGGCGAACACGACCTCGCCGGGATGCAAGTACTTCACGCCTTCTTTGCGCGCCAGCAGCTTGCAGTTGGGCGGGAAGATGGAAGAGACGCGAACCAGATTCTGGGCAGCGATACCGGCGTCGCGCAACGCCAATTCAAACGATGTCAACCGCTCGCGGTGTTTCCCCACTCCCTTGGTAAAGAAAATCCGCTTCGGAACCATGTCTTTGCCCAATGCGTCCGTCCTCCGCAGAGAAAATTCAATGCGAGAATGCACAATCTAACACAATGGTTTGTAAAGGAAATATGAATTTCGGGGGTACCAATGAAAAAAGTCGTACCCAAGCCCGCGCTGCCGACGCTTGGCAGGCGAAACTGACCTCATACTCTGGACCTCAGACCTCGGCACTGCAGCGTGTTTTGGGCTGAAGGCCGAGGTCGCAGGTTTGAATCTACTTGGCCGGTTTGACCGAGCTCACCGCGATAGTGTTGTCCTTCTCGGTGCCGGTGACGGTGGCCTTGGCGCCAGCCTGCTTGTCGAGAGTGGCGAGTGCGTCTTTGTCGCTGGTTTCCAAGGTGTAGACCTTGTCGCCGACAACCAGCGCGTACTTGGATCCTTTGCCCACGCAGGCGCGCGTGCAGCCGGCATCATCGCCAGCCATGGCGTGCTTGGCGCCGCACATGGAGTCACTGACTGTGCCGGTAAAACTCTTGCCGCTGGCAGCGAAGGCGAGCGAAACCGCCAGTCCCGCAATCAGCAGAACGTTCATTCCAAAAAATCCAGCTTTGCGAGTTGGACTCGTCATTACAAATCTCCTTTTTCGGTGTGCGCTGGCGGCCGGGAAAAACCGGCGGCAGCCAGCAACTAAAAGATGCTCTTTCCGACGAGAAGTTACAAGCGCAGCGTATTTACCACAGGAACACAGAGGTGCACAGAGTGTTGATCCCCGTGGGCAACCTGTGATCCGCTCATTTCGGGGCTGCCTTGACTGAATAGATAAGGTCCACGTCGACCGTCTTATCGCGCAGGTTGGCGGTTACGTGCGAAGAAACGTCCCAGTCGAAGTTGCGGGGCAACAGTTTCTCCGCAGCGGGAAGATATTCGCTCAGGTACGTGGCGTCATATACCTCACCGGGGCGGATTTTCCAGGCATTCCGCAGCTTCGCAGTCAGGCTGTTGTCGAGCCCGCGGAATTCGAGATCCCCCATGTGATAGAGGTAGCCCTCTTTCACTTCCAGGTGAATGACGACGGTGCTGGTTGCGTCGTCATAGGTGGCGCTCGCCCCGATGCTTGCGGTGACGTAGCCATGCGATCCGTACAGTTTCTGGATGTCTTTCAGGTTGTCGTCCAGACGCACGGTATTGGCGGGCTGACCCGGTTGCGCGCGGACCATTGTCTGCAGCGTGTCCGCTGAGAATTCGTGATTACCGGTCCATTCGATGGCCTTGAGCTTGTACTGCTTGCCCGGTGTCACCGCAAAGTAAACGTCTACGATTGTCAGGTTGCGAATGCTCTCGTCACCTTGAGCCGAGGGCTGCTTCACGACTTTAGGCTCGGCCGCGCCGAAAGACGCTTTGAGGTATCCGCGCTCATGGTAGATGGGAAGAAGCTGATGCTGCACCAGAGCGTTCAGAACGCTGCGCGAGTACTCGCGATCGAACACGCGTTTCGAGACCGCCTTGAGCGCGGGAATTTCGTCCGGGCCTGCTCCTACGAATTCCACATTGCGGATCTGGATCACGACATCGCCAACTCGATAAACAATCGAATCCACCGGCCCATCGGACTTGCCGGCGCGCTCGTATTCCACGTGCCCGGGTATGGATCTTTCGACCAGCATGGCCTGCAGCACGTCAGAAATCTCGTCCGGTAGTTTGCCGGAAAGCGGCAATTCACCGTCGAACAGGGGGGCGTGCTCCTTGATTTGCCGAAGCAGTTCCTCGTCCGAGAACCAGACGAAGTCTTCGAACCGCACGGGAACGAACTTGTTGGCGTCGGTGACATGGAATTCGAGCTTGGTTCCTGCGGGCGAGTAGGAAAACGAATACGCCACGTCGGTAAAAACCCCGGTATCGCCGAGGCGCCGCGCCGCCTGCTTGAAGTCGTCGTCATTCACAGACGTTCCCAGTTGCAGGCCGCTGGCAGCGGCAATGGCCTCTTCGGAGAAGCGCTTGCTGCCCGTCACCTTGATGGCGATCAGCTTGCGGGCGGACGCCGGCATTTCCGAGATCGGCTTCTGGACGGACTGCCCCACCGAGGGCAGAGTGATCAGAGGAATGAACAGCAGTGTGGCAATCGCCTTCATCATCGAGTTGGGGTCTGCACTAATTCTTGCGTGGATTTGTGCTTTACCGCAATGTCAATGAAGGCCAAAGCGGCCCGGCTCAAAGCCTTGTCTTTGCGGAAGACCAGCGCCAGGTCGCGGCGGACCTGACCGTCGGCGAGCGGGAAGGCGGCGAGGACTTTGGCGCGCACGTCTTCCTCTACGTTGGAGCGGGCGATGAAGCCGATGCCGACATCGGCGGCTACGAAGCGCTTGAGCAGTTCGCTCGAATCAAGTTCCATGGTGAAGTTGGGTTTCAAACGGCGCTCGTGAAACAGTTGCTCGATGGCGTCGCGGGTGTGCCCTGCCTTGGGAACAATCAGGGGGAACTTGCTGGCATCGGCGATGGTGGCGGACTTCAGCTTTCCCAAAGGGTGGTGCGGCGGGGCAATCAGGATAAGCTCATCACGATGGATCAGGACGACGGTGAGCCGGCTGTCGGTCACGGGAAGGGAGACGACCCCGAAGTCGACCGAGTTGTCGATGATGGACTCGAGAACCTTAGCGTAGTCGGCGCGCTTGATGTTCACCGAGACATCGGGATACTGCTTCTTAAAGTCGGCAAAGACATAGGGCAGGATATGAAGGCAGGTGCCCTCGTTTGCCCCTACAATGATTTCCCCGCGCGGAACACGCTCCATCTCGGCGATGGAGACCAGCATGGCTTTGCGGGCATCGAGTGTTTCTTCTACGTACTTGAGAAAAGCTTTCCCGGCCGCGGTGAGCGACACCTTGCCGCCGGACCGGTCGAACAGCTTGGCGCCGACTTCCTCCTCGATCCCGCGAATCTGCGACGAAATCGCCGGCTGGGTGCGGAAACGCTTCTCCGCCGCCCGCGAGAACGAGGCGTGCCGCGCTACTTCGAGAAACGTTTCCAGCTGGTCGAAATCCATAGGAAGCTGTCAGCCATCAGCTTTCAGCCGTCAGCCTGGACAGTTCCACTTGCGGCCAACGGATCCGATCCCTATTTGGCTGAAAGCTGATAGCTGAGAGCTGACAGCTTAAGTATAAAGTCCGCTTTATCCCGGCCATAAAAACAATCGAATTGCCTGAGAAAACCGCAACCTCTAAACTCTCCGGTCCTGCATAATGCGACCGATTGTAGCAGCCGGAAAGCCGTCGTTGGTCGCTTCGCGACGCTTTGCATCGCTCGCTGGATTCCAACAAGGATCTTTATGGCTGACGCCAGCACCGTTCTCGATTTTGCCCGCAAGCACGACTGCAAGATTCTCGACCTGCGCTTCACCGACATTCCCGGCTTGTGGCACCACGTCTCTTATCCCATTGACCAACTCACAGAAGCCTCATTTGAAGAGGGCTTCGGCATTGATGGATCCTCCATTCGCGCCTGGGCCGGGATTCACGAGAGCGACATGCTGCTCAAGCCTGACGCGAACTTTCACCTGCTCGATCCTTTCACTGAAGCCCCCACGCTCGTGCTGGTCTGCGACGTAGTCGACCCTGTGACCAAGCAGAGTTACGACCGCGATCCCCGCTACATCGCGCGCAAGGCTGAGATGTATCTGGCATCGACCGGGATTGCCGATACCGCCTACTTCGGAGCAGAAGCCGAATTCTTCATTTTCGACAATGTTCGCTTCGATCAACGCGAGCAGTACGGCTTTTACTACATCGATGCTGAAGAAGGCCGCTGGAATTCGGGCAGGGAAGAGAACAATCTGGGCTACCGCCCACGCTATCGTGAAGGCTATTTCCCGGTCGCGCCTACCGACCACTATCAGGACCTGCGCTCAGAAATGGTGCTGACCATGCAAAGCTGCGGCATGGAGGTCGAGTGCCATCATCACGAAGTCGCCACCGGAGGCCAGACGGAAATTGATCTGAAGTATGACTCGCTGGTGCGCTCGGCCGACAAGATGTTGCTCTACAAGTACATCGTCAAGAACGTGGCCAACCGCAATGGCAAGACGGTCACCTTCATGCCCAAGCCTTTGTTCGGTGATAACGGCAATGGTATGCACACCCACCAGTCCTTGTGGAACCGAGGAGAGGCTCTGTTCGCGGGAGACGGTTATGCAGGGCTCTCGCAACTGGCCCTGTGGTATGTAGGAGGGCTAATCAAGCACGGCCCGGCGCTGTCGGCAATCATCGCCCCCACGACCAACTCCTACAAGCGGCTGGTGCCGGGATTCGAAGCGCCGGTAAGCTTGGCCTATTCCCGGCGCAATCGTTCGGCAGCTTGCCGCATCCCGATGTACTCGATCGCGCCGAAGTCTAAGCGCGTGGAATTTCGCCCGCCCGACCCAAGTTGTAACCCGTACATGGCGTTTGCGGCGATGCTGATGGCCGGTCTGGACGGCATCGAGAACAAGATGGATCCGGCTCCACCCCTGGACAAGGATATGTACGAATTGGATCCGGAAGAGGTCTCAAGCATTCCCTCCATGCCCGGTTCTCTGGAGGACGCCCTCGATGCCCTGCAGCGCGACCACGCTTTCCTGCTTAAAGGAGATGTCTTTACCGAGGAGTTATTGCGTACCTACGTCGATTACAAGCGCGCCAAAGAGGTGGATGCGATCCGCCTACGCCCCCATCCCTACGAGTTCGCCCTGTATTACGACATCTGAATCGGCCTGACACTCGAATCTGCTCACAAACCACTGACAGCGCTCGTCTAAGCCTCATAATAGCGTCCGTCCGATGGAACAATGGACGGCGCCAGTCCGTACTATCTTCTACTGATCGTGGGAGGCCCAATGCAGATCCTGGACGACATTCGTTACGCCATGAGGCAGTTTGCGCACGCGCCGGGCTTTACGGCTACGGCCGTATTGACACTGGCGTTGGGAATCGGCGCAACGACCGCGATTTTCACTCTCGTGCATGCCGTCTTGCTGCGATCTTTACCTGTAGCCAAGCCGAGCGAGCTCTATCGCGTTGGGGATATTGAAAACTGCTGCGTGAATGGCGGCATGCAGGATGATTGGTCCTTGTTTTCCTACGATAAGTACAAAACCTTCCGGGATAACACGCCGGGATTCAGTGAACTCGCAGCTTTCCAGGCCGGCCGAAGTCTGATTGGAGCGCGGCGCGCCGGCAGTAATCAATCCGCCCAGTCCCTTCTCATCCAATACGTTTCCGGAAACTACTTCAGCATGTTCGGCATTGGCGCCTACGCCGGGCGAGTGTTCACGCAGGCTGACGATCGGCCGGGAGCAGACCCGGTTGCCATAATGAGTTACAGAACCTGGCAGGAAAAGTACGGGAAGGATCTGTCCATAGTTGGATCGAGTTTCGTATTAAACGGGCACCCGTTTACCGTGATCGGAATCGCGCCACCCCGATTTTATGGCGACCGGATGGAAAACAGCCCGGCGTTCTGGCTCCCTTTGAATACTGAACCTCTGATTGACGGAACCAGCAACACCCTTCAGTTTCCCCAACAGGACTGGCTCGACCTGATTGGGCGAATCGCTCCGGGTGCCGATCCGAAGAAAATTGAGGCTCAGTTGCAAGTAGAACTCAAGCAGTGGCTCCTGAGTCCGGTGAGCAAACTGGAACAACGCGACCAAGGACTGGTGCCGAAACAAACCCTGCATCTCTCACCGGGCGGCGCCGGCGTGCAGATGATGCGCGATGAATATCAATCCGGCCTGCACCTGCTGATGTGGGTGACCGCCTTCGTGCTCCTGATCGCCTGCGCGAACGTGGCGAATCTCATGTTAGTTCGGGCCGCCAGCCGCCGCCAACATACCGCGCTGCGCACAGCTTTGGGCGCTACCCGGTCCCGGCACATCATGCAGGTATTGACCGAGAGTACGTTCCTGTCGCTGGTCGGCGGAATCGTGGGCATTGGGCTGGCATTCTGGTGCACTCGTCTCATCCTGAGGCTTGCTTTTCAATCGCAGCATGTGGCCATCAGCGCCACCCCTTCTATACCGGTGCTGGCCTTTACTTTCGCCGTTTCTCTGTTGACGGGAATTCTCTTCGGAGTCGCCCCGGCATGGCTGATGGCGCATGCCGATCCCGCCGACGCTCTGCGCGGAGCTTATCGTTCCACGCAGCATTCCGGCGGGTGGACGCAGAGGTCGCTGGTGGTGGCGCAGGCGGCGTTGTCCCTCGTTCTTCTGTGCGCCGCGGGCCTGCTGACGCAAAGCTTGCGCAACATGCAACATCAGCACTTCGGATTTCAGACCGCCAATCGATACATCTTCCATTTCGACCCCGACATGGCAGGATTCAAGCCAGATCAGTTGGCGCCGTTCTACCGCCAACTCCACGACAATCTCGCGGCAATCCCGGGCGTGAGTCAAGTCAGTTTTGCCCTTTACACCCCGATGGAGGGCAATAACTGGGGCGAGACGGTCTACATTGAGGGACAGCCCCTGCCTCCACCGGGTTCGGATCAGAACGATGCTTCCTGGGTGAGAGCCAGTGATGGATATTTCGAAAGTATCGGCACGAGGATTTTGCAGGGACGCGGCATCACCGACCAGGATACTGCCACATCGAACCGTGTAGCCGTGGTGAATCAGACGTTCGCCAAGCGCTTCTTCAAAGATGGCGGCGCGATCGGGAAGCATTTTGGGGACCTTGATCCCAAGTACGCCGCCAGTTTCGAGATTGTCGGAGTTACTGAGGACACGCAGTATTGGGAACCCACCAGTAAGATCCGCCCGATGTTTTTCTTGGCCCAAGCGCAGTGGCGGCCCCATGTGGCCAACGAGGATCCGCGGTTTCAGGCATTCGAGGATCGGTCGCACTTACTGAACTCGGCAGTTGTGGTGACCCGCGGCGCAGTGCCCGGATTGGAGCAGCAGGTCCGGCAGGCTTTGTCTCAGCTCAGTCCCGATCTCGCATTGATCGACTTCAAGAGTTTCGCCGAGCAGGTGGAAGCGAACTTCTCTCAAAGCGATATGCTGGCCAAGCTGACTTCACTATTTGGAGTGCTCGCTCTGGTGCTGGCTTCGGTAGGTCTCTACGGCGTTACCGCCTACTCTGTCGAACGGCGTACAAGTGAAATCGGAATCCGCATGGCGTTGGGAGCGGACCGTCTGAACGTCTTGAGGTTGGTTCTGCGAAGCGCGTTTCTGCAGATTCTCGCTGGGCTGCTGATCGGCATCCCGGCAACGATTCTGGCAGGCTATGCAATGGCCACACAGCTGTTTGGAGTCAAGCCTTACGCGCCAGGTATTCTGTTGATGACGACGCTGGTCTTAAGTCTGGCAGCCCTGATCGCGACATTGCTGCCGGCCCGAAAAGCCGCAACACTGGAGCCGATTCGCGCCCTGCGGACGGAATGAAAGCGGCTCGACAGCCGCATGGATCAGACTTTCAGGGACTTGTTGCCGACTCGAATCAGGTGGGCTCTAGACCGCAGTTCGGACCGAGCTTTCTTTCACCAGGCGCTGCACGAGGCGCATTCGCTTGCTGGGAAGCGAAGGATCTGCTAGCGGCAATGCGATTTCGCAGCCGCTCACCGAAAGCAGTTCGGCACCCATCGCGTCCAGCGCGGAATTGGAGCGTCCGAGAATCATGAGCAGGTACTTTTGGGCGATCGGCCGGTCAGCCGGATGGATCAAAGACCACCACCGCCGAACTGACTCCGCCACCTCGGCTTCACTTTTTTCTCCGACGACAAGGGCATCGATCAAACGGTAGACCTTGCTCTTGATCGCTTGATACGAAACGGATATCTCTTGGGGCATAGGGTTCCTGGGTCTCGCGGTACTTCCCTTAAAAGCAATCCGTCCACCAAAGTCCCAACCCACTGAGTTTGCAGAGTTTAGCATTATTTCGGCTAATACAAACGTATTATGAATGGAAGAATCTGAGTATGGGATATGGATTCTGGAAGAACGCGTTCGACATCCGGTTTCGGTCCGGTGTGAAGGTCAACGGCTCTTGTGCCCCGGAAACCGGGGAAGATCTCCATGCATGATCCAGCGTGCTCCGCAGCATAACCATGCAACACAGCCGGCGGGTTACAATGTGGCGCTCTGTCCCAACAGTCGAAGATTTCTGCTGACATCTACTCATTCCGATTGATCGGGGAAATCTGCTCGTTCCTGCAGCACCCCCTCGCGAACGGCTGATTCCTCGCCGCTTCGGGTTCGGAATGACAGGGCAACGCGGACTGACTGAATATCAGGGAGAGTACCTGGCTTGCGGCGTGCAAAAACTTCGGAGGCGAAATGAAAGTGTTGGCGTGGATGCTGGCGGTTCCAGTATTGATTTCACTTGCGGGAGCCCAGATCTCCCCTTCTCTCAACCGGCAAAGCCCTTCGCAAGAGCCCAGTTCGCAGAGGAGTTGGCACGCAGCCGATCCCGGGGACCGGATGTTTTTCCCTAGGGACATGTTCTGGGGGTGGGCACAATTCGACCTCTCCCCTCCGCATAACGAGATTGATCCCAACTTATGCGCCGGGAACGCCGGCCAGTACGGCGGAGCAAATGCCCCCTGCAGCATGTTCGCGCGCTACATGTTATCGGGAATCCTCGAGGTACGCCCGTTTGGCCGAGGCCCGCTGCGGCGTTTTATGGTGTACGGCGCGCCGACGTTTCTGTTTGGAAAAAACGTACCGCAATATCTCTACACCTGGTCGCCGGACGCGATTGGCATCGAGCATTCCTGGGGAGCGGGAATCTACTTGAATAAGGGATTCGAGTTCCGTGTGACCCAGCACTTCCTGTTTGACCGATTAGGAGCGCGCAACCGAAGTCTCGGAGTGGCCGACCTCGGCAATAACGGTCCGTGGGGCCGTTATATGAGCCTCGGGGTGCGTAAGACCTTCGGAACCAGGAGGTGGTAGCGACGCTGCTCTATGCGGTTGCCGGCATCCCGGGCCTGGTCAACTTTCGCACCAGCCAGATAATCAGCGCGACAAAGGCAGCTAACAGGACTATGGGTAATACGAAAATGAGGATCAGCCAAACCGAACCACTGAAGCTGCTGACGTCACCGCCTACGGTGGCCGAGGAATCGTGATAGAAACGGCCGCCGAACACTGCCACGTCACCGCCTACCTTTACGTTTTTTTCCAGCCGGATGTTTCCCCCAAAGGTAGAGATGTCGCCGCTGATTTCGCCTTGATCTTCCACGATGACGCTGCCGCCGAACGTAGTCACATCGCTGGTGACCTTACCGCGAACGTGCACACTACAGCCGAAGCAAGTGACGTCACCCGATTCCTCCCCCGTGCCGATCGTGATGTCGTGCCCGAATTGAGTTCGCTCGTGAGTGTTGTTGGCGAATGCTGCGCTGCAAAGTGCCTGAGCGATCAGCAACCCGATGAGCACTCGAAGCGGGGATTTGAGAGCTTGCATAGAACCTCCGGTGAAACCGTCGGCGAAGGGCGCCAAGGACATGCAGATTATCCCATACTGCACAACAATATGGTCATTTGCGCCGTTTGTGGTTGGGGTCACCATAGGAAGTGACCACGATCACCCTCGTTGGAAGTCAATCCGCATAGTCTGTGAGTTCGCCTTTGTGCCAGCAGATCACATAGTTGACGAAGTGATTATCTGTTGAGGAATACAACACACGGGTGCTTACCTCGGTCCGATTCTTTATAATTGTGGGTTTTCCGATCACAACTCAGATTTGCTTTATAGCGGAGGCCTTGCATGGCAGGCAGTTATAACGGTGTCGCGGTACCCGCCGACGGAAAGAAGATCAGCTATGCCGGTGGCAAGTACGACATTCCCGACAATCCGATTATTCCGTTCATCGAGGGCGACGGCACGGGACGCGACATTTGGAAAGCCTCGCTGCGTGTATTCAACGCCGCTGTCGAGAAAGCCTACAAGGGGAAACGGCGGGTCGCCTGGTACGAGGTTTTCGCCGGGGAAAAAGCCAAGGCAAAATTTGACAATTGGCTGCCGGACGATACAGTCGACGCGATCCGCGAATTTCGCGTCGCCATCAAAGGGCCACTGACCACTCCGGTCGGAGGCGGCATCCGGTCGCTCAACGTTGCTCTTCGCCAGATTCTCGATCTTTACGCATGCGTACGCCCGGTGAAGTATTACAAGGGCGTGCCCTCGCCGGTGAAACATCCCGAGCGCATGAATGTAGTGATCTTCCGCGAAAACACCGAAGACGTGTACGCGGGTATTGAGTGGGAGCAGGGAACCGCGGACTGCGCCCGCCTGATTGAATTCCTGAACAAAGACATGCTCAAGTCGGGCAAGAAGCAGATTCGTCTGGACTCTGGCGTGGGCATCAAGCCGATGTCTGTGAGCGGCACCAAGCGCCTGGTGCGGATGGCGATTCAACACGCGATTGAGAACCGCTTAAAAACTGTGACGCTTGTGCACAAGGGAAATATCCAGAAGTTCACCGAAGGCGCCTTCCGTAAGTGGGGATACGAACTCGCCACCGCGGAATTCCGCGGCCAGGTGGTGACCGAACGCGAGAGCTGGATTCTGGATAACCAGGACAAAACCCCGAATCTCACGATCGCGCAGAACGCGGAGATGATTGAGCCCGGCATGGAATTTGCGCCGCCCGCGTTTCGCCAAAGCGTGGAAAAAGAAGTGAAAGAGGTTCTCGATTCGATTGGGGCCACTCACGGCAACGGTGCGTGGAAGAAGAAGATCATGATCAATGACCGCATCGCCGACTCGATCTTCCAGCAGGTGGTCACGCGTGCGGATGAATATTCCGTCCTGGCCACGCCCAACTTGAATGGCGACTACATCTCCGACGCCTGCGCAGCACAGGTTGGCGGATTAGGCATCGCCCCCGGAGCGAACATTGGTGATGGCTATGCAATCTTTGAAGCCACGCACGGCACCGCGCCCAAATATGCCGATAAAGACGTGATCAATCCCGGCTCGGTAATTCTTTCCGGCGTGATGATGTTCCGCCATTTGGGTTGGAACGAAGCCGCCGACCTGATCGAGCAGAGCATGGAACGTACCATCGAGCAGATGAAAGTCACTTACGATTTTGAACGTCTCATGCCTGGCGCCACCAAGGTCAAGACGAGCGAATTTGCCGGATTTATGATCGAGAACATGGGGGCGGGAGTGCTGAGTACCGTATAGCTCTGGCCCGGTGCGGCTCCGTGATTGGGGAATTGCGTAATTTTGTAATTGGGTAATTGAAAACCCTCAACCATGGGGTGATTGCACAATTACGAAATTACTCAATTACCCAATTTCTCAATTTTGTTTGAAAGGACTCATCCATGCGTAAGAAAGTAACCATCGTCGGCTCGGGCAACGTAGGCGCGACCGCCGCTCACTGGATTGCCTCCAAAGAACTCGCCGATGTCGTCCTCATCGACATCATCGAAGGCGTGCCGCAGGGCAAGGGACTCGACTTGCTCGAGGCCATGCCCATCGAAAAACGCGATTCGTATATCACCGGAACCAACAGCTACCAAGACACAGCCAACTCCGACATCGTGGTGATTACGGCAGGCATTCCTCGCAAGCCCGGCATGAGCCGCGACGATCTGCTCAATACGAATTACAACATCATGAAAGCGGTGGTTGGCGAGGTAGTGAAAAATTCGCCGAACTGCATCCTGATCGTAGTTTCCAATCCTCTGGACGCGATGGCGCAGGCGGCTTACAAGCTCAGCGGATTTCCCCGCGAGCGCGTGATTGGAATGGCCGGCGTGCTCGATTCTGCCCGCTTTCGCGCTTTCATTGCCGATGAGCTGAAGGTCAGCGTCGAGAATGTAACCGCATTCGTTCTCGGGGGCCACGGAGACACCATGGTGCCTTTGCCCCGTTATTCCACAGTCGCCGGCATTCCGATCACAGAGTTGATGGAGAAGAGCCGCCTGGACGCGCTGGTGCAGCGTACGCGCGATGGCGGAGCCGAAATCGTGAAGTACCTCAAGACGGGCTCGGCATACTACGCGCCATCAGCGGCCGCAACCGAGATGGTCGAAGCTATCCTGAAAGACAAGAGGAAAATCCTGCCTTGTGCTGCCTACCTGCAAGGCGAGTACGGCATCAACGGACTCTACGTTGGTGTCCCCGTAAAGCTCGGAGCCAGGGGAATCGAGCAGATCATCGAAATCAAGCTGACAGCGGAAGAGAAAGCGGGGCTCGACAAGAGCGCCGCGGCGGTGAAGGAACTCTGCGCAGTGATCGGCGTGTAGCTACGATCGAGTGCCCCATTTCTCGTGTCGTTTGCGAGAAGTGGGGACCGCGGCCCTAGCTGAATGTTCCTAAAGCGGTTCCTCTTCCTCCTGCTCTTTATCCTTAAAATATTCATGGTCGGCCATGATCCGGCTGACCACGGCCCGCCGGATCTCCTCCAGGTCGTATCGCGAAAAGACCAGCACATCCGGAGCGTGCAGATATCTCCACGATTTGTCGTGCAGGATCTTCGCTAATCCCTGGGGAGTGGCCACAAAATACGACTGCCACCAGCTGTGATCGCTGTCGGGATCGTACAGTTCGACATGCAATTCATCGGCAAATACATCACGATCCGTGGGTCCGGGGATTGCGTCCGTCTTTTCGAAGAAGAATTTCTTGATGCGAATCTTCCCCAGAGCCGGATCAAAGGGCAGGGAAGCGGCAACTTCTTCGGCAGACGGAGGCCACAGCTTTGGCGTTGACCCGGGAAGTAAATCTGCCACATCGGGCGTGGGCACATCGGGGAACGCATCGTGGCTTCGCGCTCCGCCCAACCGCGAACTCCAACGGCCGAGAACCAGCAGTCCGCCACCGATTAGCGCTAACAGCAGCAGCTTGAGCGCGTCATCCGCAGCGGGGCCAGCGTAGAACATAACGAGAATTGTAGCGGCAGGCATGCCCGAAGAGTGGGCCGACCGAGGCAGCTCTTCCTCTGGACGATGCTGTTGCTGACGCCCGAACTTAATGATGGGAGAGTGCCTGTCTCATTGGCCGCTGCCGGATAAGGGCATTAGCTGGGGAGAGCCGCCTCCGTTGTCTGTCAACGTCAAACTCGCCGGGCGGGAGCCTTTTGCTGCCGGCGTGAAAGTCACGGTGAGCGAGCAGCTCGCGCCCGCGGCGACGCTGGGCAAGCAATTGCTGACTTGCGAATAATCTGCCGGATCTTTTCCAGTGATGGCGATCTGCTTGAAGTTAACAGCCGCGCCGCCAACATTGGTCAAAGTCACGGTTTGGGGCGAACTGGAGGTGCCGACAGAAACCGTGCCGAAGTTCAAGCTCGACGGCGATAGCTGGACCGCTGTTCCGACTCCCGTGAGCGAAATGGTTTGGGGGCTGTTACTGGCATTGTCAGTGATGGTGAGCGTGCCGTTCCGAGTGTTCGGAAGGGTAGGAATGAACGTGACTCTGATGAAGCAACTGTTTCCGGGATTGACCGTGGTCCCGCAAGTGTTGGCCTGAGTGAAGTCGCCACTGATGCTGAACGAATTGATGGTGAGCGTCTGGCTGCCGGAATTGGTGAGGGTAACCGATTGCGGAGCACTACTGGTCTGGAGGACGGTCGTCGGAAACGTCAGCTTTGTGGCAGACAGTGTCACGATAGGGCCTGCTGTGACGCCAGTGCCGGAGACCGAAATGGATTGCGGGCTGCCGGGTGCATTATCGGTGATGCTCAGGCTGGCGGCTTCGGGCGCGGCAAGCGTGGGAGTAAAGGTGAGGGTGATGGTGCAACTGGCCTGGGGAGCGAGGCTGTTGCTGCTGCACGTATCGGTCTCGGCGAAGTCGGAGGCATTGGTTCCGCTCAAGAGGAAGACTGGTGGGGTCAGGTCAACATTGCCAGTGTTGGTTAAAGTCACCGTTTGGGGCGAGCTGGTCGTTCCAATCTGCTGGTTTCCAAAGTTCACGCTGGAAAGCGAGAGGCTGACATTCGGACTGGGCGCGATCTTTGTAAGGAACGCATCGTACAGTCCATGTGATGAGCCCTGGAACGCCCCTGCCGTGGTGGGAAAATTGGTGGAAAGCGTGTAGCCGGTCACAAAAATATTTGGCGGAGACTGCGAATCCAGGGCTAAATTGTGGGTTGCCATGCCGAATTCCTCGGCTTGCCCTCCCAGGTAAGTTGAGTAAAGCAGCTTGGATAGTGTGGGATCGAACTCCGCAACGAAAGCGTCGTAGCTTCCTCCCAGAGTGCTCTGCACGGCACCACCGGTCACTGGAAGGTCGGTGGATAGAGTATTTCCCCTGATATATATATTGCCATTGTTGTCCAACGCCACGCTGGTGCCGCCATCGTCGTTTGCACCGCCGAGAAGCGTGGAGTACAGCAGCCCTGTGCCGGACGAATTCAGATTGGTTACAAAAGCGTCATGTCCGATGGCGCCGTCCAACGTGGTTTGATAGGCACCCGGAGTCGTTGGGAAATCCGTGACCAGAGTCAGTCCTGTCACGAGGGCGTTGCCGTTACTGTTCACCACCACACTGGTGCCGCAGGTGTAGCAGACTCGTTTCCCTTGGACACCGCTGCTTCCGCCCAGATAAGTGGAATAGATGAGGCTCTTGGCATCGGGTGATACTTTGGTGACAAAGGCTGCGACGGGGGCGTTCAGCGAGGTCTGAAAGGCGCCGACAGTGACTGGGAAGTCGGTGGATTGTGTGTAACCCGTTAAGAATGCATTTCCCGCCGTGTCGATGGCGATGGAATACGCCAGATCTGCTGAGGATCCACCCAAGTAGGAGGAGTAGATCAGGGCAGTCCCAGTCGGGTTCATTTCTGCCACGAACGCTTCCGACGTGCTTACGCAATTACAAGTTGGTTGGAAGACCCCTAAGGTTACTGGAAAATTCGTTGACTGAGTGCCGCCGGTGATGTAGGCATTGCCCGCGGAATCCACGACGATTGCATCAACCCTGTCGACTCCGCTGCCTCCAATATAAGTCGAGTAAATGAGTCCGGAACCTTCAGGGTTCAACTCGGTGATGAATCCATCAGCGCTAATACAGTGGCCGCTGCAGGCCGTCTGGAATGCTCCTGCAGTAACGGGAAAATCGTTGGAAAAAGTCTCTCCCGTGACATAAGCATCCCCTGCTGAGTCAACGAATAGACCATACTCATATTCATTCCCGCTCCCGCCCAAATATGTCGCGTAGAGGAGGGCGGTTCCGGATGCATTCAGTTTCAACACATAAGCATCATAGGTTCCGTTGGCACATCCACCGCCGCAACTGGTTTGAAGCGCTCCCGCTGTTGTGGGAAAGTCGATGGATGCAGTGTAGCCGGAAGCGTATACATCGCCGGCAGCGTCAACCACTACGTTGGTTCCATAGTCCTGATTACTTCCGCCGACGTAGGTCGAATAACTCAGGGTGGGATCAATTACCAGTGCCCGGCTTCGATCGTGGTGCTGCACCCAGAAACGCACGCGATGGTGATCGAGTATGTATTTGGCCTCTACCAAATGTCGGTGTGGCAAAGGTCCAGAAAATTGCGTCGAGTGCGTTTCTGTGTTGGCATCAATCTGGTACGCGATGGGCTTTCCGAAAGAGATTGTTCTTCCGGCTTTTTGAATCAGAAGATCGCCATTCTTGCCGACCTTGATATGATCTGCTCCATCAATGTTCATCTCGATCTGGCGTTCATCAGTATAAGGAGAAAGTACGAAGCTATACTCCAGCTTGCGATCTGAGCCGGAAAAAATCATGTCAATGCCGGGATAGATGCTGGGGTAACGAACGGCACGATAGGTGTGAACATCCGTTGTCCATTTCTTGGGATCATTTCCACGGATGTAGTTGATCCTTCCCGGGAGTTCGTCTCTTCCTTCGGGAGCTAATGTGCGCTTCGCTCCTACTTGGTTCATACCTAGAACAAGATTTCCTGCGGCATCGGAAAATCTGATCACTGCCCCAGACCGAGTCAGGAACAGAGAGTAACCTGGCCCCCGCGAAAGAAACTCCACTTCACTCGAGGTCTGGCCGGCATTGATTTCGAAACTCAGCGGGAGCTTGTTCAAATTTGGTGACGAAGAGGCTACGTGGTTCAACACCGAGTCAGCCTGATTCCCGGTCCCAGGTGTGCCCGCGGCGCAGGCTTTTTGGGAGTGGTTGCAAAGGACCGAAGCGCAAAACAGAAAGCCAATGACGAACCGGAAAAGCTTGAGCCTTCTCGGCGCTAGGTTAAGACTTCGATGCGACATGTTAGCCTCTTCGAATAATCCGTCTGACTGCCTTCAGCGCATTTAGCCGCGCAGTGACCGGCACATAAAAGTGATGGATGATCGGGATCCATCTGCAGAACCGGGCCAGCCGCCCGGGGAGGTTGTGGGTAGTCACACCGACGCTATCGACTACGGATTCGCGATTTGCCAGGCGGTCCCCCAATACCAATCGTTGTGTCCGATGGCGCCCTGGAGACAGGTGCCGTAGAGACTTCCGGTTTTGGTGTCTCGCCTGATCCCGCCGGTCGGGCCGCCGCCGCTGGTCTCATAGATGAAATTGAACAACGTGGATTCCGTCCAGGCCCCGCCGCTCACCGCTGGAGGAATTAACTTGAATACCGTTCCGCCCCCGGAAGCTTGCCCATTTAGGGCGCTTGTGGTGCCGTAGAGATTGTTATTCGTCGGGTTCCAAGTGAGTCCTCCCAGCGGATTCGCGCCCGAGCTCTTGCTGAAGACATAGAGGACGGTTTCAGTCCACGTTGAATTCCCGGGTGACAACTCGTACACAAGTCCATCATTAGCCGAACCGCCGTAGGTGGTCACTCCATAGAGGTTTCCGGATGCGTCGAAAACCAGATCGCCGACTGGGGTGCTACCGCTGCTTTTGGAGCCCCCGAAGGAAAACAGGACAGACTCGACTGCGGGATTACCATTAGCGGCAGGTACATACTTATAGACCGTCCCCTGGTTAAAGACGCCGCCCAGAGAGGTAACGCCATAGAGAAATCCCTTCGAGTCAAGAACAATCGGACCATTGGGCGTGCTGGCGTCACTGAGATTCCCGAAGGAATATAGAACGGATTCTGAATAGGTGATGCCGTCCTTCGTCGCAAGTTTGTAGAGAACGCCGCTGTCCCAAGTCCCGCCTTGCAGCGTTGTACCGTAGAGGGTTCCGTTCGGAGTCAAAGCCAGGGCCCCAGTTGTCGGAAGATGACCGTCGGACGTCTTGAAGTTGTAAATTGCCGATTCGGTCCAGGCGCCGCCTGTTACGGCAGGCGGAGTCAGCTTGTAGACGCCTCCGCAATTGCAGGTGGGATCGCCGCCGAAATAGAAGGTTCCGTAAAGGGCTCCGTTTTTGTCCTTGACCAGATCTGAAATCGGAACGAACCCGCCACCTCCATAGGGAACAAAGCTGTAGAGAATCGTCTGGTTCCAAGTCGCCCCGGACACCGCTGGAGGGGACAATTCATAAACCGTTCCGACACCGTAAGTGCCGCCGCCCCGGGTTGTGCCGTATAGGTTGCCCGCTCCATCTTCGATAAGACCGCCCTGGGGCCAGAAATCAGTCAACTTGTTGTATAGAAAAATGTTGCTCTCGGTTTGCGCGCTCGACAGAGGGCCGAGCGCGACAGTCATGATCATGAGCAGAAACGCGTTCTTAAGAGTAAATGTCCGAAAGCACATATCAGTCTCCTTGAACCAGGGCCGGCATCTGGCCGAAATATTTTTCGACTTGCTCATCCGACTCGCACTCTCATCTCCGACCCGCGCACGGACACAAGCCGAAGACGTCGAGTTCTGACGACGTCCCTACGTAGACCTTACCGTTGGCGACCATCGGAACCTGGAACTTAACCGCAGGCCCTGCGGCATCGCGGCCCGATGGTGCTTGGGCTGAGCTGTACAATTCCGTAAGATTGGTGGCGTCAAAAGCGTGCAGCACAACGGGCTGCATGGGCGGCTCTACGTCGGGCGAATCCGTTTGTTCCAATGCCCACACGATGCCGTTTGAAGTTCCATTGGCGGAAACCGCCGGCGAAGTTCCCGAGCCAAAAACGTGAGTGCTTGCCATAACGGGACCTGAACTTACTCCCGCAGAAGATACCGTGAAGGCGCGCAGAAAATCGTCATCTCCGCCGTTATAGATGTATTGCGTGGTTCCAGTGTTGAAGTAAGCGGGCGACTGTTCTGTGCCGCCGTCTGGCAGAGTCATTCGCGATATCTGACCGCCGGTGTGCCCCATATTGTCGCGATTGATGACATATCCGGCCAGTGTGGTGTCACATATCGCGTGTTGTTTGCCGGTCGTGAAGATGAGATTCGGAGTGGCTCCGCCTTGCGGCGGCAGGAGCAGTGGTCCCGCCGATCCGAAATCATGGCCATGGGAATAACGGCACGCCTGGTCGGCCGTCGTGAAGTAGTCGGTAAGAACGAGTGAGTAGGTTCCGGTTGAGGAATTCTGGGTCAACGTCAGCTTAACGAGGCTGTCGCCCCAGTTATTGATTCCATCCCAATAACCATCGCCACTGATTGCGTAGATGTTGCCATTGGGGTCCGCCACAACTCCTGCACCGGCACCCCAGATACCAGAGTGTCCATTACCTGCAATGCCCGGGAACTTGCTGCTGTGGTGTGTTCCGTCGTCCGTATAGAAAGCGCCAAGCAGGGTCAAAGCCACCGGGTCATAGGCCAGCACCCAACCGGAATCTCCCGCGAAACCCATTACGAGCACGCCTTGCGGGAATCCGGCTTCAGGTACCAATAGCATGCCGGGCCGGGACTGCTGATTTTGCGGTCCAAACAGGACTGACCCTCCGGCGAGGGCGCATCCCTTGGTTCCGTTAGTGGAACAGATCGTGGCTGGGCTGCCCGGCATTTCGGCGCCGCTGGTGATGTCGAGTGCGTGCAATCGAACCACCCAGTTGGTTGTCGTGCCAGAGGTCTCCTGGGTGCGCGCTACAACGTAGATCGTATTCGTTGCCAGATTAATGACCGGGGTCGAGGTAATTCCGACCACGGGAAATAACTGACACACGCCAGCGCCAATCGCGCAGGACACCGGCGTCACGCCTGCGGAAGGATTCAAGAAGTTCGCATGCCAGAGCGGGTTGGGATTCAGCGCGGCGCTGTCGGCGTCAAAGGCGTAAACGCTATCGTATTCGGTGGCCACGAAAACCACATTGTGCACGCCGCCTGAGGCCATCGTGAGATTCGACACGTACAGAGGCTCGGCGTAGATCTGGCCGTCCACGGGATAGCTGAAAACCTTTCCGAACGAACCGGCCGTCACATTCGTCGGAGTCAGAATCGTTTCCTGCAAATTCTGGGCCGTATGCTGGTTGTCATTCTGACGCGTGACAACATTCACCGCTCCAGTCGGCGATTGTCCTGCTTTCTGCGCGAAGCTCAACGTGGACACCAGAATCAAGACAGGGATCAGCATGCGGTGCATCGGAACCTCCAGACGATTAGCGATTCCCGGGGGGGAGCAGAGCCGTGGGATGTTGCGTCTGCTGTCAGAAACCAGCAGGGTGGCAAGTATATCGAAACCGAATTTTGCGTCAAGAAGAAACGTACTGATTACGAGTTGAAATGCATTCTCAAGCGGACTCAGAATGCAAGAAATTGCAAAGCTGATCATTGCGTCCAAGTCCCGCCTTCCGCCCTTCTCTCAGCCGAGTATGCAGGAACTTTCACCCTTGACTTTGCAGGCATCAACCTCAAGAATGAACGCACGATTCTGCGCAGTGTATTACGTCATGTAGTTGCCCCTTCGTTGCCGGCATTCGAAAGCGGAAACGTTATTTCGGAGCCGGATTTCCGCTGGCCGAGTTGCTTTTGGGGGATTCACGATTCCTGTTCGTCCAACTGCAAAGCCCAGGCGAAAAACTATTTCTTACGACCGGTCCGCTTCTGATTTTGAAGCTGCTTTGAAAGGGGCCCGGATGCTTTCATACCGTCTGACGAGCCGCCTGATAAGCCGCATCGTCCTGCTTCCCCTGGGTGCTTTTGCCTGCCTGCTTGTGCTGCCCCAAGCTTCCGGTCAAGTGAGCATTCTCACCGACAAGATGGACAACGCGCGCACCGGTCAGAACACTGCGGAAACCGTGCTCATCACCTCCAACGTGAATTCGACGCTATTCGGGAAGTTGTTCGCGTCCAACGTGGACGGTTACGTACAGGCACAGCCCCTCTACATGCACGGCCTCACGATTAATGGGGGCGTTCACAATGTCGTCTTTGTAGCGACTCTGAACAACAGCGTGTACGCCATTGATGCGGATACAGGCGTGCAATATTGGCATGTGAACTTTGGCACTCCTACTCCGCCCAACGCCGAAGGCTGTAACAACACCACTGGCATGAACCAGGTGGGAATTCTCAGCACGCCGGTGATCGATCCCAGCACCGACACAATGTATCTGACGGCGAAAACGTTCAATTCGACAACCCACATTGCTACTCACTCGCTGCACGCGCTGGACGTGACCACAGGCCTGGATAAGTTTGGCGGTCCAGTTGCGATTTCCGGGATTGTGGGATCGCAAATCTTTACCGGCCTCCCGTATTTGCAGCGGATGGGCGTGCTGCTCTTGAACGGCACGGTTTACCTGGGCTTTGGCTCCAACGGCTGCGACTACAACGCGCGGGGATGGCTTTTCGCTTACAGCGCGTCCACCCTGCAGCAACAGGCAGTGATGGTCACGCAGCCCGATCAAAGCTATGGCAGTTCTCTGTGGCAGGCCGGCGTGGCCCCAGCGACCGATGGGACCAACATCTATCTTTCGACGGCAAACGGTCTGTTCAACTACAGCGGATTTGATTACGGCGACAGCGTCTTGAAGCTCTCGATGCAAGCGGGAGAGTTCAAGGTCAATGACTCTTTCACGCCCTTCGACCAAGCCAACATGGCTGCCAATGACACCGACCTGGGCTCCGGCGGGGTTACACTTCTCCCTTATCAGTCCGGCAGCACCACTCCCAATCTGCTGGTTACATCCGGCAAGGACGCTGATATCTATCTGATTAACACCCTCAGCTTGGGAGGCTACAATCCCACCAGCAACGCGCAAATTGTGCAGTACCTGCCTGCTGCACTTGGTGGCGAGTTCTTCGGCAGTCCGCTCTATTGGAACAATACGGTCTACTTCCTGGCTCACCTGGATTATCTGAGGTCCTTTACGCTGGGCATCAACAGCAGCGGCAACAGCGTGCTCACTCCTGCCGCCACGAGCTATTCCAAGCTCACCACGATCGCGCTTCCTGTAATTTCATCAAACGGGACCAACAACGGAATCATCTGGTTGGTGCGCAACGTCGGCGGCGCTGCGTTAATGTCGGCTTACGATGCAACCCGCCTGTTCCTGCTCTATGACTCAGGCATGGTTGCCGGACGCGACACCTTGGGAACCGTCGCTCACTACGCCACTCCCATCGTAGCCAATGGCAAGGTTTACATGGGCACGCAAACCCAGTTAGTTGGCTACGGTCTGTTTCCCGAGATTAACTCGAACGGCGGAAGCAACCAGACCGGGAATGCGGGAAGCACGTTGCCCGTTCCCATCGCGATTGTTGCGATCGACCCTTACAGTGGAAATCCTCTTCCCAACGTGACGATAACGTTTAGCGATGGCGGCAAGGGTGGCACATTCAGCAGCGCGACGGCGGTCACCGACAGCAGCGGCAGGGCTTCGACTTTCTATACTCTGCCGACGACCCCGCAGACGGTGACCATCACCGCAACCAGCCCGCGTTACTCTACCGCGAATTTTATCGAGACTGGCGTAGTCGGCCCGGTAGCCAGCCTGGGTTTTGTCTCCGGGTCCAAGCAAATTGGAACGGTTGGAACCACCCTGCCGGTAGCCCTGGTCGTGAGGGCCAAAGATGCGGTAGGAAACCTTGTTCCGAATGTGTCGGTGACCTTTACCGATGGCAGCGGCGGCACGTTCTCGCCGAATCCCGCTATCACCGGGTCTAACGGACAGGCCAGCACCAGTTACACGCTGCCCGCCGTCGCCAAGTTTCTCACCGTGACCGCGTCGGTAGGCTTGATCAGTGCCAAAGTCAGCGAGCAATCCGTTGCTGGGCCGGCCACGAAGATCAACATCGTCCAGGGTAACAATCAGAGCGCGGGGGTAAATACCAAACTCCCGAAGAATTTGATTGTTTCTGTGGTCGATCAATACGGTAACGGAATATCCGGGCTCACAGTGGCCTTCACCGACAATGGCGCGGGCGGCGTGTTCTCCAATCCCAACCCGGTCACCAATAATCTCGGAGAGGCCTCAACCGCTTACACGACTCCTGGCCAGAGCGGAACCGTGATCATCGATGCTTCATACTCGACACTGGCTCCTGCGATGTTTACCGAGACGGTAAATTAGCTCTCAACATCGAGACCCCGTACGGCCGCGTTATAACCTTTGCGAGACAGTGCGGCAGGCGTGACTACCTTCATTTTGTGGAGCGCCGCGAACGGGCCGCCCAGAGCCTAAAGTCCTCAAGTCCTTGTCCTCTTGAGTAAAACGTTAAGGCGTTCGCCTTATTCCAATTTCGGCTTTATTGGTTTACTCTCTGGACAATCGTACTGGTTTTCAGAACCCTTCTTCGCGTCCTGTTCTACGAAGAGCGGGTTTGTAGTCCCAGCATCGGTATTACTTCTCTGGCCAAAACTCAAAGCTAATTAATTTTCCCGTCTCGGGGCGGTTACAAATGTCCAAGTTTTTGGCTGCAGCATGCGGTCTGTGCGCACTGCTATTCAGCTCGCATTTCTCTTTGGCCAGGCTTCGGTGAATGAAAGCCTGGAGACGGCATTCATCTGGGTTGACGGAACCAAGGGTTCGGACTCGAATAACGGCTCAAAAAGCAGCCCTCTGCAAACTATCGGCGCCGCCATCACTATGGCTCAGCAAAACAATCTCGCTGGAATCGGTACCCGCGTGACGATCAATCCGGGGACCTACCGCGAGACTCTCACCGTCACTCACACCAGCCAGAACACGGCGTTGCCCATTACGTTTCAAGCAGCGACCGCCGGCACAGTCATCATCAGCGGTTCCACACTTTACACCGGGTGGGTGAGTTACAGCGCAAATCGCAACATCTATACCAATAGTTGGCCCAACCAGTGGGGAACCTGTGCGCAACTCACCATCTGCCCCTACCAGCAGGACATCATGATGCGCCAGGAAATGGTCATCGTGAACGGGATACCATTGACCCAGGTGCTTTCTCTTGGGCAAATGCAGCAGGGCACATTCTTTGTAGACGAGAATGCCGCCCTCATCTACATCTGGCCACAAAATGGCACTCAGATAAGCACGGCAACGGTAGAGGTTCCATCGCAGCCCACCGTTCTGAGCGTCGAGGGCGGAACGAACCTCGTTTTCCGCGGATTAACCTTCCAATACGCCAACAGCTGCCGCGCCAGCGCTGCGGCTCAAGTCGAAGGCAATTCCAATAATATTCTGTTCGACAATGATAACTTTCAGTGGAATAACGCCCAGGGACTCAAAATTACAGGGGGCACTTTTTTCACCGTGCAAAATAGCACTGCACGCCATAATGGCGAAAGTGGATTTCAGGATGAACGGAATTTAAATGGATGGTGGCAATCGGATACAGCGTCCTATAACAACTGGCGAGGCGCTCAAGCCGGTTTCTATGGCTGCAACACAGCCGGCTATCATGCCTCTCTTGCTCACACCATCACGGTGAATAGCTTGACTTCCAGTTTCAACGAGACCTGGGGAATTCACTGGGACACCGACAACGCCAACATCACCGCCACCGGACTCAATGCAACCAGTAATTATCTGGCCGGCGCCTTCGCGGAAAAAGACGAGGGGCCAATCACCATCTCGAACAGTTATTTGTGTAATCAAAACAGCAGCGGTGGCCAGGGCGGACTGATGCTGCGGAACTCGGAGCAGATATCGATTTCGAACAGCGTGTTGCTGAATAACAGTCCCGCTCAGATCGAGGTGGTCGGACAGGCTGGGGGAATCGAGGTCACCAACTGGCAAACCGGTGTAACCTCGAATCTCATCACTCAAAACTTCACCAGTACCCGCAACGTCATCCAGGGAAATACCAGCACTCAGGGCGTGTTCAGCGATAGCTATTTAGGCAACTCCGATTGGACCAGTTTCGAGAACACGCTGGTCTCGTCCAACAACACCTGGTGGAATCCTTTGAACGCGCTGACCGAATTCATGGTGCCCACTCCTAAGAACAGATCCACGCTTAGCTTTGCAGGTGGCAAGGCCTGACCCTGGCCGATTTGACGTCGAAATTTGTATTGCCCCAGGGCAATCCGGGCGGAGCTTGCCAACTCACGCCGGCCGGCACGGATTTCTGGTTCACCATCAATAAACCTTCCGCCACAGTGAATCCCGGAGCCAGCACGTCGTTCACCTTGACCCTGATCCCCTTGAATTTCTCGACCACGGCAAATTTAACTCTCGATGGCATCTCCGAAGTTCCCGGTCTCTCGGCAACGTTGAGCGCAAGCTCGATCAATACTGCCGGATCTTCTACCCTCACGATCACGGCAGCATCAACTACAGCGCCCGGAACCTACTCGATCACCGTGATCGCCAACAGCGGCGTTATCACCCGTACCGTCACTACACAGCTGACGGTTAACTAACGCCGCATTGTCTCTGGCAGTCTTCGTGGCTTAGTCTCGCCGCATGTTAGATTTGAAAAGTTTTTTCCGGAGCCGTTGAAAAAGGTTGGCCACTAGTCATTGTTCGTTCGATCACGGGCTAATTGGCCACAAGCGACGACCAACGGCCCCCGGCTGGTTACTTTTGGAACCTCAAAATTATCTGTCCAGAGGAACAACTTCATGCACAGCTGAGGGTTATCACCCATATCAGTTTTGGGGCAAAAATCCGATTCGCTCAAAGGAGAAAAAGCGGATGTGCACCTCCCCTAAATCTGCTGTCAAGCGTCTGCTCTTGGGATTGCTCGGGTCTGCTGTTTCATTTTCCTTCATTGCCGGAATGGCCTCGTGCGGAGGATCGTCCGCATCGCCGAAAACAATTCCTGGCGGTGGAGGCGGTGGAGGTGGTGGCAGCCGCCAGGTCAATGACGTGCTGTTCGCGGCAGATTTCAAGGAATTGTCGACCTATCCAGCGGGCTGGTGTCCGACGGATTCCAAAAACAATGTCGCCGCAGTCAGCACCTTGAGAATCTGGGATAGCGGTATGAAGTGGCAGGATCTGGAGACCGCTGCCGGTGTGTACGACTGGAGCAACCTTGACTTCACGGTCAATACTCTGGCTACCAATCCCAACTGCCCCATGAAAATCATTTACACGGTTGGAGGCACTCCGCAATGGGCCTCAGTCTGCGCGGGACAGCCAGATCCCAGTCCCTGTCTCCCTGGACCGACCAGTTCCGGCTATGGCGGGGGGATCGAGTGCGCTCCCGGACACCTTTCCGGTCAGTACGATTATTCCTGCCTGCCCCCGTCCGATCTCAACCAGGATGGCACAGGTACCGACGCGCAATTTCAGGCCTTTATCGCCGCTCTCGCCGACAGGTATGCGGGGAAGATCGCATACTACGAAGTCTGGAATGAAGGTGACTCGCCGAATTATTGGTGTCCAGACCCCTCGTACAGCCCAGGAACTCCGGCAATTTGCACCGGTAGCGTCCCGAGATTGATCCGTATGGGATGGGATCTCTGGAACATCGTGCACTGTGCGGATCCCAATGCACAAGTTCTGAGCCCATCATTTCACGGGCCTACCGCGGTTCCGGGGGAATGGATGAACCAATATTCCGGCCTTAATTCCATCAATGCCCCCGCCGGTTCAGTTACCCTGCCTGCAAGCGGAAAGACGTGCACGTGGAATGCTGCCAGCGTGAAGGGCAGGCAAACCTTCGACATCACTAATTTCCATGGCCGGGGCGGAGGCATACAGACTACCGATCCGACGCAATTCCTGACTGTATATCAGCAGGCGGTTGGGGAAATTCAACGCGATAATTTGCCTACCCCGAACGGAGGCTTTTTCGACGACGAGAATGGCTATATCGGAACCGATCCCTCCAAAGGTGGAGTGCCTACTGTCTACGGCCAGGCGGCTTACGTGGCCATTTCTTATGTGCTGCGCGCCTCTGTAACCAACCCGGCCATCACGCTTTCCGCCTGGTACGCCTGGGACTATCCCACAGGAACATTACAGGGAACTGACGCCGGCCTTTCTTACGATGTTGTCGCTGGATGGCTCAGCGGCGCGACAGTAAGCAACTGCTCGATCTCGGGAACGATCTATTCTTGCCCAGGGACAACCTCGGCGGGAAAGACATTCACCATCATGTTTGACTCGAGTCTCAGCGGGACCTGCGATCCAGGGCCTTGTTCGCCGGGTTCCCCCCAGCCTATTCCGTCTGCCGCTTACAGCACCGCGACCGACGTCAACGGAAACACCAGTCCGGTTTCAGGAAGTGTGCAGGTAGGCTATTCGCCAGTTCTGCTGCAGTGACAGCGTCTGGCTGCGATCGAAAGTCCGTGGAAGGGAGCGCATGCTTTGGCGAGCCGAAATATGAGCAGCCCCGGCGCTCCCCTCGGAATCGACGCTATTTCACACTGAGGAGACACGCGGCCCCGCTTACGGCAGGCCATTGGCGTCCGTCAGGGTATAAGTATCCGCTGTCGGCTCGATCATCGCACTGCTCGAACCGCTCTGCCCGCCAAACGTAATCATTTCGTTTGAAGTCGAATCGTACACCGAACTGTGATACCGGCGGAGTTGCCCGCTCGCGGACTGAATCCAAGTCGCCATCCCTTGCTGCCCGTTCGCTCCCGACAGGATCCATACATCGTTAAAAAGATTGTTTCCGTCTATGCCGCCGTAGATCACCATCCGATTGTTCTGACTGTCATAGACTGCGCTGTGGCCTGTCCGGGGTCCGGGCCCCTGGTTCGACGGATTCAACTGCGTCCAGGCAGGAGTTCCCCCGCTGCCATTCGCATTCGACAGCAGCCAGATGTCTCCGAATGGAGCGGCACCCGCATCTCCGCCATACACAATCAACGTATTCGTCGTGGGATCGTAAATGCCTGTACTGGATTCCCGGGCGCTGGGCCTTGCGCCGGAAGGGGAGAGCTGTGTCCAAACGGGATGGCCGCTCACGTTGTTGGCGTTCTTCAAAATCCAGACATCGTTGTAGTACGTGGAGTTGCAGTCGTAGCCACCAAAAATGATCAGCGTATTGGTGCCCTCATCGTAGGCCGAGGCCTGTAATGTACGAACTGCAGGTAGCGTTCCCGACGGACTGACCTTGATCCAGTTCAGAGTTCCACCGGTAGTATTGGCATTCTCCAGGATGTGGTAATCGTTCACACAAGGTGCCGGGAAGCCCGTAGCGCCGCCGAACACCATCAAGCTATTGCTTGCGCTGTCGTATTCGCCAGTGTGGCCGAAACGCGGCGAGGGAGGGGTGCCTGAGAACCGGAGCAAGTTCCACGTGAGATTGGCCGAGCCGATGACGCCCGTAGCCTGCCAGTAATCGTTGAAGTTAATGTTCGTTCTGGCATGCTGTCCGCCGAAAACGAAGAGGCTGTTGCTGGGCGGATCGTAGAACAGCGACTGCGAGTAGCGGACCGCCGGCCCTCCAAGAATCCAGCGTATCGTCGTGCTGGAAATCCCGTTGCCCGCTGTCAACGTGAAGGCATGGGAATTGGTTTGCAATTTGCTCGTTGCACTCTTGCCCGCGAACACGTAAGTCTGGTTTTTAACGGGATTGTAAACTGCGCTGTGATATGCCACGCTTGGCGCCGTCCCCGACACCTTAATTTTCTGCCAGCTCGTACTGCCAATTCCATTGGGCGAGGTCAGGACCCAGCTATCAGTCAGCGTAATCGAGCCGTTGGTTCCTCCAAAAATCGTCATCCGGTTGTTTACGCTGTCATACGTTGCGGTCTGGCCGGTCCGGGATGGCGGTGGGGTACCGCTCGGCCGCAACTCTGTCCAGGCTGGGGTACCGCCCTTGCCGTTGGCATTCGAGAGCACCCAGGCGTCGCCGTAAAGGGTACTTCCGGTGTCCCCTCCATAAATTGTCAGAATATTGTTGTTCGAATCGTAGATGGCACTGGCGCTCTCGCGAGCCGATGGCGGTGTTCCAGAAGGTTCCAGTTGCGTCCAGGTAGGCGTTCCCGTAAGCCCGTTCGCGTTGCTCAAGATCCAGACGTCATTGAAATAACCGCTGGAGCAATCATTGCCTCCGAATACCATCATGGTATTGGTAGTCGGATCGTAGGCGCCCGCCGCGTAAACGCGGGACGCGGGAGAGGTCCCGGAGACGTTTTCCTGAACCCAGCTAGCGTTGCTCTTCTGTCCACTCGCGCCAAGAAGGATCCAGACATCGTTGCTGCAAGGCGCAGGCAGCTCCTGGGCCCCGCCGAAAATCGTCATCCGATCGTTGGTGGAGTCATAGGTAGCAACGTGCCCGTATCTTCCCGGCGGGAGTGTGCCCGTGGGCAGCAATTGCGTGAAATTATCGTTTTGGTTCGAAGATGTGTTCCCCAGCCAGACATCGTTGAGGTCGGTATTGGTATTCGTCTCTTGACCGCCGAAAATAATCATCCCGCCGGTCGCCGCATTGAATACGGCTGTATGCGAATGTCGCGAGGCCGGTCCTTCCAGCGTCCACACTTGTGCGCCGACCCCAACCTTGAAGACTGAAACTAGGGCGATCAAATAAAACAAGCTTTTCATGGGTGTCCGTTCGCCTGACTGAATGAGAACCGGTGATCGCACGGCGCCGTCAAGAAGAACGTTCCGCCGAAGACGCTGATCTCGTTGGTCGCGGGATTATAAGTGACGCGGGCAAATTCGCGGGTCGGCATGGCTAGATTTATCGACTACGTAAGAAAAGGACTCCGAGCAATTGCGCCGTCAGTCACCGGCCGCCGCGCGATGCAGAGGAAAGAACCGCACTAAGTCTGGGCGCCGCAATTTTGGGTGTCAAGATGAAGAAATTTGCATACGTGGTGATCCGCTCGCCATACTCCAATAAAAAGAACGGCACCGCCTTCGCGGTGCCGTGCTCTTCTTTGGCCATTAGCCGCCCGGTTAGGCCCGCTAACGGCTAAACTCCAGTCGCCCTACAGCGACCTCAGGAAATTCACCAGATCCTGCTGGTTCTTCGGGCTCAGGTTGTTGAAATTGGAAATGCTCTGATTGGCCTCCGAAGCCGGGTAGCTACCGTTGGCCGGGCTGTAGTGATCTTCAATCGCCGTCACGATGTTGTTGGTGCGGCCGTCGTGCATGAACCACAGCCGCTGCCCGATGCCCCACAAAGGCGCGGTGCGGAATTCATCCGGACCCGCGCTCCCTTGGGCCAGGCCGTCCGCCAAGCCGGAGCCCATGTGGTGCACGAGCAGATCGGAATAGAGATTAATCGTAATGTGCGAGAGTCCCGGACGCGAAGTCGCCGGCGTGGTGAATGAAGTCGTGTGGCAATAGACGCACCCCGCGTTGGTAAACTGCTGCTTGCCGTTCGAGGTCGAGGTCGTGGATTTCGCCGGGACCGGCGGCGCCATCCACTGCAGAAAGTATTCCGAGCGCGAGTAGTCCCCAGGGAAGAACTCGGTCAGAATTGTGGGATTGAAATTGGTTGACGTCTCAGGAACCGGATTCAGCACGCACCCCGGCGTCTGGTCCATTTCGTTGGGGAACACATCGTTGGTGACGCCCATCTCCACGTTGTACTGGTTGGCCGACATCAGCAATGTGGAGCGAACCTGCGCCTTCCAGCCGAAGCGCTGGATGCTGCCATCGTTGCCGCTGTAATTCGGATGTCCCGTAATTCCCAGAGTAGCCTTGGTCGTCAGGTTGGCATTCATGTTGGCGATAATGTCGCTATTGCGAATCACCTCGATTAAGCCATCGCCATAAGTCGGCGAAACCTGCCGCAAAACAAGATTATTTTGTGCAGCTGCTGTTGTGAAATCCGGCTGCGCAATGTTGCAACCCGCAGCATCACTGCGGCCCGCGATCGTGAACAGCTGGTGCACCGTCCCGTCGGGCGTTGTCGTTCCCGGCTGATTGATAAACCGCGCTTCCAGAATCGGGCCAGTCTGCGACTCGAAGAACGGCATCGTATTGGTCGCGCCGTTGTAGTTATAGACCGAGAACAATGGATTGTTCGGCGGGCTCGAACCACCCGCGGCCGGATATGCATGACACTGGGCGCAAGAGTTTCCGTTGAAGCGCGGCCCCAATCCGCCGTCCACCGGCGATGTGACCATCACATCGTGAACGCGGTTGAATTCCGTTGTGATGCTGGGCTCAATCTGCTGTTCGTTGGCACTCAGAGTTGATAGAAAGCTGCCGGCCGCCGCAGGCAGCGGACGAGGCCCATGATCGATCGCCGTTACGCCCGGAGGATTCGCCACATTCGTCCGCAAAGCTGGAACGATGGACGTCCGCCGCGATAAGGCGCGCTTGGGGAAATAGGCGGTTGCCACGGTACACACCGCCAGCAACAGAATCATCGGAAGAACTACCCGGCCCCACTTCCGCGGATTCGCAGGCACTTCATTGGTATTTTTCCAGAGTGACATAGCTTTCCCTTTGTTCCCCGAGTGTCTACAGCGAGCGCAGGAAATTGATCAGATCCTGCTGGTCCTGCTGATCCAGTGCGTTGAAGTTGTTGATCACCTGATTGGCTTCGGAGTTCGGATATATGCCGTTTCCCAGGCTGAAGTGATCCTCGACAGCCTGGACGATGTCCTGCGTCCGGCCATCGTGCATGAAGAAATACCGTTGTCCAATTCCCCACAAAGGCGCCGTGCGGAATTCATCTCCAACGGCGTTGCCTTGCGAAACGTTATCGGCGTCGCCCGGCCCCATGTGATGAACCAGCAAGTCGGAATACAGATTCGCCTGGACCTGGCTGAGTGCCGCGATCGATGCCTTAGGCGTCGTGAACGATTGTGTGTGGCACATGTTGCAGCCCACATTGATGAACTGCTGCAGCCCATTGCTGGTGCTCGAGTTCAGCGGCACCGGCGTCGGCGGCGCAAGGAAGCGCATGAATAGCGCGAACCGCTCCAGGTCGCCTGGGAAGTTCACTGGAAGTTTCGGAGCCTCGCCCGAGTCCATACGGTCGTCGGGCACTCCCTTCGTCTTGTTGGTCCCCGGCGGTACCGGGAACGGGGGCAGGCAGCTCGCAATTGATTCGTCGTTCTCGCTCGGGAACGCCTCATCGCTGACGCCTTCTTCCACCGTGTAGGCTTCACCGGAGAAGTAGACCAGCGACTTGTTCTGTGCCTTCCAACCGAAACGCGTGATCGTGCCGTCGTCGTCGCTGTAATTGGGGTGTCCCGTGATTCCCAGCGACTGCTTCAGCGTCTGGTTCGAGTTCATGTTGGCGACGATATCGCTCTCTTGAATCAACTCCATCAGTCCGTCGCCGTACGTCGGCGTCACTTGCCGGAAGATGATGTTGTTGGTCTGCTGTTGCGACTGAAAATCAGGCTGAACCATCGTCGTGCAACCCGGGGCGTCCGTTCGATTCGAAATCGTGAACATCTGATGGACACCGCCATCGGGCGTCACGCCATCCGACCGATACGGAAAGCGCGCCACAATCACGGGGCCCGTCGGCGTAATGAAGTAAGGCATGCTGTTGGTGGCGCCCTGCAGTTGGTAGATCCCGAACAGCGGGTTACTCGGTGGGCTCGATCCTCCTACCGCGGGATAGGAATGGCAGCTGTTGCAGGAATTCGAATTGAACCGTGGTCCCAGACCGACCGTTTTTACCAGCGGCCCGCCCGCCACGAAGTTCACCTCGGTGAAGATCTCGGTTAGACGGTGGGTGATCGCGCTCTGATTTTGGGTCAATGTCGAATAGAAGTTGCCGGCGTCGGCGGGCAGAGGCCGCGGTCCCGGATCCACCGCCAGCGGCGCTCCGTGTACCGTGGCTGGACGTGCAATCAAAGCCGCCACCGATGCTGCCAGCAGCAACCCGAGCGCAACATAGTAAAGGCTGTGTCGACGGGAAGACTTCCCCGAGCTTTCTTGGAGTGGAGTCATATCTGGTTTAAGCATGGGTTCCCAACCTATTTTCTTCACGACGACTCACAGTTTTGATTTGGCCGCTTGCCCCTGCGGCGATTCAAAGCGGAAGATTGTGGGGGGTGAACTTCCTGCCAGGCACTTGGCAACTCACCGTAAAGTAGTATCTTGTCTTGTGCGTGTCAATGAGAGGTTTGGCTCCGTGCAGAATTTTGCACACTGGTGTTATGGCGAACTTTTTCCACCTGCACGCAGCGCGAAACGCGGCTGGCGACCGCGGATCGAAATCTTACGCAAACTGGGGACTTTCGGTTCTGGCGAATCAGTACCTGGGGGTTCGAACTATAGCTTCTCGATCGTCACCTTCTTCAGCACCACATCCTTATTGGGACGGTCGTTGCGGCCGCGCGGCAGGGCGGTAATCTTGTTCACCACATCTTGGCCTTCCACCACCTCGCCGAATATGGTGTGCTTCCCCGTCAGCCAGGTGGTCGGCGCGACCGTGATGAAGAACTGGGAGCCATTCGTGTTTGGTCCGGCATTGGCCATGGCCAGCTTGCCGGGCTTATCGAATTTGTGCGGCGAGCCTTTCGTCTCGTCTTCAAACTGGTATCCCGGACCTCCCATTCCGGTGCCCTGCGGGTCTCCACCCTGAATCATGAAATCGGGAATCACGCGGTGAAAGATGGTTCCATCGTAGAGACGGTCTTTGGATTTCTTGCGTGTCGAAGGATGCGTCCACTCGCGCTTGCCCTCGGCGAGTTCGACAAAATTTGCGACAGTCTTGGGCGCGTCCTTTTCGAACAAGCGGCACACAATATTGCCTTCGCTGGTTTCCAATGTGGCATACATTCCAGGTTGACGAGTCATGATGTCCTTTCCAGATTATTCGTTAGTTGATAAGAAAATCGGTAGCGCCGGCATCCTGCCGGCTGTCGCGGCGGCGTCCTCGCCGCCGCACCCGACAATTGACAGCGCTGCTAGTTGGGTGTTGCCGCGGCCTTCGGCGTTGTCGCTGTTGGTTTTTTCGCCGTCGTTCCAGCCGGCTTTGCCGCAGCGCTCCGAACTCCGCGCTGAATCGCGATGTGATTGATCCGAATGGGACGGTATGGCCGGTCATTCGGATCCCGGCTCATCGCGGCAATCTGCTTCACCAGCGCAACTGAAGCATCATCACATTGTCCGAAAATCGTGTAGTGTCCATTGAGCGCGGTCGCCTGTGATCCGGTGAAGGGCACTTCGGTGATGAAGAATTGGGAAGTGTTGGTGCCGGGTCCGGCATTGGCGTAGGCCAGGCGTCCAGGCTTGTCAAAAACCAAATCAGGGGAGGTTTCATTCTTGAAGGGAGCCACCGGATCGGCGCCCGAACCCGTTCCCGCCGGATCTCCACCCTGAATCATGAACCCGGGGATCACGCGATGGAAAATGGTGCCGTCGTACAGCGGCACCCCGTGCTTGCTGGCCCCGCTGACCGGGTTCTTCCAGTCCTTGGTGCCGGAGGCGAGGCCGATAAAGTTTGCCACCCCGATCGGCGCTTTGTCGGGAAAAAGCGTGCAGGTCATCTTGCCCGCCGTGGTATCGATGACAGCGGTCGGCTTGGCGGTTGTTGTCGCGGGATGGGCTGTTGTGCTCGGCTTGGCCGCCGCCTGTCCAGCAGGCTTCGTTTGAGACCATGCCATTAAACTGCCCAATAAGATCACTCCCAAGATTGCGAAAGTGCTTCGCATAATGCTCCTAGAAACAGAGATGGATTGAGTGGGGCGCAACGTTGAATTGTACGACAAGCACCGCTATTTCGCGGGCTGAGCCTGCATCTCACGGCTCACGCGTTCCACCTCGCGAAAAACGCGCAGCAGATTTGCCCCGAGAATCTTGTGAATGTCCTGTGCGCTGTAGCCGCGATCGAGCAATGCTTGCGTGACCTTCGGCAGATCGGCAGCCGAGTCGATCCCTTGCGGTGTCGCGCCGCTCACCCCATCAAAGTCCGAACCCAGCCCAACATGATCGATGCCAGCCACCTTCGCAATGTGATCGATCTGGTCAACCAGCGATTTCAGCGGGGGCCGCGGGATCTTCGCCAGCCACTCGCGTTCGATGTGGTCCACTTGCATGTAATTGACGGGCTTGCCCTGGGACTTCTGTTCATCGACATACCTTTGGATCGCTTCGGCCTGATCTTTCGCCTGAGCTTCCGCCGCCTTGCGATAATTCTCGTCGTCGAACCCACTGTAAAAATTCACCTGCACGACCCCGCCATTCTTGGCTACTGCCTTCAGCATGTCATCAGTCATGTTGCGCGGCGCATTGACCAGCGCCCGCGCCGACGAATGCGATGCAATCACTGGAGCCTTGGTCGTGGCAATGGCATCCCAGAAAGTTTTGTCAGCCACATGAGAAATGTCGACCATCATGCCGAGACGGTTCATCTCGAGCACCACCTGCTTGCCGAAGTCGGTGAGCCCGTTGTGATGCTGGACCTTGGGATTGTCGATGTCGCCGGAAGAGTCCGCCCACTCGTTCGTGTTCGACCATGAAAGCGTCATGTAGCGGACGCCAAGCCGGTGATAGTCCCGCAACAACCGGATGTCGTTTTCAATCGAATGCCCGCCCTCAATTCCCATGCACGCCGCAAGTTTGTGCTCGCGGTGGGCACGCTCGATATCGGCAGTCGAAAACGCCATCATCATGCGGTCGGGATGGTGTGCCGCCTGCTCGTACACGGAATCGATCAGATCGAACGTGCGTTTCGCGTAATGACCCTGGTTGGTCTCGGGATCCACCCAAATGGAGAAAAATTCCGCGCCCATATTTCCGGCTCGCGCTTTGTCCAGACTGATGTGCCCCGGATCTTTGGGATCAGTCGAGCCGATGTCATATCCTTCGTCCACAAACCGCTGCGGCGTGTCGGCGTGCGTATCAATAATCAGAGCTGAGTTATGAATTTGCCGCGCCCGAGCGCTGGTCGGCGTCTCTTGCTGGGTTGAAGATTTCTCTGGCGCCTGCCCAACGGCGAACGAACAGACCAATGCCGCAAACAAAACACACTTAATTGTCATAGTTATCGCCCGATCGAGATGAGGGCAAGTTTTTGATTGTATAGCGTGCCGCGCAGCGAGACAAAACCCGATTTCCTTCGTGGACGTTCGTGCCCTTCGTGGTTAAAGCCCTTGCAACGCCTGCCCGACACAGACGTCCAAAGGCTGATCCGTATCAATCACGATTTTGGGGTAGGTGATTGTTTCGAACCGGGTCTTGACGTCGAGATAAAGCTGGTAGTCGCGATTGCCAGCCGGGTGATTGCCGGATTTTGCGTCCGCCTCAAGCCGTTGTCTTACGGTTTCGTCGGAGCAGATGCATTCCAGAATGTGCCACGGCCGGTGCAGGGAAGCGGCCGCGCTCAGCACATTTTCGATCTGATAACGCCGCGAAAACGGACGCCCATCTAGAAAGATTTTCAGCCCTGGATTCCGCGCTAAGAGATAGTCCGCAGTTTTCAGCATCAGATGCAGGCAGAAATCATCCTGCCGGGTGGAGTATTCGATCTCGCCGGGCAAAAAGACAGCATGCCGAACTTCGTCTTTGCTCAACACGCGGCCCGACGTTCGTCGAGCCAACTCGCGCGCAAGCGTGCTCTTGCCGGTGGCAGGCAACCCAGCCATAAGAACAATCATAAGTAGGGAATCGTAACGGATTTACTCAGAAGGGAGCCACTTCAGAAACTTTGAAACCCGGAGAACTTGAAACGGCTACTTGCCGCCCGCGCCCAAAGCCACCTCGGTAGACGGCTTCTCCTGCTCTGGTTTGTCCTGGTCCGGGCGATCGATCGGCACAATGCTCTGCGTGTCGCGCCACTCGGAATAGTGCCCGCTCACCATGATGTGGAAGCACCAGTGCCGGCGTTCTTCTTCCGGTTCCACCAGGCCGAGCGCCTTCATGTAGAACAGGTAGTGCTCCATCCAGCGAATCTGATCTTTGCTCAACCCGCGGCGCTGCAGGTCAACCGTCACGCCCGCCAGATGCGACGAAGCGGTGTCGCCATCCCACGGCGCGGCATTGCGATTATGCCGTCGCAATTTCCGTTGCACTTTCACCGTGCGCACCGCCGAGTTCACCTGAATCTGCTGGTGGAAGCGGTTGTAATAGGCCTGGCTGAGATCGTTGACAAAATCCAGTGTCCAGGGTCGGCAGAAGCGTCGCGAAGGATCAAGCCGCGGATCGAAGCGCAACATCTCTCCCGCCTCAATCTCTCGCAACGAGCCGTCAGCCTTTAACGCCTCGAGTTCCGTGTCATCTTGAATGCGCGGCAACTCCAGGCGGTCAATCTCGGCGTTTTGGATCAAGAGCGATTCGTGCGAGGGCCGGAACATCGGGTTCCAGCGCAGCCATCGGAAATGCCGCCGGTGCGGGTGCTGCAGCGTGGCATGGTGTACGGCAAACGCCGAACTCGGCATTCCTACACACACCAGCCCCAGCAACAGCAGCGATGCGATTTGAAGTTTGGCAGTGCGTCTCACGAAATGTCTTGCGCTCCTACAGCTGTTCCGGGCGAGGTGCCGCTATTCTAAGCGATGCTGTCAAGGGGACCAACCCGTTCCAGACCGCGATCCATTACTTGCGTACTCAGATCCTCGGTACTCCGGCATGGTTACCGTGCCGGTTACTGACAGCCTCGTAAGCACAGGCCCAACTGAATTGACGGCAGGTGACGGGCCACTTCTGAGCTTTTTTACGAGGCAGCCTATGTGGGCTGCCAGCTACGACTTGGCGCGACTTGGATGAGTCCCTTGTTCTTGCGGTTGTAGCAAAAATGACAAAAATCAGCGCCGGAAAACGTCACCCAGAGCCTGTTTCATGACTTGGCCGCCGACTTCGGAAATGGATTTCGTCAGCGGAATGTCCTTGGGACAAACCTCGACGCAGTTCTGCGCATAGCCGCATTCCTGGATGCCGCCGTCGCCCATCAGAGCCGCCAGCCGCTCGCGCTTCAGCGCTTTTCCCGTGGGATGCGTGTTAAATAACCGCACTTGCGAAATCGTCGCCGCGCCCACGAAGCCCGTGTCCTCGTTGAATTGCGGGCATGCCTCCATGCAGCAGCAGCACGAAATGCAGCGCGATAAAGGATAAGCGGCTTCCTGCTCCTCCGGAGACAACCGCGGGCCGGAGCCTAGATCATAAGTGCCATCGATCGGCACCCACGCCTTCACGACTTTAAGGTTTTCGAAGAGTACGCTGCGATCGGTGGCGAGGTCGCGCACGACCGGGAACTTCGAAAATGGCTCCAGCTTGATCGGCTGCTCGAGATTGTCGATCAGCGCCGAGCACGCCATGCGCGCCTTGCCGTTGATCAGCATGGCGCACGACCCGCAGACCTCTTCCAGGCAATTGGAGTCGTAGGTGATAGGCGTGGTCGCCTTGCCGTCGCGCGTTACCGGATCGGCGGCAATGTCCATCAGTGCCGAGATGACGTTCATGTTCGGCCGGTAGGGAACTGAGAACTCCTCCCAGTAGGACTTGGAGCTCGGAGTGAGTTGACGCTTGATTTTTATGATGACGGATTTGTTATTAGCCATGCTTTCTATCTCTATCCACGGGCCACGTAGCCCCGGACGCATTCGTCCGGGTAGGCAGCACTTCGCTACGCGGCGTGCGGACAAATGCATCCGCCGCTCCGTTTATCTCAGTACTTCCTCGCCCGTGGTGGAATCAGCGATACATCCACCGGCTCGAACTCAAACTTCGGCTCATCCGCGTCCGGAGCGAAATACGCCTTGGTCGTCTTCAGCCAATTCTTATCGTCGCGCTCGGGAAAATCCGGTTTATAGTGCGCCCCGCGCGATTCATCGCGCATGCGCGCTCCTTGCGCAATGACCCTTGCCAGTTGCAGCATGTTGTAAAGCTGGCGCGCGAAGACCACCGTCGTATTCGCCCACTGCGTGCGGTCGCTTAGGTTGATCTTTCGATAGCGCTCGAGAAACTCGACCAGCTTGGCGTCGGTCTGCTGCAGGTTCTTGTTGTAGCGGATGACCGTGCAATCCTTGGTCATCAACTCGCCAAGCTCGCGCCACAACTTGACCGGATTCTCGCTGCCTTCGTTTTTCATCAGCAGGGCATTATTCTCTTCCTGCTTTTTCTGCTCGGCCGCGAAATGCCCATTGCCGTCCGCCGAAGCCTGCAGCCCGCGCGCATAGTTCACCGCGTTGGGACCGGCAACGCCTCCGCCGAAAATGCACGACACCAGCGAATTCGCGCCCAAACGGTTGGCCCCGTGATACTGATACTCGCACTCGCCAGCCGCAAAAATTCCCGGGATATTCGTGGCCTGCTTGTAGTCCACCCACAACCCGCCCATGGTGTAGTGCATTCCGGGGAAAATCTTCATGGGCGTGTCGCGCGGATCGTCGCCCACAAACTTCTCGTAGATTTCGAGAATGCCTTCCAGCTTGCGGTCGAGAATCTTGCGGTCAATGTGCGTCAGGTCGAGATAGACCATCGGCTTGCCGTCGATGCCGAGGTTGTGCTCGTAAACGACCTTGAAGATGGCGCGGGTCGCCACATCCCGCGGCACCAGGTTGCCATACTTGGGATACCACTCCTCCAAAAAGTACCAGCGCTCGCTTTGCGGAATCGACTTGGGATCGCGCTTGTCGCCCGCAGTCTTCGGAACCCACACACGCCCGCCCTCGCCGCGCGCCGATTCCGACATCAGCCGCAGCTTGTCTTCGCCCGGAATCGACGTGGGATGAACTTGAATAAATTCGCCGTTCGCGTAAAAGCAGCCCTGCTGATACAGCGCCGACTGCGCCGACCCGGTGCAGACCACCGAGTTCGTTGACTTGCCGAAGATGGCGCCAATGCCGCCCGTCGCGATGATGATGGCGTCGGCAGGGAAGGTCCGCACCTCCATGGAGCGCAGGTCCATGGCGCAAATACCGCGGCAGACGCGGTTTCCATCGAGCACAGCCGACAGGAACTCCCAGTGCTCGTACTTTTTAACTTTTCCTTCCGATTCGTATCGCCGGACCTGTTCGTCCAGCGCGTAGAGTAACTGTTGGCCGGTGGTCGCCCCTGCAAATGCGGTGCGGTTATACAGCGTTCCGCCAAACCGGCGAAAGTCGAGCAATCCTTCTGGCGTGCGGTTGAAGGGCACGCCCATGCGGTCGAGCAGGTCAATGATGCCCGGTGCCGCTTCGCACATTTCCTTTACCGGAGGCTGGTTCGCGAGAAAATCTCCGCCATAGACCGTATCGTCAAAGTGCTTCCAGGTGGAGTCGCCTTCGCCTTTCAGATTCTTCGCCGCGTTGATGCCGCCTTGTGCACAAACCGAGTGCGAACGCTTGACTGGCACGATCGAGAACAGGTCAACCTGCCCGCCCATTTCGGCGATCTTGATGACCGCGGCCAATCCAGCCAGTCCGCCGCCGACCACAACAATTCTTGGAGCTGCTGCCATGATGTCCTTTATCGAACTTGCGTCATATTTCCATCATTGATCGTGCCCGACTCAAAGGGCTGCTGCGGATGCGAGCGGAACGAACTCAGGCTGGCCAATCCCACCGCGGCCAGGACCAAGAAGAACGCCAGACAGATCGTAAGAAACCGCCGCTGCGCCCGGTCGCCCGTCACGATGCCCCACTTCGCGCAGAATAGCCAAATTCCATAAGCGAAGTGCCAGGAGGCGGCGATCAGGCCGATTACGTAGAACAGGAAAAGCGGCGTCTGAAAGACTTCGTGCTGTACCTTGCCAAACGACAGGTCCGGCGTGACGTGCAAATCGGCCCCGGCGAACCGCATGGTGTACACGTGCCACAAGATGTAGATGAACGCGATGCCCCCCGTCCAACGCTGCAACGTATACATCCAGTTTCCTGTCCAGGGATACGAAACCGTGTTGGCCTCACCCCGATACCAGATGTAGAAGCCGTACAGTCCGTGGAACGCGATCGGCAGCCAGATGAAAAGTAACTCCAGGAAGAACACCAGAGGAAGATTGCCTAGAAACGTGACCTGCCGGGTGTAGGCAGCAGGCCCGTTCAGGCCGATGGCGGTCGCATTCGAAATCAGGATGTGTTCAAACAGGAATGCGCCGACGGGAACAATCCCGGTAAGAGAATGCAGTCTCCGCAAGAAAAACGATGTCCCCTGACCGGCGCGCAAGGGAGCTACACCGGGCGCGATATATTTCGACACCTCGGGAGCAGTAGAACTGGCTGACGCCACAGAAGCTCCTTATCAGTTCGGCGATGACAAAATAACCTTGTATTATCTTGCGCCGTTAGAAGTGAAGTCAAGGAAAGCGGCGCAAGAATTGTCACCACGCGCTACAAATTTTGCAGCGCGCTCTGGAGTTCCTTGAAGCGATGCACAATCAGATCAGCCCCAGCCGCAGTGAGCGACTTCGCAGCGAACGTGGTGGTGATCGCCACCGTGAAGCAGCCTGCCGCCTTTGCCGCCCCCACACCAGCGAGAGAATCTTCAACAATCCAGCAATCCGCCGCGTTCAAGGCGAGGTCGCGCATCGCAACCAGGAAAATCTCCGGGTCCGGCTTCGGACGTTCAAAGCGCGCGGTGTCCACCACGGACTCGAAGCACTCCCCGATTCCCAGGGATTGCAGCGCCGCCGCGCGATTGCGTGGGGTGGCCGAAGTTGCCAGCCCGAGCCGGTAATGATCCGAGGCCCAGCGCACGAAATCCGCTGCCCCGGCAATCGGCTGCAGCTCATGTTCAATCTTTTCGAACCACTGATGCTTGCGATGCAGCACCTCGGCAATTTCGTCCACCGACTTGCCCGCGAGCACTTCCTGAAACATGGTTGCATCGGGACGGCCTTTGTAGCTGTCGTAAGTCGCTGCCGGGAATTCAATTCCGAAGTCGCGGAACGCCAACTCTTTTGCTCGCTTATGCAGAGGCTCGGAGTCGACCAGAACCCCGTCCATGTCGAAAATCAGCGCCTTGGGATTTTTCAGTGATTCCACAGGTTGCTTAGATGATGCCCTGGGCAAATTGTTTCTCGCACCAATCCAGGAATTGTCTGAACGCTGCGCCGCGATGACTGTAGTTCGCTTTTTCTTCCGCACCCAATTCGGCAAATGTCTTCTGAATTTCGGGAAAGTAAAACAGAGGATCGTACCCGAACCCGTTGCTCCCGCGTGGTGCATCGAGGATAAGCCCCTCCGCCACTCCACGGAATGTCGATAACGTCTTCCCATCGCGCGCTGCAGCCAGCACGCACACAAATCTGCCAGTGCGCTTTCCTGGCGGGATGCCCCTCAACTCCCGCAGGAGCCGCGCATTATTCGCCTCGTCGTCGGTATTCTCGTCTGCGAGATGAGGTTGATCGGCCGCATAACGCGCAGAATGCACGCCCGGTGCTCCGTTGAGTGCATCCACCTCCAGGCCGGAGTCGTCAGCGACGACGATCTCCCCCGACGCATAACGGCTGTATTCCTCCGCCTTCTTGCGCGCGTTCTCTTCGAAGGTCAGCCCGTCTTCAACCACGGTGGGCAGCGAAGTAAAGTTGGGGATCCCGGCGATCTCGATGCCGTGGGGCCGCGCGGCACCCTCAAAGTCGCACAGTTTCCCTGGATTCGACGTCGCGATCAGGACCTTTCGCATCACCCTTTGTGTTCCTCTTTCCCCTTGTAGTTATCTTGGCAAATCGCGACCATTGCGGCGCCGTGCCGCCCAAACCAGGACGCCTAACGCAGCCACAATAGAAATCCATCCACCAACCGTTCGGTCCCATGTCCGCACGAACTTGATCTGCACGCGATTCGCTCCTGCCTCGACCGGAACCAGCATTTGTCCCGATCCTGCCCGCTCTGCGGTTTCCTCCACCCGTCCGTTGACCTCCACTCTCCATGCAGGATAAGGAAACAACCGCAACGCAAGTTGGTCCGGAGCCGACATCTCCGCGGTGAATGTCTTGGATTCCGCATCCCAGCGCAAGACGTGAATCGCGGCGCGCGCTGGCCCTTCCACTGTGACGTTTCGGGCATCCTTTTCGATCGCGGTGGGATCGGCTCCCAGCGGCGTGTATTCATCGGTACCCTCGTAACCCGCGCCGCTCTCCATGTTGTCCTGCATCTCGCGCAAATCGCCGGCATTGTCCCACCAGGGCGCCTGCATCCGATGCCAAACCATAAAAATAACGAAAAGGGACAGCGCGCATACCGCACCGCGCCACCACCAATTCCGCAGCCCGACCGCAACCAAGATCGTGAAAATCACGCTGAGGCATAACAGCCAGCGCCACGGGAATTGCATGAACTGCAGCTTGGGCAGGATTTTCCAAAATACTAGCGACACGGGAAACAACAGCACGGAACACGCCACAGCCCACACCGCCAAAGCGTTCCAGACCTGATTTTCCAAATGCCGCCGGACTCTGGTTGCGATGCCGGCGACAAAAATCATGGCGATTTCCAAAACCGCTACCCACGAGATCAGATGGTTGAACGCATCGTGATCCGGATCGCTGGTGTGAACAAATAGAAAGTTGTCCGAAGGCCTCGATCCGGGTGAAACAGCCTCGGCAATGTTGATCCACCTCTGTTCATAGATTGCAGGTAGCAGATAGGAGGCGACCAGGCAAGCACCCAATGCAACCGCTCCGCCAGCCACCAGTAAAAGCCGGGGAGAACGCCTTTGCCAGGCGAAGAAAACAATGAGCAGCGCCAAAGAGTAGTGAATCATCACCGCCGCTGGAGCGTTCGTCAGCCACGCCCCCGCCAAAACCAGCGCAAGAGGAACAACCGGCTTCTCCCCGTCCGCAGCCTTCATCACCTGCAACAGGAGCAATGGCACCAGGCAGGCAGCGAGTAACTCGGCAAAGGAGCTTCGCCAGTAGACGATCACAAGGTGATAAGGATTTACCGCGTAAAGAACGGCCGCGAAGATCGCGTCGCGCCGGTCGAGCCATCGCCGTGCCAGCACAAACATCGAAGCGCCCGCGGCGACAAGAACAATCCAGATGAATGCACTCGCGGCAATTGTCCACGGCAGAATGGCGCTGAGCGCTGCACCCAGGGTCCACGAAGCCGGCGGATAAAAGACAAATCGGGGCTCACCGTAACCGAAATGTGCCAGAGCCGCCCATCGCGGGTAGAAGATTCCGTGCTTCCACTGCCCTAAGACTTCCAGCCACGAATACAGATGAAACTCAACATCATGCCCAGACGGAGTGCCCAGAAAGAAGAACGGGATCTCCACCGCAAAGGCGGCAGCGCCGACAGCAATGAGAGGCGCCCAGAGCAAAGAACTGCGTCCGGGCTGCGACGATCGGGGTGCGTAAAGCGTAGTGACTTTGCCCAGAGACGTGGCCTCGTGCTCTTCAAAAAGTCGACTTCCCAAATCGAACCCAGTCTACATTTAACGGAGGTTTAATATCGCTCAAATCAGTGGTCAGTGGCCAGTGATCAGTGAAGAGCCTGTCCATCACTGCCCACTGCCCACTGCCCACTAGCCACTACCCTTTTGTGATTTTGCCCAGGCGAGCGAGTCTACGCGGATGCCACGTCTTCCGGATTCCGCTGGTGTTCCAGTTCGGCGAGAAATTCTTCTTGCTGCAGCGAGTCGCCGCGGCGCAAGAGTTCCAGCAGTGGATCTTCCAACTCTTCTCCAGATGACTTCTTGTCAGCGGGTTCAAACTGTGTGAGGTCAGCCACCAGCGCTCGCGGCGAGATGATCAACTCCGGCATCGCTTCGGGACTGTTGCGCAGAAAATCGATCACGTTACCGACCTGCGCCCGCTGCTCCTCTGTGCGGGAAGGGAATTCCACTCCCATCCCCAGTCCAGGGTGGACGACTCGCACCATTCCTTCGGTATGTACTTCAAGGTCTTTCGTCTTCAAACAGAAGTCGATCAGAGCGCGCTCGGGAAATGGCGCCTGGGTCTGAACATAACAGCCGCCCAGGCTGAGATCCGTAAGCTTGCAGTGAGGCACTGCCTCGGCATCCGAAGTGCCCATGCTTGCCGCAGCCGCCTTTAACCACGCCTTCAAACTCACCAGCACAGTTTCCGAGACATCCAGGAAATGGACACCGGTTTGTCCGTTGGGATTCGCCCATGCAACCTGGCCGTGAGCTTCTACTTCGACCGCGCCGTCCGGCAGCTGAAAATGGAACGCCAGCAACGCCCCTTGCACTTGGGGTTCCGCCGTCAGCACGTCCATTCCGGTTTCAGAAAGATCCAGCAGGATTCCATCCACCTTGCGATTATCTGGCAAGGTGATCTCGACGGGAGCCTGCACGGGAATGCGCACGGCGCGCCGCCGTTCACGGCTCAGCAGGGCGGCTGCAGGCTTCAATCCCGCCGCCGCAGCCTCTTCGGAAATCGGCTTGTAAAGGACAAAATGCGCCCCATCGCTCAGGATGGCGCGTACCTTGGCAGAATCGGCGACTAAGGCAACGCTCAGAGGATTGGTGCCCAGCTTGCGCGCTTCCTGCAGAACTCGTTCCGCAGTCTCCGGATTATCGAAATCGACGATCAGCGCGTCGAACTTCTGCTGATGAATCCGAGCCAGCGTGGTCTCGGGATCGCTCGAGCGATCCATCGCGATGTCGAAGCCGGACAAGACCCTTCCCAGTACGTCGGCGGCGACGTCGTCGCTCGATACCAGTAGCGCTTGCAGGTTCATAAATGAGTGGAAAAGACCGCTCGCGCCGGATTACGGCCACCGAGGTGCTGTCGGACGTGATCCCTTGGGAGCAGCCGCACTGCCGGAGCCCGCACCGGCCTTTGCTGCCATGCTGTCGGTTTGTCCAATCGCGTCATCTACTTCGGCCAGCACGACATTGTCTTCCTCGTCGCTCTCGGCCAACAGAGGAGCTACTTCCCGCAACTTTTCCGCCGCTTGCTGGAGCATCTCGATCTGCTTTCCCAGTTGGGCGTATTTTGCCTGCTTTTGCCGCAGGACCTCGTGGATATCTTTCATACATCCCCCTCTTCGCAATTTACGGAGCCCCCGGTCGGGGGTCAACGGTAATCCCGGATGTCGGATTACTGGGGTAATGGAAGCGGGTAACCGGTTCCCTAAATGAAGCAAATGCAACAAAAAGCCCCACCTTGCGGTGGGGCTCATATTCAGGAGCAGATGTGGCTTATGCTTTCCGCTTTCGCTTCAAAGCGCCAGCCAGACCGACCAAACCTGTGCCTAGCAGTGTCAAGCTGCCCGGTTCCGGAACCACGACATTGGTATCCCCGCTGGAGATCGTTGTCGATCCGTCGAAGAAGCCCTTGCCGGTATTGATGGTCAGTTGCACGGTTGCGCCCTGGGCCGACGACCCGTTGTACCACGTACCAGTAAGGGCGCCGGTCAGAGTGTAATTGTGAGTGCCGTTTCCGAGTGTAACCAGCGTCCAGGTTACAGGCCCTGAGAAACTCCCGGTGAAAATTGCGCCATTGGGAAGCCCCATGCTGCCATTGCCAGTGATCGTGAATGTTCCACCGGCAGCGAAGGTGCCGCCCATCTGCAGGTTTCCGCTGGTCAAAGCCCCAGTACTGAACGTGACTGTACCTAGGTTCCCGCTCACCAGCCCCAAATTTCCAAACCCGTTTACAACAATCAACGTCGAACCAGTCAGGCTCAGTCCCGAGTTATCACCCGACAGTGTGCCCCCACTATTGGTGAAATCCACGGAGCTGCTTGCAAATGCCGTAATCGGCAGCGCAAGAGCCAGAAGAGCCATGAACAGCAAACGCCTCATACACCTACCTCCTGAATATCCAACATTGCCAACTCGTGTTCAGCGGTTAAGCTGCTTTTGCGCGGGACACTCGATTCCTTGGCAGGAGCTACCCTGCACTCGAAATGCCAAAGGGGACTATACACTATAACCCTGTGAATAAACGTGATAGGAGGTACTACGCGACAATGGGAGGTTCCCATAGTGCAAACTGTTGCATAGTTGCAACATCTGCTTGCGCTATAGCGTTCAGCCTCATTGGGTTAGAGACATCCTCATGGTGTTTGCCCAACAATATGAGCCGCTTCTCAGGGTCCTCGAACGCAACTGGAATTTGTGGTCTAACCGCTCAAGGATGGAAGTTTCGCTGCCGAGCCCAGCAGAAAAATGGCCCCCACGAAAATGCTGTAGGCAGAGGTCGCCAGCGTAAGGGCGCGCAGCGCATTCGGACTTGCCAGCGTGGCGGAGAATAACCCCGCCGCCGAGGCGCACATGAGCGTGTTCATCGCCACCAGGCCCAGGATAAACATCAGCAATCCGGCCAACCCTGCTGCTGTTCCCCCCAGGTTCGCCGTCATTAGAAACAGCAGAATCTGGGTAGGTGTCTCGGCGCCCAATCCGTGAATCACTCCGACGATGAAGGTCGAGGATGTCCCGTAACCGTTCTTGAAAACTTGCGGTGCCTCCACGCGTGTACCGCCGAACAAGAGACTCAATCGCCAGTAGATCCACAAGGATCCGTTTAGCAGGAGCGTAATGCGCGTGCGCGGAGCATGGCTGTGAGTCCCGGGCCGAAAAAATGTTCCGAGGACATAGATCCCCAACAGCAACAAGGTGATGCCAACCAAGCGTTCCGCCCAGCGATCGCTCGCCGGGGGCAACGCGATGCGGAACACGACCGCCGCCGCACCCAATACGGCCACCGTCGTGGCGTGTCCCGCGACGTAGAGAAGCCCGTAGCGCATCGCATCTCGCCCTCGTGATTGCACGCTGCTGATGTCGGTAATCGCTGCAATGTGGTCGTAATCCAGACCGTGGCGAAACCCAAGCGCTGCCGCCGAAACCAACGCTAGGCGCAAATTAACCGGATCGATCATGCGGGGAAACTTCTCTCAGCGAAGTCGACGAAACCGTTCGCAGCCTTGACTGGACTTGTAGGCTAGCACACTCCCACCCAGAAAGTTTCCGGGCTAAGTCGCAACCTTCTTTGCTTTGGCAGGAAGAACGGGAAGTCCAATGGTTTCGCGCAATCGTCGCGACACAATCACCGATAGCGAATGATAAAAGCGAGAACCCAAATGCGGAAACAACTCAAACAACGAACTCATCGTCGGACGGTCCAGAAAAAAAGCCTCGACTTCGGTGCTGGCGATCACATCGGCAGTCGCCGGCAGTTCATCCAAATACGATATCTCACCAAAGATTTCGCCGGGACCAATCTCCCGAGGCGCTAACGGGGGTACTTGCACCGCGGCAGTCCCCTTAAGCAACACATACAGCCCATGCGTGCGCCGCCCCAGTTGCACGATCTGCTCTCCCGCCTTGAATTGCCTCCTGACTGCCTTGTCTGCAATCAACGCCCAATCATTGCCAGTCAGATAGACCAATCCGTTCTTATTCGAAGATACTGCACTCAGGTCTTGCTGCTGGCTTGTTTTCGACATTGGCGCGATAGCTCGGTCGCCGGAGGGCCCGGCGAAAATTTCACACAAACAACAGGGCTGACCCGAGATTAACAGAACCCCGCTCTCAGCGGAATCAGGCAGGGATCACTTCAGTCACATCAGAAGCTTCAACTTCTCGGGACGGGATTCATTCACGTTCGTTCCACTCACCTGGTTCATCAATCAGCGGCTTGGGGTCATTGATGACCTGGCAACACACCCCAGGTCCTATCCCTCCGAGTCAGACGATGCCTCGTTGTCTTCGTGCTTGCCATTTTTCCTCGACGGTACACCTCCATGCAACGTCGCATTTTCCGAACGGCATAATTGTTTTTAACTACCTTTCGTTCAGTCGGATACACCGGAAGGTAGAGATGACATGAAGGTGTATTGACTCCTCCGCTTGTCGGCACCAGACTCTTCGCCATGCTAACTGGGGAGACCGCTCTCAATGCGGTCTAGTTTTTCTCTAGCCGATTACATGAACCTCGGCGCCGGTTGCAGAGCAGCAGCCACGGTCTTCCTCGTCTGCTTTTGGAGGATGGATTTCTGCTAAGGAGTCAGAGATGACGTCACATGCGACCACCTCGATCGTGAACTCCACGCCCAACCACGCGTTTTGGCTGTGCACATGCCTGAGCCTTTGCTTTTTGCTGGTTTCAGCCCCGAATCTTCATGCCCAGGCGACCAGCGGCATCACCGGAACCGTAACCGACAGTACGGGCGCGGTGGTTCCGGGCGCCACAGTTACAGCGACCAACACCGCCACGGGAGTGTCTACCATCGGCCTTTCCCAGTCGAGTGGCGCATACATCATCGTCGACCTGATCCCCGGTAATTACACAGTCAAAGTTGAAAAGCAGGGATTTCAGAGCTTTGTGATCAACAGTGTGGCGGTAGAGCCCGGCGGCAAAAGATCGACGGTCAACGCTTCCCTTAAGGCTGGCGAAGTGCAGCAGGTCGTGGAGGTTAAGGCCGATGCAATCACGCTCGAAACCGAGCAGCCGCAATTAGCCACGACCATTGAACACGAGGTGGTCGAAGAGCTTCCCATGCAGATTGGTGGGGTGAACGGCGGTGTCGCGAACGTGGGACGACAGATCGACGATTACATCTTTCTGGCACCAGGGACGCAGGGCGGGGAGTTCAGCCATCGGATCAATGGCGGCGTGGACTTTGAAAACGAAGTGGTGTTCAACGGGGTGGCTGCGGTACAGGCAGAAACTCAGGGATTTCAGACCTTTATCAACCCGCCCTTCGAAATGGTGAGTGAGTTTTCCGTTCTGAGCTCTGTCTTCTCCGCGCAGTATGGTTTGGCTCAAGGCGTGGTTTCCTACCAATTTGCTTCCGGAACCAACAAGCTGCACGGCGACGCGTTTGAGATCATGCGCAATAGCTACTTCGACGCGCCCGGTGTGTCCAACTTTTATCCGGATGGAACTTGCTGCCAAACCCCGTTCCTCATCCAGCATAATTTCGGTTTCGCGCTGGGCGGCCCCGTATGGATCCCTCACGTTTATAACGGCAAGAATAAGACCTTTTGGCACGCAGATCTGGAGTGGTTTCGGCAAAACTCGGCACAAACCGGCTTCATGACAGTTCCCACCACGGCAGAGATCGGAGGCGATTTCAGCGGCCTGGTCGACGGGAACGGAGCACCAATCAACATTTACGTGCCCACCGCGTGGGCCAGCAATCCGGCTTTGATACCGCCAGGCTGTACCCCGCCCGTGGCGCCCGGTCAGCAATGGCCGGGGAATATGATTCCGAAGAGTTGTATCAGCGCTGCGTCAGCATTGGTCACGCCGCTGATTGCAGGTCCAAACGTACAAAATACGTTGAAGAACAATGCGACCTCGCTGGCCGGGATCGGTTTATTCCGGCAGCCGAACTGGGGTTTTTCGATTGATCACAATCTGACCGAGCGACAGAAGATTCATGGCTCCTTCTGGCGCGATAAGGAAACCACTCCCTCCTGTTGCGACAATAGTGCCTACTATCCGCTCAACAACCCCCTCACGGGACAAAACCCGCAACTCCGCCTCGGGACAGGACTGTTCCTCACCTACTCGAACAGCATCAGCGACCATCTCGTCATGACGGGTGGATTCGGCTGGATGGGTGAGATTAACAATCAGTTCAATCCCGATGTCAATAACCCATTCGCTGGCGTGGCGGGCAGCATCAGCTTTCCCCACATGACCTTCGGCAGCTCTGACCCGAACGCCGTGGAGCCCAGCGACTTAGGGCAGGCCCGAACTTTCTCGCTGAATCGCAAGCTCGGCATCAGTCTGGCAAACAACTGGCTTTGGGTGCACGGCAAGCACACCTTCAATATCGGCATGGAAGTGCATCGCGCCTATCAGGATGATCACGAGTGCCAGAACTGCGGCGGCAATGTCAGCTTTAGCAGCCAGACCACCAGTGATGGGACGAACATCGCTACAACTGGCAGCGCCTTCGCCAGCTTCCTGCTCGGCCAGGTCGATTCTGCCTCCCGCAACTTTGCGCCCGAGAGCCGCCTGCGCAATTTGGCGATTTCCCCGTACATTCAGGACAACATCAAGATTTCGCCCAAGCTGACCGTTGATGCAGGTTTGCGTTGGGATATCCTGCGGCCATTCACCGAAAACAACAACAACGTCGTTTACTTTAATCCCAGCATACCGAACCCCGGTGCCATAGATCCTGCCACTGGCCAACCGCTGATGGGTGCCGCGACCAAGTTCGGCAGTTGTACAGGTTGTGCCGGCTTCACTCATGGACCCGTGCAGTGGCTGCACTTCAGCCCTCGTCTTGGATTTACCTATGAGGTGAATCAGAAGATGGTGGTGTTGGGTGGGGTCGCCGTGAATACGCTGAATGGCGGAGCCTTCGAGTTCGGGGTAAACAAGGTGGCCAACAATTACGGTCAATGGTTAGTGGGCAATCTCCCAGCCAATGGAAACGGCAGTACTGTGCCCGGTTGGGGTGAATGGGACAACACTCCCGTCGCCAATCCTCCATCTCTCCCGTTCACTCCCACAATTGCCAATGCCAGCGGCAATGCTCTCCATCAATTTGTTCCCACGGCCAAGGCCCCGTACCAGGAGTCTTGGAACATCGGACTTCAACGACAGCTTCCGGGGAACATGTTCCTTTCTGTTTCGTATGTGGGCAACAGGGATATCCACCTGCCCTCGATGCTGAATCCCATCAATCAGCTGAATCCCACTCTGTTGAGCGCTCTATGTCCAGACCCGACCCCAGTCACAGATCCTAATGATCCGAACTATGGAAAGGCGACCAGCCCAACCTGCCTGTTGTCCTCGGATAACGTGATTGGCGGCGGACCTGGCACGGCGTGGACTTCTGGTCCCGCACAGGCTGCTCTTCAGGGACTCGGCCTCCCGTTAGCGCCCGCGCTCACCTGTCCGGCGACCAGCAACAACCCAGGCGCTCAGGGAGCCTACTACGCTCCTTATTCCACTTTCGTTTGTGACTGGGGTACCGGCGTGTCGGTACGGCAAGCCGTTCTTCCGTATCCGATGTATACCCCCAGCGGATCCTGTGGAGGTCTATGCAACAACTTCGATAACTTCGGGACCGCCTTCTATAACGCGCTCCAGGTCCAGGGGCAGAAGCGGTTCAGCAACGGTGTGAGTTTCCTGGTTTCTTACACCCTCTCGAAGACCATGTCGAATACCGATACCGGGTTTTCGACGTTCAACTGGGGCTCTTTGAATGGGTACAACCAGAAATCGGAGTGGACTATCGCCAGCAATGACCAAACGCATATTTTGACTTTCAGCGGCGTTTACGAACTACCCATCGGACCCCACAAAAAATACGCGAACTACAACAACATTGCCTCTCGAATGTTATTGGGCGGTTGGCAAATCAGCGGCGTCCTGAACTATGCCAGCGGTACTCCCCAGATGATCACCGCCAACTACAACCCCTATGGCAACGGCTTCAACCGCGCCAATATCGTGTCGGGACAATCGATTGATCTCAACTGGCGCAACTACTACAAATCACTCGGTCAGCAATCTCAATCTCCGACGGCATTCAACACGAGTGCATTTGGATTGCCCGGATACACCGGAGGCAATTCCCCACGCGAGGTCGCAGGGGTCCGCACCGCATTCTTTAAGAATGAGAGCGTCGCTCTCGCCAAGCATTTCCACTTCACCGAAGGCGTACAAGCCGAATTGAGGATGGAGTTCTTCAACATCCTCAACCGATTACAGGTTTGTGGCGCCGATTACAACATTGCTGACGGTCCATTGAATTTCGGAATCGTCAATCCCAATGGCAGTGGAGGCAGCAATCCCTGTCAGAACAACCGGCCTAGACAAGGCCAAGCCTTCTTCAAAATCAGTTTCTAAAACTGCGCGGCCCTCCCCGCTGCGTTGCCCCAACTGCAGGGGGAGACATAGCCGGACTGCACACCGGCGATGTCTCCCCATGCAGTCTTTATAATCTCTCTTCAGTGCCGCTCATGCGCCGTCCCCGGAAATCACTCCGCTCGATACCGATTCGTAGCCGTGGGATCGCGCCAACCTCGGTTTTAATTCTTGTGTCGATCGTTGTTCCAACGGCCGGCATCGCGGGTCCATCCGCGAATCAGGCGCAGCAGTCGCCGCCTCCAGAGGCTTCGCCTTCGACACGGCGCAACATGCCAGAACCGGTAACTGCTCCTCTTGATGAAGTTCGCTCGCTGCTGCAACGCGGACAGGTTGAGCGAGCCGAGGGCATTCTCCGCGATTACCTGAAGGAACACCCGAATTCCGCCGACGCCCATTTCCTCCTGGGATATGCCCTCTTCCGCAAAGTGCAGCTGGACGCTTCCTCAGAGGGAATTATTCGACCAACGACCTCGGAAGAGCAGAGATCGCGTGAACGATATGCCAAGCAATCTCTGGCAGAATTCACCGAAGGCGCAAAATATCAGGTTCCCGGCGCCTTCGATCTGAAGGTCGTTGCTCTCGATTATGTCTTGCTCAAAGACTACCCTGATGCCGACAAATGGCTGACCCGGTCGTTACAGAAAGATCCCAGCGATTCCGACGGCTGGTATTACCTCGGCAGGACGAAGTACAACGAAAATCGCTTCGACGAAGCCATCACCGCCTTCCAGCAATACTTGAAACTGGTTCCCAGAAGCACAAAAGGAGAAGACAACCTTGGCCTCTCGTACCAGGGCTTGGGCCGCACCGAGGAGGCGAAAACCGCCTACCGCACTGCGATTTCCTGGCAAGAACACGCGCTGATGCAGGATTCCGGGCCATTCATCAATTTAGGTGCGCTCTTGCTCGACGAAAATCGTCCTCAGGAAGCGATCTCCTATCTCGAACGGGCGGTGACGATCGCACCGCAGGACGCCCGCGCCCACGAGCAACTGGGAAAGGCTTACGAGCACATCACACAGTTTCCAAAAGCGCAGCGCGAATACGAAAAAGCGCTGGAATTAGATCCGCAGAATTCGCGCCTGCACTACATGCTCGGACACGTTTACCAGAAACAAGGTTTGACCGCGAAGGCGAAGCTGGAATTTGATCGTTCCGCCACCTTGAAGAAGGAAAATCCCGATCGCTAGCGCTCTTACTTTTGCTGCTGAGGCTCTTCTTTATCTTGCAAAACTTCCCGGGCGTGCTCGGCGCGATTGGCACGAGCAGTCTCTTCCAGCTTGCTGAAGATCCGCATCTCCGACTGCGCGTCCTGAGTCCGCCCTAACGCGCGATAACCTTGCGCCAAAAAGAAATGAATCGTGGGATCATCCGGTGTTGCTTGTTCAGCAGCCTGTAAATCCTTCACGCCTTCCTCGTTTCGTTTTAGTTTCAAGAGCGCTCGTCCACGATCCACTCGAGCCTGGGTCTGGTTGGGACACATGGCCAGCGCCTTGTCGACCGCGGCTAAGCCCTCTTCAAAGTTCATTCGCTGCGCGATGAGAATGTTGCCGATCTGGCCCTGGGCTTCACAGTTTCTGGGATCGTTCGCCAGTTCGCCCTCGAACTCCTTAATTGCCGCATCCCACTCTCCCAGACTCCAATACGCATTTCCCAGCCGGTAGTGAGTGCCCGCCTGCTGCGGGGCCATCTCCACCGCCTTCTTGTATTCGAGCACTGCTCCGTCGTAGTTCTTCATGCTTTCCATGATCTCGCCCGACATTTCATGTGCGAGCACGGAGTTCGGATCAATAGCGTTCATTTTCGACAGCGCCTGCTCCGAAAGCTGCATGTAGGTCTTGCCCAGCAGATACCATGTTTCCTGATCCTGCGGTTTGCGCCGGGACAGATTCTGCAGGTGCGCCGCTGCCGGTTCAAGTTCGCCAAGTTTGATCAGATCATTCGCCAGAAAAAGTTCGGCATTGTCGTCCTTGGGATTGGATCGCAACGCCGCCTCGAGCTTCGGCCGCGCTTCCTGATACTTTCCTGTTTCATACAGCGCGATGCCCAAAAGAGCCGAAGCCGAAGCCATCTTCGGATCCACCTTCAAGCCTTTCTCCAGGATGTCGGCCGCTTGCTGGAACTCTCGTTGCTGAAAGTAAAGAAGGCCCAGGTTGTTATAGGCTGCGCCCAGGCGGGGTGCGACCTTCAAGATCTCCTGGTACTTTGCGATGGCGCCGGCCTGATCGCCTCGAGCTTGCGCTTCCTTGGCTTCGGCGTACAAAGCCTCAACCTTGGAATCGGTCGCATTGGACTGCGCGGCAACACGAGAAGGGAAGAGGCTCACGCCCCGGATGAAGATGAAGATGAAGACACCTGCACGACACGCGCGCGAACCTAGGATTCCGCCGGAAAACCGCATATTGGCCGAATTGTACATGGTCTGAGCCGCGCCACGAACGCGCGAAAGGCTAGCCGGAAGTCCAGGTCCGCCGCAACGGATGTGCTTCTGTGTTGAAAACGACTTGCGTCAGATCCAGGGTATTTGGCGGCGCAAATAGCAAGTAGAGATATTTCAGAGTCTCAGCCAGGAAGAAGCTTTCCATCGAATCGCGCTTCTGCTTCGTCTCAACATTCTTCAGGGCCGCATAAGCAACCTCGGTGCGGCAGTACTTCACCAGGCTATCGAGGAATGTGTGTCCCATCTCGATATAGCGCGCATCCTTTGTAAAGTGACGCAGGTAGTAGGCCGACTCGATGATCTCCGGCCGCAAGGCATATCCGTTGTACGCAATCTTCATCCTGGAATAGTCCAACTCTTCCGGTTCGATCCCGAACGCCGTCCACATCTTGTAACAGGACTCTTCCAGTCGCCGTGCGCGCTCCAAGTCGCCGGACAGAGCGAGTTCACCGGGAAAGAACGCGTCCAGCGAGCCGAATATCGTCCCGGTACGCGCTCCCGTATTCATGTTGGCTTGCCCGTACCACAATCCGTTCGGAGAATCGTCCGCCAGATACTTGTTTATGGCCGCGATGCTGGTTCGCCACATCTGTTCGCAATCTTTATCGCCGAACAGTAACCAGCCCTTCAGCAGATACTCGTAATAAGAATCGATGCCGCCGCCGATGTGGCTCGTCACATCGGTCCAGGCGCCGCTCTTCACGTTGATGCCAGCGCCGACCAGCCCGATCTGCGAGCGCCGGTTATAAAGTTCCACCAGGGCCTTCTTCGCCTTCTCGTAATATATGGGCTTTCCCGTGAGCTTGCTCAACGTGCCAAACTCGAGCAACAGAGTTCCAATCTCCGCCGGATTCGTGTTCTCGTCCCGCACCGCGCCAGTCTTGAGATTCACGTTGACATACGGCATGCCGGTGGGAGAGCTGAACGCCGGAAGCAGGCGGTTTGCCAGATCCTCCGCCAACTGCAGCAGCGCTTTTTCGCTTGTCAGTTGATAGCTGCTCAATAACCCGCCCAGCAGGCGGATCGTGATCTCGAAGTTCTTGACGAAAATGTCTTGATTGAACGAAAGGCGATTGACAATGAGATCTTTCGCTTTCTTCGCCTCATCGTCGAGCCCCATCACGATCATCGTGTCCAGAGCGTCGACCGGCGTCATGCAGAGCGAGACGCTATGCCAGTCGTGATAGCTCTTGCTCAAAGGCTTTAGTTCATCGTGTCCCCATGCGTATTGCTTGTAGCCTGCCCAGGCGTGCAAGAACTCCTGCCGCACGCGCTTTGCCGTATCCTGATCCGCATTCCCGGGATCGCTGGATGGTGCAGCAGCTCTTGACTTGGAGCCCTGAAACCATGAAAGCGACGGCACTCTACGGAAAAAACCGCTGCCCGGCCACCATGCCAGGCTGGCCGCCGCGAGGAAATGACGCCGCGATAAAGCTGTTTTAGTTTTCAGCGGATCAGGCATGTGGGGCGTCGCGCAACCCATCTCGAGACTGAAAAGCCCTAGTCTTCGGACCGCCACACTCCTTTGTCAATGCATGCAAATGTCATATCGCTGCTCCCGTCTATGTAATTGATGGGACGGGAATTCAGCCGGATTATTCCCATACCGAAGACCGCCTCATGGAGAACCGGAACATTCTTGATAACGGTCATATTAACGTGCTACGCTCGCCGTAACTCTGGGGATATCACTCGGTCGCATATGGAAGGCCCCGCTCAATCCCACCGTACCCTCCGCTTTGGTGTTTTTGAGGTCGATTTTCGCGCGGCTGAGTTACACAAGTACGGAGTCCGCATCCGCCTTGAAGAGCAACCCTTCCACATATTGGCACTCTTGCTGGAACGTCCGGGCGACCTGGTCACCCGTGAGGAACTGCGCCAGAAATTGTGGTCTGCGGATACCTTCGTAGATTTCGACCGCAGCCTCAACAAGGCCATGAGCAAGTTGCGTCTGGCCCTCGGCGATTCCGCCGAGACTCCCCGCTACATCGAAACCCTGCATCGCCGCGGATACCGCTTCATCGCTCCCATTCAGCCCCAGCCCGCGGACAGCTCTGCGGTTGACGCCCCTGAATTGAAGCGAGGCCCCAGCCCTTCTCCATCAACATCTCCCGCGTCACCGGTCGCCGCGTATTTGGAGTCGGGTCTCACTTTGCGGCGCTGGCAGGTCATCGCTGCCATGGTTCTAATCCTGGTGGGTCTTGCCGCCCCTTATTACCTGCGCTCGCGGCAGGTGGTGAAGGCCGGAACCCCGACCAGTTCAGTCGTTCCTCGTCGCTCGGTCGCAGTCCTAGGCTTTACAAATCTGTCCGGGCGTCCCGAGCAATCCTGGGTCTCTACCGCGTTATCCGATTGGCTTACGACTGAACTCTCCGCCGGCGAACAACTGCGCACCATTCCGGCAGAAACCGTCGCCCGCATGCGGATGGAGCTTTCACTCCCGGATTCCGCCAGCCTGAGCAAGGAGAGCCTGGCGCGCATCGGCAGCAATCTGGGAACGGATCTGGTCGTGGTCGGCTCCTATGCGAGCTTGGGTAAAGATTCCGGAGGCCTGGTTCGCCTCGACCTTCGACTGCAGGATTGTCGTAGCGGAGAAACCATCGTTGCCACCTCCGAGACGGGGGCCGAAACCCGCCTCTTTGATCTGGTCGCACAAGCCGGCGAGACTCTGAGGAACCGGCTCGGCGTTCAGGCGGTTACCCGCAAAGAGGCGGCAGAAGTGGCGGTTGCCTTGCCGAAGAACCATGACGCGGCCCGCTTCTACTCCGAAGGTCTCGCGAAATTGCGCGTCTTCGATGCCCTCGGCGCGCGCGATCTATTTCTGAAGGCCATCGCGGAAGAGCCTGCTTTTGCTCTCTCCCACGCCAGTCTCGCCACAGCTTGGGCGACTCTAGGTTACGACGAGAACGCGCGCGACGAAGCCAAGCGGGCATTTGAGCTTTCCTCGAATCTGCCCCGAGCCGAGCGCCTGCTGGTCGAGGGGCGCTACTACGAAATGTCGAAGAACTGGGAGAAGGCCGCGGAGATCTACCGCGCCCTTTTTGCTTTCTTCCCCGACAGCTTGGATTACGGTATGGCGCTCTCTCACGCCCAAGTCAGCGGAGGAAAAGGAAGAGAGGCGCTCGATACCATTGAGGCTCTGAAGAAGCTTCCTCCTCCATTGGGCGATGATCCACGACTCGATTTGTCAGAAGCGCGAGCCGCGGAATCGTTGGGTGATTACAAGCGGGATGAAGCCTCTTGCCTGCGTGCCGCGCAGAAGGCGCAAGCGTTGGGCGCGTCCCTCTTATTTGCACAGGCCCGAGTCAATCAATCCTGGGCGTCGTTGAATCTCGGCAACTCCGATGAAGCCGTTCGGGCCGCCGCCGATGCCAAGCCGATCTTCGCCGCCGTCGGTGACCAGAGGGGCGTCGCCAGCGCGATCAACCTCAATGGCATAGCGCTCGAGTACAAAGGCGATTCTCTTGGGGCCAAGAAGATGTACGAGCAGTCCCTGCTCATCTCCCGCAAAATCGGAAACAAGCTGGGCGTCGCGAATGAACTCGATGACCTTGGCGATGTCCTGCTCGCCCTGGGAGACCTGCAGGGAGCCCGCGAAAAGTATGAGGATTCCTTGGCGGCGGATCAGGAGATCGCCAATCCGGATGGCGTCGCGTTGGCCAAAGGTGCCTTGGGCGTTGTTTTGCTCGCTATGGGAGATCATGCTGGCGCCAAGAAGGTGAGCCAGGAGTCTGTCGACCTGTGCCGCAGCATCGGCGACCGGGAGAAAACCGCAATTGCGCTCGCGGGATTAGGGGACATCCTGCGCGTGGAAGGCAGCCTGGATCAGGCTCGCAAATACGAATCGGAAGCCATTTCCATCTTCGATGAAATCGGCGACAAGCAGAGTTCTGCGCGTTTCCAGCTTGAACTTGCTGAACTCTCCCTCGACGAACACAAAGGTGCCGAGGCGGCGGCCATCGCGACCCGGGTATCCAGGGAATTCGCTCGTCAGCGTGCTATCCGCGACGAGTCGCTAGCCGAGGCCGTCCTCGCCCAGGCGTTACTCGCACAGGGAGATGTGCCTGCGGCAAAAGCGGCCATCGACCACGCCCTATCTCTTTTCGACAAGTACCACGACCGGCAGGTCGAGCTTCTGGTGGCGCTCACCGCTGCTCGCGTTCGAGCGGCTTCCGGCAGCGCACCGGACTTGGCCGCAGCGACGAATCGCCTGGAACAGGTTCTCGCCGAGTCCAACCGGACCGGCTTCCTTCGCTACACCTTCGAAGCCCGCCTGGCCCTGGGAGAAATCGAGTTGCAGTCCGGCAACCGCCTGAACGGCCGCCAGCACCTCGAATCCTTAATGAAGGACGCTAGCGCTAAGAACTTCGAACTCGTAGCCCGGGAAGCAGCCAGCGATCTGAAGCAGATCCCTCGACCGCAATAAGGCCTCTTGAACTACGATTTTGAAGTGACACGTGGAAGAGCGGCCCTTTAGGGCCGCGTTAACCGTCGGCGAATACCCGGCTTTAGCCCCCGTGTTTTCCCCTGTGTCCCTCCGTGCCCTCTGTGGTTCATGTCCTCTGAGCTGAATCCAGTTTCTCCGCTCCATACCGCCCCTCTGATCTTTGAACTGCCCGCACCGCAATTGTTCGCAAGAAGAATTGCGACTAAACGCTTTCCTCTCAATAGAGTTGCACGGAACACAAAGATAACACCCTGCCGCCTTGACATTGCCCTGTTACAAAGCCAACTATCCATCTTTCCCGTAAATTTATGAACCATAAATCTCCGGCTGTCTTGCCCTTTGCCCTCCTCGCCTTCTTGCTTGTACTTCCCAAGCTAAATGCATACAAACCAGTCCCCCGCCTGACCTCACGAAGGATCCCACTCTGTACGTGGTCGGATATGCTCACCTCGATACTGAATGGCGTTGGGAGTACCCCCAGGTCATCGACGAATACATTCGCAAGACCATGGAGGACAACTTCAAGCTCTTCGAGAAGTATCCTCACTATGTCTTTAATTTCAGCGGGGCAAACCGCTACCGCTTCATGAAGGAGTATTTCCCGGCCGACTACGAAAAGGTAAAGAAGTACGTCGCTTCCGGACAGTGGTTCCCGGCCGGATCTTCCATGGAAGAGGGCGACGTCAACGCGCCCAGCGCTGAAGCCATCATCCGGCAGATTTTGTATGGGAACCAGTGGTTCCGCAAGGAATTTGGCAAGGCCAGCGCTGAATACATGCTGCCGGACTGCTTCGGTTTCCCCGCCTCTCTTCCCACCATCCTCGCTCACTCCGGTGTGAAGGGATTCTCCACCCAGAAGCTGGTCTGGGGATCCTCAGCTCCCGTAGGCGGACCGGAATCTCGCGAGCGAACTCCAGAAGGAACCCCATTCAACGTAGGAGTCTGGGTCGGTCCCGATGGGGAGAGCGTGCTGGCAGGCCTCAATCCCGGAAGCTACGGTTCGAACATCGAGACCGATCTCAGCAAGCCTCTGCCTCCTCTGCCCTCCAATTCCGTCGTCGAAGATCTGCAGAAAAGAATCGGTGAGCTGCAAAGCAAGCTGCAGCAAGCCGAAAAAGGGGGTCAGGAACTGGATCAGGCTCAGGTTCAGGAGTTCATGAATCTGCGCAGCGAACAACGTGCTCTGGTGCAGGCACAACGCGACCGCGAGCAGCGCCGTTATCAGGACGACTGGGCTGCACGCGTGCTGCACAACGGCAAGGTCAGCGGGGTGTTCACCGATTACCACTATTACGGCACGGGAGACATTGGCGGAACTCCTGAGGAAGAATCGGTCAAACGCCTCGAAGCTATAGTCACCAAGGGGACGGTTGGGCTTCCGCCCGAAGGCCAGTTCCTCACCCGCAGGATGGAGCAGCACCACCCCGAGGGGCCCGCCGTGAAAGTCGGCGACGGCCCCGTGCATGTGATCTCTTCCACCGCGGAGCAGATGTTTCTCGATATCAAGCCTGCCGAAGAAGCCGGACTTCCGCGCTACACCGGCGAGATGGAATTGACCAATCACTCTGCTGGCTCCCTCACTTCGCAGGGTTATCAAAAGCGCTGGTTGAGGAAAGAAGAGATTCTTGCCGATGCCGCCGAGAAGGCCTCGATTGCCGCGCAATGGCTTGGCGCTCGTCCCTACCCGCAGCAGCGTCTGAATGATGCCTGGACGCTGGTTATGGGCGGCCATTTTCACGATATCGCCGCCGGAACCGCCACTCCGAGATCCTACGAGTTCGCCTGGAATGACGACGTCATCGCAATGAATCAGTTCGCTGTCGTCTTGAAGAACTCCACCGAAGCCGTTTCTGCCGGACTCAACACTCAGACCACAGGCGTGCCCGTCGTCGTCTTCAATTCCCTCAATATTCCACGCGAGGATCTCGTCGAAGCGAGCATCGATTTCCCCGGCGGCACTCCGAAAGCTGTTCGCGTCATGGGTCCCGACGGCAAAGAGGTTCCATCACAGATATCCCACGGCAAGGTTGTATTCTCGGCCACTGTTCCGTCTGTCGGCTACGCCGTTTACGATGTGCAACCCGCCGCGGATTCGACCGCTTCCTCCGCCCTCCGAGTCTCCCAGCAAGAACTGGAAAATCAGTATTACCGCGTCAAGCTCAACTCCGACGGCGATGTAGTAAGCATCTTCGACAAAGCCATCGGCAAAGAGCTTTTGTCCGCACCCGCGCGCCTGGCAATCTCCTACGACAATCCCCAGCAGTGGCCCGCTTGGAACATGGACTGGGACCAGGAACAGGCTCCGCCGAAGGCATACGTCTCCGGGCCGGCAAAAATTCGCGTGGTCGAGAGCGGTCCAGTTCGTGTCTCTGTGGAAGTTTCGCGCGAAACCGCCAGCTCGCGTTTCGTCCAGACCATCAGCCTCTCAGCCGGCGATGCGGGAAAGCGGGTGGAGTTCGGCAACGTGATCGACTGGAACACTCGTGAATCGAACGTCAAAGCCACGTTCCCGTTGACCGCCTCAAACGAGATGGCCACGTACAACTGGGACATCGGAACCATCGAGCGTCCTACCGCCCGCCCGAAGAAATTCGAAGTTCCGTCGCATCAATGGATCGATTTAACCGACGCCAGCGGCGCTTTCGGGGCCACCATCCTGACCGACTGCAAGAATGGATCCGACAAGCCCACCGACAACACCATCCGCCTGACCTTGATTCGCACTCCCGGCACCGCCGGCGGATACGCCGATCAAGGCACGCAAGACATTGGCCACCACGAATTCGTTTTCGGGATCGCGGGACACGCCGGCGGCTGGCGCGATGCGCAAACCGACTGGCAGGCCCAGCGCCTGAATTCTCCGCTCGTCGCTTTCCAGACCTTGAAGCATGCCGGTTCGCTGGGACGTAGATTCTCGTTGTTGAAGATCAATAATCCGCGGGTGCGCGTTCTGGCGTTGAAGAAGGCGGAAGAGGGTGATGAGATCATCCTTCGCGTTGTCGAACTTGACGGCAAGCCGCAACGCGATGTCCAGATTTCTTTTGCGGCGCCAATCACGGGCGCCCGCGAAGTGAACGGCCAGGAGCAGCCTCGCGGACCCGCCACGGTCAAAGCAGGAATTCTTCAAACTTCGTTTACCGCATACCAGCCTCGAACCTTCGCGCTCAAGCTCAGCGCATCGGCCACGAAGGTTGCCGGCGTGCGCTCCACGCCCGTGACGTTGAATTACGATGTCGCCACAACTACCAGTGACGGATCTCACTCCGATGCTGGGTTCGACGGCAAGGGCAATGCGCTGCCTGCCGAAATGCTTCCCCAGAAAATTGCCTTCAACGATGTCCTATTTCAGGTGGCGAATAAAGGCGGCGAGCCCAATGCCGTGATCGCGAAAGGGCAGGCCATCCATCTACCCGCTGGCCAGTACAACAGACTCTATCTTCTGGCGGCGTCAGCCGAAGGCGATCAAAAGGCCGCCTTTGAAGTCGGCAGCAAGAAGTTTGAACTGAATATTCAGGACTGGGGCGGATTCATTGGCCAGTGGGATGATCGTCAATGGAGTTCGCCGGACTACGCCCATGACAATTATGGAGACATGACAGGGCTGAAGCCCGGCTATATCAAGCGCGCCGATCTGGCCTGGTATTGCGATCACCACCACAATCCGGCGGGTGACAATGTGGCGTACTCCTATTCGTACCTGTTCGGGTATGCCGTGGACATGCCGCCCGGAGCGACGACCCTGAAACTGCCTGACAACGACAAAATCCGCGTGCTCGCTGTCTCGATCGCGGAAGAAAATCCCGAGGTGAAACCGGCGCAGCCTTTGTACGACGTCTTGCCCGCAAGCAATACCGGAGCCGCAGACTTCGCACTCTCCACCTCGTCAGACCAGATTTCCATTCCTCAAGGCCGAACCGCCATGACCCGGGTCATCGTCATGCCGAGGGGCCAACTCGATGGAGACGTTCACCTGACTGCCTCAGGGCTTCCGCAAGGCGTTACCGCTTCCTTCAATCCGGCGAGCACTTCAGGATCCAGCACGATGACGCTCACCGCCGGCAGTTCGAACCCACCGGCGACATCCACGGTCACCATTATCGGAACTGCGGGCAATTTGTCTCGATCCACGACAATGGATGTTGCGATAACTCCCGTCGCAACCGGAACCGTGCCGGTGGATCTTTCGTCCGCCTACAACATCACCGGAATTTATAACGACGGCTCGACATTCCCGGCGACGGGAGGACTCGATAGCGACGGCTTCGCTTTCTCTGAGCAGCTGCTCGGCTCAGAACAGGTCGGCGATGGCGTTGTCTTCAAACTCGGCCCGCCCAATGCACCGGACGTAGTGAGCGGCAAGACTATCGCCCTGCCTGCGGGAAAATTTTCCAGCTTGAAAGTGCTTGCTTTGGCTGTGAATGGCGAACAGGAACTGCAAACCTTCCTCGTGAACTACGAAGATGGCACTTCTTCGTCCTTCACTCAGAGCCTGAGCGACTGGGCGATGCCCCGAAATTTCCACGGCGAGTCCGTGGCCCTCACTCTTCCGTACCGCATAAGCGCCGATGGCTCCAAAGACAGCCGCTCGTTCTATGCTTACGCATACTCCTTCAATCTTGACAGCACCAAATCTGTGCGTAACGTCAGCTTGCCGAGTAACGATGATGTCCTCGTCTTTGCCCTGACGCTGGTTCCTGCTAAGGTGTAACCCGAAGCAACACGGCGGGCCTATGTTGCGAACCCATTCAGCAAACGCAATTAGTGGACTTGCGCGGTGGCAAGCATTTCCATGCTCGTTCGTATCATTGCTTCTGCTGTTCGCCGTGAGCCTTCCCGGATTTTCGCAGTCCACTTCCAAGTCTCCCACCGATGTTTCCGGATCCATTCCCTTACGCGTGATCGTGGTTCACTCCGCCGTTGACGCGCAGCGAATTCTGGATCGGCTGAAGAAGGGCGAGGACTTTGCCATGCTCGCCCACATCGAAAGTGTCGATCCCCATGCAGATGACTACGGCTATCTGGGAGATGTGGATCTCAGCACATTGCGCCCCGAACTGCGCGAAGCCTTGAAAGGAAAGTTTCCCGGACAGGTGACTGACCCGATCAAAGTTCCCGGAGGATTCGCTATTTTAAAAGTTCTCTCTCCAAGCGAAGGCTCCGTGGGCCAAGGGATGGGCGCGAGCCGTGATGCGTCCGGAAAAGGCATGATCCGTTATCCCGCCGATATTTCTGGCCAGGTCATCGCAGATATGGCGTTTCAGAAATATCCCAAGCCAACCGGTTGGGAGCAAGACCTCTCCGCGGTTTGCAGAATCCGCAAGGAATCTTTGTCCGCCCTGGAGACCCGCCTGACGAAACGGCTCCATCCCGGAGATGCTCAACTGTTCTCGACCGAAAAGCCCACCGACCTGATCCAGGAACACTATGCGCTCGCCCAAGTGAATGCCTATCAGGGCAACATGGACGCGGCCATCGCGGAGTGGAAGGCAGCCTACCGGATTGCGGCCGCAAATGTTCCGGCCGGAGTTCTCCAACTCGAAGCGGTGCTCGGTGTGGCGTACCTCCATAAATCCGAGATGGAGAATGGCGTCTACCGCGATCCCGACGATAAGTGCATCTTCCCGCCCGCCCCAGGTCGTCGCTACGAGAACGTCGCCGATTCGGCAAAAGCTGTCGATCACTTTCTGAAATATCTCGCCCAGAAGCCTGATGACCTGCAGACAAAGTGGCTGCTGAATCTGGCCTATATGACCATGGGCGAGTATCCCTCCGGCGTCCCGCAGAAATACCTGATTTCGCCGGACGTGTTCGGGTCGAAGGAGAACATTGGACGCTTCGTGGATGTGGCAGCCTCTGCCGGTCTGAATGTGGTGACCACGGCTAACGGAGTGGTCGTAGATGACTTCGACAACGATGGCCTGCTCGACGTGATGATTTCCAGCTACGACGTATGTGAGCCCCTTCATTTCTTTCATAACAACGGCAACGGCACATTCACCGACCGCGCCGTTCCTGCCGGGCTGGGGGATCAACTGGGCGGCCTCAATATGATCCAGGCCGACTACAACAACGACGGTTGCATGGACCTTTTGGTATTGCGCGGAGCCTGGGAGTTTCCCGTGCGCAAGTCACTCTTGCGAAACAATTGCGATGGCACCTTTACCGACGTAACCCAACAGGCCGGACTGTCTGAACCGGCCACCCGCACCCAGTCCGCGGTCTGGGCTGATATCGACAACGACGGTTTTGTCGATCTGTTCGTCGCCAACGAGAGCGCTCCCAGCCAGCTGTTTCGCAATCGTGGCGATGGAACCTTCGAGGACATTTCGCACTCTTCCGGCGTGGACAAGATTGCCTTCAGCAAGGGAGTAGTAGCTGCCGATTACGACAACGACGGCTACCCAGACTTTTTCATCTCAAATCTCTACGGAGCCAGCTTTCTTTATCACAACAATCACAATCGGACCTTCACCGAAGTGGCGGAGCGAGCCGGTGTTCAGCTTCCCAATTCTCAAAGTTTCGCAACCTGGTTTTTTGATTTCGACAACGACGGCTGGCCCGACTTGCTGGTCAACAGCTTCTTTTTCTCGCCCGATGAATCTTTGCGAGACTATCTCGGCCTGCCGCATAGTGCGGAGACGTTGAAGCTGTTCAAGAACATGAAGGATGGCACGTTTCGCGACGTTACCAGGGAAGTGGGGCTCGACCGCGTTCATCAACCCATGGGCGCCAATTACGGAGATGTCGACAACGATGGCTTCCTCGACATCTATCTAGGCACCGGCGGCCCCGAATACGGTTTTCTGCTACCTAAAGTCCTGCTGCGCAACCATGAAGGTAAATCTTTCGCGGACATCAGCTCATCCGCCGGAATTGGAGATCTGCACAAAGGGCATGGCACAGCCTTCGCTGATTTACGCAACAGCGGCCACGAAGACATTTTGACGTCCATGGGCGGCGCCACTCCCGGCGATGCGCACGCCCTCCGCGTCTTTCAAAACCCCGGTAATGACAACGACTGGATCAACATCAAGCTGGTCGGCGTCAAAAGCAACCGCGCTGCGCTTGGAGCCCACATCAGACTCGTCGTCCAGAACGGCGGAGGCAGATCACGTTCCATCTATCGGACGGTGACCAGCGGCGGTTCCTTCGGTGCCTCGCCCTTGGCCCAGCACATTGGCCTGGGAAGGTCGGCGCGCATCCTGAGTCTGGAGATATCGTGGCCGGCCAGCAATACAACCCAAAAATTTACGGCGATAAAGCCGGACCAGTTCATTGAGATCAATGAATTCGCGAAGGAATATCGATGTAGGAGCTGTTCAAAGCGCCAACCGAGTCACACCCCAACAACTTAAGAGACCGTTCCAGATCAGTTCGCAGAATCTCGATCGCACGGGACACGCCTGCTTCTCCGGCGGCCGCAAGCCCGTAAGCATACGCACGCCCGCAAAGCACCGCTCGAGCGCCCAGGCAGAGTGCTTTGACGATATCGGATCCTCGCCGGATCCCGCTATCCATCAGAACTTCCGCCCGCTGCTGGACGGCATCGACCACTTCCGGCAGCACCTGCAGGCTCGCTGGAACCCCATCTAGTTGACGGCCCCCGTGATTGGAAACGACTACCGCCGCGGCGCCATGATCGAGGGAACGCACGGCGTCCTCTGCCGTGAGAATTCCCTTGATCACGATGGGCCCTTTCCAGAGTGCGCGAATCCATTGCATATCGCTCCAGGAGAATGCCTCGCGCTTCATGGCGGTGTGCGCGTCGCGAACCCGCAATACGCCGATTTCCGGGTTAACGATATTGGGCATGTCAGGAAGGCCCCCGTCGAGAAGAAAACGTACGAGCCAGCGTGGACGGGTTAAAACCTGCGGCACAAAAGGGATCTTCGACCAGACACTCCCCCGCAGCATCTGCTCCATGCCGTCGCGCACCTCGCGTTCGCGGTGCCCGATGATGCCGGTATCAATCGTGATTACGAGAACCGTGTACCCGGCATCCATGGCTCGCCGCAGGGCACTCTCGGCAGCGGCACGGCCACCCGTGAGATAGAGCTGATACCAGACTTGTCCGCTCGATGCTGCTTTGACGTCCTCAAGTCGATGGCCCGAAACCGTGGACAGAATGAAGCCAACCCCCGCCTTGCCTGCTGCTCGGGCGGAAGCGATTTCACCCTCAGGATGCATGACGCGCAGATAACCGACGGGCGCCAGAAGCAACGGCATGGAAAGTTCCGTACCCAGCACACACGTTCGTAGATCACACTCGGGCACGGCAACCGCGTGGCGCGGTCGGAACGTAACCGCATCGAAGGCTCTGCGGTTTTCACGCAGCGTCCACTCGTTGTCCGCCCCTCCATCGATGTAGTTGAAAACGATGTTTGGCGTCCGCCGGCGCGCCAGTTCGCGCAGATCGTCAATGCTCACAGCCCGCGAAACTCTGCTACTCGGACTTGGGGTCATTTAGGCTGCGATTCTTTCCACTCTTAAATCTCGGACGTAGTATAGAAGGTCTCGCCGCAAATAGCTCACGCGTGCTGCCGAGTGCAAGCCTCCCAGCACCGCAGTTGTTATACCGTATCAAAGACTGGTATAGAGTATGGTAAAATCGTCAAATGGAAACTGAACGTAAAATCACCGTCGAGGTGCCGGCAGAGCTGCTCCAAAAGGCGCAGCGCGCGAGCGGGACTGGTATTACGCAAACCGTCCGGACTGGGCTGCAGCTGGTCGCGGCGTCGGGGGCTTATGCTCGCTTGCGCCAATTCCGCGGAAAGGTTCGCTTCACGCGCACGCTGGCAGAGTTGAAGGCTGACCGATGATCGCGGCCGATACGAGCACATGGATTGCCTTCTTACAGGACAATGTAGGGGAAGACGCACTGCTGCTCGACAAAGCACTGCAAGACCGGCAGTTGTTGATGGTGCCGGCTGTGTTGACCGAATTGCTAAGTGATCCCAAGCTCCCGCCGGACCTCGCCGAAACACTTTCTCAAGTACCCATGATCGAGACTGAAACGAGCTACTGGCAACGAGCAGGAATGTTGCGGGCCAGAGTATTGGCGAAGCGTAGAAAGGCCCGCCTTGGCGACGCGCTGATTGCACAAAGCTGTATCGATCGCGGTATCCCTCTGCTGACCCGGGACGCAGACTTCCGAGCTTTCGCCGAAGCGGCGAACCTCGATCTCGTGCTCGGCTTCGGAACTGAGTGATCTGCCCTCGACGCAATTATCCTCGTTCATGGGTTCGTCCCGGTAGCATCGTCCCGCGCGCTGCCAATCAGTTTTTCTGAGCACGAAAAAATATGAATGGTCGTCAACTCCTAGTTTTGACCACACCCGGCGACACCAATATTCCTTTCCTGGCTGAGCTTCGCAAGGTCGCAACCGTTGTGGTCGGAGATTCGGCACAGGACTTCGCCCAGTCCGCAGTCGACGCCGACATTATTCTGAACTGGTCGGGCTCGCTTGCGCTTCTCCGCGAGGTGTTCCTCATGTGCCGCGGTGTGCGTTGGATTCACTCCCGCGCTGCTGGCTTGGAACAGACGCTTTTCCCTGAACTGATTCACAGCGACGTAATCTTGACGAATGGGAGGGGCGTATTCAGTGCTTCTCTGGGCGAGTTTGTTGTGGGAGTGATTCTATATTTCGCCAAAGATTTTCGGCGCATGATTTGCAACCAGACGGCACGCGTATGGGAACAGTTTGATGTAACCATGGTCTCGGGTCAAACCCTGGGCATCATCGGGTACGGAAGCATCGGACGTGCGGTGGCTGCCCGTGCCCGCGCACTGGAAATGCACGTCCTTGGGCTGAGGCGAGTTTCCGAACACTCCAAGCAGGATCCGCTGATCGACCAGCTCTACCCGCCCGAAGCGCTTTTGGAGATGCTTCCACGCTGCGACTATGTGGTGGTAACGCTACCGTTGACTGAGCAGACGCGAGGCTTGATTGGCGAAGCCGCATTCGCCGTCATGAAGCAGAACACCGTGCTGATTAATGTCGGCCGCGGGCCCACGATCGACGAGCGGGTTTTGATCAAGGCTCTGTCAGAGCACAGGATTCGAGGCGCCGCTCTCGACGTGTTTGACCAGGAACCGCTTCCGCAAAATCATCCTTTCTATACCCTGGAGAATGTCTTGTTGTCTCCGCATTGTGCTGACCACACCGCCGACTGGGTGAACGACGCGATGCAATTGTTTGTGGCGCAACTCGAACGATACCGTCACCAGCAAACTCTTCTGAATATCGTGGACAAGCGGTTGGGATACTGAGCAGACTTCTTTCCTTCAGAAAGCTTGAGGGCTCACCGTAAGAGCGCCCTCACCTTCACTCACTGGTGCAGCTTTCCATACACCGATAACTGTCCGCCGCAGATATTGGGAGTGGCGCTCGACACTAGCGCGGCAGCGGTGCAGTTCACGTTCGCTCCTCCCGGCGGCCCGGGTGCGTAGCCCTGAGTTCCTCCCGCGATAAACACCAATCCCCCCGCGATGGTAGGCACCGTGAACCTCACCGCGCCCGGACCCTTGTTGCCTGCGGTCTGGGAGCTTTGCCACAACTGTCTTAATGACTGAGTGGAGACATTGGGAACGGCCTTATAAACCAGCAGGACGACCGGCTGCGCCGCTACGGAGGAATTGATGTCGGGCCTCCAGCTGCCGGGACCGAAGGCATTCATCGCCCACAGCAGGGCCGAGGAAGAGTGGGTGCCGTCCCATGAAACGGAGGGCACAGTGCCGGTCGGGAATTTTTTCGGAGACTGTGCCGTATAGCCAACCGTGTTGAACAGCCCCGTAGCTGGATCCACTTGATACGCCATGAGGTTGGCGTTTACCCCCGCGACGTAAACGTAATTTTGGGGGCTCGCGGCGGTTCCGGCCCAGAAAGCTTCGGTCCCCCTTATTCCTGGAAGGCCGAAAATCGTGTTCGATCCGTTAGCCTGGTTTTCGCCGGCATTGACCCCCTGAAAACATTGCGCGATTGACCCGTTGCCGGGAATGGCCGATTCGCTGCAAGCGGTGATGGTGGGATTGGACGTCGCGATGCATAAATACCCGCAACCGTCCAGTCCGCCCATGACGCTTTGCGCAGTCGAGCCGGTTTGCGTGCTGTAGCAAACGCCGTAGAGGACGCCCTCTTTTCCGCCGGTCAAGAGTTCTGAATTCGATCCGCAGGCGGGGTGGTCACTCCAACCGGCGAAATGAGCGTGACCCCGGCAGAACCAAGATCAAAGTCCTCACTGGATGCCGGAAGGCCTAAAACATTTTGCGAGGGGCAAACAGTGGTAGCGTACGTGGAGCAAACCGAGGTCGCGACATTATTCTGGTTGAGCTCGGCAAAATCATTCGGAGTATAGAAATCAACCGGAACGATGCCGGAACTTGTGGTCGCAAGCTTCACGACGCTCTCGCCAAACTGCGTTACGCCATCCCAGTTTCCGTTCCCGGTGGTCACATAAATATTGCCGGCAGCATCCACCGCGGGAGCCGCGCCCGCCATCCAGATACCGCCTTCCTGCTCAGTTGCGCCACCTTCGGCGTCGAAGATCCAGTTTGCTCCGACCGGCGAGAAACTGTTTGTGCCGTAATTGAAAGTAACCCCGGCAACATAGCCGCTGTAGGGCGGCACATCACAGTAAGACCCGAAGCTGACGTACACGTTGGCGGTTCCGGCCGATGGATTGAACAGGGCCAATCCCGCTCTCTGCGTTAATAGGACTGATGCCGCTCGCGAACGTGCCCGACAGGTCGAACGGCGCACTGGTGCCGTTCGTGATCTCCGCACCCGAGCTAACGTTGATCGCGTGCAGACGATAAGTGTACGTAAGGCTGGCGGTCTGGTGTGCGCTGACCACATACATCACCGCCGGACTCACCGTGGTGTCGACCACCGGCGTGCCGGTAATGCCGATCTCGGGCACGATGTTGTTGCACGGGGCGTCCAAATTGTTCACGATCGGCAAGGCCGTGAACGGGATTGCGAACTCGCCCGGCTGATTCAGATTGATTGTCCAGCATTGCGTCAGCGAGAACGTGTATCCCGTGGTAGTCAGCGTGTAAGTCCAGGAGAAGGCGTAAACGCTGTTGTTCCCTGTCGCGACCAGCACAAGGTTTTTCGTCCCTGGGCAACCGGAGGTCGCGGCCATGCTCACCCCCGAAAGATAAAGCGGCTGAGCATAGATGAGCCCATCGACCGCGCCTGTGGCCCCGCCGGATGCCGGCGTGAGCAGGCCGAAATTCGCGCCTGCCTGGCTGGGAAACAGGGTTGGCTTAAGGACACCCTCCGCGGAGTTGACCCCGTCACGCATGGCATCGTTGTGATAGCTGGCTACGCACGGCCCCTTGGCGCAAGCTCCGGACTGTGCCATGGCCATACTGGCTCCCAGCAAGATGGCCACGAAAGCGAGGCCGAGCGACAGCAGTCGGAAGATTAATGCCATTACACTCCTGGTTCAAGGCGAGCCGGGTATGGTCAATCTGTTTGGTCCCCGGCTCCAGGGAAGGCTGCCAGTTTCCTGTCCGGCAAGGCACGTGTCAAGGAGAAAAGAATAAGGAGATAAAGATAAAGTGTGCTGAATCTTGCAGGCTATAGCTAATAGGTTTGCATCGACGCGATCATCAAACAACTCAATTAGGCTCCGGCTTATCCTTCGTGCATCAGCTTCATCCTGACCCGCCGCACTGGCTCCCCAATCGCTGTGATGACCAACACGGCCACAATCATGACGACCGCGTCGCGCTTGGTCTGCATCGAACCCAGCGCCACCAGCAGCGAAGTCGCAATCGCCGCTGGCTGCCCGGCTCGCAACAGTAACGTAACCAGCGTGGTCAGCACTGCCGCCAACACCGCCGTCCATACTCGTGCTGCCGATACCACTCCGGTCAACGGAACGTTTGGTTCCTGCCACGCGTTCAGGAGGTATACAGCCAGAAATCCTGCCCCCAAACCCACGAGGTGCCCGACGATAATGTTGTAGGCCTTCGAGCTTTGATCCTTCGGTTTTTCTACCAGCTCATAGGCGGTCGGGCCCAGGCTGGCGAAGATCAAAGGTTGCCGTGTCGCCCAGCCTGCCGCAGCCATAACCAGGATCAGAGCTCCTTTGCCGATGGTTGCGGTCGTCAGTTCCATTCCCTTGCTTGCCATTGAACCATTACCTCCATTCTTACGGCTACCTCCCTCTGATGTCACGCTACAAGCTCGCGTTCACCAGAAAGAGAATCCACGCCAACAGCACGCCACTGCGAATTTGTCCGTACCAAACTCGCGAATTCCTGAGACCACGTGACACTGAGTCTATGTACCCGTGGGTCAATTCTCCCGCCAACCTTAGCGCCCGTCCTGCCATCAGCAATATAGGGAAGATACGACCGAAGCCCTATCCACTCGAATGAAGGAGACTCGATGAGCCTGCGCCCTACAGCGCGATTGTGGTACGTCATCCTGGCCATGCTTGCTTTTCTGCTTCCTCCCGTTCTGCTCGCAGGCGGAAACCAGGTGATGGGCGAGCTTCGCCTCCAAGGGAAGACCAAAGTCGAGCGCACTTCCGGTGTCTGGATCGACGGCCAATACGTCGGCTACCTGAAAGAACTCAAGGGCAACAAGAGGGTCCTGCTCCTTCCCGGTGAGCACGTGGTCTCCGTCCGCCAGAATGGATACCAGGACTTCACCCAGCGCGTCGTGCTCCGGCCCGGCCAAAAACTGACCGTCGAAGTTGCCATGCAGAAAGCCGCCACCGGCGCCGAACCCGCAAGCTGGTCGACAGTGAAGATCGACGTGAATCCCCCACGCGCCGCGGTCTTTCTCGACGGCAGTTTCGTCGGCCACGTCGCTGAGTTTGAGGGATTAGGGCGCGCCCTTCTCGTCGCTCCGGGGACGCACAATATCAAGATCACTCTTCCCGGATACAAAACTTTCGAGACCGAAATCAACCCGCTGGCCCATCAGAAAGTCGAACTGAAAACGACTCTCCTAAAAAGCGACGTTCCGAATAACGATCCCTCCCTGCAGGGTAACGGTTCGGAGAATAGCGACCACCTCGCGCCACCTCCGCCCAGTTCTTCACGGCAGCCTTTTCCTCAGCCTCCTCCGCCACAACGCGACCCCGATCGCGCGCCTCCTCCGCCACCTGACCCGAATCCGCAAGGCGCATAATGTTGCCTGCTGTTTCAAGTCGTATGCCTCCGATGTTCTTCTCAGCGTTCTCTGCGCCCCCTCCGCGACGTCTGCGGTTGAGTGTTTTGCCTGACTAAAGTCCAGCTGATAACAACCCACATTCGCGGCAACTCATCGAATCGGGACAATGCGAACCCTCACCCTGATCACCTTCCTCCTGCTCACGTCCTTTTCCTCAGCCCAGCAACGCATCGAACTCGGCGTCTTCCTCGACTCGCTCAGCATCTCCCAAACCAGCACCAACAATTTTGGACTCGGAGCCCGTTTCGGATACCGCGTGCACCATGACGTTCTTCTCGAGGGCGAACTCGCCTACGATTACGGCATCAACTTTGACGAGGCCTACCTCAACGTCTCCACGGGAAACCTCTCCGCCCTCGAACACACCTCCATCGGCGTGACTCATGGGCTATTTGGGCCCATGGTGCAGCGCTCCGCTGGTCACCTGCATCCCTATGCCACGTTCAAAGCCGGATTCATCGACTTCCGCTTCAGTACCACGCTGCTCCCCTATAGCGACATCGCCAGTACCATCCTTGGCCTTCGCACCTCGAACCTGAATGCCGCGCTCTATCCCGCAGGCGGCATTGAAGCCACCCTTGGTCCGGTAGGGTTGCGCTTCGAAGCCGGCGACGAAATCTACTTCAACAGTGGAGCACACAACAACCTCCGTATTACGTTCGGCCCGGTCCTGCGGTTCTAGAAGCTCGGAACTATAAAGCGACTCCCGGACCAGCGGTTGTCTGCCACGGGTGAAGATTCCCCAGTCTGACAAAATCGGGGGAACCCAACTGCTGAAAGGGGTAAAATCTTTTTCATGCTTCGCCTCAGTGGATTATTCGCCGCTCTTCCTCTCCTGTTGGGCGCGCAAGCCGGCCCACAAACTCAGGCAGCGCCAGCCGCGAATTCTGACCCGCGCCCTGTTCTCATCGAGCTCTTTACCTCGGAGGGCTGCTCCAGCTGTCCGCCCGCCGACATCATCCTGCAGCGGCTCGACGATTACCAACCGATCACCGGCGCGCAGTTGATCGTCCTCAGCGAGCACGTCACCTACTGGGACCATGACGGATGGAAAGACCCGAACTCTTCGCCTGCGCTCACCGACCGCCAAAGCTCCTACGAAACTGCTCTCGGTGAAAAGGAAAGTTTCACCCCGCAGTTCGTCGTGGACGGTAACCACGAAGTCCACATCGAGCACATTGACCAGATGGAAGATGTCCTCAACAAAGCCAAGGACGAGCCCACGATTCCCATCCGTATCGCCGACGTGAAAGTTGACCCGGCTGATCCCACCGTCTTGCGGGCGCACATCGATACCGGCGCCAATGCTGAAAAGCGCGCCGCCGATGTCTACGTCGCGGTCGCTCTCAATCACGTAGAATCGCAGGTTTTGAAGGGAGAAAATGGCGGCAGACACCTCGTCCACGTCGCCGTCGTGCAGCAACTTACAAAGGTAGGAAAACTGCCGAAAGGGAAGACCTTCGATCAGGAGGTTCAGCTGAAACTCAAGCCCGGCACCGATCTCAAGAACATCCGAGTCGTCGCCTTCATCCAGGAATCCGGTCCCGGCAAAACACTGGGCGCCGCCCTGCGCAAGTCGGCCCTCTAGCGTTGCGGTTGTTACTGATTTGTGGACGTAACCTGCGCCGTCGAAGCATAATGTCTCTTCCGCGCATAGAGCTTTCGTCCATCTTTTTCCGCCGTGAACTCTATCGGACGGTATCGCCCGTCGCGCCCGAGTCTACGAATTGACCGCAGCAGGAAAAAAGCAACTGGGTGTGGAAGAGTCGCGCTGGCAGTCAGTCAGTTTAGCAATCAACCGGGTTCTGCGGGAGGCGTGAGATGTCTTTGTGGTCGCGTATCTCGAATGCCGTGCGCGGTGAGCGCTTGAATCGCGAGATCGAGGAAGAGTTGCAGGCCCATATTGAAGAAGCCATTGCCTCCGGTCGTGATCCTAAGGAAGCGCAGCGTGCATTCGGCTCGACGCTGCGTGCCCGCGAAGCGAGCTACAGCATTCGTGCTGCGGGCTGGCTTGATTCGCTGCTTGCCGATATAAGTTTCGGTTGGCGGCAACTCTGCCGCAACAAGGTCACGTCTTTTGCCGCTATCCTTTCGCTCGCCCTGGGCATCGGCTCCTGTGTCGCCGCCTTCCGTCTTATTGACGCGCTGCTCTGGCGCCCGCTTCCTATCTCAGATTCCAGCAACCTGTACGCCCTCTCTCGCGCGATGACCGGCTTCAACGGCAAACCTATCGAGGACGGCCACTGGGCCACGCCGGATTTCAACCTGATGCGCGATGCCGTCAAGGACCAGGCCGACCTCATCGCAATCAGCGACGCCGATCGGACGGACATCACCTGGTCCACCGATGACGACATGGAGAAAGCCCACGTCGCTTATGTGTCCGGCAACATGTTCCCGCTGTTCGGCCTTGAGCCCGCGCTGGGCCGCCTGCTTGCGCCCGCCGATGACCGCGCGCCCGGTGCCGGTCCCTATGCGGTCCTCTCCTGGGACTATTGGAATCACCGCTTCGGCCGCGATCCGAAGGTCCTCGGTCGCGCGCTCCAGATCGCCGACCAGACGTTCGAAATCATCGGCGTCGGCCCTCGCGATTTCACTGGAACCGAAAAGGGAACCGTCACCGATATCTTTCTGCCCCTTACCATGAACCGCCTCGTCTCCCAGGACAGGTTCGACTGGCACCGCATCTTCCTGATGTTGAAACCCGGCATCAGCCCGGCCACCGCCCTCGAACCGCTCCGGCAGCACCTCTCCGCTGTCAACCACGCGTTCGGAAGCGCTTGTTCGACATGCTTCCGCGGCGAGACCAAGGAGTCGATCGACCGCTATCTCGATCAAAAGATTTTCTTCTATTCTGCCAGCGCCGGCGTCTCCGATCTCCAGAAGGAGTATCGGCGATATCTCGGCGTTCTCGGTCTGCTGGCCGCTCTCCTCCTGCTCGTCGCCTGCGTCAACGTCACGAACCTGATGACGGCACAGGCCGCCGCCCGAGCCCAGGAGATGGCTCTCCGAATCTCGATCGGCGCCGGCCGTCGCCGCCTGGTCCAGCTTATTCTGTGCCAGAGCGCACTGCTCGCCCTCTTAGCCTCTGTCCTCGGCGCATTCTTTGCGGCATGGTCGGCGCCCTTTGTGCTCAGCCTGATCAATCCGCCCGACAACCCTGCGCGCCTCGCGCTTGCCGCCGATTGGCGTGTATTTCTGTTCGGCTTCGGGCTCATTCTCGTTGTCGTTCTGTTGCTTGGTTTGCTTCCTGCTCTCCGTGCCTCCGCTGTCCGGCCTGTCGCCGCGCTCAAAGGTGGTGAAGATCCGCACTCGCCGCGGCGTCTCATGCGTGGTGCCATTGCCCTACAGGTCGCTTTTTGTTTCCTTGTCCTCTTCTTGTCTTCGCTGTTCGTCGCATCTTTCCAGCGCCTGCAGAACCGTCCCCTCGGATTTTCCACGGACCGTCTGCTCCTGCTGGAAACTGTGGCCGGCAAAGGGCAGCTCCCCGTCGTCTGGAATCAAACTGCCGAGGCGATCGGCGCCGTTCCTGGCGTCAACTCAGTCGCGATCTCGCGCTGGCCACTACTCGGGCGAATCCGGATAAACAGCGACATCTCGATCAACGGCGCGCCTCCCAGCCCAACTCCCGCGTGGTTCCTGAACGTTTCGCCGGGCTGGCTGTCGACGATGAAGATCCCGCTCGTTTCAGGCCGCGACTTTGGCCCGCAAGACACCTCGCCGGGAGCCGCCATCGTCAACGAAACCTTTGTCACGGTCTTCTTTCCCGGCCAGGACCCCATCGGCCGCACCTTTGAACGCGGCGTCAATCAGCCACTCAACACAATCGTCGGCGTTACCCCCGACGTTCCATACGACGACCTGCGCGAACCCAGCCGCGCCGTCTTCTACGTCCCCTTCGACGAAATCGGCGCCAAGTCCGCGCCCAGTGCCATCGACTTCGCCACCTTCGCCATTCACATCAACGCCCCGAACCCGCTCGCCTTCGCCGACTCTCTCCGGCAGGTGATCGCGCAACGCCACAACGGGCTTCGCGTCTCGAACGTTACGACCCAGCTCGATCTGGTCCGCGACCAGACGATTCGCGAGCGCCTGATCGCCATGCTTGCCGCTTTCTTTGCCGCCGTCTCGCTGCTCCTGGCCGGTGTCGGACTGTACGCTGTGCTCAACTACTCCGTCCTGCAGCGCCGCCGCGAGATCGGAATCCGCATGGCGATTGGCTCAACACGGGCTGGCATCGTGCGCATTGTGACGCTCAATATCTTCCTGATGATCGCGCTCGGATTCGGCGCGGGCCTCGCGCTCGGATTCGGCGCGGCGCGCTATGTCGAGTCGCTTTTTTACCAGGTCAAAGCAACCGACGCGGATATGATCGCTTTGCCGATGTCTGCCATGCTGCTCAGTGCGCTCGTTGCCACACTGCCTGCCGTGCTTCGCGCGCTGCGCACAGACCCCACCGAGATCATGCGCAGTGAGTGAGAGACGAAAAATCACGAGGATCAAATAAAGAAGCGCCCTGAAATTCAGTGAGCGGACAAATTGTCAGCTTTTTGTTGGAGCTCCGTCCAGCGTTCATAGAGAGCGTCGAGCTCCTTTTGTGCCGCTTCCATTTCGGCATGGGCAGCAACGAGTCTGGGTCCGTCACTGGCTATCGCGGGGTCTTCGAGTGCGGCACGTTTGCTTTTCAGTCTCTGCTCGGCGTCAGTAATGCGCTGCTCAATGCCGGCATATTCGCGGGCTTCAAGGTATGAGAGCTTCTTTTGTGCTTGCACTGGTGGAACAGAAGGAGTGGAACTGCGCGGCGATTTCGGCTCGCTCTCGCTCCTGGAGCGCTTGCGTTCTGCCTGCCAGGCTTCCCATTGTTGATAATCCGCAAAGCTTTCCGCGACACCCTGACCATCGAGTCCAAGTACGACAGTAGACACGCGATCCAAGAGATAACGGTCATGCGTGACCAGGACGATAGAACCACGGAATTCGACGAGACTCTGTTCGAGAATTTCCAGTGTGGGGATGTCGAGGTCATTGGTGGGCTCATCTAGCAGAAGAATGTCGGCGGGCTGCAGCATGAGCTGCGCGATCAGCACGCGGGCGCGTTCGCCGCCAGAAAGGCGCTCGACGGGTTGATCCAGTTGTTCGGCGCTGAACAGGAATCTGGCGGCCCAGGATGCGACGTGAGTGACGCGATCCTGATAGATGACTGAGTCTCCTTCGGGAGCGAGCGCGCGACGCAGAGTCGAGCTCAGGTCGAGTTGCCGGCTCTGGTCGAAATACACAATGCGCAGCCAGTCAGCACGCCGAATTTCGCCGTTTGTGGGAGCCACTTCGCCACGGAGCATGCGCAATAGCGTCGTCTTGCCGCTGCCATTGGGTCCGACTACACCGACGCGCATTCCAGCGGAGACGATAAAATTCAATCCTTCGAACAAACTACGATTCGCAATTTCGCAAGCGACATCCTCCAGTTCGATCAACCGCTTGGTTTTTCGGTCCGTTGCCGAGAAATCAATTTGCGCCGTGGTGCTGCGGGTTCTGGCGTTCAAGCCGGCAAGTTCGCTCATCAGTTCGCCGGCTTTATCGATGCGAGCCTTGGACTTTCGTGTACGCGCTTTTGCTCCACGCCGGAGCCACTCAATTTCGGAGTGGACCAGGTTTTCCAGAGCTTCCTGACGTTTCGATTGAGCGTGGAGGAATTCTTCTTTCTTCTCCAGGAACGTGCTGTAACTCCCGCGCACTCGCAGCAAACCATCGGGGTACACGCGGTTCAGCTCTGCCATGTCGGTCACAACATTTTCGAGAAAATACCGGTCGTGGCTTACGACCACGCAGGCAAATGGCGCGCGCTGCAGAAGGTCCTCGAGCCATTCAATTCCGGCGAGATCCAGATGATTCGTGGGCTCATCAAGCAGCAAGACATCGGGATCCTGGACCAGCGCTTCCACGATTGCGAGGCGCTTCTGCCAGCCACCAGAAAGGGACGCCGCGTCCAGGTCGAGGTCCTCAAAGCCTGCCCGGCCCAACGTCTCCGCATAATGGGCGCCGTGTTCGGCAAGGACTGTTACCGAGCGTTGTATGGCTCTCTCGACCACAGTCCGGACGCTCACTCCGGCAGGGAACCTCGAGTCCTGTTCTACGTAACTGAGTTGCAAGCGCTTTCGTACAGCCACATCGCCGCTGTCGGGCCGTTCCGCCCCGGCCAGAATCCGCAGCAGTGTGGATTTTCCGGAGCCATTCGGGCCGATCAGGCCAATTCGGTCGGACTCCGAAACCGTGAAAGAGATTGCCTCGAAAAGCGGCTCCGTTCCAAATGCCTTTGAGATGCTTTGTGCGTTGATGATCGGCGGCAACGGTGACGGCTCCCCTACCTGAGGTTATCAAGAAACCCAGAAGCCCACCTGTAGTGCGAGGGGCGAAAAGGTGGTTTGCAAATCTGGCTTGGCTCTTCCACGTTCACACTCTGCATTAGCTAAAGGTGATCTCGATGTAGGTGTCGGTGCGCGACCAGATCAGCGGGATGCGGGCCATCCAATATTTGCGATTGAGCGTCTGGCGGGCGCGCTGGTGTTCTTCGGGCGGCAGAATCCGCGCGGTGGCCGCAAACTCCGGGCCGGTGACTTTTCCACGAATCGTGCAGGGAGCGACTTTCACCTGGGAATTGTTACGGATGCGCTTGGTCTTGCCCATATCGCTGCGCGTCATCACGTAGAGCTTGCCGTCTTGTTCTCCAAACCATACCGGCGTGGCCACTGCCAACCCATTTTTTCGGAAGGTGGTGAGCGAGACGTATTTCTGATTCTGAATGGCTGCGGGAACGGGCATAGGCTCCATTCTATCGAGAACTTGTTGGCGGGTCGTCGGAGGCGCAAATTCCACCACGGAGCCACGAAGGCACTGAGGACGCGTGAAGGCGATCGGTGCACGCGCTAGCTAAGAAGTTCTCCGTGCCTCCGTGTCTCCGTGGTGAACTCCCGGCGGGCTTGCAAACAACGACCAGGGTTTGGCACTTCTCCTGTCGTTGCTGGTTCGCAAGCGGCGGGGGCACATTGCCGGAATCGCGCGATCTGTGTTACAAGCCTGAACATGCGTAAATGGATGCGCGAGCGCTTACAGCGCCGCAAAAAGAAAGCTCCGGAACAGGGAAAAGAGGCGGCGCCACCGCCGCTGCAGCCGGCCTATTTTGAAGCGGACGAAGCGCCACCAGCCGCCGCGGAACCGGAAATGAACGAAGCGGAATCGCCCGCGATTCCCGAAGCAGGCTCGGAAGCGGAGCCCGCGACACAGGACAGTTCACCGGTCGAGTCTCGACAGCCGCGGACCAGGGCGGCAGAACCATCGCGGGGCCGAGGACGCCGCCGCCGTGGCGGGCGCGGACGCGGTGGCCGCGGGCGCGAGCAGGCGGTCGCACAAGCCTTCGCGCCGGCAGCCGCCAAGGGCACGATTCCCGAAGTTTCGAGCGAAGAAACGGCGGGTTTGGCGGAGCCAGAAGCGGAACCGGGCACGCCGGCACCCCTTACTCCGGCAGTTCCCGCGGCTGTGCCGGCTGCACCGCCGCGTCCTCCGAAGGGGATTGTCGTTCTTGCCATCGGGCTGCCGGGATCGGGCAAGAGTTCGTGGTTTAAGCGGCATAATCTGACGCCGCTTTCGAGCGACATGGTGCGCTCGCTGCTGTTCGATGACGTCCGCGAACAGCGCTTCCAGGATCTGGTGTTTTCCAACCTGCGTTCCATGCTGAAGGCGCGGCTGATCGCGAAGCGTCCGATGAATTACGTGGATGCAACGAACCTGACTCCGCAGGAACGCCAGCACTGGGTCAAGCTGGCTAAAGACTATAACTACGAAGTCCACGCTGTGTTCTTTGATGTTCCGCTGGAGGTGTGCATCGAGCGGCACCAGAGGCGGGATCGCGTGGTGCCGGAAGACGTGATGCGGCGGATGGCGGCGAAGCTGAAGCCGCCGTCGTTTTCGGAGGGGTTCGCGAAGATTACTGTGGTGCGGGTGAAGAAGAAAGAGCAAGAGCCGACAGAATCTTAGTTGCCGGCTAAGAGCTGAAACCACGAAGGACACGAAGGTGCACGAAGAAGAGCTTCAGAGAAAAGCTTCAGAGCCTTTCCTTCGTGAAACTTCGTGTCCTTTGTGGTTATCGCTTTCAGTGCGGAGGCATTAGCGACCTCTGGCGGACGAATGCGTCCGGCGCTACGTCTTTCAGCCCTTCAGGTGCGGCAGTAATTCTTTGAAGGCGGCCGAGGATGACGAGCGCATCAGCTCGTAGATCATCATTTCGGTTGACGAGATGATGGCACCGGCGGCGCGCATGCGGTCCAGGCCAATTTTCCAATTCCATTCGGTGCGAGAGCTGACTGCGTCGGAGGCGACGTGGACTAAATATCCTTCACGTAAGGCGGCGAGGGCTGTCTGCGTCACGCAGATGTGGCTTTCCATGCCGCACAACAGGAGCGTGGTGCGCTGGCCGGGCAGGCGCTTGAGGAGCGAGCAAAACACGTCGCTGCCGAAGCACGAGAACAGGGTCTTATCGATGGCTTCGGTACCGGGGAGCAGGGAAGAGATTTCGGGAACGGTGCCGCCCAGGCCTTTCGCGTATTGCGTGCTGACCAGCGCTGGAATTTTGAGGATTCCCGCCGCCCGAATCAACAACTGAGAATTGTGGACTAGTTGCTCTTTCTGAAAAATCGGCGGCAGAAGTTTTTGCTGGATGTCGATGACGATCAGGGCGCACTGATCGGCCTCCAGCGGACGCCGCGCCATCTCGGCATAATCGGCGGCAGGCCTGGCATTTTCGACGGCGGTGGCCATAGGGAATTCCTCGCGTTAATGAGATGGCTTCATTCTACCGCCGGGCCGTTGGCATTCGCGCGAGGCCACGGAAAGTTGACCGCGTCCGTCGCGGCCCATAAAATCAGAATGAGCCCGCAGCCCGGGCGTGCACACCAATACTGCCCCCTCGTTCAACGGCAGGACAGCTGACTCTGGATCAGCATATCGGGGTTCGAATCCCTGGGGGGCAGCCAAAATCTTCGCTGTGGTTTCCATCACAGTTCAAACTCCAGGTTCGCATTTGCCAGTGCCGGACTACTTCATTTATCGTCAGCGAGCAAGTGTGGGGGCATAATGTGCGCTGAGCCGTCGGCTCGTGAGCATCGAAGAAGCACGCGGGTTCGCATGAAGGTGCAGATTGCGGCCCAGGCAGTGACGGAGCCCCTGACCTGTGAAGGCGAGACCATCGTGGTGAACCTTCATGGGGCGCTCATTTCGACGGCGGTTCCGTTGCGCGTCGGCATGAAGATTGAGGTTCACGTTCTTTTGACCGGCAAGCGGGCGCGGGCCGAAGTCGCTTATATCGATCCGGACCGGCCCCGGCTGTGTGGAATCGGTCTGGAAAAGCCGAGCAACATTTGGGGAGTTTCACTTCCGCCCGAGGATTGGATCGAAATGGATCCCCGCTAGCCTCGGAAGCAGGATCACAGCGCATGCCTCGGCATTCCGCTAGTTTGTTATCTGTTCACTTCTTCGTGGGCGAGCCGCCAGGCAGCATTCACGAATTACTGCGTTATCGTGACTTTCGCGCGTAGACTGGAAGTGGCAAGTCAGGAGAACGGAAACATGCCTCAGTGGGTGTGGCTGGTTGCGGTCCTGATCGGGTATCTGGTGCTGACGCAGTGGATTCTTCCGAAACTTGGAGTCCCCACCTGACGGACGGCGAATTCCGCCGGGTCTCGGCGCGACGCTGGTGCGCAGGAAAAAGTTCCAGAGAAGAAGGTTATTCCCTAAACATCATCCCTTAATGGCTGAACGAATCTTCGGCGTACCGGAGACGGCGGCTTTCAGACTGGCATCCTTCTGGACCAAATCCAGAACGGCCCGGGTCATCTGCTCATCAATGTCGGGCGCCTTCCGGATTTCTACCGGATAGCGCACCAGCAACTCCAGACCTTCATTGGCAAATTGGAGGCGCGCCTCAGGCTTGGGAGCGCGCACTTGAATGTCGATCCGCCGCTCGATGGTGGCGTGCTGGCGCTCGATCTCGTGCTGGTATTTCGAGTAAACGGCATTCACGGTGTCTACCAGTTTGGCCTGCGCCTCTTTGTGATTTCCCTCGGGCACAATCATGACGACAACTTCGTGCCAGGAATACTCGGTGCCGGGAATCTGCTTGAACAACGGTGTTGCCGTCTGAAAGAGAACGGAATTGGAGAGCACGACGATGCGTCCGGTGGGATAGAAATCGACTCCCGTGCCGGCGAGTTCGACCAGATACATGCGGACCAGGCCGACATCCACCACGTCGCCGGTGACACCTGCCACGCTGATGCGGTCGCCCACGCGAATGCCGTAGCGTCCAATGATGAAAAAATAGGCGGCCACAGATAGCAGGACTGCTTGCAGGGCGACGGCAACGCCCGCGGTGATGAATCCGGCGAAGGTGGCGAGAGAACTGAACTCGCTGACGAACCCGACGATCAGGACGAGGACGACGAGAAAGCTGACCACCACGCGGCGGATGAGCAGGAATTGCCGGCGGCGGCGCGGGTCGGCAATGTAGCGGAAGGTGACGCGGCGCCACACTTCCGAGATAAAGAGAATGATCCCGAGGGCGAGGAGAATTCCGAAAACGCGAAGCAGCACCGAACGCAACACGTACTTGGACTCACGCGCGATGGAGCTGCGCCAGGCGTCGAGATTCGCCTTGGCATCGTTGAGCACGATGATTTCCTGGCTAAGCGGCAGCATCGCGGCGGAGAGCTGTTTGAAACGCTCGGTGAGTTGGTCGAATTCTTTCCGCTGGCTGTCCAGTTGCTGCGAATCGCCCGCGGGCGGCTGGTTGGCCATGGCTTCACTGTGCTGAATGGTCGCGCGCAGGGCTGAGCGCAGCGGGTTCCGCATGTGGTCGGCGATCTCGACCGTGTAATTGGTTTCGCGGATCACCTGATCGATCTGATGAACCGCGCGCACGTAGTCGTAGACCGTCATGGCATCGGCGACCAGGCCGCCAGAGTTGGCCAGGGTGGACTTGGAGGCGGTGGCGGGCGCGGGCGCATTGGTTTTGGCTGGGGCAGCGGTGGTCGGGCCCAGAACTTCGGGAATCGTTTTGGCGAGCTGATTGATGCTGCCCTCGAGTCCGCCGACGGTCTCGCCGTTGGTTTCGACAAACGACATCATCTTCTGGATGGCGTCGAGCAGCGCCTTCTGCAGCTCCAGTTCGCCCGCCAGAGCATCGCGCTGGGAAATGAGAGGGTCCTTCTTGGAGCCGCGTGCCTTTGTGATCTGCGCGTTGAGATCATTGATCTGCGAGTTCAACTGGTCGATGCGGCCTGACGTCTTTGCCTCCAGCTGCGCGAGGTTCTGCCGCTGCGTCGTCTGGCCCGCCTGGTTGCCGGCGTCTGCTTTCTGCTGGGCGCCGATCAGCGTGCTTTCCGCTTTGGCCGATTGAAACGCGAGGCGCACGACCTGCGCGCCGAGGGTGTGCGCGTTGTCTTCGTAGATCGCATCGGTGGGCAGGCCGACTGCTTGAATGCCCGTGGTTACGTGTCGGTACCAACTGATGGCCTGATTCAAGTGATGCAGCGCCTCTGCGCCCTGGAGTTGCAGCGGGGGCAAGTTGCCGGGAGACGGCTGAGAGGCCGGTTGAGCAGCGGGTTCTTGCGGCTGGGCTGGAGGTTTGGCCGGCTCGGTGTGCTTTGAAGTTTGGCCGAAACAGAGGACTGAGGCGAGGACAGCGAAAGCTAGAAGCCTTCTTAAAGCTGGGGCTGAGTGGATGGCTGTTATCAGGGTGAGACAGTTCTTGATGGCTTTCACAGGCATGCTTGGGTTTGTCTTGGTTAGTCGTTCAATCCGGGGAACTGGTTGTTCCCGGATTCGGATTCTTTGCGGCCTCTTGAGCTACGGGGGCTTCCGGCAGTAGCGCGTGAACTCCGGTTCCATTTACCATCTGGAGTCCGAAGAAGGGAGCCAGGTGGGTGCCTGGTCTGATGCCGTTTATGCGAGTCATGCCGTGGGTCGAGGGAAAGCGGATGTTTCAGCGCGCGGCTGTGGTGTTTCTGTTGGCCGCCTGCGCCTTCGCGAAAAATGGATTACAGATCGTGGTGGTTCCTGTGGCCAACATGTATTCGCATCCGACGGACAAGTCTGATGTGGTTTCGCAGGCCATCTATGGAAGCAATGTGAAGCTACTGATGGCGCGCGGCGAGTGGTCGCAGATTCAGACCGCAGATCGGTACAAAGGGTGGGTTCCCAGCCGGCAGTTGCGGATCATTCTGACCGGCGATGGATATGCGACCTCGGGGCCCACGGTGCAGGTGGAGAGCCTGTTTGCGAATATCTATGACGAACCGGACGTGACCAAGCACAAACCGGTGATCACGGTGCCGTTTGAAACGAAGCTGGAGGTGTCGTCGGAGCAAACCGGCGATACGAGCAAGCCGAAAAAACCTGTGCCCGAAGGATGGCTCGAGGTGCGGCTTCCGGTAATGAGGACCGCATGGATTCAGTCTGGGGACGTCGTTTCCGATCCGAAGCCGCTGTCGATTCCCGAGTCGATCGAATTGGCGAAGAGATTCTTGGGGATTCCTTATCTTTGGGGCGGTAGTTCGAGTTTCGGTTTTGATTGTTCAGGTTTCACACAGATGCTGGTGCGGTCCCGCGGCATCATCATGCCGCGCGACGCCGACAAGCAGGCCGCGTGGAGCGGAGTGGCCGCGGTTGACCGGAAAGATCTGCAACCTGGCGATCTGCTTTTTTTCGGCGGTTCGCCGAAAGAGATCACGCACACCGGCATGTACATCGGGGACGGGCAATTCATTAACGCCACAACGAACGAGCATCCGGTGGTGCAGATCAGCCGGCTGGATGGCGATCCGTGGACGAAGCTGCTGGTGGCGTGCCGCCGCGTAAAGTCACGGCCCTAATACCTGCCGCGCTTCGGCTCCACGGCGCGGGAATTCTGGTGCACTCCCCGGGAGATGTGGCGATGTGCTATATAGCAGACACATATAGCACTTTTGCACAGGCCGAAACTGCTCGCCTATTGCTAAATCTGCTATAGAGTTCTATACTCCGCCCGTTCGCATTCCTGCCATCCACTGGAGACGCTGTTATGTCGAAACCCCTTGCACTGCGCTCGTGCCGAGTTCTGCTGATCGGAATACTTACCGTGATCGTGTCGGTGGTTCCATCGTTCGCACAAAACAAACACAGTAAAAGTAAGATCCTCGGCGGATATTTCGAGGAGTGGGGCATTTACTACGCCGGATACAACATTGCCAACCTGCAACAAAACGGAGTCGCGGCGAAGCTGAGTCACCTGATGTACGCGTTCGCCAACGTGACCGCCACGCCCACAGCGGCTTGCTGGCTCGCCGACCCATGGGCGGACTACCAGACCCCGTATCTTCCCAGCGTGAATGGACAGCCTTACAGCGGACCGATGTATGGGAACTTCGCGGCGATCCAACAACTCAAGGGATTGAACCCAAATCTGAAAGTTCTGATCTCGATCGGCGGGGCGTCGTCGGCCAACACGCAGGCTTTTGTGACGGCGGCCAGCACCGCGGCCGGGCGTCAGGCCTTGGCGGCTTCCTGCATCGATATCTTCATCAACGGAAATATCGCGCCGGGCATCACCGCTCCCGGACTGTTTGACGGCTTCAACATCGATTGGGAATTTCCCACGGCGAGCGATACGCAGAATTTCACCGATCTGCTGACCGAATTCCGTAATCAGCTGAATGCGCTGTCGACGACGACCGGGAAGTCTTACGTGGTGTCGTTCGACGGGCCTGCGGGCGCGCAGAATTACGTCAATATCGATTTGAAGAATGCCGCGAAGCAGGTCGATTTCATCACCATTGACGGCTACAACTACTCCGGCTCATGGGACACGCAGACGAATGATGCGTCTCCGCTATTCGACAACAAGTCGGATCCGCTGTACGGGCAAGGGCTGGATATCGACGACACGGTGAATGCCTATTTGAAGGCGGGCGTTCCGGCGTCCAAATACGCGATGGGATTGCCCTTGTATGGCGCGGGGTGGACGGGCGTTCCTAACCTGAATCATGGCCTCTACCAGAACTCGACGGGGCCCTCGCTGGTTCCAAATGCAAACGGGATTGGACTTTCTCCCGATCTGAGCGGCAACACGGCAGGTTGCGACCCGCTGTTGACCCCCGGGCTGGCGACTTACGGCACGCTGGCGAATCTGACGGCGAACGGATATTCGACGTACCTCGATCACAGGCGCGTCGCGGTATCGCTGTACGATCCGATCAGCGGCACGTTCTACACGTACGACAATCCAACCACCGCGGCATCGAAGATGTTGTACGTGGATACCAAGGTGCGGGGCGGTCTAGGCGGAGCCTACGTCTGGGCGCTCAAAGACGACGACGCCAACGGAACCATGGTGAAAACTATGGCGACGTGGCTGGGGCGTTAGGGAGCGAATTTCCTGGGTCAAGGAGAAGGGCGGCCGGAATTCCGGCCGCCTTTTTTCCCTCAGCCGCGTGCAAGCTTAGGACACAACGTGTGCGCGGGCGGCCAAAGTTTTTTCGGGCGCTGACGCTGCACCCGCTACGCCTGAGGCGGGCGAGGCTGTAGCTGCCGCGGGAGCTGTTTGCTTCCCGCAGAGGTCGATCACTTCCAGAATGCGCTGGGTTTCGCACTGCATGGCCGCCTGCCAGTTATGCAGCGTCTCTTTTTCCTTCGCGACTTGATCGTTGTTGTGCTGAATACGTTCGGCGTAGTGCGCCTTGATGCGCTCCATTTCGGCCTCGATTTGGGCATTCTCGCGCGCCTTTTGCGCCTCGAATTCTTCCAGTTGCTTGCGCTGTCCGGCTTCGTAGGAATTCAGCGCTTCCTGGCGGCGCAGGGCATCGTGCAGCAGGTCGTCGGCGGAGGTACCGGCCGCATCGAGCGCCATCAGCACCGAAGCCCGCTTGGCCTCTTTCGATAATTCGCGCAGCCGCTCGCTATTCAACATGTCCACGACTTTATGGATGCTGTACCCGGAGCGCGGACTCATGACTCCGGCGGCGTGATAGATGTCTTCGTAGGAGAGCAAATCACTGTGCGCTGCGGGCGCGCTGGCGGGTGCGTTGGTTTTGTTCACTGGAGCCTCCGTGAGGATTGGTTTGCCGGGCGCGTCGACGCCGCCCGGTTCGGTGCGCCATAACTTGGATAAGAATCCCTTGGGTTGCATGGATTTCCTTTCGCAGGAAGGGGAAGAGTCCTGGCTTTGAAATCGAGGGCGTGGGGGAAGAGGCGCCGGTTCTGGGGCTCGAGGAAGCACATTCGCCGCTGCTGACATCGGGGTGGCGGCAGACGTATCGATCGACTCGGGCGCGAGGCGCCGCAACTTTCGCGATCCCTTCTGATCTTGTTCCGGCTTCGACACGGCATCTTTATTCGGCTGGTTGGCGGGATTCTTGCTCTTTACCTGAATCTTCGGCTGCGGGACGTTCAGGCCGGCAAGCAGGCGTTGGGCGCAAGACTGGTCAGCATCCCGGAGCACGCCGATTAGAAAATCCCGGCCATCGGAGCGGCAGTTTTTGGCAACGGCGCCGAATTGCTCGCGCGACCACTTGATCGCGACCCTCGATCCCACGGTGAACGGAAGCTTGACGCGGACGCAGGCACCGGAGCGCGATGTGTCTTCGATGGTGGCTGAGGCTCTACGCGGCACTCCGTCGGCGTCTTCCCATGAGATTTCCGCCAAGGCCCACAAAGCCGTCCTCGGTTCGATGCTGCGAACGTCCATGCCATCTGTATCGGCCAATTGGGACGAGAGTTTAGTTACTTGCGGGTTGCGGTAGTTGCCAGACTAGGCGAAGAGCCGCATCAATCCGGCAGGCGGCAGATCGGGAGAGATGAAGCGACGGTCTTGCCCAGCGGCCCGGGCCAGGGCTTCGGCGGCCAGATAGCCGCTGCGCACCGCGCCTTCCATGGTGGCGGGCCAGCCAGTTGCGGTCCAATCGCCGGCCAGGAAGACGCGCGGCCAGGAAGTGAGGGAGTAGGGCCGGTGCACATCGATGCCGGGACGGGGGGAGTAGGTCGCATTCACTTCTTTGATCACCGTCGATTTCACCAGATTTGCCGGGCGCGCCGCGGGAAAAAATTCGCGGACCTCGGCGAGGGCGAGGTCGACAATCTCGCTGCGCGATCGATCAATCAGCGTCTTCGACGAACTGACAACCAGTTCGATGTAACTGCCGCCGCCGCTGCCAGACTGGGTGCGTACCCGCTGCAGCCTTGATTTGTGGAACATCCATTGGATAGTGCGGTCGAGCAGTACGGCGTGATCGAGATCGGTGATCTGGCGGTCGAACCAGAGGTGAATGCCGGTGATGGGCGAATTTTCGAAATGCGAAACGTCTTCGCGGAGACCCGCGCTTTCCGGAGTCTGGGGAAGAACGCGCTCCAGCGCGTCGAAGGGAAGCGCAATTACCAGATAATCAAATGTCTCATCCGGTTCCGTGCCGGAGGGATCTTTTCCACGTGCCTGGACGCGCACGTCGGCGCCCTGAGCCGCAAAACTCACGATGGGACAGCGGAAGCGCAGGGCTCCACCACGCGCTCGGACATAATCTCCGGCGGCATTGTACAGATCGGTGAGCGGAATAGTTGGCACGCCCATGTGCCGCGCGGCGGGAGATTTCATCGACTCGCGTATGACCTGTGCTGCGGCGGAAACGGAGATACGGTCGAGTTCTTCGCTGAGAGCGCTGACCAGGATGGGGCGCCAGAAACGCGCCACGGCATTCTTCGTCTGGCCATGATGCTCGAGCCATTGCTGGAACGATTCGCCGGTATCGCGCTGCGAACTGAGCGTTAACGGCGTAAGGGCGCGTGCGACGGCAAGCTTGTCGACTGCGCTGAGGAAATGGAATTGAAAAAACGATGGTGCCGTGTGAAGCGGGGCGGGAAGAAAAGACGATTCCATCGAGGAAGTCCGTCCACCCGGTTCAATAAACGCCATCTGGTCGTACCAGCGGATGTGATGGGCGACGCCGATGCGCTCGTAAAACTCGACCAGGTTCGTGCACAGGCGGAACAGGACGTGCTGGCAGTTGTCGATGACTTCGCCGGTGCCCGGATGCTCGTAGGAAGAGGCGCGCCCTCCGAGGAAGGGACGCTTCTCAAAAAGCGTGACGCGAAAACCGATGTCGGACAGGGCACAGGCGGCAGCGAGTCCGGCAAGGCCGCCTCCGGCGATGGCGACGGTGGGAGAGGGTTTGGTCACAGTGATTTTAGATTGCAGATTTCAGATTGCAGATTTTAGATCGCAGAATCTCGCATCAATCCGCAATCTGCAATCTTAAATCTGAAATTGGATGTACTAGGTGCTGCGTTTGACGAAGCCTTTCCCCAGGATGCGCAGCTTCTCCCACGTGCTCAGGCTGACCTTGGCGGTGAAAACGTCGTATTGCTTCTCGGCGATTTTCTCGAGCAGCCTGCGGTAAATTGTGACTAGGACCCACAGAGCGGGCTGGCTGTCCTCGGAAATGTAGGAGAGCAACTCGTCGCCAGACTTGTAAAACTCGCGCGCGCGGTCGGCTTCTAACGCCAGCAACGGGCGAAAGCGCGCGGCATCGGGCGAACTGAGCACGTCGGAAACAGAAAGATTGAACTTTGCCAGATCCTCGTGAGGCAGATAGACGCGGCCCATTGCGGCGTCTTCCTTGACGTCGCGAATAATGTTCGTGAGCTGGAAGGCGAGGCCGCAACGCTCGGCCAATTCCTCGGCCGCGGGATCGCGGTAGCCGAAGACGTGAATGCAGACCAGTCCAACGATCGAGGCCACGCGATAACAGTAGAGGCGGAGATCCTCAAAGCTCTGGTACTGAACGGTGAAACTGGTTGCATCCGACGATTCGGGTTGTTCGACGTCCATGGCGGTACCGAGCGCCAGTTCGTCCAGCAGTCCGGCGGGGATTGCGTATCTCCGCTGGGCATCGGTGAGGGCCAGCAGAATCGCGTCGTCGGTAGGATTGCCTTGTTGCGCGCGATGCAGATCGTCGAGCCACGCATCGAGGCGCTGGCGGCGCTCCGCAAGGCTCAGCTTGGCATCGTCGGCGATGTCGTCGCAGCGCCGCATGAAAGCATAGACAGCGCACAGGGCTTCGCGCTTGCGGCGGGGCAGCACCAGGAACGCGTAATAGAAATTCTTGGCAGCCGTTCGCGTAATGCCTTTGCAAACGGAATAGGCCATGACAAGCTGCGGCGGCGCAGGAGTCCAGGGAACAGGAACTTGCTGTGCGCCGGCGCTCATCGTGCGACTCTCCCGCGATTGCCGAAAACTTTCGTGAGGGCTGCTCGCGCCACCAGGGCCAGCTTGCGCGCCTTGGAAATCGCGGGACGGTTGCCGAGGACGGCATAGCCTTGTCTCTCGATGGCGCGCAAAATTTCCTGGCCGCCGCGGGTGAACAGTTCCAGATCGATAGCGAGTTCGCGGTCCACCTTGCCCACGAGCGGAAGTCCCTGCTGGAACCAGTCGTGGGCGCGCTCGACCTCGAACTTCATCAGCTCGCAAAAGGCGGGCGTGTTCCGCCGGCCGGCAAAATCGGCTTCGGTCACGGCAAAGCGGCGCAGGTCTTCGAGCGGAAGATAGATGCGGCCCTTTGCGTAATCCACGCTAACGTCCTGCCAAAAGTTGGCGAGTTGCAGGGCGGTGCAAGTGTAATCGGAAAGCTGCTGGCGCTCAGTATCGCGGTATCCGCACAGGTAAAGGACCAGATGGCCGACGGGATTGGCCGAGTAGTGGCAGTATCCGAGGACATCGCTGAAGGTTTCAAAGCGGGTGACGGTCTGATCCTGGCGGAAGGCCGTCAGCAAGTCGGAAAATTCGTGTTTCGGAATCTCAAATTGGCGGACGGTTTCGGCCAAGGCCACGAATACCGGATGTTTCGGGGAGCCGTCGTAACAAGCATCGAGTTCGGCATGCCACTGATCGAGCAGGGCGAGGGAGGCGGCAGTGTCGCCGACTTCATCGCCCAGATCGTCAGAGATGCGGCAATAGGCGTACACATTGAAAAAATGCTGGCGCAGCCGCCGCGGGAGAAACCAGGTGGCGACAGAAAAATTTTCGTAATGCGTACGGGCCAGGCGAGCGCAATATTCGCGGGCTTCAGCAAGGCCGGGCGGCTTCGCAGGAATGGCGTAGCTCGCGGGCAGGCGGCTCCAGCCGAACGTTGCGGACGGATTGTGGGCGGCGAGAGTCACAGTTAAAAAAGGCATTGTCTATTTTTGATTAAAAGCTTATGGCGCGGAGATTCCAGGTTTCTAATCAACAATCAAAAATCATCAATCAACAATTTTTCGTAATCAGTGGCCCGGAATGATCGCCGTTTTGATGTCATTGCCACGGTTTAGCATGTGGCGTAAAACCTGCTGCAGGCGCGACAGGGGCGCCTCGCCGGTGATGTAATCGGTCGGACGAATCTTTTTGGCGGCAATCAGTCCAAAGGCGCGGCGCACGGTTTCCGGGGTGTGGTGGAAGGTCGCTTTCAATGTGATCTCGGAATAGTGCAGGCGATTGGTCTCTAGTTGCACTTTTGTTCCGCTTGCGCACCCGCCGAAGAAGTTTACGGTGCCGCCCTTTCGGACCATATCGACGGCCCATTCCCAGGCTTCGGGCTTGCCTACCGCTTCGACAACCACATCGCAACCGCGCTTTTGCGGGGAGAGGTTGCGGACGGCTTCTACCACATTCGTTACTTTCGTTGTTTGAATGATCTCGTGCGCGCCCATCTGCCGCGCGGCTTGCGCCTGGCCATCGCGCTTAACGACCGAAATCACATTGCAACCGATGGCGCGGGCCACCTGCACAAACATCAGTCCGATCGGCCCCCCGCCCAAGATCGCCACGGTATCGCCGATCTCGACTCCGGTCTCGTGTAAACCGCGCAGAACGCAGGCCAGAGGCTCGGTCATGGCCGCGTCTTCGAAGCTGACGTTGGGAGGAATCACCAGCATGTTGGCTTCGACGATTCGTTTCGGCACGCGGATGTATTCGGCATACGCGCCGTTATTGAACAGGAGATCCTCGCAGAGATTTTCCTGGTGCTTGGAACAGTAGAAGCACATCTGGCAGGGGGCGGAGTTCAGCGCGACCACGCGCATCCCCTTGGTAAACCCGTTGACGCCGCTCCCGACTTCTTCGATGACCCCGGCCAGTTCGTGCCCGAACAGGGCAGGGGGCACAATCATGCGGGCGTGATAGCCGCGCTGGTATACCTTGAGATCTGTGCCGCAAGTCAGCGCGACGGAGACTTTGACCAGAACCTCGCCGTCACCCACGCGAGGGATGGGAACTTTTTCGATCTTCAGGTCTTCTTTGCCGTACAGGACGGCGGCTGTCATTTTTCCGTTCACTGCGTGTTTCCTTCCAGATACTGCCGGAGCAACCTCGCCCCAGGGGCTAACGCCCCAAAACTCTGATTACTCTTACGCGGCGCTAAAGCGCCGCTCTTCCACCAGCCAAACACGCTGCGCTTTCACATTCCAAATGTACCGCTCTTCCACAGTACAAATTGCCGCTCTTATATCTGATCTAAATCTTGCTATCTCGTGATCTAGATGCCGATATGTCGTCACCTAGATGTAAATGTCTTACATCTCAATATGTCAATTACCAGCGTCGCAATCAACTTCGTGCCCAGGTACTGCCGGGCTGGATCATGATCTTCATGGACGAAGGCTGCGGATGGGCAGCCAGGTCCAGAGCCTGCGTGCTCTGGTCGAGCGGAAAGCGATGGCTGATCAGCCGTTCCAGATCCATTTCGCGACCCATGACAAACCGGATTGAATCTTCCTGCAGATCGATGGATGCGCTGTAGGAGCCCACCAGCGTCTTCTCGTCCACACAGACAGCTGCAGGATCGATCACAGCCTCTCCGTGCTGCGTTTGCGCAAAAAGCAGTACCCGCCCACCGGGACGGGCCGCGTCCATCGCAGTGCGAATAAGGGAGTTGCTGCCTACCGCTAAAATCACTGCGTCGGCGCCACGTCCCTGGGTCAGCCCACGGACGCGCTCGACCACGTTTGCCCGTGAAGCATCAATTGTAAGGTCGAGTCCGAAAGTTGATCCTATTCTAAGCCTCTCAGGATACAAATCGGAAGTAATTAAGCTGGCCCCGGCCCGTCGGGCTAATACACTCAATATGATGCCGATAGGGCCTTGGCCGATAGTAAGTACCTTTTCTCCCCGCCGCAGGCGAAGAGCCTCGATCCCTTTCATGCAGGTGTTAACCGGCTCGACGAAGCAGGCCTGTTCGTAGGAAACGCCCTCCGGGATGCGAACCGTGCCATGCTGAACGATCCAGTCCATGACCCGGACGTATTCGGCAAACCCGCCGCCTGAGGGTTCAAATCCCGCGGTGCAGCCGACCTTCTTGTAGGTGGCGCACTGGGCAAAAGTCTTGTTCTCACAGTAGAAGCACGTGCCGCACGGGATGTGATGAAAGACCATCACGCGATCGCCCGGGCCATATTGGCTGACGCCCTTGCCTACAGCGGCGACTACGCCGGACGTTTCATGCCCGAAGATCCGCGGGGCCGAATGGGAGCCGGTGGAGATCTTTTTCAGATCGGTGCCGCAGACTCCACAGGAGTGCACCCGTACCAGCATCTCGCCGGGTCCAATTTTGGGAACGGGCACGCTCTCGGTGCGGACATCGTTCACGCCGCGATAGACCGCGGCCAACATGGTAGTGGGAATGGAGTGTGGAGGGTCTTCCACCGCTTGAAAGTCGGCAGTAGCCATGGATGTGAGCTTTAGATGATGGTAGCACAAGGGAGGTGCAGAGAAAGGTAACCCGCGGCGTACCGGCTGGGGTCGCGGCTGAACGCCACCGGCCCTCATCTCGACCGCGAGTGCGAGGGCAGGATGCCCTCGCTACAGCCGGCGGGACGCCGGCGCTACGTTTCGTGCTATGCTGCGCACAACTTTCACTAAGGTCTTACTGTGCTGACGGAACTGCGGCTGGAGAACTACGCGGTCATCGACAACCTGGTGGTGGAGTTCGGGCCGGGATTGAACCTGCTGACCGGCGAAACGGGAGCCGGCAAGTCGATTCTGATCGACGCGCTGGCGCTGCTGCTGGGCGAGAAGGCTTCGAGCGAGATCATTCGATCGGGCGCAGACCGAGCCGTGGTTTCCGCCGTATTCGAAGCGGACGGTGCGGCCGAGCATGCTCTGTCGAGCATTCTGGCATCCAACGGGCTCGACGAGTCCGATGACGGCTCGTTCATCTTTCGGCGCGAGATTGCCGCCGGGGGCAAAGGACGCGTCTTCATCAACAACCAGCCTGCAACCGTCTCGGTGCTTCGTTTGCTCGCGCCCCATCTGGCCATCATTCACGCGCAGAACGAATCCATTCTCTCGTTCGATGGCCCGGCCCGGCTGGAGTTGCTGGACGCCTTTGCTGGAAGCCAGCTTGAGCCCGTAGCAACCGCCTTTGACGGGTGGAAGCAGATTCGCAACCGCATCGAAGAACTGGAACGCGGAGAGCAGGATCGCCTGCGGCTCGTCGATATGTGGACCTTCCAGAAGCGGGAGATCGACGAAGCGCGCCTGCAGAGCGGAGAAGACGAGCGCCTGGAGGGCGAGAAGCGCGTGCTCGCCAATGCCGAGAAGATTTACAACGCGGCGATGAACGCGTTCGACCTGCTGTATGAAGGCAGCGGCTCGACGGCATCGTCGCTTCGCGCCGCGCACAAGCAGGTGGAGGAGTTGGCGCGCTACGAGCCAAAATTCCAGGAAGCGCTGGCGGCGCTGGAGTCGGCGCGCATCAGCGTAGAGGATGTTGGCGCCACCGTGCGCGATTATGCAGGGGGAATCCAGGCGTCGCCGGAACATCTGGCGGAGGTGGAGGAGCGGCTGGCATTGATCGACCGGCTGAAGCGCAAGTACGGTCCGACGCTTGACGAAGTGATCCAGTTTGGGACAGACGTATCCCGGAAGTTGTCGGAAGTCGAGAACAAAGACGAGATTCTGCGCCAGTTGCGAAGCGACTTGGCCAAGGCGGCTGAGGCGTACCTGCACGCGGCCGCCGCGCTCTCCAAAAGACGGAGCCAAGCGGCCCGGAAACTGGAGAAGATCGTAGAAGCCGAGGTCAACGATCTGGCGATGAAATCGGCATTCAGGATCGAGATGACGAGCTCGGAAAATGAAGGGGACTGGAGTCCTTCGGGCATCGACCAGGTCGTTTATATGATCTCCACCAATCCGGGGGAGCCGTTGCGTCAACTCGAACACATTGCCTCAGGCGGGGAACTGTCCCGGGTGATGCTGGCGCTGAAAGCCAGCGTGGAGGGGAACAGCCCCACTTCTCGCAAAGAACGCGAGAAATCGGGCACCCAGGATTCCGGATCTCGGAAGAAAAGGGAGCAGTGCGGCGGGCAGAAGACGCTCGTGTTCGATGAGATCGACACCGGAATTGGGGGAAGGGCGGCGGAGGCTGTTGGGAAAAAGCTTAAGTCGCTGGCGAGATCGAATCAGGTGCTATGTGTTACGCATCTGCCGCAGATTGCGACCTTTGGCGACCATCATTACGTCATTGAAAAGAAGGAATCGGGCGGCCGCACGCGGACCAGCATTCGCGCCGTGACCGGCGAAGAGCGCACCGAAGAAGTGGCGCGCATGCTGAGCGGGGCCAAGCTCACAGAAACTTCCCGCAAGCATGCCGAGCAGATGATCAAGACCAACGCCTGAATCGCGCATAGGGTCCGATTTCTCTGTGCTTTTGACCATCACAGATTGATAACAATCACGCTATAATCTCGGACCACATCGGCGGCTCGGCGCCGAATCCTGTGGGGCATCTCGGGGGAAAGACAATCATGAAAGCTCTTTGGGCATGCGCGACGGTGCTCGCGGCAGTGTCTACCTTGTCGGCAACGCAGTATTCCTATAGCAACAGTGGCGGGACGGTGAGCCAGAGCAGCGCCACCTTGACGATCAGCGGCTCAACGCTGGGCAGTCCGGCAGGTACGGTTTCAATGTCGTGCAACCTGACCCCGATTACCGCCGGCTACGGGTTCACGTCGGAATGGTCGTGTACGGGCGGCAGTTTCTCGGTGCAATCGACAGACGGAACCATTTCTCTCAGCGGTGTATTTACCTCCGGGGTCTTCACCTTGGTGGAAACTGAGGTGAACCGAACGTATTACTACACCTACGCGTTGTACGCCAATTTTTCTGCCTCGCAGACGATCAGCGGGAAGACGGTCGCGGCGGTGGGAGCGGTGATGGAGACACTACCCGCCATGACTTCGCCTTTGAATCCAGCAACGGGCACGATTGAGAGCGGGTTGATCGACACCAGCCAGCAGTACGAACCGGTCTACATTGCCGACACAGGCAATAACCGGATTGTATCGACGGCCGACATTCTGGGTTCGAACTGGACGAGTCTCGGGAAGCTGGGATCGGGCATGAATCAATTTTCCGGACCGTGGGGCGTGGCAGTGGATGCGGCGGGAAAGGTGTACGTTTCCGACAGCGGGAACTGCCGTATCGTGCGCATGGACAACATGTCGGGATTGAACTGGACTACCTACGGCACATGCGGCACCGGAACGGGGCAGTTTGCTAATCCCGAGGGGTTGTGGGTAGACGCAAGCGGCAAGATTTATGTTGCCGATGCCGGCAATAACCGAATCGTGCGGATGGATGACATCACCGGAACAAATTTCACTTCGCTGGGCACGCTGGGCAGTGGGACGGGCCAGTTCAGCAGCCCTGCCGCGGTCACAACCGATTCGGCGGGGAACATCTACGTCGCCGACAGCGCCAACGCCAGGGTGGTGGAGTTCTCGGACATGCTGGGGTCGAACTGGGCGGTGTGGCAGTTTCCGCTGAACTATCTAACACCTGATGGCATCGCGGTGGATTCTTCGGGCAGAATCTTCACGACGGATTCGTTGCAGAGTCAGGTCATTCGAGCGGACAACATCACGGGAGCCAATGAAGTGTCGCTCAATGTGAACTACCTGCTCTATCTCAATGGCGTCGAAAAGCCGTCAGGTATTTTCGTCGACTCCCAGGGAGGCATTTTCATTGCCGACACCAACAACAACCGAGTGGACCGGTTGTTCGATATGACATACGACGATCAGATTGTGTTGGGCTCAGCGGGCAAAGGCATGGGCAATTTGAGCCTGCCGCACGCAGCCGTGGCCATGACCGAATCCAAGGGCATAGCGGTTTCGGCGGTCATGCCGGCAAGTCTGAGTTTTCCCACTGAATTGGTGGGGGTTGCCAGTCCGGCAGAGACTACGATGCTAAGCAACATTGGCTTGGCGCCAATGACGGTTTCCACGGTGACGTCGTCCCTGGCGGATTTCCCTATCACCCAAAATTGCCCTCCCACGCTGTTAGCGGGACAGAACTGCACCGCCACCGTGACCTTCCAACCGACGGCAGGCGGGCTGCGGAAAGGATCTGTGAAGTTCAGCGTGAAGGGGGTGGCGAGCAAGTCGGTTCCGGTGAGCGGGAGTGCAGCACTGATCACGGTGTCGCCTACCACGCTCATCATGTTCTACGGCCAGTCGGGGACGGTCACGGTCACGAATCCGCTCAGCACTTCCACCTCGGTTCAATCGGTGAAGATCCTGGGAAAGTTCCACCAGACCAACAACTGCGGCACCCTGGCGCCCGGCGCAAGTTGCACGATCACGGTGACCTGGAATTACAACGGCTTCGTGATTACGGGAACACTGGAGGTGACGGACGCTGCGAGCACAGTGCAGTATGTGTCGCTAACTGGGGAATAGGGGTTAGCTTAGCGGGTGATGACGAGGGCGTCGGAGATGCGGCTCTCGGCCAGTGTCGTCTTGGCGGAGTTATCCGCGACTTTAATGATGAAGTTGACCGTGATCTGCGCTTTGGATTCGACAGCCTGACCATGCTGCACGATGGGCTTGAAGCGCCACTCGCGCACGGCCTGCTGCGCGGCGGCCGCCAGGATCGACGGTCCACTCACAATCTTGAGATTCTCGATGATCCCATCGGCTCCGATCAGAGCCTGAAGCACCACCGATCCCTGCACGTTCATGTGCTGCGCCAGTAACGGATAAGTCTGCGTCTGCACTGCCTGGATGGCGGGGAGCGACTCGCGCTCGGCGGCATTCGTAGTGGGTTCCGTCTCAGACTGAATGGAAGGATTTGGAATCTCTACGTGCGTAATGCGCGTTCCGGGACGAACTCTCTTGTGCGCATCGCCCGCGACAACTTCTACATCCAGCGGAGGCAGCACGGTCCGGTTAACTGCCACCGGCGCCTCCGGTGATTTCTGCTCGACAGCGGTCTTGGGTGCTGCAATCTGCTTTTTGGCAGGTGCTGCGACTGGCCGAGACGGTGCGGATGCCGGTTGCGCTTTCTGCGCCCGCGGCTGAGAGGCCGGCACGTCGGATTCGATCGTGGCCTGCTCGGAGCCGAACCAGAAGTCCCGATCCTTAATCAGAACGGCGATCAGGGCGACGACCAGGAGAACCAGAGCCAGAGCCAGCTTGCGGGGTTGCTGAACATCGGTCCGCGCCCCTGGGCTCATCACCGCTCGTCTTTGGTTCATTTCCAGCATTTCGTCTCTTTTTTTGTCTTCGTGACCTGGGAGTCTTTGAAGACGCCACTAGAGTGCAGTACTTTCGTCACCCTGACAATGGCACGGGACGGGAAGAAGGGGGCACGAGGGTGCTATCACGGAAGGACATCTCAGATACGCGCGCCGGAATTGTGCTCGCAGCAGCCGGGAGCTGTGATTTTGGTCACAGCCCGAAATCCTGCTGAGTCATAGATTTCAGGAATGACCAGCAAAAATCAAAAGGACCGCCTGACGTGGCTTCAGGGCCCCTCGGGCCGGTGCACGAACATTCCTGACGGCGATCATCCTCCCTACAGGATCGTGCTCCTGGGTGCGCCGGGCGTGGGTAAAGGAACTCAGGCCGCTCTGCTGAGCCGGCGGCTCGGAGCATGCCACCTCTCCACCGGTGATATTTTCCGGGAGGCGGCAAGCTGCCCCGAGTGCGAGCAGAGCCCCGCCATGAAAGAGGCTCTCGCCTGTATGCACCGCGGCGCCCTCGCGCCCGATTCAATTGTGTGGGAGATGGTGCGGGAGCGCATTGTCTGCCTGCAGTGTTCCGGCGGGTTCATCCTGGATGGTTTTCCGCGGACCCTTGTGCAAGCCAAGTCGCTGAGAGGGCTGATGAATACCCAGGGCTTGTCGCTGACCGCGGTGGTGAATTATGAGTTACCCGTCTCCGAGATCGTGGCGCGTCTGGGCGGACGGCGCACGTGTGAGAAATGCAAGGCGGTATACCACGCCACCGAGCGCCCTCCGCGGGTTGCGGACCGTTGCGACGCCTGCGATGGCAAGCTGTTTCAAAGGGAAGACGACAGGCCGGAATCGATCAAAGTGCGCATGGAAACATATGAGGAGAGCACGGCTCCCCTGATCGACTTCTACCGCCAAGCGGGCCTGCTCATGCCTGTAGCCGCCACTGGAACGCCGGACGAAATCTGCCAACGAACGGTGGCGCAACTGGAACCGCAGCGCATCAGCCGTTATGCCCAGAATTTGTGGACCGCAGCGGAGAATCGCCGCTAGGCCTCGGAAATCGGCAATTCGCTGCTAATCCACACGATTTCTTCGAGTTACGTTGACCATCCGGGTACTTTCCGATAGTTTATAAGTACCGCTACAAAGGGGATCGTGTACCGTTAAGGTACGGATCTGTGGGGCTACTTTTGCATCGAACCCTATAGGGCTGCAAACCAAATCGAGCAGCTAAAATTGGGGTAGTTCCCAAGTGAAGGTCCCAGTGGCAATCGGAAATTCGAGGAGCAAAGAAATATTGTGGCGTCCAGCCTGAAGACCGAAGGAAAAACTTTACTGTTGCTCAAGCCGCGAGGTTTCTGCGCGGGAGTGGTGCGCGCGATTGACGTGGTCCGCATCGCATTGGAGGCGTTTGGGCCCCCAATTTACGTGCGCAAAGAGATCGTCCACAACAGCTTTGTGGTCGAGGAATTGCGCGGCAAGGGCGCAATCTTCGTGGACAGCGAAGATGAGGTGCCCAATGGCGAGAGGATCATCTATAGCGCCCACGGGGTTTCGCCCGAGGTGCGCGAACACAGCGCGAAACGTGGGCTGCGCGTGATCGATGCAACCTGCCCGCTGGTGACCAAGGTACACGTGGAAGCGGTTAAGTTCGCCAAGGAAGGCTATTCGCTGATCCTCATCGGGCACAAAGATCACGACGAGGTCGTCGGAACCTTAGGCGAGGCCCCGCTGGTCACACAGGTCGTGGGATCGCCCGACCAGGTCAAGCGGTTGGTGGTGCCGGATCCTGACCGGGTTGCATACCTGACTCAGACCACGCTCAGTCTGGATGAGACCAAGGACATCATTGCTGCGCTGAAACAGAAGTTCCCCAACATCAAAGGGCCGGCCGCGCAGGACATCTGCTATGCCACGGAAAACCGTCAGGTCGCGGTGAAGCAGGTGGCGTCTGAAGCGGATCTCCTGCTGGTGGTGGGCTCGGAGAACAGTTCGAACTCCAACCGGCTGGTTGAGGTCGCGCGCAACCTGGGTACGAGGGCGCACCTGATCGACAGCTGCAACGACATCGAAGCGGCCTGGCTGAAGAACGTGAATACCATTGCCCTGACGGCGGGCGCGTCGGCTCCCGAGCATCTGGTCGAGGAGACGGTGGCGTTCCTGCGCGATAAAGGGTTTGGCAACATTCAGGAACTGGAAGTGATGCCGGAAAACGTACGCTTCGGATTGCCGCCAGAGATTGTGGAAGCGATTGCGGCGGCGCCGGCCGGCGCGAGTTAACAATTTTTGGAGTGAATTGATGGACAATAACTCCCCCGAATCCAGCCCCGCTGCAGAAATAGGTTCGAGCCCGCAGCTTCGTTTCGGCAAAATCGAGGAATTGGGCAAGCGCGTCGGAGCGGCCATAGACGCCGCGCGGAAATATCTCTTCTCCCAACAGCATGAAGACGGTTACTGGTGCGGCGAACTCGAGGCCGACACGACGCTCGAGTCGGATTACATCCTGCTGCACACCTTGCTCGGGACAGGAAATCAGGAGCGCTTTGAGAAAGCCGCGAACTGGATTCTGCGCCATCAGAACGAAGATGGAGGCTGGAGCATCTATGCGGCCGGCCCCTCGAATATTAGCGCATCGGTGAAAGCCTATTTCGGGCTGAAATTGACTGGCTATACCGCCGATCATCCCGCATTGCAGCGCGCCCGCAAGAAAATCCTGGAGATGGGCGGCGTCACCGAAGTCAACACGTTTACCAAGATTTATCTGTGCTTCTTCGGGCAGTATGACTATGACGCGGTTCCGGCGATCCCTCCGGAGATCGTGCTGTTTCCGAACTGGTTCTGGTTCAACATCTACGAAATTTCCTCGTGGTCGCGGGCAATTCTCGTTCCGCTGTCGATCTGCTACGCCAAGAAGCCGTTCAAGAAGATTCCGCGCGAGATGGGTGTGGAGGAACTGTTCGTCGGGGGCATGCACAAATCGCGCATGCACCTGCACTGGGCGAAGAAGCTGGTTTCGTGGCGCAATTTCTTCCTGGTGCTCGACCGCCTGACCCATTGGCTGGAGCGGGTGCACGTGCGGCCGCTGCGTTCCATTGCGCTCAAGAGCGCCGAGAAATGGATGCTGGAGCGCTTCGAGATGAGCGATGGGCTGGGGGCGATCTATCCCTCGATGATGAACGCGATTATTGCGCTGCGCTGCCTGGGATATTCGCTGGACGATCCGCAGGTGATTCGCGCGCTCGATGAGTTTGAGAAGCTGGGCATTGAAGAAGAGGATACTTTCCGCATGCAGCCCTGCATGTCGCCGGTGTGGGACACGGCGTATGCGCTGTTCGCGCTGGGCGAGGCTGGAGTTCCGGCGAACGATCCGCAAATGGTGAAGTGCGCCGACTGGATTCTGCAGAAGCAAGTGCGCAACGTCGGCGATTGGAAGATCAAAAACAAGAAGGGACAGCCAGGTGGCTGGTACTTCGAGTTTAACAATGAGTTTTACCCGGATGTGGATGATACTGCAATGGTTTGCCTCGCGCTCAGCCGCGTGGAACATCCCAACGGACGCTACCAGCGGGAGTCAGTGCAGCGAGCGATTGATTGGATCTTCTCCATGCAGTGCAAGAACGGCGGGTGGGCGTCGTTCGACAAGGACAACGACCGCATGATTTTCCAGTACATTCCGTTTGCGGATCACAATGCCATGCTCGATCCGCCGACGGTCGACATCACGGGACGCATCCTGGAGATGCTCGCGACTTACGGATATGACAAGAATTATCCCGCGGTGAAGCGCGCCATTCAGTTTGTGTTGAAGGAACAGGAGCCCGACGGAAGCTGGTTCGGGCGCTGGGGCGTGAACTACATCTACGGGACGGCGCTCGTGTTGCGCGGGCTGGAAGCGATTGGCGTGGACCTGCACGAGCCCTGCATCCAGCAGGGAGCGGAGTGGCTGCGCATGGTGCAGAACGCGGACGGCGGCTGGGGCGAAACGGTGGGATCGTACGACGATCCCACGCTGCGCGGGCAGGGAGAAAGCACGCCCTCCCAGACAGCATGGGCGATCCTTGGCCTGCTGGCGGCAGGCGACACGCGCAGCGACTCGGTCGCGCGCGGCATCGCGTACTTGATGCGCACGCAAAATGCGGACGGATCGTGGGATGAGAAGTTTTTTACCGGGACCGGATTTCCGCGCGTGTTTTACCTGATGTATCACCTCTATCGAGAGTACTTCCCGCTGTTGGCGCTGACTACGTATGCCAAGGTGATGGAGAAGAGCGGGGGTTAAAGCAGTACCCAGTACTCAGTACGCAGTACTCAGATTTGTGGCGAGGATCTCACTGTGACCTTGCCTGAGTACGACAACCGATCTCACAAGAGCATAGCTTCTGAGTACGGATTGCGGAGTACTGAATTAGCGCTTCGTAGCTTTAACACTGTTAAAGACACAGCGTTTCTGTTTTTGTTGCGCGCAGATTTTACGCTGGATTAGGGCAGTTCTTCTCTATCGCGAGCCTCTTTCCTCTGCTATAAGGGATGCACTTTTCGCAAGAATTTTCCTGCATTGGAAAGGTGAACTCCCCATGACGTCTCGAATTATCAAACGTTGCGCTTTTCGCAGCGCGACAGCGTTGATCGCGTTGCTTGCGGCGATGCCCACGTTTGCTGCCGGATCCTCCTACTCCTGGAAAGCAGTTCCTGTAACGAATCAACCTTCGCCTCGCCTCAATTCAGTGATGGCGTACGATGCTGCCGCAAAAAACATTGTTCTGTTCGGCGGTTACGACGGCACCTCTTATCTGGATGACACGTGGATCTTCAACAGTTCCGGATGGGTGCAACTCCATCCTCCGGTTTCTCCGCCGGTGAGAACTGCTGCCGCGATGGCGTTCGACAAGCAGATGAACAAGCTGGTGATGTTCGGCGGCTTCAACGGCAGTAATTATCTGGGCGATACCTGGGTCTGGGACGGGGTCGCGCAAACCTGGACGCAGGAGAATCCCACGACGCTGCCCACGCCCGTCACTCTGCCCATGCTGTACACCGACCCGCTGAATGGTCACGTCGGGATGATTGGGGGCTACGACGGGAACTTTTATCAGAACATTACCTGGCAATGGACCGGCACGAATTGGCAGTTTCGCAACCCCGTGACCTGGCTCTGGGCGCGAGGCGCGGCGGTTGTGGCCAATGACTACGCTCACGGCAAGGTCGTCATCTTCGGCGGACTCGCGGACGTCAATCCCGTGAACACGTGGACATGGAATGGCGTGAACTGGACCATGGAAAATCCCAGCACGCAGCCGCCCTGGAGCTACTACACTCCTGCTGCTTACGACCCAATGGTCGGAGGCGTTGTGATGTTCGGTGGCAGCTCAGGCCTGAACTTCACTTGGGTGTGGACGGGCACCGATTGGATTCATCTGCCGACTACCAATTCGCCGCCCTCACGCGACTCCCACGGACTGGCCTATGACTACCAGATCAATCGGCTGATCATGTTCGGCGGGGAAAGCGCGGGTAATCTCGTCGACACGACGCTCGAGATGATCGTCCAGTAGACCAACTCCTGCGGCATTCCAGTCAACGTCCAGTCGCCCAGGCTGGACGTTGACATTTTATAGCCAGTGCTGAATGCTGAGTGCAATGCTGGCTTTCGTCACCGGCGCTACCGGATTTCTCGGCTCGCATGTCGCTCGCGTCCTCTCCGAGGGCGGCGCGCAGTTGCGGTTGCTGGTTCGGCCCAGCAGCAACCTGAAAAATCTTGAAGGACTCAAAGCTGAGACTGCCACCGGCGATCTGCGCGATGCGGCGTCCCTCGAAAAGGCCATGGCGGGCTGCGACACGGTGTTTCATGTGGCCGCCGACTACCGGCTGTGGGTGCGGGATCCCAGTTCAATGTATCGGTCGAACGTCGAAGGCACTCGCGCCATGCTGGAGGCGGCACGCAAGAATGACGTACGGCGCGTGGTTTACACATCGAGCGTAGCCACGATCGGGTTTCAGGGCGACGGGCACCCTGCCGACGAGGACTCGCCGGTTTCGCTGGCCGACATGATTGGCCACTACAAGCGGTCGAAGTTCATGGCTGAACAGATCGCGCTCAATGCCGGGCGCAACGGAATGCAGGTCGTAACCGTGAATCCCACGACGCCGGTTGGCGAGCAGGATGTGAAACCGACTCCGACCGGACGCATCGTCGTCGATTTCCTGAAGCGCAAGTTTCCTGCTTACGTCGAAACCGGATTGAACTTGGTGGACGTCAGGGAATGCGCGCGCGGTCACGTGGCTGCGTTCGAAAAGGGAAGATCGGGCGAGCGCTACATCCTGGGCGGAGAGAATCTCACGCTGAAGCAAATTCTCGACAAGCTGGGCAACATCACCGGGCTGCCCTCGCCCAAGCTGAAATTGCCATACATTTTTGCGTTTGCGGCTGGCGTGGTTGACGAGGCGATTACGGGACGCATGTTGAACCGCGAACCTCGCGCCACGGTGGACACGGTCCGCATGGGCAAGAAGAAAATGTTTGCCAGCTCCGACAAGGCCGAGCGCGAGTTGGGATGGAAGATCGTGCCCGTCGAAGATGCCTTGCGGCGCGCGGTGGAATGGTTTCGGACCAACGGATATGTCTAGAGTCGCCATCGTGGCCGCGCTGGAGCGCGAGGTGCGGCCGCTGGTCAAAGGCTGGCACACAACGGATCGACAGCACAGCGGGCGGGACTTTCTTTTTTTTGAACGCGATGAAACCGTAGTTGTCTGCGGCGGTATCGGCGCCGAAGCGGCACGGCGCGCGGCCGAGGCACTGATCGTGCTCTACCAGCCGTCCATCGTGTACTCCGTGGGCTATGCGGGTGCGCTCGATCCGGCAATCGGCATCGGCCAAGTGTTGCGTCCGTCGCGGATCATCGACGTTCGGGATGGCAGCAGCGTTGCGGTGGCGGGCGGTGAAGGAATCCTGGTCACGGTTGCCGGTGTGGCCAGCCCTGCCCAGAAGCAGACGCTGCGCGAATCCTTCGCAGCACAGGCCGTGGACATGGAAGCTTCCGCGGTAGCGCGGGCGGCCCAGGCGCGGGGAGTCGAGTTCGCCGCCATCAAGGCGATCTCCGACGCGTTGGAATTTGAGTTTCCGAGCACAGAGCGGTTTGTCGATGCCGATGGCCGCTTTCTTAAGGCGCGGTTTGCGATGTTTGCGGCCGTGCGTCCACGGCTGTGGGGACGCTTGATCGAGTTGGCGCGCAACAGCCGGCGCGCGACCCGAGCGCTCTGCAGCGAGTTGCAGGGGATCATTCATAAAACTGCGGCGCCAGTTGCTCACGCGGAATCCACAAGCATCGACGCACGATAACGATTCGTGCATGGCACATCTGAGTTGGCGGATGGGGTACATGTGGGAAATTCCGCGGGGTTATTCATCTATAATTCCAACAGGCGTTCTCCTAAAAACCGATGCATTTTTTCCCCTTGCTGGCAGTGTTCGTCGGCGGCGAAATCGTCGACATGATCTCCAACAGCGGCCCGGTTGCCAAGCTGGTATTGCTTGCGCTGCTGGTATTCAGCCTGATCTCGTGGGCCATCATCCTGACCAAGTGGAGCCTGCTAAGGAGGGCTCGGGCGCAGAGCGGGCGATTTGTGCGCGCGTTCCGGAAAGCGCAGCGCCTGCAGGATATCGCCGCAGTGGCCGAACAATTCAAGCCGAGTCCGCTGGTGGGCGTGTTCGAAGGCGGGTATGAAGAGTATCGGCGGCAAGCCGCCAATACGGGCACGCTGCGGAACGTGGTGGCGATTCAGCGTGGCATGCAGATCGGCGCATCGGAAGGCATCACCCGCCTTGAGCGAAACCTCCCGTGGCTGGCCATTACCGCCGCGGTGACGCCGTTTGTCGGACTGTTCGGCACGGTGTGGGGAATCATTGACGCCTTCCACGGGCTGGGAACGGCGGGCGCGGCCACGCTGCGTGCAGTAGCGCCCGGCATCTCCGAAGCATTGATCACGACCGCCGCCGGATTGGCCGCCGCGATTCCAGCCGTGATCGCCTATAACCTGATCGGCGCATCCATTCGCGAGTTTGCGGCGCGCAGCGACGACTTTGCCCTCGAAGTGCTGAATGCCGTCGAGAACAGCCAGGCGCAGGTTCCCGTGGAAGTGAGGCGTTGATGGCATTCACCGCCTCCAACGGACGAACCCAGACTGCGCTGGCCGACATCAACATCACTCCGCTGGTCGACGTCGTGCTGGTGCTGCTGATCATCTTCATGGTGACCGCGCCGGTGCTGCAGTCGGGCATTGATGTCAGTGTGCCGAAAACGCGGACGGTCAAAGAAATTACCGAAGAGCGGCTGGTGATCACGATCAATAAAGATCAGAGGGTGTTTCTGGGGAGCACCGCCATCAACATCAATGAAATCGGGACGAAGCTGCGGCAGAAGATTCGCGATCCGCGCACCCAGTCGATTTTTGTGCGGGCCGACGAGAACGTTCCCTTTGGCGCCTTCGCCACGGTGATGGACGCGGTGAAGCAGGCCGGATTCGCCAACGTCAGCATTGTGACGCAGCCGCTAGAACAAAATGGCAGCAAGCGCTGATATCTATTTCGAGCATGACCACTGGGGACGCGCGCTGGCGTGGTCGGCGGGACTGCATGTCGGGGTCACGGTTTTTCTGCTGATCTACTCTACGGTGTTCATGCATACGAGCGGAGAAGGGTGGGGCTCAGGCGGGGGCGGGGACGCGATCGGCGCTACGCTGGTGAGCACGGTGCCTCTGCCTGCGAATCCGGCACAGACGCAGAATGTGCTGGCTAACGAGTCGAAAGGAATCACCCAATCGCAGCCCAAGATCGAAGAGAAAGCGCCGGATGCGATCGAGATTCAGGGCAAGAACACCAAGATCAAGCCGAAGAAAAAGCAGGAGACCATCACTAAGAAGAGCACGCCAGCCGAACCCGAGCCCGAAAGCAACCAAGTGGCGTTCGGGGAGGGCGGTCCGGTCAGCGGCCCTTACGGGACGTTTAGCGCAGCCGGCGCGAAGGGCGGATTTGGAATCACAGGGGGCGGCGGAGATTTCGGCACGAAATATGCGTGGTATGTGCGCGTGATTCAGCAGAAGGTCTCGGAGAACTGGCTCAAGTACGAGGTCGATCCCAGAATCACGAATGCACAGCGGGTTTACATCACATTTGACGTAGCCCGCGACGGCCATCCCGCAAACGTGCGGGTGGAGCAGTCCAGCGGGGTTCCATCATTGGATATTTCGGCGGTGCGCGCCCTGCAACGCATTGACACGTTTGGACCGTTGCCTCCGGATTATCCGGGAAACAAGATCTCGGTCGAGTATTGGTTCGATTACAAGAAATAGGACTATGAACCTTTGGTCCGGTAATTACTTGGGTACGCAATTACCATAAAGTGAGTCGAGAAGGCGCAGAATGGAACATCTAATCAAGGAAAAACCATAATAACGATGGAGAAGATGTTGCTAAGCAATTCCTATCCGAATACCATAGTAGTGAACCCGAAAATTTTGTCTCCCACGCGGATGGACCAGCCGGCTAGATCGACCTTTCGGCAGCGGCAACGCAGGTTACCTTTCCTGATACAGACTCTCGTCCTGATTTTTGCCTGCTTCTTACCCAAGCTAGCTTCAGCGCAGGATTGGGTGAAAACGGGGACCAGCTTGGGAGTAGAAAAGGTCCGGCTGGCGGTTCCCGATTTCAAGCCGTCGACCAGCGATCCTCAGAACGCAAATCTGTCGAAGACCTTCAACGACACGCTGTGGAACGATCTTGATGTTTCCGGCGTGGTGGAACTTGTGTCGAAGAGTTTCTACCCGCTGCAAGTGCCGGGACAGCCGCCAGAGGTGAATTTCATCGCGTGGAATGCGCCTCCGCCGAATGCGGCAATGCTGGCGTTCGGCAACCTCGGGGTCGTGGGCGGGCGGCTCACCGTGCAGGGCTGGCTCTATGACGTGAAGAACACTCAGAACCCGCAAGTTCTGGGCAAGCAATATGCGGACACGGCCAGTGACGCGGCCGCGCGGATGATGGCGCACAAGTTCGCCGACGAGATTATTTTCCGGCTGGGGGGCGGCATCCCCGGGATCGCGGAGACCCAGATTTACTTTGTCAGCGATCGCAGCGGCCACAAGGAAATCTGGGCCATGGATTACGATGGCTCGAACCAGCACCAGCTCACGCATCTCGGTTCGATTGCGTTGTCACCTCGCATTTCGCCTGACGGCACCCGGTTGGCATTCAGCGCCCTGACGAAGAGCGGGTGGGAGATCATGATGTACTCCGTCGAACTGAACCGGATGGTGACCTTCCCCCGGATGGGGGGCACCAACCTATCGCCGGCGTGGTCGGGTGACGGTACTCGGATTGCGTTCTCGTCGTCGCGCGGCGGCGATCCTGAAATCTACGTGGCCGATTCGTCCGGCGCCAATCCACGTCGGATGACAACCGATAAAGGCCCTGATGTTTCACCGGTGTGGAACCGCAAAACCAACGGGCAAATTTCGTTCGTCAGCGGACGCACCGGCCTGCCCCAGATCTACACGATGGAGGCGGATGGTACGAACCAGCAGCGCATGACCGATCAGGGATATGCCGTGTCGCCGAATTGGGCGCCGAACGGGCAGTTTCTGGCGTTTGCCTGGGTTCGAAAGTATGGTCCCGGGGAGCCGGGCGCTTCGGATCTTTATTTGATGGACATCGCCAGCAAGCAGTGGGTGCAGCTGACACATGACGGTGGACGCAATGATTTTCCATCGTGGTCGCCCGATGGACGGCATATTGTGTTTCAGTCGAACCGCTCCGGGAGTTTGCAGATCTGGAGCATGCTGGCCGATGACAGCAAGGTCCAGCAATTGACTTTCACGGGACGTAATTCGCAACCGAACTGGAGTTGGAAATAGTACCTATGTCATTAACCCGAATAACTTCGTCTGATCCCGTCCCAGGGATCGCAGGAGGAATAAAAGTGAAGCATTACAACTTGAAGTGGTTGTTTTTAACGCTTGCACTATGCGCTTTCCTTGCACTTGGGGGTTGTAAGAAGAAGGCCGCCCCGCCACCGCCGCCACCACCGCCGCCGCCGCCGGCACCAACAGCTTCAATCGCGGTGAATCCCAGTTCGATTCAGGCGGGACAGTCTGCCTCGTTGACCTGGCAGACCAGCAACGCTACCGACGTCTCGATTGACGGCATCGGCGCGGTGCAGCCCAATGGATCGCAATCCGTATCGCCGACCGACTCCACGACCTATCACCTGGTAGCCAAAGGGTCGGGCGGTACTCAGGAAGCCACGGCGCGGCTTACGGTCACTCCCGCGCCTGCGCCTCCGCCGCCTCCAACGCCGACTGTGAGCGACGAAGACTTGTTCAGCCAGAACATCAAGGACGTTTACTTTGATTATGACAAGTCGGATATTCGTGGCGACCAGCAGGCGTCGATCCAGGCCGATGCTCAGTTCCTCAATCAGCACCCGAACATCAACGTGACGATTGAAGGGCACTGCGACGAGCGCGGCTCTACCGAATACAACCTGGCTCTGGGCGACCAGCGCGCCAGTTCGGTGAAGAGCGCATTGACCGCGGCCGGGGTGAACGCAAGCCGCGTCAAGACCATCAGCTACGGCAAAGAAAAACCGTTCTGCACGGAAAGCAACGAAGCTTGCTGGCAGCAGAACCGCCGCGGCCACTTTGTTTATCAGAAGTAAGCATGCGGGGGACGCGTCCGCGCGTCCCCTGCAGTTCCTCAAAAGGGTTGCCTAGCCCCGGTGTATCTTCCGGTACCGGCGGCCTTATCGGCTCGGAATCACCCCAGCCTGCGGGGAAATCATGGCATCTAAACTTACAGGGAATTCCTTATGAAACAACATCGTATTGTGATTTGGGTGGCATTGCTGTCGATGGTCTGGCTGAGCGCGGCTCCGGCCTGGGGCGTCAGCAAGGAGATCATTCAACTGCAGACGCAGGTGCAGCAGTTGCAAGAGCAGATGACCGCCATGCAGCGCAGTTTCGACGAGCGCATGGGCGTCATGAACAGCCTGGTCGAAAAAGATACCGACGCCGTCAACAAACTGGCCAACGCCCTCAACGGGCTGCAGGCCACCTTGCAAAAGCAGCAAGGTGACGTCGGAGGGAAGACGGAGCAGCTTTCGAGCCAGATCCAGGCGCTGAACGACACGCTCGACGAAATCAAGGTGCGCTTGGCCAAGGTCACGAAACAGCTCGAAGACATGCAGTCGTCACAGCAGAGCATCCAGGCCCAGCAGGCGCAGCAACAAGCGGCGCAGCAGGCGGCAGCGCAGGCTCCGCCTCCGGATGTGCTTTATCAGAACGGTGTGCGCGACTACACCGGCGGCAAAAGCGATCTGGCGTCACAGGAATTTTCCGATTACATCAAGTTCTATCCCAACACCGATCTCGCCGGGAACGCCTATTACTATCTAGGAGAGATCCAGTTCAAGGCCGGCAACTACCAGCAGGCGGTGCAAAGCTACGACCAGGTATTGCAGAACTTTCCCAGCGGCAATAAGGCGGCCGCAGCGCAGCTGAAGAAAGGCTTCGCGCTCATCGAACTGGGCAAGCAGGACGACGGCGTCTCAGAGTTGCGCCACGTCGTAGCGCGCTACCCGCATTCCCCTGAGGCCCTGCAGGCGCGGGAGCGGCTGCGGAAGCTGGGAGTTTCCACCCGCGGAACCATTTCTCGCTCCTCAGGAATGGACGGCGAGAGCGAATAGATCTCCGTTGTTAAACCGTGTGGTATTTCCGCTTCGGAGCCTTGTGTTTCGCGGCCTTGTGGGCGTGATGCCGCTGCACCTTGTGATGCGAGCGTCTGACGTAGGTCAGCGAAGCGTGTGGCGTGTCGGCCAGCGCGAACGTGCTGGAGACGGTGCAGAGCAACAGAAACAAGAAAAACTTTTTCATACCTGAGTTCCGCCTGACCTTTCCCAAGTAAAGAGTATTTTATTCCAGCAGGGCCAAGAATAAACTGTTTTTGAGGGGCGGCGCTATTATCGTCATCTGTTCGGCTCCCCCTGACTTCATCGTAAAGGTGGAATCATGGCTCATAATGAACCGGATCAGGATCTTGAAAAGGGCGCGATCGAGACCGAAGACCACAAGGGCGAGGGCAACGCCGGCTTGCAGGGACAACTCGGGCATCGCGATCAGGATCCCATGCTGAAGGATGCGGACTCGGATTTCCCCGAACCGGGACAGAATCCGGAACACAGCGGAGAGCCGAAGCGGAAGAGCGCCTAGATCGCGTTTTAAGTCCGGTCGGCAACGGCTGCGTCTTCCGCGGCATAATCGAAAGCTGGGGCGAACTGCAGCGCGGGCGGGTTCTCCAGCTCCCACCGGATCGTTTCGCGAATGGCTTCCCCGAGCCCAACAGGGTCTTGATATCCCAACTCTGTGCGAATCCGCGCGGAACTGGCCGTCCAATGCTGCGCCGCGTTCCCCGGCCGGAGAAGATGAACTGGCGTCCGTTCAGCCGGCAAGGTGACAAACTCTCCCTTCCACTGCATCTCGGCCGCAATCTTCTGCGCCCACTCCAGTTCGCTGAATGCAGGCTCCTCGCAAATGTTATAGATGCGTCCAGCCGCGCGGGAGTCGGTCGCGGCCAGCGCAATCGCGGCAGTGACGTTCTCGACATAGCCACGCGGCGAGCGCCAGGCCGCCAGCTTGTCGGCAAAAAGAATGTGGCGACGTCCGTCAGAAATGCGCTTCGCGATGGGATAAAAGCGATGCAAGCGATCGCCGGGACCATAGATCATGGGCAGGCGAAGTACTGTACCGGGAAGCTCTGGGTCATTCATCACGACGCGTTCCGCGGGTATTTTGTCGTAATCATCCGTGACCCAGGCGAACGTCTTTCGGAGACCTTGAAGAATTGCGGGTGTGTAGGGATGCAGACTTCGCCGCAATGGCGACTCTTCGGTCAACGGCAGGGGCTCCAATGGACCGTCTTCGGTGCCGTGCAAAATGGCAATGGCCCGGTAAACGTCCATGCTGCTGAGCAGGACAACACGGCCCGCTGAGCCGCGGAAGGTGTTCATCAGATCTTCCGCTTGCGAACCCGAGCTGACAATCAGATCGATCACCACTTCGGGAGCGAACTTTTTCAGTTCCCGAGCGCTGGCCTGAAGTTGGTTGCGATCCCCGCGAATGTTTTCGACGCCCGTAGGCACGGTCGTCGGCTCGCCCCGATGAAAAAGGGCTAGCGAGTGTCCTTGCCGCTGCAAAGCGGGAACCAGGAATCGTCCAATGAAGCCATTCCCGCCGATGAGAAGAATGCGCATGGGAAAGCAGCGATGCGGCCCGCGGCTCGGTTAAGACGTTAGCGCAATTCTTCCATCACCGCGTCGAGTACTTCCTGTCCCGGCCGGGTCATTGAATCGGGCAGAGTGGCCAGAGGCTGGTCGACCACGTTCAGCATCTCGATGAAGTTCGGCGCCTGCGGGTTCACATAGAACACGCCGGTCAGCACTTCGCCTTTATCGTGCGCTTCGGTGAGGCGCGTGATGGCGTGAACCTTGTTGGTGGGATCGTAATCTTCTTCGAGTTTGCGGAGGCGCAGATGCGAGCCGTCATGCATGGTGACATCGACGGTCGATCCGGCATCGTACTCCACATTGATGTCCTCGAAGTGCGGGACGAAGCTGACGTCCTGCAGCGTCTCTTCGTGCTCCTTCACGTACTTGTAGGACTTGGTCGAGCCTTCGTGATCGTTGAAAGTGACGCAGGGCGAAACTACGTCGAGCATGACCGTGCCCTTGTGCGCAATCGCGGCCTTGAGCATGGCGCTGAGCTGGCGTTTGTCGCCGGAAAATGAGCGCCCGACCAGGGTCGCGCCGAGTTGAATGGCCAGCGCGCAGGTGTCGATCGGCGGAAGATCGTTGAGCACGCCGCTCTTCAGCTTCGAGCCGAGATCCGCAGTCGCGGAGAACTGGCCCTTGGTCAGGCCGTAGACGCCGTTGTCTTCGATGATGTAGATGATGGGCAGATTGCGGCGCATGAGGTGCACGAATTGACCGATGCCAATGGATGCGCTATCGCCGTCTCCGCTCACACCGATGCAAATCAGTTTGCGATTCGCCAGCAAGGCGCCGGTCGCGACCGAAGGCATGCGTCCGTGCACGGCATTGAAGGCGTGGGAGCGGCTCATGAAGTAGGCCGGCGCTTTCGACGAACAGCCAATGCCGCTGGGCTTGATTACAAATTCCGGCTCGACGCCCATTTCGTACATGGCTTCGATGATGCGCTCGGAAATGGCATTGTGACCGCAGCCAGCGCACAGGGTGGTCTTTCCGCCCTTGTACTCGATGACGGTGAGGCCAATGCGATTCGTCTTCGGCCCGGCTGCACCGGGCTCAACCGTAGTGCTCGACATCTACTTGCCCTCCATGCTGGTCAGTTCGTCGGTGATGGACCGCGCATCGAGCGGCAGTCCGGTAATGTGCGCGAGGCTGCGCAGGCGCGTGATCAGTTCGGGCTTCAGATCCAGCTTGAGCAGGCTGAGCATCTGCGCGTCACGGTTCTGCTCGACGACGTAGATGCGCTCGTGCTGCTCAATGAAATCGTGGACCTCCCGCGTGAAAGGGTAGGCCCGCAGCCGGAGATAGTCGGTTTCGATGCCGTATTCGTCGCGCAGTTGATCGCGGCTCTCGGTGATGCCCCAATGCGAGGTTCCGTAACCGATGATGCCGATCTTCGCATCGTTGCCTTTGGTGACCTCGGGGCGGGGAACGAAGGAGCGCGCCGTCTCAAACTTGCGGTTCAGGCGCTCCATGTTGTTCTCGAAATCGTCGGCGCGCTCGCTGTATTGCGCCCTCTCATTGTGGCCACTGCCGCGGGCGAAGTACGCCGCCGCCGGATGCGGAGTGCCGGGCAGCGTGCGATAGCCAATGCCGTCGCCGTCGACGTCCTTGTAGCGCGCAAAGCCGCCGAGCCGGTCGAGGTCTTCCTTGCTCAGAACTTTGCCGCGCTTGATCGGCGTCTTGGGATAGGGGAACGGGTCCGACATCCAGTTATTCATGCCGAGGTCGAGGTCCGACATCACGAACACGAGTGTCTGGAACTGCTCAGCCAGATTGAAAGCCTCCGTCGCCATGGTGAAGCATTCCTCGACGGAAGAGGGAATGAGCATGATGTGTTTGGTGTCGCCATGGGAAAGCACCGCCGTCGAAAGAATGTCGCCCTGCGAGGTGCGCGTGGGCAGCCCGGTGGACGGACCGACACGCTGAATGTCCCAGATCACGCCAGGAACCTCGACGTAGTAGGCCAAACCAGCGAATTCCGACATCAGCGAAATGCCCGGGCCGGCGGTCGCCGTCATGCTGCGCGCGCCTGCCCAGCCGGCGCCGATCACCATGCCGATGGCGGCTAGTTCGTCTTCTGCCTGGACAATGGCGAAGGTAGCCTTCCCATCCGGAGTGATGCGGTATTCCTTCATGTATTCGATCATGGTCTCGACCAGCGAAGACGAGGGCGTGATCGGATACCAGGTCACAACGGTGCATCCGGCGAACATGCAGCCGAGCGCCGCGGCGGAGTTGCCGTCGACGATGATCTTGCCTGCGGTCTTATCCATGCGCTCGATGTAGAACACGCCGCGCTTCTGCAAGTTTGCCTTGGCGTATTCGAAGCCAGCCTGCGCCGCCGCGAGATTCAGATTTGCCGCCTTGGCTTTCGTGGCGAACTGCTTGCGGATCGCCTTCTCCACCTCGGCCATGTCGATGGTGAGCAGGCTCGCCACCACGCCCACGTACACCATGTTCTTCACTAGCTTGCGCAGCTTGGCCTCCGGACAAACGGCAGCGACCAGCTTGTCGTAAGGAACCGAATAGAAGATCAGATCATTGCGCAACTTGTGCAGCGCCAGCGGCTCGTCATACAAGACCGAAGCACCGGGGGCCAGCGCCATCGTGTCTTCGGTGGCCGTCTCCGGGTTCATCGCGACCAGGAAATCTATTTCCTTCTTGCGCGCAATGTAACCATTCTTGTTGGCCCGGATCGTGTACCAGGTGGGAAGTCCAGCAATGTTCGAGGGGAACATATTCTTCCCCGAAACCGGCACGCCCATCTGGAAAATGCTGCGCAATAAAACTGTGTTTGAACTTTGTGAGCCGGAGCCGTTGACCGTCGCGACCTGAATGCTCATGTCATTGACGATCCGCTTCTGCCCCATGCCGCCGGTCGATCCCCGGGGCACGACATCGGTGGTGGCCATCCCTACACCTTCCTTCGATTCACGGGCAGTATGCGCTGGCCCGGAGTTATGAGTGCGGAGGAGGAAACATGTGCATTATACGGCGGCGGCACGGGTTCGGTCGCGCCTATTGCCCGTCCAGAGCCGAGAGGAACCTGATGTGAAACGAGAAGAAGGTCCGCGGGCTCACGCTTCACTTTTGAAGAACTGGGCCATGCTGCGGAACTTATTATATCGTGCTACGACCAATTCGGCAGGGGGGATCTTCTGCAATGCGGCGTAATGCTTCTGCAGGCTGGCATCGAGCAGGGCGGCGGCAGCTTCGTGATCGCGATGGGCTCCGCCTTCGGGCTCAGGAACGATGTCGTCGATGCAGCCGAGTTCTTCAAGGTCAGTCGCGGTGATGCGCATGGCTTCGGCGGCCAACTCTTTTTTCGAGGCGTCGCGCCACATGATGGCAGCGCAGCCTTCGGGAGAGATGACCGAGTAAATAGAGTTCTCCATCATGAGCACGCGGTCGGCAACAGCAATCGCCAAGGCTCCGCCGCTGCCGCCGACGCCGATGACGGTCGCGATTATCGGCACTTCCAGGCGGGCCATCTCCCGGAGGTTATGGGCGATCGCCTCGGCTTGGCCGCGCTCTTCGGCGTGAATGCCGGGATAGGCACCGTCGGTATCGATCAGAGTGAACACCGGGCGCTTGAACTTTTCGGCAATATGCATCACGCGAAGCGCCTTGCGATAGCCTTCCGGATGCGGCGTGCCGAAGTTGCGATAGACGCGCTGCTTCATATCGCGGCCCTTTTGCGTGGCGACGACCAGGACTTCGTCGCCATGAAAACGGGCCATACCGCAGACAATCGCCGGATCGTCGCCGAAGCCGCGGTCGCCGTGAATCTCGCTGAAATCTGCAAAGATGCGCTCGATGTAGTCGAGAGATTGCGGCCGCTGCGGATGGCGCGCCAATTCCGTTCTCTGCCAGGCGGTGGGAGGCGCGCTCATCTCAAGACGGAGCATTTCGATGCGGTCCTGGAGTTTTGCAATTTGGCGGCGGGTCGCGTCGTCGGAGCCGTTCGACTCCAACTCCGCCACTTGCCGCTCGATTTGCTCCAGTTCCTGCTGCGCTTTTTCGGTGGCTGCCATGCTTTAAATGAGCTTGAAGTCAGCTGATGATGCGAACACTGCCGCGCCCGCACAATTGTTCGACCCTGGCGATGAAGGTGCGGTCTGGAAGCACATTATAGCCTTCTGCCTCCATCACGACCATGAAATCTCCCTGCCGCTCCACGTCAAATAACACTTTAGCCTCGCCCTTGCGTTCCAGAAAGAGAGTGTGGAGGTTGTCGATCGTGGATTCGGCCGAGGTTTCGAGGGGCACGCGCACCCGGATCGCGCGGGGAAGGGGAACCTTAGCCTCTTCGAGCGGCATGATTTCGGCAGCGGTAATTTTTGGATTCGCGCCCTCTTCGATGCGAACACCTGCCTTCACCAGCACCGGCACTTCGAGCTTGACTTTTTCGCCGATTCTCTTGAAGGCCTCGGGGAAGACGATCATGTCGATCGAACCCGACATGTCTTCGAGGTTGGCCTGGGCGTAGAAGTCGCCGCGCTTCGACTTGAGCACACGCACGTTGCTGATGATGCCAGCGGTAACGATGGTCTCGTCTTTGCCTGTCGATCGAGTCATCGCTGCCAGCTCTTCCACGTTCAGCGCCTGCAGATCCTGCAGCTTGTCTTTGTATTTCTCAAGCGGATGTCCGCTGATGAAGAAGCCCAGGATTTCCTTCTCCGCAGTGAGCCGGGTGTGCTCGTCCCAGTCCGGAGTGTTGGGCAATTTGTGATTGTTGGCTTCGGCGCCCTCTTCCTGGAATACGCCAAAGAGGCCGTGCTGGCCGGATTCGACGTCACGCTGGACTTTTTGTGCCTGGTCCATGGCCTTTTCGAGGACGGCCATCAACTGGGCACGACGGCCCAGCGAGTCCATGGCGCCGCTCTTGATCAGTGATTCAACCACGCGCTTGTTGAGCAGCCGCAGATCGACGTTTTCGCAGAAATCGAAAATGGTCTTGAAGCTGCCAAGCTTTTTGCGGCCGGCAACGATCGATTCGATCGCATTGCCGCCGACGTTCTTCACCGCGGCGAGGCCGAAGCGGATCGATTCACCATGCGGCGTGAAGTTGGCGTCGGAGACATTGATATCGGGGGCCTCCACCGCAATGCCCATTTCCCGGCACTCGTTGATGTACTTGACCACGTCATCCGTCGATCCCGTAACGGACGTAAGCAGCGCGGCCATGAACTCGACCGGGTAATGCGTCTTCAGATAAGCGGTGTGATAGGCGAGCAAGGCGTAGGCCGCGGAGTGGGACTTGTTGAATCCGTACCCGGCGAATTGCGCCATCAAATCGAAAATCTTCTCGATCTTTTTCGGCGGGAACTTTCTTTGCGCGGCGCCTTCCACAAAGCGCTCGCGCTGCTGGGCCATCTCTTCAGCTTTCTTCTTGCCCATGGCGCGGCGGAGCAGGTCGGCTTCACCCAGGGAGTATCCCGCCAGCCGGTTGGCGATCTGCATCACCTGTTCCTGATACACGATCACGCCCAGCGTCTCTTCGAGAATCTCTTTCAGCTCCGGCAGTTCGTATTCGACTTTCTTGCGGCCGTGCTTGCGGTCGACGAAGTCGTCAATCATGCCGCCCTGGATCGGGCCTGGACGATAGAGCGCGTTGAGAGCCGTGAGATCTTCAATGGAATTGGGCTGGTACTTGCGCAGCACATCGCGCATGCCGTGCGATTCAAACTGGAACACCCCCGAGGTCAGGCCTTTGTGGAAGACCTCGCGATAGGTTTCGTCATCCTGCAGCGGGATGTCGTCGAGCGTGAGCGTTACGCCGCGCGTCTGGGCGATCAGCTTGAGCGCATCGGTCAGAATGGTCAGCGTGGTCAGCCCGAGGAAGTCCATCTTCAACAGGCCCATTTTTTCGATGGCGACCATGTCGAAGGCGGTGACGATTTCGTCATTCTTGGTCTTGTGCAGCGGCACCAGTTCGGTTAGAGGGCGCGGAGAAATCACTACGCCGGCTGCGTGCACTCCCGAATTGCGCACCAGCCCTTCCAGCTTGCGCGCGGTGTCGAGCAACTCGCGCACCTGCGTGTCTTTTTCGTAGGCCTCGTTCAGCTGCGGCGAATCTTCAATGGCCTGGTCGAGCGTGATGTTGAGCTGCGTCGGGACCATCTTCGCGATGCGGTCGACGTCGGCATACGGAATGTCCATAGCGCGGCCGACGTCTTTAATCGCGGCCTTGGCGGCCATCGTGCCGAAGGTGATGATCTGCGCCACATTGTCGCGTCCGTATTTCTGGGTAACGTAGTCGATGACTTCGCCGCGGCGGTTCATGCAGAAATCGATGTCGATATCAGGCATGGACACGCGCTCGGGATTCAGAAAGCGCTCGAACAGCAACTCGTGCTGCAGAGGATCAATGTCGGTAATGCCCAGAGCGTAGGAGACCAGGGATCCCGCAGCCGATCCGCGGCCCGGTCCCACAGGGATGCTGTGTTCCTTGGCGTAGCGAATGAAATCCCAAACGATCAGGAAATATCCTGGGAACTTCATCTGCTGAATGATGCCTAGCTCGCGCTCCAGACGCTGCTCGTAGTCCGTGATCGAATGCTTCAGCTTGCCTTGTTGGCTCAGCGGGCGTAAGGTCTCCAGCCGGCGCGCGAAACCTTGGCGCGTGACGTGGACGAAGTAGCTGTCGATGGTGTAGCCGGGCGGGACTTCAAATTCGGGGAACGGGTTTGCGACCTTCTCCAGCCGCAGGCTGCAGCGCTCGGCGATATCGAGCGTCCGCGTAAGTACTTCAGGATGGTCCTTGAACACACGGTACATTTCGTCGTAGTTCTTGACGAAAAACTGCGTGCCGTCGAACTTCATGCGTGCCGTATCGCGGATCGACTTGCCGGTCTGAATGCAGACCATAACGTCCTGCGCATGGGCGTCGTCTTCGCAGAGATAGTGGCTGTCGTTGGTGGCGACCAGCGGCAGGCCGAGATCCTTTTCCAACTGGAGGAGGCCCGGATGGATGCGGTGCTCCATCGCCAGCCCCTGATCCTGAATTTCGAGAAAGAAGCGATCCTTGCCGAAGATGTCGGTGAAGGTTCCGGCCGCGGTTCGGGCTGCTTCGTAATTGCCTTCCGTCAGGCGTTCAGCCACTTCGCCCTTAAGGCACCCGGAAAGGCCGATCAGCCCGCGGGAATGCTCCGCCAGAAATCTCTTGCTCACTCGCGGCTTGTAGTAAAAGCCGTGGAGCGAGGCTTCAGAGGTGATCTTGACGAGGTTGCGGTAGCCTTCTTCGTTTTCGGCCAGGACCAGGAGGTGATTGTAGGTATCGCCATCCGGCGGCGTGCGCTCGATTCTGTGGTCGTCTTTCTTGCAGACGTAGAGTTCGCAGCCGACGATGGGCTTGACGCCATGCTTGTGCGCCGCATTGACGAAGTGCACCGCGCCAAAAATGTTGCCGTGATCGGTCATGGCGACCGCGGGCATGCCCAGTTCCTGCACGCGCTGGCAGAGTTTTTCGACGTCACAGGCGCCATCTAACAGGGAATAGTCGGTGTGCAGGTGCAGGTGGACGAATTGGGACATGAGGGCTGTCTTTAGTCTAAACCAAGGCAAAACGAGGAAGTGTGCGTTTCGCGGGATAAATGCAAGCAGAAGTGTAACTTAAGTTGGCACCATGGGTGAGCCCAGAATGGTAAAGCCGAGCCTAAATCCTTGTCGCGGCCTCGTTTTCAGGCAATTCCGCAACTGTCACTTCGTTCTCCCGCCATCCCTGCCAATAGGAAATGTCATCTGAATGACGCGCCGCTGTGTCGTACCGTTTCCCATTTGGAGGGTTTGACGTATGAAAAGGATCACGCTAGCGATTGCTCCCCTGCTGCTGGTGTTCTTCACGATGGCAGCCTGGGCGCAAACCAAATCACCAGCCGAACGCATTACCCAGGGCCCTGACGTGAAGAAGACGACCGAGACGGTGGCCGAAATCTCATGGTCTACCGACGAGCCCGGTAGCAGCATTGTGAAGTACGGAACCAGCCCCAACGCCTTGAACGAAACCGCTGAAGAACCCTGGGGCGGCACGAAAGATGCCCAAGGCTACAACCACACGGTATGGATCAAGAACCTGAAACCGAACACCACGTACTACTACAGGGTCGAGACCGGGCAAGGCAAGGGAACCGGCACGGGAACAGAAAGCCAGCCGAAAGAGTTCCACACGATGGCCAAGAAGTAGGTGCCAGAAGCGCATGACCTGCGATGTCCGTGATTCAGGTCGGTGTGAGGAGGGGGTGTCAGGGAGCCCCCTTTGCGCTTTTCTAGTCGTAACCAACTGGAATGAGTTCTGGAATTTCTAGTCGGCGCCCGCGCCGGCGGCCTGGGCCTTCTGCAACAACTTCCGCGCCTGGCTGATCAGTTCTGCTACTTCGAAGGGCTTTACCAGGTAGGGAACGTTGTTTTCCTGCAGGAAAGTGCGCCCGTCGGTGGGCTCGACCCCGGTGGAGAATGTGTAAAGAATGTGCCCCTGCATGCCCGGACAATTTTCCTTGAGCCACGGAAAAGATTCCTTGGCGGTCCACTGGTCGGGCATTTTGCCGTTCATGATGACAGCGTCAAACTGTTCGGAAAGCAGGCGAGTCTTCACGTCCTGTCCGGTCCTGGCGGTCACTACTGCGGCGCCGGCACCCGTCAGAACATCGCGTTCGAATTCCAGCACGGCCTCTTCTTCTTCGGCCAGCAGCACTCGCCCGTGGATCGCTCCCTCATGCAGGCGGGGCGCGGGCTTGGGGACTTCCACTTCCGGGGCAGCTCCGGCCACGGCGGGTAATTTCACCTCAATCACCGCGCCACCTTCCGGATTGTTGGTGGCCATGATGTCGCCGCCGTGCTCCTTCACAATTCCATAGCAGATGCTCAGGCCCAAACCCGTACCCTTACCGACGCTTTTAGTGGTGTAGAAGGGGTCAAAAATGCGCTTGGGGTCTTTGATTCCCGCGCCATCATCCGCGAATTTGGTCGAGACGTGCCCGCCCTGGCTCGCGATACTGATCTTCAGCTTGCCGGTGCGCCGTGTTTCCAGAATGGCGTCCACCGCGTTGTTGATGATATTGAGGAACACCTGCTCGATCTGATGGGGGTCAGCGATCACCATCGCCGGTTCGGTGGGCACGTCGCGCTCCACCTGAATGTTGTTGATCTTCAGATCGTAGTCGCGCAGGGCCAGGGTTTCGTCGAGCACCTTGCGGATATCCACTTCATCGCGTTGCGGCTTACGCTGGCGGGCAAACGACAACAGATTCTGCACGACACGATGCGTGCGCTGCGCCTGCTTGAATAGTTTGCTGACGTAGTCCGCCGCGCGCTCGTTCAGGCCTTCGGTTTCGAGAAGCTGGGCATAGCCCAGGATCGCAGTCAGAGGATTGTTGAGCTCGTGCGCCACGCCGGCGATCAGCTGGCCCACGGCTGACATCTTCTCGCTCTGCAGCAGTTGCTCCTGAGTCTTGCGCAAATCTTCGTAAGCGCGGCAGGTTTCTTCGTAGAGTCGGACCTTCTCGATCGTGGTGGCGAGTTGGCGGCTGATCGCGACCAGCAAATTCTCGTCGTTGCTGGAATATTCGTATCCCAACTGGCTGCACAATCCCATGATGCCGACCGGGTTCTCTTTCGCCCAGAACAGCACCCAGATCCAGGAGCGCTCCAGGTCGGATCGCAGGAAATCCGCCACTTTCGCGGGCAGGTGGGGCAGATATTCGGCCGTGATCACTTCGGCGCGCGATCGCATGATCAGGTCGCCGAAGCCTTCGGCAAAAGAGATTTCCGCGGCCCGCACCTGATCGCGGCTGCGCGGTCCCCACGCGGCACGCCGCCGATAAGTAGGACCGTCGGTATCGGAAAGATAAACTGTTCCACTTTCCGCCCCAAACAGCGTGACCACCTGCCGAAGGGTAAGGTTCAGAATTTCGTCCAGATCGAACGATTGTGCCGCCACGACCGCCATGGCATTCAGCGCGTTGAGTTCGCGGTTGCGCCGCTGCATCTCGTCTTCCGCCCGGCGCTTCTCCGTCATGTCGAGAACGAATCCCTGGTAGCGTTCGATGTTTCCGGTCGAATCGCGCGTGGCAAAGCTGCTCTCGGCCGCCAGCAGCAGGGTTCCATCTTTCTTGCGCAGGGTGACTTCAAAATTGCGCACGTAGTTGTGCGCTTCGATTTCTTTGCGGAACGCCTCGCGCTGCTTGGGATCGACACAGATCTCCGAATCCAGGTTCATCACCAGCAGTTCGGAACGGTTGCTATAACCCAGCATGTGCACGAAGGCGTCGTTGCAATCGATGAGCGTGCCGGCAGGGCTGGCCACGTAAACGCCTTCCTGCACCTGCTCGAACAAAAGGCGGTATCTTTCTTCCGCTGTGCGACGGTCGGTAATGTCGCGGACAACGTGAATGGTTCCTTTCTGGGGGCTCCCCTGCTCGGTGTAAGACGAAGTGGAAACCACGGAGAAGCCGCCAAAGCACGGGTCGGCGCCTTCGGTGAATTCTTCGTCTCCGCCCATGGCACAGTAGGGGCAGCCGGTCCAGTCGCCGAAGGTATGCGGTAGCACGGAATCGCAACTGCTGCCCACGATGTCAGCCGCGGCCTTATGCAGCTGTTCCAGCAGAACCTGATTGGCTTTGATGATTCGATAGCCGGCATCGTGCGCCAGAATGATGTCGTGGATGGAATCGAAAGTATTCATCCACTGCCGCTGCGATCGCAAAACCTGCTCCAGCAAGCGGAAATTCTCCACTGCGAGCGCAACTTGCTTGGCACAGGTCTGCAGGAATTCCAGTTCTTCGGGAGTCCATTGGCGGCTGCGCGAATGCCCGAGTGTCAGGATGCCCAGCGGCGCCTTATTGCCGACGACGGAAACGATGACCAGCTGGCGAATTTTCTCGTGATGCAGGCACTGCTCAGGTTCGTGGGTAGCTTCCTGGGGGGTAGAGACTTTCGTAGTTGGCTGAGCCAGCAGTTTCGCGGTTTCTTCCGTGGGTGCGGCAAATCCCGCATCGCGCACAAACTCGGGCGACAGCCCGGTTGCATGCGTGGCCACCAGATGCCCGCCTTCCAGCAGGCGGAACCAAGCGCCTCGCACTCGCAGGGCGCGCTTCACTTCCTCCAGCGTCCGCTGGACCACGCTGCCGTATTGCTGCGCGCTGGTAATGCTGCTGCTGATAGCCTGCACGGCATGCAGCCGGCGCGTCCGCGCATGCGCCTGGTCCAGCACGACCAGCAACAGGCTGACCGCGACGGCAATCTCAAGACCGATAGAAGCGCCCTGCGGGAGGCCATCGGTGAAAGGGCTCCACGGCAGATGCAGGAGCGGCAAGCACAGGGCGAGCAGCCAAGTCGCCGGTTCCCAGCGTCCGCGGCGCGCGCGCAGCAGGGCCAGCGCTGCCGTCAACAGCACGATCCGATAGCTGACTTCCACGGCCACGCGCAGCGGCAGCGAATCGGGCCACAACAGCACTCGCGCTCCGGCAAACCCGACAAGCACGGGCGTAATCACCATCAGCGGGAGAATGAGATCCCGCGTGCGCGTATACAGCAATACCGCCCCGGCCAATAATCCCACGGCGAGCACGAACGTGGCCTGCACCACGACCTGATCAAACGGCGCGGGAATCTTAGCGGCAAAACAGTGTTCGGCGAGCCGGGATGCCAGCAGGGCAGTCCAGCCCAAAATCCAGATTTTCAGATAATTTTCGCGAAAAGCGCGCAGGGCGAGCAGGGAGGCGCCCAGCAGGATCAGCAGCGTGATCTCTGCCGCCGAGGGCTTGGCGATCCCCAGCTTCGCCGCCGAGTTCCAGATAGACCAGAAGGACGCGCTCATGCGGATGCGGACGTACGGATTCCTTCGTTCTGAATATCATGCTTCCGGTGTTTCTCGATGCAGTTTCCGGACCTCAATGATTACTTTCGGAATCTCGCTAAACAGTTACACTGGGCAGTAGCCTTTGGTGTACCGTCATGCCTGATCGCATCCTGGTTGTCGACGACGAAGAGCCGATTCGCGAGATTGTCGCGTCCATGCTCAGCACCGCCGGATATGCATGCAAAGAAGCCGGTTCGGGCATGGAAGCGCTCGCCATTCTTACCTCCGGGGAAGAGTTCGAGTTGATGCTCTCGGACCTGATGATGGCCGACCTTGACGGCATCGGCCTGCTCGAGCGCACCAAGGAAAGATATCCCGACATGCCGGTTGTGATGGTTACCGCGGTGCATGATATCTCGGTAGCGCTCGCGGCCATTCGCAACGGCGCCTATGACTACCTGTTGAAGCCTTTCGAGCGCGAGCAACTGCTCAACACGGTAAGCCGAGCTCTGGAAAATCGAAGGCTTAAGGTGGAGAACCGCACCTACCAGACGAACCTAGAATCACTGGTCAAAGCGCGCACCGAACAGTTGCAGACGGCGGTTCGCGAGTTGGAACGCTCCTACGACATGACGCTAGAAGCACTGGGCGACGCGCTGGATATGAAAGACGCGGAAACGGAAGGCCACTCCCGGCGAGTGACCGCGTTTACGATCGCGATCGCCAAGGGCATGGGGTTGCCGGCGGAGCACATTCCGACGATCGCGCGGGGAGCCTTCCTGCACGATATTGGCAAACTGGCCATTCCCGACTCGATCCTACGGAAGCCGGCCAAGCTCACCAAGGACGAAATGGCCATCATGCAGGAGCATTGCTACAAGGGCTACCAAATCGTCCGAAAGATTCCTTTTTTGGCGGACGCCTGCGACATCATTTACTCGCACCAGGAACGCTATGACGGAACCGGCTATCCCAGAGGCTTAAAGGCGAAGGAAATCCCGCTGGGGGCGCGAATCTTTTCTGTGGCCGACACTTTTGACGCGATCACGGTCGACCGTCCCTACCGGGCGAAGCAAAGCTACAAGGCGGCACGCGAAGAGATCGAAAGATGGTCCGGCCGGCAGTTCGATCCGGATGTAGTAAAGGCTTTTCTCGAGATACCGGAAAAGTTCTGGGAAGACCTGCGCCGCGATGTGGACGCGCAGGTTTCGCGCATCGCGTATTCCACGGGGGCTAAGGGCTAACGTTCGGTTCGGGGTGGTTGTGTTGAAGCTCGGGAATCCATTCAAGACTCTGTTCGCAGTTTCAGCGGCGCTGCTGCTGCTGTTGGCAGTAGCCTGCGTGTTTCTGCCCCGCAGCCTTGCGCTGACTGCGACCAGCGATATCGTGGGCGCAGCCATGATGCTGATCGCCTGCGTGGCCTTCTTTAATCTTGGGCTTCGCAGCAGCGGCCGCGTGCGCTGGTTCTGGATGCTGCAGGCCTCAGGCTGGGCTCTCTGGTTTAGCGATCAGGTGGTCTGGATTGTTTTCGACTTGTTCCTGCAGAGAAAAATTCCGGCCATGTATCCGGCGGATGCCCTGCTGTTCCTTGCCGGAGCGCCGATGATCGGGGGAGTGCTCCTGCGGCCGCATCGCCAACCCACGATTTCGAGTTCGCGCCTGGGCGTGCTGGATTTCCTGCTTCTCCTGCTTTGGTGGTTGTATATCTACGTCGCATTCGTAGTGTGCTGGCAATATCCTTCGCCAAACGAGCCCCTCTACAGCCGCAACTACGATGCGCTCTCGGCAGCCGAATCGATCTTGCTTACCGGGATTGTTCTGCTCTTCTGGCGCGAAAGCTCCGGGCGATGGAAGCGCTTCTATATATTTCTTTCGGCCGCCGTTGTGTTCAACGGCATCGCTTTCTACGTGATCAATAAAGCGCTGGAAAGAGGTATCTACTACACCGGTAGCTGGTACGACATTCCTTACTGCGCATCCTTCACGTTGTTCACGGCAGTGCCGCTTTGGGGAGAAAATCTGGTTCCCGTGCCGGAGCATGCCGCCGAAGAGTCCTACAACTCGTGGATGTCGAATCTGGCGATGACGGCGGTCCTGTCACTGCCGATCATCGCATTCTCGGCGATGCTCAATCCTCAACTGCCAAAGCCAGCCGCCGTGTTCCGTATCATGGTCACGCTCGCGACCATGTTTCTGATGGCGTCGCTGTTGTTCATCCAGCATCGCCGTCTCAACCGCGAGTTGCAGCGCACCAATATTGTTCTCGAAGAGGCTTCGCTCACCGATCCATTGACGGGGCTGCGCAACCGGCGTTATTTCTCGGCCACCATCGAGGGCGACGTGGGTCAGGCACTGCGCTCCCACGCCGACGATCATGACTCGCACACTCGCGACCTGGTGTTCTATTTGATCGATGCGGACAATTTCAAGGAAGTAAATGATCGTTACGGGCATGACGTGGGAGACAAGGTGCTGATCGAGATGGCACAGCGCCTTAGTTCGTCCATCCGCCATTCCGACGTGCTGGTGCGTTGGGGAGGGGAAGAGTTCCTCATCGTCTCGCGCTATACCGATCGCACCAACGCCGAATGGCTTGCCCAGCGCGTTCTTTCGGCGGTTGCCGATAAACCTTTTTCCGTCGGGCATTCGGGTGAAACCGTCCATCGCACCTGCTCGTTGGGTTGGGCGGCTTTTCCCTGGTTCCCGGATAATCCTCGTGCCGTCCGTTATGAGGAAGTTCTGACGCTGGCCGATCGCGGCCTGCACCGCGCGAAAGAGTCCGGCAGAAATTGCGCCGTCGGCATGCTTCCGGCTACCGGCAAGATCGCTCCCACAACCCAGGTCGCAGGAATGCATTCCGGCGCTCTTGAAGTCGATGTCATGGCGATCGCTGGGCCTCATCCCGCCACTTAGCGGAGGGTCATGCTTACAGCCCCTTCATCCCACCCTATGTGAAACCACAGCTTGGGAAAGCACGGTCCTGTCTCATACTCATGGTAGAGGCTCCAATGAAAAGCACGTTGATACTAGCCGCGATTCTTCTCGTTACTTCTGGTGCGTTCGCACAGGATCATCCCACGCTAACCGCCGAGGCGAACACCGTATACGTCGGCGCGGACGGCAAGTTCGAAGCGCCTCCCGATACGGCGCAGATTCAAATGAACGTCTCCGCGCAGGACAATTCACCGCAAGCCGCTTACCAGCACACTGCGAAAGATGTGGAGCAGGTGCGCCAGGTTCTGCGGGCGAATGGGGTGGATCCGAAACAGGCTACCGTGGGATTCTTCTCTGTCGAACCGGTGTATGACTGGAAACCGAAGCAGCACGTCGTCGCCTACCGGGTTACGACCGACATTACGCTGAAGCTGAAAGACTTCACGAAAATTGGCCCGCTCATACAACAGCTCGCCGAGGCGAATGTCAGCGAAACTCAGACTCTGAACTACACACTTGAGAACATGGACGAGGCCAAGAACCGCGCGGTTGAGGATGCGTACCGGCGAGCGCGAAATTCAGCGGAGACGCTGGCGCGCGCCAGCGGTCGCACGCTGGGCGACCTTTCCTACGCTTCGATCGATACGTTTGAGAACGCGCGGCCGATGCCGCACATGGCTCGGATGATGGCAGCAGCTGGAGTGAACGCGGCGACACCTGCACCGACCGAAGAATTTACGGCGCAGACTGTGACCGTGACCGCGCACGTGAACGCGCTTTTCAATCTCAAGTAGCGCGCATCTAGAGACTAGAGCGTTGCTGCAGCCGTAGGGGTCGAGGGCGGGGCAGTGGCTGCGAGCGGCTCGACTTGCAAGGTCAGACCGTCGACTCTCCGAACGACCACCAGTTGCCCTGCCGGCAAAGCCGCGGAGGCAATCGCGTCCCACAGTTCGCCGTGCACGAAAACCTTGCCCTGCGGGGATAGAGCCGTTTGCGCCACGCCGGTTTCGCCCACCAAGCCTTGTTCTCCGGTGACGACTTTGTTGCGCCGCGCTTTCAAGGCAATACTCATCAGGAAGGCGGTGATCACGCCCAGTGGAATGCTGATGGCGAGCGCCGTCATCAAGTGAACGCGCATCTCCGGAATCGGCGCGTCCACCAGAAGCAATCCGCCCAGCGTGAGCAGCGCAATGCCTCCGATGGTGAGCACTCCGTGGGAGGCAAATTTCGCCTCGGCGGCAAATAGAGCAAATGCTCCGAGAATCAATATTAAAGCGGCAAAGCGCGTGGGCAACAAGTTCAAGGCGAATGCTGCGACCAGAATGAAGACCACGCCGACCGTGCCGGGAATAACTGCGCCGGGATGATTGAACTCAACATACAGCGAGAGCGCTCCAATGGCGAGGAGCAGAAAGGCGATATTGGGATCCATCAGATACGCGAGGATCTTTTCCTTCACCGTCATGCCGAACAAGACAATCGGCTGCCCCGCCGTGCTGAGCGTGACCGTTTGCCCATTAAAGCGTTTGAAGCTTTTGCCATTGATCTGCCGCAGCAGGTCGTCCTCACTGGAAGAGACGTAATCGATCAGGTGTTGCGAGAGCGCTTCCTGGTCGGTGAACGACTTGGACTGGCGCACGGTACTTTCGGCAACCTCCACATTGCGGCCGCGGCGCGACGCGACTGAGCGCATCAGCGCGGCGGCATCGTTCTCCAACTTTTCCTTCATCACGTCGTCCATCTTGCCCCCGCCAAGAACAACCGGGTGGGCTGCGCCTGTGTTGGTCCCAGGAGCCATAGCTGCGATGTCCGCGGACTCGAGAATAAAAAATCCAGCCGAAGCCGCGCGGCTGCCGCTTGGGGTTACGTAGATGATCACGGGAACGGCGGACGTCGTAATGTGCTCGATGATTTGCCGGGTCGAATCAACCAGACCGCCGGGCGTATTCAGTTCGATCAATACAGCGTCATCGTGGCGGCGTCTGGCCTCGGCGATGGCACGCGCAATGTATTCCTCGCTGATGGGCTGGATGGTGTCGTCGACCACGATCTTCAAAATCTCCGCCGAAGCGGGCATGCACGCGAAGACGATGCTCAGCGCAAACAACGCAAGCCGAAGAATGAATGAGTTCTTCATGATGATTGCAGTTCGCCCACGCGCCAGGTTCCCCGGCGCCAATTCTATTTTCTTCCTATTTCCGGGTGCCGGCGTGGATTTCTTCGGTGGCGGCGATTACCGCGGTGTTATTGGGCGCAGCAGTGGGGGCGCTCCATCCGGGCAGGTACGTGCTGCCCGTAATCAGGCGCGCACCTCGTTCGTATGTCACGTACGACCACGCCCATTGGATGAAGACCAGCAGGCGGTTGCGAAAGCCGATGAGGAAGAGAATGTGCACGAATAGCCATGACAGCCATGCCACGTAACCCGAGATGTGGATCTTGCCGAACTGCGCGACCGCCGCGGCGCGACCAATCGTCGCCAGACTGCCCTTATCCCAATAGTGAAACGCGGGACGGGAGCGGCTCGATCGAGACGGCGCTTCGACTTCCTCGCGAATCAGCCGGGCCACGAATCGTCCTTGCTGGATCGCAACTGGCGCCACTCCCGGCAGCATCTTGCCGTGCTCATCCTTGGCCTCGGCTAGATCGCCGATGACGAAGACTTCGGGATGCTTGGGGAGGCTCAGATCGGGCATGACGGGCACGCGCCCGGCACGATCGACAGTGACTCCCAACTTGCGGCCCAAAGGAGAAGCGGCAACTCCGGCGGCCCACAACACCACCGTGGCGCTGAGACGCGTGCTGCCGATGTCGACCGCTCCGGGCTCGACCCTGGTGACAGTCGTGGAGGTGCGCACCTCGACTCCGAGCTGCTTCAGTTGCTCCTCGGCGCTGCGCGAGAGATCATCCGAATAGGTCGGCAGGACGCGCGGGCCGCCTTCGATAAGCAGAATATGGGTGCGCGCCGGATCGATGGAGCGGAATTCATGGGTCAGGGCATGCCGCGAAATTTCCGCCAGGGTTCCGGCGAGTTCCACTCCCGTCGGGCCGCCCCCAACGACTACAAAATTCAAAGGAGTCTCTGCTTCGTCCGCGGCAGCTTGCCGTTCTGCCAATTCAAATGCGAGCAGCACCCGGCGGCGAATCTCGAGCGCATCTTCGATGGTCTTCAGACCGGGTGCGAGCTTCTCCCAGTCATCGTGTCCGAAATAGGAATGGCGAGCGCCAGCCGCCACAATCAGGTAATCGTAAGGCACTCGGTTTTCCGCTGTGATGACAATGCGACGCTCCAGGTCAAAGTCGGTGACTTCGCCCATCAGCACTTCGACGTTCTTGTTTCCACGAAGGATGGAGCGAATCGGCGCGGCGATCTCTCCGGGAGATAAGCCTGCTGTCGCAACCTGATAAAGCAGCGGCTGGAAGGTGTGGTGATTCTTTCGGTCGATGACTGTGATCTGCACGGGAGCCTTGGCCAGAGACTGGGCGGCATTCAGGCCTCCGAAACCGGCTCCCACAATTACCACGCGAGGCTGCATCTGGCTGGTCATCTTGCTGTTTCCCGCCGTACATCTATAAGATTCACGCGATGGCAGACGGTTCCAGAACTTCTTCAGCCGGAACTCCTCGGGAAAACGCGGTTCCCAACTGGGCTCGCTGGCTGATGCCTTCGACCGCGGACCTGATCTTCCTCGCGCTGCTGTTTGCGCTTACCGTCACTCCGTTATCGGTGCGGTTGCTGGGGGATGGGGGAATTGGCTGGCACATTCGAACCGGCCAGCAGATTCTGCAGACGCATACGATTCCTCATACCGATTCGTTCTCCTCGTCGATGCAAGGCAAGCCGTGGTTCGCCTGGGAGTGGCTCTACGATGTAATCGTTGGCCAACTGGATTCGATCGCGGGACTGAACGGTGTAGTGTGGTTCACCGCAGTCCTGATCGGCGCGGTGTTCGCATGGACCTTCCACCTGCTCGTCGCGCGCGGCACGAACCTTCTGATCGCGCTCGTGCTTATGCTGCTCGCAGTCTCCGCCTCGATGATTCACTTTCTGGCAAGGCCGCACGTGCTCAATTGGCTGTTCACGCTGGCCTGGTTCTGGATCCTCGATGCCACCGAGAGGCGTTGCTTTAACCGGGAATCTGGGTTGCGCAGCCGATGGTTGTGGGCGTTGCCCGTCCTGATGCTGGTGTGGGTCAACGTTCACGGCGGCTTCTTGCTCGGCTTCGCGCTGCTGGGAATCTATTGGGGGGGAGCCTTGTGGACCTGGCTCACCACGAACGAATACCGGATCGAGGATTCGCTCCAAAAGATCGTGGCAGCCAGGCGCGCTCGCAGTTTGATCTGGGTTGGATTGGCTTCGGTGCTAGCGAGCATGGTGAATCCTTACGGCTGGAAGCTGCACTCGCACGTCTACGAATATCTCTCGAACCGCTTCCTCATGGACCACATCGAGGAGTTCCAGTCGCCCAACTTTCATGGCGTGGCACAGCGATGCTTCCTGCTGCTGTTGCTGATTACAATGGGCGTTTTGGCGGCGCGCGCGCGCGAGTTGCGCGTGAGCCAGATCTTAACGCTGCTGCTCGCGGTCTACACGGGACTCTATTCCGCGAGAAGCCTCCCTGTTTCCTCCATTCTGCTGGTGATCATGGTGGGCCCGCTGCTGCCCGAACTCTCCGCAGGATTCTTTCACCGCATGAGTACCGTTGACTCCCAGATGCGCGGGCATTTGTGGCCGGTTGTCGCTGCCGTTGCAATGTTCTTTGTGGCGTCCAACCACGGGCGCGTAGGCGCAAACCTGTGGATGGATGCGCACTTCGGTCCAGGACGCATGCCCGTGGAGGCGGTCAGTGTTTTGGATCAGCAAAAGATTGAGGGCCCGGTCCTCACTCCTGATTATTGGGGCGGATATCTCATCTATCGTCTCTATCCACGCACTCAGGTTGTAGTGGACGACCGTCACGACTTCTACGGGGCTGACTTCTTCAAGCTTTACCTGCGGATGATGCACGTGGAGTTTGGATGGGACGAGTTTCTGCAGCGCTATAAGCCTGCGTACGTACTAGTGCCGCGGGAGTCTCCTCTGGCCAATATGCTGATGAAGACTCCGGGGTGGAAGGTGATCCACTTGGATGAGCTATCGATTACCTTCCAGCGCGGGCTTGCGCGCCCCTGACTGCGTTCGAGGGACACGAACTGGCAATTGACCTTTGTCAAAAGTCCGGGGATGATAATTCCCGTTCGTGATCCCACAAAGTCCCAGCTAGTATCGATGGAGAACGATGTCTGACCCATGTTGCCGCAAGCCCGTATCGGCGTGCCTACTGGTTTTTTTGACGCTGGCGCTTGCCGGCTGTTCCAGCTCAAGTTCTCCGTCTTCGCCCGTCTCGTCGTCGAATCCTCCGCCACCCGGCGATCCGGTTGGTTCGAATTTGACCAAGATCAGTAGCGATCCCTACACAACCGGTCCGGGACAGCATGCCACTGAGGTCGAACCGCACATGCTGTCGAATGGTTCGACACTGGTGGCTGCATTTCAAACCGGGCGTATCGCGCCCGGAGGTTCGACCGACATTGGCTGGGCAACATCGACCGACGGCGGCGCAACCTGGTCGCACGGTTTCCTGCCGGGTTTGACCACAGGCGAGGGAACCGGCCCTTACGATGCGGCCAGCGATCCCGCGGTCGCTTACGATGCGAAGCACGATGTCTGGATGATCGCTTCCTTGCCGATTTCCGCCACGTTGCAGGCTCCGGCAGTCGCCGTCAGCCGTTCCACCGATGGAGGCATGACTTGGCAGACCCCCGTCGCGGTTGATTCCACTGCCGTGAGTTCCGACAAGAACTGGATTGTGTGCGACAGCTGGGCCACGAGTCCGTTTTACGGGAACTGCTACACCGAATGGGATGATCCCTTCAACAACGGCGAGATTCTGATGAGCACCTCGAGCGACGGAGGCCTGACGTGGGGAGCAGCGCTGCCGACGGCAAATCTCTCGCAGGGCATCGGTGGGCAGCCGCTGGTTCAGCCGAACGGGACCGTGATTGTGCCGATTGAAACCGCGCTGTCGGGAACAGGAGTGATCTCAGCGTACAGTTCAAGCGATGGGGGCGCGACCTGGACCGCCCCCTTAACCATTTCGGCCATTCAATTCCACAGCGATGCTGGAGGCATCCGCAGCGGCCCGTTGCCTTCGGCTGCGATCGATGGCGCCGGGACGGTGTGGGTGGTGTGGGAAGATTGCCGTTTTCGCGCGGCTTGTGCGACCAACGATCTCGTCTACAGCACATCGGGCGATGGCGTGACATGGAGCACGGTATCCCGCATTCCCATTGACGACGTTTCCAGCACGGCTGACTATTTCATTCCGGGGATCGGGATCGATCCGGCCACGGCGGGAGCGACCGCGCATGTAGCGGTGCATTATTACTACTATGCGCAGAGCAATTGCACGGCGGCGTCTTGTCAGTTGTTCGTCGGCTACATCTCGTCGGCGAACGGCGGGGCCAGCTGGAATTCTCCATCAACGCTGACGGCCAATGCGATGCTTCTCGACTGGCTGCCGAATTCGCAGAACGGGTTGATGGTCGGCGACTATATCGCGACCACGTTTACGAACGGCGTTCCGCATGGAGTCTTCGCGGTGGCGCGCGTTAATTCCGGGACAACCTTCGACGAAGCCATCTACACCGCCCAGGGGCTGAGCTCGGAGAAATCTGTGCGGCAACGGTCTTCGGCGTTCGACCGCCCGTTACATCATTTGTCGGACAAGATCGAGAAAGAATTGCCTGAGAAGCGTATCCCGCCGTCGCGCCGCAACGCCCGAAGGAAGTAGGGCACGAGCGCGGCGCCTGGAATGCCCCAGCGATTTTGGTTCCCCATTCGGCGGAATTGCACTTGCCTTCGATCGGGCGTATAGTCCGTGCCATTCGAGGCAACTTGTTTCAGGCTGCCAAGAGGACATGTATATGAAAAAGCTGATCTATTGTTTTGCGTTAACGCTGGCGGTATCGCTGCTGGCGTCTGCCCCCGCCAAATCAGATACGGCGAAAGCAAAATGGGTGAAAGGCTGGGTGAGCGATTCCAAGTGTGGTGCCAAAGGAGCCGGTCTCGGTCATGAGGCATGCGGTAAGAAGTGCCTTGAGGCTGGTGAGCACGTCGTGTTTGTCACAGAGGCCAAAGGCAGAGTTCTTGACGTCGACAATCCGGACGCCCTCAAGGAGCATATGGGACACCGGGTGGCTGTCCAGGGGAACGTCGACGAGGCAGCGCACACCATTCACGTGGACAAAGTGAATATGATCCCGCAGACCGGTAAAAAGGCTCAAGCCGCTTCCATGGATGACATGCATAAGTAGTTGTTGTGCCTCCGACAGAAGGTGGTTCTGAGTGGCTGAGGCTCACTCTTAATCGGAAGTTGGGGATCAGACGGGACATTCGCGGGTTTTGAATTATCGAGGGGCACGCAACACCGAACGTTCCGTCCCCGACCCGCAAGAGATTTCGTCCGCTATTGTCTAGAACCGGTCGTTGGTGTCGATGCCGAACCCCAGGATTGCGGTGACTGCGACCGGTTGGTTGTTGCGCATGGCGGGTTGGAATTTCCAGGAGCGAAGAGAGGCGACGACTTTGGCGGTCATTGTGGCCGGACCGGGTTCGAGCACGCGCACATTGCTCAGATTTCCGGCAGGGTCAAGCGTGCAGGTGACGACCATGCGGGCGCGGGTCAAGCCCTCCGAAAGATCGGTTCGGATCGGGGCAGGAGCCGCCAGCGCACTGCCGAAGGCATGGTCCCCGGACTTCTCATCGGCAAACTCCATTACGACGGTGCCCAGAGACGTATCGAGATACGTCGTATACTTCTCGCCCCGCAGCAAGTTCTTGTAAGGTTCGAAGGCTCCGCCAGAACTGGCTGTTGCAACTACAGTTACGCCGATCTCTTGTCCGTGCTTAAATCGAGAGCGGCTGGGCTGTTTCGGGTCGCTGGAGCCAGCAGGATCCGAGCCAAAACTCGGCAAATTGACGATTCCGGTGCCTCCGCTGATGTCTACGCCGCGGACGGGCGGATTGCCGGTGCCGGCGTTTCCTGCACCACCCGGGCCAGCTGTGGTCGAGATGCCGCCGCGTGCGGAGGGATCAGACCCGCGGGCACCGCCAGATTTCCCTGCGCCCGTTGCGGCCCCGTTCATGCCGCTGCCCGGGCCCTTGCCTGTACCGATACCGGTGCCCGCGCCTGAGCCGCCGAGGCCTGCTTTTTCTCCACCACCGGGAGACAGGGCGAGCGAGCCGGTGCCTCCGCTGGCAGGCAGGGCGACCTCAGGTCCGGGCTGGGTGGACATCACCGCACCCGAACCGCCGCTTCCGCCATTGGTCACGGGCGCAGTCGGAGAGCCGGAGTTCAGTGGCGCGCCGAGGCCAACGCCTTTGCGTCCCATGCCACTGGGATTCGCACCGCCCGTCGCCGAAGGCGGTGGCGGAAGGACGTTGCTGGCAAGCAAAGCGCCGCCGCTGTGCTGCGAACCCGAAACCGACGGAGGAGGCGGAACTACGCTGGGAGCCCCGAGACTGACACGCGCTACTCGGGTGCTGCCAGCAGCAGAATTGCCGACCGAGGCGGGAGGCGCCACGACATCTGGTGTCAGGCTTCCAAGCCGTCGACGATTCGCGTTCGACGCGGCCGCGGCCGCGTTGGAATTCACGGCCGGCGGGGGAGGCAAAACAGCCGCTCCGAGCGAGTGCGAGGCCGTGCTGGAGCCTCCCGCACTCACCGCAGGCGGCGGAGGCACGACTTCGCTAGGCCCGAAAATTTTCCCGATCAGGCTCCCCATGAACGATCCACTGTTGGCAGTCGTAGGCGGGGGTGGAACGACGGCTTGTGTAGGATCAGGCGCGCTGCCCGTCGGGATACGCCGCAGATCGGCGGACACATTGGCGGTGGGCGGCGGTGCAACCACTGCGGGTGCCGGCATATTAAGCCGCGCGGTACGTGCACTGGCGTGCTCCGGAGCGGAGACCGGCGGCGGCACGACGTTGGTATCCGTTAATCGAACCGGCGCGCTGGAAATATCCCGGTTGACCGCCGTGGGAGCGGCTGGAACGACGTCGGGCGCGAGTATTTGACTCGAACGTAGGCGATCGTTCGAAACGTTAGGAGCGGCCGCAACCACCGAAGCGTCGAGACTGGGCGCGACCGGCGCGCGATCTCTGGTGACGCGGGGCGCGGGCGGAATCACAGCTGGAGTCATCCGGGGGGCAATCAGACGGTGGTCATCGGAAACCGGCGGAGGAGGCGCGATCAGCGTCGCATTCAGACTCGGCACCGCAACGGTGCGGTCGCGGGTAACCGCCGGAGCTGGAGCAACCACGGAATTCAACTGAACGCTGTTGCGCGTGTAATCGCGGATGACGTCGGGAGTGGGAGCTACAATCGTCGCTAACCTCGGCGCCGAGCGCACGGCGCGCATGCCTTCCGTCGGCGGAGGCCCGGGATTCGGCTGGATAGCCAGCAAATTCGCGACCGCAAAATTCGAAGACGGCAGCTTGAGATTGGGCGCATCCACGACCTTCGAAGCCAGGCTGCTGCCGCGAGCGATTTTGATGGTTTGGGTACGATGGTAGGCTTCATCGCCGCCAGCGCTGCCGGTAGCGCCCGCTTGAGCGCCGCCCAGATCCTGCGTGCGTGGAAGTTCGTCCCCACTGTAATAGATCACGTCATGCGGAGAGAATCGGGGAACCACCCGAGGCCGCAGCTCATCCACTTTCACTTTCACAAAGATCATGGCCAGAATGAGGAATGCCTCCAGCACATAGGAGGGGATGATGATGCGGAAAGGAACGAGTCCGAAGGGGGCTTCTCCGGCGAGGCGAGCCTCAGAGCGGGAGAGCGCGGGCTTAATGGAACCGCGGAATTCTTCCCAACGCGAGGACCACTCGACCAGCAGCTTGGGCGCGTCGTGGGCTACGTGCGCAATAGCGGGCGCGACCTCTTCGAGTTGGAGTGTCTCAATCACGCTGGAGTTTGGGGGTAATCCTTTGCGAGAGTGATTTCAATTGTATCGCCAATCGCCGTACCCGTTGCAGTGGTTACGTGACTCGGCAGTTCAAGTACCGAAGTAGCCTGCCTGCGCACCGGTGCAAGGCGCCAAGGCGGCAGGTCGCGCTGGATGTGCACTACTGTCATTTCGCGATCCAGATACACCACGTCAATGGGGAAACCCATGCCTAAAGTATGAACGCCGTGACAGGGCACAATCCAGAGTCCGGTGCCATTACGGAAGTCATCAGAATTTACGCCGAGCAAGCCACGAAGGCGTGTCCAGTGGGTATCGGCCAGGGCCAGAGCGGTGGCGAGGTAAGACTGGCGGGTCCGATTGAACGCCTGTCGTGGCGCGGGAAAAAATGCCATGAAGCCCCCTGCTTCGCCCTTAGCGGCCGATCCCAGCCGGCCCCAGTTGCCGGATGAGTTCGATCACAGCCGGTCCGATGGTGACGAAGATGATCGACGGCAGAACAAAGATCACCAGTGGGGGAACCATCTTAATCGTAGTTTTTGCTGCTTGTTCTTCGGCGCGCTGCCTGCGTTCCGTGCGGAGGGAGTCGGAATGCACCCGGAGCGCCTGAGCGATGCTCGTACCGAAGCGGTCGGTCTGTATGAGTGTACCAACAAGAGAACGGATGTCGTCAACCCCGGTGCGATCGACAAGATTGCGCAGAGCCTCGACTCGGGGCTTGCCGGCGCGCATTTCGAGGTTCACGAGGTGAAATTCATCGCTTAGGTCAGGGTGCGCGTGATGCAGATCCTGGCCGACACGGTTGAGCGCCTGATCGAGGGCGAGTCCGGCCTCCACACAGATCACAGTGAGGTCGAGTGCGTCGGGCAGGCCCAGGCGGATGCGGTTCTGGCGGTCTTTAATCATGCGCTTCAGAATGAAGCGCGGAAGAATGAAGCCCAGAGCGCTGACACCGATGAGTAGCGGAAGGTTATCGAATCCGGAGAAGACCGCAACGGCGATAAATCCAAGGATCGCCCCGAGAATGCGGGCGCCGAAATAGTAGTTCACGTCGATGGCGTCGCGCAGCCCGGCCTGGATCAGCCAGCGGCGGGTGCGGGAAACGTCGGCCGGTGAAAGCGGAATGGCCCTGCTGATGGGGTCGAGAGCCTGCTCAATGCGTTCGCGGATGGCGGGCTTGTTCTCGGCGGGTGTGGCTTCTTGTCCGCCGAGCGCGCGCAGGCGCGCCCCGAGCACGGAACCCGGTGAAACCGCGGCTGCGCCGAAGGCGAAGACCGCCAGCACGACGGTGAAGAAGACGACGATGATCAGAAGCAACGGCATAACAAAACCTGAGTTTGGACCTAAACCTGAATTCGTATGATCTTGCGGATCACGAAATATCCCACTGTCTGCAACGCAATTCCTGCCACCAGCAGCGTGTGCCCGATCGGGTCGGCAAACAGCGGATGTATGAACGCGGGATTCAGCACCAGCATCACGACGACAATGATGGGCGGCATGCCCATCAACAAGGCCATGGTGAGACGGCCCTGGGCGGTGTAGACGCGCACCTGGCGCTGAATCTTGAAGCGCTCACGAATGACGTAAGAAAGATTGTCAAGAATTTCAGCGAGATTGCCGCCGGTCTCGCGCTGCAGCATGACGGCGGTGACGAAGAATTTCACGTCGACCAGGGGAACTCGGTCGGTGAGATTCATCAGAGCATCACGCACCGGCATGCCGAATTTTTGTTCCTCGTAGAGTTGGCGAAACTCTCCGGCGATAGGCTCGGAGACCTCATTGGTGATCATTTCCAGAGCGGTAGTAAACGCATGGCCGGCGCGAACGGCGCGGGCTAAGGTGTCGATGGCCTCAGGAAAAAGTTCCTCGAATTTTTCGAAACGTTTATTGCGCTTGATAGAAACGTACGCGTACGGCAGGACGAAGCCGACCAGAAGCGCGAACCAGGCGACTTCCACGCGGTTGCTCAGGAAATAGGCGATCAGCGTGGCGGCAATTGCAGCCAGAGCCGAGAACCCGAGAAAGTTGCCGGCGCGCATGTCCATGCCGGCCTGGGCCAGCATTTTTTGCATCGCGGCGATGCGGGAAGAGCGGCGCAGCAGGGAATCGAGAGCGGGAATCTGGCTGAGTTGCTCGTCACGCAGCAGGGCGAGTTCGTCTTCGGGAGCGCGCTCGGGAGCTTTGCGCTCGTTGGCCAGGCGGTCTTTGATAAGACGAGCCTGCGCGCTGCGCTGGTCGAAAATCGAGAACAGGCCGAAAGCGGCGGCCGCGACTACGACGAAAACCAGTAAGGCAATCAGTGATGCGGGCATAACGAAATTCAAACCTCAGATCTTGCTTCAAAGAGCGCCGGCCGCAGACGCGATCCGGACGTGGCAAGACGCTCGGCAAACTGCGGGTGCACACCGGTGGCGCGGAAGACGCCTCGGACCTTGCCGCTTTCATCGGTGCCAGTCCGATCGAAGCTGAAAATATCCTGCATAGCGATTGTGTCGTCGGCCATGCCGGTGATTTCAGAAATGGTAATCACTTTGCGGGTGCCGTCTGAAAGACGCGCGATCTGGATGACGGCATGCACCGCGGAGGCAATCTGATGGCGCACGGCGCGCTCGGGAATATTCAGGTTCGCCATCGAGACCATGTTTTCGATACGAGCCATGGCGTCGCGGGGCGAGTTGGCGTGAACGGTGGTCAGCGACCCTTCATGGCCCGTGTTCATGGCCTGCAACATGTCGAAGGCTTCTTCGCCGCGCACCTCGCCGACCACGATGCGGTCGGGTCGCATACGCAAACTATTGATCACGAGTTGCCGCTGGCGGACCGCGCCCTTGCCTTCGATGTTGGGCGGGCGAGTCTCCAGACGCACGATATTTTCCTGCTTCAGCTGCAGTTCGGCTGCGTCTTCAATGGTAACGATGCGCTCGTAATTGGGAATGTATCCGGAAAGCACATTGAGCAAACTGGTTTTGCCGGCGCCGGTGCCGCCGGAGACGAGAATATTGAGCCGCCCCTTGACCATGGCGGAGAGCAATTCGAGCATGGGCTCGGTCAAGGTTTGATTCGTGATCATCTGGCGCGCGGTGACAGGCTCGCGGCCAAAACGGCGAATCGAGAGGCAGGGCCCGTCAAGCGCGAGCGGCGGAATAATCGCGTTCACGCGGGAGCCATCGGCCAGGCGGGCGTCGACCATGGGAGAAGATTCATCCACGCGGCGTCCCACGCGCGAGACAATGCGCTCGATAATCTGCATCAAGTGGACATTGTCTTTGAAGGCCAGCGGCGTCAGTTCCAGCTTGCCGCCTTTTTCCACGTAGACGCGGTCGAAACGGTTCACCAGAATATCGGAGATGGTGGCGTCTTTGAGCAACTGCTCCAGCGGGCCAAGGCCGAAGATCTCGTCGAGAATTTCGCGGGACAGGCGTTCGCGTTCGGCAAAGCTGAGGGGTACGACTTCGGCGTTCACCGCGCCCCGAATCACGACCAGGACTTCGTCGCGGGCGGAGTCGCCCTGGGCCTTGCCCAGTTTTTCCAGATCGAGGCGGTCGAGAATCTTGCGATGCAGGTCGGCCTTTACCTGCTGGTAATCGGTACGCTCGAACGATTGAAGATTCGCCATACTCCCCTAATTCCTAAACGGACTTGAACAATGACCAGGCGGTGCGTTTGACTTCGACATCGTTGCGCGTGAGTTCCTGGGCCAGCCCGGCAAAGCAGCGCGCGATTTCGGAGTTTCGTTGATCCATCACCGGAGTCCCGCGGTCAATGGCACTCGAGACGGCGAAGTACTGGTTGGGCACTCGCCATATCAGCTTGGCGCCGACGGCGGCTTCGGCGTCGGCTTCGGAAAATCCAGGTACTTTGCGGAAACGGTTCAGCACCAGACGCACGCGCTCGCGGCTGCCGCTCTCGCCGAGATATTGGTGAACGCGAGCCGCACTCCAGAGCGAGGCCACATCGCTGCAGGCGACCAGCAGAACGGTTTCCGAGAGGCTGGCGATGAGGCGACTGGCGGCATCGAAACGCGAGGAAGCGTCGACTACGACATAGCGGTAGTGCGTCACCAGCATGTCGAACAGGCGTACGAACTCCGCGGTCGATGGATCGAGCGCTGCAGGCACATTGCTTCCCGCCAGCAACTGCAAGCCCCCATTGTGTCGCGTCATGAAACTCTCGAGCAGGGAAGCGTCCATACGGTGCAGGTTGCGCGTGGCATCGGATACCGTGAACACCGGCTTGAGATTCATGTGCAGCGCGGCGTGGCCCAGAGGCGCGAGGTCGACCAGCGCAGTCTGACTGTGGGCGGATTGCAAGGCGAGCGCCAGATTCACGGCTACGGTCGTGGCGCCGTTTCCGCCTTTGGCATTAATGACGGAAAAAACTTTGCCGCGCAGTCCTTCCTGTCGGCCGCGGCGTTGCGCGGAGGTCAGCCGGACGAAGGCTTCCAGCAGGTCGGTGGTATTCGTGGGACGCTCGATGAACTCGCGCGCGCCCGCGCGCATGGCATTGACGATGACTTGCGGCTGATTGAGGATCCCGATGGCAAAAACGGCGGCGTCGGGAATCTCCTGATGCAGGAGTTCGATGGCGCGCAGCGCCTGGCTCGGATTATCAGCAGGAATGTCGACCAGAGTCACGTCAGGATCGGCAGCGCGCACGCGCCGTGTGATCGGATCAGCGGCGGCCACCGGGAAGCTGGCACAGCTATGTGCCGTGCGGGCCACAGTGGTGCCGTCAACCAGCACTTGCAGCAACGCGCGCTGCTCGTTGTCGGTGGCGACGATGACGACTGAAAGCTCTGGCATGCTGACCTGCGGCTTACCGCTTACTTGCGGATCGGTTTATCAAACTTTTCGTTATTCATGAACGGCTGCACCATGGTCGGAGTCTTGACGGGTTCGGTGCTCGGGCCCACCCGCCGCACCGTGCACAGCACCATCAGTTCAGAATTGCTCTTTTGCATGCTCTTACTGCGAAAAAAATTGCCCAGGATCGGAATGTCGCCCAGCCCGGGAATCTTGTTGTAAATGTCGGTCACCCGGTTGTCCATCAAGCCGGCGATCACGAAGCTCTGTCCATCCTGCAGTTCGAATTCAGTGTCGGCTTTGCGCGTGCTTAGCGCGGGCACGGTGAATCCCGAGATCGTGAGCGCGTTGGCAAAATCCAGCGTGCTGACCTCAGGTGCGACCTGCAAATGAATATTGCCGTTGGGCATGATGACCGGGGTGAACTCGAGGCGCACGCCGAATTCCTTGAAGGAAATCGTCACCGCGGTAAATCCTGCGCCCGGCTGAACGATAGGGAAAGGAAATTGTCCGCCTGCCAGGAAGCTGGCCTTCTTGCCGTTTACGGCGATCAAATTCGGCTCGGCGAGGATCTGCAGCAGGTTCTTGTTTTGCAGAGCTTCGATGACCGCGCCGAAATTAATATCAGGACGAAAAACGAAAAGGTTCAGAACGTTGTTGATGGTTTGGCCGGTCGTGGTGGTACTGCTACCACTGCCTGTGGTGCTGGAACTGGAGCCGCCCTGAGATAACGTCTGGGGACCGAAGCCGCCGAACTGTCCTGTGGTGACGGTGCCGATGGTGTTGGCCGCGCCGGTGGAAACAAAGTTAACACCCATCTGGGTGAGCGCGGTGCGATCCACTTCCGCGAATTTGACCTCCAGCAAGACTTCCTGTGCGCCCACCGGCCCAAAAGTCAGCACATTGATAATTTTGGGTGAGTAGGCGCCGGCGAGATCACCAGCGCGTTTGGCGACGTCCTCGGTGGTGACGTGTCCCGAGAGAACGATGGCGGCGCGAGAAGGCGTGACCGTGATTTGCTCATCCGGAAAGACGCGGTGTTCTTCTTCGGCGCAGGCGCTTACATCCACGTCGACGCGCAAATCGAAGCTGCGAGAGCGTTCCAGTTCGTCCCAGATCACCAGCGAGACTTCGCCGGGAGCTTTGCCGTGTACCAGGATTTGAGTCGGCGTGATGGGCTGCGCATAAGCGATAGAAGGATCGGTGACGGAAATGCGCTTGAGCCGCTCCGTGGTGTTAATCAGTAACGATTTGCCGACCATCACGCGCAACGGAGCCGAGGCCTGGGTGGCCGAGGATTGAGGCGGAAGGGTCGCAGTCGGAGTACCGCCAGCCGCTGGATTCTGGTCCTGCGATTGGGCACCGGGCTGCTGCAGGATCTCAGGGAATGCCGGAACGGCGAGTGCCGCACAGAGCAGCATCGCTCCTAACCAAGACTTGCGAACTTTCATTTTCCGATTGGTCTCCCTGTAAGAACTAGCCCGGCCGGCAAGAAGCCGTATCGCAACAACCAACTCCTCACTTGGACTCGCAACCATCGTCGCTGCATTTGACTACATCGGGCTTCTTGTCTCCCTGATAAACCTCAACGCTTACGCCCGTGGAAACGGGAGGGGGTGGTGGAATGACTTTGGCGGTTGTGATCCTGTGAACTGGCGCATGTGCCGGAGTGGGTGGAGCAGCCACTCCCTTGAACAAACCCCTGGAAACCGCCGATGCCACGTCGTTTTGCTTGGTATCGAGCGGATTGCGCAGAGAGAGTTGAATATGACCTTCGGAACTGGCCAGAGTCAGGCGCTGGGCGTCGTCCGGCGTGACCAGCAAAGTGATGACGGCAGTGTTCTGAGCTTCGCCTGTGGAGGTCCGTTCCAGCGTGTGACCGGACGCAAGCACGGCGACATCCTGAAGAACAGTCGTGGTTTGTTGCTCCCCGGATCCGCCCGGCGTGCCCGTCAGCAGGACGTCCACGCGGGTGCCCGGAGTGACGAATCCTGCGACCGAAACGACCTCATTGACCCGTACCGAAACTGCCCGCATGCCCGGGGGAATCAAGGAAGGAAGACCGGCGCCGGCATTCTCGGCGGCCAGGCGGTTGGGAAGAATGAACTCCCCTTTGGAGATGGGGATGATCACGCCATGGCCGAGCACATCGGAGCGCCTTCTGGGCGCCGTCGGCGGCAGATCCGCCCCTGGAATTTTGATGACTTTGATGTCTTTGTCTTCGACGCGAGCGCCCACCTGCAGGTCATTGGCCGCCACGATGACTTCCACGCCGGAGTCGCGGCTGACGCCTTTGCCCTGGAGACTTTTATAGACGTAGAGACTCGCAAATAATCCGAGCCCCAATGCGAGGACTCCGATCATCAACAAACGTGTACGATTCATGCCCCTTCAAACCTCTGTAGATCGTGGCGTTGCGGCTACTGCAAGGAGCTGCCGACGCTGGAGAATACGTTATTGGCATTGGAACCGATCAGGCGGATGGTTCCGACGACGATGACCAGAATGACCGCCAGCATCACAGCGTATTCCGCGATGTCTTGTCCTTCTTCCTCGTGCCATAGTTTGCGTACGACTTCAGTGAGCATTGTGATCCTCCTTCAAGGTCTTGCTCGTGCAGAAATAGGTTGTTGGAAGCGTTAGGCCGGGACCTACTTGCGTGGCCGCCACGCCACTCGACTGCCTTTAATCATACCCTGCCTCTGGGTGGAAAGTGACAAATTCTTGCGACATTTGCAAGTAATCAAGAGTAACAAGGGCGTAATGGGGTAATCTCGGGCGAAAGGCGGCTGTTTTCGGCTCCGTCATAGCAGGAAAGGCATCCCCGCGGTACAATCGGCTACCGTCCACACCGAAAACCAGAGACCACATCCATTTCCCGCCGATCTTACAAAGCGATTGCCCGTCTTTTTCTGGTCGCCATGCTGGCCACACACGTCTTTTTCTTATGGGCCGTGCGCGGCAGGATTGCTCGCGGCGACCCTGATTTTACCGTCTTCTACACGGCGGCGAAGGTCCTGCGCGAGGGACGCGGACCTGGGCTTTACGAGCCGGGCACCCAGGCTGAGGTGCAAAGGGAATTCACGCAGAATTCCGACCTGCGTCGGGGGCCGCTGCCCTATATTCATCCGCCATTCGAAGCGCTGGCCTTCGTTCCGCTGACGTTCCTCTCCTACCAAAATGCGTTTATTTTTTGGAACCTGTTGAACCTGGTCATGCTGGCGGGAATCTTGTTGCTGCTACGTGGTTGGCTGGGATCGTTGCGGCGAATTTCCTTGACCGATCTGCTGTTGGCGGCGCTCGCGTTTTTTCCGATCCTGGCGAATTTCCATCAGGGGCAGGATGCGATCCTGCTGCTGCTGCTCGTGGTTCTCGGGGTGCGCGCTCTCGATCGTCACTCCGATTTCCTGGTGGGCTGCTGGTTGGGCTTGGGTGTATTCAAGTATCACCTGATCGTGCCCCTGCTTGTGATCCTGGCGGTGTGGAAGGGAAGAAAACTGCTGCTGGGCTTTGTGGCCGCTGCTTCGGCGATGGCCATCGTTTCGATTGTGATCGTGGGCTGGCATGGGGCAATCCGGTACCCGGTGTATGTCTGGCGTGTGATGTCGGCGCCGGGATACGGCCGTATTCCGTTCCGGCAATTGCCGAATGTGATGGGTTTGCTGGCGGGATGGCCCATGCTGGAAAATATTGGCCGGCCGCTGCAGATTGCGGCGCTGGCGTGCTCATTGGTGCTTGTGATCGCGAGCGCGCGAATGGGCCGGCGTGCCAACGACGGACGCAGTTTCAGACTCAGCATCGGGTGCGCTGTGATTGCGGCGGTTCTCGTCGCCTACAGCACGAATACCTATGATTTGTGTTTGCTGATCTTGCCGCTCGCCCTGGTAGCGGATGATCGCTTACAAAGATTGCCTAGACAACCTGCCGGAAGGCTGTCCATCATTTTGCCCGCCGTACCTTTGTTGATAAGCCCCCTATGGTTTCTTCTTTGGATGGGCTGGGGGAGAATCAATCTGATCGCGGTGTTTCTGTTGTGGTGGCTGGTCGCGCTGAGCCAGGAGATTCGGCAGATGCGGCCGGCGCACACGGTACAAGCGGTTCCGGCACTCACCTGAAATGTCGAAACAACCGTTTATCGTACTCGGAGCCGGACTGCTGGCAGTGGCGATGTGGTGTTGGGTGCAGTACGTGGCGATTCCGCATCAGCAGGCGGACGCGGCGAGGCTGGGAGTTCCGAGGGGAAATCTTTCCGACCTTTATCCACGCTGGCTGGGAGCGCGGGAATTGCTGCTGCATGGACGCGATCCCTACGCATCCGATGTTACGCGCGAGATTCAGATCGGATACTACGGACGCCCTATCGATCCGGCACGCCCCAACGATCCGAAAGATCAGCAAGGATTTGCGTACCCGGTCTACGTAGCTTTTGTGCTCGCGCCCACTGTGCGGCTGCCATTCGAGGTGGTGCAGCGGGGATTTCTTTGGTTATTGATTGGGCTGACGGCAGTGTCGGTATTGTTATGGCTGCGCGTTCTCGACTGGCAAATCTCGGCCAGTGCGAAGATCCCTTGGATCGTGCTAGCGGTGGGATCGTTCCCCGCCATTCAAGGATTCAAGTTGCAACAATTGACGTTACTGGTCGCGGCGCTCGTGGCTGGCGCCATGTATGCGCTTACGCGCAAGCATTTCGTCGGGGCTGGAATTCTGCTGGCTTTGGCGAGCATGAAGCCGCAACTGGTCGTGCTGCTGGCGTTGTGGCTGGTGATTTGGGTTGCGGGGAACTGGCGCGAGCGGCAACGCTTGTTCTGGAGTCTAGCGGCGTCTGGAGCGGCATTAGTCATGGGCGGCGAAATCGTGTTGCCGGGCTGGATCGGGAAATTTCGTGCCTCATCGGCCGCCTATTACCAGTACACAGGCGGGGGTAAGTCGGTGCTCGATGTGTTGTTGACCCCGGTGTGGGGCAGGCTTGTGGCCCTGATTCTCGTCGCCGTGATGCTGAATTTCGCCTGGCGATGGCGGCGGGAGTCCGAAGCCAGCCCACATTTTCAGTGGTCTCTTTGCCTGGTGCTGGCCACGACCCTGCTCGTGATTCCGATGTTTGCCCCCTACAATCAATTACTTCTGTTGCCGGTTGCCATGGCGATCGTGCGAGCGGTCCCACGCCTTTGGCGCGGGACGCGCTTATCGAGGTTCCTGCTCGGAGTGGCGGCTTTTGCGGCGCTGTGCCCCTGGATTGCAGCCGCGGGCCTGGTGATCGCGCTCTGGTTTCTGCCTGCTCCGACGGTGCAGAAGGCATGGGTTTTACCGCTATTCACGAACTTTACCATTCCGGTGACGCTTTGGGCCGTGATTCTCACCGCGCGAGGCCATTTGTGGGTGAAAAGCTCTGATGTATAAGCAAGTTCCGCATCTTGCAGCCAGTGTTACGTCAGAGTAGTCTGTTTTTGCTTCACAAGTCACGAAAATAGAGGCGGCGGACCGCCCGTCCCAGAACGGATTCATGAGCATCAGCGGCATCAGCAGCGGCGTCAGCCATGGCTCCACGTCCGGAGTCTTCCCCGCGCTCGTCTTCGTGCAGGGCAGCGAGCAGAAGAATATAGTTCTGAATCGCAGCCCGTTCTCAGTCGGCCGGAAGGTGGACAAGGACCTGGTGATTGCCGATCCACGCGTCTCCCGCGACCACGCGCAGATCACTCAGGAAGGGCTGGACTTTTTCGTCGTAGACCTGGGTAGCAAGCACGGTACCTTCGTCAATGGTGAGAGGATCCAGCGGCAAAAGCTGGAGCGGGGTGACCGTCTTGAGTTTGGCGCTCGGGATTCGGCGTACGTGCTGTTTAACCCCGCGCATGCCACCTCGAATACCGCTCGTGAATTCCTCAGCCAGATCTCCGGAATCGGAATCAAGCCGGAGGCAACCGAACTGGAGACCCTCCGTCTGTTTCTGGAGGCGGCGCGCAAACTCAATACCGCGGGCGTGCTCGACGAAATCCTGGTCACCATGCTCGACGTCACGTTGCAGCTGACCAAGGCGGAGAGGGCCTTCGTTTTCCTGAAGGATGAGGAAGGAAGGCTGCGGCTGGCAGCAGGGCGCAATTCCAAAAAAGAGCCGCTGCTCGATGACAAGACGATCTCCCACTCCATCCTGGAAGAATCGATGCGGGCCAACGAGGAATTCCTGCTGACCGACACCAGCCGCTCGCTCGACATGGCGGGGCGGCAGAGCATTGTCGCCTACGATCTGCGCACGGTAGTGTGCATTCCCCTGCGCAAATTGCAAATGCGGGCGACGCGCGACGCGCAGACTCCATTGCCCGGCGCCAATTCTGCGCAAGCCATGGGAGTTTTGTATGTTGATTCACGCTTTGCATCGCGCGACATCAGCGGCGTAAGCCAGGACATTCTGCACGCGATCGCGACAGAAGCGGCGTCGCTGATCGAAAACGCACGGCTCGTCCAGGCTGAAGAGGAATCCCGCCGCTACCAGCAGGAGTTGAGCATCGCCGCCAGTATTCAGCAGCGGCTGATGCAGGTGAAGATTCCAGAAGTGCCGTTTGCGCGCCTGCGAGGCCGCAACCTGCCTTGCAAAGAAATCGGAGGCGATTTCTTTGATGCGGTCAACACCAAAGATGGGCTGGCCGTAGTGCTGGCCGACGTCAGCGGCAAAGGAGTCCCGGCGGCGATCCTGGCGTCCACTTTGCAAGGCATGATCTTTTCGCATCTCCTTGCGGGCATGCCATTGTTGGAAGTGGTTTCAGCGGTGAATCGCTTTTTTACCGACAAACTCGTGGGAGAGAAGTACGCCACTGTGCTTCTGGCACGGCTGCGGCGCGATGGCGAACTCGAGTATGTGAATTGCGGCCACGTGCCGCCGCTGCTGGTATGCGCCGGGGAAGTCATGCGTCCTCCGCATGGCAACGTGCCGGTAGGATTACTGCCTGATGCCACATTTGAGAGTTCGACGTGCCAGATGAAATCCGGGGACCGATTCATCCTGGTCACCGATGGCGTGACTGAGGCGGAGAACATTAAGGGAGATTTCTTCGAGGACTTCCGGCTGGAAGCGGCGGCTGCGAAGTCGCCTACGCTGGAAGGAATCTTTGCCGCGGTCACGGAGTTCTGTGCGGGCAATCCTTTGAGCGACGATTGCACGGTGGTGGAACTATGCTACTCGTCGTGCGAGAACTAAGGGTGTTCTCACGAGGAATCGTGAGAATGCGTAAGCGCCTTGCACCTACCCGCCCATGCCTTGGTACAAAAGCTACTTCTCCACAGTCACCCTGTAATCTGTTCCTTCCCACCGGTTCTCACTTCGCCAGAAGAAGGTAAAGACGGCCTCGCCTCCGGCAGGCAATGAGGCTGTGGGCAGATCGAGCGTGTGGATTCCAAGCCCTGTGTCGCGCGTTTCCGTATCGTGGGGCGTGATCCAGTTATCGATGCTCCAATGCACACGCGCGGGAGAGAGCAGCACAATGCGCAGCGTCTTGTTGCGCGGAATGCTGCGTGTTTTGTTGTTGAACCTCCAGCCAAAAATTTGACGGACGTGCTTATCTACGAGGTAACGCTTCACCGTCTGCGGAGGCTGGTCGAAGATCTTGCCGTCGTGAATCGAGCGCCGCAGCTTGATGTATTCCGCGTGCGCCCACACCAGCGGGCAGGCAGAGCCGGAGGGCTTGCCACGAAAAAGTTCGAGTGCGGGAATGTCAGCGGCATCCCACACCTGCTCGGGTAACCCGCGGCTCTCTCCGGAAGTGGAGTTTTCCATCACCGTGAGCAGCGCCTCAGCCTCATCGCGATGTCCGGCAGCGAGAGCGTAGTGTGCGCGTTCGCCCGCTAGCAATGGCCAGGGGCGACCAACGCCGGTGCCGTCGAAGGCGGACCCGTCTTTGTGCTCGCCGTAACCGTCGCCGTTATAGCGGTACCAGCATGGGCCTTGGGGCAACTCGACGGTCAGCAAAGCATCGATGGCCACGAGGGTGTCGAGGATTCGGGGATCGTTTGGAGGGCGCAAGCCGAAACGGACCAGCGCCAACGCGTCGGGGCTGAGAATGTGATACGCGCGTTCACCATCCTGGCCCGGCGGTCGATTCTTGATGGGAACGAACCCCTGGGTAGGGGACGCGGCGCCGTCGCTTTCGGGCGGTGCGATGCGCACGTAGTATCCCTTCACCCCGAGTTGCTGGGCAAGATCGCCTCCGCTGGCATAAACCCAGCGCTCGATGTTGTCGTTCCACGCGTCGGCGGTGTCGCGCATAGTTTGAGCTTGCGCGCCGTGGCCGGTGAGATCGGCAATGTCGGCGGCTGCGAGCAGGGCAGAAATTTCCGCTGCCAATGTGAACGGCGAATAGCCGGCGTCTTCCTCCCAGCGATCCTGCTGCGTGACCGGGCCGTTGCGAATGATGAAGCTGGCGGCATTGCGCACCATGGGCCACCAGCGTTCCAGGTTTCCTAAACCCTGGGGAGCCTCGCGGCGCATCAGATCCACCAGCAGGATGGGAAAGGCGGTTTCATCCATCTGGATGCCGCTCCAATAGGGACGTCCATCGAGCCACATGTTCTGGGACCAGTTGCCGCCGGCTTCCTGCGTGGCCTCGAGGTAGCGCAGGACGCGCACCGCATCGCCCACCGCTCCTGCCGCGAGCAAGGCTCCGGCAGTTTCGACCAGGTCGCGCGGCCACACTAAGTGATATCCGCCAAGGTCTTCATCGCCTTTGTTGAAGCCCCAGGGAATGGAAAGACTCGCGATGATGCCGCCCAGAAAATCCTTCGACTCATGCGTGCGCAGTACGCTGGTCGAGGCGCGATACAGATCATTCTGCTTAAGCGGTTCGTCCAGCTTCATCAGGGTGGCTTGCCACGCGCTCCATTGTGAAACGTAGTGCCGCCGAAGCTCGTCCCAGTCTTCGAACAAGCTGGAGCGCGACTGTTGCCCCGCTTCCGACCAGATGGAGCCGAAACCGAGGGCCAGCACGAATTCGCCGTTACATGCGGTTAGGTCAATCTCGCCGGTGAACGCGATGTTGCCGTTCTCCGCGCGGGTGTATTCCCACTCCATTTGGAAATGTTGCGAAAGGTCTTGCCAGCCATCGGAGGCGCCGACGAACCCGACAGACATTTTTTTCCATGGCGCGGACGAAGCAAGGCTCAAGGTCGCGCCTCCATGCTCTGCCAGGAACATCGGAAACCCTTTGTAATCGCCGACCCAGCCGGTGTTGCCGTATCCGCAATTGGCGAGATGCGGCGAGAGTAGAGCAAAAAGGCGATAGTCGGACAGTTTCCCTTGCAGGGGCTCGAAACGGACTTTTTGCAGCACAACATTCCGATAGGGGTCGCTCAGAATCTGTTTATGGATTCGATAGCGCCCGTCATTCGACGTGTTGGTCAGATCGTAGACTGGAATGCCGGGCTCGATCGGACGGTTCTCGAAGGAACAGTGGCGCTTCTCTTCCGAGAAAAAGTCCACTCCGTTGGTTACAATGAAGCCCATGTCGCGCGTGCACGCCTGATCCACGCGGGGGAAATACACTTCGTTAAGAATCCCATGGCTGATCGTGAACCAGACTTTGCTGTGCTGGTTGAGCGCGGTTCCGACGCCGCTTTTCGCGCTGGAGGTCCAGCGCGGTGGAATGCCGGGCCATCCCGGTGCGTAGCGGGTGGGGGATTCAGCCATGTATGTTCCCTGAGGCGAAAGGAATCTCGGCCAATTTGACAGAACATTTACAAGTTGGGGCAGCCGGTATTGCTAAAAGGGTCATCAAACGATTCATTGGCCTCGGTTGGGGTTAAGAGCAACTAACTATAAATAACTGATCGCACTCAGGTCGAATCTGCAATGATCTCACGTATGAAAGGGCGGGGATGGGTGAAAGTGGCAATGGCATGGTGCTTGTGTGCCCTATGCCTGGCGGCGTGTGCCGAGGATATCCCTCGCGCCGCGTCGTCCTCCGCGCTGGATCGTGGCTTCGCGGGGCTTTACAACCTCGATTTTGCGGGAGCCGAAAAAGATTTTGTCAGCTGGCAGAAGCAGCATCCCGATGATCCGATGGGCCCGGTCAGTGAAGCGGCGGGGTTTCTCTTCTCGGAATTTAATCGCTTGGGGGTGTTGGAGGCGCAGTTCTACGAGAACGACGCCAATTTCACCGGACGGCCGAAGTTCATTCCTGATCCCGGCGTGCGGCAGGTTTTTCTCAACGCCATCGAGCGATCGGAGACCTTGTCGCGCAACCGACTGGCGAAGGATCCCAAAGACCGCGACGCGCTTTTCGCTATGACCTTGTCTTCCGGGCTGCAGGCGGATTACGCCGCGCTCATCGAAAAACGCAATCTGGCTTCCTTGCACTTCACTAAACAAGCGTCCGTGTGGGGCCAGCAACTGTTGGCCGTCTGCCCAGAGTGTTATGACGGGCTGCTGGCGACGGGAATGAGCAAGTACATCATCGGCAGCATGTCCGCGCCCGTACGCTGGGTGCTGCGCCTGGGCGGCTTGCCTTCAGATAAACAGGGCGGTATTGCCGATCTGCAGACCACAGCCACCCGCGGACATTACCTCGCCCCATTCGCGCGTATCCTTCTGGCAATCGCATACGCACGCGAGAAGGATCGACCGCGGGCGTTGCAGATGCTCTCTGAGCTACAGAAGGATTTTCCAGGAAACTCTCTTTTTGCGCGCGAGATCGCTCACTTGCAAGCTGCGCGCTAAATGCCGCGGTGGCAACGCTGAGATCTTCTTTTTCGCGACACTCCAAATCCAAATTCGGCACGCGGTCATTCATCAGAAATTTACCCGTTTGTAACCCTCCTTTAACACTTCGCCGCTAAAAACGACTGTCACGACAAATCAAGGAGGAATCATCTGGCAATGCGGAAAACTTTGCTGCTGTTAGTGTGCGTTGTTCTGGCCATGCCGGTGGTGGGGCAGACCACGCTGAACGGAGCAGGCGCTACTTTCCCTTATCCCATCTATTCGAAGTGGTTCAGCGAATATCACAAGCTTCATTCCAACATAGAAATCAACTATCAATCGATTGGCAGCGGCGGAGGCATCCAGCAGGTGACGGCAGGGACGGTGGACTTCGGAGCCAGTGACATGCCCATGACGGATGCGCAGCTCAAGGATGCCGCGGCAAAACTCAAGACCAACGTTCTAAACCTTCCTACCGTTCTGGGTGCGGTTGTGCCTGCCTACAACATTGCGGGCGTAACGGGGGAAGTGAAATTCACTCCCGAGACTCTGGCTGGAATTTTTCTGGGCAAAATCACGAACTGGAACGACGCCGCGATCCGCAAGGACAATCCGGATCTGAAGCTTCCCAATCAGGACATTGTGGTGGTGCACCGCTCTGACGGCAGCGGTACGACTTTCGTCTGGACCGATTACCTGTCGAAGGTCAGTTCCGAATGGAAGTCCCAAGTGGGAAGCAACACCTCGGTGAAGTGGCCGCTGGGAATTGGCGGAAAAGGAAACGAAGGAGTCGCCGGAAACATTCGGCAATTGGCGGGCGCGATCGGCTATGTGGAATTGATCTACGCGGTGCAAAACAAGATTTCGTACGGCAGCGTGCGAAATTCCGCCGGGGCCTACATCAAAGCTTCTCTGGAAAGCGTGACGGCGGCAGCCGCAGCAGCGCCGAAAATGCCGGCGGACTTCCGCGTGTCCATCACCAATTCTCCCGGGAAAGATGCCTATCCCATTTCCAGTTTCACCTGGTTGCTGATTCCGGCGCAGTCGAAGGACCCGGCCAAAGGAAAAATCCTGGCCGATTTTCTGAACTGGATGGTAAGCGACGGCCAAAAGATGACGTCTGCACTGGCATATGCTTCGCTCCCGGAAAATGTTGCTGCAAAAGAGAAAGAAGCGATTAAGCAAATCAAGTAGCGCGGTGGCAGCAAGATGAATGAACTCTGTTTCCGCAAGTGTTCGCTTTGTTCGTTTTCCAGAATCTGTTCCGGAAATCGAAAACATCACGGTCATGATGCGTATTGGAATGCAGGCGAAGATCCATATCGTCAAAGTGTTACAAGCCGATTGAGTGGCTTCTACACAAGGACTCTGACGTGCTGAAGGTAAATGACTAATTTGAGATTACCAACCCGCCGTGTTGTGGCACTCGCAACTGGAACATGCACAAAAGGAGAGTACGAATGAGGTCTTTGTGGACGTTGTGCGCAATTCTATGCCTGGCGGCAGGACTGGTTGCGCAAACCAGCACTGCTCCGAAAACCACAAAAAAGAAAGCCGCCGCCATTACCGCGGCGGACGTGCAAGAACTCAAAGACGCAATCGCGGCGCAGAAAGCTGCTTTGGCTCAGCAACAGCAGCAAATTCAGCAACTACAGCAGGAATTGAGCCAGCGCGATCAGGCCGTGCAGCAGGCCCAGACCGCGGCCACTGACGCCGCCGGCAAGGCGGACGCGGCGCAAGCTACTGCCACCCAGCAGCAGCAATCGGTGACTGAACTCAAGAGCGACGTCACTGATTTAAAAGCCAACATGACTAACACTGTCGTGACGGTGCAGGACGCGCAGAAGGGAATCAAGGCCGCCACTGAAAGCCCTACAGCGCTCCACTACAAGGGGATCACTCTTACGCCGGGAGGCTTCGTGGCGGCAGAAACGGTGAGCCGCCAAAGGGCAACTGGTTCCGACATCAACACCCCGTTCAACGGCATTCCTTATCAGGGGAACGCGCTGGCTCATATTAGCGAGAACAATTTCACCGCTCGTCAGAGCCGCCTCTCCATGCTCGCGGAAGGCAAAGTCGGCGCCGCCAAGCTTACGGGATACTGGGAAGCTGACTTTCTTGGCACCGGCGTGACTTCCAATAACCGGCAGAGCAATTCCTATGTCCTTCGCCAGCGTATTATTTTCGCCCAAGCCGCATTTGACAACGGATGGACCATCACCGGCGGTCAGCAGTGGTCCCTGGTGACCGAAACCAAGAAGGGGATCACGAACCGTACAGAAGTGCTTCCCCAGACCATTGATTCGCAATACCAGGTGGGGTTCAGCTGGGAGCGGCAGTACGGCTTCCGAGTTGTAAAAGACTTCGGCAATAAATTCGCGCTTGGTATTGCCGTAGAAGGACCTCAGGCAACCATTGGTGGCAGAGGTTTTTCTATCGCTACGACAAACGACCTTGGAAAAGGCACTCTGACCACGACTGGGAACGCCTTCATCAATGGTCCGGGTAACGGTGGCGGCCTGTATAACTTCGTCGACACTGCCGGATACACCTTCAACAAGATGCCCGACCTGGTTGTTAAGGCGGTGGCAGATCCCGTGTGGGGTCATTACGAAGTGTTCGGCGTGGTGAGCACGTTCCGCAACAGGGTTTATCCGTGTGGCGTAGTGGGAACGAATGCCACCGACACGGCTCCCCCCGCTACACCCACGACCATCGCTTGTCCGATCAACAGTTCCACGTCGCCAAGTGCAATTGGAGCGTTTAACGATACGCGAGTGGGCGGTGGCGCGGGTGCTAATATCCGCGTTCCCGTAATTGCGAAGAAGTTGGACTTTGCTGTCCAGGGCGCCGCAGGAGACGGCATTGGACGATACGGGTCGGCGCAACTCGCGGACGTAACCCTGCGTCCCGACGGCACGCAAGCACTGATCCGGACTGCGCATGCACTTGGGGAACTGGAATTGCACGCAACCCCCAAGCTGGATTTCTACGCCTACTTTGGCGGAGAGTACGGATGGCGCGCGGCCTATCAGGGATACGACAGCATTACCGTGACCAAGACGCCAGGCATCCCTTCGAATGGCACGAGTCCCGCGATTCCCGGCACAGTAACCACCGCTTTCAAGCTAAACCAATACGGCGGATATGGTTCGCCTTTCGCCAACAACTCGGGTTGCAGCACGGAAAATCCGGACTCCAACCAGATCACTCCCTCCGGCGGCGGGACCTGCGCCGGAGACACACGGATCATCATGGAAGGAACTCTTGGGTTCTGGCACAGGATAACCCAGGGTCCGAAAGGCGGCCTGCGTTGGGGAATTCAGTACTCCTACTTTACGAGGAGCGGCTGGTCCGGGAACAACGGCGGCGCGACCGCATTCGGAATTTCGCCCAAGGCCGTGGACAACATGGTCTGGACCTCGTTCCGCTACTATTTGCCGTAGCCTGACGACCACGAAGCACCGCGGACCGGCAGCCGGCTTCTCTCCGGCCACCGGTCCGTGCTTGTTCCGCAAAAATCCTGGAAGAGCGCTTCCTCGGCGGTCCACAACCGCATGTTCTATACTAAAATCCCGCATGCCTTCCTCAGCGACTGCGCAAGGATCAGATGCATTAAGCGCGGAAGTAGTTTGAAACCATGCGGCAATGCGCCCGATGGCCCGGATCTCTCTAGATAATCCCCAATATTTTCTCAATCGAGACACGTCCTGGCTCGGGTTCAACCGGCGTGTGCTCGAAGAAGCTGAGGACGAAGGCAATCCTCTGCTGGAGCGTCTGAAATTCCTGTCGATCTCCGCCAGCAACCTGGATGAATTCTTCGAAGTGCGCGTGGCCGCGATGATGCAGCAGATCGAGGACGGCTACAACGAAGCTGGTCCCGACGGCCTGACGCTCACCCAAAAACGCGACGCGCTCAACAGCCTTACCCACGAGTTCGTGGACGATCAGTATGATTGCTGGAATGCGCGCCTGCGTCCGGCGCTGACGGAGAACGGGATCCGCGTACTCGGACTGCACGAACTGGATTCGGAGGCGCTGCGGTTCGTCGAGGAGTATTGCGAGAAGGAACTGGATCCGCTGCTGACGCCGGTGACGGTGGATCCGGCGCATCCGTTTCCGCGTGTAATCAACAAAGCCCTATGCCTGGGATTCCTGTTGCGGCGGCGGCGGCGGTCGGCTCTGACATATACGGGGGTCGTCTCGGTTCCCCGGGCGTTGCCGCGACTGGTGCGTCTGCCATCGAAAGACACCGCCGATTTCATCTTTCTGGCCGACCTAGTCGCGCATCATGCCGTACGCATGTATCACGGCTATGACATCGTTTCGTCCGCACCGTTCCGGGTGACACGCAATAGCAATCTATACCTGGCGGAAGAGGAGGCGCGCAGCCTGCTGGAGTCGGTGCGCGCGGAATTGCATAACCGGCGCAAGGGCGATGCCGTCCGCATGGAGATCGAAGCCGACGCCGACCCGGAGATCATCGATCGCTTGCGCACCGTGTTCGAGCTGGACACATGGCAGGTCTTCCCCGTGAATGGTCCGGTCAACCTCTCGCGGCTCTTTAACGTTTACGAGCAGGTGAACCGGCCGGACTTGAAATACCGCGCGTTTGCCCCGCGCGAGCTGCGCCTGACCGCGAAATCGAAGGATCTGTTCGAAGAGCTCCGGGGACATGACATCCTGCTGCATCATCCCTTTGATTCCTACGATGCGGTGATTTCGTTCATTGAATCCGCAGCTCAGGACGAAAACGTACTTTCCATCAAGCAGACGCTGTACCGCACCAGCGAGCATTCGCTGATCGTTCCATCGCTGATTGACGCCGCCTCTCGCAAGGAAGTCACGGCGGTGGTGGAGTTGAAGGCGCGCTTCGATGAGGCCTCAAACATTCGCTGGGCGCGCGATCTGGAAGATGCCGGGGTGCAGGTATTCCACGGCCTGGTGGGGCTGAAGACGCATTGCAAGCTGTCGCTGCTGGTGCGGCGCGATCCCGATGGAGTCACGCGCAGCTACGCCCACATCGGCACGGGAAATTACAATGCGACGACCGCCCGCATTTACACCGACCTCAGCCTGTTCACGGCCAATCCGGAGATCACGCGCGCGGTGCACGATGTCTTCAGTTTTCTGACCGCGTACGCGGAGAATCCCAGCTACGAGCCGCTTCTGGTGGCGCCGCTCGATCTGGCGGAAAAGTGCCTGGCTTTGATCGAGCGCGAGGCCGAACACGCGCGCGAAGGTCGTCCCGCCCGCATCGTCGCCAAAATGAACGCGTTGCTCGATAAGAATATTGTGCAGGCTCTGTATCGGGCTTCGCAGGCCGGGGTGGAAATCGATCTCATCGTGCGCGGAATCTGCTCGTTGCGTCCCGGCGTGCGGGGGGTCAGCGAAAACATCCGGGTGCGCAGCATTGTCGGGCGCTTCCTCGAACACAGCCGGATTTATTATTTTGCGAACGGCGGGGAAGAAGAAATCTATATCGGCAGCGCCGACTGGATGCCGCGTAATTTGTACGAACGGGTGGAAGTGCTTGTGCCTCTGCGCGATGAGATGCTGCGTGAGCGCGTGCATCACGAGATTCTCGACGCCTACCTTGCGGACAATCGGAAGGCACGCATTCTGCTTAAGGATGCAACTTATATCCCGGCATGGCAGCCGGTGCACGGCAAACGCAACCGGCGCCCGCCAACGGGCGCGGCTGCTTTCAATGCGCAGGAATTCCTGATGAGCGTTGCGGAAGGGAAGGCGCCGCTCGCGCTTCCTTCCCCTGCTCCGCCGCGCAGGCGTAAAGTAGCCGTGGGAAGGGAACGATAACCAGCGATGATTCTTTATTTCCTGCGTCATGCCAACGCCGGTGAGCACGTAATGAATCCGAAGAAGGATGAGAAGCGCGCCCTCGACAAAGAAGGAATCGAGCAGTGCGGCTATATTGGCCGCGGCCTGGCCGCACTCAATGTCCAGGTCGATACGATTGTTTCCAGCCCTCTGAAACGCTGCACCCAGACCGCTTCGCTCGTGGGCAATGAAATCGGCTACGAGGGGAAACTCCAGATCGATGCCGGGTTGCGGCCGGGGGCTGGGTTTGCAGACTTCCGCAAAATCCTGGAGAAGTACGCCAAGCTGGAATCCGTCATGGTGGTCGGCCACAATCCCAACCTGAGCCAGTTTCTGGGTACGGTGATCAGCGACTCCGGTTGTGAAGCCTCAGTCGATTTGAAGAAGGGCGCGGTCGCCAAAGTGGAGATGCGGCGCACGACCGGGACCATGCAATGGTGCCTTACCCCGAAGGTACTGCGCACGCTTTACGAGACTGCGGTGGAAAGCTCCCGCCCGAACACTTCGCGGAAATAGTCCCGCTCTTTTTCGATCGCCCACTGTTCCAGGTCCACTCCCATGCGGCGGCGGGGTACAAGCGTCAACGTAACTTCCGCGGAGCGCACTGAAATTCGCACCTTCTCGACGGCGCGGCTGCGTCCCAGGTTCAAAGCGCGGGCCAGGCGAAGCAGCAGGATCGCCTTCTGCACGTCGGCTCGGTCCGCGCTGTCGATCACTTTCATGGGACCATCTTCCATGGCGGGACGTGACTTTCCCAGATAGCGCGCGATGGCCGCAATGATGCGCCGCTGCTGCGGCGTGTAACCCAGAATCTCCGAATTCGAAATGATGTAGTGCGTGTGACGGTGCCGCCCATTGCGGTTCAAGAAGTCGCCTACTTCATAAAGCATGGACGCGGCGGTCAGCCATTCGCGGTATTCGGCCGGAAGCTGGTGCAGGGAACGCAAGGCCGAAAAGAGCAGCGTAGCCGAGGCGCGCACGTCCAAAGCATGCTTACGGTCCACACGGTAGTGACTCACGGCGCGCATGATCGATTCCGATCGCTCGGATTCGATCTGGCGTCCGGAACGTGTGCTGCGATCGTAATCGGCGGCCATCTGCGCCAGGATTCCGTCTCGCAGCCCGAGCGGGGAATAGCGGAATCCTTTCAGGCGAAGCCGGTCCAGCAATTCGCGGTAGACGCTGGCCCCGGCGACGATGATCTCTGCCCGGCGCGGTCCGATGCCTTCAATTTTGCGCCGTTCCGCCACCGCGAGCCGAGCCAGACGCTTGGCAATACGGCTCATTTCCGCACGAGATACGATGAGCCGCTGCCGGTTTTGCCCGCTCCGTAAATGGCTGGCGACCGAAGCAAGCGCGGCCGCCGTGCCCGAAGTGGCGATTACCGTCTTTATTTTGGCAGTGGCAATACGGTCCACGACTTTGTTGATCTCGCGGGTCGCAAAGCCGCGCAGCCGCTTGAGTTCGCCTTTGCGCGCCGGATCGTGGCGCAGAAACTCATTGGTCAACCGGACCGCGCCCAGCGGCAGGCTGACTGCATCGCGGATATGGCCACCCTGGGTAACGGTTAGTTCGCAGCTGCCGCCGCCTAGATCCATGAGAAGAGTAGGAGAGCGGTCGACCCGCGAACCGGACACCAGTCCGAGGTGAATGAGCCGCGCCTCTTCCACTCCGGAAATGATCTCGACCCGCCATCCCGTCGCCGAGCGCACCCATTCGATGAACGCCTGAGAGTTGCGCGCATCGCGCAGCGCGCTGGTCGCCACCACCCGGACGCTGTCAGTCACGATCTGCTGCGTAGAGCGATGAAAGCGCCGCAACACTTTCACCGTCTCGGCCATCGATTCCGGAGTAAGGAATCCGGAGCTGAACACGCCTTCCCCCAGGCGCGTCACTTCGCGATCCTCGTGCAACGGACGAAGCCGTCCAGCTTGCAGGCGAGCGATCTTCAGTCGTACGGAATTGGACCCGATATCGACTGCGGCGAAGGTTGGCATCGGAGGGCCACAGTTTACATGCGGAAGGGAAAGCCGTCACAGAAGTTTAGAACCGCAGGGCTTGGTGAACTTTTGGGGCTTGGATATTAACGGTGGCCGAAGTCTATGCGGCAGTTTCGACTTGCGTTGCCGGTGCCGCAGTTTTGACTACGTTCTTTCCGGAGCGGGACCGCGTGCCATTCCCATTCACCTGCCAACCTGAGACAGCCTCCGCAGCCTGGCGGAATTTTCCGCGAGTCACGTTGTGCAAGGCGGCAACTAACGAAGACTGGTTCATTTCGCCGAACTGTTCTCTAGCCGTGTCGGTCAGGGTCATCCAGTCGTGCCAATTCCCCAGGGTATCCTGCAACCGCTTGAGCTGCGCCATGAACTGCGTGCTCTCGGCGGACTTGGTAGCAAACTCCGCAGCATAGCGTGCCCGCTTCACTGCCAAGCGACAGCGGTGTAACGACTCCTCCGTGACCGGACCATTGGAGGGGGCGACAGACTCAAGGATCTCTCTGGCGAGCGCCAGGGGATCACGAATCGAATCCAGTTGAATCTCTCGCGCGGTCCGGCGAAGGCGCTTGCGCAGCTCACAAAGATTATCCGGTTTCAACAGCTTTCTAAGCTTTCTTTCATGTCCTGCGCGAGCTTCGATGAGGTGCTGCATGAGCTGTGTTTTCCGCCGCGGTTCAAGTGGAACTTTAAGACTGCGCAAAGCCGCGAGCTGGACGTCTATATCGCGGACTTTGCCGGCGCGTCGGCGAATGCGGTCCAGCATTTTCATCAGTTTCTTCTGATTGCGGTGACGGCCGGGGGTGAGTTCAAGCAGGGTCTGGAGCCGCCTTGTCGTGGTGCGGAAGCCGTGCACATTGTCGGCTTCCTGTTCCGACGAGAGCCGGAGCAACTCGCGATCCATCTTGCGAAAGATTAGTTTGCCGCGCTCGTTTGCTATAGGCATTCAAAACAACCTGGAAGACGAAGCCGATACAACGGAAATCACGCTCCGTGCGTGTCGTTAATTAAGGATTTGAAGATTGATTTCGCGGGAAGCCGAAACCGCTGAAAAAGCGTCCTAATTTTAACACCTTTGTAACAACTGTTTGCTAGGGTGAGGGGGATGGCCAATCCAGCATTTTCTCGGCCTGATATGCCCGGAACGCAACCGCTTGATACCGCGAAACTTACATCGGTTCCGGCGCCCCGGGCAGCCCCGCTTTTACGCGTATCAGGCGGTGAAATTCGCGATCGTGCCTTCCAGTCTGCTATTACCGCTTGCGGCCTAGCGGTACTGGCCGTGTTGTTGCTCATCGTCTACGAACTAGTAACGCGCTCCAGCCTTTCCTGGCACGCGTTCGGGTTCAAATTCTTTGCCGGCAGCGATTGGGATCCCGTCAACGAGCACTTCGGAGCCTTGCCATTCATCTACGGCACGCTGGTTTCTTCTTTGGTGGCGCTTGTCATCGCAGTGCCGCTGGCGATCGGAGTGGCCGTCTTTACGACGGAGATGTGTCCGAAAGCCATGCGCGGGCCGCTCTCGTTCTTCGTGGAGTTGCTGGCGGCCATTCCCAGCGTGATCTACGGCCTGTGGGCCATGTTCGTACTGGTGCCGCTGCTTAGCGGGTACGTGCAACCTTTCCTGGGGAGAACACTGGGCTGGACCGGATTGTTTAACGGGCCACCTTACGGGATTGGAATGCTGGCAGCGGGAATCATCCTGGCGATCATGATTATTCCGATCATCTCGTCGATTGCTCGCGAAGTCCTGCTGGTCGTACCGCAGCACCAGCGGGAAGGCGTGCTGGCGCTGGGAGCAACGCGCTGGGAGATGATCCGCGTGGGCGTACTGCGCAACGCGCGCGCCGGAATCATGGGAGGAATCATCCTGGGTCTGGGACGCGCCCTCGGGGAAACCATGGCGGTGACGATGGTGATCGGCAATCGGCCGGAAATTGCCAAGTCCCTATTCGCCCCTGGATACACCATGGCCAGCGTGCTGGCGAATGAGTTCAGTGAAGCGACGGGAGACCTTTACCGCTCCGCTCTGGTAGAGATCGGCCTGGCGCTGTTTCTGGTGACCATTATCGTGAATGCTTTGGCGCAACTGCTGGTCTGGAGCGTAACTCGCGGACAGGCCGCCAAAGGAAATGTCTGAGGCCATGAACACTGCCGCCATCCAAGTCCCCGTCGCGCCCATCAGCCTCCGCCGCCGTGTTACCGATCGGGTAATGACCGGGGTAGCGATCCTGACGGTGATCATTGTGCTGGCTCCGCTGGTGGCGATCTTCGGCTATCTGCTTTACCGCGGAGTGGGTGCGATCGACTGGGCATTTCTCACGCAGACTCCGAAGCCGGTAGGCGAAACCGGTGGCGGCATGGCCAATGCGATCGTCGGGTCATTGGTGGTTCTGGGCATCGCCAGCGTCATCGGAGTGCCGTTCGGCGTGGGCGCCGGGATCTATCTGGCGGAGTTTGGCCGGAACCAGTTAGGCCGGGGGATTCGTTTCACCGCCGACGTGCTCAATGGCGTTCCGTCGATCGTAATGGGGATCGTGGCCTATGCATTGGTGGTGTTACCGCAGGGCCATTTCTCGGCATTGGCAGGTGGCGTCGCCTTAGCAATCATGATGGTGCCTACCATTTGCCGCACCACGGAGGAAATGCTGCTGCTCGTGCCCCACTCGTTGCGCGAGGCGTCCTACGGACTGGGCGTGCCGCGCTGGCGGACGACGATTTCGATCGTGCTGCGGACCGCGACCTCGGGAGTGATCACCGGAATCATGCTCGCCTTCGCACGCGTCGCCGGCGAGACCGCACCCTTGCTGTTTACGGCCTTGGGCAATACCTTCTGGAGTTTGCGCACCGACCAACCCATTGCCGCGCTGCCCCTGCAGATTTATGTGTACGCGAATTCTCCATACGACGATTGGCATCGTCAGGCGTGGGCGGGGTCGCTGGTATTGATCGTAATAATCGTCGGCGCGGTCGCGGCCGTGCGCTACGTGGTTCGCCGTGGTTCATTCGGAACGGCATAAATTATGGGCGTTGGAATCCAGGTCGAAAACCTGAACGCATGGTATGGCAAAAGCCAGGCGTTGTACGACATCAACCTGAAGGTGGTTGCCAATCATGCCACCGCGTTGATTGGGCCATCCGGTTGCGGGAAATCCACATTCATTCGCTGCATCAATCGCATGCACGAGACGATCCCCGAGGCGCGCGTCGATGGGCGCGTCCGGATTGGAGAGATCGACGCCTACAATGGGAGCTCTGCCACCCAGCTGCGCCGCCGTGTCGGTATGGTGTTCCAAAAGCCCAATCCGTTTCCGAGCATGTCAATTTACGACAATGTGGCCTCTGGACTTAAGCTGAACGGCTTTCGCGACCGCCGCAAGCTGGATGAAATCGTGCAGCGATCGTTGGAAATATCGGCGCTGTGGGACGAAGCCAAGGACCATCTGCACAAGAAGTCGGGGGCCAGCCTGTCTGGCGGCCAGCAGCAACGCTTGTGCATCGCGCGGGCGCTTGCGGTCGAGCCTGAGGTCTTGCTGATGGACGAACCTTGCTCGGCTCTGGATCCGATCTCGACCGGCAAGATCGAAGAGTTGATCTTCCAGTTGAAAGAGCGGTATACCATCGTAATTGTCACGCACAACATGCAGCAGGCGGCACGCGTGGCCGAGTTCACCGGCTTTTTTCTGCTGGGCAAGATGATTGAGTTCGACAAGACCGAGAAGATTTTTACCAAGCCTTCCGACAAGAAGACGGAAGACTACATTACGGGAAGATTCGGATAGAAAGGTTTTCGATCATGCGTACCCGCTTTCAACAAGGGCTCGACGATCTGCGGCAAAGGTTGCTTCGCATGGGCGGACTGGCGGAGCAAGCGGTGGATCGCGCCCGCCAGGCCTATGTGGAGCGCGATCTCACACGCTGCCAGATGGTGCTTGAAAGCGAGAGCCTGATCAATACCGCCGAGCGCGAAATCGATGAGGCCGCCTTTGATCTGCTGGCCATGCAGCAGCCCATGGCGGTGGACCTGCGCTTCATTCTCGCAGTGACCAAGATCAATTCCGATCTCGAGCGCGTGGGCGACCAGGCGGTGAACATCGCCGAGCGTGTGATGGACATGGTGGAGCTTCCCGCCGCCGATTTGCCGGTGGACATTGCCCGCATGGGCACGGCGGTGAGCGCGATGGTGCGCCGTGCGCTGGAGTCGTTCATTGAAGGCAAGGTCGAACTCGCCCAGGCCGTGCTCGAAATGGACAATGTAATCGACCGCATGCGCGACGATGCTTTCATTCAACTTGTAAAGACCATGAACGACCGGCCGGAGATTGTGCGCCAGGCGCTGGATGCGCTGCTCGTCGCGCGCAATCTTGAGCGCGTCGCCGACCACGCCACCAACATTGCTGAAGACGTCATCTTCTGGGTGCAAGGCGCCGACGTGCGCCACAACGTGCACCCGGAAGAAGCCGAAGACTCGGAGCGGCCGGCGACGCGAGCTCCGCGAGTGTAGCAGCTGTTGGGCTCAGCCTTGGAAACTGTCTTTACTTCTGCCGTGGAAGGGCGGCCCTTTGAGGGCCGCGAAATGCGTCTCCTAAACGTGGTTGGGCTTTAGGCCCCGGCTTTGACCAGGCGAGCAATCTTGCATTACGCTCATCTCCTCTCTTTTTTGCTTCGTCGTTCCGGAGGATCTGTGATTCCCATTCGCCCTCTTGTAGCTTTCTGCCTGCTTGCAATGTCTGTTGCGCTTGCGCAATCCACGCCTGACCATCCGCCCGTCATGCTCCCCAACAGTAAAATGCTGACCGTGCCGACGCCTGGCTACATCGGCAGCACTAACAGCTTTCCCGCAACGATGGTCATCAGTCCCGACGGCAACTACGCCGCGCTCCTGAATGACGGCTACGGCACGCAGGAGACACTTGCCCAACAGTCCATTGCGGTTTTGAATCTGGAGACGAACAAAATCGCCGATTACCCCGACGCGCGCTTCAGCGATCATGCCCATCAAAGTTATTTTCTCGGGCTGGCATTCAGTTCAGACGGGAAACATTTGTATGCGTCGGTGGGATCGCTAACCGACCCGACGGGCACGAAAAAGGGCGACACGGGAAACGGCATTGCAGTCTACAGCTTTTCGAACGGCAGGGTTGCGCCGGAACGCTTCATTCCGATTCCGCCTCAGCCGCTATCGACGGGAAAAACGTTGGCTATAGGCTTGACCGCGCCCGCTCACATGACGATCCCATATCCGGCGGGCATGGCGGTGATTTCTGATGGCGGTCACGACAAACTCCTGATCGCGAATAATCTTTCGGACGATGTTGTGCTGCTGGATGCCGCAACCGGGAAGGTGTTGCAGAACTTCGACCTGAGCACGAGCGATCTGGTGCCGTCGTCGTTTCCCTACACTTGCGTTGCGACAAAAGATGGCCGACGCGCGTGGTGCAGTCTATGGAATGCCTCGCAAGTGGCTGAACTGGATTTGACGAGCGGGAAGGTAGCGCGGTGGATTGACCTGAAAAAGTTGAAAGACCCTCTCGCCCCGGGCTCACATCCAACAGCTCTGCTATTAAGTCAGGATGAAAAGGCTCTCTATGTCGCGTTATCAAACATCGATGAGGTCGCGGCTCTATCTACCCAAGCTGGGACCGTTACACAGTTCTTCTCGACTATGTCGCACTTTCAGGAAGGGCCAGGCAGCTATCCAGTCGCGTTGGCTCAGACTACCGATGGTAAGCGGCTTTTCGTTGCAACCTCGTGTTTGGACGCACTCGCTGTATTTGGCCTCTCGAACTTCGGGGTAAGTGGAGGGCAAGGTCCGCAATTGGCGGGCGGTTTCATCCCGACGGACTGGTACCCCTCCGCTGTCGCTGTTCGGGGTGATGATCTGCTGATCGCGACCGCTAAAGGCCGAGGCGCAGGCCCGAATAAAGAGTTGGGCAAAATTCCCTATGAAGCAAAGCATCACGAGCACGCCTACATTCCGACCCTGATCCGAGGCTCTATCGCCCGACTGAATATTCCTCAGACTCTCGCCCAACTTCCGCAACTCACCCAGGCGGTGGAGCGAGACAACCTGTTCCACAGCGATCCCGGCACCATCACTTTTGCCAACGGCCAGAACCCAATCAGGCATGTCATTTACGTCCTCAAGGAAAACCGCACCTACGATCAGATCCTCGGCGACTTGAAGGTGGGCAACGGCGACCCGTCTCTGAACATGTACGGCGAAGACATCACCCCCAACGAGCACAAGCTCGCGCTGCAATTCGGCGTGCTCGACAATTTCTACGACAGCGGTGAAGTCTCCGGCGACGGGCACCAGTGGTCGACGGCCGCGATCACCTCCGACTACAACGAGAAGACCTGGCCGATTGCCTATCGCGGCAAGGAGCGTACCTACGACTTCCAGGGCCAGGTGGCCGACGAATATCCGCTGGAACACAATCAACCTGACGTGGACGATCCCGGCACCGGATTCCTCTGGGACAATCTCGCGCGCAACCATGTGAGCTTCCGCGATTACGGCGAATTCGTCAACGCCGAGTGGTGCAACGTGAAAATCAAGGTGGAGAGCCCGAAGCAGGGAACTCCCTCCGGTCAGGAAGCCAAATGTCCCCGATCGGAATTGAGTCGCGGTGACACGCTGCCTCCGAACGTAGGCGATCCGCACGGTGGCCCGAGTCCGTGGCCGTGGCCAGTGCCGCTGTTCAGCGGGGTAAAGCCGACCAAGGCAATACTGCGCAATCACTTCGATCCGCTCTTTCCGGATTTCAATACCGACTATCCCGACCAGCTTCGCGCCGACGAATTCCTGAATGAGTTCGCCGCCTTTGTTCGCGCCCGCGAGGCGCACGAAGGGCCGGAGTTCGAGATGCCTTCATTCGTCCTTTTGTATTTGCCCGATGATCACACCGGAGGGACGCGTCCCGACCGTCCGCGTCCGGCGGCCAATGTCGCCGACAACGACCTGGCGTTGGGCCGCGTGGTGGATGCCGTTTCCCACAGCCCTTACTGGGACGACACTGCCATCTTCGTTCTCGAAGACGATGCACAGGATGGCGCCGACCACGTGGACGCGCACCGTTCGATCGCATTCGTCGTCAGCAAGTACTCTCCGGGATCGGCCGCGCAGCCAAACGTCGAGCATCGTTTCTACACCACCGTCAACATGGTTCACACCATGGAGACGCTCTTGGGTTTGCCGCCCATGAACCTGTTCGACGCATACGCGCCCGTGATGAGCGGATTGTTCTCCGGTCCAGGAGATCAGGCGCCGTATAAAGCGGACTACCGCAATCTGAAGAATGGCCTTATCTACGAAACCAACCGCAAGAACGCTCCCGGCGCCAATATTTCGTCAAAGATGGACTTCTCGCGTCCTGATGCGGCGGGCGCAGCGCAGCTGAACCGCGTGCTGTGGCAGGATCAAATGGGGTCAGCGCCCGTGCCTCAGCCCAAGCACACCGTGTTTCCCGCTGGCGGCGACTGACCTTTTATGAATCCCATCGAGATTTCTCCCGCACAATTTCGCCGCTTGGCTGAGCGGGTGACAAAGTTATCCGCAGACTATCTGCAGAAGCTCGATACTCAGGCGATCTCACCGGCAACCGACGGCACCGAAACGTTGCGTCTGTTTCAAACGACGATGCCCGAGCAGGGTATTGCCGAAGACGCCTTCCAGGCCTTGCCGGAAGTGATGCGGCTTTCGCGCGCGCAGAACGGACGCTTCTTCGGCTACGTGCTGGGGTCGGGCGAGCCGGTTGCTGCCACGGGCGATCTGCTGGCCAGTGTGCTCAATCAGAACGTCACGGCCTGGCGATCGGGACCTGCAGCGGTCATCATCGAACGGACTGTCGTGGGCTGGCTGGCCCAGGCAATCGGCTGCTCGGGATTTTGCGGGCATCTCACCGGCGGGGGTTCTTCCGCGAACTTGATGGGATTGGCAATGGCGCGGGAAACGAAGTCTCCAGCGAATGAACGAGGAATGAGCCCGGGCGGCGTGGTCTACGCGTCGAATGAGATTCACATGTCGATTCCGAAGAGCATCGCTTTGCTGGGAATCGGGCGCGACAATCTGCGGCTGATTCCCACCGATGCTGAGTTCCGCATGATTCCGGGTGAACTCGAGCGTCAGATTGTGCACGACAAAGCATTGGGCAAATTTCCTGTGGCGGTCGTGGCCTCTGCCGGCACGGTCAACACCGGAGCCATAGATCCTTTACGCGAAATTGCCGCGATTGCGCGCCGGCACAATGCCTGGTTTCACGTGGACGGCGCGTATGGGGCGCTGGCCGCAATCGCCATGAGACAGAAATTTGACGGGCTCGAGCTGGCCGATTCGATCTCGCTCGATCCTCACAAATGGCTCTACCAGCCGCTGGATTGCGGCTGCCTGCTGTACCGATCGTCCGACGCCGCCCAGAGCGCTTTCGCGCACAGCGGTGACTACGCGCGCGTGTTGAGCGCCGATCCGGTGGAAGGCTTCGCGTTTTTTGAAGAGTCGCTCGAGCTATCGCGCAGGTTCCGCGCCCTCAAATTGTGGCTGTCACTGCGCTATCACGGCTTCGGCGCCTTTCGCGAGTCGATCGTGAAGGACCTCGCCCAGGCGCGGCGGTTCGCTGATGCCATCCGCAACCATCCTGACTTGGAGTTGCTGGCCCCGGTGGAGTTGAGCGCAGTATGCTTCCGCCATCGCGGAAACAGGACGATGGCGGAGAACGAGATCAACGATTTCAATGCCGCCGTTTTGAAGCGCGTGGTCGCGCGGGGCCGAGTTTATCTCTCGAATGCTTCTTTGCGCGGAAAGTTTTGCCTGCGAGCCTGCATCGTCAACCATCGCACGACGGATGCAGACGTAGATACGGTCATTCCCGAAATCCTGGCTGCCGCTAGAGAAATCTGACGCTGACTGCTTTCCGCCTCAGTTCAGGCTCACCGACTCCTTCAACGGCAAGTTCTGCGACGATCCTCCGACCATGAAACCGTACTCTCCAGGCAGCAACTGCCAGCTGTGTTGCTTGACGTCGAAGATGGAGAGATACTTTCCGTTCACGTCGACCGTGACTTCTTTGCTTTCTCCGGGCTTGAGTTGCACCTTCTCCCATCCCACCAGCCGCTTCGGCGGTTCCGATGCTGCGGCGGGAAGCGTACACTTCCGCAACCTCCGCCCCAGCGCGATTGCCGGTGTTCGTCACGGTAAATGTCACGCGCGGAGTCTTGCCGGCAGTCACTCGCAGATTGGAATACGAGTAGGTCGTGTACGACAGGCCGTAACCGAACGGAAAGAGCACCGGTTTGTTCTCCGCGTCGTACCACTTGTAGCCCACCTTCACGCCCTCATTGTAGGTCAGCTGAAATGGAGCTAACCCCGCGGCAATCTGTTTCCACACTTCCGGCTGGTTGTAATTTGGGATGGACGCTTTCGGTGGCTTCACGATCGTGGGATGCGGCAAATCGTCCACACTTAGCGGGAAGGTCACCGGAAGCTTCGCGCTGGGATTCACATCCCCGAAGAGCACGTTGGCGACAGCGTCCGATCCTTTGCTGCCCGCGAACCAGGCTTCGAGAATCGCGCTGACCTGTCCGGCCCAGGGCATGGTCACGGGACCGCCGGATTCCACGACAACCACCGTGCGCGGATTCGCGGCCGCTACCTGTGCAATCAGTTCATCCTGATGCTCTGGCAGCGCGAGACTGGGGAGATCCATGTCCTCGCTCTCCCACTGGTAGGCGAATATGATGGCGACGTCTGCGCGTTTCGCCAGTGCGGCGGCAGTAGCAGGGTTTGCGCCGGAATCAAATTCAACGTTGGCGCCGGCAGCCTTCGCGCGAATCGATTTCAGCGGGGAAGTTGGGAACCACACTGGCTCCAGCCAGCGCGTCTGGCCTTTGCCGGGAGGCGCAATCGCGTTACCGCCCGGAGGATCCACTTGCGCGGAACCGCCGCCGGAAATCATGCCAACATCGGCATGCGACCCAATCACGGCGATGCGATGCACTTTCGAAGCCTCGAGCGGAAGCAGTCCGCCCTCATTCTTGAGCAGGACGATACTTTGCTCTGAAAGCTTCTGTGCGACTTCGAACCCGCGCTCCACATCGATCACACTCTTTTGCTGAGGGTCATCGACCACGCCCGTATCGAACATCGCCCGCAGAATGCGCTGCACGTGGTCATCGAGTTCGGCTTGCGGCACCTTGCCTGACTGGACATCTTTTTTCAGTTCGTCTCCATAGAAAATCCAGCCGGGCTGTTCCTGGTCGAGGCCCGCGGCTGAAGCTTTGGCCGTGCTATGGGCGCCTCCCCAGTCGGTGACGACGAACCCTTTAAACTTCCAGTCTTTCTTCAGCACGTCGGTGAGCAAATATTTGTTTTCGCAAGCATAGTCACCGTTGACGCGGTTGTATGAGCACATGACCGCGCCCACATCGGACTCTTCCACCCCGATTTCGAAGGCCAGCAGATCGCTCTCCCGCGCCGCGCGCTCCTCGATGTGGACGTTGACCGCGTTGCGCCCGCTTTCCTGGTCGTTCAGCGCATAGTGCTTGATGTCGCCGATGACGTGCTGCGCCTGCTCGCCCTTGATCACCGAGGCGACCATTTTCCCGGCCAGCACCGGATCTTCGCCCATGTACTCAAAAGTGCGGCCATCGCGGGGCTCGCGCGTGAGGTTCACGCCGCCGCCTAACGACATGTTGTAGCCCTGCGCCCGCAGTTCACGGCCGATCAGCGCTCCATATTCGTACCCGCCCTGCAGATCCCAGGTCGCAGCCCCGGCGATGCACGACGGCAGAGCGGTCGAGTAGCGGCCATTCTCGCCGCTCATGCGCACCCCGTAAGCCGCATCCGACATTTGAATTGCGGGAATTCCCAGCCGCGGAATGCCTACGACGTAGCCCGCGCCTCCATTGGAATGAATCGCCAGCGGACTCATCGGGCTTAGGCCGACCATACCCGTGCCGTGGAGCAGCGAAATCTTCTCGTCAAGAGTCATCTCTTTGACGACCATTGAAGCGCGCTCGTCGGGCGAGAGGCTCGAGTTCATCCAGGGCAGTTTCTTTTGGTTCGACTGGGCGCTGACAGAAAACGGCAGCAGCATGGCTGATAAGCAGAACAAAAGTGCAACTTTCGCGAAAGCGGGCGCGCGCAGGGACATGACACAGCCTCCGATCCATGTACAAAATCGATATTGTAGCAGGGGAATGCAAGTGATTCTGTGCGCCGGAACACAACTTGTCAGCCGGTCGTCTGCTGACGGATGCAATGTCACGGCTTGCGCTTTACACTTGAAGGGTGAAAATCGCGCTCGGCCAGATCAACCCAACCGTGGGAGACTTCTCCGGCAACGCGGCCAAGATCATCGACTTCTCGCGCCGTGCCCAGTCTGCGGGCGCCGGATTGATCCTGTTCCCCGAATTGTCAGTCTGCGGCTATCCCCCTCGCGACCTCGTCGAGCGTTCGTCTTTTGTGCTCCACAACCGCCAGTCCGTGGACCAGATTGCCAAAGACACTGCCGGAATCGCGGTGATCTGCGGCCTGGTCACTCCTGCGCAGTCCGACACGGGCAAGTCCGTGATGAACTCTGCGGCCCTGCTGATGGATGGCAAGGTCGCCTTCCTGCAGTCCAAGATGTTATTGCCCACCTACGACGTCTTCGACGAGATGCGCAACTTCGCTCCGGCGAAAAGCCAGGAACTGTTCTCATTCTGCGGCAACCGCATGGCTCTCACCATCTGCGAAGACGCCTGGAACGATAAGCAATTCTGGGTGAAGCGGCTGTACACGGTTGATCCGGTTGAGTCGCTGATTCAGGCGGGTGGAAATTTCGTGCTGAACATTTCGGCTTCGCCGTTCTGGATCGGCAAACGCGAATTCCGCCGCGACCTGCTGGCCAGCATCGCCCGCCAGCACAAAGTTCCGGTCGTGCTGGTCAATCAGGTAGGAGGCAACGACAGCCTCGTTTTCGACGGATCGAGTCTGGTCGTGAACCGGGAAGGGACGGTCATCGCGCAAGGGCGCTCGTTCGAGGAAGATCTTATCTATTTCGATTCCGCGACATTCACCGGCGAGATGCACGAGCAAATCGCGGGAGAGGAAGCCAGCGCCTACTCCGCGCTGGTGCTGGGCACGCGGGACTACATGCACAAATGCGGATTTCAGAAGGCGATCATCGGCCTCAGCGGCGGCATTGATTCAGCACTCACTGCGGTGATCGCTGCGGATGCGGTTGGCCCTGCAAACGTGATTGGGATCGGTATGCCAGGGCCATATTCGTCACAAGGATCAATTGATGACGCCCGCGCTCTGGCCAAAAACCTCGGCATCCGCTTCGAGTTGCTCTCTATCGTTCCTGCCTACGAAGCTTATCGGCAGACTTTGCAGCCGGTCTTTGCTGGATGTCCAGAAGATGTCACCGAGGAAAATATCCAATCGCGGGCCCGCGGCACCATGCTGATGGCTCTGTCCAATAAGTTCGGCGCTATCGTGCTCTCGACCGGCAATAAGAGTGAACTCGGCGTTGGATATTGCACGCTCTACGGAGACATGGCCGGCGGCTTGGCCGTGATCTCGGACGTGCCGAAGACGCTGGTTTACCGGTTGGCGCATTATGTGAACTCGCAGCGGCCGGTAATTCCGAAGGATACGCTGGAGAAGCCTCCTTCGGCCGAGTTGCGCCCCAATCAGAAAGACAGCGACTCGCTGCCCCCCTACGAGATTCTTGATGCTGTGCTGGAGGATTATGTGGAGGATTCCCACCCTGCCGGGCAGATCGCCGCCGACCGCGGCTTCGATATTGACCTGGTGCGGCGCGTGATCCGTATGGTGGATCGCGCCGAATACAAGCGCCAACAGGCCGCCCCGGGACTAAAGATTTCTCCCAAGGCATTCGGCTATGGCCGCCGCTTTCCTGTTGCGGCCAAGAGCGAGGTTTGAAGGCCAGCGGTTGACGTATTCTAGTAGGAATTAACAGAACCATCGCTTTCCGATATTCTCCGAAGACACATGCGAAAGGACCCAATGCGTAGTTTCCTGAACTCGATCTGTATCCTTTTCCTGACCTTCACCCTGGCCGCTCAAACCAGTTCGACCAATCAGGCTCCCGCAAATGCTGGTGGGAAGGCGCAAGAGAAACTAGGAACCCATGCCACCGCGAACCTCCCGTCGGAGGCGACGGTCGATTCCTTCCTGCACCAGCAGTTCGGGTACGAGAAGGATCTGACATGGAAGATCAGCAGCATCAAGCCCTCGATTATCCCCGGACTGGCCGAGGTCACGGTGGTGCTCGCCGGGCAGCAGGGGCAGCAGTTGACCCGTTTCTATGTTTCATCCGATGGCGAACACGCGCTGGTAGGCGAGGTCATTCCCTTCGGTGCGCGGCCGTTCGATCCCGTGAAAAAGATTCTGGAAAAGGGCGTGACCGGGCCGGCGCGCGGTCCGAAAGATGCTCCGGTGATGATCGTCGAGTTTGGCGACTTGCAGTGCCCCGCGTGCAAGGCAGCACAGCCCACCATTGAAGCTCTGGTCGCGGCCGAGCCCAATGCCCGGTTTGTCTTTCAGAATTTCCCCCTGGAGATGCACAACTGGGCCGCAAAAGGAGCCGCCTACGCCGATTGCGTGGGACATGCCTCGAACGACGCCTTCTGGAAGTTCGTCTCCAAGACGTACGAAACGCAGTCTGACATTACCGCGGAAAGTGCCGATGAGAAGCTGACCGCCATCGCCGAGGGTGTTGGGGTTAAGGGCTCAGACATTGCTGCGTGTGCTGCCAAGCCCGACACCAAAGCGCGCGTGGATGCCTCGATCGCGCTGGGTAAATCGGTAGACGTTACCGGCACACCCACAGTTTTCATCAATGGGCGAAAGATCGGCAACTTCGATAGCCGCCTGACGGATGTGTACAAGAGCCTGGTGGAATTCGCCGCGAAAGAGCAGTGAGACAGGCTGCCGTAACGACAAACTCCTCCAGAGGTCCTGGAGGAGTTTCCTTTTGGCAGTAAAGAAACCCGCTTGGTGCCTGATCCCCGAGAGCCCGAAGCCCTCCGCCTAGTTCTGGCTCACCCAGATTTCCGGGGTCGCGCGCTCGAAGTTCGAGACGACGTGGGGAGTAATCGAGATCATCAGTTCGTCGTCATCCTCGGTTTTCGTGTTGTTGACCATCGCCATGTTCAGCCCGGGGATAAATCCCAAACCGGGGATGCCGCTCATCGAACGCGCGTCGTTATGCGAGATCTGCCCGGCCACAAAAGCCGGTTCGCCGTCCTGCAGATTGATGCTGCCTTTGTATTCACGATTGGAGATCACCGGCACGCCGTTGTCCGATTGCCCGGTCAGCGAGCGTACCTGCAGTTCCAGTTGCAGGCTGACGCTGCCATCGCCGTGAACCGTCGGCTTCACCTTCACTTGCAACCCGAGATCTTCGTAACTCACGGAAGGGAACGGTGGAATATAGCTTTGGTTTCCCAGCACCTGCGAAATCTGTGGCGAGTTGTAAATCGGAGAGTAGCTGGCGTTGAGAATCGGGAAGCGCTCTCCGAGATGGAAGGTTGCATCGGTGCCCTGGCCGGCGCGCATCGACAAGTTATCAAGACTGCGCACCCACGATTCATTCACCGCTAAGGCCGCGGAAAGCTGATCAAGGCTCAATCCCGAAAATGTCAGGCCGCCTCCGAACGTCGCCAACGGCTGGCTGAAGATAGAATTCTGCTGGCCTCCGAGTTGCGACAGCAGTCCGGAGAGCGCGGTCGATCCCGCCTGGTTGATGCCTCCAGAAGCGATCAGCTGGTTGATGAGATCTTGAATATTCTGTCCGCCTAATGCGGCGAGCGCGGCCACGGGTATGTTGTACAGGTTGAATGTGTCGGGAATGTGCAAGCCGATGTTGCGCGTGAGCTGATGGCTGATCTGAAAGACCCGCACGTCGAGGACGATTTGCGGCCGTGGGTTGCTGAGCTGCCGCATGAGCTTGCTGCAGGCCTCGACCGCGTACTGCGGCCCGCGCACTTCCACTGTGCCCGCGGTTTGCCCGGAGCTGACATAGCGCAGGTCGAACATGTTGCGCATGGTGGTCACCAGATCGGTGGCTTCCTGGGGCGTGGAGTGGGGCGGCAGGATGAAAGTCTGTAGCAGCATGCGGTCGAACTGCTTGTGATTTTCGGGATTATCGGCGGCGATCAATACCTGATGCGCGTCCAGAGCGGCCCACATGGTCTTGCTGACCGCGCATGCCAGCCTGAGCGCAGTAAAAAAATCCACGTTGTCCAGATTGAAGCGCACCTGCCGAGCCTTCACCGAATCGTCGAACTGCACGGTCACGTTGAAGGCGCTGGCCAACTCCGAAAACAGCTGGCGTACATCGCCGGTAAAGTGGAAGGTCGCCCGGCTATCCCCGGGTTCGAGATGGATTTCGTTGGGCGAAAGTGAAGCCGGCACTCTTTCGGGCAGCGGAGCCGCTTCGAGCGTCGCCTCCTCAAAGCGCTCCCGCGCAAACTGGTTGTCCGGGTCCAGTTGGAGTGCGGTCCGGAATTCCGCCGCCGCCCGCATACGCGCATCTTCGGCCAGCAGCAGATTGCCGCGCTGCACGTGATCGAATACCAGCTTGGCCTTCACCGCCTCGCGCGCCGTGAGGTAATTCATATTCTGCGGATCGAGCCGGGAGGCGTCCGTAAATTTCTCCAGCGCGTCTTCCAGTTGCTGGGATTTGTCGAGCTTAACGCCACGATTGAAGGATTCGCGCGCTTGCTTGAGCTCTTGTTTGGTCGGGATGCAGTTCACTCCGCCAATCAGGCCGTTGCCGCAGGCAATCGGTAGAGAGGGCGCAGGCTCGTTGCTGCCTGCCCAAGCCGGCAAGGCAAGCGCAAGAGCTATCAACGGTGCAAGGGTGAATGACGGCTGCCGCATTCGTTCCTGATTCTAACGTGCTTTCTGCGTAGGAGGGGCGGCCATTAGGACCTCGTACCTCCGGTTGCAATGCCGGTGAAAGAACGCTGGACGGGGCCTGTCTTGCACGCCAGGAAGGGGGTCAAGAGAGCATGAGCCGCTCAATCGAGTGAGCCTTGCCGGTGGCCTCGTCGCATTCGATCACCACGGCGCAAAGCCGCACGTCGCCGGTGGCGGGCTCGAAGCGCACCGGCATTCCGTTCAAGAACTTGCCGACGACGAGTTCCTTCTTGACTCCAATGACGCCATCGTACGGACCGCTCATTCCGACATCCGTGATGTACGCAGTGCCATTCGGTAATACGCGTTCATCCGCGGTGGGAACGTGCGTGTGGGTGCCGACCACCGCTGTGACCCGCCCATCCAGGTACCAACCCAGCGAAATCTTTTCCGAGGTCGCTTCGGCGTGCATATCTACCAGAATGATTTTGGCTTTGATTTTCTTCAGAAGCTGATCCGCCACTCGAAAGGGATCGTCGTTCGACGCCATGAACACACGCCCTTGCAGGTTCACGACCGCATAAGGGATTTTTCCCTTGAAACCCTCATACATGCCCGAGCCCGGCATGTCCGCCGGATAATTCGCGGGCCTCAACACGCGTCGCGCTGGACCGTGCCCATTGCCTTCAACCATCTGAAAATAATCGACAATTTCGCGCCTGTCCCAGACGTGATTTCCGGTGGTAATGACGTCAACATTCAGTTCGAAGAGTTCCTCGGCCAAAGCGGGAGTGATGCCGAATCCAGCCGCCGAGTTTTCCCCATTTGCGATGATGAGATCAATTTCGCGCTCTCGAACGATCCCCGGCAGCCGGTCTTTGACAATGTTTCGCCCGGGCCGCCCAAAAATATCGCCAATGAAAAGAATACGCATGCAAAATTCGATGGTAACACGTCGTGAGAGCCGCCCCGGAAGCGGAGACGGCATCGTTGGCGTGAAGAATCTAGCGTTAAATTGGACCTAATCGGTGGAAGACGCCAGTTCCGCCGTCCGCAAAAAATCGTAATTCCCCGAAGGATTCAGCCGTAGGCTTCGTACCCGCTTCGTATGCACCAAAACGTTGTCCATGTACCACAAATTGATGTACGGCAAATCTTCCGCCAGGATGCTCTGCACCTCGACGTACAACGCCTTCCGCTTAGCCTGATCCACTTCCCGCCGCGCCTGATCGATCAGCGCATCCACCTTGGGATTGGAGTAGTAGTCGCGGTTCGCGCCATTGGGAGGAAATTTGGACGAATGAAATGCGTATTCAAAAATGTCCGGATCTTCATTCCCGCCGATCCAGCGCAAGCCGTACATCTGAAACGCTCCGTTCTGCACATCCGCGAAAAAAGTTGCGAACTCAAAGCTGCGGATGTCGAGCGCGATTCCTACGTCCCGGAGTTGCTGCTGCATCACGGCCACCATCAGGCGGGTGTTCGGATCCGTCGAGGTTTTCATTGTGATGTGGAAGCGCGCGCCATTCACCGCCGGGTAGCCAGCCGCGTCGAGCAGTTGCATGGCCTTCTCCGGATCATGCGGGTACGCGGGGACGTCTCCGTTATAGGCCCAGCTCTGGGCAGGAAGAATGCTGCGCGCCGGTTCCGCCAGGCCGCGCCAGAGATACTCGATCATCGGCTTGCGATCGAGGGCATAAGCAATCGCTTGCCGCACGCGCACATCTTTCAAAATCGGATCGCGGAGATTGAACGCCAGATAAGCCAGACGCGTTCCCGGTTGGTGATCCACCTGGATGTTGGAATCGCGCTCCAAAACGACCAGCGTGTCCGGGGTGAGCGAGTTAATCGTCACATCGGAGGTGCCGTTGCGTAACTCGAGAGCCTCAGTCGTCTCATCCGGCACGACCACGAAGCGCACCCGCTCCAGCTTTGCCTTCTCTCCCCAATACTCGTCGTTGCGCTCGAGGACGACGTCGCGGTCGGTTTCGGCGCTCACGAACTTGAATGGTCCGGACCCCATCGGATGCTGCGTAATCTCGTCGAGGCTTCCGTAGGGAACGATTCCCATGGCCCCGTCGCAAAGATTCCACAATAGCGGCGCGTCGGGCTCCTTCATGTGAAAAATTACCGTGAAATCGTCAGGGGCGTCGATATGATCCACGAACCTGTAGTTCGCGGCCTTGGTGCTGCGAACCTTGCCTTGCAGCAGGGAGTCAAACGTCCACTTCACATCGCGCGAAGTGAGGGGACGGCCATCATGAAAGCGCACGCCCCGGTGCAGGTGAAAGATATAGGTCAGCGGATCGGGAACCTCCCAGCGCTCGGCCAGGCCCGGCGCCACATTCAAGTCATCGCCTTTGCTCAGCAGGTCGTCGAAGATCAGGCTGTCGATATTTTCCGCGCGTCCGTCAATGCCGATGCGCGGATCAAGATTGGTCGGGCTCGACTCGATAATCATCACCAGCGTGTTGGCGTCGGGCTTGGTCGTGCAGGAAAGAAGGAATAGAACTGCAACGAGAATAGGAATGAGGCGCGCACAGCGCAGAGCGCGAGACCTCAGCATTCGGCTCCCCCACTGCCGCACCTGATGGCCAAAGTCTGAGGTCCGAGGTCCGCAGTTCGCCGTCTTACGCATACGAAATCTTTCCCAGGACAGCAGTTCGTTTCGCTCCCGTAGCCGACGCTACATTCGAAGGACTGCGATTCCACGTCTCGTACGCCAGCACGGCGAAGGCAACCGCTTCTTTGGCCTCGGAAGGCAGCCCGAAGTCGTCCGAAAATCGTACCGCAATTCCGAGCGGCAGCAGACGCTCCGCCAGCATCACTACCAGCGTTGCATTCCTGGAACCCCCTCCGGAAAGAATGATCTCGTGAAAGCGCCTTTCCGCTGTCGACTTGGGTAGGACGAATCGCTCGACTGCATGGGCAATGGACCGCGCAGTCAGCGCCGTCGCGGTTGCTACTACATCCTGCTTGCGTGCGTTCCGGCAGGAATGCAAAAAATTCCGCACGAACTCGCGCCCAAACTCCTCGCGGCCCGCAGTCTTTGGAGGCTTCGCTTGAAAGAACGCCTGACGCAGAATTCGCGACAGCACCGGCTCGATCACGTCCCCACGTGCCGCAATCTTGCCGCCGCGGTCGAAGGCGCGCGCAAATAAATCCTGAGTAACCGCATCGATCACCATGTTCCCCGGCCCGGTATCGAACGCCAACACATTGCTTGCGTTCGCGCCGGCTGGAATCGCCGTGAGATTAGCGATGCCCCCAATGTTCTGCACAATCCGTCCAACCTGCTCGTCAAGAAACCACAAATAGTCGAGATAGGGAACCAGCGGCGCGCCTTTGCCGCCCGCAGCCATATCCGCGGGACGAAAATCCGAGACCACGGGCGCGCCTACGCGCGCGGCCAGCACCGCCCCTTCTCCCGTCTGCCAGGTTGTGCTGATTTTGCGACCTAGGAAAGCTTGAGGCTCGCCCTGATGGTAAAGAGTCTGCCCGTGGCATCCGACTAGATCCACCTTTACTCGAAATTGCCGCATCGTGGCCAGCACCGCATCGGCATAAAGCTCGCCCAACAAGAAGTTCAGCCGCGCCAGTTCGGCAACGCTGGCAGCCGGCGCGTTCATCGCAGCCAGCACGGCTGCCCGCACTTTCGGTGGGTAAGAATATTCCGAGTGTCCCAACAGTTCGATCGTGTGGCGCGGCCGTCCGCGCCCGCCCGCCCTATCCCCAATCTGCACCAGCGCAACGTTGATGCCGTCGGCGGAAGTTCCGCTCATCACTCCGGCGACGATCATTCGCCCCTGGCTCATGATCGCCGCCGCCGATCTGCCCGGCGGCTCAACGGTCCCAGCCGCACCTGCTCGCCAAACTCCCACAAGCACCGCGTCAATCTCTCGACGGTTATGCTCGACGGAGCTTTTGCCGGCCGCATTTCTTTGCGCTTCTTCTTGAACGCCAGCACGCGACGTCCGGACTCGGCAACCCGCCGGGCAAATTGCTTGTCCCGTTCTGCGGTTCGGGTCAATGCCTCGTACGCCTGCAACACGTAATCCTCGCGGTGGCACACCAGGCACAAATCTCCGCCCGCGCGCACAAATTCCACCGCCGCTTCGCCCACCGGAGCAGCCGAAAGGATTCCGCCCATCTCGAGATCATCCGAGACGATCAGTTTCCGATACCCAATGCGTTTGCGCAGAATGTCGCTGATCCAAAGCTTCGAGAGCGAAGCGGGAATCTTGCTCTTCGTGACCTGCGGATACGCGGCATGAGAGATCATCACAAAGGGCAGTTGTCGGCACAGAGTGCGGTAAGGAAGCAAATCTTCGGACCACAATTTTCTTAGTGGCTTCTCGATGACCGGCAATTCATGATGGCTGTCGAGCCTGGCTTCGCCCAAGCCTGGGAAGTGTTTGCCGCATCCCAAAACTTTGGCCGACGAGAGTCCGGCGAGAAATTCCTTGGCATACCGCACTGTCTGCCGCGCATCTGCCGACACCGCCCGCGAGCCCATCACCGCGCGTGAAGCTTCGAACGCCAAGTCGAGCACCGGCGCGAAGTCCACATTAAATCCCAGCGCCCGGCAGTTCTCGCCGATAATCTGCCCATGCCTCCGAAATAGTTTGGCATCATCGACGGCAAAAACTTCCGCCGCAGAAGGCGCTGCCCCCAGCGCATCGCGAAAGCGGTCAACCGTCCCGCCCTCCAGATCCACGCAGGTGAATAGCGGCGTAGCCATGCATTTCTGGCAGTCCCGCAATAGGCGCCAAGTCTGCTCCGCGCTCCTGATATTTCGGGCAAACAGAATCACGCCCCCAGGCTGCACTTTCTTCAGCAGGGAAGAAAGCCGCGACGACATTTCGATTCCATCGAAGCCGATGATCAGAAGTTGCCCAGGGTCTTGCGCCAGAACTTCCTCCGTGTCCTCTGTGGTTAGATTTCTTTCTTCAACGCGGCCAAAAGGTTCAGCGCTTCCAAAGGCGTGAGCCGGTTCAAATCCACCTCGCGCAATTTATCCAGCACTGGCTGCGACAGCGGAGTAAAAATAGTCAACTGCGCGGCCGGCGGACTCGCTCCCGGCGAGAGATGCGCCGTAGCCTGCTGCTCTGCGAACTCATGCTCGGCCAAAACTTCGCGCGCCCGGTCCACCACTTCTTGCGGCAATCCCGCCAGCTTCGCGACTTCAATGCCGTAACTGCGATCTGCAGCTCCCGGTTCTACTTTCCGCAGAAAGACAATCCCGCCGCCGGTCTCTTTGACCGAGACATGAAAGTTCTTCACGCCCTCGAGTTGCTCCGCCAGTTCTGTCAGCTCAAAGTAATGCGTGGCGAACAAGGTCTTGGCCCGCACCCGCGCATGCAGATACTCCACCGCCGCCCACGCAATCGCCAGGCCATCGTAAGTCGCGGTGCCGCGCCCCACCTCGTCGAGCAGGATGAGGGATCGTGCCGTCGCGGTATGCAGGATGGCCGCGGTCTCCGTCATTTCGACCATGAACGTCGAGCGTCCGCGCGCCAGGTTGTCGCTGGCTCCAATGCGCGTGAACACGCGATCTACAATGCTCAGCTTGGCCGAGCGCGCCGGCACAAACGATCCCATCTGCGCCAGGATCACGATCAGCGCCGTCTGCCGCAGGTAAGTCGACTTGCCGCCCATGTTCGGCCCGGTCAGCAGCAGGATGTTATGTGTTGTACCGTTCAAGTAGAGATCATTTGGGACAAACCGGTCGCTGCCCCCAACCATCTCCTGCTGCTCGATTACCGGATGCCGTCCTTCGATGATTTCCACTTCTCCGGCACTCTCCACAAATTGCGGCCGGCAATAATTACGCAGCGCCGCGATGTGCGCCAGCGAAGCCAGTACATCCACCTCCGCCAGTGCCAGCGCGGTTTGCCGGATGCGCTTGGCCTCGCCCGCAATCGCCGTGCGCAGCTCGGTGAACAGCCGCCGCTCGATCTCGACGATTTTTTCCTGCGCGTCGAGAATCTTCGTCTCGTATTCCTTCAACTCCGGAGTGGTGAAGCGCTCCGCCCCGACCAGCGTCTGCTTGCGCTCATAATCCTGCGGAACGAGATGCAGGTTCGACTTCGAAACTTCGATGTAGTACCCGAAGATGGAATTGAACTTTACCTTCAGCGACGTGATGCCGGTTCGTCCGCGCTCCCGCTGCTCGATCTGCGCCAGCACCAGCTTGCTGTTGCGCGAGAGCTCGCGCAGCTCATCGAGATCGCGGTCCACCCCTTGCGCAATGACTCCGCCATCCGCAAAACTCAATGGCGGTTCCGGCACGATCGTCGCCTCAATGCGTGCCCTCAAGTCGCCCAATTCATCCAGCGATCCATGCAGCGCTTGCAAGCGCGCTGAGCCCAGTCGCCCAACCGCCGCTTTCACTGCCGGAATCTTTCCCAGCGATGCCGCCAGCGCCAGCACATCCCGCGGATTCGCCGTCTCCAGCGTGACCCGGCTCAGCAACCGCTCCAGATCGAGGACACCATCGAGCGCCCGCCGCAACTCTTCTCGCGAGACCAGATTCTTTACCCCCGACTCCACCGCATCCAGCCGCCCTTGAATCTCATTCAAATCGAGCGACGGCCGCAGCAACCATGCCCGCAGCAGCCGCTTCCCCATGGGCGTAACCGCGGCATCGATCGACCGGAACAAAGTCACCCCGGCATCGGTCCCGGCAAACAGCGGCTCGATCAACTCCAGGTTGCGCACCGTGACGGCATCGAGCACCAGGCAATTCTGCCGCTCGTACCATCCGATCCGGTCCACGTGATCGAGCGACCCGCGCTGCGTCGAGCGCACGTAATACAGAATCGCCCCCGCAGCAGATGCCGCGGCCGTGCGCCCAGCCAGCCCGAATCCTTCCAGCGACAGCACTCCAAAATGATTTTCCAGCAAGGGTAGCGCATGATCCGGCGAGAAGATCCAATCCTCCAGTGGAGTCTCCGTGGGAAGAGAAGCACCATGTGGGGACAGCCGCCCCCGGCTGTCCTGCCGAGCGAAGCTCGGCTGCGTGCCACTGGCTTCAAACAGCGGCGCCGCTGAGGCATACAGCACCTCCTTCGGCCGCAACTGCTCCAGCTCTTCCTGCACCCTGCGCAGCGCGCCCTCGCCCGCGAACTCCGTCGCCCGAAATTCTCCAGTCGAAAGATCTAACGCCGCAAATCCCACGCGATCGCCGACCTGCGCCAGCGCCGCCAGAAAATTATTTTCTTCCGAGCCCAGCGACGAATCCGCGGCGGTCCCGGGCGTGACCACACGCGTCACTTCGCGCCGCACCAGTTTCTTCGCCAGCCGCGGGTCTTCCATCTGCTCGCAGATCGCCACCTTGAATCCCTTGCGAATCAGCTTCCCGATGTAGCCCTCAGCCGCGTGATACGGCACTCCGCACATGGGCACGGCAATTCCTTTTTCCTTATTGCGCGAGGTCAGTGTGATCTGCAGTTCTTTCGACGCCACAATAGCGTCGTCGAAAAACAACTCGTAAAAGTCTCCCAGGCGGAAGAATAAAAGCGCGGTGGGATGTTCTTTTTTGACCGCGGCATATTGCCGCATCAGCGGAGTGGACGGCTCGGTCATCTAAGCGGGCTTCGGCGGATTATAACAAAGCGCCGCGGCTCTGTTCTGCGTGATTTCGCATCCGCCTGTGGGAAATGATCGCAACAGATCGCGGTTGACTCCGCTTCTCTACGGTGTTCTCCTTGCTTGATCTATGGAACTGCGCAAAGACCCGATCACGCGTTCGTGGGTCATGACGGGCGACGATCCCGGCGAAGGCGCTGCGCGCGCTGACGCCCCCTGCCATTTCTGCGCCGATTCAGCGTCGCCATTACAGGTGATCGCCAAGTCGCCGAACACAGGAGCAGCCTGGTCTGCGCAGTCCGTCGTCCATCCCCGGCCACTGTACCGCATCGAGGGCGAACCGGGCCGCCGCGGCGACGGCATCTACGACCGGATGCACTCGGTGGGCGCCCACGAAGTGCTGGTCGAGAATCGTAGCCACGACCGCCATTTATGGCACGCAAACGACGACGAAATCGCCCAGTTTCTGCGCCTCGCCGCCGAGCGCATCCTCGATCTCAAACGCGATCCGCGCATCAAGTACGTCAGCCTGTTCAAAGATTACGGTAAGAACGCCGGCCAGGAATTCAGCCACGCCACCTCACAGATCACCGCCACCATGTTCGTTCCCCGCCGCGTACTTTACGAATTGCGTGCCGGACGGGAATATTTCGCCACCAAGGAGCGCTGCGTCTTCTGCGACATCATCCAGCAGGAGGAGCGCGAGGCCCAGCGCGTCGTCGAAGCCCGTGGCGATTATCTGGCGCTTTGTCCTTATGCTCCGCGCGTGCCCTATGAAACCTGGATTCTTCCGCGCAACCACGATGCTGCCTTCGAGCGCACAGGCTTGAACAAGCCAGGACTGCGGACGAACCTGGCAGCGCTTCTGCGCCGTACATTGCAGCGCATTCGCACCGTGACGGAGGACTTTCACCTGGTTCTGCACACTTCGCCCAGCAGCCTGCACCCTCTCAAGAATCTCGGTTACTGGAAGACCATCGACGATGACTATCACTGGCACATCGAAATTTTGCCGGTCGTAGGCTCGAAGTCCAAGTCTTACACCTTCAAAGAGGTGTATTACTCGCCCGTAAGTTCAGAGACCGCGGTGAAACATTTGCGTGAAGCGAAAATCGACGGCTAGCGAACTTTCAAGATGGCCGCCTTTCGATATCTGCCCTGGTCGGATCCGAAGGATCGGTCGGCTGAAAGCCCTGTACGATCGCTGCAGGAGTATCCCAGGAGGCCCATGCCCATGAATTCTGAAACTCCCTCAGTTCTGGCAGTACTCTGTGCGATATTGCTGGTCGGAGTTACATCTTCCGCCAGGACAGGCGAGGTTTCCATGCTGCACGATCAGAATGCGCAAATTCAGGAGCAGGCGACCCGGGACGCCATCGACCGCTTCAACGAAGCCTTCAATCGCCACGACGCATTGGCCGCCTGCTTGACCGAAGACACCGTGTTCGAAGACACATCTCCGGCGCCAGATGGCCGCCGCCTGGAGGGGAAAGCCGCCGTGGTCGAGTTCTGGCGTGCATGGTTCGCGCGCAACGCCGATGCCCACTTCGACGCGGAAGAAATTATCGTCAGCGGCAACCGCGCGGTCGTCCCTTGGGTCTACCGCAAGATGCGCAATGGCCAGCCCTGGCACCTCCGCGGCGTGGACATCTTCACCGTGCGTGACGGCAAAGTTGCTGCCAAGCTCGCCTACGTGAAAGGCTGAGTATCTCTGAAGCACCACACGATCCATGAAGACGCCAATGCCTGAAGCGCAACCAAAACCCCGCGCAACGGGCCTCACACCCATGGCTCACGTTGCGGATGTGCAGCGTTCGGTCGACTTCTACAAACACCTGGGCATGGAAGTACGTGGTAGTCTTCGAAGCCTGGCCGGCGAACTGCAGTGGGTCCACGTCGCCTGCGAACATGCTGAACTGATGTTGACCCGTGCTTCAGAACCCGTGATAGCAAGCGAACAAGCGGTCTTGTTCTATCTTTACTCCCCCGGTCTGATTGACCTCCGCGATCATCTTTTGGCCAGCGGCGTGGCGGTATCTGCGATCACCTATCCTAGCTACATGCCCAAGGGCGAGATTCGTGTGGAAGATCCCGACGGCTACGTATTACTCATTGGCCAGGCTGACTGAGCACCCCCGGCAGCCTGCTACAATCCCGCCCTCAGGAGATCGATCCCATGAAACGCGTACTTTGTTTCGTCCTTTCTCTTTCTAGTTGCTTCGCACAATCCCCTTCCGCCGGCAAGCAAAAGGTCCTGTGGCAGAAACTGGAAGCTAGCATCCAGGACGTCGACCAGCACCTTGATGGCGTCATGGGAGTCGCCATCGAAGACCTCACCACCGGCGACCACTACTTCCTGCACGAGGACGAAGTTTTCGCCCAGGCCAGTTCCATCAAGATCACCGTCCTAGCCAATCTTTATCTGCAGGCGCAGGAAGGGAAGCTCAAACTCACCGATCTCTACACCGTGCAGTCCTCCGACCTTGTCCCCGACAGCGACATCATGAACGGCCTCACGCCCGGAGTCACTCGCGTCACGCTGCGCGATCTCGCCACCATGATGGTTGCCGTCAGCGATAACTCCGCCACCAACGTTCTTATTGATCGCGTCGGCATGCAGAACGTGAACGCCATGCTCGACTCGCTCGGCCTGACGCATACCCGCCTGCGCCGCAAAATGATGGACCTGGAAGCCGCCAAGCAAGGCCGCGAGAATATTTCCACACCGCGCGAAATGATGACCCTGCTCGACGCTATTTATCACGGCAAGCTGCTCAACAAGCAATCCACCGACGACTTCTTCAAAACGCTGAGCACGAACAAAGATTCGTTCATTCCCCGCGATCTGCCTCCCGATCTCAAGGTCGCCAATAAGCCTGGCGAACTGGAGGCCGTCCGCAACGACTCAGGGGTTGTTTTTGTCGAGGGCCGTCCCTACGTGATCTGCGTGATGACCGGGTTCCTGCGCAACGAGCGCGCAGGCGAAGAAGCAATCACCAAGATCTCGCTTGAAACCTGGCGCATGTTCGACCGCCTAAGCCGGGCCACCGAATATGGCCGCGTAGTCTCCCCAGGGAACGGCACCAGATAGCTAATGTAGTTTTCGTAGCGCCGCCGTCCCGGCGGCTGTCCGGCGGGCGTCCCCGCCCGCGACCCGCGGATGAGCGATGCTGCCAATGCTTTTTAAAAATGCCGCTTGAACCTGTTACTTGGCCCGACCTGCGGCAACCCCCGCCCCCTTCTGCCGCATGAATTCTTGCGCCCCCTTAGCGTCCAGCGGCTGCGAGAAGTAGTACCCCTGCCCGTACTCGCATCCCAGCTCAAGCAACCGCTCGGCCTGGCGGAGATTCTCGATTCCCTCCGCGATCACCTTCAGATTCATCTTGTGCGCCAGCATCACGATCAGCTCGACTATATCGGCAGATTCGCGGTCCGTTTGCATTTCCCGTACCAGCGACAGATCAATCTTCAAGGCGTCCACCGGGAACTGCCGCAGTCCGCGCAGTGAGGTCGCCCCCGTCCCGAAATCATCGAGCACGACTCCAATGCCCATGTGCTTGAGATGGGCAAGCACGGTGACGGTCAATTTGGGATCGGCCGCGGCAATGCTCTCCGTCATCTCCAGCTGCAGCCGCGAGGGATCAATTCCCGTCTCCTGCAGCGCCGCCTGCAGATCGGTCACCAGCCGGGCGTCAGCAAACTGGCGCGCCGAAATGTTCACCGTGATCTTCATCGGCTCGTCCGAGGAATCGTTCGCCTGCCAGTCGCGCAATTGCCGGCAGGTCTGCGTGATCAGCCACTGCCCAATGGAAACCAGAATGCCCGAGTCCTCCGCCGCCTCAATGAAGCGGTGAGGCGAGATCAGCCCCTGTGTCGGATGTTGCCAGCGCAATAGGACTTCGAGACTTAGAACGCGCCGCGTATCGAGCTGCACTACCGGCTGGTAATAGACACGGAACTGGCTCTCGCTAAGGGCCGTGCGCAGGTCGGATTCCAGCCGCAACCGCCCCACCGCCCGGGCATGCATCGCCTCATCGAAAACCTCTGAGCGCGATCCGCCCAGCGCCTTGGCCCGACGCATGGCTACATCCGCATCTTTCAACAGATCTTCCGGACGTTCGTGCGTCGCCGCGCTCAGGGCGATGCCGATGCTGAGCGCAGCGCGCACCTCATGCGACCCCACACAGAATGGTTCCGAAACCGCGGCCTGCAGTCTTCTGGCTACGCGCAGCGCATCGCTGGGATCGTCAATCGCATCGAGTAAAATCGTGAACTCGTCCCCGCTCAGCCGGAACAGCATCGCATCGCCACCGGCGCCGCCGCTGTCATGGCGTGCCACCGTATCATTCCGACGCAAATGCGCCCCCAGCCGCCGCGCGGTCTCGATCAGCAATGGATCACCAATGCCCGCTTCGTTGAAGACCTTGAATTGATCGATGTTCCCCAGCAATAGGGCATACGAACGTCCCGGATCGCGCCGCACCGCCTCGAACGCGCTCTCCAGCCTGTCCAGAAAAAGGCGGCGATTGGGCAATCCGGTCAGCGGATCGTGAAACAGATTATGTTCGAGTTGCTCCTCTGCCCGCTTGCGCTCGGTAATGTCCCGGTTCACAATCACCAGCTTGGCCACTGCGCCTTTGGCATCGCGAATTGTGCTGGCCACTGACTCCAGCACCCGCCAGCTTCCATCTTTGTGTTTGATCCGGTACTGCAGCCGCTTGCCTACGCCGCTCGTGCGCGCCTCCCGCGCCGCCTCCAGCACCCGGAAACGGTCGTCCGGATGAATCTGCTCGAACGATGAGGTCTCGCCCAACTCGCTCGGACTGTAGCCGAGGATCCGTTCGTATGCCGGACTGTTATAGAGCCGCCGCCCCTTCACGTCTACCAACGCGATCATGTCAGCGGCGTTTTCGGTGACGATTTGAAACAATTCTTCGCGCTTCTTCGCGTCGCACTCGACTTTGTAAATCCGGAACTGCTGGTACAAGGCCAGCAGGCACAGCGTCCCCAGCGGAATCCAGTACCATTCAAGATGCATGCACTCTTCCTGCGAAGAAACATCGGCAGGAAAAGGAAGAACTTGAAGGAAGTATTGATTGCTGATTTTGATTGTTGATTGAAAATCTTCGGCCGTCCTGTCACGTACACGCGAAGGTTTTCAATCAACAATCAAAAATCTTCAATTTCCGTTCATAATGTCCTGATGACCGTCCGCCGCCTCAAGACCTATACCGGCGCTCAAGGCTACGTGTACCAGTACTACTTCGTTGGCCAGCGTCCCGCACTGCCGGAGGATCCAGAAGCCCCCGCGACGGAGTTCGTTTTCGATGTCACCTCCGACCGGAAACTCACCTACTCGGTCAGCATTTTTCTACCGCAGAGCCCGCTTGCAGCCTGGAGCCAGGCACACGGCCGCGCCTTGAATGATGCCGAACAGTATGCTGCGGTTAAGCTGCGTCTGTTCCGCGCCTTCGATGAACTCGAAGACGTAAAGACCCACGGCCGCCGTCTGACCATCGATGCCGTTGTGCTCGAGGAGGCTCTCAGTAGTTTGGGCGTGGAGTAGAGGTGCACCAGGCGCTGGCGTCATCCCGAGCGGAGCCGCTTTTCAGGCGCAGCGAGGGACCTCCCGCCGACCGGCGTTGCCCTGATCCGCCATCAACCGTCCTCGCTTGAATCTCTGTGGTCGAAGACCTATAAATGCACTCGAGCTCTTTCCAATGAAAACTCTAATCTCAATCGCAATCCTCCTTTGCGCAACCACGGTGTTCTCTCAAACCTCGCGCTGGTCTGAGCAAAAAGCCGACGACTGGTACGCCCAACAGCCCTGGCTGGTCGGCAGCAACTACATCCCCAAAGACGCGATCAACGAACTCGAGATGTGGCAGGAGGACACTTTCGATCCCGCCGAGATCGACAAGGAACTCGGTTGGGCCGAGGGTCTCGGCATGAACACCATGCGCGTCTTTCTCCACGACCTGCTTTGGCAGCAGGACACTCCCGGCTTCCGCAAACGTATCGATGAGTTCCTGACCATTGCCGCGCGCCACCACATACGCCCGCTATTTGTGCTCTTCGATTCCTGTTGGGATCCCGCGCCGCAACTTGGCCCGCAGCATCCTCCTGTGCCCGGCATCCACAACTCCGGATGGATGCAGAGTCCAGGCGCCAAAGCGCTCGCCGATCCCAGCCAGGTCCCACGCCTGAAAGCCTACGTGCAGGGCGTTGTCGGGGCGTTCGCCAGCGACGATCGCATCCTCGGCTGGGACATCTGGAACGAGCCCGGCTCCGACCAGACCGACAACTATCCGAAGACTGAGTTGAAGAACAAAGACAAGATTGCCCGCGTCGCCGTTCTCCTGCCGCAGGCTTTCGCGTGGGCGCGCGAAATGAAACCGATCCAGCCCTTGACCAGCGGCGTCTACGAAATTGATACATCCAAAGATGAAAATGCGGTTGACGAACTCGAGCGCATTCAGCTGCGCGAATCCGACGTCATTACCTTTCACAACTACAGCTGGCCCGAGTCCTTCAAGAAAGAAATCTCCTGGCTGCGGAGGTTTCATCGCCCGATCATATGCACCGAATACATGGCGCGCTCGGTGGGCAGCACCTTCGACAGCATCTTGCCCATAGCCAAAGAAGAGAAAGTGGGAGCGATCAATTGGGGATTCGTCGTCGGCAAAACGCAAACGAACTTACCCTGGGAGTCCTGGAATCATCCTTACATCAAGCAGCAGCCGCCCGTCTGGTTCCACGAAATCCTGCACGCCGACGGCACTCCATATCGCCAGGCCGAAGTGGACCTGATCAAGCAATTGACCGGCAAGCAGTGACCTCGCCGGCGAAAAAATAGATTGGGTGCGCCCACTTCTCCCCGAATTTGGGAGAAGTGGGGTTTTTGCGAGCCCTACCCGAGTGCAAGATTTACAATCACTCTGCTATGAAAATTTCCGCGCTCATCCTCGTAATCTTTCTCGGTGGTCTCAATGCCTGCAATAAGTCATCGGCTCCGGCCGCATCTTCCAGATCCACATCGCCGAAGTCCGCCGACGCTGTCGAACTCAAGCTGCAGGAGTACGCCGGCGGCGGGTCCGCGACGGACTGCGGACGCCTCGACGTCCACGCCAGCCAGGACCAATCCAAAACCGCGAGCGATTGCGCGCTGCAGGCCAGCCAGGGCAAACACCCGTTCTACGTCGCTTACGACATGCCGGGTATGACGGTGGGGGTCGCCGGGAATTCAGACGGCAAGCTCTTCACCGTGCAAGCGCAGGGATCTCCGTCCCCGAGCGTGACTGCAGGCGCCTGTCCCTCCCAGTTGCGGGTCGCTTCCAGCGGACGCGTCACCTGCTTCGCCCCCGGCGACATGGGCGGAATGGGCGGCAGCCACGCCGCCGGCGCCGTTCCTCCCGGTATGGCGAATCCCCACGGCTCGTCCGTCAAGCCACCCAGCAATTAAGCAGCAACAAGGCACGAAAGGTCCGTCTGTGATCCTAATCACACCTTTAAGTGACCCTCTTTCTTTGCCTTACGCCTTGACCCGTACAGAATGGTCCAGTAGCCCCAGAGATACCAGCCTCTGGAGCACAAATGGGGTAAACTCATGAAATTCCGCACTTATTTCTCAATTCCAAGCGTCAGCAGTGTCGGCACAGAACTGAGAACTGAGTACTGAGAACCGAGTACCGCTTCTATGTCTTTGCTCTGGCTACGTTTTGCACTGGCGTGCTACTTCGTTGGACTGGTCTATGCCTTCGTGGCCCTCACCCGAACCAGCGACCTGTTCAGCCGCATCGCCCTGCACGCCGCCAGCCTGGGCATGGTCTTCCATTTCGTTTCGCTCACCGAACTTTTCCTCTCCGGCCAGGTAGTCTGGGCGTCGGTCCACAACGGTGAATCGCTTCTGGCGTTCCTGTCGATGACGTTCTTCATGATCATCTACACCATCTACAAGACGACATCGCCGGGAGTCGTTGTCTTTCCTGTGGTGTTTTTCCTAACCTTTGTGGCAGCCGTCGACGAGCAACCCGTGCTGCTGACGCAATTTGTCTCACACAAGGGATGGCTCATCGCCCACATCATCCTGATCTTCACCGGATATGCGGCATTAGTCCTCAGCTTCGGCGCGAGCTTGCTTTACCTCCTGCAGGAGCGCCGCCTGAAATCCAAGAAGCCGACCAGCCTGATCTCATTCCTCCCCGCGCTCGAAGTGATCGACCAGATCGGCTATCGCTCGCTGCTCCTCGGCTTTCCCTTCATGACCCTCGGCCTGATTACCGGCTCGGTTGTCGCCGTAACCACGTACGGGCACGTGGACTTCCTTGATCCCAAGATTCTCTTGTCCGTGCTGATGTGGGCCGTCTATATGGTGATGGTCTTCACCCGCTGGAACTCGGGCTGGCGCGGACGCCGCGCCGCCTTCCTCGCAACCTTCGCCTTCGTGGCCGCGCTGGCCGCCTGGGCCGCTAACTATTTTTCCGCGATCCACAGGTTCGCCGCTTCATGAGATATCAGCTCATTGGCGTGAACCACAAGAGCGCGCCCATCGAGGTCCGCGAGCGCCTGGCGATTCCCGAATCGCGCCTGCCCGACATCTGCCGCGATCTCACCGCCTATCCCGGAATCGAAGAAGGCATGGTGATCTCCACCTGCAACCGGGTCGAGATCGTGACGCACACCACGAACGGCCACGCCGACCTGCGGGGATTTCTTCACGACCATTTTCATCTCAACCCCGACGAACTCGATCCGCATCTCTACGAATTCCGCGAGAAAGACGCCGTGCGCCACCTGTTTCGCGTGGCGGCAAGCCTCGATTCCATGGTCGTCGGCGAAGCCCAGATTCTCGGCCAAGTCAAGGAAGCCTACGCGACTGCCCGCGCAGTGGGCGCGGTCCGCGGACAACTCGACCAGCTCTTCAGCCGTGCTTTTGCAGTAGCCAAGCGGGTGCGCAGCGAGACCGCGGTCGGATCCTCTTCGGTGTCCATTGCCTCCGTAGCGGTCGAGCTCGCCAAGAAGATTTTCGGCACCCTGCAAGGCAAGAATGTTTTCATCGTTGGCGCCGGCAAGATGAGCGAACTCGCCGCACGCCATCTCATGGCTCACGGCTGCGCCTCGATTTTCGTTGCCAACCGCACTTACGAGCGCGCCATCGGCCTCGCGCAAAAGTTCGACGGACAGACCATCAAGTTCGAAGATCTCTACTCCACCTGCGACCGCGCCGACATCGTCATCACCTCGACCGGCGCTCCTCACGCTATCTTCCGCAAGGAGCACGGAGAACAGTTCCTTGCCCGCCGCAAGAACCGCCCCATGTTCTTTATCGACATCGCTGTCCCGCGAGACGTTTCGCAGGACATGGCCAAGCTCGATGGCATTTTCGCCTACGACATCGACGACCTGCAGCAAGCGGTCAGCAGCCACGTCGCGGATCGCCGCAAAGAAGCTGAGCGCGCCGAAGCTATCATCGCCAGCGAAGTCGAAAAATTTGAAGCCCGTGCGCACACCCTCGACGTCGTTCCCACGATCGTATCGTTACAGGATCATCTCGAAACGATTCGCCAGGCTGAAATTGACCGCGTTCGCGGCCGCCTCGGTCACTTAAGTCCCGACCAGGAGATCGCAGTCGAAGCCCTGACGCGCGGCATTATCAATAAAGTCATGCACACTCCGATCACCACGTTGAAGAGCGCTGCGAAAGAATCGGAAGCAACGACCATCGTCGATGTAGTCCGGCGCCTCTTCAACCTGCAGGTAAAAGGAAAAGACGCGCAGCAGGATGTCGCCAAAAAAGACGAGATCGGTGTGCGCCGATGATCTCAGTGTCCTGTCACCCTGAGCGAAGTCTGGCGGAGAGCGACGCGAACCGCCAGGCGCAGTCGAAGGACCTCGTGTTTGCTGAAAGCGCCACCGCCGATGAAATGAATTTCCGCACGGCAACCCGTTTCTTCGACGAGCACAACACCGAGCAACTCCCGGTGCTCAGCCGCGAACCGGTGAAAGAATGCAGCCCATGGCGCAAGCCTTCGGACAACGACGCAACGGTGTGCAAGCCCCGGAGGGGCGAAAGGAAGTTCCGCCTGGAACCGTGCCACGACAAAACGGAAAAATGATTTCTCACAACGGCAACCCGGCCAAGCTCCGCATCGGCTCTCGCGGCTCCCAGCTCGCACTCTGGCAGGCTAACCACATTTCCGCCCTTCTGCGCGCCCGCGGCCATGAAATCGAAATTGAAATTATTCATACCACCGGAGACAAGATCACCGACGTCGCCCTCGCCAAAGTAGGCACCAAGGGGATGTTCACCAAGGAGATCGAAGAAGCCCTCGCCGCCGGACGCGTTGACCTGGCCGTCCATTCGTTGAAAGATCTCCCCACCGAACTCCCCGCCGGGTTCGAGATCGTTGCCATCACAAAAAGGGAAGACCCGCGCGATGCCTTCTGCTCGCGCCATTACGCGAAGATTAAAGACCTGCCGCACGGCGCCCGGGTCGGCACCTCCAGCCTGCGCCGCCAGGCCCAACTCAAAGCTATCCGCCCCGATCTCGACATCCATCCTCTACGCGGCAATGTCGACACCCGGCTGCGCAAACTCGAGCACGGAGAATACGACGCCATCATCCTCGCCTCCGCCGGCCTGAATCGCCTCGGCAAAACGGAATGGATCAAGCAGATCATCTCCGCCGAGATCATGTGCCCCGCCGCCGGACAGGGAGCGCTCGGCATCGAAATCCGCGAAGGCGACGCGAAGACTCGCGACCTGCTCCAATTCCTGAACGACCCGAACGCCCGTGCCGCTACCACCTGCGAGCGCGCTCTCCTCAACCGCCTCGGCGGAGGCTGCCAGGTCCCCATCGGTGCTTTTGCCGAAATGAACCACGGCAAGCTGCATCTCGAATCCATCGTCGCCGACCCCGACGGCTCCAAAGTCCTCCGCGATTCCCGCGACGGCGCCGACCCGGAAAAGCTCGGCAACGAAGCCGGCGCATCGCTGCTGGCCCGCGGCGGCGACCAAATCCTCGAAGCCGTCTATGGACGCGGCTTGGCCGTCCCGCCGCAGCCTTAATCCCCTCATGAGCCAGAACGTTCTTCTGAAAATTCTCGGCGGCTCCAGAACACACGCTCTTCATCGCTGGATCAACTTCTGGCCCCCATTTCTCGGTGCTGGCATCCGCGTACGCCGCATCGCTCCAGACATGAAAGCCATTGATGTCGAAATGCGCCTGCGCTGGTGGAATGCCAACTACGTCGGCACCCATTTCGGCGGATCGCTCTTTGCCATGACCGACCCTTTCTATATGCTCATGGTGATGGCCAATCTCGGCCGTGACTATATCGTCTGGGACAAGGCAGCGAGCATCCGTTATCGCAAGCCCGGCAAAGGGACGGTCCGCGCCGAATTCCGGTTGACCGATGCCCAACTCGACGACATTCGTGAGAAGCTGAAGACCTTGCCAAAATACGAACCGGTCTTCAAGGTGGAAGTGAAAGACGAGCAGGGAAGCGTGATCGCCGAAGTGAAAAAGGTTCTGCACGTTCGCAAGAAGGATTTGAAAACTTCTGCGTTGCGCTCGGAGCCGCGAAGTCATGTTGGCTCCGCAGATGTCGGGGCCGGAAAGCCCGTGTGAACCTCTGTGGACGTTGTAGTAATTGATTTCCATCGAACTGGGAGGCGAGTCGAAACTTCGTGTACATCCCCGAACACTTCCGAGTCCGCGATCACGCCGATGCCCTGGCCTTTATGCGCGCGAATCCATTCACCATTCTGGTCTCCTCCACGGACGATGGCCCATTCGCCACACATCTCCCGCTGGTCATCCGCGAAAATGGAGACCACCTCATCCTTCGCGGCCACGTTGCCAAGGCCAACCCGCATTGGCGTTATCTCGAGCAGCAACCGCATTGCCTGACGATCTTCCACGGCCCGCACTCGTACATTTCGCCAACCAACTACAGCACGCGCGAAACCGTCCCCACGTGGAACTACGGTACAGTTCATGCCTACGGCAATGCCCGCGTCTTTGCCGCGTCCGACGAATTGCTTGGTGTGCTTCACGAGCTGATCCCAATGTTTGAGCCCACCTACGCCGACCAGTGGGCGAGCCTCAGCGCAGCCTATCGCGAGCGCATGCTGAGTCACATCGTGGGCTTCGAAATTGCGGTCACGAAAATTGAAGCCAAATTCAAGCTCAGCCAGAACCGCAACAGGAATGAGCAGGAGAAGATCATCGAATCGCTGAGTTGTGCTCGCGACACTGCCGTCTCGGGAACGGCCGCGCTGATGCGTGAGCAGGGGCTTGGCACTAAAAAGGAGAAAGATTGATCGTCTGTGGGCAGGACCTCTCCTGTCCGGCAATTCCCACCATGAGCAAGCCCGCCAACTCCACCACGACCCAACCGCTCAGCGGAGTCCGCATCCTCGTAGGTCGCGCTCGGCATCAAGCCGGAAGCCTCTCCTCGGAGCTGCGCACCCTCGGCGCGGATGTGCTTGAAATTCCTTTTATCGAAATCCACAAGGCGCGCTCGTTCAAGCCCCTCGATACCGCCCTGAAGAATCTCGCTGGCTACGACTGGCTGATCCTGACCAGCGTGAACGGAGTTGAAGCGATGTGGGATCGCTACGAAAAACATTTACCGGAAGGCTCGCGTACCGATCAAAGGCGGAAGAGCGGCCCTTTAGGGCCGCGTACAGGCCTCAACAACTCTCGGGCTTTAGCCGCTGGCCGCCCGCGCATCGCTGCCATAGGACCTGCCACCAAGAAAGCCATCGAGCAGCGTGGCCTTCAGGTCGACGTGGTCCCGAAGGAATACGTCGCCGAATCCGTCGTCCGCAGCCTGAAAGCAAAAGTAAGAGGGAAGCGCGTCCTGCTTGTCCGCGCCAAAGTCGCTCGCGATGTCATCCCCCGCGAACTGCGCAAAGCCGGAGCCCGCGTCGATGTTGTCGAGGCGTACGAAACCGTAGTGCCTCAGTCGTCGCGCACTCGTCTACGTGCCGCTCTGAACAGTCCAGGCAAGCGCCCGCACGTTGTCACCTTCACCAGTTCCTCCACGGTCAAAAACTTCGTAGAGTTGCTGGGCGGTGCGGATAAATTAAAGCGCCGCGCAGCTCAGTTGAAGGGTATTTATTTCGCGTCCATCGGACCGGTTACGTCCTCGACTCTCCGCCATTTCGGGTTTCCTGTTCAAATCGCCGCCAAGGAATACACAATCCCCGGTCTGGTTACTGCTATCGTGAGAGTACTCGGGAACTCCTCCCGCGACTAGCGCCAGGTTCGGTAGGCCGCGGCCTGAATGCGTCAGGCAATCTCATTGTTCTCGAGCGCGGCGCGCTCGTTCAGCGCCACTGCCCAGCCCGGCGCCGCTTTGGACTTACTCTGCTTTCCGGTGCGCACGTCGCTACCAATTCCGCCCGGCGGAGGCAGCAGCCGGTTGATCACTCCCAGCAGGTCCACGGTCACATCCGGAAACACTCCATGGATCATAGTCGCCACTTTCGCCGGCATCGTGAGTACGACCTCTGCATCGCCGCGTGCGCAAGCATCCACGATCAGCCGCGCGGCCCGGTTCGCATTCATCGAGATAACCGGCATGGCGTCACTCATGCTGAACCACGCGTACTCCGCCTCATTGTTGCCCTTGAACAGCGCATTCCGCGGGCTGCCGGTGCGCATCAGCCCCGGACACACCGTCGTCACATAAACTTTATCTTTCAGCAGTTCCGCCCGCAGTCCCTCCGAGAATCCCGTCAGCGCGAATTTCCCGACAGAGTAGGGAACCAGGTGGGGCACGCTGATCTTCCCGCCGATCGATGAGATGTTGACGATGCGTCCCGACTGCCGCTGCTGCATTCCCGGAAGCACCGCCATCGTCGTGAAATAGGGGCCCCAGAAATGGGTGTTGATCGAGTTCCGGTAGTCGTCAATCGTCATTGTCTCGATCGGGCCAACGCTGATCGTGCCCGCATTGTTCACCAGGATGTCGACCTCGCCAAATTCCTTCTCGACCTTGCGCACGGCATTTTCCGCCTCTTCGCGCATGGTCATGTCCGCTTCGATGGCGACGATTTCTCCGCCATCGGCTCGCAACTGCTTTTCCGCCCGCGCCAACTCCTCCGCATCTCGCGCCGCTATCGCCACGCGCGCTCCTCGGGCGACAAACTCACGCGCCAGAAGCAATCCCAAACCCCGTGATCCGCCCGTCACAAACACCGTTTGGTTATGGAAGTTGATCAACGCACGGCGGCGCACCAGCAGCGTCGCCGCAAGCCCGGCAGCCAGTCCGGCTGCGATCGTGAAATTGCGCGCAAGCATTTCGACCTCACAAAGAACGGCTGCGGGACGTTTCCCGCAGCCTGCACATGGTTGGGTTGGTAAAACTCAAGTGTCTTACTGGGCTGAACTATGCTTCATTCCATTATTCTGCGCGGTAGTCTTCTGCGCAGGAGCCAGTTTCTCCGCTTCCTTCAAGTGCTCGCGCAGAGTGGGTAGCGTCTCGCGCGCGAAGTTCTTCACCGCGGGATCTTTGGACGACTGGCTCTCCCGAGCGAACTCGGCTACGTCCTTTTTGTGATCCTTCACCATGTCGCTCATATAAGCGCGATCGAACTGCTCGCCCGACAGCTTTTCCAGGCGCGCCTTTGTCGCCTTGTCTTTTGCGCTGAGCTCGGTCGGCAGGTCAATGTGCTTCTGTGCCGCTACATCTTTCAACTGGTCATTGGCTTTCGAATGGTCGTCCACCATCCGCTGCCCGAACTTTTTCACCTGTTCATTGGAAGCTTTTTCTGCCGCCAGTTTGCCAAGTTCCACTTCCGCTAATCCGCCTTCGGCCGCTTGCTTGATGAAGGTATTGTCGGTCGTGGTCATTCCGGCGGAGGCTTTGGACGACATCTCAGTTTTGTTTGTATTCTTATCCTGCTGCGCAACGGCCGACGATACTGTCATTGCCGTTCCGAATGAAAATACCAATAGGCTTGTAAGTAAACGGTTCATGCAAAACTCCCGGGGGTTTTTTAGAATTCTTCACGTTTAGACTAGTTTCAGACGTCGGCCGGAACTATCGGGCGATCACTGCAAGCAGGGGTACCGAGCCCTGTAACACAGAGTCGAAAGACTTCAACGCAATTGACGCCCCGAAAACATGAGCGTAAAAGATCAAGTATTACTAGTAATCTACAGAATATGAATGTGTTAATGATCGCTTACGGCCAAGCAATACCTCTGCAGATCCGCCTGTTACGAATTCCGAACAGGTTCGCTGCCCACGTTTGCCGGCAGGGAATTGCTGCGAACATTCACATTTGGACAACCGGGATCGGAAGGTCACGCCAACGAACGTTGTGGCGCGGGGAGGTACTCGCATCCCATGCGAAATTCCCGTCCTGCTTACGAATTCTGATCCGCAGCAGCGATTCACCGAAACTTGCAAGATCATCCTGGCCAACCTGCGCGGATGTGCCCTCCGTGCGCCTCGTCCGATCACCACCGGCACCGAGGTCCAACTTCACGGCCTGCCCGGGAAACCGCAGGTCGCGGCACGAGTAGTCAACTGCATATCGCTGGGCGAGTTCGAGAAGATGTGGCTGTTAGGCCTCGCCCTCAACGAAGCAGGAAACGTTTGGGGAATCGCGAACGTCCCGGATGACTGGTCGCAATCCTAGGCAGGGTTTGAGCAAACTCAACGAGACTGCGAAATTGGGCCGGGTGTGAGCCCGTACTTACCGGTACGCATAGGGGTATCGCCTCGCGCGCTCCGGAAAGATTTTGATCATGACTAGTCCCGCCACGAATCCTCCCACGTGCGCCCACACCGCCACGCCGCCCACATCGTGTCCCGGGCGCGCCATCGAGAGCGTCGCCGCGCCGGCAAAAAACTGGAACACGAACCAGTATCCCAGCATGATCCATGCCGGAATGTAGAACACGAAGACAAAGAACCACGTCAGCACCCGCGCTCGCGGATACAAAATGAAGTACGCTCCCAGCACCCCCGCGATCGCCCCGCTCGCCCCTACCGTTGGCAAGGTTGAACTTGGATAAATTGCGATCTGCGTTGCCATCGCGCATAAACCTGAGAGGATGTAAAAGATCAGGTACTTGAAATGCCCCAGATAATCCTCAATGTTGTCGCCAAAAATGAACAGGAACCACATGTTTCCCAGCACGTGGGCCCAGCCCGCATGCACAAACATTGAGGTAAACAGGGGAATGACCACCGCCCCGAGGGGATAGCGCGGTGACCCAGCCAGAAATGCGGAAACATGCGACGGCACCACTCCAAATTGCCGGGCAAATAATTCATAGCTTCGCGGATCCAGCGACGATTGAAAAACATAAATGAGGATATTCACTCCGATCAGAAACCCGTTCACATAGGGCGTGCTGTATCGTGGCTGGTCGTCTTTAATCGGGAACATGGTGGTAAGTTAATGGGTGGATTGAGCGATAGTGTAATTCAGTAATTGAGAAATTGTGTAATTGAAGGCTGAGATGTGGCTGCTATTCAATTTCTCAATTACCAAATTACCAAATTACTCAATTGAATGAATTACCCAATTATCAAATTCTTGCATGAACGGTGTTCTGATCATCGATAAGCCCGGCGGACTCACGTCGCACGACGTCGTGAACCGCGTCCGGCGTATTCTGGATCAGCGCTCCGTGGGCCACCTCGGCACGCTCGACCCCATGGCCACCGGCATCCTGCCTCTCGTGGTGGGTAGCTTTACCCGTCTTGCACAGTTCTACACCACGTCCGAGAAAACCTACGAAGGGACGATCCGTTTCGGTTTCTCCACCGATACCTATGACGCCGAAGGCGAGCCGACCAGTCCGCCCGGGGAGGTCGCTCTGCAAATACAGGATGTCGAAACTGTAGCTGCCAGATTCCGCGGTGTCATCGAGCAGATACCGCCGCCATTTTCCGCCAAGAAGATCCAAGGCGTTCCCGCCTACAAATTAGCCCGCAAGCGCAAAGACGTCGTGCTCGAACCCGTGCAGGTCGAGATCATGGAATTCGAAATTCTCTCTGTGGAGGGTGGCCGGGCCCACTTTCGCGCCCACGTCGCTTCCGGAACCTACATGCGCTCGGTCGCGCACGATATGGGCAAAGCCCTCGGCTGCGGAGCCCATCTCGAATCGCTTCGCCGCACGGCAGTCGCCGAATTCACCCTTGACGATGCCCACACGCTCGACGAACTCGCGGCCGCAGCAGCAGGGAAGCCCCCTGTCGAAACCGGCGATCCGCAAGCTGCAGCCTTGCTCGACCTCTTCGTTCATCCTCGCAAGCTGCTCCCGGATTTTCCTTCGGTCAGCGCTGACGAACTGTCCGCCGCCCGCATTCGCGACGGACGCACCGTGAATCTCCCGGAATTCTCGCGCGCACGGCAGGTGAAAGTCTTCGCCGGCCAGCGCGACCTCATCGCCATCGCCACCCGCGTCGCCGGTTCGCTGTTCCACCCCAAACTCGTGCTGCACACAACCACCACGCCCGTCCACTCGCGAGTGTAGCGCCGCCGTCCCGGCGGCTGTAGTGGCGGCGTCCCCGTCGCCACACTAGACGGTCAGCTCCTGATTCCTTCTCGAACTGCAGCCAAATTCGCGGTGATCGGTTTCAGAGACGGTCTATACGTCACGGCACCTGCGCTCCTTCCGTTCCGACATACACAGCGTAAAGCGACTGGCTGGCCGCCATGAACAGCCGGTTTTTCTTCACTCCGCCGAAACACAGGTTGGCACAAGTTTCCGGAAGATGAATCTTGCCGATGAGGACTCCGTCGGGCGCGAATACGTGCACGCCGTTATAGCCATCGCCCGCCCACCCCGCGGCAGACCAGACGTTGCCATCTACGTCGCAGCGAATGCCGTCGGATGTGCCGGGAGCCATATTTACGAACATGCGGCCGTTCTTCAGCCGCACGCCGTTTTCCACGTCATAGACGCGAATCGGCCGGGGATCGCCCGAATGTTTCGGCTCCCCCGTATCCACGATGTAGAGCTTCTTCTCATCGGGCGAGAAACAGATCCCATTCGGCTTATCCATATCGCTGGCCACCACGGTGACTTCGCGCGTATTCGGATCCAAACGATAAACATTGGCGGGAAGCGCGAACGCCGCTTTGTGCCCTTCATAATTCGACATAATGCCGTAGCCGGGATCGGTAAACCAGATCGCTCCGTCGGAGTGCACTGCCAGATCGTTGGGCGCATTCAGTGATTTCCCTTGAAAGTGATCCATTAACACGGTGATGGTCCCGTCGTGCTCAGTGCGGGTCAGGCGCCGCGTGTCGTGCTCGCAGGTGAGAAGCCTGCCTTGCCGGTCGCGAGAGTTCCCGTTGCTGTAGTTGGAGGGGCTGCGGAATACACTGACTTCGCCCGTGTCTTCAAGCCATCGCACGATGCGGTTATTGGGAATGTCGCTGAACAGCAGGTATCGTCCGTCGCCAAACCAGACGGGACCCTCCGCCCATCGTGTGCCGGTATAAAGGCGTTCGACGGCCGCATTGATGACCTTGTATTTGACGAAGCGCGGATCGACCACTTCCACCGCCGGATCGGGATACACCACAGGCGTCTTGGAGTCTTGCGCCTTGGTGAGAGCCAGTGGATCGACCGCCAGCGCTGTGACCGCCCCGGCTGTAAGGTTCATGAAGGTGCGTCTCTGCATTCGTTTCACCCAGCGGCAGGAATCCCCGCCCGGGGCACCTTATCACGTCCTTTTCTCCAGCGGAATAACCCCAGGTGCCCCACGTGATCCAGCGCGAACTCGACGTCTGGACACCGATGAAAAATTGTTAAAATGCGGTCAATGTTGTGGAGGAAGTCATGCAAGCGGATCGCGTGGAATTCTCATGGGATGCGGAAGCGTCCAGCTGGCTGGTCAGGATTGAAGCTGGTGAGGAAGTGATACGCCGTCACTGTATCGCACCGAAGAATGCTGATGAGCAGACCCTTCGCACCACCATTCAGAAACTCGTCGCAGACGAAGGCTACGAACTGGACCCGGCAAATTTGGTCCGGCGATGAGCAGTCAGATGACGACCGACAGGAAGAAATGCGACGCAAAGCTCGCAATTCGATCTCAAACTAAGAGCTGGAAGCTAACAGCTATTAGCTCTGCCCGCGCTATACTCTCCCTATATGTCTGGGGTTCCCGAACAAGGCGCACAAAAGACGTTTTACCTCGAAACCTTTGGCTGCCAGATGAACGTCCACGACTCCGAAAAAGTCGTGGGAACGCTGGTGCAGGAAGGCTATCGCCAAGTCGAAGCCGTCGAGCAGGCCGACCTGATTCTCTACAACACTTGCTCCATCCGTGATAAGGCCGAACAGAAAGTTTTTCATCGTCTCGCCGATTTCAAAAAACTCCAGGCGCAAGGCAAGAAGTTCGGAGTGCTGGGCTGCGTCGCCCAGCAGGAGGGCGAAAAGATTTTCGAACGCGCCCCCCACGTTTCGCTGGTATGTGGCTCAGCCTCGTATCGCAAGTTGCCGGAGATGCTGGCGCAGCTCGAAGCCACGCCCAAGATCGAAGCAGGGAAGTCAGGAATCCGAAAGGCGGAAGCCGCAAACCTGGTCCGCATCACCGGCCTTGACGATCGCCGCACGGACGAATGCTTTGAAACAGAGTTCACCGCCCGTACCAATCCCCACCGCGCCTACATCACCATCATCGAAGGCTGCGACAAATTCTGCGCCTATTGCGTCGTGCCGTTCACGCGCGGCAAAGAGCGCAGCCGCACTTCTGATTCCGTACTCGCCGAGGCCCGCCAAATCGTCGACCTCGGATACAGCGAGATCCAGTTGCTCGGCCAGAACGTGAATTCCTACAAAGATCCCACTGGCGCGAGTAGCGGGAAAAGACGGTCGTTCGCCGAATTGCTCGCCGCCGTCGGGGAAGTCCCCGGCATCAAGCGCGTGCGCTTCACCACTTCCCACCCCCGCGACTTCGGGCGCGACATTGTCGAGGCCATCGATGCCGTCCCCACCCTCTGCGACCACGTCCACCTGCCCGTCCAGAGCGGTTCAACTCGCGTGCTCGATGCCATGCAGCGCCTCTACACCCGCGAACAATATCTCGAGCGCGTCTCTTGGATGAAAACCGCCCGGCGCGAAATCAGCATCACAACGGATGTGATTGTGGGATTCCCCGGAGAAACCGAAGCCGATTTCGCCGAAACCCTCAGCCTCCTCGATCAGGTTGGCTTCGACGGCGTCTTCTCCTTCAAGTACTCTCCCCGGCCCAACACGCCGGCGGTGAACCTTGAGGACGCGATCCCCGAGGAAGAAAAATCCCAGCGGCTCGAAATCCTGATGGCGAAGCAGCGCGAGATACAAGTTAGCAATTACCGGAAGTATATCGGGACAAGATGTGAAGTGATGGTTGAAGGCAATAACCCGACGCGGGCCCAGTGGATCGGCCGCACTTCGCACAACAAAACCCTGAACTTCACCGCGCCCGCTGTGGCTGCCCCCAAGGTCGGCACCTACGCGCCCGTGATGGTCACCGCCAGCTTTCCCAACAGTCTTGTGGGTGAAATGGTGCTATAAACGAGCATTCGGAGGTCTCCATGGAAGTGGAAATGACAATCCGCGGCCTGATGATGGATCCGGTAAGTAATATGCCGATTGTGATTTTGAAGGATATTGGCGGGGAGACCGTGTTGCCGATCTGGGTGGGAGTGTACGAAGCCAACGCGATTGCGCTCGAAATGGAGAAAGTCTCGACGCCGCGTCCCATGACTCACGATCTGATCAAGAACGTGCTGACCGGCCTGGAGACACAGGTCCACAAGGTCGTTGTGACTGAGTTAAAAGAAGACACGTTCTACGCGGTGATCTGGCTGGAACGCGGCGGCGAGGTGATCAGCATCGATTCGCGCCCCTCCGATGCGCTGGCGCTGGCTCTGCGCGTGGATTGTCCCATATTCGTGGAAGAACTGGTCCTGAAGACCTCAAAGCTCGCAGCCAACATGTCGGACCGCGTAACCAGCGAAGAGTTGCGCAAATGGCTCGAAGGCCTGAACGACGAGGATTTAGGGAAGTACAAGATGTGAACAGGCTGCCAGTGCGCTCTGGCCCGATCTCTAGACGTACTTTACATAATACCTGTTATCGGACATTGGGCCAGCCAGATGTCCTCGCCTCTATAAGGTTCCAACCGACGGCAGAATCTCCAAAGTTTCCACGGTAGAATTCGCAGGAAGCAGGATGGCCTCCATCACCGCTCGGGCCACAGTTTCGGGCGACAGCATCTTCCGCTTCGGAGCCTGCGGCCACAGGGCCTTCCAGATATCCGTGTCGGTCGCGCCCGGCAGCAATCCAATCACCCGGATACCCCGTGGACGGAGTTCCTCCCGCAGCGTATTGGTCAAGCCCAACGCGGCGTGCTTCGAGGCCGTGTAAGCGCCCGACCCGGCGAAGACGCGATGGGCAGAAATGGACAAATTGTTCACGATCGTCCCGCCGCGTTTCATCATTCCGAGCGCTGCCTGCGTGACCAGGAAGATTCCATCCAGATTCGTCGCCAGCACATCCTTCCACACAGGATAAGGCAGCTGATCGATGCGGAGATTGGCGTGCCCGATTCCGGCATTGTTGATCACGATGTCCAGGCGAGGGAAGTCGGCTCGCACGCTCCGGAACAGAGAATCCACCGAGTGGGGATCGCGCACGTCGCAAGGCTGGGCGAAAACGCGAATTTTGCCACGGCCCAGTTCCCTGCCAACGCGTGTCAGAGTTTTGCCGCTGCGCGCGGTGAGGACCAGGTTGCACCCCTCGGCCGCGAGCGCCCGCGCGATCGCGAGTCCGATCCCGCGAGTCGCCCCCGTGACGAGCGCGACTTGGCCTTGCAGCCGGGCGGAATTGGGCGTGCGCCGCAAGCGAGCTATTTTATCCTGACAACGCGTTTTTGCCTGTCCCGCGCACCGTTACAACAGCTATCACGCGCTAGCGCGACTTTTCGTCCCGCTCCATGATTTAATGCGCGTGTCCTTTTTGCCATCGGCCAATGCCTCCTGTTCCGCCACGCAACAAAGTAGCGCCGGCGTCCCGCCGGCTGTCCGGCGGGCGTCCCCGCCTGCCGCTTCGCGTCGCGCTGCTTGCGTTGACGTTCGCAGCCGCAGGCGCTGCGGCGATGCTCTACTACCATCAAAAGCTCTTTCTTCCGATAGCTCACCAGGCCAGTCTCGCAAAAGGTTTGGGCGGAGGCTATGCGTTTGGCAATGATTTCTATCCCCTGTGGCTGACGGCACGAGACGCGCTGCGCGGGCGCGATCCTTACAGCCCGGAAATGACACGCGAAATCCAGGGTGGTTTGTTTGGCCGAACGCTCGATCGCCCCGGAGACCCGAAAGATCTGCGCACCTTTGCCCATCCGGCTTTTACTTTGCTCGTGATCTGGCCGGCCGCTCAGATGCCCTTTGAAGTAGCGCGCATCGTGCTCGGCATTCTGCTTCTCATTATGACGGTGGCCAGCGTGCTGCTGTGGTTCGATGTCCTCTCGTGGAACCTGCGCTTGCCCTGGATCTGGGCTGCTGTCCTGCTGACCTTATGCAGCTATCCGGCACTGGAAGGGTTATATGCGGAGCAGTTAGGACTGGCCGTGGCATTTCTACTGGTGGCGGGTATCGTGGCTTTGCAACGTGGGCGGCTGCTTCTCGCCGGACTTCTCATCGCTCTTGCCTGGATGAAACCGCAGATCACCATGCTCGTGACCTGTTACTTGCTGGCATGGAGCTTTTTTCAACTCAAGCCACGGGGGCGCTTTCTCATAGGATTTTTCGCGACCCTTGGCTTACTGCTGGCCGCAGCCCTGCTGGTTTGGCCGCGCTGGATTCAAGAGTGGGTGCGAGTCCTGTTGCACTATCACGCGTATTCCGAGCCTTCCCTGTTGGGCGGCGTGCTCACTTCCCTTCTCGGATCGCGTGCCGCGGGCCCGTCGACAGCGTTGTTGACGGTGGTCGCGATCATTGCATGTATGACGCTGGCGTGGACGAACCGCAGCGTCGCAGCGGACACACCCGCATTTATCCTCACCCTAAGTGTTCTGCTGGCGGCCACTACGATTGCCATTCTGCCGGGACAGGCCATCTACGATCACGTGATTCTACTGCCGGGAATTCTTCTCGTGATCCGCCGTTGGCCGGAACTGCGCAGCGCGGGTCGACCGGTGACAATACTCCTCATGATCGGTGCGGTGCTTCTATTTTGGCCCTTCGCAGCCGCGATCGCACTCGTCCTCGCAAATGCCGTGGGGTCGAGCATGGCGTCGCCACAGGTGTTGGCGCTCCCGCTTCGCACCTCGGCATCACTTCCCTTTGCTCTGCTAGCGCTTCTGGGCTACGCGCTCAAATCGGAATCCGCCTTCCCACCCAAACCGTGAAGCGTTCCATTTGACGCTAGAGCTTGCTACCCTTCGTAAGAAATTCAGTTCTTGAATTTCGGCTCTTTGTTTTCGCCTTTCCCCACTTTCACATAGCACTCCACATGCAACTGGTCTCCGTTGGCCATCTGGATGGCAGGGCGCTGCCATTTTTCAATGGGTAGCTTGCAGTACACGCAGATTGTGGGCCGAGGAGTCTTTTTCCGCATAAAAGCCTCCCCTTCTTCTTGGGAAGTAACTTCTTGTAACACAACAAAGATAAATCTGTCAGTGACGGAGAACACCAGGAGACGCGCCGGAAGAATAATTATGCCGCCAGCAGGGCTACGCCTGTGGCCACGAGCATCGCCGCGATCCAGCGGCGCCTGTCTACTTTTTCATGCAGAAACATTTTCGCCGCGAAAGCATTGCCGATGAAGGTCAGCGATGCGGCCGCAGGGGCCACCAAGCTCACATCGCCCCACGACAATGCGAACATAAGGCTGAAGAAGGCGGCTGCCATAGCGATGATGCCAAGAAAAAAATCCGGGTGGGAGAAGATGCGGTAGATCACGGTGCCGAGCCCCGAGCTCCGCCACACCGCGTGCAGGTCGCCCACTCGCTTCATCGCGCGCGACATCAGAATGTCGCCCACGATAGAGAAGAAGACTACCACCAGAATTCCGCTCCAGGTGTAAAGGTGCTTCATCGTTCCACCCCGCCTGAAGCTGCACGCGCCGCTGCCCCGCTGCTCACCTCATGTGGCAGAAGCGCCGAGCTTACATCCGCGTCATGGGCATGCGTCAATGACGGCCCTCCCGCGACGAAACCCACTCCGCTGGAAACCAGCGCAATGCCAAGCCAGCGTAGCGGGCTGACGTGCTCATGCAACGCAAACTTCGCGACCAGGGCGAGCAAAACGTATCCCAGCGAAGTGGCGGGCATCACGTAGGTCAGATCGGCCCATGACAGCGCATTTATGTAGGACGCAAAAAAAGCCAGCAACAGAAGAATGCCGACAGCGACCCACGGATTGGTCATGGCCAGAACCAGGCTTTGCAGGTGGTGCAACGAAACGTTGCCGGTCTGTTTCATGCCGTGGGAAAGCATAGAGTCCCCGGCCGCTGCGAAGACGGTCACGCCTGCCAGGAAGAGATACTTGCGAAAATTCACGTGAAGTTAGTTCTCAGCAGTCAGCACTCGGCAAATAAAGAGCGGAATTGAACAGGTACTGAGTACTGGGTACTGAGTACTGGAATTACTGAGCCTCGAAATTAGTCCGACATCCCCGCCACTCCGGCGGGCTGCGCGGCGGTAGCCGCTTCCGCAGCGTGTTGCTTCACCAATTTGTTGCGGGCGGAGCGCAGCTTCAGGAACGTCTTGGCCTCTTTGTACAGGCGCTTGCGTTCGTAGCCGTCAAAGGCCGCTTTCCTCAGAATGCGGAAGACTGCTTTTGGACGGAAGTAATATTCATCGTAGAAGCGGTGCACCGCGGCAAGAATGTCGTCAGCCGGCAGACCTGGATACTGGATGTGGGCGAGCTGATGTCCGCCATCGTCCACCATCTTGTTGTCGCCCACGATGAATCCGTTCTTTACGGCGTAATCGTAGAGTTCGGTGCCGGGGTAAGCGTGCGCGACCGAAACCTGAATGGTTTCGACGTCGAGCTCTTTGGCGAAAGCGATCGTATTGTTGATGGTCTCGTGAGTCTCTCCCGGCAGACCCATGATGAAGTCTCCGTGGATCACGAGGCCAAGCTTGTGGCAGTCTTTGGTGAACTGGCGGGCACGCTCGATGGTGGCGCCCTTCTTAATGTTCTTCAGGATCTGCTGGTCGCCGGATTCATAGCCCACAATCAAGAGCCGGCAGCCCGCTTCCTTCATGGCCTTCAGAGTTTCGAAATCGGTGGTCACGCGCGAGGTGCAGGACCATGTCAATCCCAGCGGCTTCAACTTGGCGCACAGTTCGATGGTGCGCGCTTTCTGAATGTTGAAGGTGTCGTCATCGAAGAAGAATTCTTTTACTTCGGGCCACATTTCTTTGGCCTTCGCCATCTCGCGCGCCACGTCGTCAGAGGACCGCTTGCGCCACGGATGTCCGCTCAAAGTCTGCGGCCAGAGGCAGAAAGTGCATTGCGCCGGGCAACCGCGGGTCGTATAGAGCGAGACGAAGGGATGCAGCAGGAACGGCACGTTGTATTTCGTGACGTCGAGGTCGCGCTTATAAACATCGGTGACATGCGGCAGAGAGTCGAGATCCTGAATCTGCGGTGAGTCGGGATTGTGCACGACCTTGCCGTCTTTCAGATACGAGATGCCCGGAATCTCGGCGAGAGGCTTGCCTTTCGCGTAGTCGGTGACCTGGTAATCGAACTCCTTGCGGCAAACGAAATCAATTTCGGGGCAATCGCGCAACGATTTTTCCGGCAACACGCTCACGTGCGGGCCGACGAAGGCAATCTTGATATTCGGATTTACGCTCCGAATGGCTCGCGCCAGCCGGATATCGCCGGGAAAACCCGGCGTCGACGTAAACAGCACCAGGAATTCGTAATCCTTGGCGATCTGAATGGTCTCCTCGCCCGTGATGTGATGCGGCGGGGCATCGAGCAAGCGGGCGCCCTCCAGCATTCCCGCCGGATAAGCCAGCCATACCGGATACCAGTAACTTTCGATTTCGCGGGTGGCGGGCCAACGAGAACCCGCGCCCCCATCGAAGTTTTCAAACGAAGGAGGATTCAGAAACAGTGTCTTTAAAGGCATAGTTGAGTGTTGTCGTCTATTCTAGCATTCGGACAAACCTGTTCGATTGAGCGACCCGGTGTTACTGCAGGTTCCCCACGCTGATTGGATGTCGCCTAAATGCTTGATTTCAATGTAATAGTTCTCCGCCTAAATAGGAAGACCGAAGGGGCCAATGACCTTTGGATGCAGCGAATGGCTCCCGGGGAGCTTTGAATGGGCTTGGCGGGACTCAGGTAAATTACTGAGCTTCTCCGGAGGAAGGGACGCGGAAGGTTACGCCGCGGTCGTCATTGGCCTTTTCGGTGGCCCCCAGATCAAGCTCCGACAGCGGAATCTTCTGCGTATGTTGCGGCGCGAAGTTCCAGAGTGTCTGCCCCACGATCGCGTAGTTGCGGATCTCCTGTTGATGCTGATCGCGGAAGATCAGCACGGTCGCGGGAAGCATTGGCTCCCCGGATGACGCGCTGGACGGGTTGGGCTCGGCAGCGCTATGCGATGGACGGGCGTAAACATCCTGATCGCCATCCGTCTCTTCTTCGTGCAGCATGCGTTGCTGCTCCAGGCTTTGCTCGTTCATCTGGTTGGCAATGGCGAGATTCTGGTAATAATCGTCGTTGTAAGAGGAATCGTTGTCCCACCAATCCCAAAGCCAGGGATCGTAGCCCCATCCCCACCATGGATAGCCCCAACCCCCGCGGCATCCCCAACCATAACAGTTGTTGCGCAGGACGAAGCGGGATCCGCGGTGCCGGAAACGATCCCGATCCCGGAACCCATCACGGCGGAAGCCGTTGTGAAATCCATTGTGCAGGTAGGGAGAACGAGAGAAACCGCTGCGCGAGGGGCGATTGAATGAGGGACGATTGGATCCGTGCGAGAAGCCACCGCGCATGCCGCCGGAGAAGTGGCCTCCACTGACGTGACCGCCACCGAATCCGGCATGACCGGAAAATCCACCGCCGTGGCTGCCGCCTCCGTGACCACCACCGCGCTGCGCCCACACTGGCACACTCAGCAAAAGCGCGAACGCCGCAATGGAAATCAAACGGCGCATACGTGGATATTATAAGGCCGAAATAAAGCTGGAGGTCCTACTTCTTTTTCTTGCCTACAGGTTTCTTTGCCGGCTTCGCCGCCGCTTTCTTTGCGGGCTTGGGGGCAGGTTTCGGGGCAGGCTTTGGCTTTTCAGGCTGCTTCCCTTTTGCTTCCGCTTTTGCTGGAACCGCGGGCGCCGGTACAGAAGGCGGCTGCGCCCCCTTCCCCTTCTTCCCTTTCGGCCCTGGTTTCGCGGGCTGGGCTGCCGCAGCCGCGGCAGCAGCTTCTGCCGCTGCTTTTGCCGCGCGCCCACGGCGTGGCGCGGGAGGAGGCGGTGGCGGTGGCGGCGCAAACGGCTTCAGATACTTCAAAGTTTCGGTGCGCGAGCGCAGCTTGCCATCCAGCAGCAACATGAATACGTCGTGCGCCAGCTTGGGATAAATGGGCAGCTGTGGAGTGATGAGCAGTTCCGTCATTTCAGGCAATGGAATCTTCTGCTGCACCTGTCGCCACTTGGTCAGATAATTTTTGATCTTCTGTTCGACAGACTGCTGCTTCGCCGTCACCGCCAGGAACAGCACCATCTCCGGACGCGCCGAACTGAGCAGTTGCCAAGTGCGCGAGGGGGTCGCGGCTTCCTTGCCCATCAGCCGCTTGGCTAAATCTTTGGCGTGATCTTCAATGTCGCGCCAGGCCTCGACCAAGTCCTTGCGGGGGATCAGTTTCTGAATGTCAGAGACGTCTTTGTCCGAAAAGTGCGCTGTCAGGAAATACATCACCGCGGGCCCGGCATCGGGCGTGTACCCGAGATCCACCATCTGCTGGCGCGTTTTCATCAGCGCGCTCAGCCCGTTGGTGTCAACCTTGGCGACGCTCCAGCGATCGTGCAGGACCTGCAGCCAGCCTTCTTTCTCGAGCATCTTCACCACATTCAGCGGATCGTCTTCGTGCGCCAGGGCGGCGATCTCGTGGCCGATCGACGAGCGCAGAATGTGGTCGATGTACTTCCCTTCTTTCGCTGCGTCGTAGCGGGCCTGCGTGCGTTCTTCCAAGGGCCAATGGAAGCGCGCCGCAAAGCGCGTCGCGCGGATCAGCCGCGATGGATCTTCCAGGAATGAATAATTGTGCAGAATTCGAATGACCTTGGTTTCAAGGTCGGCCACGCCGTTGAAGGGATCGAGCAGCAGTCCGCGGGACCCTTCGTTCAGCGACAGGGCCATCGCATTGACCGTGAAATCGCGCCGCCGCAGGTCCTCGTGGATTGTGGCCGGCATCACGATCGGAGGCTTGCCGGTCTTTTCGAATTTTTCGGTGCGCGCCATGCTGACTTCGGCGCGCGCATTGCCCGGCAGCGATAGAAAAATCGTGCGGATGTCTTCTTCCACCGCCGTGATCTTCGCCCCGGCCTTTTCGAAATCTTTTTGCAGCTTGAGCGGATTGCCCTGGACCGTGAAGTCCAGGTCGCGGATGCTGAATCCGCTGATAATGTCGCGAATGGCGCCGCCGGTGAGATAAAGGTTCATGCCCGCGGCACGGGCAACGTCCTGTACCAGACCGACGCCTTTCAGTTGATCCGGCGTCAGCCGGATTTCCATCGTGTAAATGTAATCAGCCATTCGCTTTCAAGCTGTACTGGGGCTGGGTTGGAGGAGGCCGGCGTTCCGGCTTTTCCACACGATTTCCACAGGCCCAAACCACTGTACCGCCGAAACCTTGAGCCACGGGAATCCAAGTGGCTAGAGACAAAGAACTTACGCGAAGTGGAATTGCGCTCGTAAGTTCAAGAAAATAACACAACGTTTATATTTTGGCTACTGCTTAGGCGGATTCCGCGTGAATCCCGCCAAAAGGTGCGAGAATCGGGAAGCAGTGGCCTGTGATGAGTGGCCAGTGGTCAGAAAATGTCCTCCGAACCACTGACCACTAATCACTGACCACTTCTCTCCAATGCCTTCGACCCACAAGAAAGTCATCGTCCGCAAGATGGACCGAGATTCGGTGTCGGGATACGTATCGCCCACCCAGTATGTCAACGAAGGCAAAATCGAGGTACTGAACACTTCGGGGACAGTGATTGCCATCGACCTGCGCGAAATCAAGGGCGTCTACTTCGTGCGCGAGTTTGGCGAGGCTGAGTCCCTCACCCGGAAGACCTTCACTTCCCGACCCCGCTCCGAAGGCCTCTGGGTGCGGCTGCGCTTCAAGGATAACGAGGTGCTCGAAGCCTTGATGCCCGCCGATCTGACCCAGACCATGCCCGAGGGATTTCTCGTGAATCCTCCCGATCAGCGCTCCAACACGCAGCGCATCTTTGTACCTCGAACTGCGCTTGAGTCGCTCACGGTGCTGGCCGTTATTGGCGCCGGCCGCCGCCAGCGGCGCGCAGCCGAGGATCAACGCCAGGTGCCGATGTTCGGAGAATGAAGTGGGAACAGTGAGCTGAAGCTGAAAATTATTCAGAGACGCTGTGTTCTTCGTTCTGCGAGCGCAGAACACGGTCGACGGAATACGGCGCGCGCCGGCTGGGCTCGTGATAGTGGCGGACTTGCATTTCGCCGAGCAGGCCGATGGCCAGAAGGTTCAAGCCGCCGAGCAGCAGGCCGAGAGCTGTCATGATCAGAGGGCCGTGTTCGGCCATCACCGGAACGTGGCGCAGGAATTTCTCCGTTCCAAGCCACAGGACAATTCCTGTGCCGCCGAAGATGCTCATCATGCCGATGCTGCCGAAAAAATGCAGCGGACGCGAAAGATAGCGCAGCAGAAAGCGGATGGTGAGCAGATCGAAGAAGACGCGGAAGGTACGCGTGATGCCGTAGTGCGAAACGCCACGCTCGCGGTTCACGTTACGAATGGGCACTTCACAAACGGTCGCGCCGTGCCACGAGGCCAGCGCCGGAATAAAGCGGTGCAGTTCGCCGTAGAGCGGAACCTGTTCCAGAATGTCGCGGCGATAGGCTTTGAACGTCGTGCCGAAGTCGTGGATGTCGACACCGCTGATCTTCGCCATCATCCAGTTGGCGATGCGCGAAGGCATGCGGCGCATCCAGAAATTGTCGACGCGGACTTTGCGCCATCCGCTGACGATGTCGTATCCCGCGGCAATCTTCTCGAGGAACATCGGAATGTCGTTGGGATCGTGCTGCAGATCGCCATCCATGGCGATGATGTACTCCCCGCGCGCGTGATCGAAACCGGCTGCGAGGCCTGCGGTCTGCCCGAAGTTGCGGCGCAGCTTGACTACCGTAACGCGGCTGTCGACCGCCGCAATTTCGCGCAGCATGGCGAAGGTGTGGTCGCTCGATCCATCGTCTACTAAAACGATTTCGAAGCTTTCGCCGTGCGCTTCCATGACTGCCTTGAGGCGGTCGTAGAGGTCGGTGACATTCTCCTGCTCGTTATGAAGCGGGACCACGATGGAGTATTTCGGCACGGTCTTTTGATTATAGCGGAAAAGCAGTGGTCAGTTGCCAGTTGGGTACGTTTGGAGCAACACGATAGGGAACGATTGGCGCATGCGATTCACGAACATCAACGCGGAGTTTGCGCTTGCGAAACTTTGTGGAAATCTGCTCGAAAAAATTTGTGAAGTTTTGCTTTGGAGAATGCTTGCGGCTAGTTCAATTTGGGAAGAATCTGACAGGGCGGCGATACCCTCCCCCTCCCCCCCGCCTCCGAAAGCCGCGCTGGGAGCGGGGTCCGCAAAAAAGGTGTGCAAAATCTTGAGCCCTAAAGGGTTAGAGGTCAAAATCTTGAGAACAAATGACTTAAGAGCAAACGCGGCATTTTTCCGTTTACCGCTTTCGCCTTGGCAATGATCCACATTTCCGAGGCTTCGCGCAAGGGCAGATGTCACATGGGGGCTGTGGAAAAACAAAACTCTTACCGCTGAGAACGCTGAGGTTTCGCCGAGGACGCTGAGAACGGCCGAGTGCCGGGGCCACCCGCGGACGCGGCGCGATCTCGTGTTTCGGGAGTCTCGTGAGAATGCCTTGAAGTGACGTGGTTAGTGTTAGGCGATGCGGGGTCCTTCGCTTCGCTCAGGATGACAAAGGGTTGGGGTTGCGCAGGGTGACAGGTTACTGGCAACGCAGGGCGGCCATGGGATCGATTTGCACGGCGCGCCTCGCGGGGAGATAGCTCGCCAGCAGCGCCACTGCGACCAGGAAGATCGCAGAGCCCGCGAACGTAAGCGGATCGCTTGCGCTGACTCCGACCAGCATGCCGCTAAACGCACGAAATGCTGCCCACGAAACCCCCATTCCCACCAATAATCCAGGGACGATTAGCCAGAGGCTCTCGCGCGTCACCATTTCCAGCACTTTGAACCGGCTGGCGCCCAGTGCCATCCGCACGCCGATTTCCTGGGTACGCTGGCTTACCGCATAACTCATCACGCTGTAGAGTCCAATGGCCGCCAAGACAAGACTCAGGATGCCGAGCACCGTGACTAAGCTGGCGGCTACCTTCTGCGCGTAAAGCGAATAGCCGACCGCATCCTCCAGCCGGATGGAGTGGAAGATCGCGTCCTGGTTCAGGGCCAGCGCCTCGCGGCGAAGTACTGGAACCATGAACATGGGATCGCCCATGGTCTTGATCAAGATGGCAAAATTCAGGCCGGGCGCAAACCACTGCCGGAAAGGTAAGTAGAAATACGGCGACGGCGCTTCCATAGGGGTGTTGTATTTGCTGTCTTTGACCTCGCCAACGATGGTTGCCGTGGAGCCTGCCACGTGAACCGTGCGGCCAATGGCTGTAGCGTTGCCGAAGAAATGGCGGGCAAAAGTTTCGTTCACAATGATCACCGCAGGGGCACCCGCCTCATCCTGCTCGGTGAAGTCGCGACCTTCGAGCATGCGGATTCCCATGAACTGGAAATATCCCGGCGGGATCGTGGCGCGATGCAGCAGCATCTGCTCGTTGGGCGCGGGGACGTATCCGTCGATCACAAGCTGATCTTGAGGACTGGATCCGGGCGAGGTCAGCGGGACGAAGTCGGAGTAAGTAACGCCGACGACTCCTGGCTCGGCGTCAAGGCGGTCACGCAGCCTGCGGCAGAAAGCCCATTGGTCCTGCGCGCTATAGCCGGCGTTCGAAAGATAAAACTGCGACACGACCACATTTTTCGTGTCAAAGCCGGGAGCGATGCGGCTGGCATTGCCAAAGCTGCGCAGGAAAAGTCCCGCGCCGATCAGGGCCATCATGGCGAGCGCAACTTCGACTCCGACCAACAATCCCCGCAGCCGGTGCGAACGAGTTCCGCCGATACCGCCGCGCCCGCCTTCATTCAAGGTACTGGTCAGGTCGCCGCGGACCGAGAGCAGGGCCGGAGCCAATCCGGACAGAATGGTCGTTACCAGGACGACCAGCAAGGTGAATCCAAGAGTCGAAAAATTCAGACGGCTTCCTAGATCGAAGGGAAAGTCAACCGCGGGAAGCAAACGGGTCAGCGACCGCCCCATCCAGACGACAAGGGCGACACCGGCCGCGCCTCCGGCGATGGCAAGCAAGAGGGTTTCGGTCAGCAGTTGACGGACAATCCGGCCGCGACCTGCCCCAAAAGCCAGGCGGATGCCCAACTCTTTCCGCCGTGAAACCGCGCGTGCCAGCAGCAGGTTAGCCACGTTGGCGCAAACAATCATGAGCAGCAAAATGCTTACAGCCGCAAGAATTCTCAAGGGCTTCAGAAGAATGCTTTGTGCGCCCAAGTGTCCAGCCCATACCGGCACCACCGTGACATCCACACCCCGGTTGGTCTGCGGATAGCTAGCGGCGAGCCGCTTTCCGAGGGCGTCGACTTCAGCGCGCGCCTGGTCAATCGTGATGGCGGGTTTGAGCCGCACGAGGGTGGAGGTAAGATCGCGGCAGCCGCGATAATTCAATGTCCCTTCGCCCGTGCCCATTTCGGCGGCCATCGTGATCGGCATCCAGACGTCGTAGACCAGACCCACAGTCGTGCCCCGAAAGTCTGGAGGCGCCACTCCGATGATCGTGAGGTTGTGGCGGTTCAGGCGAATGATTTTGCCTAGCGCGTTAGGGTCGCCATGGTAACGGTTCTGCCACATCCGGTAGCTGATCACGGCGATGGGAAAGGCTGCCGGCTTATCTGCGCCCTCCTCGGGCAAGAATGCGCGGCCGAGAATGGGCTTCACGCGAAGCACGTCAAAGTAATTCGAGGAGACCAGTTCCGCCCATGCACGCTCTGCGTTCTCCCGCGATCCGACACTTAAAGGAGTGAACCGCCCTATCGCTATGGCGGAAACAAGTTTCAGATTCTCGCGGTAATCGCGATAGTCCACGTAAGACGTGGCCACCAGATGTTCGCCACTCGAGGTCTGGGTCTCGATGAGCGCGAGCCCTTGCGTGTCATT